>Ga0163151_10000098_pt1 | contig 142259 bp, 122 predicted proteins | sample OliLakLV19MP5IB2_FD_145596 | JGI IMG/M metagenome (GOLD analysis project Ga0163151, IMG submission 145596) | Freshwater microbial mat bacterial communities from Lake Vanda, McMurdo Dry Valleys, Antarctica - Oligotrophic Lake LV.19.MP5.IB-2 | ecosystem: Environmental > Aquatic > Freshwater >...
GCCTATAAAAAAGCTTAAAATTTAAAAAATATAACTGTTAATTTAAAACATTATGTTTATTATTTTGCTTTATAGATTAAACAAATTTTAAAGAACTAAATAGTTCCTAAAATATGTTTAAATTTGAAAATTGATGAAAATAACTGTATCAAGAAAAGCCCACTTTAATTCGGCACACCGATTGCATTTGCCCCAATGGAGCGAAAAGGAAAACAAGGATTATTTTGGCTTGTGCAATAATCCGAATTTTCATGGCCACAACTATGATTTAATTGTTTCAATAACTGGTGAAATAGATCCAATAACAGGATACTTGTACGACATGAAGAAGCTGAGCGACCTTATTAAATTGGAGATTGAGGAAAGATTTGATCACAAGAATTTAAATTTAGATTGTATTGAGTTCTCTACGTTAAACCCAACCACAGAAAACATGGCAGTGGTAATATGGAATATACTTAGAGAGCAATTGGGAGATAACTTAAAACTTAAAGTAACACTTTATGAAACAGAAAGAAACTTCGTTGAATACAACGGAAATTAAAAATCTTCAGATTGAAGAAATTGGTGAAAATCATGTTGGGTTTTCAATGGAAACTCCTATTAGGGAAGATGCATTTGCCATGGATGATGAATTAAAAATCGAACTTATTGAGAAGCATTTTAAAGAAATCATGCTTATTTTGGGTTTAGATTTATCTGACGATTCATTAAGCGGTACGCCACACAGGGTAGCAAAAATGTATGTGAAAGAAATGTTTAGAGGCCTTGATCCTAAAAACTTACCGGTAGCAAAATTGTTCGAAAACAAATATCAATATCGCAACATGCTTATTGAAAAGAACATTTCGTTTCACAGTGTTTGTGAGCATCATTTTGTTCCAATTATTGGCAAGGCGCATGTTGCCTATATTCCAAATGGCAAGGTAGTTGGTCTTTCCAAACTAAATAGAATTGTAAGATACTTTGCGCAAAGGCCACAGGTTCAAGAGCGCATGACTGTTCAAATCGTAAACATGCTTAAAGAAGCTTTAAACACAGAAGACGTTGCAGTTATTATTGAGGCAGATCACATGTGTGTAGCAATGCGTGGTGTTCAAGATATTACTAGTAGCACCATTACATCTGAATTTAGCGGAAAATTTTTAGATGGAAAAACAAGAGAAGAATTGATGAATCTTATTACAATGGACAAATAATGCCTTGTTAATTTTATTGGTTCGGCACAAAAACTTTTCCTGAAATTATGGTTTTATCTATTTGATCTACGCCAAAAAAGTAAGGGATAATGGCAAGACTTTGCATAGGTTTAGTTAAGATAATATTTCCTAATTTTCCAATGCTGATTGAACCTAATTCATTGCTCAAATCTAGCGCGTAAGCTCCATTGATGGTACAGGCGTTAATTGCTTCTTCTGGGCTTAATTTCATTTGAGAACAAGCGAGTGCAACCACAAAGCCCATTCTACCATTTGGCGTGGTTCCAGGGTTATAATCGCTGGCTAAACATACAGGTAATCCTGCATCTATCATATTTCTTACAGGTGCATAAGGTATGCCTAAAAAGAAAGAACACCCAGGCAGTGCTACGGGCATTGTTTGGCTGTTCAAAAGAGCGGCAATTTCTGCTTCACCGGTGTATTCCAAATGGTCTACACTAAGTGCATTATTTTGCACGGCCACTTGAACACCACCGGTATATCCCAATTCATTTCCATGTATTTTGGCCTTTAGCCCAAATTTTGCGGCCTCCTTTAAGAGATAATTGCATTCGCTTACACTAAAAAATCCTTGATCGCAGAATACATCCATATAATCTGCTAAGCCTTCTGCTATAATAACAGGCAACATTTCGGAAACAATTAAATCGATATATGCTTGGTGATTTTCCTTGTATTCTTTTGGGAAGGCATGTGCCCCTAAAAAAGTGGACTTTATAGGGATAGGAGAAATTGCTTTTAGGCGCTTAATAACGCGCAGCATTTTGAGCTCATCCTTAACCGTAAGCCCGTATCCACTTTTAATTTCAATGGCACCTGTACCGAATGAAATTACCTCGAATAATCTGTTTTTTGCTTGGTTAAATAATTCGCTTTCACTCATTTCTTGTAAACGCCTGGCAGAATTAAGAATTCCGCCTCCTGCCTCGGCAATTTCCTCATAGGACTTACCATTGATTCGCATAACAAATTCTTTTTCGCGCGTTTTGGCAAATACAATGTGCGTATGTGAATCAACATAACAAGGTAACACAAATCTTTCACTAGCATTGATGTATTGAAAGGTTGGTTCAGCCCAGTTTTTTTGATCAAATTCACTCATAGGACCATAGGCAGCAATGCGACCATTTTCTATGATTAAATAGGCATTTTCAATTGACTTTAGCTCACTCATTTGAGCCCCCGAAAGTTTCAATTGTTGCGATTCTAATATTCCACAAAGGGATTTAATTTGAGTTAGAACAAGATTTGACATGACAAGGGCAAAATACCAAAAAGAAAGAACGACACCAAACTATTTCGACAGAAGCTACCCGAATACTCAATTAGAATCTTGCAGAAATTTCAATATTTTTTGTGATTCATCCTCGGTCAGACTTGTTCTAACGCGCATGTGCATTACTATTACCTCCCATTGGGCATCGTTGTAATCTTCTGGATCTGGGGAATAATGACACCTTGAACAGTTTTCGCTCCATAAAATTGCACCCGATTTTTCTTTTACCGCGGCCGAAGTTTTGCAAGAAGGTAAAGATAAAAATAGCATTGAAACAAAGCAGGCAAAAATGATGGTATAGATTAGCTTTTTCATGTAAATAAAAAATTAAAACCCCGTAACAAATCGAACCAAAATAGCTTCTGTAGAAACACCGTGCAATCCATCTCCTTTTTCATACGCGATACGCAAACCTATTCGTAGGCTCAACCAATATGAGATTCCTAAATCTGTGCGCTGTGCATATCCACCCCATAAAGCGTCATTGGCAAAATCGGCCACACTGTATCTGCCTATAAATTCGAACCGCTTCATGTATTTATTGTGAACCAATGCAGGACGTAAAGACAACCTAACATAATAAATATTACTCCTATTTTCGAAGGAATAAACATCGCCCTTTTCATCAAAATAATTGGCCTTATCTACCTCCAGAAAATTAACCTGACCTTTAAAATCTATCATTGATTTAAGGGCAGGATAAGTTTTGTGATAAGTAACATCAAAAGAGTATGCCTTAGACATCAAATGCTCGTAGGCAGTTTTAACATCCCCAACTTCACTGTAACTCCAAGAACCACCTATTTCTAAAGAAGAATTTGAAAGCGGCAAATACCCTATTCTACCACCAAAAGATTTATTGGAATTATTGTCGAAAAAGTTCTCATAATTTAAGGTTCCAGCTAAATGCGTTTCGGATAAACCATCGTTTAATTTTGCGCCATTTGAAACATATAAAACATAATTCATTTTACTATCTCCCACGTAAAAACCACCTCTTAAATCCACACCCATTTCGGGAGAAATTGGACCAATATTTGGGACGCCATCCATTTGTCTTAAACCAAGCGGCGCATTAGGCAATTTCTCTATAAATGGCGCTTCAATTCGCTCGGTGTATAAACCAAAAGGAGTAAGCATTTTTCCCATTCCAACGGTCATATATTTATTGATAATATAGGACAGTTTTAGGTATTCAATTTTGGTGTTAATATTACCGCTATCGGTATAAAATTCGACCTGACTTTCGAAGAACAATTTTTCTCCCAACATCCATACCATTGTTGGGCTGAAACCAACACGCGTAAAATTGGTTTTTATTTCGCTGTGTGGATCATAAATGAAGTCGGAATAGGCATAACCGATTATGACATTTTTAGTAATTCCAGATAAGCCTTTAAAATCCTTTGGTTCTTTGGTTTCGGTTTGAACCAATTTTGGCTCTTGTTCCATTTCTTGCGCAACGGTAGGCATTGCATAAAACCCTGCTAACAGCAACAATAAAATACGCGTATTCGTTTTTTTCATACACATTCGAAATTATTTTTTTCGTTTCCTTTTATGAGATCCTTTAAATTGATTTTCGCTTTGAACAAGTCGGATATATAATACAACTTGCCAAATTTCGGTGGTATCCAACTTTGCGTTGAAACTAGGCATGGGTTTTTTACCCGTATATATTTTCCAAAAAAGCGATCCATCCGATTCAGCAAGTACGCCCTTATGGTTTAGGTCGCCAGGAGAAACACTGAGTCCAAACCCGGCCTCTCCATCACCATTGCCCCATTTGCCATGGCAAACCTCACATTCCATAGCATAAATTCTTTTTCCGTTTTGAAGATGGATTGGTTCAGGCAGAATAGGCGATACCAAAGTATCTGTATAGGAAGGTGCAATCCATTTATTTACTGGGGCATTTCTATGAACACCAATTTTCAATACCTTGGCATTAACCCAAAAAATTAGGATAAAAACGGAGAACAAAATTGATAAGTAGTATTTTTTGGACAGCATGGGAACTATTAATTCATAGGCAAAAGTCAATCTGATTTACACAAAAAATCATGACTTATGTCAGGTTAAAAAGTGAAAACTATCACATGGTCCACTGATATCCATCATAAAAAACTGGCGCACCCAGAGGCATATTTGTGTTAGCAAAAAGTCGAAATAATTAAACTTACATCATAGAAACATTTAATAATTATGAAACCAAAATTTAAAATCTTATCACTTTCGGTTCTAACCATTTTCCTTGCCTCATGCGAGAAAGAATATATACCAGGACCAGCACCAATTGACCTTACGGTACCAGTTAGTTTTTCGGCGAAAGTTATTCCCATTTTTACAACAAGTTGTTTGGGATCTGCTTGCCATGGAACAGGTGGTATTGCTCCAATTTTAACAGCAGACAAGGCTTATAGCGAATTAACTACCAAGGGCTTTGTTATTGATTCGGTTGCAATAGGAAACAATTCGTTATATGTAAGTATGACAAGTACCGATGCTCCAATGCCTCCAGGAGGATTATTAAGCAACGAAAAGATTGATCTTGTAAAAACTTGGATATTACAAGGCTTTGAAAACAACTAATCATTTAAATAAAACATTCATGAAAACTAATCATATTAAAGCCGTAATTTTATCTTGCATAATGTGGGCACCAATATGTGTACTTGCGCAGGAAACACCAGCAGAAGCTGAGGTTCCAGAGGTAATAAAAGGAACCTTTGAAAACAGCATTCATATTAACAATCAAACCGTCCAAACAACCGATAAAGGTTATTTGGATTTTTTAATTCAGCACAGATTCGGAGTAGTAGATAAACCTTCTGATTTTTATGGTTTATATGCGCCTTCAAACATTAGAATGTATTTTGGGTATGGTATAACTAGAAATTTATCTGTAGGTATAGGCGCCACAAAAAACAAACAGTTATATGATTTCAGTTTAAAGTATGCCATTTTAAGACAAAAAACAAGTGGAATGCCTGTATCTCTTACCTACTCGGGAAATTGGGGTATAAAAGGAGGAGATAAGGAAAGTCTAATAAATAGCACGCTAAATTACAAAGCCACTAACAGATATTCTTATTATAATGAGCTTTTATTAGCTAGAAAAATAACCAAAAAACTTTCCTTGCAAGTTGGTTTGAATTATGGTCATTACAACCTAGTGGATAGCGCTACCATGTATGGCAAAAATGATTTATTTGGTGTATCTTTTGTAGGCAGATATAAATTTAGTCCACAAGGCTCTTTTATACTTGAATTTGACAACCCGTTAAATGTATCTGATATGCCAATAAAAAATAGGCCATTGCCTAACTTAGGTTTAGGTGTAGAGTTCTCTACAGGATACCATCAATTTCAATTGTTCATTTGTAACTCAAGTGGAATATTAAGTCAGGAAGCCAAATTTTTTAACCGCAACGATTTTAAGAATCTTGGCGTACCGGGCTATTTGATTGGCTTTAACATGACCCGTCAATTCGGATTTGGAGAATAATTTTTAAGTTTCTAAGCTCTTTATAAAGGTAATTATGAAAAAAGAAAATGAAGACCCCAACAGAAGAAGTTTCTTGAAACTTGGACTATTGGCAGGAGCTGCGGCTGTTGTGACCGTGGGGGCTAAAAATTCACTTTTGGCAGATGAGCCAGGAGAAGATGCTGGCAATAAAGTAAAGGTAAAAACATCGGATGGGGAAATTGTAGAAGTAGATTCCAACATGGTAAACCATCCTGCAGAAGGTAATCTTGAAAAAATAAATGTTCGTGAACCTATTGCCGGCAAAAAGTTTGTAATGGTTATTGATTTGGCACGATGTTCCAATGAGCGGGCATGTATTGAAGGTTGCCAAAGCATGCATGGAATGATGGCACCTGTTGAGTATATTAAGGTAAAGAAGATGCAAGACTCGGAGTTGGCAGCTCCCTATTGGTTCCCTACCTTATGCTACCAATGCGACAATCCACCTTGCACCAAGGTTTGCCCAGTAGACGCCACATTTAAAAGGGCAGATGGTATAGTTGCGGTTGACAGTGAGAGGTGCATTGGATGTAAATTTTGCATGGCAGCATGCCCTTATTCTGCCCGTAGTTTCAACTTTGGTAGGCCAGAGCAGGTTACTATTAGTGAAACCAAAAAATGTGATGATAACCATTGCTGCACCACTAAATCAGAAATGGTTGGAACTGTTTCAAAATGCGATTTTTGTCCAGATAGCGCGGCTAAAGGAATACTACCAGCCTGTGTTACAGAATGTCCAAATGGAACCATATTCTATGGAGATGAATTAGAGGATGCCGTTACAAATGGAGAGGAAACATTTAGGTTAAGTGAATTGCTCAAAAAAAGGTCTGGATATAGGCAATTTGAGGAATTAGGAACTAAACCAAGAGTATATTATTTACCGCCAGTTAATAGGCAATTTCCATTTGAAGACGCAGAAGGACCAGTTAATACCATAGAATAAATGTAAAGGAGTAAAAATATGATAGATCAAGATTTTCACCCAGAACGTACAAAAAACGAAACCTTTACTCAGGAAGAGTACATGGAAATGAAGCGGGACCTTTTAAAGCCCATTCAACATATTGGAATCTGGGGTAAAGTATGGATAGGTTTTTTACTAGCAGTAATATTTGCTGGAGTTTATGCCTATTACTTACAAGAAACAAAAAGTAAATATGTTACTGTAAGCTTAAGAGATTATACGATGTGGGGAGTATATATTTCTAATTTTGTGTTTTTTATTGCGCTGAGTATGATTGGTGTTTTAATGTCGGCAGTGCTTAAACTCACCAATAACGAATGGTATAGACCCTTAGCACGTATTGCAGAAGTAGTAGCCTTGGGCGCAATTTGCTTTGCGGGCATTAGTATTGTTGTTGCCATGGGGAGGCCAGACAGGCTACATTACCTATTTATGTACCCAAGACTTCAATCTCCAATTACATGGGATATTATAGTGGTAATTACTTATGTGGTTGCCAGTATGCTGTTGTTATACATCCCTATGATTCCGTCTTTATCAACTTGTCGAAATCACCTTTCAAATATGCCTAAATGGCAAATGAAAATGTACGAATGGTTATCATTTGGTTGGGAAGGCAATCCAGAACAATGGAAGCTACTAAGAAAAGGTGTAAAAATTCTTACCATCATGATTATTCCATTAGGGGTTGCCATACAAACGGTAGATGCTTGGTTATTTGCTACCACCTTGCGCCCTGAGTGGGACAGTACAAATTTTAGTGGATATTTCATTTCAGGCGCATTTTTATTGGCTACCGCAGCCATGATTGTTGCCACCTTCGTTATTAGAAAAGCATACAATTTAGAGAAATATTTAACAGAACTACACTTCGACAAATTGGGTCAAGCAATGGTTTTAATGTCGAGCATTTATATTTTCTTTAATATCAATGAATACTTGGTACCTGCCTATAAAATGAGCAGCATGCATGCGAATCATTTGTTGGATATGTTTATTGGAGACGGCGCTTTGATGTATTGGTTGGTGGTAATATTTGGCTTATTTACACCCGCCATTTTACCTTTATTTCCAGCATTGCGAAAACCAGTTCCACTTTTCATTATTGCGCTTATAGCGGTTATTGCGCATTGGTTCAAGCGTTACCTCATTGTAATTCCTGGACAATTGCACAATTACTTACCCATTCAAGATGTGCCCGAATCATGGACACATTATTTCCCAAGTGCGGTAGAACTAACCATTGTGGCGGCAACATTTGCAGGAATGCTCCTAATCATTACCTTATTCTCTCGATTTTTCCCCATCATTTCTGTTTGGGAAGTGGCAGAAGGTAAATTAGAAGGTAAAGACGAAATCATAAACTATAAATAAGAAGGTATTATGAAAAATATAATTAAAACGCTAATTTTTGTTTGTCTGTACCTGTCTTCTGGCATGGTGATTGCACAAGATAAAACAGCAGATATGAGCATTAACTTTGTGAAAGCAGATGATAAAGATGCTTGCCAAGTAACCATTACATCAAATAATAAACCCGTGGCGGAAGTAGCAGTAAAACTTTATGTAAAAAGGTTGTTTGGCAACCTATCCATAGGCAACGAAGTAAGCACAGATGAAAATGGAATAGCCACTTTTGAATTTCCAAATGATATTCCTTTGAATGCTGAAGGAAAACTATTAGTTTTGGCTAAGGTAGAGGATGATGAAAATTATGGCTCTATGGAAGTTGAAGCAAATTCAACCATAGGTGCTAAGGTAAATCTAACTCAATTGGAACTAGAAAATAGGTCCATCTCTGGTACTAATGCACCCTATTATTTTATTGCGGGGTCCCTTGTTATTTTTGCAGGAATCTGGGGTGCAATAATCTATGTGGTACTTTTGGTATTCAAAATTAAAAAAGCAGGAACTCAAAGCATTTAACTCTATAAAAAAAATTAAATTATGAAAAAAATTAAATTATTCTCAACAGGTTTATTCCTATTTTCATCGGCTATGCTCATTAGCAATGCTACATTTGCGCAAAAACCAGCAGGTAAGCCGTGGCCCGTATCTGATGCAGCCACCGCAAAGAAAAGTCCGGTTAAAGTTGGTGATGCCGATGCAATTAAAGAAGGAAAAGATTTGTACGTTCAACATTGCAAATCTTGTCATGGTACAAAAGGCAAAGGAGATGGAACAAAAGCAGAAAAAATAGACATTTCTTGCAATGACTTTTCAACAGCAGAATACAAAAAGAAAACTGATGGAGAAGGTTATTACAAAACAACCGAAGGAAGAAAACCAATGCCTTCTTACAAAGAAAAAATGAGTGATAGCGAAAGATGGAAAGTTGTGGCCTATATGCGCACTTTATAATCTGCAAAGCAACCTTTTAAAAATCCTCGCAAAATTTGTGGGGATTTTTTTTAATATTTACCCACTGAACTTTTATCACAAAACATGAAAAGAATTGCTTCCATTATTCTCCTATTATTCTGTCTGAACCAAACAACAACTGCCCAAACACCTAGTCCCTACTCTACCTCAGCAGTTGTTTCTTATTTAAAAAAGTTAACCAATACCGGAAGCGTTTTATACATTGCAGCACACCCAGATGATGAAAACACCCGACTCATTTCGTGGTTGGCAAATGAAAAAAATGTAAGAACAGGTTATTTAAGTCTTACCAGAGGAGATGGCGGACAAAATTTAATTGGATCGGAACAAGGCATAGAATTAGGCGTTATAAGAACACAAGAATTATTGGCCGCAAGAAGCACAGATGGAGGCGAACAATTTTTTACCCGAGCCTATGATTTTGGTTACAGTAAAACACCCAAAGAAACTTTTGAAAAATGGAACCACGAAGAAATTTTAGGTGACGTGGTCTTTGTTATTAGAAAATTTAGACCCACCATAATCATTACCCGATTTGCTACAGATGGCAGCGGCGGACATGGCCATCATACGGCATCGGCCATTCTTGCAGAGGAAGCTTTTGAGGCGGCAGCAGACCCAAAAAGATTTCCAGAACAACTTACTTATGTTGCTGTTTGGCAAGCAAAAAGATTGTTTTATAACAGTGCAGCACGCTTTTGGAATCCAACAGCCGATATGAGCAATTTTATTAAGCAAGATGTGGGAGGATTTAACCAAAACCTAGGAAAAAATTATGGTGAAATAGCAGCAGAAAGCAGAAGCATGCACCGCAGCCAGGGTTTTGGAAGCACCAAACAAAGAGGCGAAATGTTCGAATATTTTAAACCCATAAAAGGCGATACCGCTAATTTAACAAACATTTTCGACAGGTTAGATTTAGGATGGAAGTCGCAAGAAAATGGATCAAAAATTGGGCCTTTACTTGCGGATGCAATTGCTGCATATAAAAAAGAAAACATAAAGGTTTGCAACGACAAATTAATTCAGGCATTGTCATTTTTTCCTACCCTAAATAGCTACGATAAAGCCACCAAATACAACCAAATTATACGGGCAATAATTTTGGTTAATAGCCTATACCTAGAAGCAGTTTCGGATGGCTCTGCCATTGGGGCAATTGGCGATTCATTAAAGGTAAAAGTTTTTGGTCTGAACCGATCTCAAACACCCATTTCTATAGACAAGATTTCATTGAAAGAATACGGCACTAAAGGAGGCTGCAAAACCATCGTTCAAGAATTTAAAAACAAGGAATTCTTACAAAACAATACACCCTTTACAAACAATTTAGCAAGTGTAATTTGTAAGCAAATACCCCCATCAGAAATGAATTGGTTGAGCCATGAAATAAAGGAAAACAAATTTGTAATTGAGCAAGCCAACATTGGAAATCCGTACGACCTAAATAGCGGATATTTTGTTCAATTTGAATTGAGGGTGCAAGAAAAACCCATTACCATATATATTGCGCTTCAATACAAATGGACCGACCCTGAAAAAGGAGAACATTACAGACCCTTTATAATTACAGCTCCGGCTTATGTGAATGTATTGAGCAATTCACTTGTATTTAATGATACCCTAGAGAAAGAAGTGAGGCTTAGAATTAAGGCAGGAAAAGACAAAGTAAATGGAATATTGAGGGCGCATTTTCCTTCGAATTGGAGCGTAAAATTTGTTGAAAGCGGCGCATTGGTTCAGACCGAAACCTGCGAATTAAACTTTGTTTTAGATAGAAAAATGGAAGAAAAGGAAATTGTGTTATTGGTTAAACCGCCCACAAAAGACAACCAAGGAAGTTTAACATTTGAATTGGAAATTGGCGGCAAAATTTACACGCATGGCATCAAAGAAATAAAGTATGACCACATTCCTATACAAACCTTATTTCCTGTTGCAGAGTTAAAATTAGTAAAAATAAATGTGGTTCGCAAGCGCAAGAAAATAGGCTATATTCCAGGTGCTGGCGATGAAATTCCTGCCGCTTTAAACCAAATGGGTTATGAGGTAACAACCATAAATGACAACATGATTGCCTCTGGAAATTTAAACGATTATGAGGCCATTGTATTAGGGGTTCGTGCATTTAACACCAATGAAAAATTAAGCATTAACAAGAAAAAATTAATGGCTTATGTTGAATTGGGAGGCAACTTAATTGTGCAATACAACACCAATAGTTTTGCTGGTCCGTTTAAAGGCGATATTGGTCCGTACCCATTTAAAATTACACGAGAAAGGGTAACAGATGAAATGGCGATTCCTGTTTTTGCGCTACCCAATCATGAAGTGTTTAATAAACCAAATAAGATAACCGAACAAGATTTTGACGGTTGGTTACAGGAAAGAAGTATATACCAAGCTGGTGAAATAGACGCCCGTTATGAAATGCCGCTTACCATGAATGACCCAGGCGAAAAAGCTAGCAATGGTGCGCTGCTTATTGGCAAATATGGCAAAGGAAATTTCATTTATACCGGCTTGGTTTTCTTTAGAGAATTGCCTGCAGGCGTACCTGGTGCTTATCGGTTATTTGTAAATTTAATTGAATTGAAATAATAGGTTTTACCTTGTTATAAATTTCTTGCTTTCGCAAAATCTTAAACGATAAAATAGTTTCTATCGTTGCCATAAAAAAAGCCCAAAAGGAAAATTCCTTCTGGGCTTTTTTTATCGAAAACAAATATTTAAAAGACCCATAAAATTAATCTAAACAGCTTTTGTATTGGCATTTACCATGAATCTTTAGGACTAATTTATTAATCAGTTTATCATTATTCGGTTTGAACCAAATCTTAGCTAAAATTTAAGCTTATTAACTGTTTGCCTTAGCATGATCTGCTAAGAATTGGGCCAAACCAGAATCGGTTAAAGGATGTTTTAACAAGGCCAAAATGCTTGAAAGCGGACTGGTTATAACGTGTGCTCCAAGTTCTGCCGATTTAATGATGTGAATTGGGTTACGGATAGATGCAGCAAGAATTTGAGATTGGTAACCTTGCACTTGATAGATGTGGGCAATTTGCGCTATTAAATCCATGCCATCATAGGAGATATCATCTAACCTACCTACAAATGGCGATATATATGTTGCGCCTGCTTTTGCGGCAAGGATTGCCTGACCAGCACTAAATATTAAAGTACAATTGGTTTTAATTCCTTTTGAAGTAAAATATTTGATGGCCTTAATTCCGTCCTTAATCATAGGAATTTTAACCACTATATTTTCATGAAGGGCAGCAAGCTTTTCGCCCTCTGCAACCATGCCTTCATAATCTGTGCTAATTACTTCTGCACTTACATCGCCATCTACAATATTGCAAATATCAATATAATGTTGAAGAACTGCCGCTTCGCCCTTAATGCCTTCTTTGGCCATAAGGGTTGGGTTGGTGGTAACACCGTCTAAAATACCAAGATCGTTGGCTTCTTTAATTTGAGCCAAGTTGGCTGTATCGATAAAAAACTTCATATTGCTAAATAATTTGCCGCAAAGATAACCTACTTAATCTTAAACTATTAACACCATGCCCACAATAGACGAATTATACTGGGAAACGCGCTACCATAAAAGAGAAACAGGATGGGATATTGGTTCAGCCAGTGACCCAATTATTAATTTTGCCCACGAGCTTGGCCATAAAAACGCATCCATTTTGATTCCAGGCTGCGGAAATGCACATGAGGTAGATACCCTATTAAACTTGGGATTTGAAGATATTTCGGTGATAGATTTTGCCACAGTGCCTTTAAAAGAATTGGCCAAAAGGCAGGCGGAAGCTGTTGAAAGTGGCAGGTTAAAAATATTTTGCGGGGATTTTTTTGAACACAAAGGCAGCTATGATCTAATTTTAGAGCAAACCTTTTTCTGTGCCATTAATCCTGGTCAGAGGCAATTGTATGCGCAAAAAATGAATGAACTGTTGAAACCCAAAGCCAAATTAGCTGGACTCTTGTTTAACTTCGAATTTCCATTAGAAGGACCTCCATTTGGCGGATCAAAAGAAGAATACCACGAACATTTTAGTCCGTATTTTAAAATCTTAACGATGGAGCCTTGCCAAAACTCAATAAAACCCCGTTTAGGAAAAGAACTAATTTTTATTTTACAAAAGCCAGAATTGGTGTTAATTTAGCACCCAATTTTAAAACATGAGCGATCACAAGATTATATTTTCAATGGCGGGCGTTTCTAAAACGTTTCCTCCTCAAAAACAAGTACTAAAGAATATTTACCTAGGATTTTACTATGGCGCTAAGATTGGCGTTTTGGGTTTAAACGGTTCGGGTAAATCGAGTTTACTTAAAATTATTGCAGGCATAGACAAAAACTTCAGTGGTGAAGTGGTGTTTGACAGCAAAAATTATAAAATTGGTTTTTTAGAACAGGAGCCAAATTTAGACGAAACCAAAACCGTTGTTGAGGTGGTAAAAGAAGGTGTTAAGCACATCACCGATATGTTGGATGAGTTTGAAACCATCAATAATAAACTGGCTGATCCAAACCTAGACGGGGATGAGATGATGAAGATTTTGGATAGGCAGGCCAATGTTATGGAAGAACTTGATAGGCTTGATGCTTGGGAACTTGACACCAAACTAGAAAAGGCAATGGATGCCTTGCGTTGCCCAGAGGCAGATGCACCGGTAAATGTATTGTCGGGCGGAGAACGCAGGCGCGTAGCTTTGTGCAGGTTAATATTAAGTCAGCCCGATATTCTTTTACTAGATGAGCCTACCAATCACTTGGATGCGGAGAGTGTAGATTGGCTAGAACAGTACTTAAAGAATTTTCCAGGAACGGTAATTGCAGTTACCCACGACAGGTATTTCTTAGATAATGTGGCTGGCTGGATTCTGGAACTAGACCGTGGAGAAGGTATTCCTTGGAAAGGAAATTACAGCAGTTGGTTGGAACAAAAAGCAAAGCGTTTACAAGCCGAAGAAAAATCTGAGAGCAAGCGCGCCAAAGCTTTGGAACGCGAATTGGAGTGGGTACGACAAGGTCCAAAAGGTAGACAAGCAAAGCAAAAGGCCCGTTTAAACAGCTACGATAGGTTATTGAACGAGGAACAAAAAGAGAAAGAATCACAACTTGAATTGTTTATTCCAGCTGGACCACGTTTAGGAGATGTGGTTATTGAGGCCAATGGGGTAAGCAAACAGTTTGGCCATAAATTGTTATATGAGAACCTAAATTTCTCCTTACCAAGAGGCGGTATTGTTGGTATTATTGGCCCGAATGGCGTGGGAAAAACAACCTTATTTAGGTTAATGATGGGCTTAGACAAAGCAGATGGCGGCGATTTTAAAGTGGGCGATACGGTTCAAATATCTTATGTAGATCAGAGTCATAAAGATTTGCTACCCGAAAAAAGTGTTTTTGAAGTAATAAGTGGTGGCACAGAAACCATGATTGTAGGTGGCAAGCAAGTGAACGCGCGTGCTTATATTTCTAAGTTCAATTTTAGTGGTACCGACCAAAGCAAGAAAGTAGGAGTTTTATCTGGTGGAGAGCGCAACCGTGTGCATTTGGCAATGGCGCTTAAGCAAGGTGGCAATGTTTTGTTACTGGATGAACCAACCAATGATATTGACATAAACACCTTGCGTGCATTGGAAGAAGCCATTGAAAATTTTGCTGGTTGTGTGGTGGTTATTTCCCACGACAGGTGGTTTATAGATAGAATTGCAACACATATTCTAGCCTTTGAAGGCGATAGCCAGATTTACTTTTTTGAAGGAAACTACTCGGAATATGAAGAGAACAAAAAGCAACGCTTAGGAGATTCTGCACCACATAGAGTTAGGTTTAAGAATATCTAGGTGATTTAAAATGTTTTTTCAAATAAATCAAAATAAGCAAAATAAGCAAAATAAGCAAAATAAGCAAAATAAGCAAAATAAAATTACCTGCGGACTAGCCTCGCTAGCACTACTTTTATCGCTAATAAAATTATTTGGTGCACCCATAACACACGATAAAGCTATCACTTTATAGAACTATGTAAAAGACAGTTATTGGCATATTATTACCTTCGAGTATCCAAGTGCCAACAACCATCTTTTACATACCCTGCTTGCCAAGTTGTTTTATTCAATATTTGCCAACCAAGTCTGAATTCTCAGAATACCGAATTTACTTGGAGCTATTATTTTTTACACAGCAGCTATTAAAATTATAAAATTGTTCGACCCAAAGCTATGTATGCCCATAGCTTTAACCCTTTTTTTTAATACCTATCTAATAGATTTTTTTGCTTTATCAAGAGGATATGCATTGTCCATTGGTTTTAGCACTTTGTCTTTACAATCTTACCTAGCAAGTTTTAATAAATTAGAAACAAAAGCATTCACCTATGCTTGTAAAGCCATTTTAGCTGATTTTAGCTTACTGTATTATTTGGTTGTTTTAAGCACAATACATTTGTTTGTTTTGGTACAAAATTGGGTTCAAACAAAAGATATTAAACGTATATTTCTGAACCAAAAGGTAGCTCTGGCATTTATCCTTTTTGCATTATCCATCATTTCTATGCCAATCTATTAATTGGTTTTACACAAGCAGTTTGATTTTGTTGGCCATAATTCTACCTGGTAAGATTCAGTAATGACCATGTTTTACGCTAGATTTAGCAATTTACATTTAACAAGAGAATCACGAGTACAAATTTTCATTTTGGTCTCTACTATTGTAAATATATCGATGCATATCCCTTCCTTTCTGTTTATACGATCTCTAATTTTTAACAAACTAAAAATTAGTAATTGCACCTACAAGCCAAGCTTAGTATATTTCTTTTGGCTTTTGATGTTTGCATAACTATTTTTTTAAATGATTTTTTTGGACAAGGAAATCTAATTCATAGAACTACTTTGTTTTTATATCCCTTATTAATTTGGCATATATTTAATGGTTGGCAACCCATACTCAATTATAGGCCAACTAAATTTATTTGGCTTTGTGCAGGTTGGGTTATTGGAATTAGTTTTTTTGCTAATGCACTTATTAACCTTCAGGTAAAAGAGTTTAAATATTGCACCTATGATGCTCTTAGCATTAATATGTTTAAAGCTATTGAAAAAGAAATAAAAAATTCCCATGAAACACCCATTTCTCTTGGTATTTCATGGGAATTTGAGCTTGTTATAAATTATTATATTCGCAAAGATTATGCAAATAAAATAAATGAAGTAAATAGAGATGGCGTTAAACAAGAGCATACCTATTTATACTTAAAACAGGAAGATTTAATCAAGAATTACCCGATTGCAGCAGATACTATATGGATGGACTCTACGAGCAAAGAAGTCTATTTTTTGCTTCGAAGAAATTAAATTTCTCCCATTCATTAATCCCCAATTCAGCATTAAAAAATTTCAAATCGCTTAAATTTGCATACAAAGACTATAACCCATCAAAGTAATAAACATGCGTATCGCTACCAGTAGTATTTTTTAACCAAAGTTCTTTGGTTGCTAACCTTTGTAAATTGTATATTTCTACATTGGTGCCAATGGTAATCTTAACATCTTCATCATCGTTTTGGAATGTCCAAGTTCCTTCTCTAATTGATCTTGTAGCAAAGCCAAAAATTGAACCTTCTATGGTTTGCGTTAGAGTACCATCATTTTTCACAAGATAAGTATAAGTAGTGCCACTTATATCTTGTTGAGCGCCATTTTTTTCATATTTGTTAAGTGTCCAAGTATTTGTAAAACGGTCTTTTCTCGTTTTTAAAGATATAACAGGGTCATCGGTGCCTTTTTTGCACGATGAAAGTGAAAATAAAGAAGTTAAAGCAATTGCAATTGCTAATAAAATTAAATTGGTTTTTTTCATGGTTTGTAGTGTTAAATTATAACAGTACAAAATTGAGATATATTATATAATGGATCAGTGCATAAAAAACGGTAAATGTTGTAAATTTAACATGTTTTGTGCAAGAGCATTAACTGTATTAAATCACTTTAAATTAGAATCACAGGGCAATATATAATAGAAAAAAAATGGAACAAACACATTCAGTTCTAATCAGGAATCAAGCGCAATCTATTTTTGCTTTTAATCTCTGCCGCGCCAATGACGCTTAGGCTTGTGTGCAGGTTTATTTGCTGGAGGCCTATTGTGCGCAGGAATTTGTTTCTTAGGTTTAGCCATGTTAGGAACACTTTCTACATAACGTGTATCTAGTGGGAAAGGATGGTTCTCTTGAACCGGAATTGGCTTACCAATTAACTTTTGAATGTCTTTTAATTCGCCAAATTCTTCCTCTTCGCAGAAAGAGAAAGCGATGCCATTAAAGCCCGCTCTACCTGTTCTTCCAATGCGGTGAACATAAGTCTCGGGCACATTAGGCATTTCATAATTAATTACGTGAGACAACTCATCGATGTCAATTCCACGCGAAGCAATATCTGTTGCCAAAAGCACTTTTATTTTACCCGATTTAAAATCGCCTAAGGCTGCTTGGCGTGCATTTTGAGATTTGTTGCCATGAATAGCAGCAGCCCTAATGCCCGCCTTATCTAAATCTTTCACAACCCTATCGGCACCATGTTTGGTTCTGGTAAAAACCAACACGCTGTTCATTTTTTCTGTTTCTAATAAATGAATAAGCAAACGTTTTTTATCGCCCTTGCTCACATAATATAAAGATTGCTGAATGGTGTCGGCGGTAGAAGAAACCGGAGTAACTTCTACTTTTGCTGGATGATCCAAAATGCTATCTGCTAAGCTTTGAATAACAGGTGGCATGGTAGCAGAGAAAAATAAAGAATGTCTTTTCTTAGGCAATTTTGCAATCACCTTTTTAACATCGTTTACAAATCCCATGTCCAACATGCGATCTGCTTCATCTAGCACAAAAAACTGCAACTCGTTTAAGTGCACATAACCTTGTTGCATTAAATCGAGTAAACGACCGGGCGTGGCAATTAACACATCAATTCCCCTGTTTAGCCTATCTACCTGACCGTGTTGCGAGACACCTCCAAAAATAACAGTTTGCTTAATGCCTGTGAACTTTCCGTAAGAGGCAAAACTCTCTTCAATTTGAATGGCTAACTCGCGCGTTGGGGTAAGAATAAGCGCCTTAATTTTGCGCCTTACCTCTTGGTGGCTTTGAGCTTGCTTGTATAATAATTGAATAATAGGAATGGCAAATGCAGCCGTTTTTCCTGTGCCAGTTTGAGCGCATCCTAATAAATCTTTCCCTTGTAATAAGATAGGAATTGCTTGCTGTTGAATGGGTGTAGGCGTAATGTAACCTTCGGCTTTTAAAGCCTTTAAAATTGGCTCAACTAAATTGAGCTGATCAAATGTAATCATAAAAAATTGTGGGCAGAAAACGGCCTCAAAACAATGATCTAAGCTACCTCCTCTGCAATGATTTCCTTCTAAATTATAGAAATCAATGCCACAAAGATAAGCCTAGCATTGACTAAAACTAATTTAAATTTTTTAACGAGCCACCAATATTACATTAAATCAACTAGGTCTTTTGCAATTTTACTACCCAATGCAACACCCATTCCATTAAGTCGCACACCCATAAATTGCCGCTCGCTCAGCCTTTTTACCAAAGGTAGCTTATCCTTTCCAAAAGCCATAATTCCGCTCCATTTATATTCAATTTCAAAAGCTGTGTTGGGAAGAATAATCGTCTTTAAATACACTTCTAGTTGGTCCAATATTTTTTGGTTCGAACCAAACGCTGCTGTTTCTTCTCCTTTAAAATCTAAATTTCTACCACCCCCAAATATGATGCGATTTTCGAAATTTTTGAAGTAATAATATCCGTCATCAAAGAAGAAAATTCCCTTCACTTTTAAATTGGGAATGGGTGCTGTGGCAATTACTTGTCCGCGACCAGGATTCAACTCAATACCAGACACAAGTTTTTGGGTAAAGGCATTGGTGCAAATAAATATTTGTTGGGCATAAAACGCCATATCAAGCAAGTCAATCATAACGTGGTTACTGTTTTCTTGAATAGATAAAACCTCCGCACCCGTAATTATTTTTACGCCCAATTTCTGGGTATACAACCAAAGCTCTTGCATCATTTTTCCTGTATCCAATTGCCCTTCCACTTCATTAAAGACGAGCGATTGAACTTGGTTTTGTGCAAAGCCAAATTTGGCAATATCATTAGGCCTAAATGAGAATACATTTTTTTTAAACAGCGGATAAAGCAAGGCATTCATTTGGGGTAATTGGGAAACAAAAGCATCGTCTTGGTTCTTTAATATAAGTTCATAGCCGCCATGCGATTCAAAGCCAATTGCATGATCCCCCAAACGAGCCCTGAGTAATTGCAAACCCATCCACCTATTTTCTACCAATTGTAGTAAATTCTCCTCACCCATTAAATTAATGTCGTGCAGATTTTCGCTCAATGAACCAACACACGCAAAGCCTGCATTCTTAGTACTTGCACCTGTGGGAAGCAAGCCCTTTTCTAAAACAAGAATTTGCTTATGCGGGTGTTTTTCTTTTAGCTCACAGGCAACAGACAAGCCCGTAATTCCAGCACCTATAACAATATAATCATACTTAATAAGCGAGTTCTTTTCCCAAAAACTTAACATGTTTTTACCACAATTATTTTGCCAACTCAATAATGCGGATGCTGTTTGGAGCCAAATTTATTTCAGATAAATTAAGCAGTTCCTCTTCTGTAACATGATCCTTTCCACGGGTAAAACCAGCCATTCTTTCTTGCATGCGTTTGGTATTTAAAAGCTCGGCCTTCTCTCCCCTATTTAACACAATCATAAAACATTCTGTGTTGGTATATCTAAAGTACACATAGGTGTTTCCTTCGGGCGTAAATTGCATGAGTTTACCGGTATTAAAGGCTTCATTGTCTTTTCTTAATCGGGCAAATTTTTGAATAAAAAGATATGCTTCATTTTCAAGTGAAGTTCTGCCAGCTGCGGTAAATTTATTGAGGGTATCGGTAGCCCAACCTCCAGGAAAATCTTGGCGAATTTGCCCATCATTTGTTCTGGGTATGGGGTTCGTTAATAAAATCTCTGTTCCATAATATATACTTGGCACACCCCTCATAGTAAGCAGCAATCCCATGCCTATTTTCCATTTGGCAAAATCTTCATTGATATCGGTAAAGAAACGATTTAAATCATGGTTATCTAGAAAGGTAAGATTCATATTGGCATTATTATAAAGACCGTCATGACCAAGTGTATAATATATTTTGGCCAAGCCTTTATCCCATTCTGGTTTCTGATTTAAAGCCTCCAAAACAGACCAATAAAAATGAAAATCCTTGGCACTTGTAAGATGGCTATTGCTTGCACCTTTATTGTATCCATTGCGTTCGGTAAAATAGGCCATATTAAGTACACCCGCTTGTTCCCAAATTTCGCCAGTGCTATAAAAATCGGGATATTCGCGTTGTATGTATGCCATACATTGATTCATAAAATCAACATCATTATAGCTATACGTGTCAATTCTAAATGCATCTACACCTGCATAATTAATCCACCACAAATAGCTTTGCATTAAATAATTGGCAACCCAAGGAGTGCGTTCATTTACATCGGGCATGTGTTGATCAAACCAGCCATCCACCATTCTCTTTTTATCGTAATCGCTGGCATGCGGATCCATGTGGGTTGTAGCTCTATAATTGGTTCTGGTAAACTCTGTCCATTGGTTCACAAAAGAAGAATCTGGCAAATCTAAAAACATCCAATGCCTGCTTCCTATGTGGTTAGACACCATGTCCATCATCAGTTTCATACCACGTTTATGCAATTCATCGGCCAACTGTTTATAGGTTTGGTTCGAACCTAAACGTGGATCGGTTAAATAATGGTCTGTTAAAGCATAACCATGATAACTATAACTAGGCTGGTCGTTAATTAAAGTTGGGTTTAACCACAAAGTGCTAACCCCTAAATCCTGAAAATAATCGAGGTGGTTGATAATTCCTTTAATGTCGCCACCATGTCGTGCACCAAGTGTATCGCGCGCCACAGTCTTTTGTTGCAAGTTTGGAAAGGCATCATTTTTAGGATCGCCATTGCTGAACCTATCTGGAAAGACCAAATAAACTAAATCTGATGCTTCTATTTGATGCGGCATTTTTTGCAAGGTTTGTAAAACATAGTTGACCGACTTTATTTTTCCTTCATAAACAAAATCTAGTTGAAAATCCTTGCCGTGATAATTTTGTAAATCTAAGTTGACAATTAAATAATTTGGGTTGGCCAATTTTTGAATTTCTTTAATAGCCAAACCCTGTGTATTCATCTTCACTTCAAAGGCCGCTACCTTATTGCCATAAATGCACAATTGTAAATCCCGGGATTCTAAGTTATGCCACCAAAATTGGGGATCAATGCGCTTTATCTCGGGCTTTTGGGCAAAAATGGATATGCAAGTTCCAAAAAATAATAATAAAACAAAGCTCATTTTGTAGGTAGGGTGCTGGGAATTATTCATAGAACGAAGTTACATTTTTTTCTTAGAGCACATCATAGTTAAAAGGAAACTTTATATAACCCATTGTATAAATTTGGATTCCCTGCTTTTTTATAGTAAATCAAAGAAAAAAAACAGCCATACAAGATATTATTTAAAAAAATAATACTTTTGATTAAAGTACTGTATTTTTTCAAATTAAAACTTATCGAAATAAGCCATTATAGGCAAACGGGCGCGTTCAAATAAAAAACAAGTCTAAAAGATACAATGAGAAAATAATCTATCAATCTACATGAATTTAACAGAAAATATCCCTACCTACATCAGTATTATTTTTGCGATTACAACATTGCTAACTGTTTACTTTTTCTATTTGGCTACCAAAAAATCAAAGGCATTTTTAATTCTAATTTTATCGTGGCTTTTGTTGCAATCATGGCTTGGACTTGCCAACTTTTACCAGCAAACATATACCATTCCCCCTAAGTTTTTACTGCTCATTTTACCACCCATAGCCTTAATTATTGGATTGTTTACAACAAAGAAAGGCAATTTATTTTTGGACCAGTTACTCATTCAAAAACTTCATCTGCTTCATGTTATTCGAATTCCAGTTGAATTGGTGCTATACGGTCTATATATTCATAAAATGGTTCCACAATTAATGACATTTGAAGGAAGAAACTTCGATATCCTTTCGGGAATTAGCGCACCTATCCTCTATTATTTTGGATATAAAAAAAAACAAATACATCCCAAAGTTATTTTAATATGGAATATCATTGGCTTGGCATTACTCATAAACATTGTGGTTAATGCGGTATTATCGGCTCCCTTTCCTTTTCAAAAATTCGCCTTCAACCAACCCAATATTGCGGTTTTGTATTTCCCCTTTAATTTGCTCCCATCTTGTGTTGTTCCTCTTGTTTTATTGTCACATTTAGCAAGCATCAGGCAGATCCTAATTGAAAACAAAATCAAATCATGACAAATCAAATCGAAATACATACAGAAAGGATATTGTTAAAAAGCATCACGCCCCAAATAATTCACAGCTTGTTTTCTACTAAAAATAAAATCGAAATACAAGCATATTTTGGTTTAGATGAAGATGGCTATCAGTTGTTAAAAACTATGCATGAAAAAGGCATGGAAACTCACCGCATTTCCTTATTTTACTTCCTTCTTATTGAAAAGGAAAGTGGCATAGTTTTGGGAGATTGTGGTTTCCATAATTTAAATGCCACACATAGAAGGGCGGAACTATTTTATGCGCTAAAACACGATTTGGATAAAAGAAAAGGATATATGACTGAGGCTTTGCCAATTATTCTTTCTTATGGTTTTAAAGAATTAAATTTACATAGAATTGAGGCCCTCATTGCCCATGAAAATATAGCATCAAAAAAATTGGCAGAAAAACAAGGGTTCAAGCGAGAAGGAATTATGCGAGAAGATTATTGTGTAAATGGTAAAAATGAGGATTCCATTTGCTATTCCTTGTTGCAATGGGAATGGCCCCACAATTCAAATTAACGAATCAGATTAAATTAGAATCTCTTATACATCAAGAACAAAGTTGCTTAATTGGCCTTAACCAAAAAACGAATTTGTATGAAACCAAAAAAATTAGCCTAAAAAGTTTTTGCATCAGCACTATGCTAGAAAGTTTTAGTCTTAAACAATAATTTCTTTAATCTATTTGCTATTTGGAAGGAAAATGTGCCAAGTATTCTTTTGAAAGCTCAACATAAGCCAAAGCATTTAATTTCACCTTTTTAATATGTACCTCGCTTAGTTGTTTTACCACTTTCGCTGGAGATCCCATCACAATGGAATAATCTGGAATTTGAGTTCCTTCTGTCACTAAGGCATTGGCCCCAATTATGCAAAAATTGCCAATTTTAACGCCGTTGAGAATAGTGGCATGCATGCCTACTAATACGTTGTTGCCCATTTGCGCTCCATGCACAATGGCACCATGACCAATAATACAATCTTCACCAATCATAACCGGGTAACCCGGATCTACATGCACAACAGCATTTTCTTGCACATTGCTTCTATTTCCAATGGTTATTTGGTCTGCATCGCCGCGCAATACCGCGCCAAACCATACAGAGGAGTTGTTGCCCAATTTAACCCGCCCAAAAACACGGGCTGTATCTGCAATCCAAACCGACTCGCCCATCTCAATAGGTGTATTTAAAATGTCCTTCATTTTACCCATAAACGTAGAAATACTTTGGTTATTTTTATCCATTTTCAAAACTAAAACTATTTATTTTGGTTTGAAAAAGTAAATTGCAATCAAATTAAATTAATATGAAAAAATTTATCCTTTTGGCAGGAATTAGCACTTGCCTTTCTTTCGGTCAAGTTGAGGCACAATCAATTCCGTTCCCACAACCTAGTCCGACAAGCAGCATTTCACAAAATTTTGCTACATCAAAAATTGAAATTAATTATTCGCGTCCTTCTGCTAAAGGTAGAAAAGTATTTGGCGAAGTAGTTCCTTTTGGCAAGTTTTGGAGAACAGGTGCAAATGGTGCAACCGTTATTACTTTTGGTGAAGATGTAAAAATAAATGGCACTGAAGTAAAAGCTGGTAAATATGGTTTAATTACTTTCCCTAATGAAACAGAATGGATTGTTGTTTTAACAAAAGACCTAAATATAAACAGTGCTGATGCTTACAAGCAAGAAAATGATGCTGCACGTTTTACGGTTAAAACAGAAAAAGCAAATGATTATGTAGAAACCTTCACAATAGAATTAAATAACATGCGCAACGATGCAGCAGATTTAATTTTAAAATGGGAACAAACCAGTGTAAGATTAAAGGTATTGAGCTTTTACGATGATAGACTTACCAAACAAATTGGAGAGGTAATGAGCAAAGATACCCGTCCTTATTTTGGTGCTGCAAATTACTATTATGAAAACAGCAAGGACTTAAATCAGGCTTTAAAATGGGTGAATGTGGCTACAGAATCTAACCCTAAGGCATATTGGGTTTGGTTGTTAAAAGCAAAAATCCAAAAAGGTTTAAAAGATTATAATGGCGCTTTAGCAACCAGCAACAAATCACTAGAATTAGCCAAGGCCGATAACGATGATAGCTATATTAAACAAAACGAAAAACTGCAAGCAGAAATTAAGGCTTTACCTGATTTCAACACAGGAAAAAGCAAAAAGAAATAATACCTAATGTAATTATTAAATAGCCAAAAGCTATTTGATAATTTTACAATGGTAAATGCCGATATACAAAATAATAGTACAATGAGATATTTGTGAAAATTGGATTAAATATTTTGTATAATCGGTATAATACCATAATTTATGTTAAATTACTCCTTAGAACAATTTGATTTAAGCATGGTAAATACCGAATAATAAAATATAATAGTCCAAAAACATTTGGGCCAAACATTTTGTGATATCGGTATCATAAAAAAAGGCGCATTAAGCGCCTTTTTTTATACAAATTCGTATCCTATATCTTTTCTATAATACTTGTTTTCATATTCAATTAACGAGGCACTCATCAAACTTTTTTCCAAAGCTTCTTTTATGTCCGAACCCAGCGAGGTTATAGCCATTACCCTTCCGCCATTGGAGAGCAACTCTCCATTGGGGCCTAGTTTGGTGCCTGCATGGAATAGAATAGAATCCTTCACCTTTTCCATTCCACTTATTGTCTTTCCCTTTTCATAAGCCTCTGGATAACCATGAGAAACCAACATTACAGTTACTGCAGTTTGTGCATCTACTTGCAAGTGAAATTCGTCCAATTTTCCATTTGCAGCTGCCAGCATCAATTCCACAAAATCATTTTTAATTCGAGGCAAAACCGCCTCTGTTTCTGGATCGCCCATGCGGCTATTGTACTCAATTACCATAGGCTCTCCATCCATGTTCATTAAGCCAATAAAAATAAAGCCCACATAATGAATTTTCTCTTCCAATAAACCCTTCATGGTAGGCTTAATTATCCTTTCTTCTACCTTATCTAAAAAGGCTTGATTGGCAAATGGTACCGGACTAATAGCACCCATTCCGCCTGTATTTAGGCCCTTATCTCCTTCACCTATTCGCTTATAATCTTTGGCAGAAGGCAAGATCACATAATTCTTCCCATCACTCAAAACGAAAACCGACAATTCAATTCCGCTCAAGAATTCTTCAATGACCACACTGTCACTGGCCGAACCAAACTTTTGCTCTTGTATCATCAATTGCAATTCCGATTTTGCCTCATCTTTGCTCCCGCAAATTAACACCCCTTTGCCAGCAGCTAAACCATCGGCCTTTAACACAATTGGCAAGCTATGCCCATCAATATAGGCCAATCCATCTTGTAAATTTTCTTTGGTAAAAGTTTTATAGGCAGCAGTGGGTATGCCATATTTTTGCATAAAATTTTTGCTCCAATCCTTGCTGCCTTCCATTTGTGCACCTGTTTTATCTGGGCCCACAAAAGCTATTTTATCAAGGCTTGGATCGAACCGAAAAAAATCTTTTATACCTTTTACCAATGGATCTTCTGGGCCCACAATTAATAATTCAATTTTATGTTCTTTACAAAAATCGCCCACAGCTATAAAGTCATTTGGGTTTAAAGACACATTAATGCCATGCTCCGCAGTGCCAGCATTTCCAGGCAAAATATATAATTGTTGGCAGTGCTCGCTCTTAGAAAGATACTTGGCAAAGGCATGTTCTCTTCCGCCCGAACCAATTAAAAGAATGTTCTTCATTTGGCAAATATAAGTTTTATACCGAAAGCAAATCTGTAGTAATACCATTACTTAAATTAAATTAGTCCAAAGTACAATTTGATTTAAAAAATGGTAAATGCCGAACGGCAAGATGTTTAGACCAAATCTTTTGGGACAATTACAAAATGCGTATCGGTAGAAACCAAAAAAACTGGATTAAACAATTAATATCAATTGTAATTATTGAATAGCCCAAAGCCATTTGATGAATACATTGTTAAATGCCGATATGAAAAAACAATAATACAAGGAGATATTTGTCTGAAATTGGACTATATTTTATATTAGGCAGCGCCAAAAAATATTAATGGCTAATTCTTTGATACAACTCAAAAGTATGTGCATGGGCATTCTTTTCATCAGCATCAAATCGTTCTGAACCAATTAAACTCCATTCTTTTGGATTTAGAACAGGAAAGAAGGCATCTGCCTTAAATCGATGGTGAATTCTAGTTAAGTAAACCTTATTGCACAAGGGCAACGCTTGCTGGTAAATACTGTCGCCACCAATGATAAATACAATAGGGGAATTTTTTACTTTAGCATGGTCTAAGGCACTTGCCAAAGAGGAAAAAACCAAACAACCATCAATTTTTTGAGTGCTTTGCGACAAAACCATATTAGTTCTATTGGGCAAAGGTTTTCCTATAGAATCATAGGTTTTTCTGCCCATTAAAACTGCATGACCAGAAGTTACGCGTTTAAAATATTTTAGGTCGTTAGGCAAATAGCATAGAAGCTTATTTTCATTGCCAATTCCATTGTTTTCATCTACAGCTACAACAATTGATATTTCCATTTTTTCCTCCTTCAAATATACTCGTTTATGATGCTGGCAATTTAGGTAAATCCATAAAAAAAGCCCTGCAAGGCAGGGCTTTTTTTTAAACTAAATTCATTTTAATCCGTTTGCCTATTTCATCGATATCGGCTTTAAATTTCTTATCGGTTTCCATTAAATCGTTAACAGTTTGACAAGCATGAATAACGGTAGAGTGATCTCTACCACCAAAATGCATTCCGATTGTTTTTAACGAAGACTTGGTTAAATCTTTGGCATAAAACATTGAAATCTGACGCGCTTGTACAATCTCGCGCTTACGTGTTTTAGACTTTACTTGCTCTACCGGAATGGTAAAGAAATCGCACACCAATTTCTGAATATATTCGATAGAAATCTCACGGGTATTGTTCTTCACAAAATTCTTTAGAATTTGCTTCGCTAAATCAATATTAACCTCTTTGCGGTTAAGGCTGGCCTGAGCCAAAAGGCTCACCAAAGCACCTTGCAATTCGCGCACATTGGTGTTTATATTATGAGAAACATATTCTACCACTTCTCTATTTAAGGTAATGCCATCGTTGTACATCATGTATTCTAGGATGGCAAGACGTGTTTCAAAATCTGGTGTTTGCAAATCTGCCGACAATCCCCATTTGAAGCGACTCAATAAACGCTCGTCCATGCCTTTTAAATCCTTGGGCGCACGATCACTCGTTAAGATAATTTGTTTACCTTGTTGGTGTAAATGGTTAAATATGGTAAAGAAAATTTCTTGCGTTTTTTGTTTGTTCTCTAAAAACTGAACATCATCTACTATTAATACATCAATTTGTTGGTAATAGTTAATGAAGTCTTGGTTTGAATTGTTGCGAATAGCATCAACAAACTGATTCATGAATTTTTCAACTGGCACATACAAAACAATTTTGTTGCGGCTGTTTTGCTTAATTAAATTACCAATGGCATGAACCAAATGTGTTTTCCCCAAACCGGTTTCACTAAAAATCATCAAAGGATTAAATGAAGTGCCACCCGGTTTGTTGGCAACTGCGATACCTGCGCTGCGTGCCAGTCTATTACAGTCTCCCTCTATAAAATTATCAAAAGTTAAGTTAGGATTTAAGTTGCTATCTATATTAACCTTTTTAATACCAGGAATAATAAATGGATTTTTAATACTTGGGTTTAGGTTAATTCCTACACTGCTTTGCTGCAAATCTGCTTTAGAGCTGGTGCTACCTGGAATATTTACAACATACGGACTAGAATTCCCTGTTCCATTTTCTACAATAATATTGTATTCTAAACGGGCACCTACTCCCAATTCTTGTTTCAAAGTTTTCTTAAGCAAGCTAACATAATGCTCTTCAAGCCACTCGTAAAAAAACTGACTAGGAACTTGAATGGTTAAAACTTTGTTATCTAATTTGATGGGCTTAATTGGTTCAAACCATGTTTTAAAGCTTTGCGCTGGTACATTGTCTTGAATCAATTTTAGGATTCCGTTCCAAACATCTTCACAAGTTTTCTCTGTTGTAATAATCTCTTTCATAATCGGAAGTAAAAATGACTAAAAAAGTTCACACATCAAAATCTTTTCAACATTATTTTTAAAAAAAAAGTGACTAAAAAAAATTACCCACTGATTTTTAACATACTTATAAAATGTTCGCAAAAAAATTTTTTGATATCAAGTTTAGAGTGTAATGAATTTATTTACAATTTCTTCACAACACCCCAAGAGGTTAATAATTATTAGCATCTACAGCGATAACAAAAAATTAACCTAAGCCTTGCATTCAGTGTTTGTTAGCGAATGCAATTGACTATTCACCTCATTGTGAGTGTTAACAAAGGGTTCAAAAGTGTAGTTTAGCTGTCCCACTTGTAAACCCGCCCATCCCACTTGATTTACACATACCTTTTTGTTGATAACATTGGTGTACACAACCGGCTCTGGCAAAAATGTGTGGGTATGCCCGCCAATAATGAGGTCAATATTTTGCGTTTGCAAAGCCAAAATCTCATCACTCACTTTTTTCTCTTTATACTTATAACCTAAATGAGAAAGACAAATAACCAAATCGCACTTTTTTCCTTTCTTTAACAATTCGGCAATCTTGTTTGCAACCGGAATTGGATGTTGGTAAACAATGCCTCCATATAATTTATCTGGCACCAAACCTTTTAACTCAATACCCAATCCAAATACCCCAATCTTCAATCCGTTTTTTCTATAAATTTTATATGGCTGCACTTTACTTTCTAAAGCTGTTTTTGAAAAATCGTAATTGGCATTTACAAAATCAAATTTTGCATGCGGCATTTGCTTCATTAGGCCTTCAATGCCATTGTCAAAATCGTGATTCCCCAACGTTACACAATCGTAAGCCATTTCGCTCATCAACTTATACTCTAACTCACCGCCATAAAAATTAAAATAAGGTGTGCCTTGAAATATATCACCGGCATCTAACAATAAAATCTCCCCTGCTTTAGAGCGAATATCTTTTATTAAAGAAGCCCTGCGAGCCGCACCACCCATTCCCCCATAGTTTTTATCGATGGCAGGAAAAGGTTCAATTCTGCTATGCCAATCATTGGTATGCAATACCGTTAACGTTTTGGGTTCGGTTTGAGCCAATACGCGCACTGGTGAATTTGCCAGAGCTCCAAATCCTACCAAATAAAGCGTATGCTTTATAAATTGCTTGCGGCTATTTTTTTGAGATTCGTCCATCTTTCACTGCATTAAGATTTTGACCACGGGAATTCATAATCTTCAATTGCTCAATCAATGCATCCCGCATTAATTTTTGCGTATCAATTCTTTCTAATGGATTCAACAAAGCCTCTGCCTTATCTCCCCCATTGGCCAAATAATCACTCGTTAAAATCCAATAATCTTTAGCAACATCAAAAGGTACTCCCATTATTTTTATGTTGGTAGCCAAATCATTTTCAATATCCATATTTAAGCCAGCAACTGGCGCTCCATTGTTTTGCGCCAACACATTAAACAACTCCAAACATTTTTGGCCGCGCACCTTCACCAAAACCACTTGGTTATCGAAAGGCAACAACTCAAAAACAGTTCTCACCGCAATTGGCCCTTTATACAAAACAGGAATGCGCAAGCCCCCATTATTTAACACACAAAAATCGGCCTGCAGCTTATTATTTTTGGCATACTCCATAAAAACATCACACACCATATTCCCCAAACTTCCCTCTGGCTGAGCTTTCTTTAAATCGGTGGAGGCATCAATCACATGAATATTCATTAAACTATCCAGCGCCAATTTATAGGGCTTAATTAAATCAATTACGGTTTCATCCGAAGCCAAAGATGAATCGCCCTTTATTCCCCTATTTTGATTCTGCTGCTCTTTAACTTGATAGCTTGTACCGCAGGCAGAAATAACAACCAAAAACAATAAGAAAATCTTATTTTTCATGCACCAAATATATTAAAAAAATTGGTGCAATCATGGGCCAAAACATGAAAAGCAGTATCAACAAAATGATAATACAACAACTCTAAAAAATAGCTTGCCTTAATTATACATCCAAAATAGAACGGGTTTATTACTTGATTTTATTATTGGGTCCAAAATTTCAAAACTGTTATTAGAAATCGTAGGGCATCCCCACCCTTCAGGCGTTCCATTTGGATAAATTTCTTCATCTGGCACTTGCTCCCAAGAATGAAACACAATATAGCGTTTTATGGCGTTGCTATTAGTTGATTCCAAGCCATGTAAAACATATTTTATATGAACACCCCAATCGCTATAGGCCCTTTCGCCAATTTTATATTTCCCAAGAGAAGAACAGTGACTTCCATCCTCATTGCTAAATGTTGGATTCTCCTTTGTAAAATCACTATTCCATGGATAATTACCGCAACCATGTCCAACTAAAAAACTATAAACAATGGTATCTAACTTAAAATCCCAAACCAAAAACCTTTTTAAACCAGAATGAACTCCCATATTAATTAAAATACAAAATTGGGTATTGAATTTTTGCGAAAGGCAAAACTGATAGGCATCTATTGCTTTCAACTTTGTTGCGCCAAATTCCCCTCTCAAATTATTGTTTAAATTTGTATTTTCAATTGCCTTACTTTTGGTAGCAGGCGCACTGCATCCCAATAGGTATGTTAAAAATAAAAAAGGAATAATATTTCTTATATGTATTTGCATTTACAAACAGTTAAAATTAAAGATAACTGCTTGCAAAACGCAATTTAAAAGTAAAAATTATGCCCTGTACTCCCCAAAAACTTCTCTAAAAGTATCGGCAATTTCGCCCAAAGTAGTGTAGTTCTCAACTGCATCAATTATCAATGGCATTACATTGGTTCCATCGGTGGCGGCTTGTTTAATTTGGTTCAGGCCGGTTTGAACCAAATCATTGTTGCGCTCTGACCTGAGCTGCTTGAGTTTCTCCATTTGTCCAACCCGAATGTTATCATCCACACGCATAATTGGTGGCATTACATCGTGCTCAGAACCATACTTATTTACCCCAACAATAATTTTCTCTTCATGCTCAATGTCCATTTGATAGCGGTACGATGCAGCGGCAATTTCTTTTTGCATATACCCTTGTTCTATGGCAGAAACCGAACCGCCCATGGCATCAATCTTTTCAATATAAGCCCATGCCGCAGCTTCAATCTGGTTGGTTAATTCTTCCACAAAATAGCTACCGCCCATTGGATCAACCGTATCTACTACCCCACTTTCATAAGCAATGATTTGTTGGGTACGCAAGGCTGTGCGCGCAGCCGCTTCTGTAGGCAAACTTAAGGCTTCATCAAAGCCATTGGTATGTAAACTTTGTGTGCCGCCCATTACCGCAGCCAAGGCTTGCAAGGTAACACGCATAATGTTATTTTCTGGTTGTTGGGCTTGCAAGGTAGCCCCGCCTGTTTGTGTATGAAAACGCAACATCATGGCTTTGGGATTTTTTGCACCCATGTCTTTTGCCATCTTAGCCCACATTCTTCTGGCGGCTCTAAACTTGGCTATCTCTTCAAAGAAATTGTTGTGAGCGTTAAAGAAAAAGCTCAAACGCTGACCAAATACATCAATATCCAATCCCTTTTCTTGTGCGGCTTTTAAATATGATTTTGCATTAGCCAATGTAAAGGCAATTTCTTGAACTGCTGTTGAGCCTGCTTCTCTAATGTGATACCCAGAAATTGAAATGGTATTCCACTTAGGCACTTCCTTGCTACAATATTCAAAAATATCGGTAATGATGCGCATACTGGGCTTTGGCGGATAAATATACGTGCCCCTTGCAGCATATTCTTTTAAGATATCATTCTGAATGGTGCCACTTATTTTTTTAATATCAGCACCTTGTTTTTTTGCCAAAGCAATATAAAATGCCAATAAAGTTGAAGCTGTTGCATTTATGGTCATGGAGGTGGTAATTTTCTCCAATTCAATTCCATCAAACAATGTCTCAACATCTTTTAAAGAATCAATGGCTACACCCACTTTACCCACTTCACCTTCACTCATTACATGGTCGCTATCGTAACCAATCTGCGTTGGCAAATCAAAAGCCACACTCAAGCCCATGGTGCCATTGGCCAATAAATATTTATACCGCTTATTACTTTCTTCTGCCGTACTAAAACCTGCATATTGCCTCATGGTCCAAAGTCGGCCACGGTACATATCCTTTTGCACACCACGGGTATAAGGAAATTCTCCCGGCATTTCGGAAGCATCCTTTACAGAATATATTTCCTTAATCTCTATCTCAGAATCGGTGATATACTTTTTCTCTTCCATTTATTTACTACTTTACTATTGTCGCTTTCAAATAAATTTGTTCTTATTAGCTTACAAAAGGTTTGTTATGAAAGCTACATTTTAATTATTATTTGGTTCAGCAAAAAAAAATCCTCCTAAAAAATCTTAGTTACATGAAACATTCAAAACAATATCTATGAATTAAATCATTGGTTTCGCCCCCTTAGCAAAAAAATCACTATCCAAAAACTAAATCAAATTCCTTTTTAATAAAAGTCAATGCTTTTGCGGTTGGAACAGATTCTATTTTAATTAACTGCTCAAAAATGGCTTTGCTTAAATCTAATCCCACCGAATTAGGACCAAGATCAGAATAGGAAGTATTAATGAGATTAATCATTTCTTCTTTTACCACTCGTATTACTTGCCATGCCTGAGCCGACACATACAATTGTTGAGATAAGTTGTGGTTGTATTCTGAGTTAATGGCTGCAATAAGCTCCATTTTTAATTGAGAAGCACTAATACCCGGCTTGTGTGTGCGAATAACCAAACTTTCTGGACTCATGCGTTCCATCAATAAAACGCAACGTTCGTAAGCTTGCAAACGCAGTGGTTGCATGGTTTTAATCTGTTCAGACTTTAAATCCATCATGCGTTTTTCATATTCTGTATCGAAAAATATTTTAAACTGATAGTAGGTGATTACAAATACAATTAATGCGGGAATTAGGTATTTCGTGATCTCAAGGAATAATACAATTACTTCGTTCATGGAGTCAAATTTTGCTCAAAAATAAGGGATTTTGCCTAATTTGTTTTCTTAATTAGAACATTTTCAAAAAGGATGTGAATAGTTGAACTAATTTTCAATTAAAAAGAAGTAGAATAACTAAATTCGTACTTTGAGAAAAATGGCAAAGAAGGCGAAGGAAAATAAATTAATTTTTGGCAACGTAGAGGAGTTTCCCGAAAAAGAGGTAACTGCAGAAACCAAAGGAAAAACAAAGAAAGAAGCCGCTAAAAGCGACAAAAAAAAGTATTTTAAATTTTTGGCTGATGAACGATTTTTAAAGTCGGCCGGAATCTTTTTTGTCTTCTTTTCCTTGTTTCTTTTTGTTTCGTGTCTTTCATTTTTTAGCGTTTGGGAAAGCGACCAAAGCCTTGTGCGCTCCATATCTTGGGGCATGCTAAGCGAAACACAACCCAATTTAGCCGAAAATCTTTTGGGCATTATGGGGGCATGGCTAAGCTATGTTTTCATTTATAAAGGTTTTGGCATCGCATCCTTTGCTTTTGTATTGTTATTTTTCCTTTTGGGCATTTTACTTTTAACCAATTTACAGCCCATTTCCATTTCAAAAACTTTGCGTTACAGCTTTTTTGGTGGCATTTGGTTATCGCTCACCATGGCCTTTTTGTTTCACAGTGCCAATCCACTTTTGGCTGGTTCGTTTGGACATTTCGGGTTTCTCTATTTAAAATCTCTGTTGGGCTATGCAGGCACTGGTTTTGCCCTACTTGCCTATGTGCTCATATTTTTTGTGGCCGTTTTTAACATCAAATTCTATGAATCTAAACCTGTTGAAGAAAAAAGCACGACTAATTCTTTAAGTACAGTAGGAGAAAATGAAAAAAGCATTTCAGAAATAGAAAATGTGCCCATAGATGGCAATGATTTCGTTCTAACCCAATTGCCCGTGGAGCAAAAATCAGAGCTGCAAGCTCCTGAGCCAGAAATAATGCCTGCAACAGTAGAAGCAATAAGTGCAGAAGAACAAGGCTTGGTGCTAGAAATCAATGAAAGTGCGCCAGACGAAATTGAAGAGATAAAAGATACACCTGAGGTTCCAATAGAAATTCCTGACCATGCGGCAATGGAACCAGAAACGGAGTCGGTTCAGACCGAAACTAAAACGGGATTAACCACAGACAGCGGCTTGGTATTGCAAGTGCAAGAAACGCCTGTTGAAGAAGAAACCGACTTAGATGCAACGCCTGCCCACAGCGGGTTAACAACGCCTTACGACCCAACATTAGACTATAGTCACTACCAGTTTCCTACCTTAGATTTATTAAATGATTATGGCGATAACAAAGCCAAAGTAGAGAGTGCAGAATTGAGCGAAAAAACCCGCATGATTGAGGAAACGCTCAAGAATTATGGCATTGGTATTAAGCGCATTTCGGCTACCATTGGGCCCACGGTTACTTTATACGAAATTATTCCGCAAGATGGGGTGCGCATTGCAAAAATTAAAAACTTGGAGGATGATATTGCCTTGAGTTTAGCGGCTTTGGGCATTCGTATTATTGCGCCTATTCCGGGCAGGGGAACCATTGGTATTGAGGTGCCAAATGCAAATCCTGCCATGGTAAGCATGCGTTCTGTGCTTTCATCCCCTAAGTTTATTCATGCCGAAATGGATTTGCCTATTGCATTTGGCAAGACCATTAGCAATGAAGTTTTTGTAACCGACTTGGCCAAGATGCCGCATCTTTTAATGGCCGGTGCTACAGGGCAAGGAAAATCGGTGGGCTTAAATTGTGTGTTGGCTTCGCTATTATATAAGAAGCATCCATCGCAAATTAAATTTGTTCTGGTTGATCCAAAGAAGGTGGAGTTGAACATCTATAAAACGATAGAACGACATTTCTTGGCTAAGATTCCGGGCGATCAAGATGCGATTTTGACCGATACCAAATTGGTGATTCATACGTTGAATTCTTTGTGCAAGGAGATGGACGATCGCTATGATTTGTTGAAGGATGCGCAGGTAAGGAATTTGAAAGAGTATAATGCCAAGTTTATTAGCAGAAGGTTGCCGCCTACCGATAAAATAAAGCACAGGTATTTACCTTATATCATTGTGGTAATAGATGAGTTGGCCGATTTAATGATGACGGCGGGCAAGGAAGTGGAGTTCCCAATTGCACGTTTGGCGCAGTTGGCTAGGGCAATTGGCATACATTTAATCTTAGCAACGCAAAGGCCAAGTGTGAATATTATTACTGGAACCATTAAGGCAAACTTTCCGGCGAGGTTGGCTTTTAGGGTTTCGCAGAAGATTGATTCGCGTACTATTTTGGATGCAAATGGGGCCGATCAATTGATTGGAAAGGGAGATATGTTGTTTAGCAATGGCAACGATTTAATTAGGTTGCAATGTGCTTTTGTGGATACGCCTGAAGTTGAAAAAATAACCGATTTTATTGGCAGTCAGCAAGGGCGGGAACCATATGAATTGCCTTTGGTTCAGACCGAAAGCGACGATGTGGGTGGTGGCGAAGGTTTTGACCATGAGAACCGTGATAGTTTATTTGAGGAGGCTGCGCGCTTAATTGTGGTGCATCAACAAGGCTCTACTTCATTGATTCAGCGTAGGCTTAATTTGGGGTATAACAGGGCTGGCCGCTTAATTGATCAACTTGAGAAAGCCGGCATTGTGGGTCCGTTTAAGGGCAGCAAGGCAAGGGAGGTAATTGTGAAGACGGAGGCCGAGTTGGAAGAAGTTTTGAGTAGGCTTTAAACCATTGAGTCTATTGACTATCTAACTGATTGATGTCATTTTTAAAATTTCTTTCCAATTTTAGAATTAATAATTAAATATTTGCACTGTGAAAAACATATTGATTACATGCGCGGCATTGTTTTTATTTAACATAGTTGGCGCTCAAACTGTCAAACAAAACGAGGCAGAAAAACTGATGGAGCGCATCAGCAAAAGGTATAAGGCATTTAAGTCTATGAAGGCCGATTTTGTTTATACCATTGAAAACAAACAACAGAAAAGTCAGGAAAAACAAAAAGGCAATATTTTAGTGAAGGGCAATAAGTTTAAATTAGACATTGCCAATCAATTAATTATTTGTGATAACAAGACTATTTGGACATACAGCAGAGAGGTAAATGAGGTGCAAATTAACAATTATTCTCCTAAGGAGGGCGCCATTAGAATGGACGATTTATTTACCATGTATGGCAAGGGTTTCTTATATAAAATTACAGAAACCAAGAAAGATGGAAACAAGGAAATTGTGGTGATGGAGTTAACGCCAAAGGACAAGAAAAAGAAGTTTTTTAAAATTAAGGTTACTTTGGATAAGACCAATCAAACCATATTAAATTCTCAGGTTTTCGAAAAATCTGGCACCATCCATAATTATAGCGTGACCAACCAAGTGCCAAATTTAAAATTTGACGACAATCAATTTGTGTTTGATGTAAAAAAATATCCAGGCGTTGAGATTATTGATCTGCGTTAGGTTTCTTTAAAACCCGCCTCCTACATCAATCTTAACGGGCGATTGTGGTTGCTTTGGTGTGTCTTCAACAGCCCCACTAATAGTTAGCTGTTGAGAACCGTTTGTAGCATTAGATTGCACAGTTATTCCTTTCGAAAATGGACCTCTAAAATTGCCAGGATTGTAAATGGCTTTAATTTTAGATTTTTGTCCTGGCATAATGGGTTCTCTTGGCCATTCTGGTGTGGTACAACCGCAACCGGGCTGCACGTTGCTTAAAATTAATGGCGCTTTGCCCTTGTTTGTAAAAACAAATTCGTATTCTGATTGCCTACCGTCGTAGATTTTCCCAAAATCGTGTACCAAAGTTTCAAACTCAATACTTGCTTTAGGCTCATTGTCCTTTTTTGTTTCTGTTTGAGCAAAAGTGAGTAAGGCAAAAATGCTAAGAGAGGCAGTAAAAAATATTTTTTTCATATACATAAAAATAAAAAAACCTGCGCATACAATGGATGCGCAGGTTTTTGATTATAACAAGGAATTACTTTTGTTCGGCAGGTTTTACATCACCTTTAAGATACAATATAATAGTTGAGTTTTTTGCATTGCTCACTACAGTTACACTTTTTGTAAAAGGGCCAGGAGAAGCTGCATTGTAAGTAGCTTTAACAGTTCCTGTTTTACCTGGCTTAATTGGCTCTCTAGTCCAATCTGGTGTAGTACAACCACAGCTAGCAGAAGCGTTAGTAATAATCAAAGGCGTTTTTCCAGTATTTTTGAAAATAAAATCGTAAGTTGCTGGAGTTCCTTGAGGAATTGCACCAAAGTCATGCGTTTCTTTATCGAATTTAATTTCAGCAACTTTGTTGTCTGTTGCTGGAGCTTGTACATCCGGAGTTTGAGCATTAACGGATAATAGTCCTCCAAATGCAATGATTGCGGTTAAAATTAGTTTTTTCATTTGATTGTTTATTTATTTTAAATAATATAGTCTTTTGCAATTACCGATCCAAAAATAAGCTAGTTTGAATAGTATAGCAATAATACGCATTTAAAAAATTGTTAAAAGCAAGTTGGCAGATATTCTTTAATTGTTTTGGATAATTCTTAAAAATCTTTAGGTTTGGAAAGGAAGAAAAATATGGATATGACGGAAACAGCATTGGTTCAAGCCGACCAAAAATATAAGATAGTAATTTTAGAGGATTACCGCATTGCTTATCAGAGCAGGTTAACGAGTTTATTGGGCAGAAAAGAAGTACTTACTGGAAAGGCCAAATTTGGCATATTTGGTGATGGCAAAGAATTGCCGCAGATAGCCATGGCAAAGGCTTTTCGCAAGGGCGATTTTAGAAGTGGGTATTACCGCGACCAAACTTTTATGATGGCTTCTGGCTTGTTAAATATACAAGAATTTTTTGCACAATTATATGCTAATACCGATGTAAATGCAGAGCCTGCAAGTGCTGGAAGAATGATGAATGGCCATTATGGCACAAGGTCATTGGATGAGCATGGACAATGGAAAGAATTAAAAAACTTAAAAAACTCTTCTTCAGATATTTCACCAACTGCGGCACAAATGCTCCGCCTGGTTGGACTGGCACACGCGTCAAAATATTATAGGCAGCACAAAGATTTAATTGGCACCAACGCGTTTTCCGTAAATGGCAATGAGGTTGCTTGGGGCACCATCGGAAATGCAAGCACCAGCGAAGGTCATTTCTTTGAAGCTATCAATGCAGGAGGTGTTTTACAAGTGCCTATGGTTGTTTCTGTATGGGACGATTCTTATGGCATTTCGGTTCATGCAAAATATCAAACCACAAAAGAAAATATTTCAGAAATCTTAAAAGGGTTTCAAAGGGATGAAAAGGGAGAAGGCTATCAAATTTTTACGGTGAAAGGTTGGGATTACCCAGCACTTTGCGCTGTTTATGAAGAAGCAGGAAAATTATCTAGGGAAAAACACATCCCTTGTTTGGTGCATGTAACAGAATTAACCCAGCCACAAGGTCACTCCACCTCTGGCTCTCACGAAAGATATAAGAGCAAAGAGCGTTTGGCATGGGAATTAGAAAACGATTGCTTAAAACGCTTTAAAGAATGGATTCTTAAAAATAATATTTCTACTGAATCTGAATTGGAGCAGATTGAAAATGATGCAAAAATTCTGGTAAATGTTTCTAAGAAAAACGCATGGGAATCATACTTAAATCCCATAAAACAAGAAATTGCAGAATCTTGTAATTTACTAAATAACCTAGCAGAACAAACTAGTAAAGGCGACGAAATTGCAGCCCTTGCGCAAGAATTAAGCAGCATTGCGGAACCCATTAGAAAAGAAATAGGCGTTGCCATTCACAAAGCCCTTAGGTTAACTTTTTCTGAAAAAACAGATGCTAGAAGAAACTTAGAATCGTGGAAAAGCACTTTTGAGAAAAATAATTTCGACCGCTATAACTCATACCTGCACAGTGAATCTTCCTTGGGTGCATTAAAAGTAGTTGAAGTAAAACCTATTTTCAATGAGGGTTCAAAAATGGTCGATGGCAGAGAAGTCTTGGTTGCCTATTTTGACCAATTGTTTAGCAAAGACCCGCGCGTAATGGCCTTTGGTGAAGATGTTGGAAAAATTGGCGATGTGAACCAAGGCTTTGCTGGCCTGCAAGAAAAACATGGCGAAGGAAGAATATTTGATACGGGCATTAGGGAATTAACCATTGTTGGGCAAGGAATTGGAACTGCCATGCGTGGGTTGAGGCCTATTGCAGAAATTCAATACTTAGATTATTTATTGTATGCTTTGCAACCACTGAGCGACGATGTTGCTACCTTACAATATCGCACCAAGGGTGGTCAAAAGGCTCCGCTTATAATTAGAACACGCGGACATAGATTGGAAGGGATTTGGCATTCTGGTTCACCCATGGGTATGATCCTAAATTCATTAAGAGGCATGCTGGTGCTTACACCTAGGAATATGGTTCAAGCTGCTGGTATGTACCAAACCTTAATACAATCTGATGAACCAGCCCTTATTATTGAATGCTTAAATGGTTATCGATTAAAGGAACGCATGCCAGAAAATTTAGGAGAATACACCATTCCTTTAGGCATTCCAGAAATTATTGAAGAAGGAAGCGATGTTACGGTAGTTTCTTATGGCTCTACCTTAAGGGTAGTGCAAGAGGCCAGCAAAATGCTAAAAGAAGTAGGCATATTAATTGAAATTATAGACGTACAAACCTTATTGCCATTCGATATAAATCACCTTATTTCTGAGTCGTTAAAAAAGACAAACAAATTGGTGGTAATTGATGAAGATGTTCCAGGTGGAGCCAGCGCTTTTATCTTGCAACAAATACTAGAGCAGCAAGATGGATATCACCATTTAGATGCCAAACCAATTACCCTAACGGCAAAGGCGCACCGACCAGCTTACGGCACTGATGGCGATTATTTTAGCAAGCCTAATGCAGAAGAAATGTACGATGCTATTTTTAATCTCATGCTTGCCTATAATCCAAATAGGTTCTAAAAATACCAATTGTAATTATTAAATAGCCCAAAGCTATTTGATAATTTTACTAGGGTAAATGCCGATATAACAAAATAATTATCCAATGAGATATTTGTCGAAATTGGACTATATATTTTGCGTTTTCGGTTTAAGACTAAATAAAATTCGGTATGAACCGAAAGCAAAAAAAAGCGGCTGTTTTCATTGTTGAAACAGCCGCTTTTTTTTTAATGATTTACCTGTATTCGCCTGATGGCAATTCCATCCTGCGTTTCAATGGTAAGTATATAAATACCACTTGGCAACTCTTCTAGGTTCAAGACATTTGAATGGCTCATTTTAATTAACTCTTTTCCTTGCAAATCATTTAATTTCAAGTTTACAATTTTACTATTTGCCTGCACATTTAATAAACCATTTACTGGGTTTGGAAAAACATTCACAGAAACTAATGCATTTGCAATATTTAAGCCAGTGGTTTTAGTTTTAAATACCGTAATAATATTCTCCTGTACAGAAAGTTTAGTTTGTGTATTAAATGATGCCACCATGCGAACTTTCAAATAAACAGAATCGCCAATGCTTAGCCAAGGAACCATGCTCGAAATCTGTCCATAACTGATAGAACCTGTAGTATCTATTCCAGTATTTCCAGAAACACCCATGCCTAATGGAACAGAAAAATCTCCATTCGATTCATCTATTAATAAAGCATAATTCACCACGCCTACGCCCCTTACTATATTAACCTTTGAGCAAGAGAATGTAAGTTGTGTATTGCTATCTAATGTTAAATCTATTGGGGCAAAATATACTGGTGTAAGTAAAGAGAAATCAGTTATTGAATCACCCGTATTCAAAGAAATATCACTCAATCTTCTTGGCACAAGTCTATAACCCGTAAAAGGAAATGGTGCAGTATTATTAGGTGTAGCTTGCCCTCCCATTCCTTTCATTGAAAACTCGCCAGAAGGTGCAGGTTTACCACCAATTCCTGTCATAGGATTATAAATTCTAATTGGAATGGTATCGCCGGTATACGAATTCTTAGCATATAAAAGCACATTGGTGGTAGGCCAATTGGTTATGGGCGTAATTAATGTAAGGCGGTCGAAAATTACTAGGTCATTTTCTGTTCCTTCATTTAAAAAGTTGGATTTCTTTGCAGCTGCTATATTTTTCCCTGAACCCAATAATTTAATGGTATCAAGCGTGGTAATAACAGACAAACCAAAATATTGAGAAATTTTCCCAGTTACTTCAATGCTATCCCCTTCTTTTGGGGTATAAGAAAAGGTCTTAGGTGTACTATAAACTGTTATACCACCTGTTGCGTCTCTTATTACAAATTGTAAACCTGTAGCCAAATTATTTCCACCATAAACAACCCCTCTTACCATAGCACGTTTGCCACTCGAATCAACCACTCCTGTAGAAGGATCTGTCTTCACCAATGGCGCAATATTATATACCAATGGCGCATCCAAGGTTTTGCCAATTGTAGAATTTGGCTTGCTATAAACTGAATCTGTAACCCTAACACTATACACAGTAATGTAATAATTGGTACCATATACCAAGTTATTTATTGTTACAGATGTACCTGTTCCTCTAAAAACACATGATGCATCAATATCATTTTGAAACTTAGTACCAGATCCAAAATTGGCATTAGCGGTATATCTATTTGGATTCCTATTTGGACTACCTGTAACAATTGCAGTATTAGCCTTTACAAAAACAAGGGTTGTAAAGGTACCACTCACATAATTGGCAGGCTTTGTCCAACTAAAATTCACGGAAGAACTATTTGCTCCAACAGCCAATAAATTGGCTGTGGTATCCACCATTGTTCTGCCATTAATTAAGTTTGGCAATGAAAAGTAGCCAGAATCAGTTCTAGCAACATAAGCAACCAAATAATACCTAGAATTAATAACTAAGTTTGAAACCATAACACTATTGCCATCACCATTATAAATACATTTTGCCAAAGGGTCACCTTCAAATCCTGTACCCGCACCAAAGGCAGAATCTGCCGTGTAGGTGTTCGGACTATTAATAGGTGCTGGATAAATAAAGTTAAAGGTATCTTTTCTCATAAACACCAAAACGGTATGGGTAGCATTATCATATACCGCTGATTTTGTCCACGACACGGTTGAATTATTTTCTAGTCGACCAGTAAACCTAAAAAAGGAAACTTGGGCTGGGCCATTACTTAAAGTATACCCATTGGTTAAATTGGAATTGGAGTAAACAGTATCAAAAACATTTGCACCAACCAAATAGGCATAATACCTTGTACCTGCCTTTAGCCCAGAAACATTTACATAATTGGAATCGCCATTATACACACATTTTGCCAATGCATCGTACTGGTATGGACTACTATATTGAGTATAATTGGTGTCAGGCAAATACAAATTTGGACTTTGTGTATTGACACCTGTGGAAATTGCCGAAAGTTCCTTTAAAAACACAATTGAAGTATGATTTGTATTATTATAATTAGCAGTATTCTTTATCCAAGATAGCCTTATAGAGCTAGTTGAAGTTGCTGTAAAACTAAAGCCAAAAGAATTACCAGGTGCGGTAGATGTTGTGATAAAAGAAGTAGAAATAGTAGAATCTGAATATAGCGAATCACCAATTGAAATACAAAAACCCATAGCAATATATCGGGTAAGCGGCTGAAGTCCTACTACATTTACAATTGTTCCATCCCCATTGTAAACGCATTTTGCTGTATCATATTCGTAAGCTGTTCCTGTACCTGCAAAATTGCTATCTGCTAAATAGTAACTTGCAGACTTAACTGGATTGCCAGCAGCAATAGAAGTCCCCTTTTTCAAAAATATTAATATTGAATGTAAGTTATTGCTGTAATTAATGGGCTTCGTAAAATTTATGCGGGCAGTATAAGCAGTAATGTTATTCACAAAAACAAACCCCAATTTGCCAGGTAGCGTTGAAGTAGAGCCATTTAAATCGGCCCATGTATTACCAACCCTTAATCCATCAAACATAATAGATGGCGCGTTCAATGCATTTCCTTGCCTTAATCCTAAATAACCAACATTGGTCATGTCGTTCACTCCATTACCCCTTGCTAAAGCAGTAGGTGTTGTAGGTTCACCTGCTGGAAAACCACTGGTAAATTGAAACATCGAAACAGAATCATTGGTATTTGAGCCCGTGGCAAATTGATATTTTACCACCACCATGGAAACAGTTCCAATTAGAAAAGAATCTGTGGCATACACTGGCCCATCAGTGGCCTTAGACACCCCAACTCTATAATATCCAGTTCCAGCGGCTTTAATATAAACCCTGGCAAAATAATTAGTTACATTGGAAGAAGTAAACAAACCAAATACATAATCCCCAATTTTTGCCGAATCAGGTCTTATCATCATCGAAGCATACACCGCCCCAGAATTTGTGGTGGTTAATACTTGCTTATAATAATCTAATCCGCTACTTTTTAAATACGCCGCATTACCCAAATTCGATAATACGTACCCAGAATAACTCAATCCAGGCGAATCTACCAGTATTGGATTTACAGAAACAGCACCATTCAGGTTCCAAGTATTGACACTTAAAATTTGGCCTTTGGTGTAATCAAAATTTTCAGTAAGTAACTGTTGCGCCTGAACCAAAACAACGCTCAACATCACCAAAAAAAGGAGAAAAATTCTTTTCATATTTTAATATTTTTAAATGCAATCTAATGACTTGACAAGCAGTTTACTAATAAAAAATTCATAAAATTTATTTTTTATTCTATTTTAATGGTTTTTTAAGGTTTTTCTTTTACCAAATCAGGATTTTCTACCCTTTCAAAACATAGACTTTATACAAATATGACGTAAAACCGATAATTTAATATTGAAATAAAGCTTCTCTAAAGAAATAATCCAAAATTACCCTAAATTTGGCAGTCGAAATTATTGAGAATAAAACCTAGCCTGTGAAAAGAATCTGTTTACAAATACTCCTTCTTTTGTTGCCTTTTTTGTCGATAAGCCAAAATACGGCCTCTTTATTTGGGAAAGTAATAGATAAGAAAGACCAAAGTGAACTCATTGGAGTAACCATCCTAATTAAAGGAACTTCCTTTGGAACCACCTCAGACGTCAATGGAAAATTCATGTTAAAAGGAATCAAGGCAGGAGAATACAGCATTGAAATTTCCTATATTGGTTATAAAAAAATCATTCAAACTGGCATTAAAATCAAAACTGGAGAGAGCAAGGATTTAGGTATTTTTCAAATGCAAGAGGCTAGCGCAAATATTGACGAGGTGGTAATTATGGGAAAAAAGCCGCTCATTGATATTGAGAAAGGCCAGAGTGTAAATACCATCACACAAGAAAATATTGAATTGGCACCTGCACGCCAATTACAAAAAATTATCAATACCCAGCCCGGTGTTATTCAATCGCCCGCAGGCGTTAGTATTAGAGGAAGTAGAACCTATGAAACCGGAACCTATATTGATGGCGTTTCGGTTACAGATCCAATGGCTGGAACAGGGTTTGGGCTCGACATTGGGGCAAATGCCATTGGTGAAATTGAAATTACAACGGGCGGTATTGGTGCAGAAATTGGTGATGCCACAGCAGGTGTGGTAAGTGCCCGAACCAAAACCGCTGGCAACAAATTGGATATAAGTGCCAACTACAAACGAGATAACTTTGGCTTCAACAAGGATTGGATCAGCACGTGGAATAGCCAGCTAATTGAATTGAATATTGGTTCACCCATATTTAAAGAAAAATTTTCGAATAGGTTAAAAGTCAACTTCGCATTAAGAGCGGCATTTACCGACGAATTTTACAGAAACCCTGCCAACCAAGTTCAATCTTCGTTATTAAAGGAACAAGGATTTTCGGCAACCCAATTAACACCTAATCAAGACAACCGCTGGAGCGGCTTCTTTAAATTAAGTTACGATTTTAAAAAGGGCAAAATTTTAACGGCCACCATGCTCAGAAGCATCACCGTTAACCAAGATCAAAATATGTTACGCATTTTTGGCAACGATGCGCCTTATCAGCCCGGCTTCCAATATAATTTTAGTCAGCAAATGGACAATGCAAATACCTTTACGCACGAATCGTATTTGCAGATGATAAACTTTAAACATTCCATCAATAAACGCCTTAGTTATAACGCAACGGTATCTAGGTTGCTCGTAGAATTAAGGGCCGATGCCAATGGAAGAACTTGGCGACCAACTAACGTAGACCAAATATTTGATGCGGCCTCTATTAACCAATTTCCCATTGGAATTTTTGAACCCACTGCTCAAGATAGCGTGGTGTATATGAACCCTCCTTCTGGCTTTAACAACAACAACGGAATTGCGGCACTGTGGCACCATCATTATTTAGAAGAATATGTTGCCAAAGCAACAGGTAATTACTTTAGCAAAAACTCTCTCAACAAACTCACCTTTGGTTTTGAAATGAAATTCCAAGATATGCTCTGGATAGACATTGTAAAACCATGGATTGGCGCACCCATTCAATTAGCAGATGGCACCTATTCTCAAACATTTAGATTGGGTCAGCAAAGCGATTTATGGCAAGTAAGTCCCAGACGTGGCGGCTTCTTTGTGAGCGATCAAATAAAATACAAAGGCTTAATAGCAAGTATTGGCGGCCGATTTGAATATTGGGCACCAGGAAAATACATCGATGATGCCGTGGCTGATCCAAAATCGCCCATTCTGGCTGAGGTTAGGCGCGATTATTTAAATAGCTCTACCAAAATTGGTGGCTTAAGGTATAAGTTTAGGTTCTTACCAAAAGTGAATGCCACTTTTCCAATTGCAGAAAACAAGATGTTGTATTTTAATTACGGCCATACAACCATACTACCACACCCTAGTTTTATTTATCCCGGTCTGAACCCATTTTATCAAGACAGATCTACCCTTTCTAGGGTTGGAAATCCGAATCTAAACCCGGAGGTAGATATCAGTTACGAGCTTGGCCTAAAGTTTCAAATTACGGGCAATGATGCCTTAAGTTTCTCGGCCTTCTTTAAAGACAAATACGATTTTGTAACCACAACCTCCATTATCATAAAAGATGTTACTGGCCGCGAAGTTAGTCGCACCATGCGCATCAACTCCGATTATGCGCGCACCAGGGGAATCGAATTAAATTATATCAAACGCATTAGGAATTGGTATCAAGGTCAGGCCTCTTTCACCTATATGGTTAGCACAGGCCAATCGGCCTCAGCCAACGAAGCGTTAAAAGATATTTTAGCCACTGGAAATGTGGAAGACACCAAAGAGTATTATTTACCTTGGGATGTCCCATTCGATTTTAAAACAAATCATGTTTTCAAGATTGATAAAAAAGGTGGGTTATTTGATAGGCCTTGGCTCAATAACATGAGTTTCTATTTTGAAACCGTTTGGCGCTCTGGCGTAAGGTATACACCTTATGTTTTCTCTAACAACGACCCAAATACAGGCCGCCCTATATACATAGAAAATACAGACCCAAATGCTAGATGGAGCAAAATTGGAACTTCGTGGTTCTGGGCAGATTTCACTTTTAGCAAATGGTGGAAGTTTAAGACAAGCACCTTGGGTTTCAATTTACAAATCACCAATCTCTTTAATAACAAGAACGCATCCATCATTAATCCAGTAACAGGCAAAGCCTATAATTTAGGCGACAATGTACCAGATTCTTGGGTTGATCCAAGGTTTGTTGACCCAAGATTGGGAAGCGCAGGCCCACCACCTACAAACCCTGCCCGCTTCTTAGAGCAAAGGCATATCATGGTGGGAATAAGTGTTAAATTTTAAGAATGGTTTCCAAAACCATAGAAATTTTAATAAAGAAGTGCTTAATTTGTAACCTTAAACTAACTAACAATCAAAACAATAATTATATGAAAAAACTATTTACAGCATTGGTCATTTGTTTCGCTCTTTCTATGCAAGCCCAAACCACCCTAATGGATAATTTTAATTATACCAACGATTCTTTGGCTGCAGTATCAGTAAACAATGGATGGATTATCGCTAGTGGAGTCACTACAAATGCACTAAGGGCTAATGGAACAGCGCTAACATATAGTGGATATTTTGCATCTGGAATTGGCAATTCTGTTCCAATGACCAATAATGGTCAGGATGCTGTTAAAGATTTCAATGTTGTTTACACTTCTGGAAATGTTTATGCATCCTTTATGGCAAAAATAAGTGCTAGTCAAGCTGCTGGCGATTACTTTTTTGCCTTTTTACCTACAGGTTCAACATCTTTATTTGGTGCAAGAACTTTTGCAAAACTAAGTTCAACAGGATATTATAGAGTAGCCATTTCAAAAGGTTCTGTTGGTCCAAGCGAAACTTTAACATATTCTACTGATTCTTTCGCAAATAATACGACTTATTTATTTGTAGTAAGGTACAGCATTATTACTGGAACTGCCAACGATTCTGTTCATTTATATGTTTTTAATGGTGGCGTTCCTGCTGTGGCACCAGTTACAGCTACAGTTTCAACAATTGGAGGAATTAACGCAGATGCAACTTCAATTTCAAGATTAGCTTTAAGACAAGGATCTGCATCTAATGCTCCATCTTTATCGATTGGCGGTATTCGCGTTTCCAGCACCTGGGCTGACGGACCATTACCTGTAAACTTCACATCATTTAAAGGATATTCGAACAAAAACAACAATACCTTAAACTGGGTAACTTCAAGCGAGATGAACAACAAAGGGTTTGAGGTTGAACGCAGTTTAGATGGCGATAATTTTGAAAGCATTGGTTTTGTTAAAGGAGCTGGCAATAGCAGCAAAATACTTTCTTATCAATTCAACGACGAGAATGCTCAATTTCCAATGGCATATTATCGTTTAAAGCAAATCGATTTTGATGGCAAATTTGAATACTCTGCAATCATCTCAATTTCTAATGAAGAAACTCAAATAGATATTACACCTAACCCTTTTGTTGAAACTATTAGCATTGTGGCACCAAGCCAAGATCAATTTGTTTCGGCGGAAATCATAGACATCACGGGTAAAGTAAAGACCAATATGAGCGGACAAGGAACACTAACCATGGATACCAAAGATTTAAACCAAGGTGTTTATTTCATTAGGGTTAACCACGGCGAAAAAATAATTGTAAAAAGAATTATCAAAAACTAATTTCTTTAGTCAAAAAAAAGCGTCTCAACCACAAGTTGAGGCGCTTTTTTTTTGGTTCATTATTATTTGCTTAACTTTGCCAGATGATTACTACCGAAAAGAAAAATAGCCAATATTTTATAGACCTCGAACTTCAATATGGAGCGCACAATTATCACCCAATTGCAGCCGTATTAGAGCGTGGAGAAGGCATTTATCTTTGGGATGTAGAAGGCAAAAAATATTTCGATTTCCTCTCGGCATATAGTGCGGTTAACCAAGGCCATTGTCACCCCAAAATTGTGAACGCCATGATTCAACAGGCAAGCAAACTTACTCTTACGAGCAGGGCATTTCACAACAATGTGTTGGGAGAATATGAAAAATATATCACCCAATATTTTGGATACGATAAAGTTCTTCCTATGAACACCGGAGTTGAAGGTGGAGAAACGGCCATAAAATTAGCCCGCAGATGGGGTTACGATGTGAAAGGCATAGCAGATAATCAGGCCCATATTTTGTTTGTAGAAGGCAATTTCTGGGGTAGAACAATGGCGGCAATTAGCTCAAGTAGTGATCCCAGTAGCTATGATAGGTTTGGACCATATATGCCTGGTTTTAGCCTTATCCCTTACAATGATTTAAATGCTTTAGAAGCAGCCTTTGTTGCCAATCCAAATATTGCAGGTTTTATGTTCGAACCCATCCAAGGCGAGGCAGGAGTAGTTGTTCCAGACGAAGGATATTTACGAGGTGTAAGAAATTTATGCACCCAATACAAGGTTTTAATGATTGCAGATGAGGTGCAAACTGGACTTTGCAGAACAGGCAAAATGTTGGCTTGCGACCACGAAAAGGTGAAGCCAGATTTATTAATTTTAGGGAAAGCACTCTCGGGCGGAACCATGCCGGTATCTGCCGTTTTGGGTAACGATGAAGTAATGTTAACCATAAAGCCAGGCGAACATGGTTCTACCTATGGCGGTAATCCTTTGGCCTGCGCTGTTGCAATTGAGGCATTGAAGGTTTTAAAAGAAGAAGAATTAGCAGAAAACGCAGAAGCCATGGGGATCATTTTTAGAGAAAGAATGGAATTGCTAAAAGCTAAATCTCCTTTAGTTACCACGGTAAGAGGCAGAGGCCTGCTCAACGCCATCATCATTAAACCATTTGACCATGGCAAAACCGCTTATGACGTTTGCAAAATTTTAAAAACAAACGGATTATTAGCCAAACAAACTCACGGCGATATCATTCGATTTGCACCCCCATTAGTTATTAACGAGGAGCAAATTCATGAGGCCTGCGATATCATTGAACGCACCATTTTAGCTTTGGAAGTTTAAATCCCTTTTAATCGTTACGCAAACTTTTAAGGCCTGCGATATCCTTGAACCCAAAATTTTAGTTTTGGAAGATTAATTATTGCGATTTTTCTTTTAAAGTAAGCCAACACAATGATGCCAATAATAAGGCAAACCCATAAGAATTTGGGGCTTTGCCAAAAGTTCATTTCAATCTCTTTTTTTTGCGGCTTTGCCATTATTTTGGTCCAATCCAAAGTGAGCGACTGAATAGGCGATTTTAAAATCTCATCAGAAAATTGGATCAAATCGTAATGAGGCACTGCCAAGGCAGCATTACCACAAAACAAAGTGGGTTTATCGCCCGCATTTAAATAGGTATAAAGCACCATGGGCTTTGCCTTAATACCAATTGCTCTATGCGCAATGGAGGGTTGTTTAAGTTCAAAATATCGATGGCTAAGGTATCATTGAGCACAAGGTTGAAATCGAATGAATGGCCCTTTCCCTTCTCAAGTTGAGAAACCATTATTAGGTTGTTTTGTGTATATGCTCTTCCCCTTCTTGGCTTAACGATCTGCTTGGTATAAAACTGCAACTCACGAGAATAATAAATAGGCGATTGAACCTTAATTTGAACCGGGTTGAACTCATATTTTTGATCACTCCAAATCTGGATGCGTGTAATTTGATCTTTGAGAATTTCTTTTGAAATTATTTGTATCCTGGGACTATCAGATTGCTTATCGCTAGGCAGAATATTAATCGGTAATATTCTGCTATCCCAATGGCTTGTATCCTTCTCCTCTACCCTAATAAAATAGGGCAATTCAATGAATGAATCCTTTTGTGCAAAAGACCTAAATTCTGGCGACAATTGCACCTTGTACAATCCGCTTTTAGAGATGGTGCCAAGGCTATATTCGCGCGTAAATTCTTGAGAAAATCCGGGCTGAACCAACAAGAAAAATGCACTTAAGCATAAAAATTTAAGCTTCCTCATTGACAGCTTCCTCATGAGCATCTTCATCGAGAATAATGGTTTTAATTTTTTGGTAGGTAAACGAAATAATAAGTAGCACAATACCCAACGCAATAAAGGCCCCAATTTTGCCCCCCTTCGAAACATTTTGAATATCGTATAAAAACAATTTTAAAATGGTTATTCCAATTAAGGTAAGGGCGGCAATACGCAAAGGCTTTCTTCGTCGCCTTATACCTTGGATCAGCAAGATAAATGCCAAGCAACCCCACAAAATAGGGAAGCCACTTTTTACGACCGTTCTTTCCATGATTCCTATAACAGAATAATTAGCCTCACTAAAGCCCATTTCTATTAATTGCGGCAAAGAGAATTGTAGTCTGAGCCAAATTAATTCTGTGCTGGCAAGTATGCAAAGTGCTATCATTAATACCCATGCCGAAAGTTCTGCATGCTTTTTCTTGTTCGATTGATACAATAAAACCATTTGATGTACAAAAGGAATCATGGCAAGCAAATGCAACCAATAAGCAAGGGATAATCCGCCTCCTTGTCCAATGATATATGTAATTTCATTTTTATATTGAGCACTAAAAAATATCAGGAATAAAAGCAAATTTAGCATGCCACCAAACTGAATGCTATTATACAAAATGGCTTGCTTAAACCTTTTAACAGATAGGAATAATATGCTACTAAAAAATAAATGGTAGGTAAGCATGCACACATTTACTTGATAGTAATATGGAATGGCATTATTAACATGGTAACGCAATTCTAGAAATCCCATTAAGTATATAAGGGGAATCAAAATGCAATAAATTGCTTTTTGAATACTTTCATTTTTCCAAATTAAGCCATAAAAATTAAACACAGAATTAGTGTCACTTTGTAAACTTCTGGCATAAAAAATAAAACTGCCAACAACAAAAGCAGCACTTAAAAATGCACGATTTAAAATAGGTGTTAACCCAATTTCTATTGGATAAATTTGACCCCAATCCATTGCTAAACTCACCACACTTAAGGCCGCAATGAGAATGGAAACAAATCGGTAGACCTCCAATTTAGATTTTTGTGCCAGCCACAATAAAAGACTTGCTTCGGCCGCCCAAAACAGGGTAATATAATTGCCATCCAATTGAATGGGTGCTGCAAGGGTGATAAAGGTTAAGGTTAATCCTATGAGTAAATAAAACAAGTTCTTATCTACCGAATAATTTTTGTTTACTAAGTATGCTATTACCAAATTAAACAATGCCAATAAGATGGTAAATAATCCTTTATAATTTGGGTTATATAAATTTAAAATGGAAATGCCAACCGAAAAGAATAAGAACGTATTGCTTAGAATTAAACTTAATTCTATTGTTTTAAAAGGGCGTTTCTCTTTAATCTGGTTAATTAAATTACTGAGCATAAAAACAAAATAAAATGCCGATCCAAACAATAAGGCGCCCAAGTAGGGTGCATTTAAATCCCCATTAAAAACTTTTTGGTTCAGCCAGCCCCCATAAATAATGAGCGTAAAAACAAAAGTTAAGATATTTAAGAGGTGCCAATTTCTAAAATAAGCCAAGATTAAAATACTTAAATCTAAGAGAAGTAAATACGTAAATAGCACTTGATAATTGCCTTCTCCGGTGCTTACCATTATGGGACTTGCAACGCCGCCAATAAGCGATAAAATGGCCAATTCTTGCCTATCGTAAGCCAAGGAAATGTAAACACTAAAGCAGGTTACAACTGCCATAAAAGTAAAGGCTAGGGTTTGAGAAAATAGGTGATATTGTTGAAAGGCGATGGCCAATGTAAAATAGAAAATTGAGATTCCGCCTGCCACTAGCACGCTGCTAAAAGCTTTATAATTTGCGCGCAATTTATGGGCAAAACCTAGAACAATTCCGCCTGCCAATATACCCACTCCTGCTCTCGCTGTTTCGTTAATCCAATTGTTGTCTATGGCAAATTGAACAAAAAAAGCAATGCCTAAAACCAAAATAGCAATACCAATTTTGCTAATTAAATTCTCGCCAATAAAACGTTCGATATCTGGATTGTTCTTGATAAAAGAATCGTACCAATTGCTTTTTTCTACTTCCAATTTTTCCATTGGGCGCTCACTGCTATTCTTGGATTCTTGAACAAGGTAATTTTCTGGCAAAGTTTCACTTAAACTAGAATTAGTTTCATCTGAATCTTCCAACTCAATAGAGGACATTTCGAAGGACCTGATGGTTTCAAAAGTTGAAAACATAGGCCTTATCTTTTCCTCTACTAACAATTCAACTTCTGTTAATTTGGGTGCAGCCAAATCTACCATAGGCAATTCAATAGGAGCCGCCAAATCTAATGGTTTTTCAATATTTTTTAATACAATTGCTGGCTGATCCAACTGCTCTTTATTGGAAGAAGCATGGATAGCAACTCCATTTATTATTTTGTTGCTTAGTTCATCAAGTTTAGTTTCTAAGAAATGAACTTTGTTATAAATCCTATCTAGCTCTTTCTGCTCGTGAAGTTTGGTTTCTAAGGTCCATACTTTGTTATAAATATTTTCTAATTTGCCTTTTAAAACAGCGTTGTTATAAAATAAAAGGGCGAGGACCAGAACAATTAAAAAAATTTCCATGCTAAGTGAATTTATCAAATTTAAAATTTTATCTCAATTTCCATTACGTATATCTGATAAATATCATTTTGGAAAGGAGAAAGACTCTTTGTTAATATCAATAAATACCTATTAATTTGAATGAAACTATATCACAAGAAATATGAAATCAGACATTGAAATTGCCCGCGAGGTAAAATTGCAACCAATTCAAAACATTGCTGCTCAAATTGGCATCCACGGTGATCAAATAGAACAGTATGGAAAGTATAAGGCCAAAGTAAGTTATGAAATGGATGATGCTAGAATTGCAAAAGGAAACTTAATTTTAGTTACTGCAACCACACCAAATAAAAGCGGTTCGGGTAAAACAACCACTTCGGTAGCATTGGCACAAGGCCTAAATAAAATTGGCAAGAAGGCCATTGTAGCTTTGCGTGAACCAAGTCTTGGTCCGGTTTTTGGCATGAAGGGAGGCGCTGCCGGCGGTGGGTATAGTCAGGTTCTTCCCATGGAAGACATTAACTTGCATTTTACTGGCGATTTTCACGCCATTACCTCTGCCAACAATACTTTAGCGGCATTGATAGACAATTACCAGTATTATAATAAAAACAATCCTAAAGGCTTAAAGCAAATTTTATGGCGCAGGGTATTAGATGTAAACGATAGGTCATTGCGTTATGTGGTTACAGGCTTGCATGGCTCTAGCAATGGCATTCCAACCGAAACAGGTTTTGACATTACGCCCGCAAGTGAAATTATGGCCATTTTCTGTTTGGCTTCTTCCATGGACGATTTAAGGAAACGCATCGAAAATATTTTGGTGGGATATTTTTATGATGGCACACCTTGTTATGTGCGCGATTTAGGCGTGGCTGGTGCCATTGTTACTTTGTTAAAAGATGCCCTGAACCCAAATTTGGTTCAAACCATAGAAGGTGGAGCAGCGTTTATTCATGGCGGCCCATTTGCCAATATTGCGCATGGCTGCAACAGCATTATGGCAACAAAAGCGGCTTTACAGTTTGGCGAATATGCCATAACAGAGGCCGGATTTGGAAGCGATTTAGGGGGAGAGAAATTCTTAAACATTAAATGTAGAGCTGCAGGCATTGCACCAAAAGCTTGTGTGTTGGTTACAACTACGCAATCCATCAAATTGCATGGCAAGGTAGACGAGAAATTAATTAAGCAGCCAAATATGGATGGATTAAAGGCTGGTATTAAAAATGTAGAAAGACATATTGAAAGCTTGCAACAATTTGGTCAGACTGTTATTTTAGCGTTGAACAAATTTGGGTTTGATACCGAAGAAGAAATTCAATTCATAGAAAATTGGTGCAAAGAAAAAGGTGCGCACTTTGCCATCAACGAAGGATTTTCTGCAGGTGGTGATGGTGCAGTTGCCTTGGCAAAAAAGGTGGTGGAGATTGTAGAGAACAGTCCTTCAAAAGCCATTCAGCATACCTACGAAATGAGTGATACCATTGAGGAAAAAATATTTAAAATTGTTACCAAGGTATATAAAGGCGGCAGTGTTACTTATGGCAAAAATGCTAAAACTGCTCTCAAGAAAATTAAAGAATTGGAAGGCGACAAGATGCCTGTTTGTATTGCTAAAACGCAATTTAGCTTTACAGACAATGCTGCTTTGGTAGGCGCAGCAGAAGGCTTTAACATACACATCGAAAACGTTGTTTTAAATAACGGTGCAGGTTTTGTGGTAGCAGTTGCTGGTGAAATTATGCGCATGCCTGGTTTGCCAAAAGAACCCGCTGCCAATATCATCGACTTTGTGGATGGCGAAATTGTGAATTTGTCGTAATTTGATTTATAAATTAGCACAAAATTTACATAGCATTACTACTTTGTATAAATAAAAAATCCCGCAAAAAACAATTGCGGGATTTTTTATTTATAGGATTCTTGAAGATTTTTTATGATTTCAATTTCTTCTTTCAAAGGGCGAAAAATAAACTGGTTAGGTAATTCAGCTTTTTTAAGCTCATCGATGTATTTAAGTACAACTTGCTTAAGTTCATTTTCTTCGGAATAATTATTAACATAGTTACTGAATTCTTCTATCCAATTTGCATTATTTAATCCGAAAATTTGATAATTAAACGGTTCAAATACATATTCATCCATTGGAGGTACAGTACGAGCTCTTATTTGCATGGCTATAAAATCATGCTTGAATTCTTTATTTTCAATGATATCTCTAAAGAATTTTAATGCCTCTTTTGAAATAATTATGCGATTGATTTCCAATTCTATTGTTTCAATATTGCTATATAAATTTCTAACAATTGAATAGTTTAAGTTATTGATATTTTTGAACAATTTCTTAAAAGCAAAGAGCATTTCTTGTTTAAATTCGCTTATATCTATTGTACTAAATAATTTAATTTTATTGTTTATGGTAGCGCTCAAAACTCTTTCAATTAAAAAAAAATTAACTGAATTGAGCTTTTCATTATTTATGATTTTCTTAATTACAAATTCACGAAACTCCTCACGATTTGTTATAATATAGATGCCCCATTTTTCATTGGAAGATAATTCACGGACTATATAAAGAACCATTTGACCATCAGTAAGAGATAAGAAAGCCAATAACTCGAAAAATTTAACAAATTCTTCAAAGTTAACTAAATGTTCATTTCTGAAATCTAGCATTTTGCCGAGGTTCATTGTACTTTTTGTTTCTTGCCAATGCTGAATAAAAGCCATTTGTTCATCAATTGTTAATTCCCAAAGAGCCCTTTCTTCATGCTCAGAAATTCTGTTGAGTTCAATAAAATTAAAATTATGGGTATTAAATAACGCCAATTCGCAAAGAATTTCTTACCAAAATTACCATCAAAAATATTTTTTAAAGTGATTTTCATAGTGCATTAAATGGTTAAAACCTTTGTACACTCTTCTCCAAACTGACTGACGATTCGCACCGCAATTTTTTGTTCTTACTTTTTGATTTCTATTGGGTGTGAAATGTGGCCATATAAACGGTCAAATGCTTCATCGTCAATTTCTATTTTCAAGGTTTTTTCTACTTTCTTTTTGGTGCTGTCTTTGGCTAAGTTGTCTAAGCCTTTTTTCCATTTGTCAAATTCAGATTTCTCTCCACCGCAGAAAAAAACCTGTTTTACTACAAAGTTGCTGCCGTCATAATCTTCGTCCACCATCCAATAAGCAATATCGTGAACATTACGGGGTTTTACTTCGTCTTTGATTGGATCATAAATATCAAGACCCTTTATTTCCACTTGGATAAATTCTGTTTTAGAAGTGGAGATGGCCCAGCCCAAACTGTTTGTACCCAAATCAACACCTAAAACAGATTTATTTTTTGCTAAATATTTCAGGTCAATATCTGGTTCTCCAATGGTTACAAAACTTGCGGCTGATTTTGCTGGTTTCTTTTTCAAACCTTCCTGCAACAAATCATCGTGTATGCGGACTTTATCTACTTGGAATGTTCCCATACTTTTGGTTTGCGAACCGCCTTCAATAACTCATCATACTTTATATTTGACCCTTTTGATTTATCTTTTGGATATTTAATTCATTAATTTTTTAATTTTTCCGTAATTATTTTCTTTATATTTAATCCATAAAAATATGCGAGCAAGAAGGCATTGTACAAAAACATCAGTAAGTTCTTGTTTAACTTTATTTGAATCCATATCAATATCATTTTCCCATAAAAATAATTCAAGTAATTCAGACGCCTCAATTGATAAACTAATATCAAGGTTTTTTTCGGTATGAAATTGTTGCCAATCCCTTTCGTCTCTATACCGTTAAATTTCATCTATATTCTCGTTTCGTTCTGATTTCATCCTCTATAAATGTTAGAATTATGCCAATCAATATATTTTTCATTTGGCTTATCAATTTCCCTATTCGGCAGAAAAAGCAAATCTTTACCATGATATTGATAATATTCTTTGCCGTTTTGAAATTCTTCTTTTATTCTTGTGCTAATCTCTACCTTTAAATCATTCGTAATTGTAAGATAGCCACCATCAAAAAGTTTGTGCATATCGGAACGAAGTAATAAGCCATTAGAAATAAAATGTGGCCCAGATTCTGCATAAGGTTTTATATGTGCCGCTTCTAAAACTGGCAAAGTCTTTTCGCCAGTTATCGAGCATCTCCTCGAATAGGCATCTGTCACTAAAACTCTAAAAGCACCTTGCCCTAATCTAACCTTTGTTAGAATAGAATTTCCATAAGCAGGTGATGATGGTTCCTCTATGATAAACTGACTTTTGCCTTCATCAACAGCGTTTAAGTACAAATATTTTTCGAGTAGTTTTTCAACTTTGAGCCAAATACTACTTCCTATTTCATCTTCAGAATTATATGATTTTCCTTGTACTATACCTTTACCCCAATCTGGTGGAGTTTCAATCCAATCCTCTTTTTTAAAAAATATTGGATTATTAAGGACTATACATCCGACTGTTGGATTTATGTTTTGTTTGTCCGTGCGGTAATTTAATATCATGCGACTAAATTCATCAAATGTTTCACAGCCATTTCTATTTTTAAAGGTATCCCAAGCTATACTAATTGGCAAGAATGTATGACTAGAGAAAAAACCAATGCCTCCAATCGAATTCAAAGGGCTTTTAAGTTTAAATAAAAATGGAGCTCCCTCCGAATGTAAGAGCCTTAAAATTTACAGTTCCTCCTGGTTGCCAAAAATTAATATCCTCAGGATTTATCCTGCTTAGATAATTATACCAATTGTTATCAGTAACTCCTAAATAGAATTTCATTTAAAAAATTTTAAAAAATTACTGTTCACATCTTCGCAACCCGCTTCTTCCTTGCTTGCTTGGTATATGGGCACGTTTGTCGCCTTTATGTTTGATGGATTCTACTTTCTTTGCCATTGTTATTTGTTTTTGGTCTACCATTTTCCTGATGTCAGGAACATGGTTTTCTATTTTAATTTTTTTATACTTTTATTTTCTACCAAGGATTTCATTTGGATAATGGCAACCTTGTTTAACTCAATAATCCTTACGGATTGATGCAACCCTTGATGTATAAGTACTGCGTTTATACTCTCCAAATTGCTTAATACAACCAATTGTTCAATGGTAGCTTCATCTCTAAGATTTCCCTTTGCAGAAGCATTTTCTTCACGCCATTGTTTTGCGGTCATTCCAAATAATGCTACATTGAGTAAGTCTGCTTCGGTGGCATACACTATACTTGCTTGGCTTTTGCTTAGTTCTTTCGGGATTAGGTTATCCTTAATAGCATCGGTATGAATATGGTAGTTGACTTTAGCCAAAGTGCGTTGGAAGTTCCATTCTAATTTTAATCGATCATTTTCATCTGTTTTGAGTCTTTGAAATTCCTTGATGATATAGAGTTTGAATTCAATTGAAATCCAAGAAGCGAATTCGAATGCAATGTCTTTATGAGCAAATGTTCCACCATACCTGCCAGATTTTGAGATTAGGCCAATTGCATTGGTTGCTTCTATCCACTTTTTAGGGTTTAATGTAAAACTATTTAACCCTGCCTGTTTTCTAAACACATCGAATTCGATGTGTTTAAAATCTGGATTATACAATTGCTCCCAAAATCCCAATAGTTCAATAGTATTTCTGTTTCGCAGCCAATTTTGAATGATGGTTTCTGTTCTTTCCAAATCTTTGAATCTTGCAATATCTGTAAGAGAAATATAGTCGGTATCTTCACTTTGAAAAATGGTTATTTCTGTGCCTTTTACATTTATAGTCTTATTTTTTGCCATAGTTATATTTCTTATTGTACCGAATTCGGTATAACTAAATGTTTTGGATTTTTTCGATTAATTGATTTTTGATATTTCTGATGTCGTTTGCCACTTCAATAAAATGCCATTCGGGATATTCGTATTTCTCCTTCAACGCATTTACTGCAGGAATCCATCGGTTCTCTACAAACCATTTTTTCTCTACTTTGTCTTTACTCATTCCGCTTATTTCAATCATCAGATTTTTCATTGAACCGTCTTTGCTTTTTACCCTTGCAATAAAATCGGTAAAATATTGTCGGTCTTTTCCATCTTTGGTGTAAGGAATGGCAAAACCTAAAAATTGATTTTTTACATAACATTCTACCGTTTCTATTTCTTCTAAAGTCTTTGCACAAATGCCTTCCCAATCGCTGTCCATCACTACATAATTTACGTGGCTTTTTTCTGTTGGGTACACATCTTTTACCGTGTTTCCGTTTACATATTTGGTGCTGCTAAATTTGTTGTAATAATTAAACACAGGTCTAATATGTTCGGTGGTGTTTAATTGTGGATTAATGCCACGGGCAATATGCGTTAAGTCAACTGGTGGCGGTTCTGATTTGCCACCTTTAAACATTTTGAATGGAACACCAATGATGTGAGCATATTCAGGTGGAAATTTCTCGATGACAATTTTACGTTTGTCGCTAGTTGGGTTTCCGTCTTTGTCGTAGCCTTGCAAAAAGTAATTCATTCTACGCAATGCTCTACCTGCAACCTGCTCACAAAGCAATTGCGAACCAAAGGCACGTAAACCCATAATATGCGTAACTGTGTTTGCATCCCAACCTTCGGTAAGCATAGAAACAGAAACTACACAACGAATGTGTGAACCTAATTTTCCTTGCTGCCCAACTGTGTTTACCACTTCACGCAAAATTTCGGCATCAGATATTTTATCGGTGCTTCCTTGTCCGTGTATCCGGGCATAAGCTTTTTTAAATTCTTCTATTTCCGAAGAAAATATTTTTTTGAAATCTTCATTTATTTGCTCACCGTTTTCCAAAGCATCGCTGTCAATAAGCAATGTTGGCGGTCGTCTCAAAGGTTTATTGGTTGCAGGGTCGTAATTAGAAAATAATTCTTTTGCACCTGGTACAGTTATTGTATTTCCATCTGCATCTTGGTATTCGTAACCAGCAATGTATTTATAAACTTCTTTTGAAACACCTGTATTGTTGCACACTGCAATAAATACTGGCGGTGCTGAAAAGATATTTGTTTTTTCTTCTCGGATCTTTCTAATACCGTTGTAGTATTCTACATAATGATTATAAAATTGGTCTAATGCACCTTTAACTAATGAAGGCAAACGAGGCGGTAATTCAATAAACTTATTGCCTTCGGCTGCTGCATCTTTCTTTTGTGTACGTTGTCCTTTTTTTGGTAATTCGTCTTTAACGTGGTCGTACAAATTCCGCAATACAGGCATTGTCAATTCTTGCGTATTGTCGCTTTCGGGCAAGAATGGAATTTTTACTAATCCGCTTTCAATAGCTTCAATTAAACCAAAGTCAGAAACTACCCAAGGAAATAAACTGTAAGGTGTGTAACCTGACCCTGTCAAATAATAAGGTGTTGCCGATAAATCATAAACCGATTGAAGTTTGATTTTTTTTGCAATCTCTCTTATTCCACTAAACCAAACTGCTGCTCTTGCGTTTTCGTCTGCTTCTTCGTTGTCGGTTGTTTTACTTTTTGATTTAGGCAAATAACAGTGATGTGCTTCGTCATTTAGTATCAAAACTCTACTGCCTGCTTTAAATTTGGCTAAAGTTCGTTTTACCACTTGGGCAAAATCTTCTTTGTTTCCCGTGTCAATTTTTTTGCCTTCTAAATTTACTTTGCCATCAAACGGACTGCGTTTGTTTCCTTGTAAAATCTTAGGTTCAAATGTGTGGTAATTGGTAATGACTAACCTTGCATTTAGATTTTCCAAACGATGTTCCATATTTGCAGGAATCAAACCACGAACACGGTAATAATCTTCAATGTCTTTTGGATTTTTGTTTTTAGTGTCTACAAACAAAACACCTAAACGGCTTTTGATAGTAACGCCCGGAGCAACAATTAAAAAGTAGTCTGCAAAACGAGTATCGTTTCTATATTCTTGTCTATTGAAATAATGATAGCAAATTAAGCAAGCCATTACAACGGTCTTGCCCGAACCTGTCGCCATTTTAAAAGCGATACGTGGCAATTGGTCTGCTGCATCATCGCTTACAGTATGTTGTCCGTTGCGAAGCAAGTTTAAAATGTGTTGTCCTGCATTTGATTTCTCGGCAACTTCATTTATCCAAATAGCAGTTTCAACTGCTTCTTGTTGGGCAAAGAATAATTTTTTTGTAACTAATCTTTCAGGATTGTTGAACCAGAAAGTCAATAGCTCTTTTGTTACTCTTGTCGTATTTGGATAGTTGGCTGTTCGCCAAAGTCCAATTTCTTTTCGGCAAAGGTTGATGATGTGAGTTAGATATTCTTCAGCATCTTCATTCCATTCAAAAACTTCTTTTTGTCCAGTAGGAATTACAGCCGAATCCGCTTTAAATATTCTTCGCCCTTTACGAATGCTTGTATAATCCAAACTGCTTTCGCTATCTGTGTCATAGTGCAATATTGGTTCTAAGTATGGATTGTTTAAAATGGGATTGTTTGAAGGCATTATTATTTTGTTAAATTTTATTGGCGTACTAAAATACATTTTTTAAGCTAGATTTTCGTAAATTGAGCCGTAACAAAGACAATTTCAACGCTCAGGATATATTTCAAAAATAAATTTGCAATTGTAAAATCAATTAATAGCTTTGTGGCTCAAAGTACTTTTAAAATGTTAAATACCGAAGAACAATTAGCAGCACTCAAAGACATCCAAAAAATGATGGAACGCTCCTCGCGTTTTCTTTCCTTAAATGGCTTGTCGGGAATTTTTGTTGGCCTTATTGCCTTAGCTGGCGCATTGGCCGCCTACCTATATATTGGCACCAAAGCTGGCAAGCTCCCCTACTTTGAATATGCCAAAAATGCCAATGGCGAAATGAATATTTCTTTTGTGGGCTTCTTTTTAATAGATGCCTTAAGTGTATTGTTTGCTTCTTTATTGGTTGCCACCTGGCTCACCTTAAGAAAAGCTAAACGTGAGGGCGAAAAAGTATGGACGGCAAGCGGGAGGCGACTTATGTTTAACATGGCTATTCCATTGGGTTCGGGCGGATTATTTTGCATGATCATGTTGTTTCATGGATATGCTGGAATGGTTGCTCCGGTAACCTTGGTTTTTTACGGACTAGCCTTAGTAAATGCAAGTAAATACACTTTTGAACACATTAAATTTCTTGGATTAGTAGAAATTTTCCTGGGATTATTTGCGGCCATTTTTATCAATCACGGACTCCTTTTTTGGGCGCTAGGATTTGGCGTAGCACACATGCTTTATGGTATTATTGCCTACTTTACCTTTGAAAAAAGTAATTAATTTAGCAAATCTAAATGGCCGCAAAATTTAACATAGACCAACTTAATAAAGCCTTCGAAAGCCGAATCAGGCTAGGCATTATGTCGGTGCTAATGGTAAACGACCAAGTAGATTTCACCACCATGAAAGAGCTACTTGATGTAACAGATGGCAATTTGGCCAGCCATATAAGTGCGCTCGAAAAATTAGAATATGTGTTGGTTCAGAAAAAATTTATTGGCAAAAAACCCAATACCGTTTTTGAAGCAAGCAAACTTGGAAAAGCCGAGTTTAAAGTCCATTTAAACGCACTCGAAAAATTACTTAAATCTTAACTTATATTTTTTTATCTATTCACTTTGCAATTCAAAGTACTTTTAGCTATGGAATCATTAATTGCTTTAATTTTTTTACCAAACATGCTTGTTGCAATTTGGTTAATCGTAACCCTAACAAGTGGAATTTCGCAACTTAACACCGCACAAAGCGAGCACTTAAACGGGTGGCGTTACATACTCATAGAATTGCTTACCACGCTGTTTTCGCCCTTTCTTGGCTTTGCGCTGTTAAGCGAAAAAAATTCTGATGAATATTCATCATTCACATACAACCTTTTCCCACAAGAAATGATTCCAACGATAATGGCTTTATATGCCATTTGCATAATTGGATATTGGGTTATCAAACTTAATCGAGCACTCTTAGCCCAAACCAGTTATCTGCTCATATTTTCACTCCTGGTTTGGGTACTTACATTCATAACATGTATAGCCGCACTTAGCCTCTTAACAAAGAGATTTGATTGGTCTGTCATGTTTTTTCCTATCATAGGTTTTCCTATCATGGCAATCTTCATAAATCTCTTTGTATATACCTACCGCCTAATTTGGTGCAATACCCTTCACAAATTTTACCAAAGTCAAAATTAAAAAACCACCTTAAAAATAAACCAACATGAAAAATCAAAGTATCCTATGGCCCTTAGCAGCCGCTTACACTTTCCTTTTATACCACCAAGGCGCAGGTATCAATGTATTTTTGCTGAACCTACTTTTACTCGTTGCTTTATACACCAAAAACAAGGCACAAATGCGCTTAAAACAAAATCTACTTTTTGTATTTGGCGCCCTATTTTCCGCCATATTTGTAGCCATTCACGGACATTATGTATCTGTTCTAGCCAATGTTATTTCTCTTGCCTTTCTATCTATAAACTTAAGCTTACAAAAAAGCTCCATGGCCAGTCTATTCTTACATAGCATTTATGGATATTTAACAACCCTGGTAAAAAGAGGAATACAAAAATTCATCGAGCCACCTGTTGAAAACGACGAAAATGAAGCGGAGAAACCCAAATTAAACAAAGTATTAATTGGGATATTTTCATTGCTTATATTTGGCCTATTTATTACCTTTTACAGATACGCAAGCGCTAGCTTCAATCAATTTGTCCTGAACCTAAATATTGATTTTATTTCATTCCCTTTGCTTGCCTATTTTACCTTTGCATGCCTGTTGCTATCTACCTTTCTTAAGCCAAGTTACATAGAAAATATAGCGGTCAACGAACGCACCCAAGTTCAATTTTTAAACATCAGCATATTTAAAGAATACAAAATTTTTGGTTCAAACATATTGGAAATTACCGAAGATAGTTTGGCCAAGGTTCTTTTATTGGGTCTTAACCTAATGCTGCTTCTGGTTAATGTATTAGATACAGAATTTATGTTCACCGGAAAATTACCTGAAGGCGTGAATTATTCGGAATATTTACATCAAGGAGTTAGCAGCATCATCCTTTCAATCCTCTGCGCAGTTGCCATTATTCTCTGGTTCTTTAGAGGAAGTCAGAATTTTAAAGAAAACAAAACCATCCTATACCTCAGTTATTTTTGGATTGCCCTAAATATATGGCTAGTTGCAAGTGCTGCATACAGAAATCAACTATACATTGCCGATCATTCCTTATATACGTATAAAAGAATTGGTGTATATGTGTTTTTATGCTGTGCCTTGGTTGGACTTACACTTACCTTTTTTAAACTTAAAAATAAGTATAGCAGTTATTTTTTGCTTAAAACGAACTCGCTTGTTTGGTACTGTATTTTAATAGCATCGGTGAGTATTAATTGGGATGGATTTATTGCCAACAACCATATACAAGCAGCGCAAAAAAGAAAAGAACTTCCAGACATAAATTACCTTGCTTCTTTGTCGTACCAAGCCTATCCTGCCACCATAGATTACTTGTGCGTAGAAGTGAAAAATGAGCAGCACCAAGTAGAACCTTATTTCTATACAGCAAACATAGAATGGATGCTAGCCAAAATGGTTCAAAACGAAGATGATTACAATTGGAAATCCTTTAACTACGCACGTTGCAATGCATATAGAGAAATACATGAAAGCATAGCTGGCAAAAACGAGATTGTTGCATTGCAATACCAAATAAAGTTTGCGCGCTACCATGAATTTAGAAACCCATTCAACTTTTAACTCAGAAAAACAAAATTGCCATCCTAAGCTTATTTCGCATGGCTATGAGTTTATTAAAATATAAACCTAGTCTTCCCAGATATTAAACTGTTTCAACTTCACTTTTTCATCAAAGAAAATCTTGCTGGTTTCTTCAAAACTTTGGGTAAAATCGCTCACAAAAAACTGCTGTGTTTTTTTGGCAAATCCAAATTTAGTTGCCTTGCTGGGGTTTAACAATTGGTGCTTCTCAAGAATACGCTGAACATATTGAGCCACTATTTCGCTGCTGTCAATTACCTCCACAGATTTGCCATAAAACTTTTGAATTTCGGGTTTAATGAGTGGGTAATGTGTGCAACCTAAAATGAGTGCATCAATCTTATTTAATTTAGATTTTGAGAGGTAGCTATTGATAATGGTTTGTGAAATTTTGTTGTTATAAAAACCTTCTTCTATCATGGGTGCAAGCAGAGGTGTTGCCAATTGTACTACATCTGCAACAGGGTCTAGCGACTCTATGCGTTTGGCATACACATTTGAGCTAATGGTTCTTTTGGTGGCAATAACCCCAATCTTTTGGCGGTAATGATTTTTCACCACATATTCGGCAGCGGGGTCAATTACATTTACAATTAAATCCTTCATGCCAGTATGTTTCACTACGGCTTTAAATCCCGCCGCAGAGGCGGTATTGCAAGCAATCACAATCATCTTGCAATTTTTAAACTTTAGAAATTCGGCAATTTTAATAGAATAGCTTTTAATGGCATCGGCACTTTTTTCGCCATAAGGCATGTGTGCCGTATCGCCAAAATAAATGATTTGTTCATTAGGCAATAGTTTGGTTATTGCGCGAGCAACAGTTAATCCACCAATACCCGAATCAAAAATCCCGATAGGTTGGCTTGGTTTATATGCAGGAATCATAGGAGGCAAGTTAAAAAAAAAGGCCAATACCGCAAGGGGTATTGACCTTTTTTAAAAGAATCTAAGTATTATAGGATTCCTAATTTGGTTTTAACTTTAGGCAGTACGTTATCGCCATCTGGCTTATATAAGAAACCGGCAACACTGCTATCAAAAATATAGCTATAAGCACCATCTTTGGCCACACCAGAGATAGCTATTTTTGCTTTTTCAATAATTGGCTTCAATAATTCTGCTTCTCTTTTACGGATATTTTCTTGGGCAGATTGTTGAAACTCTTGAATTCTTCCTTGCATTTCTTGCAATTCCTTTTGTCTCACATCTTTGATAGCTTCATTTAAAGTCTTTTCAGCCTTTTGGTAATCTGCCACTTTTTTCTGGAACTCATCACTTAATTTTTTCAATTCATCTTCGAGTGATTTTCCGTATGCCTCCATATCGGTATTTGCTTTTTTGTATTCAGGCATTAGTTGCATCAATTCTTGCAAATCTACATAACCTAACTTTTGTGCATTTGCGTTGCTTCCTGCCAAAATTAACACGGCAAATAAAACAACTAGGGATTTTAACATGTTCTTCATTTTTCTTTTTATATTTATTATTTATCGTTTCTCTAAAATCGTGCCAATTACCTACCACCTGGTCCTTTTGGAGGTTCAGTATTGTTTTTATTCTTGCTCACATTTACGCCCAATTCAATTAAAACTTCATCGCTTTTGTCGTATTTGGCATTGCTGTACATCATAATCATCTCTCCACCTTTGGCAAATATAAAGTCTAAAGCACTTTGTTTTGCAATTTTTTGACAAGCATCAAAAACTTTATCTTGAATGGGTTTCACTAGTTCTTGTCTTTTTTTAAATAATTCGCCTTCATAGCCAAATTTCTTATTCATAAACTCCTTTAAATCAGCATCTTTTAGTTTAATGTCGGCTTCCTTCTTTTTCTTTAATTCTTCGGTAAGCAAAATTTGTTCGGCTTGAAAATCCTTTTGCATTTTGTCTAATTCGGTCTTTTTATCCTCCGCTTCTTTTTGCCAAGTTTCGGCAATTAGGTCGAGTTGTTTTTGAGCCGATTTATACTCGGGCAACATATCCAAAATATACTCGGTATCAATGTAGGCAAAACGCTGCGCGGCGCTTTGGTTCAAACCGAAAAAAAGAATGGCTATTAAAGCAAAAAATAATTTTCTCATGTTGTTAAATTAGAATTGTTGACCCAATAAAAAGTGGAAATTTCCGCCATTAACCCTTGCTGGATTTGGATGATTAGGTGGTAAATCAATTCCCCAACCATAGTCTAAACCGATCATACCAAACATGGGTAAAAATATGCGAACGCCCATGCCATACGACCGATTAACCTCGAAAGGATTGAATTTCTTAGCATCTAACCAAGTACCGCCTGCTTCTGCAAATACCAATGGAAAAACGGTGGCTTGCGGATTAAGGGAAATTGGATAGCGCAATTCCATGGTATACCTGTTATAAATGCTTGCGCCCGTTTGCTGATAGGTGCCAGTTAATGGATTAATAGTGAAAGGTGTAAGTGAATTGTCTTGATAACCTCTTAAGGAAACGAGCTCTCTGCCATCTAAACTAAAGCCAGTTAATCCAGATCCACCTACCCAAAAACGCTCGAAGGGTGTAACACCTTTATATTGATTGTATGCACCAATATAACCAAAGTTTACACGTGTCATGAGTACGAGCGGACGTTTGTTACCAGCGATTCTGGTAAACCAACTGGCATCGAATTTCCATTTGTAGAATTCTAACCATTTTGTCTTTTGAATGGCATCGGCACTTTTATAATTTACGCCATCGAACAAAGAATAAGGCGGGGTAAATTGCAAGGACAAGGAAATGTTTGAACCTGCGCTTGGATAAATTACTTGGTTGGTTGAATTACGACCAAGAATAATTTTAAAACTTAAATTATTTGATTTACCAGTTGGAATACTTGTCCAATATACATTGCCAGCAAGATCTGCATCATTGTTGTATAATTGGTAACCCAATTGATATTGCAACGTAAAAAAGTCGTCTGGCCACCTGAGGCGCTTTCCTAAGCCTACCGATGCACCCGTGGTATATAATCCAGAGCGAAGTTCGCCTTGCTTGCCATTAGATTGAATTGAATGATAGACCGAAACTGTTAATGCATTTGGCCGCTTTCCACCTAACCAAGGTTCTGTAAAACTGGCAGAATAGGACTGGAAGAAACTACCATTGGTTTGCGCTCTAAGGGATACTCGTTGCCCATCGCCACTAGGAATGGGCGACCAATTTTTGGCATTTAAAGCTTTACGTGCAGAAAAATTATTTAAGGTTAAACCCAGCGTACCAACCACAAATCCTGCACCCCAGCCACCGCTTAACTCAATTTGATCATTGGGTCTTTCTTCTACTTTGTATTCAATATCAACTGTTCCGGTAACAGGATTAGGCACAGGGTTTACACCTAATGCCTCTGGGTTAAAATACCCAATTTGCGATAGCTCCCTTAAAGACCTGGTAACATCACTCCTACTAAACAACATACCTGGCTTTGTTCTTAACTCACGAATAACAACATGGTCGCTGGTTTTAGAATTACCTTTAACAGTTACTGAATTAATGTAGGCCTGGGATCCTTCAGAAATTCTAATTTCAATATCAATGGAATCATTTTCTATGAGCACTTCAATGGGTTCCACCCGAAAAAACAAATACCCATCATCCATATAAAGCGTGCTAATATCATTGCCATCCTGACTCATATTTAACCGCTGATCGAGGACAGATTGGTCATAAATATCGCCTCTTTTAATGCGAAGAATTTTATTCAAATCCTCTGTTTTATATTTCGAGTTTCCAAGAAATGAAATGTTTCTAAAAAAGTACTTTTTGCCTTCAAATAAATTCACGCGAATGCGCACACCCTTGGCATCACGCCAAACGGAATCAGAACTCACTTGAATATCGCGGTAACCCATACTCAAATATTTGTCGATAATTTTCTGTTTATCTTCCACATATTTTTCTTCGATATACCTAGATTTTGTAAAAAAGAAACGCTTCGGCTTCGTATCCTTCATTACTTTTCTAAGCTTACTAGATTCCATGGCAGAATTGCCCGTAAACTCCAGTTTAGAAATGGGGATTTTACCACCCCTAACCACATTAATTCTTAACTTAACCATATTGCGCTTTAAACCATCTGGAATTTGTTCAAAAGTTGCATGTGCGTCCAGGTACCCCTTTTCCTCAAAGAAGTTTTTAATTTCCCTGTTGGTGCTGTTCAACACATTTTCGGTAATAATTTGCCCCGTTTTAATAGTTAGTATTTCCCTTAATTCCTCGGCCTTACCCTTTTTTAAACCTTTAATGGTAAAGGAAGACAGCCTAGGCTTCTCCTTTAAATAAATCTCAAAATAAACTTTATCCTCTTCAATTTTTTTAACAGAAATTTTTACGTCTTCAAATAACTTTTCACGCCATAATTTCCCAATTGCTTTTGAAATATCTTCGGATGGAATCCGTATTTTTTGTCCCAATTGCAAGCCACTTAAAACAGCCAACACACTTTTGTCGTAATATTCTGTGCCTACAATTTCAATTCCTCCAATGATATATTGTTTGGGATTGTTGTAGTTCATTTCAAAATAGGGCGACGCAGGTTTTACCGCATTCGAATCCTGGCCAAACACCAAGGTGCCTTGCAAAATCCAAATAAATAATATCCCTAATAAACTTCTTTTACTCATGCCTTACTGATAATTTGTTCGCTGGTTTTACCGAATCTGCGTTCTCTATTTTGATAGTCGAATATGGCATCATATAAATCCTCCTTGGTAAAATCGGGCCAGAGTTTTTCGGTAAAATACAACTCACTATAAGCGATTTCCCATAGCAAAAAGTTACTAATCCGTTTTTCGCCACTTGTTCTAATCATTAATTCTGGGTGTGGCATCCAGTGAGTAGACAAATATCCATCAATCAATTTGTCATTTATATCCTCCGCTTTCAACTTGCCTTCTGCGGTTTCTAAGGCTATTTTTTTTACGGCCTGAACCAAATCCCATTTTGCGCTATAGCTCAGTGCTAACACCAAATCCATGCGATTATTGTCTTTCGTCTCTTCCATGGTTAGCTGCAATTGCTTTTGGCATTTACTAGGTAAATCTGCCATATTACCGATAAAGGATAAACGAATATTATTCTTCATTAAAGTAGGAAGTTCCTTGCGCATGGTATCTACCAATAACTCCATAAGCGCCCGCACTTCAAATGCTGGTCGACTCCAATTTTCGGTAGAAAAGGCATAAAGCGTTAAAAACTTAACGCCAATCTCTGCACAAGCCTCAGTGATGGTTTTAACTGTTGAAACACCGTTGTGGTGACCAAAAATTCTTAACTTACCTTTACCCTTTGCCCACCTTCCATTGCCATCCATAATAATGGCAATATGTTTAGGCATTTTTGTTGGGTCTAACTTTTCCTTCAAGCTCATTTTTTCTCCTGTACTCTTTTCTACCATTCTATCCTAAAAAAACCTTGCGCATTTACTCCGTGTATTTAATCGCATAGACACCCCAACTGTAAAATTCATATACCAATCCTTTTGCGCAGGATCTCCTCTCTTGTATCCCAATTTATATTGAGGTGTACCATAAGTTTCAATAGACCTATCGGTTAACTTAGCACCTATTAAGCCACTATCGGTAAACCTACTTTGCACATCGGGATAGACCGTGCTTACATCATCCAAATAATCGGTATACGTTTTTCTAAATCCCATTTGACATTCAAAGGCAAACTTCTTATTTAACATATACTTTAACCCAATGCCAAACGGAATGGCAATTCCCAAAGTCTTATAAGACACATTCTCCGTTTTATAATCAGTTAAATCGTACCATTTTCCGCCCATAAATGCCTGCGGATTAAAATTAAAAGCAGCAATTCCAAAATAAACAAAAGAGGTAAACTTCTTATGCAAAACATGTGGACCATATTTCAGAAAATTAAATTCCATGAGCATAGCCGCCTCATTGATGTTGGTTCTAAAACTCAAATTACGAACCTTGTTAAACTCAAAATTCTTATCATTACCAGAAATCCTGAACCGATTAAATTCTGTTCTTAGGGCCCAAGTATGGTTTATGTTTAGACGGGCAAAAACGCCTCCAGTACCATGCGTTTCATTTAACTTTACACTTGGCGCCAAATCTCCATAATAATTACACACACCTCCATGAATGCCTATCTCAAAACGTTGGGCAAATGCAGCGGAAGTGCAAAAAATAAGTGTCAAAAAGAGCCAATTTCTCATGTAATTTTTAGAATGTTGGACAGCCTTGCCCCCTAAAGCGGATGGTGTAAGACAGGGTTATTCCTGCCATAAAGTACATATCTGTTTTGTTTAAGCTTCTATCGCTTCTTTTATCTCCTTCGCTAAATACAAAATTTTCGGCCATTGGGTTGCTGTTATTTGGATCTGCATTCGGATTTAACTCCCACGACCTATCCGACATAAACAAGCCAGCCCTTCCAGTTGCACCATAAATTACAGACCTATCGCCATACAAACCGCCCACATCATCTAAGTAATTGGTATTGGTAAATCTAATGCCTCCTTCTACGCCAAGGAAAAAATCGTCCCCAATTTTTTGCCTAAATCCCAAACCCAATGGCAAACAAACCGAGGTAAGTGCATACTTCTTAATATCGTTGTAACTGGTAGAACCCTGGCCTTCGGTAGCCAAAGGCTGCAATTCAACGGTGTTTTTTCCGTAATCAGATTTAGGATTAAAATTAAAAATGCCAATTCCAATAAATGCATAAGGCACAAATGGTCTACTTTCATAAGAATTTAAATCGTTCTTAAGAAAATTATATTCTGCATGAACAGAAAATTCATAAATATCTGAGCTGAAATTTAGGTTGCGGAACTTATTAAATTCAAAATTTGAAACCACACCAACATTTTTTACAACATAATCCCGCTTCACATCTGTGAAGTTTTTATCGTTGCCAGAAACACGGCCATAACCAAAATAACCCTTCATGGCAAACTTTGGAGAAAAGTTATATCTACCAAAAACCGAGGCAGAAAAATGAGATTCTTTCATCAAGAACTTTTCATTACTCAAATCACCCAAATAGTTTGAGCCACCTAACATTAAGCCTATCTCTACCCGCTGAGCACTGGTTATCAATCCAGTAGCCAGAAAAAACACTAGTAAAATATAACTTTTCAAATTGTCCATAAAAGCAAAAATACTGAAAAATAGTAAACCAGCAACATTAACGCAAGGGAATATGAATTTGGTATGAAAAAAAAATGAGCCATTTTGCCTTAAATGCTGCAAATCAAGGCCAGAGCTAGGTTAAATTCGGAAATTCCGATTGTCGTAACCCCACAATAATTTTTCGCGCAGGGTTTGTAGGTAATTTTCTCCATTCAAGCGCACTAGGTTCAAACAGAATTCTGCTTTTTTGATGGCCAATTGAGTTTTGTTATTGATGGTTTCCGACCTCGAATCGAGGGTGGCCAAAAAGCTAGAACCCCTGCCTTCCACTTCAAAAGAAATTACGTTCTGATCCGAAACAATCATGGGACGCACATTTAAATTATGAGGGGCAATTGGCGTAATCACAAAACTTTGGGAAGCAGGATAAAGAATAGGACCGCCACAACTCAAATTATAGCCTGTAGAGCCTGTAGGGGTCGAAATAATTAAACCATCGCTCCAATAGGAATTTAAGAACTCACCATTGATATAGGTATGAATGGTAATCATGCTAGAACTATCCTTTTTATGAATAACAAAATCGTTTAAAGCATATTTTACCCCGCCAAACATTTTCTTATCAGACGACAATTCCAACAAGGTTCTTTTGTCGATTGAAAAATGCCCCTTATCCAAATCTTCAATTAATTGCGCAGCATCCTTAGCGGCAACACCTGCTAAAAAACCTAGTCGCCCCGTGTTTATGCCCACAACGGGTATTGGCACCTCACGTACAATTTCCAAGCTATTCAAGATGGTGCCATCTCCGCCAATGCTCACAAAAAAATCAGTTTTAACAGCGTCAAAATCGTCGTAACCATTAAAGGTTTTTAGGCCGTGAGGCAAATGCAATCCATTTCGCATGCAATCATCGTAATATTTCCTATAGATTGTAAATGGTACATTACTGGAAATTAAGGCATCAAAAAACTGCTGAATCTCTACAAATCTTTCTTCCTTAAAATACTTACCGTAGATTGCTAATTGCATATTAAGTATTTAAATATTTTACCAACCAATTATATCTATCGTCCAAAGATTGATTTGGATCTAATGGCGAATTTGTGTGGATGATTTGATACCCGAACCGCTCTAAACTGGCTATCACATGGTTTAAATAAACCTTGTTCATTTTAAGCGAAACATATAAGGTATTTTCACTATCCATTATGGGTTCCACAAATAGGTAGATGATTTTTGCATCATTGGATTCGCATATTCTCGAAATCTCTGCCAATGAATATTGAATAGCCTGAACTTTTATAACAAGCGTAGAGCCCTCTTGCATTAAAGTGCTATGTGCAAACGACTGAATACCCAAATCTTTTAAAGAAACAATGCCCAAAAACTGCTCATCGGCATTTAGCACAGCAAGCGTTTCAAACTGGTATTGATGCATGCGAAGCCAAATATCAAATAAATGGGTATTTTCATTGATGATATAAGGATCAATATGCACATCCATGCAAAGGTCTATTCGTTCTTGATTTTGTGTTTGCAGTGCTTTCTCACTTACAAAACCAAGTATTTTCCCGCCCTCAACAACCGGCAGTTCATTTACATTCCAATCGTCCATAAATAACAAGGCCGACTCAATGCTATCCGATTTTTTTAAAGGAAATAATTCTCCAGAAATAAATTGTATGGCAAACATCTTAAATCTTTATGTGTTTATGGTAAAATTGCGAGGCCAATTCGTTGAATTCTCTAGGGTGCTCCATCATTGGAGCATGTCCGCATTTGTCAATATAATGCATTTCAGAATTTGGAAAAAGCTGGTTAAACTCTTCGCAAACTTCGGGAGGTGTAATGGTATCTTGTTTGCCCCAAATTAAGCAAACTGGCATTTTAAAATTAGGCAAATCTTTCCGCATATTATGCCTAATGGCAGATTTTGCCATGGTTAATATGCGCAACAATTTACCTTTATCCTGAATAGTCTCATATACCTCCTCAACCAACTCATCGGTTGTGGAGGCTGGGTCGTAAAAAGTTAAACTTATCCTATCTCTTAAATACTGTTTATCTCCTTTGCGAGGATACGATGCGCCAAATGCATTTTCATATAAGCCAGAACTACCCGTAAGCAGCAAAGTCTCCACCTTTTGAGGATACTTTTTAATATAAACCAAAGCCACGTGCCCGCCCAAAGAATTGCCCAAAAGGTGAACTTTTGAAAAAGCCTTGTGCTCTATAAAATCATGAATATAGTTGGCCAAGCCTTCCACACTTAGTTTTAAAATATTCATTTCAAAGATGGGCATCAAAGGAATTACCACCCTGTAATCTTTACTAAAATGATCTAATACATCCTTCCAATTACTTAAGGCACCAAATAACCCATGCAATAATACCAATACCTCACCTTCGCCTTGGTCGATGTAATTAAACTTTCCCTCTTTCTGAATATGATAATCCATGCAAATAATTATTCTCAGTCAAATATAGACAAATTTAGTTTTGAGCAATTCTTTTCGCCAAGTCTATAAAGTTTTTTATCATTTTAATCCCTTCGGGAGTTTGACAACTCTCGGGATGAAATTGAATCCCATAAACGGGTAATTCTTTATGAACCAGCCCCATTATTTCATTCTCACAGGCACAAATAGCCTCCAATTTATATGGAAATTCTTCCAAAATCAAACTGTGATAACGGGTAGCAAAAAAATCATTTGGCACGCCCTCAAACAATAAATCACCCTTATGTGCCACTCCATCAACCTTTCCATGTCGTGGTAATTTTGCCTTTACCAACTTGGCGCCAAAGTAAATTCCGATAGCTTGGTGCCCCAAACAAACGCCCAAAATAGGCTTACAATTAACCCAATTTGGCAGCACTTCCATTAACAAACCTGCCTCTTCTGGCCTACCTGGTCCGGGCGAAATAACTAAGGCCAAATAGGCTTTAGGATCCAAATGCAACAATGCCCTATCATCATTTCTACGCACCTCACAAGTTACTCCAGTTTGCATTAGATAATCGGCCAACATATAGCTAAAACTATCAAAATTATCTATCAATAAAATTGTATCAGTCATTCAATATCCTTTCTATAACAAGCCACGCTTCCTCCACTCCAATAGAAGCAATTGTATATCTTGAGCCAAAAGCCATCTCTTTTCTGCGGGCATCTTCACTTTCATATTCAGCTAAAAAAGAAGGTGGATATAAAAAAGCTAATTTACGCCCTTTTGCCTCTGGATAAGGTGAAAATCTACCATAATGATTGCCATTTGAAATACACACAGTAGGCACATTTAAAGCCGCTGCCATGTGTAAAGTTCCAGAATCATTGCAAATCGCCAACACCGCACCAGCAAGGAGTTTAGGCAAATCGCCCAAGGCGGTTACACCACAAAAATTCTTAATATAAGCAGCATTTTCTGCATCCAAAATTAATTCTGCTGCTGCCTTTTCTGCCGCTGAGCCAGATAAAATAATTTCGTAACCATGCACATCATGTATTTTTTGTGCCAATTCTTTAAACCTTTCACTAGGCCATTGGCGCACTTTATCTTGCGCACCAGGTAACATCACCACAAATTTTTTCGCTACTTCTTCGTGTTCAATTTGCGGATAATTAAGTGAAATTTTAGTAGATAACAACTGCTCAAAAAAATGTTTGTTTCGCGCAAATTCAAAGTAGTTATTTCGGTTTGAACCAATTAAGCGTGTGTAAAAGGTATTGCCTAAAAGTTTAAGTGGTGGTATCTCACTAACCGAGTCGCCTTCCATGCCAATCTTGTTTTTGCTGGCCAAAGCACGCACCATTAAATCGCCCAACAGAAACTCACGAGAGTGGGTACAATTTACGATGGCATTAAAGTTTATGGTGTTAAAATTATTAAAGAAATCTTTGCGATAGCTTGCCACCGTCATAAACAAATTGCGGTTTATAAAATAAGCGGTATCCACATAATTAAGGTCTAATTTTTGAAAGAGTGGCTTCCAAATTTCATTGCCAATTAAGCTAATGTGGTGGTCTTTGTAGGCTTCACTTTCTCGCACACTTTGAAGAAAATTTCTAAAAAGAATATAATCTCCTATGGCTTCGGTTTTAATAAGCAGCAAATGTTTACGGCCATCCGAATCAATGGTTATCAAAGGCGCAATAGGATCAGACAGGAAAAAAGAAATACTTTTAACCCACCTTCTTAACCTAAAATAGCGCTTCCATTTAAACCCCATTGACTTTGCAAAACTAATTGATGCAACAAGGATAACAAAATATTAGTGCGAATCGCAGTTTTCTATTTTTTCTTGGTCGGTAGCAATAACCGGACTAACATAAGGGATGCCTAAATTTAGGCCGCGAAGTATGAATAAAATGGCTATGAGTATGGCAAAAACCGGACTTAATTTATTCAACTTTTGTCGAATACCTGATGAAATAAATTGGCCAATAATGGAAACCCCAAACATCATAGGCAGGGTGCCTAGTCCAAAACACAGCATAAACAATGCACCATAGAACAAATCTTGGGTGGTACTTGCGCCTAAAATGGCTATATAAACGAAGCCGCATGGTAAGAATCCATTCACCATTCCAATGCCAAATAAGGCCCAAATATTTTTTGAGCCAAACAATTTTTTCACAGCACTACTCGAAAAGAGGGAGAGTATGTTAAAGAAGCTTCCTTTTTTAAAATAGTATTGGTATAATACTATAAAAAGTATGAATATGCCTGCGGCAATGCTAACCGATTGCTGCCAACCTGCCAATTTTAAACCGAGTCCAAATGCGCCAAATACCAGCCCCAAAAGGGCATAGCTAAACATTCTTCCAAAATTATACAATAGCCTTCCTAGGTAAAATTTTGCGCCATTACTTGCGCTACCTGGCAGGGCAAAAGCAATTGGGCCGCACATTCCAGCGCAATGAAAGCTTCCAAACAAACCGGTGAGAAAGGCTGTGAGAAACAACATTAGCGGTCGAACTCTTTCTGCAATTCGAATTTTTTATCGCCTTGCATCCAAGTAAATTTAATAATCCATTTGCCTGGCATAAGATCGTTTAATGGCAAAGCAATGAGTTTCTTTGAGGGCAATGGGAGCCTTTGATGCTGGTCTAATTTCGAATCCGAGGGTCTGTAATAAAACAATTCTGCATTCTCAATATCTCCATCCGATTTCTTTTCTATGAACAAGGTTTTGCCTTTATCTTCACTTCCATTTTGCATGTTACCAATTTCCATGGTAATAAGGCTATCTACTTGTGCAAAATTGTCTATTTGAGTTTGATAATTTATGCCCTTTTCGTAATAATCGTCTTCTACCAATGGCATATCTTGCCTAGATATCACCACCACCATGCTTACCACAAAAATCATGAATAATATAGCAAAAAACGCCAATTTGGTTCCCCAATTTATTTTAATCATTATCTGTTAAGTTTATTTAAATCCTTTCAAATATAGCTAACTAATCCTTTTATTTCTTATCCTTATCATGGTCAACTTTATCCTTTTCGTGTTCCTCTTCGGAGTCTTTATGAGCAGAAAAAATAGGGCCATTAAACTTCGAATTCATGGTTTCAATTAGTTTTCCATCGCTCCATACTTCCACAACCACAGGTGTAGAAACTCTTTTCACTTCATTGGCATTGATTACCAAAAAGAAAGAAGATTTACCAACGGTCTCTTTATGAACCATAATCGACTGTCCATCCACTAAACGAATTTCGCCTTTTGGTTCAATCAGTTTTAGTTCTATTGGCAATTCCTTAAAGGTTTTGTTAACGAATTCGATGCTGTATAAGTTACTTATTTTACCCTCTTCTTGTTTTTGGTATAGCATGCCAGGTGTACGCAACAGGGTTGTTTCAATTTGCTTTCTAGTGATTAGCATGTAAAGGAAAACGCCAAACAACAATGCTAAAACAATTCCGTAAGCGCCATTTCTTAGGTTCAGACCTAATTTTGTGCCTTCATTGATGTTATTAAGTGAAGCAAACCGCACTAAGCCTTTTGGCTTGTCTATCTTAACCATTACCTCATCGCAAGCGTCAATACAAGCCGTACAATTTATACATTCTAACTGCGTGCCATTTCTAATGTCGATGCCAGTAGGACAAACATGCACACAAAGTTTACAATCGATACAATCGCCTTTTGGTGCTTCTTCCTCATGTTTTTTTATTTTACCTCTTGGTTCGCCCCTCACAAAATCGTAGGCAACCACCATTGAATTCTTATCTAGCATCAATCCTTGCAAGCGGCCATAAGGACAAATAAAAATACAAACCAATTCGCGCAAATGGGCAAATACAAAATAAAATACCGTTGTAAAAATTAATAACGAAGCAAATTTTCCCATGTGTGCCATAGGCCCATCCACTACGAGTAATTTTAGCTCATCAATGCCAATGATATATCCTAAAAAGGTATTGGCTATAAGGAAAGATAAAATCCAAAATGTGGTATGTTTTAAACCCCGTTTAAATATTTTCTCACCATTCCAATTTTGCTCCTTTAATTTTTTTTGCTTCTGGTAATCGCCATCAATCAGGTATTCAACCTTTCTAAAGAGCATTTCCATAAAAATGGTTTGCGGGCAAGCCCAACCGCACCAAACACGCCCGAATAGGACTGTAAACAAAACAATGAATAGCACAAATGATAACATCAAAACGGCAAATAAATTGAGGTCTTGAGGCCAAAATACCATACCAAATATGATAAACTTTCTTTCTAAAACATTTAATAAAAGCAGCGGTTTTCCTTCAAATTTCAAAAATGGTCCAGAGAACATCAATGCCATTAAAAACCAACTAAACCATGTTCTATAATCGTAATACTTCCCTTTTGGTTTTTTAGGAAAAATGAACAATCTTTTTCCATCCCTATCTACATTTGATAATTCATCCCTAAAATGTTCATCAGCCAATGGCTCTGCACTTTTCATAATAATCTAAAAAATAAAAGAAGTCCAACAACTTGTAAATTTACAAATCATTGAACTTCTTTTTATGTAAAAAAAATAAAATAAACTTGTAAATCTATTTGGCAGTAGGTACTGCGGGCTCTGTAACTTTTATTGTGCTATCTGCTGCCATTATTGCTACTCCAGCATCTACAAGTAAATCGCCTTGAGGTTCTTTTGCTGTAGCAGGTGTTGTTCCTTTTAAAGACATAACAAAAGAAGACAACAATTGCATTTGCTTTCCACTAAAAGTATTTTGCCAAGAAATCATACCTTTTGCAGGAACACCATATTTTATTATTTTAAAAATTGACTTTACATCGCCTCCATGAATCCAATAAGCATCTGCAAGATTTGGTCCAACAACACCACCACCATCAGCTAAATGGCATACGGCACATTTTTCAATAAAAATAACTTGACCCTCTTTAATTGACTTAGCATCGTTTAATTGAGTTACACTATTTTCATCTATTAAATTGCCCGATTTTTTCAAATAAGCATCTACCTCTGCTTTTGATTCGGCCACAGCAACATTATATTCTGCAACTTGAAGATTACCAATTTTTAACACATGGTAATTCAAAAGATATAATACCGCAACAATGATAGTTGTTAGGAAAATAAAATTGAACCAAGGTGGTGTTGGATTATCCAATTCATGAATCCCATCATAGTCTTCATCCAATCTCAATTCATCTTCCGACTTTTCAGATTTTAAGGCGGCAAACTTTTCCCACCAACTTAATTGAACTTTATCAGGGTCTCCACCTTTACGAAGCTTTTGTACAGCTGCCGATAAGGAACCTAATAGGAAGATGACAAATAATAGAAGTATGGCGTTAAGTGCAACTAACAAAGTACCTAATCCTACATTAGAACTAGTAACATCTGCATTTTGAGCCGAAAGTGTGCCTGCAATTAACATCAAAGCTAACACGGTAAATAATTTATGCTTCATGATCTTATTTTTAATTTTCAAATGGTTTTTGCTCCATATCCTTAATATAGTTTTTGTCGGCCTTAAAAACCCACCATAATACTCCTACAAAAAAAGTCATGAATACTATTAGAGAGAAAATCAGGTAACCCGATTCTATTCCCACCATATTTTGGATATGTTGTCTAAACATTGTGTGATTATTTACTTGCTGTTTTGCTCAATTTAATATCGGTTCCTAATCTTTGTAGGTACGAAATCAAAGCCACTAATTCTTTATTGGCCTCAATAGGATACCCATCTTTGCTTAAACCATCGGCAATTTTCGTTGCTTGCTTCATTAAATCTGCTTCTGCAACTTTATCGAATCCAACTTCATAAGGCACGCCTAAAGTACGCATCGCATTAATCTTGTCGGCAGTATTGCTGGTGTTCAAGTCATTTTCGGCCAACCAAGGATAAGCAGGCATAATAGAACCTGGCGACATAGAGTTTGGCTCAATCATGTGGTTGTAATGCCAACTGTCTGGGTATTTTCCACCTACACGCATTAAATCTGGACCAGTACGTTTAGATCCCCATAAGAAAGGATGATCGTAAACATATTCACCAGCCTTTGAGTATTCACCATATCTTTCGGTTTCACTTCTAAAAGGACGAATCATTTGGGAATGGCAATTTACACAGCCTTCGCGAATGTAAATATCTCTGCCCTGCAACTCTAAGGGTGTATAAGGTTTAACACTACTAATTGTTTGAATATTAGACTTAATGGTAAGCATTGGAATAATTTCGACCATACCGCCAATTAAAATAGCCACAATGGTTATCATGATAAATGTAACTGGCTTACGTTCGAATACTTTATGCCAGTATGTATTTGCTCCCTGAGCAATATAGTTCTTCTCTAAAGCAGGTGCAGATGCAGGCTCGTTGGCAATTAACTTGCCAGTTGCGGCTGTTTTCATCAAATTGTAAATCATAACGAACACACCCGATAAGAATAAGGTACCACCTATAGAACGCATAATATGCATTGGAATAACTTGTAGCGTTGTTTCTAAAAAATTAGGGTATTTTAACATTCCCTCTGGCAAGAATTCTTTCCACATCATACCTTGGGCAAATCCGCTCCAATACATTGGAATAGCATAAAACAAAATACCTAAAGTTGAAATCCAGAAGTGTGTATTTGCTAAAGATTTAGAATACAAATTGGTGCCATAAATTTTTGGTACCAACCAATAGAACATACCAAATGTCATTAAACCATTCCATCCCAATGCCCCTGTGTGAACGTGTGCAACAATCCAATCGGTAAAATGCGCAATGGCATTCACATTTTTCAAACTTAACAAAGGTCCTTCAAAAGTAGCCATACCATAAGCGGTAACACCCACCGCAAAAAACTTCAATACTGGTTCATCTCTCACTTTATCCCAAGCACCACGTAAGGTAAGCAAACCATTAATCATACCACCCCATGATGGTGCAATTAACATAATAGAGAAAACAACCCCTATAGATTGAGCCCAATCTGGTAAACTAGAATATAATAAATGGTGCGGGCCTGCCCAAATGTACAAGAATATCAATGTCCAAAAATGTAAAATCGACAGTTTATATGAATATATGGGGCGATTAACCGCTTTAGGTAAGTAGTAATACATCATACCTAAATAGGGTGTTGTTAAAAAGAACGCTACTGCATTGTGACCATACCACCATTGAACCAAAGCATCTTGAACACCTGCATACAACATATAACTTTTTGTAAAACTAATTGGCAATTCAAAAGAGTTTACAATATGCAAAACGGCTACAGTTATAAATGTGGCGAGGTAGAACCAAATTGCAACATACATGTGGCGCTCCCTACGTTTAATGATGGTTCCAATCATGTTTACTCCAAAAGCAACCCAAACAATTGCAATAGCAATATCAATAGGCCACTCTAATTCGGCATATTCATGCGAGGTAGTCATACCCAAAGGCAATGTTATTGCCGCAGCTAAAATAATTAATTGCCAACCCCAAAAATGAAAATTACTCAATAAATCACTAAATAACCGGGCTTTACATAACCTTTGTAAGGAATAATAAATACCTGCAAAAATTGCATTTCCTACAAAAGCAAAAATGACCGCATTGGTGTGCAAGGGCCTAATTCTACCAAAAGAGGTATAAGGTAAATTAAAGTTAAAGGCAGGATAGTAAAGCTGGATTGCTGCTATCAATCCCACCAACATCCCTACTACCCCGAAAATGACCGAGGCGATGATGAAATTACGGACAATCCGGTTGTCGTAATTGAAGTTTTCCACTTGCATAGATTCTGGTTTAATTATTAGATTGGGTCAAATTTATTTTTATTTCTCAGACAGAAAAATGACAATTCTTACCACTAAAACTGATTTAAGTCACTTTTCATTGGTTCAGCTTGACTGCTAGATACGTTATCATTGGGTGCTATTGGTTTGTCATCAAATAAAATTCTTACCGATGGGGTATAATCGTCTTCCATTTGTCCACTTTTTACACTCCACACAAAAGCAACCAGAAAACCCAAGGCCATAAAGAGACTCACTCCAATCAACATAAAAATTATATTCATACCTTGTTCCCATTAAACTATTTTATTCTTCTTAGCAAATATATACGTGGCTGTTGTGGTAAAAATAATCACACTAATGCTACTTATAGGCATCAATATAGCAGCAACCACTGGTGAAAGAATCCCTTGAACCGCAAAACTTAAACCTATTATATTATACAGCAAGGAAATCACAAAACTCATGTGAATTACTTTTACCGTATCTTTTGAATAGGCAAAAAAATTGCTCAAATTACCAAATACACTTGCATCCATAATAACATCGCTGCTTGGCGAAAAGCTAGAAGTATTCTCGCTAACCGAAATCCCTAAATCTGCAACCTTTAAAGCACCTGCATCATTTAAGCCATCTCCAATCATCGCTACCTTTGCACCATCTTCTTTCAATTGGTGAATGTACAGCATTTTTTCTGCCGGACTCATAGAAAACAACATTTGCGAATTTGAAGGGAAATATGGCTTCAACCTATTGCGTTCAGAATCGTTATCACCACTCAGTAAACTCAATTTTCTTTTGAAGGAAAGTTGAGTTAAAACTTCGCCCAAATTCTCTCTGTAAGCATGCTCAATTACAAATTTACCCTTAATCATGTCGCCAATACTCACATAAACCACCGACGACAATTGATTTTCTTGCTCTTGTTCGCTCAATTTAACAAAAGATGCAGACCCCAATTTTACCTCCTTGCCTTCTATATCAGCCCTAATTCCCTTTCCAGAAATTTCTGCAAATTGTTCCATCGAAAAAGACAGGTTACTTGGCAACGACAAATAACTCAAAATGCGTTTACTAAGGGGATGAATGGAGTTTTGACATAAGGTTTTTACCATAATCAAATCACGCTTATTTAAAGGAAACCCATCAAAATAAATGGTGGATTCGGCAGGTAGTGTGATGGTACCAGTTTTATCAAAAACCAAATGATCAACCTTGGCCATTTTTTCAATTACACCTGGCGATTTTAGGTAAAATTTACTACGCCCCATCATACGCAAGCTATTGCCCAATGCAAAGGGTGAGGATAATGCCAGCGCACACGGACAAGCAATAATTAACACTGCAGTAAATGCATTCATGCTTCTACTTTGGTCAAACAAAAGCCAAAATATGGCTGAACCAAACGCCACAAGCAATAAAGCTATGGTAAAATATTTACTTACCACCGATTGAAAAGATTCTATAGTGCTGTGATCACCTTTTGCAAAATGTTCGCTATTCCATAATTGAGTTAAGTAACTTTGCGAAACGGTTTTTGATACTTCCAGTTCTAAGGTACCACCCATTTGCCTCCCACCTGCATAAATTACTTCACCTAATACCTTCTTTATAGGATCGTTTTCGCCTGTAACAAAACTAAAATCAATGTGTGCATCTCCATTTAATAAAATGGCATCGGCAGGAATAATTTCATTGTTTCGAATTAAAATTCTATCTCCAATTTTCAAATTAGTAACTGGAATTGTGGTTTCAACTTTTTCGTTAATGAGAGAAACAGCCACAGGAAAATACGATTTATAATCACGTTCAAAAGACAGCGTATCAATAGTCCTTTGCTGAACCCATTTTCCAATGAGTAAAAAGAAAACCAATCCGGCCAAAGTATCAAAAAAACCGAGGCCCGTGCCAGAAACCACTTCATAACTGCTGCGCAAAAACATCACCAATATACCCAAGGCCAGCGGAAAATCAATATTAATGATTCCCTTTCTAATACTTTTATAGGCAGATATAAAATAATCTTGAGCAGCATAGAAAAAAATAGGCAATGCCAAGAATAAATTCAAGTAACCAAAAAGTTTAGAGAAAGCAGCATGTGAAAAACTATCTAATCCAAAATACTCTGGAAATGAGATAAGCATAATATTTCCAAAACCAAAACCTGCTACCCCAACCTGATAAAGCAAACGGCTGTTATTTTGCTGCTTCTTTTTCCCGGTCAAATCATTCATGCTTAGGGCAGGTTCGTAACCCAAGGCACTAAGCAACTCCACCAACTTCTTTAAGCTACAAATATGGTGATCGAACGTTACGCTCAACTGTTTTTTAAGAAAATCTACTCGAGAATTTTTTACGCCCCTTTCAAGCTTGAAAAGACTTTCCAAAAGCCAAATGCAACTGCTACAATGCATAGTTGGCATATAAAAAGTAATCTTGGATATTTTCTCATCTCTGTACTGAATGAGTTGCTTTTGTATTTGATCATCTTCTAAATAATTAAATTTTACTTTCGATACCGGATTCTTTAGGCTCAACCCGGGATTGCTGTCTATTTGATAATAATCACAAAGGTTATTTTCAGACAAAAGGGTGTAAACACCTTTACACCCCACACAACAAAAATCTTTGTTGTCATAAGCCAAATTTACCCCCACAATGGGGTCTCCGCAATGGAAGCAAGTTAATTTTTGGATTGTTTCTACCTTCCCCATTCTATCCTAAAAAAACTGAACGCTGGCCATGCATAAAAAACGAATGATCTTTGTTAAAAATCATATCTTCCACAATGTCATTCCTATTTACACCTGTTACCAAAAGAAACGAATCTAATCCCACCAACAAATCTAATAATTCGGTATAATAATTCTCTGGATATACCCTGTTTATGGCAAAATTGAGTTTGTAATTTTTTAAATATTCAATTACACCCTTTTCATTTTCAGAACTATTTTCATTTACCACTACATTTAAAATCAACTTATTATCTACCAACATGTCGCCCATTAAATACATAAATAATTTCATGGCATCGAAGGAGCGCTTACTGCCATCATAAATCAAAACCACATTTTTAAAAGATGTTTGTTCGCAAGACAATAATACAATGGGGCATTTGGTATTGCGCATCAAAGACTCAACTATATCAAATGAATGTTTTGTTACATTGGGCTTCCTAAAAATATCTTTTCCAATTAAAAACAAATCGTTAAACATACTTTCTTTTGCTAAATCCTCATTGGTTTCTTCAGCACCAATAAACACCTTAGTTCGTAAGCACAATTCTTCGCATTTTTTAACAAAACGAGCAATAAATTCATTGCTGTTATTTAAATCAGTATGTAATATTCTCTCAATAATTTCGGTGCGGGTGTATTGAGAGTTTAAATGATCTTTCCCTTCAAAAACCTTATCCAAGTTACCTGTACTTATACCCTCCACAAACGCTCCATTAAAATGATCTTGTTGATTGTGAAAGATTTTCATCGAACAATCCAATAGACGTTCAGCATCGGCTGTTCCATCCATTAATATTAACATATTTCTTACCACGGGTGCAAATTTTTCAGTATCAAAAATACCCAGTTCAAAACCGAAAAAACATGACCTAATTCAAACATCATCATGATATTAGTCATATTAAAATTCACAAGAAATACATTGATTTTACTAAAAAGAAATATTTGCACTACAACCCAAAAAAACTCTAAAAATGCAGAGATTGGTCTTATACAGAGGCATGAGAAATGCGCTCTAAGGCAGCACGATTCAATATGCGAATCTTCTTACCTTCCATGTCAATTAGTTTGTCTGTTCTAAATTCAGATAGCAAACGAATTACTGTTTCGGTAGCTGTTCCAACAATATTGGCAATATCCTCTCTAGGTAAACTAACCGAAATTAAATTCTCGTCGGTTATTGATTCGTGTTGAAAAGTTTTTTGCAAAAACAACAAAGTTTCTGCCAAACGCTCACGCACACTTTTCTGAGCCAAGCTTTGTATGCGCTCATCGGCAATACCCAAATCATGGCACAATGATTTTAACATGTGTTTGTTGATTTGGGTATTTTTCTCTACCAAATCTAAAAAAACTGTTTTTGGTATAAAGCAACAAACAGTATCCTCAATACAAGTGGCGGTTGCCACAAGAGGCTCATCTGCTATAAGGGCACGATAACCCAAAAACTCACCTTCCCTGGCAAAACGAATTATTTGCTCTTTGCCATCCTTATTAGACCGCGTTAATTTAATGGAACCTTTACTTAGACAATAAATTCCCATAGGAATATTGTCTTCGTAAAATATAGATTGACCCTTTTTGTAATGGCTACATGATTTGGCACTCGAAACCAAATCAAACTCCACTTCATTGCAATAGGATAAAAACGAAATGGACTTTGCATCGCAATTTTTACAATCAAGGTGAATTTTTTGCATGAGGAAATTTTTTGAGTGAACTAAGTACCCTCAAAATAAGTGCAATTAAACCAATATTCAAAGATTTTATCTTGCATTTCCGTTGTATTCTCACACCTTTTAACACTGCAGGTTATCGCAGACCCCTCATTATCAACAATCAATACCTCTAAACCAAGTTTGTCATATATTTTTTCTAGGTAAAATTCCCAACGCCCACATCCATCAATCAAGTCAGAAAAATAGCTTTTGAACGAAATACCCGAAATTTCCTCCAAAATTGCTTGGTACATTTCCTGCGAATATCCCCTGCCCTTCTTAAACGATTCTTGGTATAATTTAGTTAAAACGGTATTCAAATTTGCCTTACAATCTGTGGCAACCATTATTTCCACATCAGCCACCAAAGCAGCCAATAATCCCTCCATATAAATCGAAACCTTTCTGCCCTTTACCCCAGGAACGTACCCATCTAACCAAGTATCAAAACTAGACTCAGCCAAGGAATAATTAAACCGGCCGCTGTTGTTTAAATGCCTCTCAATATCACCTGCCAAACTGCTCGCATACTCCTCAAAACTCCAAACACCACAACGCCATAACATTAAATCACCATAATAAGTAGTAATTCCCTCATAAATATACCCCAAACGAGAATAATTTTCCTGGGTAAAATCATAAGGCAACATTTCCTGCGGCCGCATCCTTTTCACATTCCACAAATGAAATAATTCGTGCGAACTTATCGCCAAAAAATCATTGTAAAAAGTCTTCTCTGCAAAACCGGTCGATGGACCCATGGCAATCACCGTTGAATCCTTATGCTCAACGCCATGCCTAAATTTATCGGCCAGCAACAAATACAGAAAGTGGTAATTTTTTACGGGTAATTCTCCAAAAATTTCGGTCTGAACCAAAGCATATTTGCGGGTATCCTCCTCGAGTTTAACCAAGTCTGGACCCGCACCCCCTTGAAACCAAAAATGAATGTTCGATTCGCCTAATGCAAATTGATGGTGAACCATATTTGGCGAAGCAAAAAACGGGCTATCGGCCAATTCATCAAAATCCTTTGCAAAAATACACTTGTTGCTAGATGGAAGCTGACAAGCAATTTGCCAGGTATCTGGAATATTCAATTGTAGCTCAAACCCCTCAAACATTCTACCCACCACATACATAAAACAATTTACTGGGTTTAGGTAAATTAATTCTGCATCCACAAAGCTAGCACCCGCATCAGGCTGGTTGGCATAATATTCATATTGTAAAATTACCTTGCTTAAACCTTCTGCATCAACCTGCCAACAATCCTTCGAAATTTTGCCATAATAAACAGGAACTCCTAGCTCATTTGTGATGCTCAATTTTCGAATATTCTTGGCAAAGTTCCCTAACTCATACCTACCCGGACGCCAAGAAGGTAGTTGAAGTTGAAAGGCTTCTTTGCTCGGATTACCTATTTCCGCAAACATTCCCACAAAATGCTCTTTTGGTTCAGCAATTGAAATTGAATATCTCATCGTTTGTAAGTTTTAAAACTATCTTTGGCAAGTATAAATGAATTATAGAAAAAATCTACCTTTGACCCATCAGTAAAAAAAGCAAAACAGCCAAATTTATGAACATAGCTTATATCATTTCCATCATTTCTGTTTTACTGCTATTGGTCTTTGCGGCGCTTTCCTTTACCAATACCAATAACCCACGATTTCAACTCTTATACATTGTGGTGGCAAGTTTTAACATAGGCGTTTTGGTGAGCATCATTTTAGTAAACTATACATCCCAAAGCGCCCTCATCTGGCCAGCATTGCTGTTCATTCATGTAATAAATAAGGTACGCGAATTATACAAATTCCTCCCATAAACCCTTTAAAAAAAAGTGGCTACAGGCTTTGATTTTCGGGTAACCCTACTTTGCAAAAACATGAGTAATCTTACTTATAATTTTATGGATTCAATACCAAAAGAAATTTTATGGTAGATTCAGAAATAAGAGCATTTTTGAACCAAAAGGTTGAGCAATACAATCAGTTAAACTTTATTGAAACAGACCCCATTAGCATTCCTCACAGGTATTCACGCAAAGAGGACATTGAAATATCGGGGTTTCTAGCAGCCACCATATCTTGGGGAAACAGAAAAACCATTGTCAAAAACGCACATAAAATGCTCGATTTATTGGGTGAAAGTCCGCACGATTTTGTGCTATCTGCTAAACAAAATCATTTGAATAAATTAGACCATTTTGTTCACAGAACCTTTTGCGGCCAAGATTACCAATATTTTATAAAAGGTCTTAGGCATGTTTATAAGAATCACAGAGGCTTAGAAGGTGTGTTTAACAAATACGCCAAACCAGACAATTTGCAAGTGGCCATCAGCGAATTCAAAAAAGTGTTTTTTGAAATTCCACATCCTTTAAGAACCACCAAACACGTATCAGACCCCCAGAAAGGTTCCTCTGCAAAAAGAATAAACATGATGCTACGCTGGTTTGTGAGAAAAGACAAACAAGGCGTAGACTTTGGCATTTGGCATAGCATAAGCCCCGCCCAGCTTTCTTGCCCATTGGATGTTCACTCTGGTAATATTGCCAGAAAATTAGGCTTATTATCCCGCAACCAAAATGATTCGAAAGCATGTGCAGAATTGGATCAGACCTTAAGAATACTTGACCCCAATGACCCAGTAAAATATGATTTTGCGTTATTTGGCTTGGGAATTTTCGAAAATTTCTAGCTTAAATACACTTTTAAAAAAAACTAAATTTTAACAAAAGGTATCTCATTCATATTTACTACCTATATATTTGCTTTATTAACTCGATAACAATGAAAATAAAAAAGATGATGATTTATGGCGCTATGGGCGCAGCCTTGAGCTTCTCGGCCTGCAACAGCGACAACAAAACAGCAAAGTCTTCTGAGACTAGCAGCAATTTTGAAGTTACTTGCGATGAGTTTGCAGACATACAAGTGTTGCGTTATCAAATCCCAGGATTTGAAGAATTAACCCCTCAACAAAAAGAATTGGCCTACTATCTTTACGAAGCTGCCAATAGTGGAAGAGATATCTTCTATGATCAAAAATACAAGCATAGCCTAGGTATTAGACACACCTTAGAAGCTATTTTAACCACTTATGCTGGAGATAAAACCACCGAAGATTGGAAGAGTTTAGAAAGCTATGCTAAGCGTGTTTTCTTTTCTAATGGCATTCACCACCATTATTCAAATTTAAAGTTTGTTCCTAAATGCAGCTTCGAATATTTTAGCAGAGTAATCAAATCTTTGGATGCAAATACTTTGCCTTTGGAGGGAAAAACAGTGGATGCATTTTTAGGAGAAATGAAGACCGTTATGTTTGATCCAAATTTTGAAAATAAAATTGTGAATTTGGCTTCAGGCATCGACAATGTTGCCAAATCTTCTAATAATTTTTACGAAGGAGTTACACAAAAAGAAGTTGAAGCTTATTATACGAGTAAAATTGATACCAGTGATATGAGGCCAATTTCTTGGGGTTTAAACTCTAAAATGGTAAAAGAAAACGGTGTAGTAAAAGAGCGTGTTTGGAAAGTAGGCGGCATGTATGGTGCGGCTATAGAGAAAATTGTTTACTGGTTAGAAAAAGCGGTTAATGTTGCAGAAAATGATAAACAGAAAAAAGCTTTGCAATTATTGGTTGAATATTACAAAACAGGCGATTTAAAAAAATGGGATGAGTATAACATTGCTTGGGTAAATGATACCGAAAGCAGGTTGGATGTGGTAAATGGATTTATTGAAGTTTACGACGATGCCATTGGCAAAAGGGCATCATACGAATCTGTAGTAAGCATAAAAGACATGGAAGCTACCAAGCGTATTGCTGCCATTGCTACCGAAGCACAATGGTTCGAAGATCATTCACCAATTGCTGATAACCATAAAAAAGCAACGGTTAAGGGTATTACCGCAAAAGTAATTACGGTGATTCAGGAAGCGGGCGCAGGAGCTCCTTCAACACCTATCGGAATTAACTTACCAAATGCAAATTGGATCAGACAGGAACATGGCTCTAAATCTGTTTCGTTGGGTAATATTGTGTATTCGTATAACATTGTTGGCGCAAAAAGTCCTATGATGAAAGAGTTTGCTTTAACCGAAGATGAGATCAAAAGAAATGCTGAATTTGGTGCATTGGCAGGAGATTTACATACCGATATGCATGAAGTAATTGGGCATGCTTCTGGCAAAATAAATCCAGGTATAGGCGATCCAGATCAAACATTGAAGAACTATGCATCTACTTTGGAAGAGGCGCGTGCAGATTTAGTTGCATTATATTATGTTTATGATCAAAAACTCGTTGACATGGGTATTATGCCTAGCCTTGAGGTTGGAAAAACTGAGTTTGATGGTTATATGAGAAACGGCTTAATTACACAATTAACCCGTTTAAACTTGGGTGAAAATTTGGAAGAAGCGCATATGCGTAACCGCCAGTTAAATGCTGCTTGGGTATTTGAAAAAGGCAAGGCAGAAAATGTGGTTGAAATGGTGAAAAAGGATGGCAAAACCTATGTTAAAATAAATGATTACGAAAAATTGAGGGCATTATTTGGTGCTTTGTTAAAGGAAATTCAACGCATTAAATCTGAAGGCGATTTTGCTGCTGGTCAGGCTTTAGTAGAAAACTACGGTGTAAAAGTGGATCAAACCTTGTTAAAAGAGGTAAAGGAAAGATTTGCCAAATTAAATGTGGCTCCCTACAAAGGATTCATTCAGCCAAAACTCACAGCGGTAATGGAGAATGATAAAATCATTGATGTAAAAGTGAGTTATCCAGACAATTGGTTAAATGACCAGCTGGAAAGAGGAAAAAATTACGGATTCCTTCCTGTAAAAAATTAAGTTTTTTAAAACCGGGTTTAGACCCGGTTTTTTTTATCCTTCTAAATTTTTAGCTTTGAGAATTAAATTTTTGCGATGAAAAAAATAATAATAAGCCTATTGTTAATGGCTGCAGCACCTTGGGCCTTTAGCCAAGAACTAGAGTTTGGATTAAAGGCCGGATTTAGTTCAGACAATATTACCCTCCATGATAAAGGCACATTGGATGCTAAGGTTGAAGCCAATACAACTTATAATTTTGGAGTGTATAGTAGATTCAAAATTGTTGTGATAGGTTTTTTTATTCAACCCGAATTGATTTATAATAAACGCGCAAGTAATTTTACCATTACAGATGCAGGGCAAAAATACACCTTTAGCCATTCTGCAAGTTATATGGATGTACCCGTTTTATTTGGATTCAAAATGTTTAAAACATTTCGCATTTATGGCGGACCAAATTTTCAGTTTTTAGTTGGCCAAAACACCGATATTCCTAATAATGTTGCCGCGTTTAAAAAAATGGATTTAACCAAAAATACCACTGGTATTCAATTGGGTGCTGGATTAGATTTAATGAAGTTTAGGGTAGACGCTAAATATGATTTCAATAACAATAGTATGGGCTCAGCATTTGAATATAATGGCATTGCTCCTACCCTCAAAAACGGCATGATTACCCTCCAAGTTGGCATAAAATTGTTTGGCATTTTATAAGTATATTATTCTCATGCATATTGAAATGTTGCGAGATTATTGTTTAGCCAAAAATGGTGTAGTAGAAACATTTCCATTTGGTGAAGAAACCCTTGTATTTAAGGTTGCCGCGAAAATGTTTTGCCTAATTGGTTTAGATGCGGCAAGTAAGTGCAATTTAAAATGTGAGCCAGAAAAGGCCATAGAGTTAAGGCAACGCTATTCGGCAGTTATTCCGGGCTTCCACATGAATAAACAACATTGGAATACGATTCATTTTAATCAGGACTTAGGCGACGAATTAATTCTGCAATTAATTGACCATTCCTATCAACTTATCGTAGACAAACTTCCGAAAAAAATTAGGAATGAATTGGCCATTTTATAAACTTGATATCCAAGGAATCTTGCTTTGAGTTTTCAATTAAAGCATCTTTCTAATCCCAATAATACCAATTGTAATTATTAAATAGCCCAAAGCCATTTGATAATTTTACTAGGGTTAATGCCAATATAACAAAATAATAGTACAAGGAGATATTTTTCGAAATTGGACTATATATTTTGTGGTTTCGGTATAAATTATTCTTTTATACAATAAATGAGCGTTGTTTTTACTAACAAACAACGCTCATTTATTGACATTAATTATGCATTATCAAAACTCGCTTAGTGGAAACTTTACCAAAAGTACTCACACGCAATAAGTACAATCCATTTGGCAGGTAAGAAGTATTTACCTGCATATTAGATTTGGTTAATTCCTCTTGGGAAATCACCTTTCCATTATAGTCGATAAGTTCTACTACCCCATTAAAATTTGGTTCATCCAATTGTAGGTTTAGTTCTGTATTTGCAGGATTTGGAAAAACGCTGAACTGAACCGAAGACAGTGTATTTAAACCATTTGTTGGCAGCTTTAAACTTACTTTATGCAAAGCATTTATAACTGTGGCCAATAATCCATTATTATTTAAACTATCTTGATTGGTTAAGGCAGATATGGCAACCTTTGAGGTAGTATCGAAAACATTTTCGTTAATGTATCCAAAAAAGGTGCCTCCGTGCGAATAAAAAGTACGGCCATTTAATTTCTTATTGTATCTAAAAATTCCTAATCCATAGAACGTATTACTACCAATAGACTTCATGCTCGTCATTTGGAGCCAAGATTGATTTGATAATACTTGCTGCGTGCATAGTTTATACCAAAAATTTACATTGTCTTCGGCTGTAGTGATGAGCCAACCTGCTGTATTTGCCAAACTAAATAAATTGTTCATCAAGGGGGTGGTGGTCATGTCTGTTAATTCAGTTCCTGTCATATTCATACTCCAGGGATGCGCAATTACTTTAGCACCTTGTGCGCCGTAATAAAAAGTATTGTTAAGTTGGTGCGGGTTTAAAATTAGCTCCTGAATAACTTCAAATGGCGCCTTTTTCGCAACCATTTCAATGATTATTCCTGCAACAATATAATTTGTATTTGAGTAACTCCAGCCCTTTCCGGGGGCAAAATTGGGCGTACTGGCCATTTTCAATATTTCCAATTTAGTCCAGATTCTATTTGGTCTATCAAAAATACTGTCATTAATAGCATCATTTTGTAAATAATCGTGTAATCCACTGCTATGGTTCAGACATTGCCTAATGGTAATATTGGCAGGAATATTAGGGTAGCCAATAATCCATTTTCCAATGCTATCATCTAAGCTCAATTGGCCATTTTGTTGCATGATTAATAATGCAGCGGCAATATGTGTTTTGGTATTACTTCCCATGCCTAAAAGCATATCACTTCTCATTTTCACCCCTTGATGAGAATCTCCATAAACGCCCTTCCATAATCCAATTCCTGGCAGAAGAACGGCTGCCGATACCCCCTTAATTTTATACAGGCTACAAACACTATCCAAGGTGCTTTGTAATTCTTGGTCCACTTCTGGACTAATTTGAGCGCTTGCCCTGTCAATAAAAAAGAGCGCAATAATTGCAGTGATGTAAATAAGTTTTTTCATGTTTTTAGGTTTAAATTCGAACACAAAACACCGATTAAAATTATTAGCAAATGGTATTTTTAGATAAACTATGCCTGCAATTCGACCATGAAATTTTGTCGAATTAAATGATAGGTTTGTCGAAAACAAATTGCCCTATAATGAATAAAGTAAACCTTTGGCGCCAATGAACAAACAACAGTGGATATATACAATTGGATCAAGGCCTGCTTTAAATATATATTTATGGATACTCCTTATTGTCATTAAGTTTCCAGATGCAGATGATCAGCCAGAGAATAGTAGACTCATTTTTTATGGATTAATTCTCTTAAACATGAGTTTTTTTGCAGCACTCGCATATATCCATAACTTTTATCTACAAACAAAATTTCTATTTAAAGGAAAAAAAATCGCCTATTATTCTTCCTCATTTCTACTGCTAGTATCCATTAGTTATGGGTATGTAGTTATGCTAAAATTGCTCCATAGTTGGTTTCCCCTTCTTGATACCTTACAAACAAGTATGGTTATGTCGCAAATTGGCGATGGAGTAAGCTTTACAGAGGTATTAGCAGACATAGAAACATATTTCTTTACCATGCTCGTTTGGTTGGTGGTGTTTGGTTTACTCGGACTATATCACCATTCAAAAAGCAAGTTAAGCGCGCTACAAAATGCCATCAATGAACATAGAGAAGCTGAACTCATCTTTTTAAAAAATCAAATTAACCCACACTTTTTGTTTAATACGTTAAATAACATTTACGCCTTGTCCTTAAAAAAAGATGCGCAAACACCAGATTTAATCCTAAAACTTGCTGCAGTGCTTCGTTATATGTTATACGAATCGGAAGGCAATTTAGTAAGTGCTGAAGCCGAAAAGGAAATCATGCTTTCGTTTATTGATATCGAACTCTTGCGCATACCCGAAACAGATAAAATGCAATTTACCATCCATACCGATAACGAATATAAAATTGCACCCTTGCTGTGGCTACCTGTATTAGAAAATGTATTTAAATATACTAGAAATGTGAAACAACCAAGCATCCATTTTGAGTTTAATATTCACAAAGGTATTTTAGCCATAAAATGCCGTAACACCTTTATAAAATCGGCCAAAAGCTTAAATGAAAACATAGGAGGTATAGGATTGGCAAACCTAAAAAAACGTTTAGCATTGCTATATCCAGATAATTTTAAAATGGAAATAAAAGAAGAGGTGGATATTTACGACATACTAATTAAAATAAATCTCGAAGCATGATCACATTGCGCACATTAATTACAGACGATGAGCCTCTAGCCATAGAGGTTTTGCAAAGCCATTTAAAAGGCCATGCTAACATAGAGCTTGTGGGCACTTGTAAAGACGCCATTGAAGCCTATTCATTTATCATTAAAAACCCAATTGATTTATTGCTATTAGACATAAACATGCCAGAGATAAATGGCATTGAATTTTTGCGCTCGTTAAAAGAGCCGCCTATGGTTATCTATACAACGGCCTATCCAAATTATGCCCTAGAAAGCTATGAGTTAAATGCTGTTGATTACTTACTTAAACCCATTTCCCTTGAGCGATTAAATAAGGCCATAGAAAAGGCATATCATTTAAAACAAAACACACTGCAAGCGCCAAATACCGCCCCGCAAAAAGTTCTATTTGTAAGATCGGATAGCAAATGGCTGCGTATTGATGTTAACAATATCTGGTTGGTTGAAGGTTTAGGCGATTATATTAAAGTATGTGTAAACGATGAACGCATTATCATTCATAGCACCATGAAAAATTTTGAGGACCAATTAAAACCCTATCCACAATTTGCCCGAGTTCATAAATCGTATATTGTAAACATCAATTTTATTAGCCAATCAGATAGCAATAGTCTTATCATAAACAACCAAACCATTTCTGTTGGGGCGGTGTATAAAGAAAACCTTCAAAAGCTTATACAGGCTAATAGGTTAGCGTAATAACATTTATTTCTAAACAGTGTTAAAAATAGCAACGAGGGAAAGAAAATATATCAAACAAATAGCCCAACTAAATAGGCTAAGGTAAAAATGCTTTGTTGCTTATCAACTTGCGGTGATAGCTTTGCAAAGTACTTTTTAGCAGCATATCCATGCTATCCAATTTTGGCTTAAGAATTTGCTCATTCATTAAATTTTTCTTTAACAAAGAGTCTTCACTCACATTAAACAAAGCCAAAGTGTTTTGCCCATCAAAATGATAAACATAAGGCCATTGAATTATGCGATAATACCCATCTTGATATTGAATAGCAGCCCCATTTTTAGACTCCGATTTAGGATTAATTCCGAAACTAAAAAATGAATCAGCATAATTTGCCTCCTGCAATATCAAGGGCATTATATCTAGATGCGATAATGTTCTATTATTCAATTTAAGCGTTGTATAACCTGGCCTAAACACAAATAATGGCACCTCATATTTCCCCTGTGCACTTTGATAATAGGGCCTTACATTTTCTGCACTGTGATCGGCCGTTAAAATAAAACTCGTATGGGCATACCAAGACTGTGTTTTTGCATAAGTAAAAAAGGCCCGCAAGGCATCGTCGGCATAGCCAATTGTTTGATGAATAGGCAAAGTTCCCATGGGAAATTTACCCTTTTCACCCGCAGGCAACTCATAGGGATGATGAGAGGTGAGGGTAAAAACTGTAGAAAAAAACGGCTCCTTTTTTTCACCCAACTCAGCTCCAAAATAACGCAAATATGGTTGATCCGATATACCCCAAAAGCCATCAAAATCGGCTTTAGTTGGATATTCATTCTTGCCAAAATATTTTCCGCCACCACTCAAAGCTATAAAATTATCGAAACTCATGGTGCCATTTTTCCCACCATGATAAAAGCTTGCATCATAGCCCAACTTTTGCAAATAATAAGCCGCTCCATGCAAATCATTTCCTTGGTAATAGCTGCTTAAATAAGGGGTTTCCATCCAAGAAGGAATTGAAGCTAAAATAGCAGGAATGCCCTCAATAGACTTCTTTCCATTGGCATAAGCATGCATATAAACCTCCGAATACTGCATTAAAGAATCTAAAAAGGGCGTATAACCATGTTGATTGTTATAAAATCCCACATATTCTTTCCCTAAACTTTCTACTACAATGACCACCAAATTTCGTTTAGATACTAAAACGCTGTCGCCAACAATTTTTTGCATGGGGTTAAACCATTTTTCTTCGGTTTGAACCGACATATAATTCAACTCCTTTAATCCAGATTGTTGGGTGCTTATGATCATATTAAATGGCGTATTAACCACCAATGGAATCAATTCTGCGCGGGTTTGCCTGGCAGCATCAAAAGTATTTAACGGCAATAGGTTCAAACCGCCCCTTGCACCCACAAAGGCAAAGGCAAGCACAAAAATTCGCAATAAAACTTCTGTTGAAAGTTGGTTATATTTTGCACCAAACCCAATCGAAATTGCTTGTTTATAGCTGGGCAAATACAACTTATAATTGAGCCAAAGCATGCCCAATAGTGCCAATAACAAATACCAATAATCACTTAAATATTGCAGCACCAAACCATTAGTCTCAGAAGCCATAGAAAATATTTCCATGCCACTTCGCTTGCCCGAAATCGGAAAATAACCAATGTCTACCATGTTAAAAAACAAGATCAACAATTGCCCAAAAAGAAAAAGGAAAAACAAAAATTGTTGCAAAGGTTTTTTGTAAAACAATTTAGCAGGCAATAAATGCAAAGCCAAGAATAATCCATGCACATAAATGGTTACAGACAAATCGTACAGCAAGCCATAATAAAACCCTTGAGCCAAATCTGCAACCGAGTATTGAAAAAAAACAGGATTAAATATCAAGAAAAGCAACCTGCACAAAGAGGCAAATAACATGGCTATTGCCAATCTAGTGAGTAGAAGTTTAAAAGCGTGCAACATTTGGTGCAAAATAGAATATTTTTTTTATATCGCTTTTTTCATTCGAATTTCTTTATTTGCCATACAAATATGGTGATTTATCAAAACATATCGTTAAAACCCTATAACACCTTTGGAATTGATGTTTTAGCCGAACAATTTGTGGAAGTTAAAACCGTGGAAGAGGTGCAAGTTTTGTGTACTACTTTCAATTTACATGAAAGAAAAAAACTCATTTTGGGCGGTGGCAGCAATATTTTGCTCACACAAAATTATGAGGGGATGGTTATTCGCATGAATTTAACAGGCCTAGATATCATTAAAGAAAATGAAGATTATGTTTGGGTAAAAGCCATGAGTGGCGAGCTCTGGCACGATTTTGTTCTATATTGCGTCAACAAAAATTTAGGCGGTGTAGAAAATCTTTCTTTAATACCAGGCTGTGTAGGCGCTGCTCCAATGCAAAATATTGGGGCTTATGGGGCAGAAATTAAAGACACTTTTGAGGAGTTGTTTGCAATTGAAATTGAATCGGGAAAATTGGTAAAATTCAGTAATGCAGAATGTAAATTTGGCTACCGAGAAAGTATTTTTAAAAACGAGGCCAAAGACCAATATATCATTGTTGCGGTAACCTTTAAACTGAATAAAAAAGCAGAGCTTAATACCAAGTATGGCGCTATTCAAGAAACGCTTCAATTAAAAGGCATCACTCAACCTAATATGAAGGATGTAAGTGAAGCAGTGATTCAAATTAGAAGCATTAAATTGCCCGATCCAAAAGTATTAGGCAACTCTGGTAGCTTTTTTAAAAATCCCGAAATTGAAGAATCCATGTACAAGGATTTGCTCCTTAAACATCCACAAATGCCCGGCTATAAATTAGAAAACGGCCTTGTGAAAGTGCCTGCGGGTTGGCTCATTGAGCAATGCGGGTTTAAAGGCAAACGAATCGGAAATACAGGTGCCCACAAAGACCAAGCCCTGGTTTTGGTAAATTATGGCGGTGCAACAGGCAATGAAATTTATGCCGCAGCCTTGCAAATAAAAGCCAGTGTAAAGGAAACCTTTGGCATCGATATTAACCCAGAAGTAAATATTGTTTCTTAAGATTCGGTTTGAACCAACACATTTTTTTGATAAGTACTTAGCAATAACCCGCATCAAGATTGCTAGAAGCTCCGTCTTTTTTTTATTATCTTGCGGCCCTCATGGGTAAAAAGAAAAGTAAAGAACCTAAGTTTTATGAAAACCTTAGCATTGTTTCGGCAGGAAGCGAGGGAAAAAGTATAGCAAGACCAGAAGATGGAAAAGTGGTAATGGTTGAATATGCCGTGCCAGGAGATATAGTAAATGCCCGGGTTATTCAAGACAAAAGGCGTTTCGAATTAGCCACCATCACCGAAATAATTAGTCCGTCGCCAGATAGGGTAGAAACATTCTGCGAACATTTTGGCACTTGTGGCGGTTGCAAATGGCAACAAATGAGCTATGAATCGCAATTGCGATACAAGCAACAACAAGTGCAGGATGCTTTTGAGAGAATAGGTAAATTCCCCTTCCCGCCCATAGAACCTATCCTTGGTTCAGCCAAAACCACACAGTATAGAAACAAAGTGGAATTTTCGAGTACAGATAGAAAATGGCTAACCGACAAAGTGGACATTGGCACCCTAAGTAAAGCAGAAAATGTAGGTTTAGGGTATCACATTCCGGGTAGATTCGATAAGGTGTTCGACGTGTTTACTTGTCACCTCATGCCACCAATTAACGATGTTATTCGCAATTGCGTGAGAGACTTTTGCAAGGAAAACGATTACGATTTCTTTAACCTTTATGGGCAAACTGGATTCTTAAGAAACCTTACACTCCGCAATAACATGAAAGGCGAATGGATGCTCATTGTGAGTTTAGGATATGAGGATAAAGAAAAAAGAGAAGCCTTGTTAAACCACATTCACCAAACGGTTCCAGAGATAAGCTCTTTGTTGTATGTAATCAATGAAAAAAGAAACGATACCATTTTCGATTTAGACATAAAAGTGTTTGCAGGAAACGCGTTTTTAATTGAAGAATTGGAAGATTTAAAATTCAAGATCGGACCAAAATCTTTCTTTCAAACAAATGCTTACCAAACCATCGAATTATACAAAAAAACCCTCGAATTTGCCGGTTTAACTGGCGAAGAATTGGTGTACGATTTGTATACCGGCGTTGGAACCATTGCTTTGTTTGTTTCCAAAATGGCCAAGAAAGTAGTGGGCATAGAAAGTGTAGAACAAGCCATTGAAGATGCCAAGAAAAATGCTGCCTTAAACAATATTGAACATGCCGATTTCTTTGCTGGCGATATGAAAGATTTACTTACGAGTAGCTTCATTGAAAAAAATGGCAAACCAGATGTTGTGATTACAGATCCCCCGAGAGCAGGCATGCACGAAGATGTAATTAACCAACTGTTGCAAGTTCGTCCCAAAAGAATAGTTTATGTGAGTTGCAATCCTGCTACACAAGCAAGAGACATTGCTTTAATGACAGACGTATACCAGGTAATTAAAGTTCAACCAGTTGATATGTTTCCACATACACACCATGTAGAAAACATCGCTTTACTTGAATTAAAATAATGGATAAAGAAGAAATTTTAAAAAAACTATTGGATATTTTGGCCGACGATCTTCAGTTCTATAGTCCAATGATTAAAGAGGTTTCGCAAGATTTGCTTAAAGAGGGTTTTACCAAGTATCCCATTTTTGTAGCACATCAGCACGAGGTAAAATTGGGTGAACCAATTTTGTTGGCAGGAGATTATGCCCGCGATTTCACCATTCATGCGAGTACCCTGGAAGAATTGGTAGAAAAAAAATTGGTGTTACCAGAAAGAGAACAAGACTTTATTGCCAATTATAAGAACCCCAAGGAAACGATGTGCATATTGCTCATCACCCCCGGCGACGCAAGATTTGTGTATGTTCCCTACAAACAAAAAAAGAAAGTAGATTAATGAATTACCCATCCGTTGCCGTTGTTATTATTCATTGGAACAAAAGAGCTTTATTGGAGCAGTTTCTCCCCAGTGTAGTGGCAAGCACCTATCCAAATTTAAAAATTGTGATAGCAGACAATGCTTCAACAGATGATTCAATAGAATTTGTAAAAGCAAATTTCCCCTCGGTTGAGACCTTGGTTTTGGATCAAAATTATGGATACGCAGGTGGCTATAACCATGCCCTCAAAGAAATTAAGGCCCATTATTATGTGCTGCTCAACAACGATGTGGAGGTTATTCCATCTTGGATAGAACCCGTTATTGAAGGCATGCAAAAAGATGATGGCATTGCCGCTGCTCAGCCTAAAATATTACAGTATAAACAGAAAGATCATTTTGAGTATGCTGGCGGTGCTGGCGGATTTATTGACCATTTGGGCTATGTTTTTTGTAGAGGCCGCCTTTTTGAAACCATGGAAAAAGACAATGGTCAGTATAACAACGACCTTCCGGTTTTTTGGGCAAGTGGGGCTTGTTTGTTTTTGAAAGCTGAGGCTTTTCATTCGGTAGGCGGATTTGATGAACACTTTTTTGCCCACATGGAAGAGGTTGATTTGTGTTGGCGATTACAATTAGCAGGCTATCAAATATGGTATTTCGGTTCAAGCCAAGTGTATCATTTAGGAGGTAGCACTTTGCAACAAGGTAACCCAAAAAAGACCTACCTTAATTTTAGAAACTCACTGCAAATGCTGTTGAAAAACAGCGAGATTAAAACCTTGTTATGGCTTATTCCATTGAGAACAACCTTGGATTTATTAAGCTCTATTTATTTCTTGATGAATGCCAATACTGCAGATAGCGCTGCGGTTCATAAAGCCCATGCCCATTTCTTTTTTAAGTTTGGGAAATGGTGGAAACAAAGAAAAAAAGTGATCAAGACCTTGCCAAATCCAATCTTAAAAGGAGTATATAAAGAGGCCGTTATCGTTGAGCATTTTCTAAAAAAGAAGCAATTCTTTTTAGATTTGAAAGCGATAGATAAGTTAATTTAAAAAAGATTGTAGGGCCAATTTATATCCCTTTAATCCAAAGCCAAAAACCACGCCTATAGCGTGTGGCGCAATATACGAGCGCTGCCTAAAATCTTCTCTAGCGGCCAAGTTACTAATATGAACTTCAACAACTGGGGTTTTAATAGCCGCAACAGCATCACCAATTCCAATTGAAGTATGCGTATAGGCTCCTGCGTTCAAAATAATGCCATCGCAATTGAATCCTCTCTCATGCAAACAGTTAATAATTTCACCCTCAACATTGCTTTGAAAATATAAAACATCAATTCCCGGAAAATCAATTTTAAGATCAGCCACTAATTGCGTGAAAGTATCTGTTCCATATTTCTTGGGTTCTCTTATGCCCTGCAAATTTAGATTTGGGCCATTTATGACAATGATTTTCATACGATTTATGTTTTTTTTAACTATTTTTTCTATAAATTTGCAGCTATGTAGGGCAAATCATTGACAAACTTACTGAATTGAACCCAAAAATAAACGATATGAAAAAACTAATACTTTATATTTCTGCTTTATTCATACTGCAAACAGCAGTTGCTCAAAGCATATCATTTAGCCCCAAAACCTCTAAAGGCCAAGGAGCAAGCACAAGTTTTCAGTTGGTAGCAAACTCCAACTTTACTAATAACACTGCAGATAGTATTTTTGAGTGGATGGTTATTGAAGTAAATTCAACTAGTGGTTGGGAATTTGGCATGTGTGATCCAGGTAATTGCTTAACAGATTTAATAGTTGGTAGCAAGGGCGACTTTATTTTGGGCGCAGGAAAAACTGGCGAATTTAAAGGTGATTTTGTAATCAATTCTAAAAGCGGAAATGGCATAGCAAAAGTTGCTTGCTATTTAAAGAACAACCCTGCAATTGTTGACACTGTTGAATTTCAGTTAAATGCTTGGATAACCTCTGTAAAAGAAGTTAGCAACAACCGTGAGTTTACCTTTTACCCAAATCCAGCTAAAGACAAATTGGTTATTAAATACCAATCTCGTGATAATATCAATGTTGACATTTACAATGTTTTAGGTTCTAAAGTAAAATCGTTTAACCACAATGGCATCGAAACTGAAATCAATATCAGCGACCTTCAAAAAGGCTTGTATTTTATTCGTTTCAAGGATGGTTCTCAAACTATCTCTAAGCCTTTTTCTAAATCAGAATAAGTCGAAAATAATCGCATAAAAAAAGAGGCTGTCCCACAAGGACAGCCTCTTTTTTTATGAACCGTTATTAGCCTAAAACCGGTAACCTGCTGCTAACACAAAGTTGAGTTTGTGCGTTGTATTTTCTGTTACTATAGAACTACCCTCATAAGGCAATAAATAATCTTTTCCAATGCGGTCGCTCACTGCAATATCAAAGAAATAAGCATTGTCGTATATCCATCCAAATCCAGCACTAATAACATGCTTTTGGTAATCGGCATTGTTCAAACTCTTATCAGCGTATGGATTGCCAATTAAAGCGTAACCTGCTCTTAAACGGGTATAACCCGCACTAATCTCCATACCCAATTTTACATTTTGAGCCACACCATAAATATTTCTATTGGCATTATTAGCTCCCGAAAAATCGGCTAGGCCATCTTTCGCTTGTAACCTACCCTTGCTATAATCTACCATTTCATAATCTACTGCAATCACCATCAATTTGCCCACAATTATAGCAGCATTTGCCTGCAATCTTTGCGGGGTAACAATTTGATATTTATACATTCCATTTACCTTTTGATTGGGTTCGGTATAAACCTTACCATCTGTGTAAGTCATACTCAATTGGTTCTCATAATTATCGGTTAAATTTAATCGAACAGGCGTATGGTAAGAAGCCCCAATTCTAATTAAATCTATAGGTCTCAAAATAAAACCAAATTTGGCACCCAAACCCACTCCACGCGTTTCAAAATTTTGCGTAATATAGCTCGACCTATATGGATTATTTGCAACACTAGAGGTTAACATAGTTTCCCTATATTGACTCTCGCTATAATACCTTACATCCTGAATTACCATGCTTCCACCTAAATATAAAACATTGGCCACATTCATTCCACCACCCGCATACCACTCATTGGTGCGCCCTCTTGTTTGGGTATATTGCGCTTGCCTCATCGAATAATTGGTATCATTTCGCAAACTTTGTATCGAAGCATATTTGGCACTGCCGTTGTTGTTATCAATTAACCTCACGCGCCATGCTTGCGCATACAACTCATTGTCTAAACCACTCGAGAAAAAATTAGAACTATCGCTCCCATTTGCCTGCTTGGCCAAATAATCTCCCACAGTTGAATTAGCAACATTGCCGCCATATTGTACCCTGCTGGTATAATCATTTAGCCTATTTAAGCCAAAGGCAAAAGACCCCCCAACAATGCCATCCTTTTTCTGACTGCCCATGTATTGGTCGGTAAAATTATACACCACCCCAAAATTTGGAATATTAAAACGTGTGCGCGAATCGCTCATTAAATTGCCATTAAAATCGCTGCGGTTAATGCTGCTGGTAATAGACATGGCTCCCATCATTTCATTGCGCCTATACAACCCTAAACCTGCAGGATTTATAGAGGCTGCACCAAGGTCGGCACCCAAAGCACCCCAAGCACCAGAAAGTCCTAAGCTTCGGGCCGAACCAACAATCCCTTGCTGGCTATATCTAAAAATATCATCCTGATTTTGGGCGCTCACATTTAGGCATACCACACTCAGGCAAATAGCTATTATCTTCTTCATATTTGAAATTATTAAATTAGCGAGGACGAACACTTCCTCCAGGAGAACCACCCCTAGGGGCAGAACCACTAGACGGTCTACTCATGCTTGGCGAGGAATAACTTGGGCGACTAGGAGGAGCAGAGTAACTCGGTGTTGGGTTATTGGAAGGCCTGGTATTACCTGGCGACGAATAAGCTGGCCTTGCATCAGAACCGCCATCATTTTGCGGAGAACTGTAATTAGGCGTTGAATTACCCGGTCTGCTTGGAGTACCGTTGTCTGAAGCCCCATTTCTACCTGGTCTATAATTACCTTCAAAACCATTTGAATTTGACCGTGAAGAATTATCAACAGCATCTCTTGGCCGGGCAGGAACATATTCTGTTCTGCCATCAGAGCCTGTGCGCAAATCGCCACCTGGCCTATTTGAGTATCTATTATTTGTTGGTTCACCAGTAGAAACCTCCGGCCTGCTATTAGGAGAAACATACACGGGCCTACCCGATTTATCCATATACAAATCGCCACCTGGTCTATTGGTTCGAACCGAATTTGTATTCTCAATAGCGGGACGAGACTCGTTATAATTTGGGCGATCATTCTTTACACGTTGCTCCCCTGCCACTGCATTACCTGCAGGCCTGCTACCAGGGGCAACAGTTGACGAGCCCATTGAATTTCTAGGACGCATTATTGGCCTATTGGTTACCACATCATTGTTTCCATAATAATTTCCGTAACCGTTGTTATGGCAATAGCCACCACCCCATCCAAAACGATTGCCATAAAATCCACCATAGTAAGGATTATTAAAACCACCAAAACCGCCATAAGGATGTCCATAAAAACCGCCATAATAAGGATTATTAAAGCCACCAAAACCACCGTATCCGCCGTACCAAGGGTCGTAAGCCCAAGGAGAGTATGAATTGTAACCATAACCCATGCCACCCCAGCCCATATTATAGCCAGTATTTATGCCAAATCCATTGAAATTATTCCAGCTTAAACCCACATTCCAACCTGGCGCCCAATTATAAAAACCAGGACGAACAATCGGTGCGTAAAAACTTGTCCAGCCCCAATTATTACTCAAAGCATTGTAGTAAGGGTCATCATAATAATAGTTTCGGTCTGAACCAAAGCGCCGCGAATTTCTTTCATTTTCTCTATCGGCTAACAATAAATTATTTTGTTTTATGGTATCCTCTGCAGGCAAAGCTGCATTTTGGGTATACTTACTTAGCCAAGTTTGATAGGCAATTAAGCCACGCTCATCTTCTTGATTAGAATAACTTTGCGCAGAAGAAGCCGATAAAGATTGGGAGCCAGACTCATTACTATTATAATAAGAACTTGCGTTTGGACCCTTGTTTTTATTCCAAGGCTCAATGTCCTTATAGCTTTTACCCGTTTTGGGTTCATCCTTTGCAGACCAATATACATCGTCGTCTACCTTATTAACACCATTAAAAGTACTAGAACTACACGCGCCTAATAGCAACATTAACAGCGAGTAAAATATGATATTTTTATTTTTCATAACCCAAGATTTTTATTCCTTATACAAAGTAACAACTAAAAAGTATTTTTGTGCATCCATTTATGTAAAATTCAAATACTATTCCAAAAAGACGAATATGGCAATTAAAAAAATAAAAAGAGACGAAGATTATAGCGCTTGGTACAATAATCTGGTAAAAAATGCAGATTTGGCGGAGCATTCAGAGGTAAAGGGCTGTATGATAATAAAACCTTATGGCTATGCCATTTGGGAAAAGATGCAAGCAGAATTGGACAGGCGATTCAAAGAAACAGGACACCAAAATGCTTATTTCCCTTTATTTATCCCAAAATCATTCTTCACCAAAGAGGCCAGTCACGTGGATGGCTTTGCCAAAGAATGTGCCGTAGTTACCCATTATAGGTTAAAGGTCGACCCAATTACAAAAGAGATAGTGGTTGATCCAGATGCCAAATTAGAGGAAGAACTTATTGTAAGACCAACTAGCGAAACCATTATCTGGAACACTTACAGGTCTTGGATTCAAAGCTATAGAGATTTACCTATCCTATTAAACCAGTGGGCAAATGTGGTTCGTTGGGAAATGCGTACCAGGCTATTTTTAAGAACTACCGAGTTTTTATGGCAGGAAGGGCATACCGCTCATGCCACCGCAGAGGAAGCCATTGCAGAAACAAAACAAATGCTAGAAATATATGCAGATTTTGCCGAAAATATTTTGGCAGTACCTGTCATTAAAGGTGTAAAGTCTGCCAATGAACGTTTTGCGGGTGCCATAGATACCTATTGCATAGAAGGACTGATGCAAGATGGCAAGGCATTACAAATGGGAACTTCGCACTTCTTAGGACAAAACTTTGCCAAAGCTTTCGAAGTAAAATATGTTACCAAGGAGAACAAATCGGAATATGTTTGGGCTACTTCTTGGGGTGTATCTACCCGTTTAATGGGTGCTTTAATTATGAGTCATAGCGACGATGAAGGCCTGGTGTTACCACCTCGCTTAGCGCCAATTCAGGTGGTGATTGTGCCTATTTTTAGAAAGCCCGAAGAAAAAGTTGCCGTAATGGAAAAGGCCAATGAATATTTTCAACTGTTGAAAAAACAAGGCATTTTGGTGAAGCTAGACGACCGAGACAATGTAACGCCAGGTTATAAATTTGCGGATTATGAATTGAAAGGCGTGCCAGTTCGCATAGCCATTGGTCCAAGGGATATTGAAAATAGCACTGTAGAAATTGCCAGGAGAGATACCAAAGAAAAGCAGGTGATGAGTGCAGCAGATTTGGAACATAAAATTCCGCACCTATTGGAGAACATCCAACAGAACATTTATCAAAAGGCATTAGACTATCGCAGTGAGCATATTCACGTTGTGGATTCTTGGGATGAGTTTATGGATGCTTTGGAGAATAAAACCGGATTTGCAAGTGCACATTGGGATGGCAGTTCAGAAACAGAAGATAAAATTAAAGAGCTATCTAAAGCAACCATCCGTTGTATTCCATTAAACAATGCGCAAGAAGAAGGCAAATGTGTTTTAACTGGCAATGCTTCCAAAGAAAGAGTGTTGTTTGCAAGAGCCTACTAATTTCAGGAATCAACCTATGCCAAAAGCATGACTGAATTAGACCAAAAATTGGACTAAACAGCTAATGCTTCGGCAATAGAGGATAATGTAAGCACAATAGTTTCAGTAGATAATTGTAATTTGCGTCTATGGAAAATAAAATGCGTGAAATAAAGGACCTACTTTTACTAAAGTCCTCTGCTAAGCAAAAGGCGTTTAGATCAACCAAAGAAGTTTTCGATTTGTTTAAGGTTTCTGCTAAGAAGATTGCGAATGAACTGTATCAAGAAATATCTGAAAAGGACTCTCATGTTGAGGTGAAATATTTCGAAAAAAGCGAGTACGAAATGCACTTAAAATTTAGTGGCGACACCCTCGTTTTAATGATGCATACCAATATCTTTGAATTTGAACCCAATCACTATATCCATCAATCTGCGTATGTGAGGGAGGATAAAATGCGGGGCTATTGCGGCATGATTCAGGTTTATAATTTCTTGGCAGATAGCATAAAATATAACCGTGAGGGGGATTTAGGCTATTTGGTGGGACGCATTTTTGTTAACAAAGAAAACCACCTCATGGTAGATGGCAAACGCCCTTTGTCTCTCAGGTATTCCGAAATTGGCGCAAATGAATCGAGCGAAAAAATTACGGCCGACATCCTTACCGAGTCCATATTATATTGCATCAATTTCGATTTAATTATACCGCCATTTGAAGCCATGAGCTATATTACATTGGAGCAAAAAAACATGATGAGTTTTAGCAGCGGCATGCCAACAGGGAAAATGCTGGGTTTTTTAAACCAAACAGATAATGGAATAGGCAATTAGTTTTCGGTTTGAACCAATTGCAATTTTTCTATGATTAGAAGGGTTTAACTACTGCTAAATTCAACTCGGCGAAAAAGCGTTTGGTTCAGCCCAAATTGATGGCTTTATTAGGTGATTTTTCCAGAAATTACGATTTAAAACAAAAAGAAATAGCGCAATTTTCTGCCAAAAAACAGGAGGTAAAAGCTGTCTGTGCCAATCAATGGCGAGAAAAACAGGGAAGCTACCTAAAATAGCATGTCATAATGGCAAAAAAGGAGATTGGATTAATTTATGCCAATAAGGAAAAATAACATAAATTTACCGCCCTATGCATTTGTTTGCTTAGGAATAGAGAGAGAACCCACACATATGATTGGAAGCATTTTTAAAGGAATTACCAAGATTTTTGGAAGCAAATCGGATCGCGATTTAAAAGAACTTAATCCCATAGTTGCGCAAGTAAATGATGCGTATGTAATATTAAGCAGTTTAAGCGATGAAGAATTAAGGGCGAAAACAGCCTATTTTAAAGATAAAATATTTGCTGGCTTAAAGCCAATTGATGATGAAGTTGAAGAGATAAAGATTGAAACACAAGTTGAGGAAATTGACTTAGTGGCAAAGGACGACTTGTTTAAGCGCATTGATGTGCTTAAGAAAAAGCGAGATCAAGATTTAGAACTCATATTGCTTGAAATATTGCCTGAGGCTTTTGCGGTAATTAAAGAAACTGCCAGAAGGTTAAGCGAGAACAAGCAATTGGTGGTGAAGGCAACTGATTACGATAAAGAATTGAGTGCGATGACTAGGTTTAAAAAGCCTGTTACCATTGAAGGAGATAATGCCATTTGGGCTAATACTTGGGAGGCAGCCGGACAAGCAATTACCTGGAATATGGTTCATTACGATGTTCAGTTAATTGGTGGTATGGTATTGCATAAAGGTAGAATTGCAGAGATGGCAACAGGTGAGGGAAAAACCTTGGTTTCTACCCTACCTTCCTATTTAAATGCATTGGCAGGCCTAGGCGTTCATATTGTAACGGTGAATGATTATTTGGCTCGTCGTGACTGTGAATGGAACGGACCCTTGTTTGAATTTCATGGTTTGCGTGTAGATTGTATCGATTACCATCAGCCAAATTCTGCCGAAAGAAGGAAAGCATACCAAGCCGATATTACTTATGGTACCAACAATGAATTTGGTTTTGATTACCTAAGGGATAATATGGCCAATAGTTTGGATGAATTGGTTCAGCGCAAACACCATTATGCTATGGTGGATGAGGTGGATTCGGTTTTGATTGATGATGCTAGAACGCCATTGATTATTTCTGGTCCGGTTCCGCGTGGTGACGACCAACAATTTTATGCCTTAAAATCTCGCATTGAGAAATTGGTATCGGCACAAAAATCATACATAAGCACTGCATTGGCTGATGCCAAGAGAATGCTTACGGCCAACAATGATAAAGAAGGTGGCTTTAAGTTATTGCAAGCATACCGTGGATTACCCAAGCATTCTTCTGTGATTAAATTCTTAGGAGAGGGTGGCGTTAGGCAGGTTTTAAATAAAACGGAGAACTATTACATGCAAGACCAACAAAAGGAAATGCATAAAATTGATGCCGATTTATATTTTGTAATTGATGAGAAAATTAACTCGGTAGATTTAACCGAAAAGGGAGTTGAGTTAATTACTGCTTCTGGTGAAGATGAACATTTCTTTATTATTCCAGATGTAGGTTCTGAGATTGCCGAAATTGAAAAATCGGATATGCCCGAAGATGAAAAAATTAAGCACAAAGATCAATTGATGCTTGATTTTACGATAAAATCGGAGCGTATTCATACTATCAACCAATTGTTGAAGGCGTATTGTATGTTCGACCGTGATGTGGAGTATATTATTCAAGATAGCAAGGTTAAGATTGTAGATGAGCAAACGGGCCGTGTATTGGATGGCAGGCGTTATAGCGATGGCTTGCATCAGGCCATTGAGGCAAAAGAAAATGTGAAGGTTGAAGCGGCCACACAAACTTATGCTACGGTAACTTTACAGAACTTTTTTAGGATGTATCATAAGTTGTGTGGAATGACGGGTACAGCAACTACGGAAGCCGGCGAATTCTGGGAAATCTACAAGTTAGACGTGGTTGAAATTCCAACCAATAGAAATATTACGAGAAGGGATGAGGAGGATGTAATTTACAAAACCAAGCGTGAAAAATACAATGCGGTTATTGAAGAAATTGTAAAGTTAACTGAGGCTGGAAGACCAATATTGGTGGGTACTACCTCGGTTGAGGTGAGTGAGTTATTGGGAAGAATGCTTACCATGCGAAAAATTAAGCACAATGTTTTGAATGCCAAACAGCATCAGCGCGAGGCAGACATTGTTGCAGAAGCAGGTCAGAAAAGTGCCGTTACCATTGCCACTAATATGGCTGGTAGGGGAACGGATATTAAGCTAGGTGAAGGAGTTAAAGAAGTAGGAGGTTTGGCCATTATTGGTACCGAGCGTCATGAGAGCAGGCGAGTTGATAGGCAGTTGCGAGGTAGAGCAGGTAGGCAGGGCGATCCAGGTTCATCTAAGTTTTATGTTTCATTGGAAGATGATTTGATGCGCTTATTTGGTTCAGAACGAATTGCAGGCATTATGGATAAATTGGGGATGAAAGAAGGCGAAAATATAGAGCATTCTATGATCACCAAAAACATTGAACGTGCGCAAAAACGCGTTGAACAAAACAACTTTGGCATTCGTAAACGATTGTTGGAATATGACGATGTAATGAACTCTCAAAGAGAGGTGATTTATAGCAAACGCCGCAATGCTTTGTATGGCGATAAGTTGGCGCTTGATATAAGCAACATGCTTGCCGATACGGCAGAAGAATTGGTTGAAACATACCAAGACATGAAAAATTTTGCTGAGTTTAAATTTGAGGTAATGCGAATTTTTGCGCATGAGCCAAGTGTAAAAGAGGATGATTTTTTAGGCGGAAAAACGGAGATTTTAGGAGATCAATTGTTCCAAGAATTGTTGGCACATTACCATAAGAAAACGCAAGATATGGCCCAGGTAGCTTGGCCAGTAATAATGGACGTTTTTAACAATAAGGGCAATCAATTTGAGTCTATTTCTGTTCCAATAAGCGATGGTATCCACAACATGCAGATTCCGGTTAATTTAAAGAAAGCCTATGAAACAGAAGCACGTGAAATTGCCAAAACGTATGAAAAATTTGCGAGTCTATTTGTGATAGACAATGATTGGAAAGAGCATTTACGCGAGATGGATGATTTGAAACAAAGCTCGCAAAATGCAGTATTTGAGCAAAAAGATCCTTTGTTAATTTATAAGTTAGAATCGTTTAATTTATTCAAGAGCATGCTTTCTCGCATTAACAAGCAAGTATTGGGCATGTTGTTTAAAGGTTTTATTCCAATTGATAATGCTTCAGAAGTAAAGCAAGCGGTTGAACCTAAAAGAGTTGATACTAGTCGACTAAAAACATCGCGTACAGATGATTTGGCAGAGGCACAAAGGAATAACCAAGCTGCTGCGCAAGGCACACAAGAGCCTCAAAAACCTGCTCAAATAAAAGGCGTGGTTAAGATTGGAAGAAATGATGCTTGTCCTTGTGGTAGCGGAAAGAAATATAAATCTTGCCATGGCAAGGATGAAATAAATTAATTAGAAAAACACAATTGAATCATGAGCTTAGCAAATCACATTGAACATACAAATTTAAAGCCCACTGCCGTGGCCGATGATATCATTAAACTATGCAATGAGGCAGTAGAAAATAATTTATACGGCGTTTGTGTGCCTCCTTATTATGTTCAATTGGCCAAGAAAACCATTAAGAAAAGTGAGGTTAAAATCATCACCGTGGTTGGATTTCCTTTTGGTTATAATACCGTTTCGAGCAAGGTTGAGGAAACCAAAAAAGCCATTACGAGTGGTGCACATGAAATTGATATGGTAATTAATATAGCTGCATTTAAAAGTGGCGATATTGCATCGGTTCAGAACGACATGCAGTCTGTGATTACAGCCTGTCATTTGCAAAATAAATTGGCCAAGGTAATTATTGAAACCTGTTATTTAAGTGAGGATGAAATTAAGATAATTTGCAAAATTTGTGCTGATTGTGAGGCAGATTTTGTAAAGACTTCAACCGGATATGGCCCTGAGGGAGCAACAGTAGAAGCTGTAAAATTGATTAGAAAAAACTTACCGGCTAAAATCCAAATTAAAGCTGCCGGCGGCATCAGAACAAAAGAGTTTGCCGAGGAGCTTGTTGCTGCGGGGGCCAATAGAATTGGCACTTCGGCTGGGGTTGAATTGGTTCAAACCAAAATGGAGGACTAACTATGTTTGTGTTGCGATTAGCTTTTTTTATTGCCTTGTTTCCTTTTATTCAATTGTATGCTCAAAATAGGGTTAAGGTTATTTCTGACCCAAAATTGGATTCGTTGATAGAGCGAAATATTGAAATAAATAAAAGTCAGCAAACCATTGACGGCTATCGCATTCAACTTTTCTCTGGTTCTGAACGCAACAATGCCCATGCTTTGCGGGGTAGATTTAAAGTCGAATTTCCAAATGTAGAAGTTTATCTTATTTACCAGCAGCCTTATTTTAAATTGAGAGTTGGAGATTTTAGAAACCTCATTGAGGCGCAAGAAATGTATATCAAATTACAGAAATCGTACGAGCAATTATTGATCGTGCCTGATAAAATTAATTTACCTAAATTATAATTTACCTACATGAAATTAGTTACTTATACTTTAAATAAAAATACCCAATTGGGTATTTATCAAGGTGGTAAAATTTGGTCTTTGAACCAATTGGATGCCAATTTACCAAATAACATGGCCGACTTTTTAAAGGGTGGTGAAAACATGATGCTTGCTGCCAAAAGTTGGGATGCCAAGCTTGCCGAGAATCCAAATTTAATGGTCTCTCATGAGGAGGCATCAGTTAAATTAGAGGCTCCAGTACCAAGTCCTACAAGTTGTAGAGATGGATATGCCTTTAGACAACATGTTGCGGCTGCCAGAAGGAATAGAGGCGTTCCTATGATTGAGGAATTTGACCAATATCCAATTTTTTATTTCACCAACCACAACGCCATTCAAGGTCCTGGAGAAATTGATTGTATGCCCGATCATTTTAACAAATTAGATTTTGAATTAGAGGCTGCCATCGTAGTTGGAAAAAAAGGCAGAAACATCAAAGCATCGGAAGCAGATGCATATATCGCAGGCTATATGATTATGAATGATATAAGCGCGCGTACCTTGCAAATGGAAGAGATGTTGTTGAACCTTGGTCCGGCAAAAGGCAAAGATTTTTCTACGGTAATTGGACCCTATTTTGTAACACCAGATGAATTGGAATCTTATAAGATTAAGGCTAAGCCAGGGCATGTAGGCAACAGCTATAACCTAAACATGAAATGCTGGGTAAATGGCATTTTGGTGAGTGAAGGAAGTGTGGGCGATATGGATTGGACCTTTGCAGAAATTTTGGAGCGCTGTGCTTATGGCGTGGATATTTTACCTGGCGATGTAATTGGCTCAGGCACGGTGGGCACGGGTTGTTTCCTAGAATTGAATGGTACAGGTTTATTAAATGATTCTACCTTTAAACCACAATGGCTGCAGGATGGCGATGTGGTTGAAATGGCCATTGAAGGATTGGGACATTTGAGCAATACCATTAGACGCGTAGATACTGATTTTAGTATTTTATCGCTTAAAAAGAAATAAGGAAACAAAAGGTTCATTTGCGTGTTTAATTTACATGAAGCATTATTTAATCATCGGCGGAAGCAGCGGCATAGGAAAGTCCCTTTGCGACCATTTAATTTCTTTAAACAATAAAGTTACTGTACTAAGCAGAAGCAGCAAGGAATTGGTTGAGACCGAATTTTTATCATGGCATGCATGCGATATAAGCGAGGAAACGCCAAATTTTCCTGAGATAATTGAGCCCATTGATGGTTTAATTTATTGTCCGGGTACCATTCTATTAAAACCTTTTAGGGGATTAAAACCAGCCGATTTCTTAGCAGATATTCAGGTAAATTATTTAGGAGCAGTTAGGTCGATCCAAAAATATTTACCCAATTTACAACAAGGCATAACGCCAAGCATTGTATTATTTAGCACTGTGGCAGTTCAAAAAGGAATGCCCTTTCATGCGAGTATTGCTGGGGCTAAGGGAGCCATTGAAGGCTTAACAGTAGCTTTGGCAGCTGAGTTTGCCCCAAAAATTAGGGTAAATGCCATAGCTCCATCTTTAACACAAACGCCTTTATCAGAAAAATTACTAAATTCGGAAACAAAATTACAAGGGGCAGCAGAGCGACATCCATTAAAGCGAATTGGCGAAGTGAAAGATATGGTGGATGCCATTTGCTATTTGTTGGATGCCACTTGGGTGAGTGGACATATTTTACCAGTAGATGGTGGCATGAAAAAACTATGATCATAACATGGAGATTAAGATTAGTGCAAAAGATTTAGAAGGCTTTGAAAAGCAAGACCGCACCAATTTGGTAAATGGCCTTTCTGGCTATAAATCTGCACACTTGGTTGGTACACAAAACAAGAATGGCCAGCAAAACTTAGCCATCTTTTCTTCGGTAGTTCATGTAGGCGCTAACCCAGCTTTGATGGGATTTATACAAAGGCCTGCCAGTGTGGAGCGACATACATATGAAAACATATTGGAAACGGGTTATTTTACCATTAACCATGTGCCCTTAGAATATTATAGAAATGCACATCAAACTTCGGCGCGATTTGCAAGGAACCAAAGTGAGTTTGAATTGTGTGGATTTACGCCTCAATTTTCGGAAATGATAAAGGCACCTTATGCGGCAGAAAGTCCCATCAAAATTGGCTTAAGTTTAGAGGAAGTAATTACAATTAAAGCCAATAATACCTTGTTTATTGTGGGAAAGATTCAAGAAATATTGCTTGATCCAAGTTTTCTTTCAGAAACAGGGGCTATTAATTTGAGCAAGGCCCACACCATCTTGGTTCATGGCCTAGAAACCTATTATAAGGCCGAAAAAATTGGAGAACTGCCCTATGCCAAAGCTAATTTAAATGCGTTACAAAAAGGGCAGGAATTACACACAGAGAAGTTGAAAAAGAAATTGTAAAGGAAAAAGGCTACAACAATTTGTTTGGCCAACATGGTTTATTTCTTTGAATATTGAACAAATTAAAATTCCTTTGCACCATGATACAACGCATTCAATCCGTATTTTTATTGCTCATCATTTTATTGGTAGCAACCCTTTGTGGCATTAGCATTTTGCACTTGGTTTATGTAGAGCCAGAGGCTAACACCACAGAATATGTATTGAATTTATTCTATTTCAATAAACTTCAAAATGGTGTTTTAATAGAAAGCAATTTACAAATCGGTTTAATCCTAATTGCCTCGCTCGTTATAGGATTAAGCACTTATGTGTTGATGAATTATAAAAACAGACTGAGGCAAATGAGTTTTACCCAAATTAACCTATTGGCCATCATAAGTTTAATTGTTGCCTTTATTGTAAAAGCATACCTATTTATTCCAGATTTTAAATCAGAAAAAATGATGCTTTCTTCCATTTTTGGCATTGCCATTTTTCTCTTTATCGTTTACCTAAATATTCGTGTCTACCTGCTTATCAAAAAAGATGAAGAATTAGTACGAAGTGCAGATAGAATTCGCTGATTTCTATCTTTTCAATGCGTATATTCGCAGCCAATTATGGCTCAAAAACCTAGTCTCCCACAAGGCACCCGCGATTTTGGTCCGCTTACGGTGCAACGCAGAAAATACCTGCTGCAAACAATCGAATCTGTTTTTAAAAAATATGGATTTATGCCCCTTGAAACGCCCTCCATGGAGCAATTATCAACGCTTACAGGCAAGTATGGCGATGAGGGAGATCAATTGCTTTTCAAGATTTTGAACTCGGGCGATTACCTTAAGAAGCTCATTGAACATCAAGAAAAAGGCATAGGCCACGAAGAAATTGATAAAACCTATCTTCCCTCTTTTAACAATACCATCTCACAATTAGATTCAAAAATCTCTTTGCCCTTCATTGCAGAAAAAGGCCTGCGTTACGACTTAACTGTTCCCTTTGCTAGGTATGTTGTAATGAATAGGAACGACATTACCTTGCCGTTTAAGCGTTACCAAATGCAACCGGTATGGCGCGCAGACAAGCCGCAAAAAGGTCGCTACCGAGAGTTTTGGCAATGCGATGCAGATGTAATTGGCAGCAATGGTTTGCTTAATGAAGCAGAACTTTTAAAAATGTACGACGAAGTATTTACCGCGCTTCAAATACCAGTTGTAATTAAAATTAACAACAGAAAATTATTGAGTGCCCTAGCCACTCATATTGCTGCGGCCAACAAATTTGTGGGCATTACCGTTGCCATAGACAAGTTAGATAAAATTGGCACAAGCGGTGTAAAAACAGCACTAGAAAATATCGGTCTGAACCAACCGCAAGTGGAGCAAATTCTTCAATTTTTATCCTTGGTTGATGCAGAGAATCCCTTGCAAGAATTGGAGTTGATGTTAGGTCATTTAGACGAAGGCAAATTAGGTTGCACCGAGTTAAAAGAAGTCTTTAACTATTTAAGCATTTTAACCCCTCACAATTCAATTAAAATAGATGTAACCCTCGCAAGAGGTTTAAGCTACTATACAGGTGCCATTGTAGAAGTACAAGCATTAAGGGGAAGCCTTAAATCGAGCATTGGTGGCGGGGGTAGATATGATAACCTTACGGGAATATTTGGACTTCCAGGCATATCGGGTGTGGGTATTTCTTTTGGCCTCGACCGCATGTATGACGTAATGGAAGAATTGCAATTGTTTCCAAGCAACCTTAAAGCCAACGAAACGAAAATTCTATTTTGCTATTTTGATGAAGTTACGCAAGCACGTGCAATATCCTTGTGTGCCCAGCTAAGAAACCATCAAATTGCGGCAGAAGCTTATCCAGATATTACCAAGAAAATTGGCAAGCAATTGGAGTATGCCAATAAACTAACAATTGATTATGCCTGCATTGTTGGATCAGACGAATTGGAAAAAGAAAAATATGTGATTAAGAACTTGCAAAGTGGTGAACAAAGTGAATTAAGCATTGCAGAAATTATACAACTACTCAACCATGAATAAGCTATACGAAATAAAAGGCGAATTGAGCATTGCAGATGTTCAAGACATTCTTTACAATAAAAAAAGAATTAAGCTTTCTGCCGAATCAAAATCACTTATTGAATCGTGTAGAAATTACCTAGACGAAAAAATGGCCAAAGGAGGTGATCCAATCTATGGTGTGAACACAGGATTTGGATCTCTTTGCGATACAGTAATATCTAATAACGACTTGCAAACTTTGCAGGAAAACCTGCTTCGCTCGCACGCTTGTGGCGCGGGGGAGATGGTTGATTTAGACATCATCAAAATTATGTTGTTGCTCAAAATACAATCCCTTTCCTATGGAAATAGTGGGGTTAGTTTGGCAACTGTTGACCGCTTAATAGAATTCTTTAACAATGATATTTACCCAGTAATTTACGATCAAGGTTCGCTTGGTGCCAGCGGAGATTTAGCGCCTTTAGCACATTTAGCTTTGCCTTTAATTGGCGAAGGAATGGTTTGGGTTCAGTCAGACGAAAACGACGATGAATTTGTGATGGCTGAGTCGCAATTAGTATTAAACGAACTGGGATGGCAGCCTATAAAATTGCAATCTAAAGAAGGCTTGGCCTTGATAAATGGCACGCAATTTATGTGTGCTTATGGCTTGTATGTTTTGCTTCAATCGAAAAGAATTTTTGGCTGGGCAAATTTCATTGCAGCTACATCCATAGACGCCTTTGATGCACGCATAGAGCCCTTTCACGCGGCATTGCATCAAGTGCGTCCGCATTTGGGTCAGACAGAAACGGCTAAAACGATCATGGAAATTCTGCACAACAGTGAGATGACACAAGCGCCCAAGAAACAGGTTCAAGACCCCTATTCTTTTAGGTGCATACCGCAGGTTCATGGAGCCAGTTTTGATGCGTTTGCTTATTTTGAAAAAGTGGTTTTAACCGAGATGAATTCGGTTACCGATAATCCAAACATTTTTCCAGATTTGGATACCATTATTTCGGGCGGTAATTTCCATGGTCAACCTTTGGCTTTGGCCTTTGATTTTTGGGCAATTGCTTTGGCAGAACTTGGCAATATTTCTGAGAGAAGGACCTTTCAATTAGTATCTGGTTTAAGACATTTGCCGCCATTTTTAATTACCACACCTGGCTTAAATTCTGGGTTTATGATTCCGCAATACACGGCAGCTAGCATTGTTAGTCAGAACAAGCAATTGTGCACGCCAGCCAGTGTAGACAGCATTGTTAGTAGCAATGGGCAAGAAGACCATGTGAGTATGGGCGCCAATGCCGCCACAAAACTGTTAAAGATTTGCAAAAATTTGGAAACTATTTTGGCTATAGAATATATGAATGCAGCGCAGGCAATTGAATTTAGAAGACCCCTAAAAAGTGCTATTTTAGTAGAAGAAGAATTAAGCAAATACAGAAGCCTAGTACCTCGCTTAGAAAACGACCGATATTTATATGATGACATTCAAAATACCATTGAGTTTATGAAGAGTCATACAATTGAAATTAACATAACACAATAACGATGGAATTACTTCAACATCCCGGCATAAAAGAACTCATAGAAATTGCCATAAAAGAAGATGTAGGCAGCGGAGATCATAGCTCATTGGCTTGTATTCCTGCCGATAAAATGGGCAAAGCTTATTGCATAGCAAAAGAAGACGGTATAATTGCTGGTATTGAATTAGCGGCCTATATTTTTAAAAGAATCGATTCAGGGCTGATCTATAATCCTTTAAAAAAAGATGGTGATGCCATTGTTAAAGGAGACCATATTTTTGAAATTATTGGTTCAGACATAAGCATATTAACAGCCGAGCGCTTGGTGTTAAATTTTATGCAGCGATTAAGCGGTATTGCCACGCAGAGCAAGAAAATTTCTGATTTGCTTAAAGATTATCATACCACTATTTTAGATACGCGCAAAACCACCCCAGGTATGCGTTTGTTAGAAAAATGGGCTGTAAAATTAGGTGGTTGTAAAAATCACCGCATTGGTTTGTACGACATGATTATGATAAAAGACAACCACATTGACTTTGCGGGTGGCATTAAACAGGCCATTGACAAGACAAAACAATATCTTTTATTTAAAGGTCTGAACTTACCTATTGAGATTGAAACCAGAAATTTGGAAGAAGTAAGGCAAGTTTTGGAAGTAGGTGGGGTAAATAGAATTATGTTAGACAACTTTAAGCCGGAGTTGTTAAAAGAGGCAGTGGAATTAATAGGTAAGCGATTTGAGACGGAGGCCAGTGGCGGCATTACCATTGATAATATTGAATTGTATGCGGCCTGTGAGGTAGATTTTATTTCGGTTGGGGCGCTTACACATTCCTCCAAAAGCATAGATTTAAGCTTAAGAGTTTCCTAATTGTTGCAAATTTTGCAATAATTTCTTAAAAAAATACTTTTATTTTCTAAATATTTAGACAATATTTGTTTTCTAAACACACAAAACAAACAAAAATGAAAAATTTATTCAAAAGTTCATTGGCAATTTTAATAGGTCTTTCTTTAACAGTGGTAAGCTGTAAAAAGGAAGAGACTAAAAAGGAAGACACAAACAACAACAACAACGGTGGCGTTACAATTCCACAAACACAAAAAGCAACCGTCGTTTATTTTGGTGGAACATGGTGCCCTCCATGTGGCGCTTATGGCAAACCAGCAAAAGAGCAAATTAAGGCTTCTGTAAAAGAAAAATGTTCAATTATTTCTTGCCAAGTAGGAAATGATCCTATGGCATGTGCTGCTGGTAATGAATTAAACGGAATGTTTAAACCATCTGGAGTTCCTGCAATGTATATTGGTTCAAACGATGATGTTATAACTGCTATGATTGGTGGTAGCACAGCTACTGGTACAACTGCAATTGGTCATATAAATACTCAATCTGCAAAAATTGCTAAAGTAAATTGCGTACTAAAAGCATCTACTACTGCAGACGGATTAGTAAACGTAACTATTGATGGTAAATTCTTCCAAGATTTAACAGATGAGTATTATATTTCTGGTTATTTGTTAGAAGACAAATTGAATTATGCTCAAGTGAGCGATAACAGCGTAGAAAAAAACATTCATTACAATGTAATGCGTGCTAAATTTGGAACTGCTGCTACTGGCGAGTTAATTAAAGCTGCTCCTAAAAAGGACGAAACTTTCCAAAAAACAGTTACTTTCTTTATTCAACCAACATTTGTGAAAGAAAATCTTTCAGTTGTAGTTGTTATTTGGAAAAAAGGAGCTAATGATTTAACTATTAGCAACTCTGCTAATATTCACCTTAACTAAACTTATTTTATTAAAAAAGGAAAGACCGGCTCATTGAGTCGGTCTTTTTTTATGTTTGTACTTTACCTAAAGTATATCTGCCATAGTTAAAAAAGTAGCTAGGCTACTACCAAAAACATAAAATATATAGCCCAAATTCGACAAATATCACCTTGTACTATTATTTTGTTATATCGGCATTTATCCTAGTAAAATTATCAAATAACTTTGGGTTATTTAATTAGCACAATTGGTATAACTAGCCTAAATTGCTATTTCCTAGGTAATCTATTTGAAAGTTATGATTTAAAATAATAATCCAATTAGTAATATATGTGGCAAGCTTATCTTAATGGGTTCAAATTATATCTGCAATTAGAAAAATCGCTTTCCAAAAACTCGATTTCTGCTTACCTGCACGATGTAGAAAAGTACATTCAATTTCAGGAGATAGAATCGCTGCAGCTTGCCCCAACACAAGTTAAACTTAAAAACCTCAGAGACTTTATTGCCTATCTCAACCAATTAGGTTTGGAGGCAAATAGCCAAGCACGCATCATATCTGGACTAAAAGCCTTTTTTAAATACCTGCTCATGGAGGATGAAATAAAACAAAGTCCGGCAGAGCTATTAGAAGCGCCGCGCTTAAGCAGGAAATTGCCACAAGTATTAGAAGTTTACGAAATAGATAAAATGGTGGCGCAAATAGACCTCAATAAACCTGAGGGCGTTCGCAACAAAGCCATTGTAGAAACCATGTTTAGTTGCGGACTAAGGGTAAGTGAAGCTACCGATTTGCGTATCTCCAATATTTCGTTTGAAGAACAATATATTAAAGTAACAGGTAAAGGGAACAAGGAAAGATTGGTACCCATTAGCCTTTCTGCTCTAAATATTATCGACTTATATTTGAAAGAGGTGCGCGTGCATCAAATACCCAAACCAGGCAACAACGATATCTTATTTCTGAACCGAAGGGCGGGCAAATTAAGCCGACAAATGATCTTTTATATTCTGAAAGACTTAGCCCATTTGGCAGGCATACAAAAAGATATTAGTCCGCATACGCTGCGACATTCATTTGCCACCAGTTTGGTGGAAGCAGGCGCAGATTTGAGGGCAGTACAACAAATGCTTGGACACGAAAGCATCACCACTACCGAAATTTACACCCACTTAGACAGAGAATATTTAAGAGACGTTGTGATACAATTTCACCCAAGGAGCAAGCATTAAATAAAGGAAATCCTTGTTTACGGTCTATCTACACTATAATAGCTGCAACATGGGTTAAGTTGCATGAGCGCATGAAATTATGCCAAAAAAAATAAGATGTTTTGCGGTAATTCCAAACGGCAAGCGAATTTAGCACCACCCCAAAAATAGCAATGATACCCAATTGCGGCAATACATATGGCAAGGTACTGCTCTTTAAAACCACCATCCTCATTCCCTTAATAAGATAAGAAACGGGGTTGAACCTAGATACTATTTGCGCCCAAGGAGGCATGCTCTCAAATGAAGTAAATAGGCCTCCCACCAACATAAAAATCATCATAAAGAAAAACATGATAAACATGGCTTGTTGCTGCGTTTCGCAGAAGATTGAGACCAATAATCTAAATCCCAAAACCGCAGGCAGATAAGTTCAATTCTGGCCGCTTTATTTTGTTGCTTAAACCTGGGAAGGCAGGTCTTTCAAGTTGGGTATCTTCGCTCAATTTTTGGTTCGTAAAAAGACTAAGCATATCAAGGTAAGCCTTGCGGGTTCCGCTAAGATTGATGCTACGTTGTTTGGCTTTTAAAAATTCTGCTTAAAACAACTCTTCATTACTTTTAAGGCTAGCTTCCTATTTAACCGAAGCAGATGTTTCGTTTAAAGCTGCAGTAATATCACTTTGCAACAAAGAATTTTGCTTAAGTTGTTCATCTAGGATTAAGAGGCCAAAAAACAACTGAATTACCCTATCTTTCATGGCAAACAAATCTACATTCAATTTATTTTCATCTATGGCAGAAACAGCAGTTTGAATCCCCTTTTGATTGCGAATATTTCCACCATCATAAAGCGTTTGGTTCAGCTCACCATAAAACTTATATTGATTTTTGCTTGCCACTTTTACACCCGGAATGGGCATAGGAGATTGCGTTACCTCCGATTGATAAGTAGCCTAACCAATCAATTATAATTGGAGCAAGTAACCTTTGTTGGCTTTTGAAATGAAGTAATCCTTTAATTGCCATATAAACGCACGTTGCTTCACCTGCGGATAATTCTCTAGTGCATTATTCTGGCACTCAAGTAAAGTAATCCTTATATCTTGTGCCTTAGTAATGCCCGCAGAGACAACTATGGCAATCATGGCCAGCTTTAATTTCAAAGCTAATTTTTCTAAGTATCTCATGTTAATTACCTTTACTATTTCTGAAGCATTTGTTTCATCCAAATGGGAATTAATTTTTTTCTATCGTTCATCATTTTCATATAATTGGCATCATCCAAATCGCCCACAATTTTAAACAAAGGCGAGGCTATAAATGGAAAAACGGTGAGGGCAATGATATTCATCAAAAAATGCATGGGGTCAATTTTTGGTGGACCTTCGGCCTTTAACTGTTGATAAAAATGCGATTTTGTGAGGGTTTGTTTCATGCCTAAGGTATTAACTATTCCATTAGGATTATGCCTAATTTCGTGCAAGATAAACAAGGGCAAATCTGGCTGACTTTTAAACATGCTAAGGTAATGCGCAACTATTTCACCTAATTTTTCTTCCAAACTCAGATCCTCTCTGTTAAGAATTTGCTTGAGTCCTCCTATAAAACCCTTCATACAATCGAGCATAACCAAGTTAAACAAATTCTCTTTGCTTCTAAAATAATAATTAATTAAGGCGAGGTTAATTCCGCTTTCCTCGGCAATGACTCTAGTACGCGTAGCCGCATAGCCTTTGCGCATAAATACTGCCTGGGCTGCTTGTTTAATTTTGGCTTCGGTATTAAGAACATCTTCCTTGCTATGTACAATTTTTTTTGCCATGAAAATACATTTCCGCTGGGAAGTAAAACATAAAAAAATAATTTAATCAAATATATTAATCATTTGTTTAAATTATTTGATTACAATTCAATTGATAGAGAGTTATTGATAGGTTTAAAATGCATTGGCCTTTATACAATATAGGATCAATTCTCTTTTGTTTGAGTGCCTACATTGCCACAAAACCAAAGGGAAAATCAAAAGATGGATCATGAAAATTCTTATAGCCGAAGGTTCAACAAAATTATCGAGCGTAAAAAACTTTCAACCCATCCATTGGTTCAGACCGAAAACAAAATGAAAAATTTGGGATAAATGAGCCTAAAACAGTAACTTGCTGGCATGAATCAAATCATCTGGATAGCCCTTGGTGGCGCTTTGGGCGCGGTGCTTCGCTATCTTACCATAAGTGGAATTGCACAGTTGATTCCTTATGAGTTTCCGTTTGGAACCTTAATGGTAAACATTCTAGGCTGCTTTATTTTAGGAGCAATATTTGCGTCATACAGCGGCACTCCACAATTTCAAGAAAGCATTCGTCCATTTTTTATTATAGGAATTTTAGGCGGATTTACCACCTTTTCTACCTATTCAATGGAATTAGTTCATTTGGTTAAAAATCAAGAAAGCATAAAGGCTTTGACTTATTTTTTTCTGAGCAATTTACTTGGATTTGCCGCAGCATTTTTAGGGTTAAAATGGTTTAGCGCATGAAAGGCATTGTTATTAAATCAACAGGCAGTTGGTATTTGGTTAGAACCGAAAAAAACGTATTGCACAGCTGCAGGTTAAAAGGTAAATTTAGGCTCAGTGGCATTAAGCACACCAATCCAATAACTGTTGGCGATGTGGTTGAATTTGAAATGGAACCCGATTCGAATAATGGGATAATTTTTAAAATTGAAGAACGCAAAAATCACATTATAAGAAAGGCTAATAATTTAAGCAAACAAACACATATTATTGCCAGTAACCTCGATCAAAGTTTGCTAATTATCACCTTAGTTTTTCCTAAGACATCGCTGGGATTTATAGACAGATTTTTAATTACATCTGAAGCATACCACATACCAGCAATATTGGTTTTTAACAAATGCGATTTGATGATAAATGGTTTTGAAGTAGTATTAGATTACACCATCGAATTATACGAACGTATTGGCTACCAATGCCTCAAAACGTCAACTGTAACGGGCGAGGGTATGGACGAATTAAAGAGCTTATTAAGTAACAAAATATCCTTGCTTAGCGGACATTCAGGGGTTGGAAAATCGACCTTGTTAAACCACATAGAACCTAACTTACATTTGAAGACAACAGCCATTTCAAATTACTCACAAAAAGGCCAACATACAACCACATTTGCCGAAATGCATCCCCTCAATTTTGGTGGTTATATTGTAGACACACCAGGTATAAGAGAATTTGGATTAGTGGATTTTTTAGATGCCGAGGTGAGTCATTATTTTAAAGAAATGCAGCCCATCATTGGTCAGTGTAGGTTCAATAATTGTAAGCACATAAACGAACCAGATTGTGCTATACAAGAGGCGGTAAGAACCGGACAAATTAGCGAGGAGCGTTTCACAAGCTACCTCAGTATGATGAGCAATGAAGACATTTACGAATGAGAGCACTTATACAACGAGTAACAGAAGCATCGGTAAAAGTAAATGGTATAAGCATCGGTTCAATCCAACGAGGCTTACTGATATTGGTGGGAATAGAGCATGCAGACGGTGATGAAGACCTTGTTTGGCTTTCGAACAAAATTGTAAACCTACGCATCTTTGAAGATGAAAATGCAGTAATGAACAAAAGCCTAAAAGACATTCATGGCGAAATTTTGGTGGTGAGTCAGTTTACTTTACATGCCGATACCAAAAAAGGCAATAGGCCATCGTATATTAAAGCAGCTCCTCCAAACATTGCCATTCCCCTTTACGAAAAGCTCAAATTGCAATTAAGCAACGACCTCGAGAAAACAATTGTCAGTGGCGAATTTGGGGCAGATATGAAAGTTAGTTTAATTAATGATGGTCCGGTTACAATTTGGATCGACACAAAAAATAAATCATAATTTGCAAATTAAAGTAGTGTAAAATCGAAAAAAAATTAATTATGAGCATCACAATTGAAGACGCACAAAAACGCGTAGACGAATGGATAAACACCACAGGAGTGCGCTATTTTAATGAACTTACCAATACCGCCATTTTAATGGAAGAGGTAGGTGAAGTTGCCCGCATTATGGCCAGAAAATACGGAGAACAATCATTTAAAAAATCTGATGAGTCGGTTGATTTAGCAGATGAAATGGCCGATGTAATGTGGGTATTGATTTGTTTGGCTAATCAAACTGGTATTAACTTAACGGAAGCCTTTGAACGCAATATGGAAAAGAAAACGAAAAGAGATGTGGATAGGCACAAAAACAATAAAAAGTTATAACATAGATTTTTATAACTCGCTATATCTATGTTTAAAATGCCACATTTAGCGAGTTATAGAAAAAAGACAATCCATTGATAAATCATTTTGAACCAAATCTAAAGAATAATTATTAGCGGAAACACCATAGGTAGTAAGCATACAAAGTTGAATGGCACTTTTAGTTTTACTTACTCTTTTAAAGGAGCCAATTTTATTTCTAAGTTTTGCAGCATACGATTTATCAATAACAAATTCATTAATTGAAAACTTCATTTCACAAATGGTAATTACTTGATCTCTTCTATCGATTAATAAATCAATTTGCGCGCCTGCATCACTATCGTGGTATCGCCAAGAAGCAATATTGCTTTGAACACCACTAATACCCAATGCCAATTTAAGTTGAGATACATGTTGCATGGCAACCATTTCAAAAGCATAGCCTGCCCAATTGCGATGTAAGGGAGTATCTTGTAAATTCAACCATAAGCGAGAATCATTATATTTTCTATCATGTAAGAATTTAAAATAAAAAAGGGTATAAAAATCAATCAATTGGTATAAAGTGTCCTTGGTTTGTTTTCCAAATGGAACATAGGTTCTAATAAAACCACTTAATTCAAGCTCCATTAACACCTTGCTGGTACCTCCACCATTAGGTATTTTAGCATAGCTAATAATTTCTTCCCTGCTAAGACCTTTCGCTTTTTTGCTTAATGCCTTAACCACCAAAATATGATTTGCAGATTGCCTAAAAAGTGAAGCATATAAGTTTTCAAACTCACTTGTTAATAAGCCATCCTCATCAAAACACAATTCATTTATTGCCTGCGTTGCGCTCTTTCCTTTTTTAACTGCATTCATGTAGAAGGGAATGCCGCCCATAACCATATAATTTTCTAGAATTTGGTATCGGTTCCATTTTATTCCTTTCGATTGAAAGTACAACTCTGATTCTGCTAATGTAAATGGAACAATTTTCATTTTGCAGGTAATTCTGTTGTGTAAACCACCTTTGTTATTAATGAGCACATTGAGCATCCATGATGCCGCAGAACCACAAACAATTAATAAAATATCTTTGCGGGCAGAAGCCCAGCTATTCCAAAAATGCTCTAGGGCTTGAATAAAATTAGACCTTGGAGTATCTAACCAAGGCAATTCGTCTAAAAATATTATTTTTTTTGATTGCTTCGTCTTCTCTAATAACCCTATTAATTGTTGAAAGGCCTCAAACCAAGTTTTAGGAATTGGCCATATTTTATTGGTTGGATAATAGTTATTTATTGCAGCACTAAAGTTAACTAACTGCTGGGCCAAATTAGCATTGGCCAAACCTGTTAATTGAAAACTAAATGTATTAGAAAATGTCTCTCTAATCAAAAAAGTTTTTCCTACTCGCCTTCTTCCATAAACCGCCACAAATTCAGACTGCTTTGATTTCATTAGGGCTGTAAACTGCGTCAATTCTTTATGCCGACCAATAATATTTGTTCCCATAGCTAATTTATAACTCGCTCCAAATATACAAATTATACCATATTTAGCAATTTACATATTTATAACTCGCTAAATCTAGTAAAAAATTAAATGATTTAGCAACTTATAGTAATAAAATTTTGGCTTTTTTTTAGATTTAAAGCAACAGGCTAAATGAAAATAGGTTATGCAAGGCTAAATGAAAACAGGTTATGTAAGGCTAAATGAAAATAGGTTATGTAAGGCAAAAAGAAAACAGGTTATGTAAGGCAAAAAGAAAACAGGTTATGCAAGGCTAAATGAAAATAGGTTATGTAAGGCTAAATGAAAACAGGTTATGTAAGGCTAAAAGAAAACAGGTTATGCAAGGCTAAAAGAAAACAGGTTATGTAAGGCTAAATGAAAATAGGTTATGTAAGGCAAAAAGAAAACAGGTTATGCAAGGCTAAATGAAAATAGGTTATGTAAGGCAAAAAGAAAATGAAAAACTGAAGCAGAAGAGCTAAGCTTTATGCAAGCTGTTTGGGCTTGTAGGCTGTGCATTTTTTAGGTTTAATAAAATTGGGGATTGGGAAGAATTGTGCTGATTTGGGCAATCCACCTTTTCCAAGATTGCGGTAGAGAATAAAAAAAGGGCAAGCTTACTGCATCGCATCGCTACAACCTCACGCCCTTGCTTCATTCCTGTCCTGGGGGGATTAGAGGGAGCTGATCGTACAGGGCTCACCCAAGCGCAAAAGTATGGTTTTGAAGGTAACCAAGCAAAAATATCTTACAATAATTCAAAAACAATTGATTATCTGTGACTTTAGTAAAGCAATATTGCTTTTAAGCAAGGATAGAATAAATAAGTAAACACTCAAAAGGGCATAGATACCTCATTCGCTATGAATAAATATGCAAATGCATAAACAAGAATCCTTAAAGGGAAGATTGTATTTATTGGAGACCTTTAGGTGGTTTTTTGTTATCTGGCAGTTAACCAAGGCATGCTTTTGGGCACATAACAGGTCAAAAATTATAATTAGGATAAATTAGTAGACCAAATAAATCCAATTAGCCAATAAAAAGATAAATACTATAAAATCCTTTATCTTTGAACCTAATAAAAAATTTATATGAGCTCACCTATAACTAAATCTTTGGCACTAATTTTTCTTGTGGGTATCATTTTTACTGCAAAGGCACAAGAAGCTCCAAGTAACAAAACCATTCAGGTTTATGTGAGCAAACTTGATGAAAGTAGTTCCAAATTGAACCTCTTTATTAAACGAAATAAAGCCCTAATATCGAACACAGATTATAGCACTACCCGCTATTATTGCGAGTTTTTTATAGACCTAAACCTTTTATCGAGTGTTGATTCATTAGCCAATAAATTGGGATATATTACCCAAAACACGTTTAACACAGAGAACATTCAACAAAAAGTTAAGGAGCGAGAAAACAAAATTGAAAAACTCAAATTCGAGAATAAAATTTATACCAATCAACTTAAAGACACCCTGCTGCCAAATTCGAATAGAAACACAGAAAGCATATACAATAAAATCTCCCATAACCTTTCAACCATAGCCAATTTAGAGGTAGAGGTTAACCAATATAATAAAAATGTATACGACAGTTTGTGTTCCGTAAAATTTACCATAAATGACGAATTAAGTACACCAAACAATTCGCGCGTGTCCTTTGTAAATATGCCCGGTATTGAATATGGCCTGTTAAAAATTGAAAACCCAACTACAGGTATTAGTTCATCTCTATACCAAGGACTAAGTGTAAAGTACATGTTTACACGAGGTAAAAGCTATTTTAACCTTGGGGTTTACAAAGTCTTAGAAAATAACTTAAGTGACACATCCCTTATTAATGAGCTGTTCTTAATAAACTTTGGTCAAGATTTCTACCCTCGAAACTTTGGCAGAGGCAAACGGAAGTACTTAAACCTTTATACCGGTTATCAGGTTGGTGGATTTATAACCAACCAAAACAACAACAAAAACAGTGTATTTGTTCCCAATGTCAACCTGAGTATTGGGATTGAATTTCTTAAGACCAAAAACATCTTAATAGACAATAAAGTAAGTTATTTCTTACCTCTAAATGAAATGAACCGAAACCTACGTGGAATTTTATATCAAGCATCTTTTAACTTTGTGTTTTAGGTTTACTATAAAAATACGAACAATTGACGTTCTATCGATAAACCCTATTTGCTATTCTTGTTCGATTCTGTATCATTGCAATAATAAAATTAGTTGACTACAACTTGCTAATGGCAAACAGCCAATAGTGAATAGCCAACAGCAAAAATTATGAATAAGCTAGTTACCGAACTTAACCAACGATTAGAAAAAATAGCCCAAGGTGGAGGCGCAAAAGCAGCCGCGAAACAAAAGGATAAAGGTAAAATGTTGGCGCGCGAACGTGTGGAATACCTATTGGATAAAGACAAACCGCAAATAGAAATTGGTGCCATTGCAGGCTACGAAATGTATGCAGAACATGGTGGCTGTCCAAGCGCGGGTGTGGTGGTGGTAATGGGTTATGTGAGCGGCAGGCAGTGCATAGTAGTGGCCAATGATGCCACCGTAAAAGCGGGTGCTTGGTTTCCTATTACCGGCAAAAAGAATTTACGTGCCCAAGAAATTGCCATGGAAAATAAATTGCCCATCATTTATTTGGTAGACAGTGCAGGCGTTTACTTGCCTATGCAAGATGAAATCTTCCCAGATAAGGAACATTTTGGTAGAATTTTTAGAAACAACGCCATTATGAGCAGCATGGGAATTACCCAAATAGCTGCCGTTATGGGCTCTTGCGTGGCGGGTGGTGCTTACCTGCCAATTATGAGCGATGAGGCCATGATTGTAGATAAAACGGGCTCAATCTTCTTAGCGGGCTCCTACCTTGTTAAGGCAGCCATTGGCGAAGATGTAGACAATGAAACCTTAGGTGGTGCTTCCACGCATTGCGAAATAAGCGGGGTAACCGATTATAAGTTTGAAAATGATGCTGCATGTTTGGATCGGATCAAACGGATATTGGATAAAATTGGCGATTACGAAAAGGCTGGTTTTAATAGGGCTGAACCAATTGCGCCCAAGAAATCGATGGCTGATGTGTATGAGGCTGTGGCTAATTTTACCAAGCCTTTTGACGTGATGGAAATTATTGAGCGTCTAGTGGATGCCGATAGTTTTGATGCTTACAAGGATCTTTATGGCAAAACCATTGTTTGTGGTTATGCGCGCATTGATGGTTGGGCAGTTGGTATTGTTGCCAATAATAGGTTGGTAGTAAAAGCTAAAAAGCCCAAGCAAAATGCAGCCGATAATCCAATCGAAATGCAAATTGGTGGCGTAATTTATAGCGATAGTGCAGATAAAGCAGCCCACTTTATTATGAATTGCAACCAGAAAAAAATACCGCTTCTATTCTTACAAGACGTAACAGGATTTATGGTAGGTTCAAGAAGTGAACATGGCGGTATCATTAAAGATGGCGCCAAATTAGTGAACGCACAAGCTAACTCGGTAGTGCCAAAATTCACCATTATTACAGGCAATTCTTATGGCGCAGGAAATTATGCTATGTGCGGCAAAGCGTATGATCCTCGTTTAATTGCTGCATGGCCCAATGCCAAAATTGCGGTAATGGGCGGCGCGCAAGCGGCCAAGGTATTGCTACAAATTGAAGAGGCAAGTTTAAAGGCCAAAGGGGAGGAAATTGATGAGGTAAAACACAAAGCTTTATTGGACCAAATAACAGAAAGATATGAACGCCAAACTAGTCCTTACTACGCTGCTGCGCGCCTTTGGGTAGATGCCATTATTGACCCAATACAAACCCGCACTTGGATTAGCATGGGTATTGAAGCAGCTAACCATGCACCCATCACCAAAGAGTTTAGGCCGGGCGTAATTAGGGCTTAAAAATGAAAAGAATAAGCCTACTGTCTCTCTACCTATTGTTGTCCATGCCTTGGGCAATTGCTCAAAAGTTGGTGGTTAAACCAGCGCCTAGTTGGACAGTTAAAGAACAGGTTCCAGCCACCAACTTGGTTGATGCATCGGAGGTAAGCAATGGTTACTATTATTTATTGCTAGATGAACAAGAAAAAATTGAAGATGCTGTAGCTTTTAACCACTATGCATTGCATTTTTTAAATGAGGCAGGTGTTAGCAATGGTTCCGAAATTAGCATTGTTTTCCAACCTTCTTTCCAGCAATTGCAATTTCATTACGTGCGGCTAATTCGTGAGGGAAAAAGTATAGACCAGCTTGGCCAAAACAAGGTTCAATTTTTGCAAAGAGAGACCGACCTTGATTATAAAATATTGGATGGCGCCTATACCGCCTTGCTTTCTTTAAAGGATGTGCGTAAAGGAGATGTGTTAGAATATGCATATAGCATAGTTGGTAGAAATCCAATTTTTCAAAACAAGTTCTATACCTCGCGCTTGCTCTCTTTTGGCACACCCGTGGTAGCACAAAAATTAAGATATACCTGGAACAAAAATCGCAAAATAACTTATTTGGTTCAGGGCTACCCAAAATACGCCGCCAAGATAAATGAAAGTGGAAATGAGAAAATTTTGTTCATTGAAAGCAGCGTTTTAAAGAGCGAAGTATTTGAAGAAAATGTCCCCTTCAATTTTGAACCTACCACTCCAGAAATCACCTTATCAGAATATAAATCATGGGAGGATGTTACCCAATGGGCTTTAAATATTTATCCCGAACCAAGTACATCTGCGCCAAATATTAAAGACAAGGTAAAAGAACTCACTTTAAACGAAAAAACCCTTGATAAAAAGGCCCAAAAAATAATCAGGTTTGTACAAGATGAAATTAGGTATTTAGGTATAGAAATAGGGGAGAGTTCTCACAGACCCAGCAAGCCAGAGACCACGCTAGAAAGGCGTTTTGGCGATTGTAAAGACAAAACAGTTTTATTGCGCGCCATGCTTCATGAAGTGGGAATAAAATCTTATCCCATGTTGGTTAATTCGAGATTAAAAGATGGCATAAAACACCTGTTACCTGGTCCGCATGTTTTTAACCATGTTGTGCTAAGCATTGAATTAAATAATGACAATTGTTTCATTGATGCCACCATGGCCTACCAAAGAGGCAAGCTAGATTTAATACAATTTCCTAATTACGGAAGTGGGTTGGTAATAAAGCCAGAAAACGTAAGTCTAACAGGCACATTTATTAACGAAAGAATTAACAAAAGGATTATTGATGAGTACTTTGATATTGGCGATACCCTTGAACCTACAACATTAAAAGTTGTTACTCATTTTTATGGTGAACAGGCAGATGAGGTGCGACTTGAACTGGCAAATACGGCAGCAGCAGAAACTCAAAAAAACTACTTAAAATTTTATCGAAATTCGTTTGATGATATAAGTACCAATGGCAAAATGTTGGTAGAAGATGATGATGACAAAAACGAGCTAATTATTACAGAATTCTATTCAATTAATGATGCTTGGACCTATAACGAAAGGGAGAAATTATTTGAGTTTAATGTTTTTGCACAAACCTTAAGAGGCCTGATATCTGAGCCAAAACAAGGCATTAGAAAGTATCCGTATGGGTTAAGATATCCATTTGAGGCAGAACAAACAATTCACCTCAATTTGCCTGAAAAATGGGACATTAAATCGGAGAAAACGACTTTATTCAACCCAGCCTTTCTTTATACTTATACCTCAAAATTTGACGAAACCACAAATCAACTAGATTTAAGCTATCATTATATTTCTGGCAAAGATATTGTTGAACCCAATGAGTATAAAAAATTTGTAGACGACTCAAAAAAAATCTCTGATTTATATGGATATCGAATAACTTGGAATCTCAATAAAATTGCCAATTCAGCTAACATGAACACCTATAATTGGGGACTTATATTCCTAAGCATAATGCTTTTAATAATAGCTGCAATTATTGCTAAAAGATTGTTTTTGAATTTTGATCCATTACCCAAAAACGGGCTGCCAAATGTTTCAATTACAATTGGGGGGTGGCTTATCCTAATTGCCATTGGACTGTTACTTTCGGCTGTACTTCAAGTCTACAATTTCTTTGGACAAGATTTGTACAATCAAAACCAATTAAGCCTATTAAACTCACCAGAAAACCCTTATTATAGTCCGTTTTGGGGATTATTTTACACCATAGAAATTCTCCTTTCTGTTCCCTTTTTTGTTTTAACCCTGCTTGCTATTGTGCTATTTTTTAGGAGACGAACTAGCTTTCCTCCTATTTATATTACCTTATTGGCATATCATGTATTGTACACCATTTACCAAATTATCCTTGCCGAGCAGTTCGAATTTGAAGGAGGGAACTTTGAATATTATAGAGACTTTGCACGTGCATTAATTGGGTCGGCCATATGGATTCCTTATATTTTGCGCTCGCAAAGGGTGAATCAAACTTTTACAATGATGACATAAGTCAATAGATAAATGCATGCATTGGAAAACTTACATGGTATTATGGTATGAACCAAAACCCCGTTTTTAGGGTATCGCTTTAAGTTAGTCTAATAAATAATGGAAAATTGTTTTTAGGAGGCCTTAATTTCCTGATTTTAATAATACCGATTATACAAAACATATTGTCCAATTTCGACAAATAACTCATTGAACTATTATTTTTTTGTTTCGGCATTTACCATGGTAAAATTATCGAATAGCTTTGGGCTATTAATAATTACAATTGATATAACTTGATTTTTAGATAAATATACCTTATTTAGTGGCACTATTTAAACCCATTCTATATGTTGAATTTTGCGCCAATAAAAACATGGCTTGCCTCAAAATCAGTACTTGTAGCCATTGCTGTTATCACCCTGGTTTCGGGCATTTATTTTTTAAATACCAAGTCGGCCAAAAGAAAGCACGGACAAATAGATGCGGCTTATGCAAGCTATATTAGTGCGCATACGGCTGGCAGTATTTCTAGGGCCTCGAGCATACGCGTTCAACTTGCAAACAACTTTGCCGATAGCAGCAAAATTGGAGAAGAACTACATGTATTTAGTTTTGAACCAAATATAAAGGGCACCACACGTTGGCTAGACGCTTCCACCATCGAATTTATTCCGGCTGAACCAATGCCATCTGGACAAAATTATGTGGCCAGTTTTCTGCTAGATAAGATAGTAGATGTGCCAGATGAGTTAGAAGAATTTGAATTCGATTTTAAGGTAATTAACCAAGATTTTGAAGTTTCCTTCCCCACTTTTGAAACCCTCGATCCGCTTAAACTGCAATACCAAAGAATTGCCGGAACGCTTATCACCGCCGACATTGAGGACGAGCAAAAAATTGAACAACTGCTTAAAGTTTCGCAAAGCGGTAAACTATTTACCATTAAATGGGACCATGCTGCCGATAAAAAAACACACCGCTATGTGGTAGATAGTTTAATAAGAAAAAACATCGAAACCGAAGCACTGATTCAATGGGATGGTGCGTCCCTTAATTTAGATAAAAAGGGAGAACATAAACTGGCCATTCCAGCTATAGGCGATTTTAGCGCCATCAATGCCATGGTGGTGAACGATGGCTCCCAATATATATCCGTGTATTTTTCTGACCCCATTATGCAAGGCCAAGACCTAAAAGGACTCATTCATTTTGATGGCAATGGGAATGCCGCCATTACCAATCCAATTGAATTAAAATATACCATTGATGGACACTATGTAAAGTGTTACCCCAATATCACTTTAAGTGGTACTTACAAATTGAACATAGAATTGGGCATTCAAAATTCATTGGGATATAAACTAAAAAGTACCCAGATGTTTATGGTAGATTTTGCCGATTTACTCCCATCTGTTAGCTTTATTGGCAAAGGAGTAATTATGCCATCGAGCCAAAAGTTAATGATGCCTTTTGAGTCGGTTGGATTAAAGGCAGTAGACGTTATTATTACTAAAATTTACGAAAATAATGTGGCTCAATTTCTTCAGATAAACGACCTAAAAAGCGAGAGAGAAATTGCCCGTGTGGGCAGGCCTATCATTAGAAAAACAATTGCCTTAGATAACGACAAGCTCACTGATTTACGCAAAGTAAATACCTTTAACCTAAACCTAGATAAGTTCATTAGAACCGAGCCTGGAGCGATTTATCAAGTGAAAATAACTTTCAAAAAAGCATATTCTTTATACAGGTGCACTGGCGATGAAGCAGCGGTAGAAGAAGATGACATGAAGAGCTTGGATCAAGAAGAAAATTGGGATGGCGAAAAACAAGAAGCAGAAGCAAGTTTGTGGGACTACTCAGAAGAATACTATAACGAAGATTATAATTGGAACGACAGAGACGATCCTTGCAAAAAATCCTATTACAATCCGCAGCGTTGGGCCAAGAAAAACATCATGGCATCGGACTTAGGAATTATAGCCAAAAAAGGAAGCGGCAACCAATACTTTTTTGCCGTTACCAACCTCCTTAGCACCAAACCTATGAGCGGGGTTACCTTAGATTTATTAGACTACCAGCAACAAATCATTACCACTGGAACCACAGATGGAGATGGCTGGGCTAAAATAAATTTCACCCGCAAACCATTTTTACTGGTAGCAAAATTCAAAGAACAAAGAGGCTATTTAAAATTAGATGATGGCTCCACTTTAAGTGTGAGTCAGTTTGACGTTTCTGGCGATGTTGTACAAAAAGGATTAAAAGGCTTGCTATACGGCGAACGCGGTGTGTGGCGGCCCGGAGACTCCTTGTATCTCAACTTTATTTTAGACGATAAAAACAACACCTTACCCCCATTTCATCCCGTGAGTTTAGAAATTTACAACCCATTGGGCGCCTTATATAAACGCATCATTCAAACCCAATCGCTCAATGGATTTTACGACTTTAGAACCAGCACCGATGCCGATGCCATTACTGGAAATTACTTGGCCAAGGTTAAGGTAGGAGGCGTTATATTTCAACGCACCTTAAAGATTGAAACGGTGATGCCTAACCGACTCAAAATTGAGTTAAATTTTCCAAAGGCCACCATTTTAAAAGATGAATCACTTAATACCATCCTAAAATCTAAATGGCTGCATGGAGCCATTGCAGATAAGTTAGACGCCAAAGTTGAAGCCACGCTTACACCCACTGCCACTGGCTTTAAGCGATTTGCCGATTATACTTTCGACAATCCCACTAAGAAATTTAGCAGCGAATCGCAAGTAGTTTTTGAAGGCAAACTCGACGAAAATGGAGAAGCCAATTTAAAAATTAATTTCAATTTAGAAACGCCTTCAGCAGGCATGCTCAATGCCAATTTTATAACCAAAGTTTTTGAACCTGGAGGCAGTTTTAGTGTAGATAGATTTAGCATACCTTATCACCCTTATACATGTTATGTAGGCATGAAAATGCCTAAGGGCGATGTGGCCAGAGGCATGCTGCTTACCGATACAAACCATGTGGTTCAAATTGTATGTGTGAACCCAGATGGCGCACTCATTAAAGGCACCAGAAAAGTAACCGCAAGGTTGTACAAAATTAACTGGCGTTGGTGGTGGGATAAGAGCGAAGACGACCTTAGCTCGTATGCCAATAGCGAAGAATATTCGAACCTATTCGAAAAAGAAATAACCACCACAAATGGCATCGGAAAATTTGACTTTAAAGTAAACTATCCAGAATGGGGCAGGTATTTAATGGTGTTAGAAGATGAGGCAGGACATAGCACTGGCAAAGCCTTTTACATGGATTGGCCAGGTTGGGCTGGAAGGGCGCAAAACGACAATTCGATGGAAGCCGTGATGCTAAATTTTAACCTCAATAAATCGAGTTTTAGTGTAGGCGAAAAAGCCAGCATTACCCTACCAACTCCACAAGCAGGTAGGGCTTTATTGAGCATCGAATCTGGCACCGAAGTAATAGAGACACATTGGATAGAAGCACAAAAAGGGCAAACAACCTATCAATTCACCATCACCAAAGACATGTTGCCAAATGTATATGCACACGTAACTTTGGTTCAGCCACATGCCCAAATCTTGAACGACCTCCCCATTCGTTTATACGGCATGATGCCCATTAGCGTAGTGGACCCACAGAGCAAATTGAGTCCGGTTATTACTATGCCCAATCAAATTAGGCCAGATGTAAACAACAATATTAGCATTAGCGAATTGAGCGGAAAAGCCATGACCTATACCTTGGCCATAGTAGATGAAGGACTCTTAGACCTAACCCGATTTAAAACACCAGACCCACACAGCCATTTTTATGCTAGAGAAGCATTGGGGGTAAAAACTTGGGATTTATACGATTTTGTGATGGGTGCATTTGGTACACAATTTAACCGCGTATTAAGCATAGGAGGAGATGAAGGTTTGAACCGAAAATCGAAATCGAATAAAGCCAAACGATTTAAACCAGCCGTTAAATTTATAGGACCTTTTTATTTAGCAGCCAATCAACAGCACAACCACAACATCAATATTCAGGATTATGTAGGGGCGGTGCGTGTAATGGTGGTGGCAGGATACGAAGGCGCCTATGGCTTTGCCGAGAAATCGGTACCTGTTAAAAAACCATTGATGATATTGGCCACCTTACCCAGGGTACTTCGTCCGAACGAACTCGTAAAATTGCCCGTAAACGTTTTTGCCTTAGAAAATTCTGTGAAGCAAGTATCGGTTCAGGTCATTGGAAACAACTTGGTTGAAGTAGTAGGCAGCAACAAAAAAAACATGATATTTAGTAAGCCAGGCGATGAGATTGTTAACTTTGATTTGCGCGTAAAAAAAGAATTGGGAATAGCCAAAGTAAAGGTGATTGCAAGTTCCGGAAATGAAAAAGCCACCTACGAATTTGAGCTCGAAGTAGAGAATCCAAATCCATACGAAAACAACATCTACGAAGGCTCAATGGAAGCCAATGCGGCCTTAAATTTAGCGTATGAATTACCCGGCATAACAGGCACCAATACGGCTAGTTTAGAAGTCTCGAGCATCCCTCCTATTAATTTAGAAAAACGACTCAGGTACCTCATTCAGTATCCACACGGTTGCGTAGAACAAACTACCTCAGCAATATTCCCACAATTAGCCCTGAACCAATTAATGGACTTAAATGATGGCTGGAAAAAACAGATCGACCACAACCTAAAAGCAGGCATTACGCGGCTAAAAGGATTTCAAACATCAGAAGGCGGCATGAGCTATTGGCAAGGAGAACAAAATGCCGATGAGTGGGCAAGCAATTATGCTGGACATTTTATGGTAGAGGCACAGAATGCTGGCTATTCATTGCCCTTAAACTTTTTAAACAATTGGAAGAAATTTCAACGCAACAAAGCATTGGCGTGGGTACCATCAGGCAATAGCGGCAGCGAACATATTCAGGCTTATCGCTTATACACTTTGGCCTTATCTAAATCGCCAGAATTAGGTGCCATGAACCGCTTAAAAGAGCAAACAAAATTAAGCTCGGCAGCCCGTTGGCGATTAGCTGCAGCGTATGTATTGGCTGGCAATAAAGACGTTGCATTGAGTTTAATAAAAAATGAAAAAATCCTTGTGCTGAACCAACAAAATAGCACCCAAGACGACACCTATGGATCTGTGGAAAGAGACGAAGCCATGATGTTGGAAACGCTCATTTTGTTAGGCGATAACAACAAAGCCACCGCATTACTTAAGAAAGTATGCAATAACCTGGGGAGCCAAATGTATATGAGCACGCAAACTACAGCCTATTCATTGTTGGCGGTTGCAAGCTTAACTGGCAAGTTTAACAGCAAGCAAGTTTTGGAGTTTGAATATACTTTTGGTGGCAAAACAAATACGTTTAGAACCAAGCAAGCATTGGCACAAATTCAACTGCCCATTAATGGCAACAAAGGTGGAAAAATAAGCATTAAAAATAAGAGCGGACAGTTAACTTTTGTGCGACTGATTACAAGAGGAAAACCAGAATTAGGCAAGCAAACCAGTGCCCAACAAAACATGGTAATGGAAGTTCATTATAAAACCATGCAAGACCAACCATTAAACCCAAGCAGCATTGTACAAGGCACAGATTTTAAAGTGGAAGTAAGCATAAGCAACCCGGGATTGGTAGGCGATTTCAAGAACTTAGCCCTATCGCAAATTTTTCCATCGGGATGGGAGATACACAATGCCCGCATGAATAATACCGAAACAGATGGTAAGTATGGCGTGCCACGTTATCAAGATTGGAGAGACGATAGGGTTTACTCGTATTTCGATTTAGGAAGCAAACAAAAAGTAACCTTTGTGGTGCTACTTAATGCCGCTTACTTAGGCAATTTTTACTTGCCAGGATTCTCTTGCGAGGCTATGTATAACGGCAATGTTCAGGCACGGGAAGTAGGCAAATGGGTTGAGGTTATTAAATTGCCAAAAACTAATACTGATTAAGCATTTATTCTAGCATAAAAGCCCTTTTCATTTTTGGGTATATGAGAACTTGCCAAAAAATATTTACGGATTAAAATTTTTAATTAAATTCGAATTTTGTTTATAGTAAAAGTTCCTTCTAGTTTTGGGTTGGGCAATCCCCATCAAATTATGATACATAGGCTCCAAAACCATGAATTCCATAATCTGGCGGGTTCTCTGCAATGTCAATTTCACTATAACAGTATTGGTGAATATTGTGAATTGATGTATTAATATTTCTTGGATTGTTAATTGGAAACAACCAAAAACACTGTCCTATTCCAATACTAGATTTTCCTGGTGGCCTATTTACCTTAAACCTTGCCTCAAAATACCCATATTTAAATGCATCCTTAGAAATTAATTCACCTTTAGTGTAACTAAACTTTTTATCAAACCTCTGCCAATTACATGTATGCTACTCCCGCTTTTTAAACCACTAGTGTTCTTTTCTTAAATTAATTATAAGGTAGTAATAGTAGAGTGAAAATAGGGAAATAACTCGATAGAGTTATTCCCTATTTTCGCAATTTTTCTTTT
>Ga0163151_10000099_pt1 | contig 142246 bp, 159 predicted proteins | sample OliLakLV19MP5IB2_FD_145596 | JGI IMG/M metagenome (GOLD analysis project Ga0163151, IMG submission 145596) | Freshwater microbial mat bacterial communities from Lake Vanda, McMurdo Dry Valleys, Antarctica - Oligotrophic Lake LV.19.MP5.IB-2 | ecosystem: Environmental > Aquatic > Freshwater >...
ATATTGGACTAACCATATTTGGAGTTCCATATGCTGCTTCCACTTCCCTGCTTGCAGGAATTTTAACAGCTGTCCCAATGATAGGACCGATCATAGGCGTAATTCCTCCGCTTCTTATTGCGATAGTCGAAAAACCTGATCAAGCTCTAATTATTTTCTTAACAATATTCTTGATTCAGCAATTTATATTTAATGTTATTGGACCAAAACTAATTGGAAAAGCATTTAATGTAAATCCTGTCATCGTAATCCTTTCTCTTATAATTGGTATTAAAGTCGCAGGATTTTTAGGAGCAATTCTTGCAGTTCCAGTAATAAGTATTATTATAGTAGCAGGTGAAGAATTATATGAATATTACTTCAAGGAAAAAGAAGAAAAATCATAATAATTTTTAAAAAATCATATGATACAATTTGCATATGAACACACAAACCCTTAAAGGTTTCCGCGATTTTCTTCCCAGAGATGTCAGAAAAAGAAATTTCGTTTTAAATACTCTAAAGCAGGTTTTTGAATCTTATGGATTTGAACCGCTTGAAACACCTGTTCTTGAATATGCAGAAGTTCTTACTGGCAAATATGGTGAGGAGGGAGACAAACTCATGTATAAGTTTGAGGACAACGGCGGACGAAGAGTCGCAATGAGATATGATCAAACAGTTCCCCTGGCACGCGTTATAGCCCAATATGCTAATGACATTCCCCTTCCCTTCAAAAGATACCAAATCCAAAATGTATATAGAGCTGAGAATACACAAAGAGGAAGATACAGAGAGTTTCTTCAGGTCGATGCAGACACAATTGGCTCTGCATCTCCACTAGCTGATGCAGAAATAATTGCAATGACAATTACAGCTTATAAATTGCTCGGATTCAATGACTTTAAAGTTCTTATAAATGACCGTGAAATTCTTAAAGTTCAGGAAGCAGAACTGGGACCATGGGTAAAAGAAGGAATGGGACCAAAAGAACTTGCGGAAATGGATCTTATTGTTGCTCGCGCTGTTGATAAGCTTGAAAAAGTAGGCGAAGAAAGAGTTATTTCTGAGATCTCTGAAAGAACTCCCTACAACAAAGAACAAGCTCGTGAATGGCTTTATGTTCTTAAGAAAAAAGATTCTACTCCTCATATAAAAGCTATTTTTGAACAATTAGAAAAAGCGGGAATTGATAAGAAGCATTATCAATTCTACCCTATTCTCGCCCGCGGACTCGACTATTATACAAATACAATTTTTGAAGTTATCACACCTAAATACCCTGGCTCTCTAGGTGGAGGCGGAAGATATGACAAGCTTATCGGTATGTTTGCTGAAAAACAAGTCTCAGCAGTAGGCTTTTCATTTGGATTTGATAGAACAATCGAAGTGATGGAAGAATTACAACTCTTTCCTGATAATCTAGGCGGAACGATGCTTCTTGTAACAAATATGAATAGCAGAGCCCTTGAAATAGCAAACGAAATAAGAAGCAAAGGAATTAATACTGAGCTTTATATAGATGATAAAGAACTAGACAAGCAACTAAAATATGCTGATAAAAAGGGAATTCCATTCGTTCTTCTTATTGAAGGTGATAATTTAATTCTTAAAAATATGAAAACAGGTGTTAAAAAAGAGGTTAACCTAGAAAATCTGTCCCATGAGCTATCCTAAGAACCTTGGAGCGATCCGAATTGCGATTTTATTTCTAATACTTGCGAACATTATATGGGGCGCGGGATTCCCTATCTATAAATGGGCGCTTGCTGAACTTCCTCCATTTACATTTGCTTTCTTAAGATTTTTTATTGGTGCACTAATTTTGTTTCCGTTTGTAGCAAAAAAATTAAAAATTGCTAGACAAGACTGGAGAAATACATTCTTGCTTGCATTTTTCGGAATAACATTGTTAATTCCATTTTTATTTCTAGGCCTACAACTAACACCAAGCATTAATGCTCCCGTAATTATTGCCGTTGGCCCAATACTGCTTATTGGAGCTTCAATATTGTTTCTTAAAGAAACCCTTAAATTAAAAGTTCTTGGCGGAACTTTAATTAGTCTTTTAGGAATAATAGTCATTATTATTCACCCAATTCTCGTTGATGGGTTCTCGGGAGGATTCATAGGAAATCTGCTTATTCTTATTGCAACAGTTTGTGGCGTAATACAAGCTGTTCTTCTTAAAAAATTAACCGTGAGAAATAATCCATTAACCCTTACATTCTGGATGTTTTTAATTGGCTCTCTCCCATTGCTACCCTTTGTGATTTGGGAAGCTCAAACATTCAATATCGTGGCCGATATAACTATTAAAGGCTTCATGGGACTTGCTTATGGAATATTTTTTGCGGCAATTCTTGCTCACTACTTCCTAGCTTATGGCATTCAACACATCAAAGCTTCAGAGGTTGGCGTATTTACATATGTAGATCCAATTGCAACTGTTCTGGTAGCTGTACCCCTCCTTGAAGAAGCTATCACTTTCCCTTATCTCGCTGGGGCAATGCTCGTATTCTTGGGAATTTTCATAGCAGAAGGAAGGCTTCACTATCATCCCCTTCACAAACTTTTTAATCGCGAGAAGGGATTAATAGGAAATTCTTAAGCTTCAATCTTGTCATTAGGCACAATTTAGAGTATAATAATTCCAATGAAACAAGCGATCCACCCACAATATTTTGATGAAGCACAAATAGTTTGTGTTTGTGGTCATAAATGGAAAACGGGCTCAACGAACGAAATGATTCGCGTGGAGCTGTGTTTTAATTGTCATCCTTTCTATACTGGAGAACAAAAGTTCGTTGATACAGCTTCAAGAATTCAGAAATTCCAAACTAGAACAGAAAACGCTAAGAAATACCAAGTCATAAACAAAGATAAGAAAGAACAGGAAAAGAAGAAGGCAGAGTCTCCAAAGTCGCTTCGCGAAATGCTCGCACAAATCAGTTAGCTAAATTTTCCCATGGATGATTATAGAAAAGCCTTAATAGAGGCCTTAGATAAAAAAATTGCTGATACTACTTCCCTGCTTGTCGACCCACAGCTTAAAGAAATGGCAGAAATAGAGCTTGCAGAACTTAACAAACAGCGAGACCTAATCATGGGAAATTATGAATCAGAAGTGTCAGAAGACGATGATTCACTAGATCAGAGGAATATAATTCTCCAGTCAAGCGGTGCAGCCGGAGGAGAAGAAGCCAAACTTTGGGGAGATGAACTTCTTAGAATGTACACTCGCTTTGCAGAACGAGTTGGCATGAAAGCAGAATCCGTTGACGAAGGTGTGCTTCGCTTCTCCGGAAAATGGAATGGAAAAGAACCTTTTAACGTTTTTAAATATGAAGCGGGCGTTCACAGAGTCCAAAGAATTCCGGCTACAGAAAAAAGAGGAAGAGTTCATACATCAACTGCGACAATCTCAGTTCTTCCTGAGCTTGAAGACATTGATCTTCATATAAATCCTCAGGATGTAATATTTGAAGCATATCGCTCCGGTGGTCATGGCGGACAGAATGTCAATAAAGTTTCAACAGCAGTCAGACTTAAGCATGTCCCCTCTGGGATAGTTGTTACAGCTTCCACAGAAAGATTTCAGGGACAAAATAGAGACATTGCCATGAATCTACTTCGTGCCAAGCTTTGGGAAATAGAGGTTGAAAAACAACACTCTGAAATATCCTCTCTCAAATCTACTCAGGTTGGACGCGGTACGAGAAGCGAAAAAATCAGGACTTATAATTTCCCTCAAGATCGCTTAACTGATCACAGAATTAATAAATCATGGCATAATTTACCAAAACTTATGGATGGAGAAATTGACGAAATCTTAAGTGCTAATTATGAAGAAAATTGATCTAAGTCTTTTTTCCTATACTCTTCAATAAGCTCAATATGCTTATCATCAACTAAAATTTTTGCTAAATGGTGACCGCCCGCTACATGTGGCAAAACCACATAATCTGCTCCTGCTCTATAAAGTTCTTTTGCATGCTCTTTCTCTAAAGTCTGCATAACTACTTTTGGTTTATTTTTCATCCTTTTTATTGAATGAAGTAAAGCTAAATTATCCTCATAATCTGAAACTGTAGAAATAACAAGCTTCGATTTATCAAGATCAACTAATTCCTGAATCTCACTGTCTGCAATATCACCGAAATAGCATTCAATATTTTTTTCTTTTAATTTAGATATTACATTTGGATCAAAATCCAAAACAACAAATTCCTGCTTGTTCTCAATAAGAGAGTTAAGAATACTCTCTCCCATTCTTTTGGCCCCTATCAGAATAATATGGTCTTTATGATTATTCATTTTTATACTTTTTTCCCTTGCATTTTTACGTTCAAAAATTACTAAATATTTTTCCAAATGTTTATAAAGAGTGTTTGAGTTAAGAATCATATAAGTAGATATTACAAAAGTAACAGCCCCTACAAATGTAATTAAAGCTATATTTTGATCACTTATATGTCCAATTCTATTTCCCATAAACATTACTATTAAGGAAAATTCTGAAATCTGAGCTACTGTTAGGCCCGCCATAAATCCTGTTCTTTTTCTATATCCCATAATTCCCATAAGGATCATTACGATGATTGGATTTCCAATTAGCACAAAAAGAGAAAGAATTATACCGGGAATAAGGATTGTGGATAAATCTGAAATGAGTATCCCCATACCTATAGTCACAAAGAAGATTGTTATAAAAAAATCACGAAGAGGCTTAATTCGTGATGTAATTTGATAACTCTCATATGAGTTTGCTAAAGCGAGTCCAGCTAAGAAGCCACCAATTTCAATTGAAAATCCAATAAAGGGAGAGCTAACGAGTGCTGCTACTCCAAATGCCCATGCAAGACTAAATAAAAACAATATTTCTGATGAATGAGAAATCTTGTTAAGTATCAAAGGGAGTAATTTTCTGCTTATCAATATTACAAATCCAAATAATGCTATCGACTTTATTGCCACTAAAATAAAGTCAATTGGCGATAACCCACCTCCTGCTGTAAAACCGGATAGTAAAATAAGGGCAATAATCGCAACAAAATCTTGAACCAATAAAAATCCAACTGATATTTTTCCATATAAACTATTTAAATCTCTTTTATCGGAAAGAAGCTTTACTATAATAATTGTGCTTGAGAACGTAAGCGCAATGCTTATATAAACGGATGCAACCTGAGAAAACCCTAACAAAGTACAAATTATAAAACCCAGTCCTGACGTGAAAACGATTTGACCAATTCCGGTTATTAATGAAATTTTGCCTACGGATTTTAATTCTGAAAATCTGAGCTCAAGACCTAGCATAAAAAGCAGAAGAGTTATTCCCACTTGAGCTAATGATTCCATAAGCTCTCCGCCGTGGATTTTATAAATTCCCAAAGGCCCAATTATTACACCGGCTAATATATAGGCAAGTACTGGCGGCTGTTTTAAAAATCGGAAGATAATTGCAAGAAATGCAGCAAGACAAACAATAACAGTTAACTCAAAATAAAATAAATCCATTATCTTATTCTAGACAATCTTTATTTCTTCCTCAAGCTCTATATTATAATTTTCTTTTACTTCTTTTTTTACTAAATCAATTAATCCTAAAACGTCTGTTGCTTTTGCATTTCCGAGATTTACGATAAAGTTAGGATGCTTTGTTGAAATCTGAGCATTTCCAATCTTTTTACCTATAAGATCGAGTGAAACGATAAGCTTTGCAACAGGTAGAATAGGAAATGGATCCTGCTTAATATTTGCTTCAAATTTTTTCAATACATCAGAAGGAACATTCTCAGTGGGAACATTTTTAAAAGTACTTCCAATATTTGGATAATTTAGGGGATGCCTGTCTATTCTGTAATCTATTTTTTCCTGCGTGTCTGCTTTTATTTTTGCCTGATCTCCCTTCTTAAATTTAAATTTTGCTGAAAGAATAATCTCGTGTTCTTTTTCACCAGATTTAAAAATACTTTGTCTATAATCAAATTTACATTCTTTATTATTTCTAACTATTAATTCCAAACTGTGGGGCTCAAGACTAGATACTTCAAAAAGATTATCTTTTGTCTCACCTTTGAATGCTCCCGCATTACCTCGTATTGCTCCCCCAACGGTCCCTGGCAAACCTCCAGCCCATTCAAGTCCTGATAGATTGTTTTGTGTTGCAAATGTCACCAGCTCTTCCATAAGGACTCCTGACGATACACTTACTATTAAATCTTCACGAGATACACTATCCATTGAATTCTTTAGAACCAGACCCCTGAATCCGTCATCATTGAAAAGAACATTTGTTCCGCGACCCAAAACAAAAATAGACTTAAGTTCAGGATCGATTTCTTTATATTCAGAAACTGCTTCTGCTAGTTCTTCGCGGTTTTTAAACTCATAAAAATAATCAGCAACACCGCCAATCTGGTAATTACAGTGTTTTTTAAGAGGTATGGATTGTTTTAAAATCATTTTTTAAGGGGTACTTTCCAAAGTAGCTTTAACATCTCTCACTTCCCCGTCTCGCCATACTTTTAGAGTAACTTCGTCCCCTGCTTTATTCTCTGATATTGCTTGGGAAAGTTCAAATGTGTCTTTAGTAATCTTCTTATTATCAATGTGTGTGATTATGTCGGATCTTGTAATTCCTGCATCTGCCGCTGGAGAGCCTTCACTTACACTTTCAACAAGTGCTCCAGAAGCTAAATCAGTTTCTTCTGCCATCTCTGGTTTAATCATAATATATGAAACTCCAAAATATGCTCTCTCGAATTGCCCACCCTTGTTAAAGGTATCGATTGAAGCCTTAATGACATCTATTGGAAGAGCGAAACCTATATTTTGCCCGCCTGCTGTCACAGCAGTATTTACACCTATCACCTGGGATGAAGAGTTTAAAAGCGGCCCACCTGAATTTCCAGGGTTAATTGCAGCATCAGTTTGAATTACATCATCTAATTCTTCTGCGTATCCTTCAAAAAAACTTCCTGCCGTAATTCTGCGTCCCAGTCCGGAAATCATACCAGTTGTAACTGAATTCCGAAATTCTCCCAAGGCGGATCCTATCGCAATAGCAAACTGTCCTATTTTAAGATCTTTTGATGAACCAAATTCGATTGGCTTGAGATTATTTGCATTGATCTTGAGAATTGCAACATCATAAGTTTTATCGCTACTTGTTATAACTTTATAATCCACTCCATCATCTAAAACTACATGCTTATTGGTAACGATTAAACCGTCACTACTAACTATAAATCCAGATCCTATTACATCTGGCCCTGCATCTTCTTCTGGTAATTCCTCAATACCAAAATATGATAATATCTCCTGGTCTCTTCGGAAAATTCCTTTTGATTCCTCAGCTATTGCAACTACTGAAGGTCCAACTCTCTCAACAGCCTCTATTACTACCAACTCTTGCGTAAGAACTCTAACCTTATCATTTACATTCTCTGTATCTTTTTGATTAGAAAATCTATCTGTTATTGCTGAGAAAACAAATAAAAAAATTATCAAGCCTGCTGCCAATATCAACAATCTTTTCATAAAGGAGGATTATTTTAACAACTCTCGCACAGCCTTTTCAAGCTGGAAGTCACGTTCTGGCTCTTTAGTGTTAAGAGCAACTGACACATCAGGAGTTAAGCCTTTATCATGAACCCAAGTCCCATTTGGAGTTAACCACTTTGCAATTGTTACGTGTAACCCTGAACCCTTACCCAAATCTTCCGCCTGCTGAATTGTTCCTTTTCCAAATGATGTTTCTCCAACAAGCGTTGCGCGCCCGTGGTCTCTTAATGCTCCAGCTACAATTTCACTTGCGGACGCTGAACCCTTATTAATAAGAACTATTACAGGTATATCAGTTAATAAACCACGTCTGTTTACCTTCAGCTCATTTCTTTGCCCATTCTCCTCTTCCATCACCACAACCTGTCCTTCTTCCAAAAATTCAGAAGCAATAAATACGGCATCAGTTAAGTATCCTCCAGGATTATTTCTAAGATCAAAAACTATACCCTTAATATTCTTATTTTTATTCATTTCGATACCCAGCTGATTAATCGCCCCGAGCCATTCTTCATTTGTATTATCACCAAACTGAGAAAGCGTTATGTATGCCACCTGCGCTTCGCCTTCTTCCTTAGTTAGCTTTACTCCATTAAGATCCTTCGCCTTTTTAATATCAGCCTGAACACTTTTTACGGTAATAACGTCACGTGTAATCTTAAGATCTTTAGGCTCTTTGTCTTTAGCTCCAACCGTAAGAGTTACGGAAGTTCCTTTTGGCCCTCTAATTTTCTCAACAGCTTCGTTTATATTCCAATTTATAGCTGATTTACCGTCAACTGCCATAATTATATCTCCTGATCTTATTCCAGCTTTTTGTGCCGGACTGCCGTTGAGAGGAGCTATTACAATAATCACTCCATCTTTTGTTCCAAGCTCTGCTCCAATTCCCTGGAATTGCCCTGCAAGACCTGCTTTGAAATTCTCATTCTGAACTGGAGGAAGATAAACAGTAAACTGATCTCCTAAGCTATTCACCATTCCAGAAATTGCTCCATTTACCATTTTTTGAGGATCAAGTTTTGTCTTATCATAATAATCTTTTTCAAGCTTTTGCCACACAATCCAGAACTGTTCAAAATCTGCATTACTTACTGCGGGAGGCGGCTCTTTACTTGCAACAACAATTTGAGGCTTATAACCTTTCCAATCAAAGCTGATTTTATTTACACCAACGTAATAACCGACAAGAACTGAAATTGCGATTACTAAAACTAGCTGAATTTTGGGAGATTTGTGCATAAAGAACTATTATAAAGAACTGAAGGGCTTTTCTCAACCAGTACAAACGAAGTCTTTTAGACTCTAACTACAAATGAAATGAGTGCCAAATGTCTAGCGTATTTTGTATTTAGAGCAAGTGCAGCTTGGTGCTTTGCGCAAAGTCCGTTTCTGCTTCTAGGAATGATCTTTCCGCGCTCTGTTAAGAATCGCTGCAGAACAGCTGTATCTTCAAATGTTGGTTCTTTTTTCTCTGCGCAGAAATAGCATTCTTTTGGAACGCCTTTCATTATTCTCTTTTTTGGTCTTCTATCTCTTGCCATATATTTTTTTAGAAAGGGATATCATCCGGGGCAACTTCTCCTGAGGATGTCTCCTCTGGAGAATCGGATTCTTCTTCCTTTACATCCTTCTTCTTTGTTTCCTTTTTCTTTGCTTGTCCTGAGCTTGTCGATGAAGCTTTCTCTTCTTCAGCTGGTTCTTCAGAAGAATCCTCTTCTGGTTTTGGAGCTCTAGCTCCCCCATCAAGAAGAATCATATCTGAAATAATCACTTCTGTTGTACTTCTCTGTGCTCCGTCTTGTCCTTGCCAATTTCTAGTCTGCAGTCTTCCTTCAACGTAAACTTTCTTTCCTTTAGTTAAGAACTGCGAACAAAGCTCAGCTAACTTATTCCAGGCAACTATTCTATGAAAATCTGCCTCGTCCTTCTTCTCTCCTGCATCTGTTGTCCAGCTTCTGTTAGTTGCAATGCTAAACGAAACAACAGCTGTGCCTTGCGGCGTATATCTCAGTTCCGGATCTCTCGTCAAATTCCCAATCAACTGTACTCTATTTAGTGATCTAGCCATTATTTTGTTCTTAAGAGAAGATGTCTTAGGACATCGTCATTATTAAATAATTTTCTTTCAAAATCAGCACTAAGAACTTCTTCAGATTCTGCATTTACAGAAGTAAAGTATCCAGAAACTTCTTTCTTGATAGGATAAGCCAATGGCTTTTGTCCCCATTCCTTTTCTGCAACTTTTGCTTTTCCAAATCCTGCTTTTACAGAATCCAAAAGCTTTTTGCGATCTGCATCCTTAAGAGTTGATCTTAAAACGAGTGTTAAGTTATATGTCATTTTGTGAGTCTAATTTTAACACAACGCATGGCTAATGACAATTAGAGAATATGGTGCATTTTATTCTTCGTCAATTCGAAGATATGTGCATGAAAGACAGAAGAAAATAATTTTAGAGACCCTGAAATAAATTCAGGATGACAAGACAAAACCGTGCCTAAAACATCAATCCTGAGCCTAGTCGAATGGATTAATATCTTGGGTGCGGGGCGGGTATAATTTGGGTTGGACGTCGTATGACGTTTTATGTCAGGACTCATCCTAACGATATAAACCATCCGTAGTTTCCCCGCCGCCTTGTCTGCAAAAAGTAGGATTGCGTCCGTAGCCTGATCGCATAGGACCAAGGTATTGACGCAAACTCTCCAGCTTGCAGGATCTGTAACCAACAGGAATTGTTGTATGCCTTGTAGGCGATGCGTAAACGCGCTTGTCAGAAGTCGCGATAGAGATAACCCTCATCGATGAGCATGTCGATGTGCCGATCCTCTTCGTCCTCGGGACTCGGAGAGAACATCTTGAGCACCGGCTCAACGACGAACTCTCGGAAGAGAGTGAAGGGTGTCACGACGACAACGTAGATGAGAGTGTAGTAAGCCACTGCGAGAAAGAACGCGTCACGAAGAAGGCTCTTTACCCTCTCCCGCTCTCGCTTTGTAGCGCTCGGCTTCCAAAACCCTCTGACAAGTGAATGAATCACTCCGGTTTCCTTCTCTCGGCTATGCCGATTATCTGATCTTGAGGATCAGACGACGGTGACGATGAAGCCTGCCGCAGCGACCCATCCGATGAGGGTCTCGCTATTCACGAACATGCGGATGAACTTTACCATGGTACGATGAACCTCCGAGTATTGCGGGTAGTCTGAGGACCTTACCTCGTCGTGAAACGTAGGATCGTCCTCTTGATAGGGATGGCGGAACGAGTACGTCATGACTTATTTCCCTCTTCCTTTTCAGCGAATCACGCCGAAGACCACGAAACCTTGCGCAAGTAAACCGATAGAACCTCCAACTACTAGAATCGAGATGGCTCGAAACTCACGGTCATGTCGTAAAAGCCTGAGCATCTCCCTGATGGTCCTGATCATGACCTTAACAGATCATGAATTGCTTGATAACATGGACCACAGCCCCAGCCATGAAGACAATCACGACGACGAGAATCATCGCCAAGAAAATGATCCTGCTGACCTTAACCTCTCTTCGAGGCTCCAACATCTTCTCTCCTCCTACCAGAACCAGCCGTCGCTCGTTGCTCCGGCACATGCTACTATGAGTAGCAGAACCGAGAAACGGCGCGTGAACCATCTCCAAAGAAACATTGACCCCTCCGACTAGATGACGCGGAACATGAGTGCAAACAGCGTGCTCATATAGACAACGGTTAATCCCATCAGGATTTTCGCGTTACCGAACACACAGTGGATGAACCCCTTCACGGACTGAACCACCGGACTTAACCTTTCCCTTTCTGTATTTGCTAAACACGGCTTTCAGATTTCAATCTCTTAAAACCTCAAAGCCAGTGCTTAGCATTAAATTCCTGTTGATTTGTTAAAGTGCTAAACCCTTCCATAGCTTTATGCGATGAAGGGTAATGTACATTTTTTGAAACACCTAAAGCTCTTCGCAAATGAAGAGATCAAGCAATTCAAAACCCAGAAATTATAGCATAATAAACTCTTAATACCAACTATAGGATTGATCTATAGTTAAATTTCTGGTACAATTTACGGCTATGAGCGCAGAATCATTACCTAAAGCAAAAATTGCTGAAGGCCCAGAACCAACAACGAGCACACTTATGGTTCTTGGAAAAAATATTGGCTATAAATGGAATCAGCAAAGAATTGAGGAAAGCCGATACCATTTAAGTCCTCATATGCGTGAAGACGTAGTCGCTGCAGGAATTGCCCTAAAACACGGGCTGGCAGATGAAGTTGTATTTACCATTGGTCAAACAGCAGGTCAAAACCCTCTTACGCATGAAGAAGCAGCTCTAAGCCATGATCATTCCGGTGAACAATTCCCTGTTCCGGGAGAAGCTGAGCTTGCTGCAAAGAGGTTTAGATCAATTTTCCCAAGCCTGAAAGACAAAGTTAAAATACAACCCTTCTCGTGGGATACGAATACTGACGCAAAAGAAGCTAAAAAATTAGTACAAGATAAAAAGCTTGCGAAAGATTTCATTCTCATGACCCCTGGATTTCATGAAAGACGAACAAAATTCTTATTTAATAGACAAGGACTAAAACCAAGAATTATCGCAACAGAAGATGCCCTTAAGATAAGAAGGCCAAGTGTTGCTGAAAGATATGTTCAGTCAGAGCTTTATCAGAAAGAAAAGAAAAGAGAAAACAGAATTTACTGGGTTCAAAGAATCCCATTTATGGCTGACATTATGTCGATAGTCACCAAGAGAACTCGTGGTATAAAAGTATATACTAAAGATAATGCTGGAAAGAGTACTGCCCCATCATCCAAACCTGCCGCTGCAGGAGTTCACTAATCTTTAAAAAGTTGTATACTAATCCTAATGCTCGAGTCACTAGAAAGAATCATTCCTCACGCTGAAGCCCAAGAAGCTCCCCTACCACGACCGTTTGATAGCGTAGTATTAAATATAGCTACTGCAAACCAAAGAGGCCAGCCTCCTCAACTTTCCCAAACAGATAGATTTTCTCTTGTAGCAGCAGCTACGCTTGAAAGCTCAACACCCAGACTTACTGATTCAGTGGTTATTATTTCCTCTAAAGAGGGTATCAAGTTGTCTAGTGAATATTTAGATACACTTCCAATTCCCAGAAGTTCAATTGTCTCTAAAGAAAGAAAAGACACAAAAGACATTATTGATCATATAGGCAAGTTAGTTAGAGCTTCAAAACCAGGCAGGATTGGCTTTATTAACGCAGGCACTCGAGATCCGGAAATAACAGCTGCGCTTGAAGCTGATAACATCCTTGAAGAACTTGTAAAACCAGATGAAATTGCAGGAATGAACGCAGGACCTCGAATCTTGAGACAAATTTTGGTTGAAGGAATGCGAAATTATATGAAAGTCCGCACAGTTCTAGAAACTGTAAAAGTTTCCAGACTTACACCTGCTCAGGCATAACAGGAATTGACTCAAGCATGGTATTAACTTTTCCTGCAAATTTTCTCTCAAAATCCAGTCTTTGATCCATAGGAAATGGCGTATGACTTTCATCCCTATCAAGAGTAATATTCATAGCTTCAAGTACCCCTCCATGAGACCAAAATTCCGGAGAAATTATAACATCAAGCTTTCCACTATTAAGCGCGAGATACAACCTGTATGACGGTGTTCTCTTAACATCTTTTAATCTATTCTTAAATTCTTGACTTAATGCACGATTTGCGGCATGGAGAGTAATATTAGAAACTTCTGTCAAGGCATGATGATGTTCTTCGAGTGTTTTAGCCAACTTTTCAATGTTTTGCTGAGTTAGCTCTGCATCTAAGGAAAATTGGTACCCAAAAGGGGCAGTTTGGCGAACATCAAATTCATCAAGTATTTTAGCACCATAATTTGGCATTCGCTGCATCACTCTTAACCCAAACCTTTCAACTAATTCTCTTCGCTCAAGCAGATCTTGCTCTTCCTGCATATGATGAAGAACCGAAGTGGTCGAGTGAATTGTTTCAGGATCAATTTCGATAAAATGCCCGTGTGGAAAGCGTATCGTTCTTGAAGTACGTTGAGATATATCTGAAACATGCGTCGTATTTTCTGCATATAGATTTATTACTTCTTCAGCTCGTCCCTCTTCTTCTAAAATTTGTTTTCCGGCATGAAGACCAGCTAAAACCAACTTCCAATAATCTCTTTGCTCTGAAGGCGTATAGTCATAAACCCATTGTGTTTCATGAGGATCTTTAACATCTCTTCTATACATTCCTTCCATCACTGCTCTATTTGTGTATGGCCCAGTCGGTCTAACTATAGAATTAACAGCTCCTAATTCTGTAGTCTGACTTAATAGAGTTGGCTGATCAGTCATGATATGAATCAAATGATCAGGCTCATTTATTCTATGCGTAGCAGCAGCTGCCTCACTACGAGTAGCTGTCGGATTAATAGCATTCTGTCCCCAAACGGCCAACCTTCCCTGCGGAAATCTTAATTGATCTGAAGATCTTTCTGTCATAGTGTCAAATTATATCAAATAACATCACTACTTCGTCAAATTTCATGCTAGAATAAGAGTATGCAAAAATATGACGCCCTAGTAGTCTTGGGCAAAAATATAGGAATCGGATGGACAAGGAACAGAATAAGAAAAACCAAGCATTTTCTTTCTGATCGTTCTGAATTTTCTGTTATGGCTGGCGCAGCATTATTTGGATCCGGAAATTTCGATAAAATTATTTTCTCAAGCGGTAAAACCTCAGGAATAAAATATCCTTCAGAAGCACAAGCGATGAGCGACTTTCTTCTTCTCAAATTCCCTGACTTTCCAAAAAATAAAATCATTCTTGAAGAAATTTCCGTAGATACGCTCCAAAATGCTGAAGAAATTAGAAAAATTGCGGATCGAGAAGGAATAAAAACCATGCTGGTAATGACTACGCCAGAACATTTTGCCAGATCTAAGATGCTTTTCAAGAAAGAAGGCATGAATGTTGATATGATCGGATCAAGTGAAGTTCTAAAAGAATTTGCACCTAAGCTTTATGAAGAATATAAATACCGCACCAACCCTTTTGAAATTATTGTTGAAAAAACTGCTTATATAGTCCAGTTAATTCCCATCCTTGGAGATATAGCACATATAATAGTCAAAAAAAGCAGATCTAAGAACTAACTTCTATTATCCCTACAACAGCTGCTGCGAATTTTTTTGAATCATGTCTGATAATGCTTCTTCTTCGTGTATCTACTGGATTTTGGGTTATCACTACGTCACGTATTAAATCTTTTCTGACAATTCTATAATTTTTGTTATCCATCAGATCATCTATTACGGGATACTCTTCATAATCTTCATACCATGAATGGGCGATTTTTTGGGGCATTTTGGAATTTATCAGTACAAAATCAATTACATTTTTTCCAAGATATTTTTCTATTTCATCTACATGCTTTTGTGCTCCATATCCGGTAGTATGTCCGTATTTTGTCATAAGATTTACTACAAAAATTTTCTTAGCCTTTGATTTTTTAATAATACTTGGAACGTCGTTTACCAGCAAGTTTGGCATCACACTTGTATAAAGATCTCCCGGTCCTATAAGGATAAAATCAGCATCTTCAAAAGCATTTTTTGCGTCACTATTGAGAACTGGCTCTGGATCAAGATAAATTCTTTCAATAGGAGCTCTGTGCTCCTTTTCCTCTACCTCATCAATATGAACTTCACCAATTATTGTTTTCCCGTCTGTAAGATCAACGCAAAGTGCTGCCTCTTTTGTAAATGTAATTGGAACTACTTTTCCTTTAATATTTAGAATTTTTCCGACTTCTGATATTGCTTTCTTCATGCTTCCGGTCTGCTTCTCAAGAGTTGAGAGAAAAATATTTCCAAATGTGTGTCCCTTAAGCCCCCCTTCTTCAAAGCGATAATTAAACATATCTCGAAGAAGTGTTGAGGACTTTGCAAGCGCTACCAGACACTGCCTTACGTCGCCAGGCGGCAGGACTCCGAGTTCGTCGCGAAGAATTCCGGTAGATCCCCCGTCATCAAACATATTTACAATCGCAGTCAGCTTCAGATCATGCTTTTTTAACCCCATCAAAGAGGAATAACTTCCTGTTCCGCCGCCAATTGTGACCACCCTAGGGATTCGTTTCATTTAGGATTGGGATTATATCAGAAAGACTTTCTATCTTAAAATCAGCCTGACTTTCATGTGAAGTTTTTTTCCTGTCAATCATAATTGTCTTTATATTTAATCCCAAAGCTTTTGCCGAAGATAAAACATTTTGCTCATCATCGACTAGATATATTTGCCTATCTTTATATTTCTTTATAACTTCTCCTAAATGTTCAATTTTATTTGAGAAAACATAAATATTCTTTGGATCCAATACTGATTCAAATTTACTAAGCTTTTGTCTTTGGAAAATATCATCACCTTTTGAGAAAACTCCAATCATTACTCCGCTTATCTCAAACAAAACCTTTGCATCCTCATAAATATATTTGTCTAAATTTTCAGGCTTAAAAAAGAATTCAATTTTACCCCGAAGAGCAGGAAATGAATTGCGTACTTTTTCTGTGTATATATTTGGAGAAAAATATCCATTCTCAAGATTCACTTCCTTATAAAGAGCTTTTATTTCATCTAAATCCGTATCGCTCAGTCCGCAACTATTTATCAGGAAATCATAAAAATTATTCAAAAATAAATCTGTATCAAAAAGAGTTCTGTCAATGTCCAGGAAAATAATTTTCTGCATTTCTCCTGATATAATAACAGAAATGAATTTAAAAATTTCCGAAGGCTTAATCTCATCTCAAATCCAGGATCTGATTTACTACTCCCACAATGATGAGTTAATCAAACGAACGACTACTGATAAAGAGCGATTTCGAGATGAAGAGACAGTTAATACATGGCTAAAAAATAGAAAAATCTATACTCTAGTTGATACATCAAGCAAACTTTTTGGAATAATATGGTTTGGGGAAAAAGAAATGCCTGATACTGATTATCCAAAAGAATTTAATCCCAAACAATACGAAATCACATTTGGTATAAGAATTTATGAAGGAGCCCGAGGTAAAGGTTTTTCTAATAAACTTTTTGAAGAAGGATACAGCTTATTTAAACAAACTGAAGATTATAAAAATGTTGAAAACAAGAAAATCTGGCTATCAACAAATATTGATAATCAAATAGCGATTTCACTTTATAAAAAATTGGGATTTGAGGAAGTTCTAAGAGATCTCATGAAAAACAAACTCATTATGGTTAGGTCCCTATCTTAAACTCAATTACATCACCGTCTTTTACTATATAATCCCTTCCTTCAAACATTGCTTTTCCATTTTCGCGACTTCCCTTCCAACCATTAAATTCGACAAAACTGTCATAACCCACCACTTCTGCTTTTATGAATTTTTTTATAAAATCCGTATGAATTTCACCAGCTGCAAGCTGCGCATTAATTCCTTTCTTAATAGTCCATGCTCTCACTTCTTTCTCTCCAGCTGTTAAGAAAGAAATCAACCCAAGCCCTTCGTATGCTTTTTGAATTAATCGCTCAAGACCAGAATGAATTAACCCAAGATCTTTCAGATACTCTAATTGCTCTTCTTCATTAAGGCTTGCAAGCTCTGCCTCAATCTTTGCAGAAATTACTACAAATAGCTCTTTTGGCATACCAATAGCTTGGGCATATTTATCTATAAATTCTCCAAGCCTATCCCCTGAGTAATCATCTTCGGCAACATTCAGGACAATAATCTCAGGCTTAAACGTAAGAAGTGAAAGATCTTTAACTGCTTCAGATTCATCCATAGTAAGCTCTATATCAAATCCCCTTTTTCCTGTATTTAAACTCTCCAGTAATTTCTCAGCACCCGATTTTCTTGCTAGTTCAGCTTTTCTGTTCTCAAGCGTTTTTTGCAGCGTCTGAATATCCGCAAGTATCAACTCGGTATTGATAGTTTCATAATCTGCCTTTGGATCCACACTTCCCTCGCGAAGAATATTTGGATCTGGAAATGCGCGCACAACGTGGGCAATTACTGAAACCTCGCGTATGTGGGATAAAAATTTATTTCCAAGGCCAGCACCTTCTGATGCTCCCTTAACGAGTCCTGCAATATCCACAAAATTTACAGTTGCAGGCTTAATTGGAGGAAAACCCTCCATCTTTTCTTCTGCCTGTGTTATCTCAGCGATTTTAATCAAACGATCATCGGGTACAGCAACTACACCTACATTTGGTTCAATTGTCGCAAATGGATAATTTGCAACAAGTGCTTGTTGTTTCCTTAGAAGTGCGTTAAACAATGTAGACTTTCCAACGTTCGGAAGTCCTACAATTCCAATACTCAAGTTCATACTCGACATCCTTTCATGAAGGTAATTATAGCTGGAATAAGATGAAATTTAAATGACTAAGCAGCAATTAGCTCAATTGCTTTTTCGGCTACATCAAAGGCAGCAGGAGGATCATAATTTGCCAATGCAACAACTGTGTATCCTAAGTCTGGATATACATCAAATCTAGCATTAACCCCAGTAAATCTACCTGGATGACCATATCTCCTCACACCAGCAATATCCCAAACCTGAAATCCATAACCTTGGTATTTAGTTTGATTTCCTTTGGATCCTTCATTTATATAAGGGGTAAGCATTTTATCTAACATCTCAAGACTAACTAATTTCCCTTCTTGTAAAGCTTGACCAAATTTTGAAAGGTCCTCACAAGTTGAATATCCGCAACCACCCGCAGTGCCTTTCAGAAGATTCAAACCAAAATTATCAAATCTTTCTCCTTCTTCCATCTTGTCAGTTCTTGAATTTCTATTAGTATAGCCAATAGCAATATCCTCCCTAGGATTATTAGGATCTACTTCATAGGAATCCGTACTTTTCATTTGTGCCACTTGGTAAATGTGCTCCCTAATATAATCATAATAATTCTGACCAGAAGTAGCTTCAATGATTGCTCCCAATAACTCATATCCGTCAGAACTGTAATGAGATTCTCCTATAGGAAACTCTAATGGTCTGTCTTTAAACAAATCAACAACATCACTTATATTTTTTAGATGTTGTCTCGCAGCTAAAAACTGCTCTCTATATTTAATATCAATAAAACTACCAAGACCTGAAGTGTGAGTTAATAAATGATGAATTGTAACCTCATCTCGCACTTGTTGATTTGGATAATCAGATAAAAGCTTACCTACTGGATCATTAAAATCAAATAAACCTTTTTCTACCAATTGGGCGACAGCCACTGCTGTAAACATCTTATTAGCGGATCCGAGATTAAACTTAGTCTCCATACCGTTTGGAATCTGTTTATCTTTATTAGCAATACCCGCTGCTAACTCCAGGATAGGTTGACCATCTTTGACTATTAAAACAGATCCAGAGAATTTATCCGCTTTTACTTGTTCTTCTATAAAACTCTTCAGTGGTTCTATAATTGTGCTTTCTCCAACCATAGGTAACTACTCAGGTGGCTCCATCATTTTTCTAGTATAACAAAATATACTACGCCTATTTTAATAAAATCTTAGAAGTAAATTTAGAGATAGGTAATTCAATTACTAATTCAAAAGATAGTCTATAATCAGCTTCTAAGGCTAAATTATTAAGTTGATTCCCACTCTGACAATTCCAATTCCTAAATTCATATGAGGCTAATTATAGCAGAATTAGTCTTTTCAAGCTGTTAAGGTCTTGCTTTGCTTTATGCTTTATTCGAAGAGCCAATAAGAACGCTTCATTTGCCTAAATAAAGCCTTGGCAGATGATTCTTGGGTAAATTAAATCGGAGTTGACAGAAAATTCCAAACGATGTATAAATCGACCTTGTGACTAATGAAGGTGATCCAAAATTAAAAAGTATACTGAATATTGATGATTCAAGACTAGCTACCGCGCCGGTGATTGAAACATTATTATCACCACAAATAGAAGTAAAAATTCCATCTCTTGCGGTAGCTGGTGTGCCTGAACCTGGACCGACCTTAAGAAGAGGAAACAGAACATGGCTTATCTTAATGGCACTAACGGAAGAAGACCCCGAAGATCCGGACAATCCTTCGGCTTTTAGGTACACCTCTTTGTGGAAAGACGATGGATATTTACGGGAAGCATATCCGGATACAATTGATCTGCCAGGCTTCGATGCGACTAAAGCAAAATCTGCTTCATATGCAAGCTTAAAAGCTTTTTTAGAAATTATTGAAAACCCTTATCAGAGATCGCCTGCAGCAATAGAAAAAGCACAAGCTCTCATAAAAGATATGATTAAGAATCGCCCAAGATTCTCTGAAATGTCACAAAATGAAGTTATTCAAGAGCTAAAAGATCTTTTAACTGGCAAAAAACGTCTACCAAAACCTGTTGCGGCTAGATCTCGAGTTAATGAAAAGCCCAAAAATCTCCAACAAACACCGCCAGTTGAGAGAAAGCCAAAATTAAATCTTACAAGAAAAGGAAAAGAACCTAGACCAAGGGGTCACGCTATAAATCAAACAGAAAAAAAATCCGATCCTGGTACAGAAAAACAAAGAAGAAATCGAGGATATTCCCAGAGAAGACGCGCATCGGAGTTAGTACAAACTACTACTTTCACTAGAAATCCTTTGCACCCAATCCAACCGGAGCCATTAACTACTTTATCCGCTTCTCAATTAATCAAAATACAGAAACCTGACTCAGAAACACCCCTCTTGGATCATATTACACGCCCAGGTCAGTGGACAGACCTACCTTTTGAAATTCAAAAAGGATGGAAAGCAATTCAACCTCACCAAGAACAAGAACTTTCTGAAGATTAGCTAGAAACCTGGGAAATAATCTGTAACAATTTTAATACATTCTCAATCTAACTTTAGCAAATTTTAAAAACTCCCTATACCTAACTTGAATCAACCGGCTTGTGTGGAAAATTCCGCTCAAAATACTAATACTGGTTTAGTTTGATAGTTAAACAGAGTATTACTGATTCTTTAGTGACTCCGCGAACTCTTTCTTAAAGGCTGGATCTTTTATGTCCTTAGCTTGTTCTTTAACTAAATGCATACGATCTAAATAAAATATGATGAAAATTCCAATCAAAAAAAGCAAAAATGCAAATACTACACTTATATCTAATTGTTGTGGAAATATATTTTTTTCAATCAAAGGTACGACTTCACCAAGACTATTTACTCTTGTTGAAACTACTTCTTTCCATGGCCATATTTTCCTTATAGATCCAAGCATAAAACCCGCAAGGATTGCAATGGAAATATCATGGTGCTTGCTAAAGAGCCAGGTCAATATTCGAGAGAAAAGTGCTATTCCTACAACACATCCAGCAAAAAATGTTATTAATGTCAGAAAATTTCGCTCAGCCACCGCAGTTAAAATTTGCTGATACTTACCCAAGAGTAACAGAATAAAAGACCCTGAAATACCAGGTAAAATCATTGCACTTATTGCAATTACACCACTCAAAAAAATAAAAGGTAAGTTATTTGGTGTTTCGACAGGAATCGCACCCATCAAAAAATATGATCCAATTGCTGCCACTAAAAATGCTATTCTATCTGAAGTATCCCACTTAACAACTCGCTTTAATACGATAAAAGTTGATGCAAGCACAAGGCCAAAAAAGAATGACCAAATAAAAACTGGGTGTTCTGAAAGTAAGAAAGACAATAAATTCGCTAACGTAAAAACGGCGGTAAGAATCCCGATTCCTAGTGGAACAACAAAGCGGAAAGGAATTACCTTTAATCCTTCCCTAATCCTACCACGAAGAATAAGCCTTAATGCTTCACCTGTGGTAATTTTTATAGAATATAAAAGTTCTTCGTAAATTCCAGAAAGAAATGCTACCGTGCCCCCTGAAACACCAGGCACCAAATCAGCCGTTCCCATTGCAAATCCAGTTATATATAGGCGCACATATCGACTCGTATTTTTCTTAATATCATTTAAAATTTTCAATTGAATAAATATATACTACAATATTTCTACTTTTTTCACTTTAGCAATTCAAACAACTGCCAAAATTATTAATGTAATTACTTCTACTCCTGACTATAATGTTTAAAAACCCGATCTTCATGTGAACCCATTCCTTTTTTATTATTTTACATTTACTAAAAACCTGGGAAATAATCTGTAACAATTCTGTTTGGCTTAATTCCTAATCCATTTAATAACTTCTTATAAGATGTCACCATAACATTTGGCCCTGAAAGATATGCTATACGGTCTTTATAATCAGGTACTTCTTCGGAAATAAGTTTTGCATCAATTCTGCCACTCTTTCCTTTCCAGCTATTTGATGGATCAGAGCAAACAAAAACAGTTTTAATGCCCAACACTTTCGCGCTATCAAAAACATCTTTATAAACAAAATCACGATCATCTGATACAGAATAAAACAGAACAACATCTGCTTTTTCATTTTTATCAATCATGTTCTTTATGATACTTCTAAATGGAGTTACCCCAATTCCTCCTGCCATAAAAATATATTTGTTATTTTTCTTGGGCATTATAAAATCTCCTGAAAGCTCTCCGGCATAAATCTTTTCTCCTGGCTTTAACCCGACAAGTGCTTTTTTAAAAGTACTGCCTTTCTGAGGATCAATTTTAATACCAATCTTTATCGTGTCCTCAGTCGGACTTGAAGCAATTGTAAAAAATCTTCTAACCCCTCTAAAATCAAATGGAAAGTGTGGAAGAGTCCACTCAAAATATTGTCCAGGCTCAAAATTAAACATTTTGTCTTTCGCAAAAATGAATTCATAAATTGTCGGGGAAAGCTCTCTTGCTTCTTTTAATCTCAATACCAAACGTCTCCTGAAGCTGACCAAATACGAATAAACATTTCCAATCAGGATTCCAAGTTCCGGCGTTGAGAATATTGGACCAATCTGATACTGAGCTCCTTGCAGAACTCCAACAATAACAGCATAAACTCCTTGTGTATTTCTCTTTGGCGGAGTGGTAAGAGGCTCAACAAGCATGTAGGCTCCAAGGAATAAAATTGGATATGATAAAATTGCTTCTGTCAAAACCCCAAGCACTTCCCTGTTATTGATAACTGCAAATATTCCAATTGTCGCGAGTCCGAAAATATAATATGTTGAGAACATCACAAGCTTTCGGACTTTTCTAACAACAAATAAACCCGTGATTAAAACTACGGGAAATAAATAAGAATTACCAACCCACCAGTTAATTTGAGGAAGGCCCATCAATCCGATAGTTACTAAAGCAAAAGCTGCAGGATTAAAAATATGTCTTTTATTTATAGCCATTATATATTTACTTCCCATAGCAAGAGCTGAAGCCAGAACAAATACCCAGATCTGATCCGTTTTTGAGATTGGCATCATGACGAAAAATAAAATTGCTGCTGTTATTACAGACGAGATTGGATTAACGGGTGCTTTGAAAATTGTTGCAAATATAATGTTTGATACAAAACATGATCCTGTAAGAATTAAAAATGTAAACAACAAGCTTAATGGTGAATAAAATACGAGTCCGAAGAATGAGAAAACAAAAGCAACAGTAAAAAGAGTGATAAGTCCACCGTACACAACGGCATACATTGTGAAGCGGTTTAGAAAACTATCAACATAACCCATAAATCTATTCTACTAAATTTTTTTGCGCAGTAAACAACTCCGAGGGAAAATTCTTAGATTTCTTAAATGTCATATCTGGATAAAGTACCAAATATTCAAATTCAAAATATTTAAAAAGCTTTTGAGGTGATGTTAGGAATAAACATGTTGCTATTCCGTCGGCAATAATCGCATCTTTTGCGATTACCCATGTTGCCAGCACATTCTCAGGTGAACTCAAGCTATCAGGATCCATTATGTGATGAAATTTATCCCAGCGTCTTCTATTCCCGGAAGATGCACAAATACTTTTATTGTTTATGCTCACTACTCCAATCACCTGCTTTGAATCTAATGGATTTTCCAAACCAACCCTCATAGACTTTTGAAGATTATGACAATAAATATCCCCTCCTGCGTCTATGCAAAATGCATCAACGCCATTTTCTTTTAATAGGTCAGAAACAATGTCTATGAGATAGCCTTTTCCCAAACCTCCGAAATCCAGAATATAAGGTTTTTTTACCTTCAAGACAGGATAGTCAAAAGAAAATACTTCAGACTCCGCTGGGACTTTATTTATTTTTCCTGGTTTCAAGCTGTAAGACACGTCGTAGCCCGCTTGCGAAAGTGTATTTCCGATCAATAGAGTAAACTTACCTTCAGTTATTTTATAAAGCCTGCTATAGTAATCGAAAAAAATTCTTGAGTCTTCTGGGAATCTGTATTCTCCTGCTTTTTCAGAAATTTGCCAGACTAAAGAGTCTCGACGAAATCGTGAATAAGTTTTATCAAAATCTTCTATTCTAGACAAAACTTGGGATTTGATTTTTTCCGAGGATGACGCAGAGAAGCAATCGATAACCCAGAGGGTCCCGATTGCTTCAAATGCAAAATTAAAACTTCGCATGAATATTAAGACTGTGCTTCAGTCTTGATTTGCTCTAGTGCGTCGTTAAATCCGTTTGGAGTGAGTGATGATCCGGAAACTTTTCCAAGCTTTACATCATCAATATTCATTCCTACTACTTCTGTTTTGTAGTTAGCAGCGAAATCTGCTTGCATTGTTTTTGATGTAGGAGCTTTAGCTAGCTGCTCTACTTCAACGTCTTCAATTATGCCATTTGCAAGAGTTACTGTTACTCCTATTTCTTCAGTTCCTGAATGATATGAGTAAGAACCAGTTGCTTCATATGTTCCGTCATTATATGAAGATGGAGATGTCTCGGCTGATTCTTCTTGCATCATTTCATTTGTGTCTGATGCTGAGTCTTCAGCTGGTACTTCAATGGTTGTATTTGTGTTACCCCTCATGAAGAAATATCCGCCTGCTGCAGCAATAATAATAATTACAGCTGCAATAGCCGCAAGCATAATCATTTTGTTATTTCCGGAATTATTTGTTGTTGGTTGGCTTTCTTCCATTAAATCACCTCCTTAATAGTCTATTCTTTATACATTAAATTAATCTAACAATTCAAGTCCTGTTTTCAAAAATATGCTAGTATTTTTATAGATATGAGTTTAAATTTAAAGATTTCAAATAATATTTCCCTCTTTTTAGCAGCAATCACAGTAGTTGGGCTTAATTTCGTAATCTTACTTGGAGTATATTCCAACAATTCTGATACTTTTAAAACAATACTGGATTCTCTTGTTCTTAGCATCGGACTATATCTTTTTCTTCTAATTCCCTGCTTCATCTCGATAATGTTTAAAAACAGAATGATAATCCGTATCACCTTTTTTACGCTTCTTAGCGTTATGACACTTCATATTTTCTACAATCTTTACCAGTTAATTTTGACTTCCGGAAGTAATTCCAATCAAAGCGGAAGTGCAATCTTATTTGATGCACTTCTTATCTGGGGCTCTTCTGTTGTAACATTTAGCATCTGGTATTGGCTTTTAGACCGACAAAGCTCGGTAGGTCACAAAATCGAGTCAGAAAGAACCAAGCGTGATTTCCTTTTTCCCCAAAATCAAACAACTTCTGACATTCCCCATGACTGGAAACCTGCATATTTTGACTATCTATGTCTTTCATTCTTTACTTCAACCAGTTTTGCTCCGTCTGACACGCTTCCCATGACCAAACGTGCAAGGCTTCTTATGATGATTGAGGCGTCAATTTCTCTTGTGATTATCGGAATGGTGGCAGCACGGGCAATAAGTATTATTCAGTAGATTAAACCTAAACTTAAGAGATCTCTTCAAACCAATCAGAATTTGTGGTATCTAGTCTTCTTATATCTGAAGCAGAAAAATCAATATCAGCAAGCTTCACACGGTAAAACTTCATGTTGTCATAGCCACGATAATAGTAAATCTTTTCTTTAAGATTGGAAATCGTAAGCCAAGAAGTATAATCATATGTCATCTGTCCTTTCCTCTCTTCACGAACGAAACCCTTGGGAATATCAAAATTATTTATAACATGAAAGGCATTTTTCGTAGCCTCTTCAGCGTTTTGTGCCTCTAGAACAGATTGGGTCAGCGCAACCGCTCTAACAAATCTTGATGGTGGAGTCGAGTCTCCGGGAAGTCCAAGCATTCCCGAACCCTGTCCGATCGGCACCACATCATCTCCCTTAAGCTTGAGATCCGGAATATTGTTAGCAGATAAGTTTACGAAGTTTCGCACATTTATCATGTGCCAATCAAAATAGGGTGAGTTAGTAAGAACACCTAACGGATTATCAACTATGTTCAGTTCGCCTTTCACATATTCGAATACTGCGCTATTTCCCCAGGTATCATGAACTGCGAAATGTAGAGGCAAGACACCTGATAATTGTGGTACATTCATAGCCCATACAAAAACCTTCTTTATGGCTTCTTTAGCTTCAGCTACATTCTGGCATGTGCTAAGTAAATATCCTGCCACATCTAAAGGCGCTAGAGAATTCACCTCTTCCCCCTCAGGAACATCTTGATATTGGGCAAACCCGGGAAGCAGCAGATCTCCGACATAAAGCCCAGCTTCATTTAATCCATCACTGACATAAGGAAGGCCCATTGCATCCATTCCAACAAATCCATATTCTCCTTCCCATTCAAGCCCAATCTTCTCACTAGGGGCACTCCCCTTATATTTATAACCTCTGGGAAAAATAGTCATCTTACTATCAAGCTCAACTCCAAACTCCATAGTTCTTGCGACTACCACAGAGGAATCTTTAGCCTTAATCTTTAAACAAGTACACATACAAATACTGTATCGGTTTAACTATTTCATGTCAACTATTTCTTCCAATATCAGATCTATAGCGTAGCCCATTCTCCTCTACCCTCACCCTGGACATTGCTTCACATGCTCTCTCTGATGCTGTCTTGCGATCAGATCCTTCTCCTACAAGATGAAAAAGTCTTCCGCTTCCAACAAAATCTCGTCCATCTATTCTTTTTACTCCAGCTCCATAAAGCTTTGCAGTTTTACTTGCCTCCTCCAAACCAAATATTTCCCGCTCTGGAGAAGTGGCATATGGATATTCTCTTGAAACCCCCGCCACACTTACTCTATGCAGATTATCTCTTACTACCTCTATGCCTCCCATATCACCTTTTGAAACTGCTTTCCCCAATTCAAAATAATCTGTTTTAATACCTGGAAGAAATGCTTCAGCCTCAGGATCTCCATGACGGGCATTAAATTCGATTACGTATGCAGCCTCCTTACCATCCCTAACAACAATCATTCCCCCGAGATAAAGCACTCCTTTATAAGGTCTTCCCGTATCCTTTAGTCCTTTTACCGTTTTTTGAAAAATTTGATCAACTTGAACCAAAACATCTGCAGATAAATCATCCAGTGGCGCAACTACGCCCATCCCACCGGTATTCGGACCTTGATCACCATCCAGTAGTCTCTTATGGTCCCGTGCATATCCAAGGTTTTGAAAATTTTCACCATCAGCCATGATGAAAGCAGAAAACTCCCGACCCGGCGTCCCATCGTCACTTACTAGCCATTCTTCCAGAACATAACTATTCCCAAGCTTAAGGACTTCCCTTATTCTTTTTCTTGCTTCAAGGCTATTTTCTGCTGGAAGAGCACCCTTACCAGCCACCAACCCGGAAGCCTTTACAAACCACCTTCTCTCTGCCATTGAATCAAGATATTCATACCCTTCTCTAAATGTTGAACAGGCTTTAAACATTGGCTGCGGTAAACCAATTTCTTCACCAAACTTCCGAGCCCATCCCTTATCCCATTCAATCTGCCCAGCCTCTCTAGTCGGGCCAATTGCATCAATTCCTGCTTCTTCAAGTGCATTTGTTAGCCCGCTCTCAACAGCATTATCCTGCGCAACATCAACGAGTGCAACATTTTTCTCCCGGGCTAAACCAACAATTGCCTTAACGTCCGTAGTTTTAATGCCGGGGAAAATTTCAACTGGCTTTCCAAGAGTTGCTAAATAAATAAGATCGTTTCCTGGGGCTACTAGGATTCTGTCAACATGAAGACTTCTGGCATAAGCCTCTGCAAGCGCTGCTCCTCTACCTCCACCATCTGTAATTAAGACACTTCCCGTGTTTCTTTCCATTATTTATGGCAGTTCTATTTATTTTAAATACTTATCGTAGAAAGCAACTGTGTCTTGCATGGCCTGAGTAAACGCGCCGTCAGAAATATTATGCCCTCCTGAAGAGTATTCATGAATCTCATGAGGAATTGAGGTTTTATCAAGAATTGTATTTAGATCTCTTGAATAGCCGATATTTACTACATCGTCATCTGTTGCATGATGAAGAGAAATCGCGCCTTTTATTTCGTTTAGATAATTTGTGAATGGAACCTGTTTCCAAAAAAAATGATTAGGATCAAATTCTCCATAAGCATCTCTCAGTCTCTGGCGTCTATTTCTGTTTATGCTTTGATCCGTTGGCGGTCGGTATGAATTATCATCAATTCCATATTTTTGCATGTCTTCATAGGTATAAACTGCCCCGCCCCATACAGCAACCGCTGGAATTTCTGGCTCTGCGGCAAGAGATCTTGTAACTACATTTCCTGCCATAGAGTGTCCCCAAAGCCCTATTTTGTCCGGATTTACAAATCCTGATTCCTGAAGAGCTGCTCTGGCATTTAAAGTGTCTGATATATAATCTGCTCCGTAATATCCTCCGCCTGCTTCGCCTTCTGAATCAGCATGACCTCGAAGATCAATTTTAAATACGGCGTAGCCGTTACGCGCAAGATAATCCACATAGTCAGAATAATTTCCAAGAGTTGTATAAACTGAAGGCGGAATATATCCATGAACAAAAACAATAGCCGGCCAGCCTCCAGCAGGCTCCTGGCCAGTTGGAATAGTTAGTAAACCATTGACCTTAAATCCATCTGAGTCATATGAAGATAAGTAAGAAGTATAATTTGCGCTAGCGGAAACCTGTTCACGAGGACCCAGGGTAGAGTTATATTCTCTCGCACGAAGTGCCGGGATTGTCATTTCCTGAAATGGAAAAGGAGTAGGACTTGCCTCCATCCCTCCCTTGTTATTTAACTTTGATGCAATCTGTGCAGCAGGATTTTGATTTTCCTTAAAAACTGTGAGATAGAAAGAACCGAATACAAATGCATTAAATGCTATAAAACCCGCGATAAGAAGAATAATTTTCTTTCTCTTCTCTCTCGGCGTCAAACTTGGTACAGATTGAACTTCAGGATTACTTGCTTCTTGAGGTAACACTTTTTTCGCCATGAGATCCAATTATATCAATAAATTTTCTAGATGTCTTTAATATAGTATCTTATCTCTTCCTCCTCTGGATCTAAGAGGTCAAACAGATACGTGATGTCTTCGTCAGTGTGCCTTATGCAACCAGAGCTTCCATAGTCTTCAGCTGTTAACTTTGATGGATTTCCCGCAACACCATGAAGTCCAAAATACCCTGGCATCACCCAATCACATTGAATGGGTTCTCCAGTATAAATATCTTTACATTCTGTATAAGGTGTCGGGCCATACGGCCACTGCTCAGAAGTTGGAACATCAAGCTGCAGAAAATAAGGCGCTGTTTCAGGATTATCTTTTGAAGATTCTTTTTTTATGATAGTCCAATACTTTTTCCCGACAAGCTCTGGAAGAGGCGTCGGAGACCAGGATGCACCCGTCTTAACTTGAAATTTACGCACAATTTTGCTATTATTAACGTCTCCTAGAACTCCCAAATAAAGTATTTCTTCACCAATATTTCTGTGAAGCATAAACCAATGGGACGCTTTAGGAGTAGAGACAATTTGTTCTCCGCGAACTTCCTGCTTTGATTGAAAAACAATACCAAGAACAGGAACAAGTATTATAGTAAGAAAGGACAAGAGAATAGATTTATTTTTAAACATATGGAGAATTTTAACAAAAATCTGAACGAAACAGAAATAGTTGAAAAAAAGCAGCCTGCGTCTCGCAGGAAATATTTTGCTGCAGCAATAATTCTGTTAATATTAATTGCTGGAATTTCTGGCTGGTATTTTTTTGGTCAGCAGACTAGAAACGTAATTGTAGAAAAAACTCCAGATGTCATTAAGGAAGTAATTCCTTCTCCAACCTTACCTGCAATACCAAACGCGAAAACATTATCAAATGGCGGATATCATATTTTTCAGAGTTTTAATAATTGCGGACCTGCTGCGCTCTCCATGGCTCTAAGATTTTATGGCATAAATGTCGATCAATCAGAACTCGGACTCGCACTTCGCCCTTATCAAATTCCTGGCGGAGATAATGATGACAAATCTGTAACGCTTGAAGAGGTTGCCCAAAAATCAAAAGAATATAATCTTTTTCCCTATCTTCGCCCTATGGGAAATGAAGACTTAGTCAAGCAATTTATCGCAAACGATATTCCTGTTATCACTAGAACCTGGCTTGATCCCAATGATGATATTGGCCACTATAGAATCATAAAAGGCTATGACGAAGCGCGCGGAGTTTTTATTCAGGACGACTCATTACAAAGCAAAGATCTGGAATATACATATGCTGATTATGATGACATCTGGAAAAAATTTAATTATGAATATTTGGTCTTGGTACCAAAAGACAAACAGGAAATTGCTGAAAGAATAATCGGCGAAGACATAGATGAAAAAGTAGCATGGGGAAAAGCAGCTAAGAATTCTCGAAAACAATTAGCAGAAAATCCCAATGATATTGATGCTGGATTTAATCTCTCTGTTGCCTATTACAAACTCGGAGACTTTGAAAATTCTACTAAAGAATTTGAGAAAGTGGAATCAAGATTATCATTTAGAACTCTCTGGTATCAGATAGAGCCAATACTCGCGTATTATGAGCTAGGCAATGATCAGAGAGTTCTCGATATCTCAGAAAGAATTTTAAATAACCAAAACAGAGCATATTCCGAACTTTATATTCTAAGAGGAAAAATCTACCAAAAACAGGGCAATATTGACGTTGCTCGCGCAGAATATCAAAAAGCTGTAATGTATAACTCAAATCTCCAAGAAGCCCAAGATGCCTTAAGTTCTATTTAGCTACAGATTATTGCTAAATTTTTTCTTCGTCTATTTTATCTGCTAAATCGTCTTTCTTTTCATCAACTGTAGCCTCCAATTTATCTTTTTTAATCGCTACTTCGTCCTGAATATCATCTCTAATCTTTTCTCCTGCGTCTCTAATGTCTCCCATCACTTTTTTTACTTTTTTCCGCCTTCCTTCATCTCCTAACGCTACTGCCCCTGCAATCGCAACACCAGCGCCTACTACAGCTCCAGCAACAGCTGCTGATAATGGATTAACATCTTTTCTTTTGTTATCTGTCATTTAATTCACCTCCTTTCAAGAGATCTAAACATAGCAGAAAAGGAATATGTATTGTGTAAAGAATGTGTAAGACTATTGTTAATTACTTATTAATATTTGATATACTACTAGTATAATACTATGAATCTGCCTCCAGATAACCTGCAAACAGCTGCCGAGCATCAAGAAAAAATGATATCAAATGATATTAAAAGAAATTGGCCGCATCATAAGCTTAAAGTTATTCTAAGCGTATTCTTTGTGTTGCTTCTTCCTCTTCTCCTCATTGGAACGATCTTAGGACCTAAAATAGTAGATACGACTAAGGGACTGGAGACAAGAACATTTGCTCAAGCAGCAGACCCTGCGGTTGTCGGACAATGGTCTGAGGTAAAGAATTTCCCGATTAAAGCAACTCATACTCATCTTCTACCAAATGGAAAAGTACTTTTCTCCCCGTCTTTTAAAGGCGGAGGTGAACCACATCTCTGGGATCCAGCAACAGATATCGTAGAGCAAGCTCCGAATGCAGGCTGGAATATTTTTTGCGCTGGGCATACTCTAACAGCTGATGGAAAGCTTTTTATTGCAGGAGGACATGTAGTAACTCCAGTTGGACTCCCACACGCGAGTCTTTATGACCCTACCACCAACTCTTGGAACAGAGTTCCAGATATGAATGACGCAAGATGGTATCCAACTACAACTATGCTAAATAACGGAGATATTCTCACGATTTCCGGAACAATTGAAAGAGGTGTTCAGAATGAAATACCTCAAGTATTTGACGTTTCTGAAAATAATTGGAGAACATTAACAACAGCCAAACTAAAAACTTCACTCTATCCCATGATGTATCAGATAACTGCCAACAAAGTCTTCATGGCAGGAAACCAAAAAGCATCAAGATTTTTAGATATAACGGGAACCGGAAAATGGCTAAATATTATTAATTCAAATTTTGGAACCCGCAGCGCAGGAACATCAGTTATGTATGAAGATGGAAAAATTATGATTGCAGGAGGCGGAACTCCTACCGAATCTGTCGAAATTATAAATATTAAGACGTCATCTCCTAAATGGACGTATGCCGCACCAATGCCTGTTAAAAGAAGACATGCCAACTCTACCCTCCTTCCGACAGGTGAAGTATTGATCACAGGAGGAACCCAGGGAGATAACGATCAGGCCAATATGGCTGTCAAGAAAGCTGACGTATGGAATCCTGTTACCAACAAATGGACAAGGCTTTCAGCAAACACTGTTTATCGCGGCTATCACTCAACAGCTCTTCTTCTTCCCGACGGAAGAGTGCTTACAGCTGGAGGAGAAAAAAGTGGTGAAAGTTATGAAATTTTCTCCCCTCCATATTTATTTAAAGGTGGCAGGCCATCAATCACCAATGCTCCAACTCAGGTCGAATACAATAAAACATTTACAGTAGAAACTCCAAATGCTGCAAATATCAGTGCAGTTCGCTGGATTAGACTAGGCTCGGTTACTCATTCGTTCAATCAATCTCAGAGAATTAACACGCTAACTTTCACTAAAAAAACTAACGCACTTGAAATCAAATCTACTGCCAATGCTCTAATAACTCCTCCCGGTCATTACATGCTTTTTATTCTAAATAAGAAAAATGTACCATCTGTTGCCAAAATCATAAAAGTTGGAAATATAGATTCCCCCCTTCCAAATCCACCGCTTCCTGCTCTTACTCCAATTCCAGAAGCACAAACTCAAGCAAATTATGAGGCTGACATGAATATCCTAAATCACGAAGACCACGCCGACCACTAAAATTCTAGACAAAAAAACCTCTAATTATTCACTGATTTCAAATTTAACAAGTGAAGCTTGCTTAAGAGTTAACTATAGCATCTTGACCAGGAACAAAAAGGCCAGACTCTCTTCTCATCATTTTTCTTTTAAAAACACTTGCTAATCTACTTTGTTTTTCTGCATAAACCTTAATAGTCTTAAAAACTTCATATATCCTCCCCCCCCCATGATAAGCCTCATCACCTGCAACTAACTTAAGAAGATCTGATGTGATAGGAGCTCCTTCTAACTCCGCTCTGTCTGAAAGAATTTTATATGCATCTCTTGTCATAAGTTCCTGAAAAACAGCATAAGCAACGATTTCTCGACCTGTGGGAAATGGTATGTCCCACCCGCTAAGAAGCTTTCTTTGACGTGACATTCTCGATTCTTCGAGAGTCATATGGCCTACTTCACCGCTCGATCTTCTAGTATTGAGTAAAATTAATTCTGCAACTTTACTATGCTGCTTCTCTTCATTACCCCACTGCATATAAGAATCATGTATCCCTTCATTGCCTCTAAATAATTCTTCCGCTTTTTTCATATAGTCAGGAAGAAAATCTTCAATTGCCTTGGAATAACCAATCATGCGGGCAAGCTGTGGAGAAATAGTCTCAGCTCTTAAACCACTTAAAAGTAGTTCTTTACCGTAAAAATCAGTATGGGGTCTGAATCATATCCAGATGTTCTCATAACCTCCTCTTCGTCCTCTCTTCTACCGGCAACTTGAACACGACCTTCTGGAATATTTATGAGAAATCTTGGTAATCTATGAATCATGGCTGGTTTGCCTTCTACTCCCCAATAAGCATCAGATGCCAATGATCCAACTACCAAATTCTGCTCAAGTTGTTCTGGTGTAAGTGGATACGCAATAGGAGTGTTACTAAAACGACTTAAATCCTTTTCTGCAGTTATGCGGATAATTATAGCAGAGTCATTAGTTAAGGCAAGCTATTTCATGTAACTTATTGATTATTTTCTGCATTTCTATATAATCTTTTTAATCTGCCTTTTATGACAGATAATGCGCTCCAACAGCCCGAATTAAATTTTGTTCTATTTTACGGAATGCCTTCTGTGGGAAAAGATACCGCGGGATTAGCTTTACGAGATCAGGTCCCAGGATCTATGGTAGTATCTGCTGGAGATGGGATCAGAGAAGCAAAAAGAGATCCCGAGCATCCACTACATAAAGGTATAAAAGAAGCTGTCAGAATAACTCCTCCCGATAAAAACTTCCCCATTGAATCAATCTTTAATTCTCATAATCCATATGACAGTGTCTTGCCATATATGGTTCTTGATGCCCTCTCTCAGGGTGCTACCACTATTATCTCGACCGGTTTTCCAAGAACAATGGAACAGTTTGAAGAATTCCAAAGATATTTAGGAGATTTATATTATCATCCAGGTGTTCATCACATTTACCTGAAGGTAGATCCACAGACAGCACTCCGAAGAATGGAAAACAGAGTTGAAGAAACTATCGCAAGGGGCGAAGAGCCCAGAAGTGATGATAAACCTGATATTCTTGAAGGTAGAATCAGAACTTTTCAAACAGACACTATGCCCGTCATAAGAAGACTAAATGATGAAGGCCTCCTTCGCACCATAAATTCAGAAGGAACAATTGATGAAGTAAATGATCTGGTCCGCGCCGAACTCTTCCCCACCCCCGCTCTCGAAATCTCAAGACCAGGAGGAGAGAGAGGTTAAGTTTCAAACTTAAAATCTGGCCCAAGCGATTTGAAGATGACTTTCTTTACAAAATCTGTTTTGGCCTGTTATAGTAAAATCAAATCATGCAATTTAGAGAAAGTAATTATCAGAAAAAATTTGAAAAACTTTCGATCACAGATGAAAACATTTCAAAAATAGAATTTGAAGAATGTGATTTTAAAGAGTGCAGTTTTATTAGTACCAAATTTGAAATTTGAAAAATATCAGCTTAATTATTCTAATTTCAGATTAATGAAACTTCAAAAAATAAAAATAATTAGCTCGGTAGCAAAAGAGGTTGAATTTATAGAGACTGATCTATCCGAAGCAGATTTACAAAATACGGATTTTGAAAAAAGTATTTTTTCCAAAACTAATTTATATAAAGCTAATCTAAGAGGAGCAAAAAAATTATTATATTGATATAAAAAATAACAATATTAAAAAAGCTAAATTCTCACTTCCAGAAGCACTTTCCCTACTGGATACTTTAGATATTGAAATTCAATAAATATATTTTGCTTCTGTGTCAAAGCTAGTTAGAGATTGAAGAATTTCAATGCTTCGTAGACAAAGACTCCAGGCCAGAAAAGAGATTTTATAAGTCCCCAGACTATTTCTTGAATTCCTGAAGATGTCTGGAGATAATAAATAGCTGCTCCTATAATTCCCGTACAATAGATTGCGGATAGTCCTGCGTTATCCTGAACATTCTTCTTCATAATTTGAATCTACTCCCCTTTTGCTTCAGTGTCAATCCCAACTAGATTAACGCTATGATAATCTAAGCTTAATGACGGGCGCGTCTAAAGTGTGCTGTAATACCTTTCTCAACTGCGCTATTTCTTGCTGCGAATGAAACATCTGCTTCAAGATGCAGGCCATTTCTTCTAATCTCTTGCAGCTGATCAATAGATTCTGCACCAGACTCCATCAAATGACAAAAATCACGAAACCCCTTCCTTATTAAGGGTTCACTAGTATGATTTACTCCCTCCCTTATAACTTTTCCCGCTGTCACTTCAAGCTCACCATACATCTGAGCCCACCGCATACTTCTCCAGTTGCCCTCTGTCATAGGGATGGCATAAGCTCCCAGGATAGACAAAGCCTGGATAGCAACAGCTTTATCTTCATCTGATTTATTTTGAAAAAATCTATTTGATTTAAGAACCTGAGAAGATAAATCCTGAATAGGAAATAAGTTTTCAGGATCAGGAGTAAGCATGCTATTTGGGCCTATCTTTCCCGTATATTCAATTGGTACTGATAATCTTTCTGACATATAACCGAGGATTTTAGACAAATTATGCTTTGTAGTCAACTCCAATCAATCGGAATTAAGAATTTTTATGTTGCTCGAGTCCAAATATAGACACATCTTTGACCTGAGACAATGCTTCAGAAGGAGGAAGATACGCTGGATAAAACAAATGCGCTGATGTTTCTCCTGGTCTATCTCCACAAAAAACTAAAACAGCGGAAGGAGAAATACTATCTGCCAAAACTCTCATCATGGCAACAGTTTGAGTGGCAACATCCATTCCTTCAATAGACTGCCCAGGATCAGTTACGAAATCCGTTCCATCTAGTGTGAGTCCTGCAACTTTTCTAAGATAATCATCTTCAAGCCCAGCTCCTTCCTTAGTAAAATTCACCAGATCTGTGGTAAATTCTCCGTCTCTTGATAAGACTGGGAAAACTCCCAAAACAGCTGATGGATCATATTCTTCATCAGGCGATCCGCTTAACAAAAGCTCCATATATGCTCTACTTTTTTCGCGCCCTATTACCTCCATCATCATTTGCTCGCGAATCTGAGCAATCTCTTCAGGAGACACATCTCGGTTATCTCTTCTTCTGTCTGGTGCCATAGGTGGAAATTATACATTCTGTAGCATATGTGTCAAGGCTGGGGATTAAAAAGAAATTTCGTGGATTTCCCAAGGATTTTATTAAGGATTGAATACTGGATCCTTGAGACATCTCTTATTTAGAGACTAAAAGTACATAACCTATTCCTATATTACTTTCCAAATCCCAATATGGAACGTTTACTCCCAACTCCCATGATAATCTCTGTGTTAAACGGGTAGTTCGACCTGAATCAAATGGAAAATCAAATAATACAGCTTCTCCGCCAGGCTTCAAAACCCTTACTATCTCTCTAAATGCAGCTATAAAATCTTCTTCCCCTAAGTACATTAAAACTCTGGATGAATAAGCAAGATCCTGTGACTCATCAGAAACCGGTATTTTCCTCGCGTCTCCAAGAACAGGAGTCACATTTTGACGAGCATTCCCCCATCCCTCAACGGTGCCTTTGAACATCTCTCCAACCGATATCGGTTCTAAAATGCAGATTATTTCCATCTACTGTCACACGGGACATGGCATCATAAGCCATATTTCTGGCATCAATTACAGTCTCCCCTTTTCCGACAAGATAAAAAAGCCTACCGCCATTAACAAAATGCTTACCGTTTTCTAATCTTACTCCTGCTCCGTATAGCCTAACTCCCTGAACTCTTGAGGCATCATTTAAACCAAAAATTTCTTTTCCTTTTGCAGCGCTATAATCATCCGGATATCCTCTTGACGCGCCTGCAACTGCAACTCTGCTAAGATTGTCTCTTGTTAAACTTACTCCGGAAATATCTCCTCTTGCCGCTGCCAAACTTGCTTCGTAGAAATCTCCTATAAGTCCTGGAATAATTGCTTCAGCTTCAGGATCCCCCCACCTTGAATTTATTTCAATAAGCTTTGGAACTTTTCTTCCTTTTTCAGTTATAATCATTCCTCCAATATACATAATTCCATTATATGGTCTGCCTCTGTCAGCTAGCCCTTGAACCAATCCATGAGCCATTTGCTCAACCATCTGATCAACTCCAGTTTGAGCTAAAAGATCAGGAATACTGCTTACTCCCATTCCTCCTGTATTAGGTCCCCTGTCTCCATTATATGCTCGCTTATGATCTTGAGCAGTTCCTATTATTTTAAATCCTTCACCTGCACTTAAAAGAAAAGTCGAAAATTCTTCTCCAGGAGAACCATCATCACTCTTAATCCAAGGTTCGATTACATATGCAGAACCAAACCGTTGAACTTCTTGGATTTGTTTTATGGCATCTGCATTATTTTCGGCTGGGAGTGCGCCTTTGCCTTCCGCAAGCCCTACTGCTTTGACAAACCATGCACTATCTTCAGTCTGTCTGTCAATAAAATCAGTTCCTTCCTGTTCATTTAGACAAATTTGAAAAGATGGCTGCGCTATTCCAATTTCATGTGCTAACTCTCTAGCAAAACCTTTATCCCACTCTACTTGACCCGCTGCTCGGGAAGGACCAAGGACTATTACGCCTCGTTCCCTTAATGAATCCGTTACCCCTTGTTCAATCGCATTATCCTGTGCAACATCAACTAGACTAGCCTTACTTGCCAATGCTAAATCAACTATTTCTCTAGTGCTAGTGGTTTTTAATGTGGGATAAATTTCAACAGGCTTGTCTGTTAATCTTTGCATCATGGAGTTTCCGGGGACTACAATAATTCTATCTACGTGATCACTCTTGGCATAAGCATCTACTAATGCTGCGCCTCTTCCTCCGCCGTCTACTACTAATACTGTATTTCCAGTGTTTTGTTCATGCCTACTCACACATAGATTATATCCGAATAGATTGCCATGTCAATCTATCATTTTAGATTTTTGTCGAAGAATTCTACCGTAGTTCTCATGGCCTCGCTAAAAGTACCTCCGGTAAAATTATGACCTCCTGAACTATATTCATTAAGCTCGTGAGGGATTTTGGTTTTATCAAGAATACTTTTAAAATTTCTGCTGTATCCTATTTCCACTACATCGTCATCAACTGCGTGATTTAACTGAATTGCTCCTTTTATACCATCCAGATAATTCGTCATTGGAACTTGTTTCCAAAAAGAACTGTTAGGATCAAATGCACCGTATCTCTGCATCATCTCTGCTCTTTTTTTCCTACTTGGAGATTCTTCACCCGGAGGCTGATAAGAATTATCTTCAATACTATAGTCTGCAAAGTCAGAATATGTATATACAGCTCCGCCCCAAATAGAAATTGCAGGAATATCAGGCTTTGCTGCAAGAGCACGCGATACTACATTTCCTGCCATTGAATGTCCCCAAAGCCCTATCTTTTTTGGATTAACAAAATCAGAACTTTCAAGTGCAGCATATGCATTCAATGTGTCTATTATATAGTCAGAGGAATAATATGCTCCCCCCGAATCCCCTTCAGAATCTCCGTGTCCCCTTAAATCAATTTTGAAAACCACAAATCCATTACTTGCTAGATAATCAACATACGACGAATAATTTTCAAAAGTTTGATAAGTAGCAGGAGGAATATAACCGTGTACAAAAACTATTGCAGGAAATCCTCCAGCAGGTGCTACCCCAACAGGAATTGTCAGCTGACCGTTTATCTTTAGACCATCTGAATCATAGCTTGTTAAATACGATGTGTATAAAGAATTTTGCGAATTTTGCGAAAATTCACCTATCCTGCTTTCATATTTTCTATTCCGAAGATATGGGATTGTCATTTCCTCAAAAGGAAAAGGATTCGGTGTTACTTTCACATCAGGATCTTTAGTAGTGCCGGAAACATTATTGCCTGTTTGATTATTTTTAAATATAGAAAAATACAGTGACCCAAATAAGAAAAGATTAATTACAACTAGGACCGATACCAAAAAAATAATCTTCTTCCTTTTTTCTCCTTTAGACAAACTTTGCGGAACATCCTGATTTTGAGGCTCTTTTGCTGCTTCCATGATGTTTAATTATATCAAACTTTCTTTAAATATCTTCAATGTAATATCGGATATCTTCTTTCTCCGGATTTAGAAGTTTAAATAAATACGTTATTTCAGAGTCACTATGACGGATACAACCTGAGCTTCCAGTATCTTCCTTTGATAATTTTGAAGGATTTCCCCCGGTGCCATGAAGCCCAAAATATCCCGGCAAAACCCAATCACATTGAGTTTTTTCTCCAGTAATGGGATCTTTGCATTCTTCATATGGGACCGGGCCGTATGGCCATTCATCCGTAGTCGGAACATTCAAGCGTAAAAAATAAGGCGCAGTATCTGGATTATCAGAAGAATCTTCTTCATGTGTTAAAAGCCAATACTCTTTTCCTAGGAACTTTGGTAAAGGAGTCGGACTACTCTCTGCTCCGGATTTAACTTGAAATGTTTTTACCAAACGGCTATTATTAGCATCTCCCAAAACTCTTTCCACGGGAACTGCATCATCTACTAAAAAATGCGTATCTAGATTCGTAACATGGACTCTATCGTGATACATATTCACTATTCCCTTTGCAGAATTAGATAAATATCCACCAGCAACATCAAGAACATTAGTTCTTTCTTTGTCTTGCATAGCTGTTTTTTCATCTAAAACAATTCCTAGAAATTCAGTTAAGATATCATCAACTTCCTCAAAAGATCTGTTTGTTTCTGGAGTATACAAAGAATTATCTTTTCGAATTTCTTCTAAATGTCTCATTGGCATGACACCAAACTCTAAATTTCTTGACATGGAGATGAATTATAAATGTTTTTGAGGCTGTGTCAAGCGTGGATCAAACTTCGAATTTGAAGTCTGGGCCCAAGGATTTACTGATTATTTTTTTTACAAAATCTGTTTTGGCTTTCGTATATGCTTCGCGATCATCTCTAAACTTTTCTGCTAGCTCTGTCTTTAATTTTTCATACTCATCCCGATCTCCTGAATAATCTCGTAGCCAATCTCTAAAAGCAATTTTGGCTTTAAATTCAGGAGAAATTGCTGGCATTAGATGAAGATGAAATTCACGGTGTTCGGGAGACGGTTTACAAAACCAATGCTCATACTCTTCTTTATAAGGCGCGTAAAGATAATTAATTTTTTCAAGAATTTTTATACATGGTCGTGATTTTTCTAGCGTCTCAACTCCAACCAGGATATCTATAATTGGCTTTGCGCTAAGTCCGGGAATTGCAGTGTTTCCCACATGATGAATTCCGCCGATTATAAAAACTCCAATTGTACTTTCGATTAATTCTTTTTCCTTCAGAAATTTTTCCGGCCAACTAGGATCATAAGGAACTATAAAAACTTGCTCGTCTTTCATAATGAATTAATTACCTTTTTAATTTCTTGGAAATATTCGAGGTCAGTTATATCATGTTTGGAATTTTTTACTTCTATTAAATATTTTTCAGCTCTCAAATCTGTAAAAGATACTATTCCAATGGTTACATGTTGCAAACCTCGTGGTTGTTGCAAGAAATGATATTCATCTACACCTTGTTCTCCCCCATTAACGGGTTGAATCGTAATTCCTTTGGCTCTTATAAATCCTGCAACCATTTCTGGTCGACTTGGTCTTCCTTGTAATTCTACTGCGTCTGGTCTAATCATGTTCAGTATTATACGCCCTTTTGCTTCGGTGTCATTCCTTCGGCACGGCTCAGGTTAAAGGTTGAAAGAAATTTATAAAAATTTTCTGGTGTAGTTTTGGATAAGAGTACTTAGCATTAAGGCTTCATCAGAAGTATTAATCTTCTCTGTTCTTTTTAGAACCGAACGAAGATATGGCTTAACGTCTTTAATATTAACCTCATTTTTCCGAAGCATTGCTTCTTCATGAAATCTTTCTGCCATTTTAGTTGAATTATTATGATACCCAAGCGCTACCCTTTTAAGATCCATCGCCATTGACTCTAATGCAATTTTATTATTCATAAAATTCCTGAAAAGAAAAATTTTGTAAGTTTTTCGTATTCTTCTCTTATAGAAGCATCTTGAATTTCATTGCTGGTATTTTTGTCCGTTGGTCGAATATTTATAAAAGAATTAAAGTCAATTGTTTTTGTCTCTAGATCAATTCCCCCACCCCAAACATCACTTTGTTTTGAACCGTCTTCAAGAAGAATTTTTTCAGACTCAAAGTGCCTGTCGCTTCCAGCAGAGCAAATTTTTCTTTTAAGATCAATTACTGTTTTTATATAAACATCAAACTCTTCTTTCAGTTTTTCAATTTCATCATTGGTAAATGGTTTATCTTTCGTTATTATCATAACTCGATTATTATAACAGATGAAAATTTTGATCCTGTGTCAATCCTACGGCAAACTTAGTATAAAGGCTAGGAAAATTTACAATTGACAGACGTATATACTTTGTATATACTAACAGTATGAATACTGCAGTTATAAATATAAAAACAAATCCAGAGGTTAAGGCAAAAGCTCAAAAAGTTGCTGAAGAACTTGGGTTTAGTCTTAGTTCTCTAATTAATGGCTATCTCAAACATCTTGTAAAAACCAAAACCGTACACTTTAATACCAGTGAGGAGCCAACAGAATATTTAATTCAAGCTCTTAAGGAATCTGAGAAGGATATTAAAGCAGGAAGAGTATCCCCTTCTTTTGACAACTCGGAGGATTCAATTAAATGGCTAAACGATCCTAGCGCAAGATATGCAAATGGAGATAAAATATAGTCCGGGATTTCAGAAACAATACACCAAATCTAATGTTAAGATTAAGTCTGCATTTAAATCTCGTTTAAAACTTTTTTTTAAATTCCCACAATCCTCTACTTAGAAATCATGCTTTAAGCGGAGATTATAAAGGATATAGGAGCATTAATGTGACTGGCAACTGGCGAGCTATTTATTCGGAGCGAAACAAAGTAATAATTTTTGTAGCCCTGGGAACTCACAGTCAATTGTATAAATAACCACCCCTTTTGATTCTATGTCAATCTTTCGACTTTGCTCAAGATAAGTCCTTCGGTAAAATTCAGGATGAAGGCTGGGATTCGAGGACTTTTTTTAATTTTTCTAAAACCTCCATAGGCATAACGTATTCAAGTTCGCCATCATCCTGCCATTCATGATACTCATATTCGATGGTACTATTTCCCAAATCTCTAAATGTGTATCGACAATGATATTTCCCGTCATCCGAACTCAATTCAAAATAATCATTCGGAACCAATTCTCTCATAATAAATTTAAGAACTACACCATTTTTACCCGTATTTTTATAAATAGTTCCTACCTTTGGAGGCCATTCACTTGTTTCTTCCTTAGCGGAATCATCAATCCAACTTGGTGTATTTTTGGGATCAAGCGTAAAAGAATAAACTTCCGAGACTGGTTTATTTATTTGTATAGTTAATCTATTATCTTTCATGAGGAAATTATAACACTATTTATTTTCAATGAGGGAAAAAATGTTTCCCGAAGTATCTTTAAACCACGCTATATTTGGGCCATCTCCTGATTTCATTCCCCAAACAATCCCTTTCTCATCAGTCTTAAAATTTTCAAAATCATATTGTTCAAATTCAACTCCCTTTTCTTTTAATGCTTCAACTGCTTGAGTAATATCGGGAACAATAAGATTCATAACAGTATACGTAGCTGGCTCGTGATTTTCCTTGGGATAAACAAACATTTTTCCTGCTTGTGGAAGACTTATCATAAGACCCATTTCATCTTCTGAAACTTCCAGACCCAGAACATTTAAATAAAAATCTTTTGCACTAGACAAATCTTTTACTGAAAATCCGCCATAACCATTTGTGGATTTAAACATAACATTAATATACTCCCCGTTTTCTCTGTCGTCAACTCCATTAAAATTGAAATCAAATAAGTAAAAATTAGGCTCTTGCGGTGAATTGCTCATAATTCTTTAGATCAGATAAACCAATATTAAAAAGAAAATATGCTTGTGCAAATCCTGCCATCAAATAATCCGTATCTGCTTCAGGATATTCCGGCATATTACGCCTGACTCCCTCTCTAATCTCTCTTGCTGCATCGCTTTCTGCTAGCCTAAACATTGTGAGGCTGTTAAATAAATCTGTAACTTGCCCATCATCATCAACCGGCACGCTAAGATCCAAATCTCCCGTTCCCACCCTTTCTACTTTTTCTATTTCATAATTATCTACAAAATCTTCAGTAAGTTTTGGAATAGCAGCTTCACCAAACTTCTGAATAAGAGATGCATAAAAAAGCAGATGACCTGCATAAAATCTTTTTTGGGCTGCTTTTTCACCTATTTCGGTGCCTGATGTATACAAATAAGTAGCCGCTTCGTAATTCTCCCGAGTCAGATCAGCACCAACATTCATATATCCTTTAAGTAAATCTTTTAAGGTTTTTCTGTCTACTTCGAGCCTCTCAAAAACTGCTGCAATAGCATCTCCTCCCAAAGGAAAGACACCTAAATTAGTTACATCAGGGTTATGAGGAATTTCTATTTCATTTGCGCTTGCCATGAATGCGGATTATAAAGCATTTACAAAAAGAGTCAACTACGCGGAATTCCTATGTGATCCGAAGAGCACTATCAGTAAAGAAATTAAGCCACGACAATAACTTTATGTTTTTGTGAACAAGTGAGGTATAGCAAAAGACTAATGAGGAATAGCGCTGTACATAAGTGCTCCTGCTTTTCTAGCATTTGCTCTTACAGCCTTAGCATTGTCACCATTTCGCCTGTACTTTCCATATTTAAATTATATCAAAATTTATTTTAAGTATTTGTCAAAAAAGTCTACACTTCTTTGAGTCGCAATATTAAAGTTAGCAGAAATATTATGATCATCGCCCGCGTATATATAAAGCTCCGAAGTTTTACCAGCTTCCTTCATTTGCTTATCTAGTATTTCAGAAAATTCTACAGGTACAGATGTATCTGCAGTTCCGTGATGAATTTGAATAGGACCGGAGACATCTGATAGATAAGAATTTGCTGATAAAGATTTCCAGAACTCTGGATTTTCAGATGAACTTCCATGCTGCTGCGTCAATACTTGACGCCAGCCTCCTCCCCGAGTTGATGGAATTTGGCTTGGAACATTTCTCCGTCTCCAGCGCTCAAACAAATCTTCATAACTTCCCACAACTCCAGCCCAGATTACTCCGGCTTTTATATCTTTATTTACAACCATATTCCGAAGCGTAATAAATCCTCCCATGGAGTGTCCCCACATCCCAATCTTTTCTGCATTTACACCAGGATATTTTTTAAGTGAAGAAACAGAGTTGAGAACATCAATCGTATATCCATTAGATCCATATCCGCCTGTCGCTTCTCCCTCTGAATTTCCGTGTCCTCTGTAGTCAGGGCGCAGTAAAATATATCCGTTTCTTGAAAATGCATCAGTGTACGCAATATATCGCTCAGTAGTCCTATACTCAGCTGGCGGAATGTAGCCATGATTAAAAACTATCGCAGGCCATCCTCCTGCAGGCGGAACTTCATCAGGCACGGTTAATAACGCGTAAATCTTGAGACCTTCTGATTTATAGCTGACAATAAATCTTTGATAATTGGAGCCTGGTGTTAAAGTCTGCTCGATTACAAAATCGCTTCCAGGATAGTCTCCTTGCCTTAAGGATTCTACGGAAAGACTGTATGGTTCATTCTCCATTTCCCCCTCCATGTTATCCCCGATCGAAACATCAACTGCAAGTTTTGATAAGGGATTATTTGTATTTTTAAGTAGATAAAAGAATCCTAAAAGAGCAAAAAATATGAGGGCTAAAAGTAAAATGTTCCTACTCATTTTCAAAGGAAGTATAAAGTAATTATGAAAATTTCTCAAGCTACATGAGGGTTAATGTAGAATTTTGGCCAGAATCATTTATGGTATTTTTATCTTTATCAAGCTGGACCAAATGCGCTGGATCTCTCTGGAGATAATACCCAACATCTTCAGGCTTTTCCATGCTTAAAGATATTACAGTTGCATCTGGATTTCCCGGTCTGCCTTTTTCGGTTTTCCATGTGCCTTTTAAAATCACTGCATCCCCGTCTTGGCCGATATAGATAAGTGACATTGTGTAATTCCCTTCTTTTGCATCTTTATTTTCTTGAGTAAGCGATATGGTAGTCTCAATTCCTGCACAATCTGCACAAGGAACTATGCCTGAGTATGTCTTAGTAACTGTTGGATCTCTTTCTGATTCCCCTTGTACTTTTGCAGCACGCTGCTCGGGTGTGGACTCAGGTCTGTTAGTTAAAAATAAAATTGCGGGAATAATAACAAGAACTGCAATCAGGACAGAAATTAAAAGCGGTTTTTTATTCATATTAGTATAATAACGCAAACTCTATTTTTTTCAAAATAGAGTTTGCTTCAATAAACTACCTAGTTACTAAACTAGATTATGGAATCAGACTTATTACAACACCCATTACCAACAATGAGATCAATCGGTATCCGGTATTTATACCGAACAATTTAACTGGTTTTTTGCTAAATAAAACATCTGTGAATTGAACAGGCATTATAAATCCAAGCCACATCCAAACTGCAGACATGAGTCCTGTCATAAGTCTTGTTTCGCCAAAATATGCTAAAGACATAGTCACACTTGGAAAAACTACAATAGTTGGCTTGATTTTCTCTATAGAAATCGGACTCTCTCTTTCTATCATGTCCATAATTTTCTTCTGTCCAATTGTATCTAATTTTAGATGGAAATCATTTCCTTCAAACGCAATATGATAATCATCGAAGTCTAAAAATTTAGAAACTTTTTTGATCTCTTCATCTCTTTCATTTTCTGTTGATGGGCCATTTTTTGAGAAATCATTTGTGGTTCCGTTTGTTAAAAAAATAACGTAAACTTTTCCGCCTGCTTTTTTTACTTTTTGAATTAAACCACCGCAGCCTATGACTTCGTCATCAGGATGTGGAGCAATAACCAATAGCTTGTCAGAAGAATCTAAACTCATCATTTTTCGAGTCTAGAAATGATAACATAGAGCCTATTTTTTTACAACCTACCAGCTGCCTCCGCCCCCTCCGCCGCCGCCCCCTGAGGAACCGCCGGAAAATCCTGATGAAGAAGATGGAGCTGAAGTCGTCATATTTGAATTAATTGTGGAGTAAAATGCGCCGTAAGACAAAAAGAAAGATCCGCGATATCCTGAATACCATGAAGGATCATAATCCGGTTTAATAATTTTAAGCTCTCCCATAAACTTATCTATAAATCCAAGACTCATTGCATAAGGTATCATTTGCTCGATGGTGATAAACTTTTCCGCCTGCCATTTATGTTTTCTGCTCATAGATTTTAAGAAAAGTTTTAAACCATCAATCTTATAATCCAGTGCATCTCCTGCTTCGGTTCTTCCAATAAGTTTTGCTGCAAGAAAGAAAAGCACAATTGAAAGAATTATATTCGCAGTTCCTAATGCAAAAAATCCGAGTACAAACAAAAATGCTCTTTGACCTTTAGGATTTTTTATAAAATATTTTTTCTTAACAAGCTCATGAAAAATGCTTATTTCCATCTTCTGGTAAGTTTTATAAAAATCTTTTTTAAGCTCACTCGCTGACACTTTATTTCCATTTTTGAACAAACGATCAAAAAGCTCTTTCTCGCAAGTATTAAGTTTGCCGTCATCCTCCTTAAGTTTTATAATTTTTTGCTCCTTTGAATCGGGAAGTAAATCTCTCTTTGTTTTGGTCTCTTCAAGTTTTATATATTTTCTAATTGCTAAATCAAACAATGTGGCAATCACATCATCTCTATCAAGCTTTGCGTTATCTATTGTCCCTGCGAGCGCTGGCGAAATCCTGTTTCCTTGCGAATCTTCTGGGATATCAAAATTTACTACCGGTTTTCCAAATCTTTTTTTATTTTTATGAGTCTGATACCAAAAAATAATTATTATTGGCAATATTATATTAAGGAAAATAAAAATTAAGCCTAAATTATCGATAATGTATCCAATTAATTTCTCACCAGTGGTTTTCAGGAGCTCTTTTTCTAAAATACTAGGTGGAAATGTGCCCTTGGGATAACCATAAACCACCGTAAGCCCTTCTCCGGGATTCATAGTTGCATTTGTTGTAACTGGATTAAAAACACTTGTAGGGAAGGTGCAAAATTGTGCATTAAAATCTGCGCTTCTGGTAAAACACGCAACCCTATTTGGCATTACTCCAAAATCAGTTGATATACTTATTGATGCTTTTCCGATCGGAACCAGCCAATCATTTCCTGTCGCGTTCCAATAAATCTCATCATGCGTATCATAATTACTGCCAATACCATTTCCTACTAAATATTCTATTTTATAATTTTGCGCTCCCGTTATTGTCTTGTCGGAGTCCCCTATTTTAAAACTAATTTGCTCTTTTGTCTCAGTAGTTTCAAATTTTTCTTTCTTACCATCGCGCGTGACTTTTACATTATCAACATCAATTATTCTATATAAATCCCCAACTCTTGAATAAAGCGGAATGTCTCTAAAAATTCCGTGCCGCTCTAAATTTTCAAAATCATAATTTATATTTTCCGTAACGGTCATAGTCCCGTCTTTATGGGGAGTAATATCTACATCAAATGAATCTATTTTCTCAGCAAATACGTTAATCCTGAATGAAAAAAATAATAAAATAAAGAAAGTAAAAGCAAGCAATTTTCTCATACTTAAATTATACATCACCCTGCTATAATAATTTTATGCAGCTTATTACAATTAATATTTGGGGAGGAAAAATTCACGATCCCCTTTTTAGCTTCATAAATAAGCATAAAACTAATATAGATATCTTTTTCTTTCAGGAAATTTTTCGCTCAGATAGAGATATAATAACTCATGGTTCTCACTCAAATATATTTGAAGAAATGAGCAAACATCTTTCTGATTTTAATGGTTATTTCTCTCCAACTGCAGAAGGTCATGATACTCGCGGTAAGGTAGATTTTCCTTTGGAATTTGGTCAAATGACTTTTGTTAAGAAAAATTTAAAAGTAACACGACAAGGAGAAGTCTTTGTACATAAAAAATTTAATGAAGTTGGAGATTACTATCCTGATGGAAGAGTTAATTTTCCAAGAAACTTTATTTATACAGAAATTGAAAACGCAGGAAAAAAATTTTTAGCTCTGAACATTCATGGATTCTGGGAACCTGAACCCAAGCATGATACACCAGAGCGTAAAATCCAATCCCAAAAAATAATTGATTTTATTTCTGATAATAAACTACCAGCAATTGTAGGCGGCGACTTTAATCTAAGAATAGAAACCAATGCTGTAAAAATGCTTGAAGACTCTGGACTAAGAAATCTAGTTAGAGAATCAAAAGCCACAACTACTAGAAGTAGATTTTACGAAGCCAAGTGGAGAAAAACAGATAAATTCGCTGATTATATTTTTGTGTCCAAGGGGATTTATGTAACAGATTTTAAAGTTATGAAGGATGCAATTTCAGACCACCTTCCCCTGTTCTTAAAGTTTGAAGTCTAAATGGTACCCAACATGTAGGCTTTTTTTGATTTTTCCGGAAATTTCTCAATCGAATATCTAAGTGCAGTTCTTCCCATTTCCTTATAATGTTGATCTAAAAATTTAACCTCTGTTTCTAGATCTCTTTTTCCAACCTCTCTTAACATCCATCCTACTGCTTTTTGAATAAGATCGTTTTCATCACCTACTAGTTTTTCAGCAATTTTAATAGCATCATCATGCATATCATGTTTTATGAAATTATATGTAGCTACCATTGCAATTCTTCTTTCCCAGAGATTTTTTGAATCAGCTAATTTATATAAAACTGTTTTTGGCTTATCAATAAGATATGCTCCCATTATTTTGTCTGAAGATAAATCAACTAAATCCCAATTATTAACAAATTTAATATTCTTTAAATAAAATTCATAAATTCTTCTCTGAAGCATTTCTTCTTTTTGAAAATTATTTACCATTATAAGAAGTGCGATAAGTCTTTCTTCATGAATTTCAGAGCGGAGTAATTTATAAAGCTCATCAAATGGCATACCATCATACTTAATTGCTAATTCGCGGGACTGAGGGACTGTGAGGCCAATAAATACATCTCCATAACCATACTCGCCTTCAGCTGTTTTAAAAAATCTTTGCAGCTCTAAGGCTCTCTTTTTATCGGACAATTTCTTTAAATCGCGGCGTAATTCTTCTAGCATTTGAGGTCTGTGAATTATAGCTGATTTTGAGGCTAAAGTCAATTAACAGAAGCTAATTAGTTACTCATTTTGAGGTGCAGAATCTGGCACTACGGTGAATGTAGTTGTTTGTATTTCCTTTGGCCTGCCCGGAACAATCCTATCAAGTCTAGTAGTAAATGTATCTCCTGGCTTCACTAGATTTGCTCTTCTTGGTGGCAAGCTAAATCCAGTCAATTGTCCATCTGGCCCGAGCTCGTCGTCGTAATATAAATCTGTTTCTTCAGCCACTACTCCCTCACCATCTGGATTAGGAAAAACAGATACTGACCTTTTCCCTCTACTAACAGAGATTTCAGCTTCCTGACGATATGCATCTGATTTCATAGACATAACACCTGAAATGACTGTTCTTTTTTCAGGATTAAATTGGTCACGCGCCTCTCTAACTGTTTCTGTATCAATTCTTATTGGCATAACTGGTGAATAATACACCAAATTAAGCCCATAGTCAAGTTTCTTTAGCAAAATTCATACATGTTTTTTATTTGCTTCAAATAAAAAACAAGCATAATAAAATTTCGAAAGGAGAAAATATGACATTTTCGATCGATTCATTAAGCCCACTCATGGCAATTATTTTTGGAATTCTCATTCTGGTATTTCCCCAGTTTTTGAATTACCTTATCGCCATCTTTTTAATAATATTCGGGCTCTTAGGACTTGGAATAATCAATTTCTAATTTAAGTTCTATTTGCTAAACTATATTAATGCCCATAAATGGACTTAGCAGTGATGAGGCCTTAAAGCTTCTTTCCAAATTCGGACCAAATGAAATACAGGACACACATAAAACGTCTGCTCTTGGAATACTTTTCAGACAAATAAAAAAGAACTTTATTGTTTATCTTCTCTCTCTTACTGCTATAGCTTCTTTTGTTTTAGGAAAAGGCTTCACGGGCATAATAATTTTAATCGTAATCGCAGTTGTAATAATCACAGGATTTATTCAGGAATACAAAGCTGAGAAAGCAATTGGAGTTCTTCGAAAAATGATCATGCCAGTCTCCCGCGTTATAAGAGACGGTAAAGAAAAAGAAATTCCTTCAGAAAAAATTGTGCCTGGAGACATAATTATTCTTAGAACCGGAGAAAAAGTTCCAGCAGATTGTCTTGTAACTGATGAATCGAATCTAAAAGCAAATGAATCAGTTCTTACAGGTGAATCTATTGATATTAAGAAAATCGCAAATACAAATGGGCAAAACATAACTGAAGAAAACCTCGTTTATATGGGATCATTCATAGTTAATGGCAAATGCACTGCAAGAGTACTAAACACAGGGATGGAAACAAAATTTGGGAAAATCGCAGACATGATTTCAACTGCCGAAAAAAAACTCCCTCTTCAAGATAAAGTAAACAATATTTCTAAATATATGGTGTTTGTTAGCTTGACTGCTGCAATTACCACAGGTGCAGTTCTTGCTTATAGAGCAGACGCACTCACAAATGAAGTAATAGTAAATATCCTTATTATAGTAATTGCCCTTGCGGTATCCTCTTTCCCTGAAGGATTTCCCGTGGTCTTAATCACAACTCTTGCTGCAGGAGTTAACAGGATGGCTAAGCAAAACGCTATCGTGAATAGAATGTCTATTATTGAAACTCTGGGAGAAACTTCAGTGATCTGCTCTGATAAAACAGGAACTATTACCAAGGGTGAGATGACTATCAGAAAAATATATGTAAATAGTAAAATGCATCAAGTCGAGGGAGTCGGATATGACTCTACGGGGAAAGTAGAGGGAGGTAATATAGATCAAGACGCAGGACTTAAAAAAATTGTCGAATGCTCGATTATCTGTAACGATTCCAATATCGAAAGAACCGGCGAGGATGCGAAATATAAAATCATCGGCTCCCCTACTGAAGGTGCACTTCTGATTCTCGGATCTAAATTCGGACTCTTTAAAGAAAATTTCCCAAATCCTAGAATTGAAGAATTACCCTTTGATTCAATGAGAAAAATGATGTCAGTTCTTTATAATACTGGCAATAACAAAAATACAGTATATGCAAAAGGCGCACCGGAAGTGATCTTAAAAAATTCAACACACATTATTGAGGACAATAAAGTTATCCCCCTTTCCGAATCAAAGAAAAATGAAATTCTTGAGATAATTAACCAGTTAAATACTGGGGCCCTAAGATCACTCGCTTTTGCATATAAAGAAAGCGACACAACTACTTATAAAGAAGATTCCCTGATCTTTATTGGAGTTGTTGGTATGGAGGACCCACCACGAGAAGAAGTCGCTGAAGCTATACAGCTTTGTCTTCAAAGCGGAATCAAGGTTAAGATGATTACAGGAGACAATGAGGAAACTGCAGAGGCGATTGCAGCTCAGGTCGGTATTATAGGAAGAACTGTAACAGGTGCCCAGCTTAGCGAAATGTCTGATGAAGATCTTTCAAGAGATGTTGGGCAGATCGCTATTTTCGCAAGAGTTAAGCCTGAAGATAAATTAAGAATTATCAGAGCACTTAAAGCAAATAATGAGATCGTCACTATGACAGGAGACGGAGTTAACGATGCCCCCGCTCTCAAAGAAGCACATATCGGAGTGGCTATGGGGATAAACGGGACTGATGTTTCACGGTCCGCTGCTGACATAATGCTTAAAGACGATAATTTTGCAACGATTGTTAACGCCATAAAAGAAGGAAGAACGGTATTTGATAATATTAGAAAATTTGTAACTTATCAGCTTTCCTGCAACCTAGCTGGTATCTATATTCTATTTATAGGTATGCTGGTTGCCCCGTTCCTTGGCTGGTATACTCCAATAATTACTGCACTTCAGATTTTGTTTATAAATATAGTTACTGATAATATTCCCGCTATCACCCTTGGCTTTAATCCTACTTCAAAAGACATTATGCGCGAAAAACCAAGAAAGAATGCGAAGATCATAAATAGCGAATTTCTTAATGTAATTATCTTAAACGGAGTTTCAATGGGAGTAATAACTTTTTTTGTAGCTTTCCTTTCATTTAATATTCTGGACTTCACATCCGAACAGGCAAGAACAACGGTATTAGTAAGCGTAATTCTCATGCAAATCGCAAATGCATTCAACTTCAGGTCATTTAGATTTAGAGTGATTAATAAAGGCTTATTTGTTAATAAATATTTAGCAATGGCTTCAATGGTTTCCGTATTCGCGACAATTCTGATCATTTATACTCCCCTTGGAGGCATATTTGAAACTACACCGCTAGGAGCAACAAGCTGGATTATCGCTATTACCTCTGCCCTATCAATCGTACTCTTATTCGACATATTAAAATCAATAAATAATAAGACTGGCATACTTCTTAAATACTCATCATAACTTGACAATTAATCGCTTAAATAATATCTTAGTATTCTAATGAGGAAATTAATTCCTGTTGCTTTAATCATAGTTATAGTCCTGATTGCTTTTGCATTTACCACTTACCAGAAGAAATTCGGCAATACCAATTTTTTCCCTGAGGATACTCTTGAAACTGTTACCGGAACCTCTAATCCTGAAAGGATAGAAACCTATGCAACTGGCCTCGAAGTTCCTTGGGAAATTGCGTTTTTACCAAATAATGATGCTCTACTTACGGAAAGAACTGGAAAGCTAAAGCTGGTTTCTGGCGGACAAGTTTCAACTGTAGCACAAATTCCGGATGTTAAAGTGCATGGAGAAGGCGGACTTATGGGACTCACAGTACATCCTAAATATGACAGCAATAATTACATTTATATAATGTATACCTACGGCGGAAGTGATGACGAAACCTTAAATAGAGTCGTTAGATACAAATATAGCGACAACAAGCTGAGTGACCGAAGAATTATTATAGACAACATTCCGGGAGCAATTTTCCATAATGGCGGCAGACTCAAATTTGGACCAGACAATTATCTCTATGTCACAACTGGCGACTCGCTTAAGCCTTCCCTTTCGCAGGATACCAACTCACTTGCTGGAAAAATACTTAGGGTCAAAGATGATGGTAAAGCTGCTCCGGGAAACCCATTTAATAATCTCGTTTACTCCTATGGCCATAGAAATCCTCAAGGTTTGGCTTGGGACTCACAAGGAAGACTCTGGGAAACAGAGCATGGAAACAATGCAACAGATGAGATAAATATAATTGTAAGAGGCAACAATTATGGCTGGCCAACTATAACCGGAACACAAACGAGGACAGGAATGCAAACTCCATTTGCACAAAGCGGTTCAGAAACCTGGGCACCAGGAGGAGCCGAGATAGTCGATGACACTCTTTATTTTGGAGGCCTAAGAGGTGCTGCATTATTTTCCTTTAAAGTAAATGAAGATATAGCGAGCTTGAAACGAAACCTTGCAGATGAATACGGAAGAATCAGGGCTGTTACAAAAGACGCAGATGACCTTTTATATATTTCTACAAGCAATAGAGACGGCCGCGGTGATCCGAATTCACAAGACGATAGAATACTTAAGATCGACCCTTCCCAATTATAGAGTACCGCATCAAACTAAAACACTATTGCTTGACACGAAGCAAAAATATCCCTTATATTGTATGAGTTAGGTAAAAATAAAGCAAAGGCTTTGTAAAAGACTTAATCAGTTATGAGCATTCAGGACAGTAGAAATATTAATCCGCTTCTTATTAACGAAAAGCATTACAGCTTAGCAGTAAAACACAACTCATATAAAACTAATATCAAAATGTCTCTCTTAACCTCCTTCTTCCACACACACGCACTTCCAAATACATATAATGTCCTGGAAAAGAATCTTCCAACAGTCCTTGAAACACAGTGCTTTAACGATTCAGGATTTCCTTTTGATACAGAAGTAAAGAACACGGAGATCGGTCATTTATTTGAGCACATTCTTCTCGAATATCTCTGCCAACTAAAAATAAACAACGGCCATGAAAAAGCTTCGTTTAAAGGTGTTACGAATTGGAATTGGAAAAAAGATGTTCGAGGAACTTTTCATATTAACATAGATATAAGTCCTAATGATGTGATTTATCTAGACATTGCAATTGAGAAAAGTATTATTTTATTAAACAAAATTCTCACACAGAGAGAATTAGGGATTAATTAATAAGCAAACCGCGTCTTTGCGCGGTTTGCTTTGAAGAATTTATCTAGCCCTCAGAATTACACTTCGCTCGTATCATCAGCTGTGTCGTTTTCAAGCTCAGATTTTATCTCTGTATCTTGAGCTGAACCCTGAGACATACCACCTGCACTACCTTGATCATTGTAGGAAGCATCATCCTGTTGTGTTTGATCGTTTTTTGGATTATCTAACATTTCTTTCACCTCCTTTCATTAATAAATCCATACTAACTATTCAAGATATGAGGAAAAGCAAAAGTTAGTAAGAATTTTGTAGCAATAAACGAATGCTCATAAACAAATTAAAACAACTAATTTCTTAGCTGTTTTAATTATGCTTTGATTTATATTTGCTATCTGTTTCCTCTTTGGTCATCAGAGCTTTTACTTCTCTTTCCGCGAGCTAATCCACCTTTTCTACCAGCTTTTGCGTGACCTACAGAATCTCCAAACCAACCTTTCCCTTTTTCCTTCGCCATATATTTCACCCCCTTCCGATAATTAACTAAAGGATAAAGCAAAATATTATGATAGTTGCCAAAGAGAAGTAAGAATTTTGTATCAATTTGCTATTTTGGAATTCTGATGTAGAATCTTTTTATGGACCAAATTAAAAAGCTAGTTAGAGATGGCTACATTAACTCTGAATCCGTGCATCCAGGAGCCCGCTTTGAGACTGCAGATCCAGCAGATCTTGATCAATTACTTAGAGATAAAATTAGCGAAGAACTCTTAGAATTAAATGGCGCTATAAAAAATGGCGACACCGATGATGTTTCTGAGGAAGCAGCAGACGCTATCGAAGCAATTATCGGCCGCGCGAAGCTTGCAGGCGTAAATGCAGACCAGATTGAATCAATACGTCAAACCAAGAAAGAAAAGATGGGTGGATTTGAAAAAGGCGTTATTCTTATCCGAAGATAATTAGAAATTAGAATCAGATTGCAGCGAATTTACCTCACTATTCATCTGCGCATCTTCACTTGCAGAATCAATTTCTGAAACAATTACATCAAGATCTTCTTCGCTCTCTATATCATCTGTTATAGTAGGAATGGGCTCAAGAGTTGGCTCAGGACTCGGAGCAACAAAAGAAGTATCCGGAGTCTTATTATAAATATTCATATAATAATATCCTGCACCGCTCGCTACTCCAAGAATTATTAAAATAAGAATTAAGATTAATGCTATTTTCTTTTTCCCGCCTCCTGATCTAACTACATTTGGGCTGCTACTCCCTACTGGTGTTGGCGGAACAATTGGGGCAGCTGGAACAGGCGGAATTGGCTTTGCGGGCACTGGTGCTTGAACTGGATTAACAGGGTTTTGATCCATTATTCAACTACCTCCGTATCCTCAATTATTTCTTCAGAAACTTCTGGAGTTGGACTCATTTTTTCAGCTCTTGCTTCTTTTGCTAAATCCCTAACAGCAACTACAAATTTTCTAACTGAAACTCTGTAGTCTTTGTTCGCTGAAATAAGTGTTTTCATGTCATCCCTGAATGTGTCCGCTTGACCCTTAGGATCTTCTGAGTCACAGGAAAAGCTTTGCCCATTTGCCTCAATCTTATCCAAAATGGAGTGAACATTTGCTTCTTTTGTATCCATATCAGTCTTCAGGGTTTCATAATTATCAAGACTAAATCCCTCAGAAACCAATTTATCATTGTAAAAATTATCAACTTTTTCTATCCGTGCATGCGAAACATCATGTGATTTATTTCCCATTGAAACAAGTTTATTAAACCTCATTGAGATATTTTTAGCCCGCGCGTTACAAAGCCTAAGCCTTACTTCAGAAAGCTTTTGGACTTTCCTAGCTCCAGCTGAAGCCTTTTTACTATCTCTGACCATAAGCTCCCCTGGTTTTTCGCGAGAATCTATCGATCTAAAAGGTTGCAGCTTTTTTTCTGAAGAAGGAGAAGGCGTTTGGGCATATATTGAGGGCACTCCTATTGCAAAAGCAAGCAATAAAGTTAATGATAATACTTTAGAAAATTTCTTCATGGCTTATTTAGCCTACAAGTATTAAAATTCTTTGTCAAGATGAATATGAAATTACTTAAATCTAAATAAATTTATTTTGCGTTTTTTTTAATACGCACTCCATCACTTGAATCTTCTATCAGGAAGCCCAAACTTTCAACTTCATCCCTTAACTTATCTGCTTCGCCGTAGTTTCCTGCTTTCCTCATCTCTTCCCGTGAGTTAACCAGACTCTGAACTTCATTTGGAATCTCAACATCCTCTACCTTCAAGCTGGAATTTAAGCTCAAACCCAAAACCTCATCCATTCTATCCAATGATTCTTTTGATAGATCCTCTATATTTTCCCAGACTATCGACAAGGCCTTTGGAATATTTAGATCCTCATTAATAGCATCGATAAATTCTTGCGGAATCACGACTTCTCCCTTTTTAGCATTTGAATATTTATTCCGGAGTTTATTCAGCGCATTTTGTGCTGCCTCTAAGCTTTCCCATGTGAAATTCATTTCCTGTCTGTAGTGGGTTTGGAGATATAAATATCTTAAAGCCAAAGGATCTATGTCCCGATCCACTACATCTGACAAACGATAAAAATTACCAAGAGACTTACTCATCTTTTTTCTGTCTACCAAAATATGTGCGCCATGCACCCAGTAATTAACAAATTTCTCCCCAGATTTGGCTTCTGACTGTGCAATTTCATTCTCATGATGCGGAAAAATAAGATCAATTCCTCCCATGTGAACATCAAACGTTTCCCCCAAATTCTCCTGGCTCATCACAGAACACTCTATATGCCAACCCGGTCTCCCCCATCCCCAGAATGATGCATAACCCGGCTGATCTTTTGGCTCACTTTTCCATAAGGCAAAATCTTGAATATCATCTTTTGAATATTCGTCAGATAAAACTCTAGTTCCTGTTTTTAGATTCTTTGCGTCTATTCCAGATAATTTTCCATAACTGGGGAATTTGGAAATATCAAAGTAAACTGAACCATCTTTTTCCACATATGCTGATCCATTATTAACAAGCTCTAATATATGATCCTGCATTCTTGTTACATATTTCGTGGCATTTGTAACTACATCTTTTGGAAGAATATTCATTTTCCTTATATCTTCAAGAAAATATTTTTCATATTCTACTGCCAAATCCGCAATCGCGATATCTCGTTCTGCTGCTCTCTTAATAATCTTGTCATCAATGTCTGTTATATTCTGGACTGTTTTTAATTTCAAACCGTTAAAACGAAGTACACGCTCAAACAAGTCTGCAAAAACAAAAGTGCGAAGATTTCCTATATGCATGTAGTCATAAACTGTCGGACCACAGGTATAAATTCCAACTATTTCACCAATCGGCTTAAATTCTTCAACGCTTCTAGACAATGTATTATAAATTCTCATAGTCATATTATAGCTTAATCATATTCACTCGATTTATACCGCTTTTTTTACCAAGTAAAGACTTAGCAAGATCATCAACTTCTTTTCTAAAATTAGCATTATATATATTCCCTTGTTTATACACTGAATAATTATTTTCTTTATAATTTATTTTTAGCATAATTTTATCTCCTGATGCATCATCAAGGTAATACTGAGCGAAATCAAAAACAAATGATTTTATATATTTTAAATCTTTCATGATTTACAAATTGATATTTTCTACGAGATTTTTGCGGAAAACAGGGGTCTGTAAATCAAGTACTAACTTGATTTACAACAACAAGAGGAAAATAAATATTTAATTGATTTCATTCGAATTAAACTTAACACATTTGATCTAAGAATAAAACTGTCATTTCATTAATCTGTAACAGCAGGATCTTCTGGCACAGTTCTCTTCTCTCTGTCAATTAAATATATCGGTACGCCTCCTTCAAGTAACCATTGCATTTGTCCATCTTCAACCTGAGGAAATCTATCAAGAGTAAAATTTAAGCAATCTCTCCAGCTGGCAGTGGGATTTTCTTTTAAAAAAAAGCAACATCAGGAGACTCAGGTGTTGCACCGAATAAAATTTTTCTATCTTGAGCATCTACCATAGGAGAATTGTAGCATAGTAATTATATTCACTTTTTTTATATCGATTTGGAATCTTTGCAAAATAAAATCGCTATCCTGAAACGCCTACAACAGATTCACCTGTTCCTTGTTTCATGGTTGAAGGAAGCGGCGCTGGTTTTTTCTTTTGTTTTTCAAGATCTTCAAACTTCGCTTCCTGATCTTCACGCTCAAGTTTTTCTGTAACTGGCTCTTCTTTTGGCTTTGGTCTATTAATTAAATCTTGATAGTATTTCCCGTGTAATTGCATCCTCAGAGTTTCGAGCTTAGCTTTTTCTTCAGGACTTAAGCTGGCATTAGGATCTTTTTCAGAGACTCCCAATGCCTGCTTCACGGAGCCAGATCCTTTTTGTGATTTTTTAGCGTTCTTAGCTTTATCATCATTTTTTCCATAAAGATCCCTCAAAAAATCTACTCTATCCTGATCAGACATTGGCTGACTTTGCTGATTCTGAGAAGATGAACTGCTTTCGTTTGTCCCACCATCTTTAATATCCATTGGCGGATAGGACGAGACTTGAGCTTGAGACGCAGAAGAATGAGGATCTGTTGACGCTTGTGAAGAATTCTGCTGCGCAGAACCTGTAATTTGTCCTTTTGCAGAATTAGTAAAATCTTTTACTGTTTGCTTGGCGACATTTGAAAGATCAGTTCTTCCGCGTTCAAATGTATCCTCAAAGCTTCCCATTACCTTATTCCTGCTCATATCTCGCTTCTTCCCTCCATTGCACGCTGAAGGGTTATTTCATCAGCATACTCCAGATCCGCTCCAATTGGCAAACCACGTCCTATTCTCGTAATCTTGATATTCTGCCCTGAACTTTTAATCTGCTTGTCTATGTACATTGCAGTTGCCTCACCCTCCATAGTAGGATTTGTTGCTAGAATTATCTCTGTAATATCCTGCGAAGAAACACGCTCCAGTAGCTGTCTAATATAAATTTCATCAGGTCCTATGTTATTTAAGGGATCAATTCGGCCATGCAAAACGTGGTAAACACCTTTATATCTTCCACCACGCTCCAGAGCTAAAACATCCAAAGGGTCCTCAACGACACAAATCAAACCTTGATCACGATCTACATCGGAACAAATCTCACAAGGATCAGATTCTCCAACAGTAAAACAATTTGAACATATCACTGTTCCTGTTTTAAGATTGGTCAAACTTTCTGCAAACTTATCTAATTCATATTGCGGCACGTGAAGAAGATAAAATGTTAGACGCTGCGCTGTCTTTGGCCCGACACCGGGAAGCTTCTCGAATGACTCGATTGTTGATTGAATTGCCTTAGGTATTTTCATTCTTCTTTGATGGCCTTTGATAATGGACTGGAAACGGAGAGAACTTGAAGCTTTGGAAAAGTTCTTTTCTTAGGAAGCCTTAATGTGTCTGTAACAATAATTTTTGTAATTGAAGAATTTTCAAGGTCTTTTGGTGCAGTCTTAGCAAAAATAGCATGTGTTGCCATAACGCTTACCTCTTCTGCCCCATTTTTACGAAGTAAATCTGCAGCAGCGATAAGTGTTTTTCCAGTAGATACAACATCATCAACAATAATTACTCTCTTACCAACTTCCCCATGCATTTTTTCTGACTCAATATCTCCCGTATCTAAATCTCTATTCTTTTCTATGGATGCGAAAGGAAGACCTCCTGTTAGCTCTGACAATTTCTTAATACGCGCAATTCCTCCCATATCAGGAGAAACCAAAACTAGATCAGTTTTGTCCATCTTATTTATGTGCTCAGCAAATATCTCAAGCGCCGAAAGATGTGTTACGGGAACTTTAAAAATAACTGGAATTTTTACAGAATGAAAATCATATGAGATAACTCTGGTTACTCCCATGCTCTCAAGAAGCTTTACGATAACTTCAAGTGAAACTGCTTCACCATCACGGAAAATATGATCCTGTCTTTGATAACCGAGGTATGGAATTACAAGAGTAATTGACCTTGCTCCGCTTCTCTTCATTGAATCCAAAATAAAGAAGAGTTCCATATAGTAAAGATTTGGTGAAATCCCCGTAGACTGAATTACAACAACATCCTCACCCAAGACTCTATCAATTACTCTTACTCTATTCTCATTATCAGGAAAAGTTATGATCTCCAGATTGCCAAGAGACAAACCGAGTTCTCTTGCAACTTTCTCTGCTAATGGCCTATTGGAACCTCCGGAAAATATAAGCATTTACTTACCTAACAGTCCTCCAATACCTCCCTGCATTCCTGCAAGTTTTTTTGCTGCAACTTCTTGAGATTTTTTGATTGCTTCGTTAACTGCTTCCAAGATGTCTACGTCTGATTTTCCGTTGGAATTTAATTCCTTAATTTTCTGATCTCCTGTGATTTTTATTTCAACTCCGTTTTTCTCAACAAATACTTCCTCAGCAGACAAAAGTCTCTGAATTTGCATAGCCTGATCTCTCATTTTCTTTAGTTCTCCAATTTGTCCAAATGGATTATTCATAAAATCACCCCCTTAATATTATAGATATTTTAATTTCTTTGCCAGTTATTTCTTTTAAACTTTTTTCAAGTAGATCTAGCACTTTTTTGTCACTTAATCTTTCTTTATGAAATTTAAATTCAGTTGAAAGAACTAATTCCTCATTCTCAAACTTTACAAGCTTACAGCCTCTTAAAACCCCAGCGATTGAAAAATTATCTTTCTTAATGCCCTCTATTAAACTTTCTAATATATTATCAGATTCTGATGGTTTTTTAGTAGGAGAAATTTTTGCAGTTATAACTTCTGTCTCAATATCTTTCTTAACAACTATTACCTCTTGAGCATTCGGTACTTCCAAACTACACCATTCTACGATGGTTAATTCTAATGGAAGCTGAGGTAAAACTGCGTATTTTATGCTCACATGAGCTTTAACCAGCATCGTAATCAAATCACGAGTATTTCCTGTTTCCCTTGAGCCCTCTTCTACCTCCGTAAGCAGACGAGAATGCAATGTATTTATCAATCCTTCTGTAAATAATTTAAAATCAGCATTTTCATTTGCTAATTCTGAAACTATTTTTATTCCCGTTTTCGCATCTTTTTTATTTAATGATTCAATTAAATCTAAAATTCTTTTATTTACTGATGAAAAATTATATTTCTTCTCAATCAAATCCACCGTAATATTTTCTTCTCCAGTTGAAATCTCTTCCAGAATTTTTGCTCCGTCTCTAAAGCTTCCGTCAGACATCTTGGCTATTTGAATTAAAGCCTCCCTTTCAGCTTTTAATTCTTCACCTTTTGCAATGCGATTAAATGAATGAACAAGATCTTCATCTGTTGCACGCGTGAAGCGAATATTAAAACATCGCGAAGAAATAGTCTCAGGAATCTTTTGAGATTCTGTTGTACATAGAACGAACACAGCATGCGCTGGCGGCTCCTCAAGTGTCTTAAGAAGCGCGTTAAAAGCCTCAGTGGTCAACATGTGCACCTCATCAATTATATAAACCTTTTTCTTAGAATTAACTGGAGAAAGGCGAATCTTTTCTCGAAGATCCCGGATCTCATCTATTCCCCTGTTGCTTGCACCGTCTATCTCAAGAACATCAAGATTTGCGCCAGAATCAATAGATTTACAAGAATCACATTTATTACATGGCTCAAATTCATCTGCTTTTCTATTCGTGCAATTTATGGCCTTTGCGACTATTCTGGCTGTTGAAGTCTTGCCAAGTCCTTTGGGACCTGTAAACAAAAAGGCGTGAGGGATCTTATCTGGAAGCTTTCTTTTTAAAACAGCTTCTAATCTTTCTTGTAATAATTTACTATCAAGCTCAGATATTTTTTTGGGGCGGTACTTTAAATAAAAAACCATTAATTATTCGTGATGGACGCCAAGTAAGTGTGTCATTCCATGAGTTACAAGTTCGTCAACTTTATCATCTACCAAAACTTCATCTCTTGCTGCTTCAAGAAGAACCACAGGATACGAAATTACGATATCTCCAACTCTTAAAATTCCAGCTGGAGTTGCCATCTTCTCTCCTTCAGATTGTGAAAAAGACAAAATATTTCGAGTCTTATCTTCGCCTTTATACTTGCGGGAAAGCTCTCGCATTTTGCGATCCCCAACTATTGCTACTGAAACTTCAACGGGAGAATTAACTCTCTGCTGGTCTAGAAGATTTGCCAGAGCCGTTCTAATCCTTTTCCTATTAACTTTACATCTGCTTTCAACAAAAATTAAAACTTTTAGATTTCGCATTACCAAACTTTCTTAACCCTTCTTGCGTCCTCAGCTTTTTGTTTGCGCGCCAAAGAAGGCTTGAGATAGAATTCTCGCCTTTTTGCTTCTTGAACAATTCCTTCAGACATAACTTTTCTTGAAAATTTTCTAATTAATGCATCATCAGAGTCGCCTGGTGATTTCTTAACTACTACCATAAAATAAATACACCCCCCTTTGCCTCGCCAAAACAGTTTAAACTGCAAGACGGGTCTTCAATTTATCTGTTAAATTGTACTCCAAATTGACCCAATAAACAAGCTAAGCGGCCTTTATTTTTGAGGCTGTTGCTGACAAATCTTCTTTTATTCCTTTTTTAACCACATTTTGAATAAAATTCCCTCCATCATTTTTAAATCTCGGGATCAAGTGGATATGTAAATGCGGCACACCTTTTTCTTCTTTATGATTAATTCCAATGGTAATTGAGTCAGCGCCAAGGGCCTTTTCCATTTTTAGTGAAATTATTCGTGCTGTATCCATAATTTCTCCTAATTCCTGTTTATTAAAATCTTGAATAGTTCTTCCATGTTTTCTTGGAACCACCAAAACATGTCCATCAACGGAGCCAAAAATATCTAAAAAGGCCACAACATTCTTATCATCAATAATGAAATATCCCGGAACTTCTTTGGAGATTACTTTACAGAAAATACAATCGTTCATTTCTTTAATACACTAATTATCTGATCTAGAAATAATTTTGTAGGCACCATTTTAGGGTTCTTTGGTGTTCCATTTAAGAGCATTTTCCGACTCACATGAAGAAACCATGTTGCGTCAGGATCCATTTTTTTAAGCTGCTCATAGATATTTGTAAGATCAATATCAAATTGAGGATTAGCTTTTATGCGCACATATCCTTTTCTAGGATCTTTTCTGACAACTACAGCAAATCCTTGAAGCTGTGCAGTCTTGATAACATCATCATTAATTGTCTCCATCCCTAATCCTTTACCCCAAACTGTTTCAAACGGGGTTGAATTTCCCTCTATTTCTTTTTCAGCCCAGATTTTATTTTCAAAATCACGAAGAAGTCCATCCAATGCTTCAGATATAAACTCTACATAATATAAATCAGAATCAGGTTTAAGAAGCTTAAGGCCATCCAAAATTCCAATGACACTAAAATCATGATAATCAGCAGATGGCTCAGGTCTAAATACTTCTTTAAAATGATCGACATCCACTACTACTTGAATCATACGAGAAATAGCCTGCTCACGATTAACAATCTTATCTGAATCCTCAGGACTCTTAAATTCTGAACTATTTTCCCGTACGTAATCCCATGCTCTGCTTGCTCCGCAAACCTTATCATCGGCTGTCTGATGATGATCAAGTGGACCCAATCCCGTATCTACATGAATAACTTCATTGTCCCCAATCTTTTCAATCGGATCCGTAAGCTCATTTGCGCGTGAAGACGGCAAACGTGAACCTGCAGGAACGAATTTGACCTCTGCATCTTTCCATCCCGGTAAAAATCTTTTTAAAATCCAAACACCTGTAACAGCATCCATATCCGGCGCAGTATGCGTAACAATTATTTTCATATTGGAAGTATAGCGTATTTTACGTAAAATTTGGAGCTTAAATGCTATAATCCGAAAACATGAAGGTCTTACTTAATAACAGGTGGTAACTCATCTGAGAGAGAAGTTTCTTTAAATTCTGCCAATAATGTTAAAGAAGCACTAATTGAAAATGGACATGAAGTTAAGCTTTATGACCTTCAACAAGGATATGATGTAATTAAGAAAACTGCTTTGCAGTTCGATGTCCTCTTCCCCGTTCTCCACGGTCAAAAAGGCGAAGGAGGCCAACTTCATAAATTTCTCGCAAAAAAAACAAAATGAACTCGGTAAAACTACTTTAAAAATAACAAAAGAGCTAAATCTAGGAAGTTATTTAAGGATCGATTACATGATAAATGAAAACGTGTCTTATGCACTTGATGTTAATACAATTCCAGGCTTAACCCTTGAAAGCCTTATGCCAAAACAAGCTAAGGCTGCTGGAATAGATTTTAACCAGTTTTTAGAGATTCTTCTTAGAAAATCACAGTAAGTTATAGTTGACAAACAAGCCCAAGAAAAAGAATAATAGATTAATCCATGGATCCCAAACTGTCCAATCTTGATCCCAAACTTCAAGACGCGTATAACCGTGTTATGAATGGATCGGCAAACCCCCCACAACCACAGCCTACTGATGATTCCAATTTTCCGCCTCCTCCACCACCTCCAATGGACAATTCTGATAGCCTGAATCCTCCTCCACCATCTGAACCCATACCTGATGGATTAGCTCAAACTCCTCCTCCACCCTTAGAGCCTGCTCTAGATCCGACATTTGCACCACCTCCTTCTGATCCACCATTTGCTCCCGTGCCTGATCCTGCTCTTGCTCCACCTCTTCCCACAAATGAACCACCAACACTTGAACCATCAGCACCGCCTTTTACAACTGATCCAAATCCCACTCCTTCCTCTATTCCGGAGAGCGCTCCTCCTCCAGATCCAATGGAATCAGTTTCACCAACTCCAATGCCTACTCCTGAATATAATCAACCAATGCCTCAACCAGAACCACAAGCTGCACCTCCGATGGACCAACAGCCACCCGCACCACAGTTCGCCGATCCAACCATGCCTCAGCCAGCGCCTCAAAATATTGATCCGAATGCACAAGCACCTCAACCCGGAACCATATCAGGTGTTACGGGAACAGTTACTTTTAATGCAAGTGACAGTCAGAAAAATGTTGGCACAACCCCTGTTAAAGGTGGAGGATTTCACATAATGCCAGTAATTATAGGGATTGGTATTGTGCTTTTGTTAGTTGTTTATACTTTTGTTTGGATAATTGTATTTAACGTCCAGGTGCCTGGTCTCCCAATTTAGAAATAACTTCGTCTAGATTTAAAAGCCCTGTTTCTTGCGACTTTCTAGATTTAAACTCTATCTTTCCTGCTGTTTTTTCTGAGACGACTAAACGATAAGGAAAACCTAAGAGATCTGCACTAGCAAACTTTTCCCCGACTGAAATATCCCGATCATCGACTAAAACTTCAATTCCTGCATCTTCCAATTTTTTTTCAATTCTTTCCGCTTCTTCCATAATTCTTGAATCTTGATTCATAATTCCAATCAGGTACACTTGAAAAGGTGTAACTGATTCAGGCCAAATAATTCCACGTTCATCATGAAATAATTCTACCAGTGTTCCCATAATTCTGGTCGGTCCAATGCCATATGAAGCAAACCAAATCGGATTCCTCTTTCCTTCACGATCTGTATAAAGCACATTCATTTTTTCAGAATATTTTGTTCCAAGAGGAAAAATATTTCCAACCTCAATAGACTTTGCAGTTTTTACACTGCATCCATCAGAACACTGTGGACATTTATCTCCTTCTGCCCCTTGATATATTTCTTTGTTCTGCGCAAATTGACAATCGCAACCATTCTTACAATCACAAACAAAAATCGTATCTTCTCCAGCATCTGACAAAACTTGAAATTCATGTGTATTTTTATCTGTAAATACTCCGCCGCTAGCTTCAACGGTAATTGAATCCATACCTAACTTCTTAAAAATTTTTGGATAAACATCCTTAACCTGGTTGTAATAAATATACATATCCTCCTCTGACACATGAGCTGAGTATAGATCCTTCATTAAGAATTCCCGGCCTCTAAGAACTCCAGATTTCGCTCTTGGTTCATTGCGAAATTTGGTAGAGAACTGATAGATTTTTACAGGTAAATCTTTGTACGATTTTACATATTTTCCAAGCGTATGCATTACTATTTCCTCATGAGTAAACGATAACCCAAACTCTTTATCATGAATGTCTTTAAATTGATACATTATTTGCTTTACATCTGGATCTGACCAACGCCCTGTCTGATCCCAAATTTCGCGAGGATGAAGAAGAGGCATGATCATTTCCGCGGCCCCTGTTGCACTTAACTCTTCGCGGATTATATTTTTAATATTTTCTATTACTCTAAAGCCTAGCGGAAGAAGCGTATAAGAGCCTGCCATTAATTGATCTACGTATCCTGCTTTAACAAGTAATACAGCGTTAACGCTTAAATCGTCTTTAAATTCTCTCTTATTTGTCTTTGGGAAAAATGAACTATATTTCATTAAAACTAATTGCAAATAGCTTGTGGCTAATTACTAGATCTGAGTATAGCATAATTTACAAAAGTGCTGTATATTCTGGGCATAGGAAAAGAACATGAATCAGATGAGATTAACTTAGATCTAGTTGATACTGCTTTGGAGCTTCATAATAGGTTGGCATTAAAATGCCCAATGGGAAATGGAGCAAAACATAGCTCAAATCATTTCGTGATAGAAAACGAAAGAGGCAAAAGAACATGGACAATACATAGAACTACTCCTACGCCAGGCAATGATATAACTCCTAGTAAAATTTATATTGAGACAGGTGCAGAATCAGGACTTATTTATGAATATGTTAGATATGTTGTTGACCCTAATAATACTTCCCTTCCCGTAGTCCGGGAAGGAGTTAATACTCCTCAAAGCTGGGAAATTACGAGTGATAAAGGCTTTGACGTGGTATCTGCGATTCAATTTGCTATTGCACAAATTGACAATAATCCTCTAGCGTCATAAAGAAAATAAGAGTATAATCCCATACTTATGGGTAATGAATCACTCGGAAGAAGGATTAACTTAATTGAAGTAGAGAGAATTTATGCGATTGTAGCAACAATCTCTATTTATCAAGTTAATGCTCAAAGAATTGAGGACATTGAAGCTGCTGTTGCAGAACTTCGCGATAGAGGCATAAATTTAATTGCACCTGGCACATTAGATCCGATTTCAAAGCCATTTTTTACTCATGAACCCATTGAAGTAAGCGCAAACGAAGGATTACCCGTTATGGTGTATCTTGCTGGACCTACAGTTGGATTCCAAAATGGTCCTAGCTCTTCTTAACTTCATGTCCTCCGAATTCGCGCCTGAGTGCAGCAACCATTTTTGCAGTAAATGAACTCTGAATCTTGGGATCATTCCGAGACCTTTCGCGGTATTCTAAGGATTTTTCGATAATCTCTACATCTACCCCTTCTCTCCCGGCTTCCTCAACAGTCCATTTGGCTTCTCCAGACGCTGCAATTACACCAGACAAACTTTCAGTGTCCCCTCGTTCTAATGCGTCAGCTAAGCGGTCCAACATGAAGCCTGAAACCAGAGTCCCTTTCTGCCATAACTTTGCAATGTCAAGCAAATCAAACTTATAATCAGAGTTCTTAAGAACATCAAACCCTTCACCTAGGCTTTGCATTACACCATACTCTATGCCGTTATGAACCATTTTTACATAATGCCCTGCTCCTCCTTTTCCAAAATATTCATGTCCTCCATTGGGGCTTGAAAGAGTGTCTAAAATAGGTTTAATAATTTCATAGCCTTCAAGTGACCCACCCACCATAAATGGATAGCCATTTCCCGTTGCCAGAATTCCGCCACTTGTCCCAATTCCCATAAAATGAATTCCTTCTTTTTCAAACTCCTCAAACCTTCTTTGTGTATCTGAGAAATGTGAATTTCCCCCATCTATGATTACATCTCCAGGAGAAACAAACTTCCCGACTTGTGTCAAAACTTCTTCGACTGCAGAATGACTGACCATGATCCAAATAATTCGAGGTGATTCCAAACTAACAACGAGGTTTTCTATATCTTCTGCTACTTCAATTTCTGCGTATTCTTGCTTTATGAGCGCGGAATCTTCAATTGTCCTATTCCAAACTACTACTTCATGACCTCCGCTAACAAGTTTAGCAGCCATACGAGATCCCATTTTCCCAAGCCCTATGAATCCAACCTGCATAAAGAGAGTCTACCAACTTTATTGTCAATATAAAAGACATATGATAAAATCATTTTGAATGGGTGATTCTGTTTCGCTAAATATTGCACTTTTACCTGACGAAAACGTAACTCAAACTACTATCGGGATGAGCAAGGACCTAAATTCAAATTTACCCACCAACTTTATACTCAATACTCAAAACCTTATCCCCCATCTTACTATCTATCAAGCCCAATTTCCTTCTAAAAATGTTCAAGAGGTTGAAAATCAAACTCGATCATTACTCGAAGAAGTTAAACAGTTTAAGCTTGAACTTTTTAATTTTTCTATTACCCCACAAGGGAATGTTTGGTGGAATGCTATAGATAAGGAGCCCATGGCCACTCTTCAAAAAGAAGCAATTGAAAGATGTAATCCACTTAGAGAAAATTTGCTTTTACCGGGAATTGAAAACTTGACCAATTTAAGTGAAGATTATGCCAAAGAGGTTAATAATTATGGATCAGTATGGCTTCACGATCGCTATACTCCTCACATCTCATTGAGCGCAATTGACCCCCAAAATATTGAAAAAACATTACAGTTCTTAGGCAAAGGCAAAAAAGATGAATTTATTGCAAAAGAAATTATTATTGGATACTTAGGAAAATATGGAACTGTAACAGAAGTAATTAAAAGATTTTCTCTCTCTTAAACTACCTCTGCTCCTGGCTCAACATCACCATTTGGCTCAAGAAGAACAACGTTATCAGATCCTGTTCCGGTGGCAACTAACATTCCCTGTGATTCTTCTCCTTTAAACTTTCGATACTCTAAATTCACAACAAACGGTAGAGTTCTCCCGATAAGATCTTCTGGGGAATAACTTTCTGCTATACCTGAAATAATTTGTCTAGTCATTCTCTCATCTGAATCCTGCTCTGCAGGACCAAAGTCTACTTGAAGCTTAAGAAGTTTATCTGCGTTTTCCACTTTCTCGCAGGCTGTAATTTTACCCATTAATACTTTTATTTTCTTAAATTCGTCAAACGTTATGCTATCCATTTTCTTCCGTCCTTTGTTATGATTTCATCTGCCTCTTTTGGCCCCCACTCACCCTGGAGATAAACAGAAATATTTTCCTCATTCTGCCAGTTTTTAAGCATATTATCAAGTATGCTCCATGAATTCTGGATCTCATCGCTTCTTGAGAACAGGATCTGATCTCCAGCAAAGATGTCTAGAAGAATTTTTTCGTACGCATCCAGTCCTGCAGTTCCAAACCCTTCTTTGTAATTAAACTTCATCTTTACGGGCTCCAGAGAAAGCTTAACACCTGGCTTTTTAGCAATAAACCGAAGCGTGATTCCCTCATCAGGCTGAATTCTAAATGTAAGAACATTTCCAATCTCAGGACAACCGTATTCTTTAAATAAAATATGACAAGTCTGAGTAAAAACAACCGAAATTTCTACAATATCTTTTGGAACTTTTTTACCAACTCTTATATAAAAAGGGACATTGCTAAATCTTGGCGTTTCTACAAATAATTTCGCAGCAATAAATGTCTCAGTTTTTGAATCAGGAGCTACACCTTTTTCATTTCGATAACCTTCGTATTGCCCTCTTACAGCTTTTCCAGAAAACTTAATTAATCCAATTACTTTTGCGCGGGCATCTCTGAGATCTTCCTTGGTAAAGCTCTTCGGCTGTTCCATAGCTACAGCTGCGATAAGCTGCATCACATGGTTCTGAATAAAATCCCGATGAATTCCTACGCCTTCAAAAAACGCACCCCGTGTCTCAACTCCTTTTGTCTCTCCCCAGTTAATCTGAATATGATCTATATAATCTTTATTCCAGGTTGGTTCAAAGATGCTGTTGGCAAATCTAAATGCTAAAAGATTCTGAACTGTTTCTTTCCCCAAGTAATGATCAACTCTAAAGATTTGCTTTTCTTCAAAGCCATCTGAGAGCTTAGACTCGAGCATCTTTGCGGTCATGAGATCCCGGCCAAACGGCTTTTCAACAACTATTCTTGTCCATTTATTACTACCTTGACCGCATCCTTCAGATAATTTAGTAGAAACAAGTCTATCTAGAATATCTGAATAGTACTGCGGTGGAGTTGCGAGATAAAAAAATCTCGTAATACATGCGCCCATCTTTTCATCATAATTATTCAAACGGTGAGTAAGCTCCAGATATCCAGCTTTATCTTCAAAAGTTCCCTTCTGGTACTGCAGGTGCTTTGAAAACTCTGACCAGCCTTCTTTGTCTTTTAATTCTTTAAATGAATCCGCAAACTGCTCGTCCGAAATATCTCTTCTGGAAAAACCAATAATCATAAAGTCATCAGGAAGAAAATTCTGATTAAAAAGAGAAAGAAGACTCGGTATAAGCTTATGGTGAGTAAGATCCCCTGTTGCCCCAAAAATGATCATTGTGAAAGGGCTCTTTAGATCTTTAAAAACTTGCGGACTTTCGGACATCTCAACCCATTATAGATCTTGACAATCCAATTATCAAAGAGCTATATTGGGTTTAGATGCAGTCAACAAGCTTAGAAGCTGGACGTGATGAAACATCTCACCTCACCCGAGAACCTCTCATGGCGCAAGACGAAATCCCTCAATTAGCTGACGCACATATGGATGCTTTTTTAAGGGCGCACCAGATTGATCCATTTTCGCCCTCTGGAACAAACGTAACTCGCCCTGCGACTCAAGAATTTCCCTGGAATAGATCTTACTTGAAAGATCTTAATGGTGGTGATCAGCTTCATTATTCTTCTACGGATTCAGTGATCGTTTTCTCAATTTATAGAGGAAACGTTCTTGAAGGAACTGGATTCAAGCACACAATTTATGATTTAAATAGAAAGGCTATGCCAAGAAACTCAGTAAGATTAGGGAGAAAATTTGAATTCTTTGCAGCTACGACAGGAATAACTAAAGACGCATCACCTGGTCAAAATGGACATGAACCAGCTTTACCACCTGACGCAAGCGCACAAATTGAAACACCAACCCTTGCAGAGCCAATAGAATTAAAAGAAGGTGTTTTACGGCCCGTTTAGATTAAACAATCTGGTCTGTTATGAGGATTGTTTTCAAAGCGATTTCTGGTTTTAAGAAAAACTTAGCTGGAAACTTCTCTATTTCTTCCTGAGTACCGCTGTATTTAAACATTTGAGAAAGTGTCTCTCTTTTCTCCTGACCAAGAACTAGAATAATAATTAGATCAAGCATTGCGAGACCATGAAAATTCATTGTAATTCTTGCACCGTATTTCTCAGCATCATAAAAATCAATTATTCCACTTTGATCATCTATCATCTTTCTTGAAATTTCTGGAATTGATGGAATTCCAGCTGTGTGCCCGTCCTCACCTATCCCAAGAATTCCTACGCTCTTTGGAAAATATTTGAGTACAAATCTTAATGCTTCATCATAATCACGTGCTGTATCTTCAATTTCTTTATCTTCTTCGAGCATTGGATAAAAACGGATATTAAGGCTTTCAAAATATTTGAGCAAACCAGTCTCCTCTATCATCTTCTCATTACTATTTTTGTGGGCTCGGACGCCGAATCTTTCATCAATTTGCCCAACAGATCCCACTTTTAATTTTTTCTCATTTGCGAAATGCTCATATAGTTTTTTTGGAGTACTGCCGCCTGATAAAAACATCGCTGTTTTAAAATCAGAATATTTTTGCAAAATCTCGACAATTGTTTCGTTGGCTTTCTGAACAGTCGGAGATTCTATGACTACAATATTGTCGCGATTTTTATAATGATTGAGCCCAATTAATGACTGCCTATCCATGCCCAGAGTATATCAGAAGCAGTATTACATTGTTAATACATGAGTTTTACATGAATCACAAATCGATTGTCTATTCTATAAGAATAGGAGGAATAAAATGACCAAAACTTAATTAAAAACAAATATTGCCTCTGTGTGCTCTTGCTGTAGATTCAAAACTATGGCAAGGAATTTATTTATTATCAAACTTTAAAGCGCAAGAATTTATACAATATCTAAGGCCTGTTTTGTTTTTTGGTCCATCTTCAAATACGTGGCCCAGATGTCCTCCACATTTGGAACAAACAACTTCTGTTCGCCTCATGCCATGTGCATTATCGTCTTTTAAGATTACGTTGCCCTGGGTTGCAACATCATAGAAACTTGGCCACCCAGATCCAGATTCGAATTTAGTGCTAGAATCAAACAGCTCCTCCCCGCAAGCTGCGCATTCATACACTCCTTGTTCGTGATTATCTACAAATTGCCCAGTAAAAGCAGGCTCAGTTCCTTTATTTCGTAAAATTTCGTATTGCTGCGGAGTCAAAATTTTCTTCCACTCCTCATCGGTTTTAGTGATCATGATTTATTGAGGAAAAATTGATTGGCCTGTTGCGATTCTTAAAACGTCTTTATATGTAACAAGAAGCAAGAACCCTAGAAGTAGAATTATTCCTGCCATATGCGCGTATGCTTCATACTTAGGATTTACTTTTCTTCTCGTAATAGCTTCTATCAGGATGAAGAATAATCGCCCTCCATCAAGAGCTGGGATTGGCAAAATGTTTAGTACAGCCAAAGATAGCGTAAGCATGTATACAAGAGATAAAACAGCTTCTGGTCCTATTTTTACAAACTCTCCCGTAAGCTGGGCCATTCCAACAGGCCCTGCCACTCCTTCTGGCACTGATTGCTTTACCACCAAAGTCTTAATCATGTCTACAAATCCCGTAACCACTAAGACTGAATCACTTGCTGCTTGCTTGGTGCCATAAAAAATACTCTGAGGGAAAGGATATTTTTGGAAATTTATATTGTGCTCTATAGCAACTCCCATTGATCCTTCACCTTCTGGCGGATTTTCGCGCGGAGTTAATTTTACACCTACAGCCTCGTCTCCTCTTCTAACAGTAAGTGTAATTTCTTCCCCCAGCTTTCCTTGAGTCTCATTGATAAGTGCTTCAGTATTCTCTACTCTTACAGAGTTTACGCTCTCAATAGAATCGCCAACTTTTAATCCAGAAGAAGCTGCTGGAGAATTCTGAGAAACTTCTGTAACAATAACGCTCTTGCCGTCTTGCGGAATACCTTGGGTCGAGAAAAGATAAGTTGCTATTATTACTGCCAAGATAAAATTCATAGCAACTCCAGCTGTTACGACTACAATTCTTTGCCAGATGGGCTTAGTAAAAAATGCCCGATCAAGGTCTTTGTCTACTTTTTTCGTCTTTGAAATCTTGCCGCTGCCTGCGTCATCTTCTCCATAAAGTTTTACAAATCCTCCAATAGGAAGAGCATTTACTGAATAGAGTGTCTCACCTCTTTTGATTCCAAACACACGTGGAGGAAAACCAAAACCAAACTCCTCGACCTTTATCCCAAACTTTTTTGCAGTCAAGAAATGACCAAGTTCATGAATAAGAACAAGAAAAGTAAGAATTACCAAGAAGACTAAAATTGTAACAAGTACCATTAAGATATGAGTATAACAAAAGAAGCACTAATTATGAAGACTAGATTTGCATTAGCTCTTCTTCTTTTTTCTTTCCAAGTGCTTCTATGTCTGACGAAAAGTCATCGGTAGCTTTTTGTATTTCTTTTTCGAGTCGTGAATTCTCATCTTCAGGAAGATCGCCTTTTTTAAGATCTGACATTGCTTCATGTCTAATTTGTCTTATCATCACATGCCCAGCTTCAAGCTTCTGTTTCATAAGATGAATCAGCTCCAATCTTCTCTCCTCTGAAAGCGGCGGGATATTGATTCTAATTACTTGTCCGTCAGACGATGGATTAAGTCCGGCTCCAGACTCTAGAATCCCTTTTCTGATATCTTCTATCACGGATTGATCAAAGGGTGTCACTACCAAGCTCTGAGCATCTTGTGCGTTAACAGTAGCCAATTCCATAACGCGTAATTTAGTCGTACCGTTATATGCTGAAATAACAATGTTTTCGACGAGAGAAGGTGCTGCTTTTCCTGTTCTAATTGTAGAAAGATCACTAGACAAAATGTCAATTGCCTTTGACATATTCTCGCGGATTGTGGGGATAAAACTCTCGTCCATTAAAGCTATTATAACGCAAATCTAGAAAATTCGCGAACCTGAATATTTTCTCCTAATTTACCAATTGTTTGCTTGATCAACTGTTCTATAGTTAGCTTAGAATCTCTAATATATTCTTGTTTTAATAAATCATCTACATTTTTTGGGTCCATTGCTGAAATTTGCATTGCAATTTCATGCGCAAGAGATTTAAATTCATCAGTTCTTGCTACAAAGTCAGTCTCGCAAAGAAGCGCAACAATTACTCCTATTTTTCCATTACCGTGAACATATGATTCCACAACTCCCTCTGCAGTTTCGCGATCAGCTTTTTTCTCAGCAATTTCCGCACCTCTTTTTTGAAGCCACACCTGAGCTTTTTTATAATCTCCACCAGACTCTTCAAGAGCTTTTCTGCAATCTGCAATTGAGGCTTGGGTTTCTTCTCTGAGTTGTTTTAATAGGTTCAAATCTGCCATATAATTATATTTTGCCAAACTTAAGATTTTTTCTTAGCTGCTTCTTCTTTTAAAGCCTGCGCAACAGCCTCTTGAGGAGAAGCATTTAATTTAGCTTTTTTAACTTCTGGTTTTTTCTCCTCTTTTGGTTTCTCTTCTTTTACTGAGCTCTTTCCTTCTTTCCATGCATCAAGAATATAGCTAATAATTAACTGCAAACTCCCAACTGCGTCATCATTTGCAGGAATTGAATAAGTTACAAGTGCTGGATCAGAATTTGTATCAGTGATCGCAACTGTTGGGACTTTCATTTTATTTGATTCATCTACCGCGAGATGCTCAAGATGAGAGTCAATTATAAACAAGGCATCCGGAGTCTTTGTAAGCTTATAAACTCCCCCATAAAATGACCAGAGTTTTTCTTTCTGTTTTCCCCATCCGCCGATTTCTTTCTTGGTATAGCCTTCCTGCTCTGATGGAGTCTCAAGCTTATGCATAAAATCGGTGAGCTTTTTAAAATTCTTAGAAACCTCTGAAAAATTTGTAAGAAGTCCGCCAATCCATTTGTTGGTTACATAAAACAAGCCTGAATCACCCTTTATCTCTTTTGTTACTCTTTCAAGTTCTAATTTTAAGATCTCCTGAGTCTGTCTTTTTGTTCCAACAATCACGAGGTTTGTTCCTGGTTTTTGTGCGAGTTCTTTTACAAATTTTCCAGCCTCTTCAAGACCTTCTTTTGTCTTAGCAAGATCAATAATGTGGATTCCGTCTCTAGCTTCGAATACAAAATCACGAGCTTTTGGATTACTGCGAGAAACCTGATGCCCAAAATGACATCCAGCTTCAAGAAGTTCTTCTAATGTTATATTTTTCATAGAATTTTTTTGTGTTTCTTATACCGCCATCAGGACGAGGATTTATTAGATCTCAGAAACACATGTCCTAATGTGAGTGATGTGGGCATTATACCAGCCTTAAAGAGAATTTTCAATTATTATCTAAAAGTAGTTCAGGCTTAGTATGCAAAATATATCTATACCACTCAGGAGTTAACCTTCGTCCGATCTCAATCATTCTTCTGGCGCGGTCTAATTGCTCTTCATGCCGAGCGGTAATATCATGCTCCGTTGCAGACTCAACAAATCCCTGCCCAATGTATATCTCACCGCTAGATGGCAGGAAATCTACCGCTAAATGTCCTCTAGATGACATAGGCTCACCTTCAAATCTACGAACCTCTCTTTGCGCTTCAGCATCCCTTGATGCTAGTTTTCTAACTCTGCCTATAGCACTTCTCTCGTGCTGCAGCGTATCAGATGCGGCGTCAACTTCTAAAATTTGCCTAGACTTGCGTTGAAATCTATGATGTACATTTCTCAACGCTCTTCGCCTGTTTCCACCTGAGAGCACATCCCTATAAATAAACCCTGGAACTATTCCATCTTCTGACTGAATCTCATGCATAGCCGATATTTAAATTAATTTAATAAATTGGAAATTTTTTAGTAAATTCTTTTACTTCTGAGCCAATCGAGAGTAACTTTTTATTCTTCCAGACTTCTTTCTTGAATTCTTTCCAATATGCAGACCTCTCTTCTTTGTCTTTTGGCAAGCTCTTACCAACAACTTCTTCTATAGCTTCATTCATCCAAGCAGCAACCTTAACCATGTCGCGCTCTTTAAGTCCTCGTGTTGTTATTGCGGGAGTTCCTAAACGTATTCCAGCAGGATAAAATGGCGGACTATTATCAAATGGGACTCCATTCTTATTTAAGACTATTCCTGCAACTTCAAGAGCAACTGCAGCAGTTGCGCCGTCTACATTTTTATTTCTTAAATCAATTAAGATTAGATGATTCTCTGATCCCCCTGAAATAAGATCAAAACCATAACCATTTAATTCTTTTGCAAGAGCCTTTGAGTTAGCAACAATTTGAGCTGCATATTTCTTAAATGATGGTGTACTTGCCTCTTTAAGTGCAACAGCAATTGCTGCTGTCTGATTATCATGCGGTCCCCCCTGAAGACCAGGAATTATTGCCGTATCAATTTTTTTGCCTAGATCTGGATCTTTCCTAAGCCCTTTATTGGTTACCATAATTATCGCTCCCCTTGGGCCTCTGAGAGTCTTATGCGTTGTGGTAGTTATAATATGCGCGTGATTTACAGGCGATGAATGCACGCCTGCAACAACTAAACCTGCAATATGAGAAATATCTGCAAGTAAGTATGCACCAACTGCATCTGCGATTTCTGCAAACTTTTTAAAATCAATTTTCTTTGGATATGCAGTAAATCCGCAAATAATAAGCTTTGGTTTTTCTTTCTTGGCTAATTTTAGAATCGCATCATAATCAAAATTTCCTGTTTTATCAAGTTCATATTGAACTGCTCTAAAAAAAGTGGAAGAAAAAGTCTTTGGTGCACCGTGTGTTAAGTGTCCACCAAATGCTAAAGACAATCCCATTAATGTTTCCCCCGGTTTTAATACTGCCATCTGCACAGCGCTGTTTGCAGGAGCACCGGAGAGAGCTTGAACATTTGCAAAAGGTACACCGAAAAGTTTTTTTGCCCTATCAATTGCTGTCTGCTCAACGGCGTCTGCTACGCTATTCCCCTGATAATAACGCCTTCTGGGATATCCTTCAGAATACTTATTATTAAGAACTGTACCGAGGGCTTCAAGAACTGCAGCCGAGGTATAATTTTCTGAGGGGATCATTTCGAGGACGTCGCGTTGCCTTGTTTCTTCCGCTTTTACTAATTTATAAATCTGAGGATCAGTTTTCTTTAAATTTACCATCAATTAGAACCGAGTATAATAAATGGTTTTAGCCTTTGCAACAAGGAAAACTACTCCCATTCCATAGTGGCTGGGGGTTTAGAAGTTATGTCATAAACTACGCGACTTACATTTGGAACTTCGTTTACAATTCTTGCTGCGATTTTTTCCAATATCTCATACGGAATCCGAGCAATCTCTGCAGTCATCCGGTCTTTAGAGTTAACCACGCGAACTGCAACCACTTCACCAAAAAACCTTCCGTCCCCTTTTACTGCCGTAGAGTTAGTCCCTGTCATAATCGCCCAACACTGAAAAACCGAATCAAACAATTTCGCTTTTCGCAGCTCATCAACTACAATATTATCTGCAGCAACCTCTTGAGCCAATCGCTCAGGCGTTACTTCACCTACTATTCTAACTGCATGCCCAGGACCTGGAAATGGCTGCTGGAATACCATGTCGCGGGGTAAACCTAGCTTCAAACCAATCTCACGTACCTGATCTGTATAAAAATAGCGCAAAGGCTCAAGAAGCTTCATTTTCATGTCTTTTGGCAAACCTCCGACATTATGATGAGATTTAATCATCGCAGATCTTTTGCTTCCCTGGGAATGGATTACATCAGCATAAGTTGTCCCTTGAAGAAGATATTTAGCTTCCTTGTGTTTCTTCATCTCCCGTTCAAACAATTCAATATAAAGTTTACCTACAGCTTTTCTTTTTTCCTCAGGATCAATTATGCCTTTCAAGACTTTAAGAAACTCAGTACGTGCTGAAATAATCTCAACTTTTACTCCTAATACTTTTGAAAAATCATTTTTTATGCGTTTAATCGTCTCTTCGCGCATCAAACCACTATCAACGAAAAATGGAATAAAATTCTTACCAATTGCTTTTGCTACCAGTGCTCCTGCAACTACCGAATCTGTTCCTCCGGAAAAGGCTCCGATTACTTTCTTGTCTCCAACTTTTTCCCTAATCTCTTCGATCATTTCATCAACATCCAACTTTTCAGGTCGTAAAGAAAGTACGCAAGCTCTAGTTACGAAGTTTTTAAGCATCTCTGTTCCTTTCTCAGAATGCTGTGCCTCAGGATGAAACTGGACTCCCCAGAATTTTTTATCAAAATCACAAACTGCAGCATATTCCACTGAATCTGTACTAGCTAAGACCTCAAACCCAGAAGGCAGCTTCATCACGCTATCCCCATGAGATTCAATTACCCTCGCTTCTGATGGTAATCCATAAAAAATATCTTTAAAATTTGTGATTTTTAAAGTCGTTGGACCATATTCTTTCTTCCCGGATTCCACTTTCCCGCCTAAGAGTTGCGCCATTAATTGCCAGCCGTAGCAAATTCCCAAAATTGGTAAACCAAGAGAGAAGATCTTTTTATCAATACTTGGTGCGCTTTTATCATAGACTGAAGCTGGCCCACCGGAGAAGATCAAGCCCGCTGGCTTTTCGCGCGAGCAAAATTCAATCACATCATCCGGATCGACCAAACTTGATTCTATTCCAAGATCTTTAAGCCGGCGTGTTATAAGATGGGCGGTTTGTCCGCCGAAGTCTATAACAAATATTTCTTTATTATTGGTAATTTTGTCCAGCATTTGTAATCAAAACGTCATGTGGATGTGACTCGGTTAAAGAAGCTTGAGTGATTTGAGTAAACTTAGCTATTTTAGTAAGCTCTTTAAAATTCTTTGCACCTACATAGTACATTCCCGACCTAATTCCTCCAACAGCTTGATCAACAATTTCTTTTACACTTCCTTTTACCGGAACAAGACCTTCAACCCCTTCTGCAACTAGAACTCTATCTTTATAGCTCTTGCCATGAAATTCCCCTTCAGATTTAATCTTCGCACCTTTTGTCATAGCCCCAATTGAGCCCATGCCTCTATATTCTTTAAATTTATAAATATGTTTTTTGGAATGTATTTCAATCGTGTCGCATTTACCTCCACATGTATTTATACTCTTAAATCTTGAAGGAACTTCAGAAGGAAGCAAATTATGCACAACACCTGGTGCCTCTTCAGTTGAGGCAAAAAAACCACCCATCATTACTGCATCTGCTCCAAGTGCTAAAGCTTTAACCATATCTCCGGAATATTTTATACCTCCGTCCGCAATAATAGGGATTCCAGACTTTTTTGCTGCACGTGCTGTCTCAAGGATCGCAGAAACTTGCGGAACTCCCATGCCGGAAACAATTCTAGTTGTACATATCGCACCTGGCCCCATTCCTACTCGAAGTGCGTCAGCTCCAGCTTCAATTAAAGCATTTGCACCTTCAAATGTAGCCACATTTCCAGCTATCACCTCGACCTTAGGATATTTACTTTTTATAAACTTTAGTGCGTCAATTACCTGCGCACTCCACCCATGAGCACTATCGACAACAAATAAAGGAATCCCAGCTTTTACAAGCTCTTTAACGCGATCTTCAAATCCCCCTCCCCCTCCCACTGCTGCCCCAACTAATAAGCCTTTTTTCAAAACCTTTTTTACCTCTTTAACCTGAGCTTCAATGGTTAAATTCCTGTGAATTATTCCGATTCCACCCATTTGTCCAAGCGCAATTGCAAGCTCAGACTCAGTAACAGTATCCATCGGTGCTGATATTAGTGGGATTCTAAGCTTGATATTGGGGGTTAAAGAGGACTGGAGACTAATTTCTGATCGGTCAAAATTGCCGAAACCAGGAAGAAGAAGGATGTCGTCAAACGTCAAACTTCTTACAAACAGATCCTTGTGAGGTTCCATAATTTATCTTACAAAATTCTTTTTGGTCTGTCAATTCAGGAAAAACCCTATTTCCTTGATATGCAAGGCTAAATGTCCTATAATATACGGTTAATATATGGCAGTTCCCCAAGAAGAATTAAGAAACAGAGGTTTAGCATTGGTAAATGACGGCGTAGGTGCCGCTATTTCTGTTGTGGAAGAGCCGGAACAAGCCGCTTTCCCGACTATTGAAAATGCTGCAGATACTCTTCGCTCTCCTGAAAGACGATTAAAGCTTACAAAAATCGCAATTATTTCTGGGCCTTCAAATTCTGGAAAAGATGCTGTTGTAAAATTACTTGCTGAAAGACATGGTTGGAGAATTTATGATGGAACCGAGGACGGCTTTGAAAGACGTGGAACTGGAGCTGGTGGAACTATTCAACGAGAGCGGGAGAAACATTTAAGCTTTGATGCACGACAAGCACAAATGTTTGCAGAAGCCAAACCGGGAGATGAAATGTGGATTCACCAAACTAGACTTGGAGGAATCATTAAAGCTGCACAGGTTGATATTAGAAATAGGGATCTTGGAAAACAAAACTGGAAAATGCAAGGAATTGATGTTGAGGATCCTATTCAACCAATTCCAGCTGAATCAATTCTTCTCTGGGCTACTAAAAGAGTACGCCAGTCAAGAGCTGTTAAACAAGAACAGTCTTTATCTGAGGAGAATAGGCTACCGATACCTTCAAGGGATAGTATAATTGCTGAGTTAACACGAAAAGAGAAAAATGAAGTAAAAGGCTGGGCTCCTCGTTACAAAAATATTAGAATAAGACCTAATCCATTCAGTAGACACTTAAAGAGAAGAAATGGTCAACCCGTATATGATAAATTTGTTGATACAAGCAAACTAACTATCGAACAAACTGCAGATCGAATTGAAGAATTACTACTTCAAACAGGTGCTGCTGAAATAATTCAAGAACCTCAAATAATAGTTGAAATGCAACCAAATAAAGAATTTGATTTAAACGATCAAGGTCATGGGGAACCTATGACTTATGGCGGAACATCTCTATCTCAAGCTCCAATTATGGATATTCCTAAACCAAAACCAACTCTGGAACCCGCCTAAGCTAAGCAGCATTTGAAAGATCATGGTAATCTCTTAAATCCTGTAAAAAGTCCTCAGCTTCCAAAAGACCTTGCGCTGTGACTCCTTCAGGACCACCAGGTTTTATTGAAAGCATTATTGGTAAATGCCAGTAATTTCTAGGCATCATTGCAACGTCAAATCCTTGTGTACGAAATGCCTGCACAAATTCATCAGGTGGATACCTGTGCGATCCAGGAGTATTACCGACTGCTCTCTCGCCATCTGCAAATTCGCCCATTTTAGCCACACCACCTTTAACAAGTACTCTATTAAAACTTCTTGCAACTGAATCTGGTGAAGCAGAATATGAAATACTACTAAATCCAATAATTCCGGAGACCGATTCATCTTCTATTCCTGCGAGCCTTTCTGCTGAAGTTTTTATCATTCTTTCATTTCCGAGCCTTGAACCTACAAGCTTATGTCTTCTTAAGGAAGTGGCTCTAATATCTAACCCTTCTCCGAATGGATGATTCGCAAGCTGCGAGGCTGCATTCGTAGTTCCTGCACCAATATCAAGCATCACTCCGCCTTTTTCAAGCTCTCTGACATATTTCAAGAACTCAGTAACACCCATGAGTTTAGCAATATATTGATATAGTCCAGAATTATCTCCGTAATTTACATGCTCTTTGTTGAGGTCAAATTTGCGGGATTTAAGAAGCTGCGCAGCAATAGCATTTCTCTCGGGGGTATTTTTTCCAGGTATCTCTGTGCGAGCCATAGTGCTGTATTTTAATATTTCTGATGGGAAATATCAAGCTATAGGTCTAACGCACCAATTCAACAAACTTATATTTGTGCTTCCCATTATCATGCTCTTCTTCACTGACTTTTCTAAATCCTGAGTAATCCGGGAAAAATGTTTCCGCACGAAATTTCCCTGAGACTATTGTTAGATAAAGTCTATCTACAATCCCCTTTTCCATTGCCTCTTGATAAACTTGTCCTCCGCCAAAAATAAATATCTCATCATTTCCCCGCGAATCTTTAGCAATCTTGATAGCTTCCTCAAGCGAATTACAGGATACGAAATTATCTGAATCATGAACAAGCTGATGAAAACGCGCTGGGTTTCTTGAAATCACAATATTTGTTCTATCTGGAAGAGGTTTGCCGATTGATTCATACGTTTTTCGCCCCATAATTATGGGATGACCGTTTGTGATCTTTTTAACACGTTTAAAATCTTGCGGAATATGCCAAGGAATTTTATTATTCTTTCCTATCCCCTGAGCCGAATCCATTGCAGCAATAATACTTATCATATTCAATACATTGTACTATAATTGCGGGAACTATGATTGTTAAATCGATAAAAACCAAAAAAGTAGTTGCCGGCGATGATTTATTTGAGATCTTAAGCTCAAGTCTTCCGAAAAAACTTGAGGATAAAAGTGTAATTGCTATTTCTTCAAAAATTGTTGCAGTAACAGAAGGAAGAATTGTAGATGAAATTAGCGAAGAACATAGGGATAAATTGGCAATTACAGAGTCTGAGCTCTACTTACCCAGATCTGCCAACCAATACGGCTATATGATCACAATAAATCGCGGTGTTCTTCTTGGATCAGGAGGGATTGACAGATCAAATGGCAATGGTTCTATGATCCTTTGGCCTAAAGATCCCCAAAAATCTGCAAATAAAATAAGGGAGTATCTTGTTAGGAAATATGAGATTACAAACTTAGGTATAATTATCACAGACAGCAAATCTACTCCTCTTCGCTGGGGCGCAACTGGTGTTACTCTAGCTCACTCTGGCTTTAGGGCTCTCAAAAGCTATGTTGGAACACCTGATATTTTTGGAAGAATGATGCAGCACGAAACAGCAAATATTTATGATGCGCTTGCTACCTCAGCAACGCTTGAAATGGGTGAAGGAAATGAGCAAAAACCTATCGCTATTATTACTGACGTAAGCTCTGTTGACTTTCAAAATAGAAATCCCACAAAAAAAGAACTGGATTTCTTAAGGCTCAATATCGAAACAGATTTTTATGCACCCATTCTAACTTCCGCCAAGTGGCTTCCTGGGAGGCATAATCGTTAGCTCAATTAAGTTTCCCAGATCTTCATTTCTTACAACAGTTGCTCTTACAAAAGAAAAAAATCTTTCCCGCCTGGCTTCTTCATCTAGAAAATGTTCATCTGAAATTGTTGCCGCTCCCCAGAGCTGTCTTATGCCTTCTGGCTTTTTCGATCTTCTTTCTGTTACCACTACGCGCTTGCCTGTTTCGAGCAAATCACCTAGATAATACGCGACGTTCTCCGCATTCTCAGGCAAAAAATATGTCAAAGGAGACGCCAGCCCTGCTCTCTCAAGCAATTCAGGATCTACTAACTCCTCAATTGTTCGTATCGAACCAAGAGGATTTTCTTTAGGACTTTCTGGATGACTCATTTCTTTTTTTCTTATCTTCGTAATATCCGCCGGCTACTGTGAAATCTGCTTTTATGCTTTTGTGTGGATTATAATCAATAAGCTCTACCATTTCAGGCTTAAAATCCTCAATCTTGGTAAGCTTTCCATTTATCTTAACTTTAGGGAAAGGCTTTGGCCTTCTCTTAATTTCTTCTTTTACTTGCTCAATATGATTTTCATAAATATGTATATCTCCATAGACGTGAATAAACTTACCTGGCTTCAAACCTAGAATCTTAGCTAAGATCACACAAAGAAGCGCATAACTGGAAATATTAAATGGCACTCCAAGGAAATAATCACAGCTTCTTTGATAAAGAAGTAAATCCAGTTTTCCGTCGCGATTACTTATTTGATACATATTATGGCAGATCGGAAATCTAGATGCGTCTTCCTTATCTGCCATTGCGTAAAGATATTCAGGATTCCAGGAATTTACGATCAAATTATGTGCATTTGGATCTGCTTTCACCTCATCTACTACCCATTGAAGCTGATCTACGGTCTTCCCTTTCTTTCTTGTCGGCCATTTTCTCCACATCTCTCCATAGATACGAGGAAGCTCACCATTTTCTTTTGCAAACTTTTTATCAATTTTAATCTTTTCAATAAACTCTTCCTTAGTCATCTTGGACTTAGGATTTTTTTCTTTAAAAATTTTGTATGGATAGTCGTCCCAAATGTGAACATTATGATCGACTAAATATTTAATATTGGTTTGACCTGACATAAACCAATAAAGCTCCTGAATAACTCCATTCCAGTAAACTCTTTTCGTGGTAAGTACTGGAAATTCTTTTTCAAGATCATATTCGGATTTGCGTCCAAACAAAGAATATGTCACAACTCCAGTTCCGCGGTCTTTTTGCTTGATGCCGCTTTTGAGGATTTCTCTTCCTATATCTAGGTACTGCTGTTCGGGGTGTTTTTTACCTGCCATTTCTCAAACTAATTTATTCTTTTTAGCGCCGTTTTGCAATCCGATCAAAATAGATCAAATTTATGGTATTGAATAATATTCGCTTACACATTGCTTTAACAACTTTTCATTACAATTTCCAACCTCTCTAATTGTAAATCGTCTATATTCTGTTGAAGCACTATTTGCAGTCAGAGCTACTAGATGCTTTGGATCAGATGGCATTCCAAAAGCAACGCTGTTCGTAACAGCTGCACCGGATAGGGCTCCCATCCTACCGTCGTCTGTTCTCGTCAGTACAGCAACATCACCAATAAGAAAATTCACCTCTTCAGGCGCAATCCCAACTTCCAAATCATACTTATCAACATGCGCTTCAACTTTTTTTATCAACATTCTAATTTGTATCGGTAGCTACTCAACCATCCTCTTTCTCAATTCATGACGAAGAAATTCCTTATTTGATTCGATCTCCTCTTGTTCTTTTAAATGTGTCTTTTTTGCTTCTTCTATGAACTTTTCGAAATGATATGGTTCTTTCTGCATTAATAGATAAAAAATAGAAGATCTTACGTAATGAAGTGACAAGAATTTTTTTACACTTTCAATATGTTTAGGGTTTTTCAACAGTGTCCCATCATCAAGCGCTCCAAATGCTGTCGCCATACGTGTTTCAGCATATCCATACTTTTTTTTCAGCGAGATTAAAAAGGTTTCCCTCAACATCAACATAAACTGCATTACTTGGATTTACCAGACTAGACAATTGATTATCTAAACTATTGACTCGTATCTTATTATTTGAAGAAAAGCGTTTTAGTAAAACCTGGGAAATTAAGTGTGCTTTCATTTACACTTGTTTTTCACGTTTTGTGGCACTGACACGGCCGCCCTGCCATTGGCCTCTATACGCCGAACCGGCACCTTTTATTTCATGGAAAATAAGATGCGTAAAACGTGCTCCCATTTCTATTTCCACAGTTATCGGTCCTTCGTTTTTAAGACCAAATGTTAATTCTCCGGAATATCCTGGCTGTATTGGACCAGTGCGGATGAATAAACCTGATCTAAAAGTTGTGGTACGGGGCAAAATTACAGCTGATAAATTTAGCGGAAGATTTATTCTCTCAATAGTTTTTACTAAGAAAAAATCTCCCGGCTTAATCTTGATACTGCTTGGCTTTTTGGGATCGTAAACTTTGACCGACTCAATGTCCGGGGTCTGTCTATGTGTTTCACCAAGAAATGCTTTTCCTGAAATTTTGAAAACTTCACCGAGTCTTAGATCAAACCCCGTTCCTTCAGGATTTGTGAGCTCGCGTTCGGATAAATTCTCAACAAGCTTATCTTTTTTTACTCTTTTAAGTAATTCTTCAGGTCCTAAGATCATAGTTTTATTTCTGAAATTATCTCTTCACTTACCTCTTCAATTGACTTTGTCCCATCAAGCTCTGTAATCACATCTTTAAATTCATGAAATAATTCATCATATCCATTAATAATTCTTTTTATTTTCTTCTCACTCTCATAAATTTCTTTCGCTTGTTTTCTCTCATTCTTCAGTCTTTCTAAAGAAACATCCAGCGGAACACGTAAATAGAAAGTGTAATCCGGAACTATAAACTGGTGGTAAAAAGATAATACGCTTTGGGTTACAAGCAAACGGTCAACATTTTCCATGTTATATTCCTGCTCTTTATCCAAAACTCCATAGACAACAGCAGACCAAAATGATCTATCAGAAATTACAATTTTTCCCTCTTCTAGGGCTGGCTCTACAACATCCACGTGATTTAGCATTCTGTCAGCACTAAATAGATATTGAAATGCCACTGGATTCATCTTGAGGTCTCCTCGAAGAATCTGATGCACCATATCTCCTATCAGACCTTCTCTTCTAGGCTCCCTAGTGGTCACAACAACTTGCCCTTTTGACTCAAAATATTCTTTGAGTTTTTCTACCTGTGTTGTTTTCCCACATCCTTCAGTCCCCTCAAGAACAATATATTTGCCCCTATAAGGATTCTTTTTAAATTCTAAATCAAATTCTATATGTCTTTTTATATTCGCCATTTATTTCTCCTGATGAATACGTGACTCAATTGGCGTGTCCTGAAATTTATATTTTGCAAACTTCCTATCTGTATAAGGCGTCTGAGCAGGACTTGAGAGCTCTTCAAAAGTCATTGCGCAAATTCTCATACCTACTGTAAGCGAAACTGCCATTCTCCCAAGATTTCCAAGCTCCAGAACTGGCTTTCCATCCCATCCGGGATCAAAAATAGATGCTGTTGAGTGAACCACTATACCCAGACGGCCTAAAGATGAGCGACCTTCAAGTCTCCCCATCAGATCTGCTGGAATCTTTACTTTCTCAAGAGTCACAGCTAGAACAAAATCTCCAGGCTGCATCATAAAAACATCACCTTTTTTAATTTTGATCTCTCGGGTTATTTCGTTACTGAAATCTTTTTTGGAAGGATCAATGTGAGTATATTTACTATGTTCAAAAACTCTAAATGTATCGCCGAGCCGAAGATCAATTGAACAACTACCAAGCTGAGTAGAAAAATCTGGAGCCGGAGATATCTCAATTCTCTTCTCTTTTATTGCTTTCTTAATATCTCCGTCTGATAAAACCATTGTTCAAAGTTTACAAATTTAATACCAACTTTTCAACAGCAAATTAAGATCTCTAAACCTTGACACTTAATCATGACTATACTAATCTTAAATATAGGACTTTTATGTCAAAATTAATGCGATTTATTCCGCTCTTTTTAATATTCTTCATAACACTTATCTCTTTTTCTCTTGTAACTAGCTCTCAACATAATGCTGATGCTCAAACAAACTGTAATTCTGATCCTAGTTGGATCTTAGATGAAGCTGAAGGAAGCGCAAATAGCGTTACTTATCATTTATTTTTGAAAAATAATTGCGCGGCTGCAAAAGACTTTAATCTTAGAGTAACCCAGCTTCCCACTGAACCTCGAAACATAAATGGATGGACATGGAAATTCGCAAATGGGCAGCAAAACACGACGTACACCAAGAGGGTTGCCGGCGGAAAAAGAGCTGCCGTTGCCTTAACTGTTAGTAGGCCCACAAATGTAAACGCTCCTGAAGGAAATTATTCCCCTATTACTCTTCGCGCAGCACTCTCTAGCAATACAGGCATCAATGATGAAATCAATCTTATGTATAGAATAGAAAGTCCAAAAAACCCACCAACTCCTGATCCGACTTGCAAAAGAAATACACCGCTACTTGATATTGATCCATCTGAAGCAAATGGAGCCCCAGGTGATGAAAAAGAATTCCAGGTAAAAATTTCCAATAAGGACACAGATGGCTGCAAAGACTCTACATTTGATATCTCAACCACGATTGATGCTCCAAATTGGGATCTTGTGGCAGGAAGAAATACCCTAACTATTTCTCCCGGAGCAGATAAATCCACTACTCTTTATGCCACTCCTCCCATGAATCAGGCTGACGGACCAGTGACAATTACAGTCAACATCGTAAGAAATGTCGGCGGTGTTGTCTCGCAAAATGTTCTATATGCTGTTGGAAAATCTGAATCTGAGCCTGAACCATCCATCTCAGAAGAGCCCGAAATTAGCCCGAATATTTCCGAGACTCCTAATCCCGGGACTATTTCCCTAACACTAGGCCTTGATGGCATTGGGAATTCAAGAATACTCGGCGGAAATAAAAATCCTGTTAAAGATATAAAAAATCTATCAGTTTATTTATATAACGCAGAATCAAACGAACTAATTGAAAGCCTTGATGAATGGAGCTTTAAATACAATCCTACTACAGGCAAATTTAATGCAACCATGCCTTTAACGGGTGGCCTAAAAGATGGGCTTTACAATGTTTATATAGAAGGACCACAATACTTAATGGGAAAATTTCCCGGAACATCAAGAATCACTCCAGGACAAGACAATACAATTTCAGGTAATCTACACTTAACAGTTGGAGATATAAATAAACTTGATAGATCAAGAAACGAAATAGATTTAAATGACTATAATATATTAATTAGCTGCTCTATTTACTCACAGGATAGAACGCTTTGCGATTTGAATTCTAAATATGAAGAATATTCAGATCTCAATTCTGATGGGATTGTTGATCATGATGATATAAATATCTGGTTAACAGAAATTAAGAACCGAAGGGTAGCGGAGCTGCCCAACAATTAATATGGAAGAGAAACAAAAAAAAAGAATAAAAATTAATAAGACATGGATTCTTATTACTGTGCTTGTCGCAATTACCGGTGGTCTTCTTGCAATAAGCCTTAGTTCTAAGAATCCTATCTCAAACACTTCTAAGAATGCAAAAAATGAAGCTAAAAAAGATCTTGCTCACACTTCTCTTGAATTTTCAAATATTCTTAGAACTAGCACATCTTCTGCAAAGCAAGATGTTGATATAATCATAAATACAAATGGCGACAAGGTCACATTCACTCAGCTTGAACTAAGCTATAATCCTAAGCTTTTAACAAGTGTAGATATTAATCCTGGCACTTTCTTTAATAATCCTCAGATCGTTCTCAAAGAAATAAATCCTGCAAGCGGGAGAATCACATATTGGCTTGGAATTTCCCAAAACCAGAAAGGAATAGCAGGAGAAGGGCCTGTGGCAGTAATCTCATTTATCAAAGTCGGAAGCGCTCCGGCCCAAATTAATTTTATGCCAAAAACCTCCGTTCAGGCTTCGGGAACTAATCAATCAGTACTTAAAAATATGGTTTCAGGATTTATTGGAGATGTTGTTCCATCAACTACCAGACCTACGTCATCAAATTCAGCAACAACAGGAGCAAGATAAATGAACTATTTAAATAATCTAACCAGAAAGAATAAAATATATCTTGGAATTTTTATACTACTTCTCATGGTCGTTCCCATGACAGTCTTTGTAGTCAGCAAATCCGAGCTTTTGAATACAAGAAGCCAAGCTGATTTATCTGGGGACATAAAACTTCTGAGCCAAAAACTGTTAGCCGATCAGGGCAATGAACAGGAACAGATTGCAACATCGATCCAAAGGAAAGAACTTGTTTCAAAGCTTGCCAAAACAGATCCTGAAAGCTTTCTTCTTTATGCAATAACCGGAGATATTAAAAAAACACTTCCCAATCTTGCTCAGGAAAATATTGAGACCAAAACCGTAATCGAGGGCACAATAATTGAAAATGTTTCGGAACATGAAGAGCCTGGCGCAGATCCTGTTGCGCCTTTTGCAATACAAACAATTGATCCTCAGGGCTTTACAACAAGAGCATATCTGATTTATCTTCGTGAGGGAATGGATCTTCGAGCTGGTCAAACTGCAAGAATTCAAGGCTACGGGGTCGATAATATTTTGGTCCCAACCAAAATTGAAATCCTATCTTCCCCACCTTCAGAGATTCAGACTGAGCAAACAAACACAACAGATCAGGATGTTTTGGGTGTAAGCACAACCGGAACTAATAAAAAAATCGCAGTTTTAATGGTAAATTTTAAAAATGATTTATCAGATACAAGAAATCAGCTTACAAGAGAAGAATTAGCAGAAATTTATTTCACAGGCAACCCATCAACCACGAAATATTTAAAAAATGCCTCTTCCAATCAGCTTAACTTTCAGGGAGATATAAATGATGTTTACGGCTGGGTTACAATTCCGAATTTTACAAGAAAACAAGCCTGTGATATTAATGAAACTAGTGATGGAGCCGGATGGAAAAAAGCAGCTATCAATAAAGCCAAAGCTCAGGCAACTGAGAGAGGAATAAATTTTGATGATTATGAATTTATCGGTTTTGTATTCCCATATTCAAATGTATGCGATTGGGGCTCAGCTATTGCCTCAGGAGTGGGTAACGTGGACTCTTATGCCAAACCTCATCACTTTCTAAATGGTGATTACTGCGCAAATAGCTCTAACTGCAATTCTAAAGATAAGAAATTCTATGCCGGCCTTCTAGCTCATGAAGTAGGACATAATCTCGGTCTTTCTCACGCAAACGGACTAAACTGCGGCAATAAAATTATTGATAACTATGCGAATTGCAAATCAATCACTTATGGCGACAGATTTGATCTTATCGGGGGTACTTGGACTTATTTTCCAAATTCAAGTTCTGCGAATCAACAAATAAGACTTGGCTGGATACCTCCTGAAAACAGAAGGAATGTAAATGAAAACAATATTAATTCTACCGGCACATATACACTACACTCAGCATCCCTAAAAAAAGCCCCCGGAGATATACAGTTCATAAGAATACCTCGGCCTGTTGATGGCGGCGCCTACTATCTTGAATACAGAACCAAACACGGACAGGACTCTAATATTCCTCAAAAAATTACTCAAGGTACATTGGTTAGACTTTCTGAAATCCCAAACGGAGTGCTAAAAAACGAATCTGGTTCGCTCCAATACAGACCACAGCAAACGTATCTACTTGATATGAGCAACGGCAATCCCACGTATTGGACACAGTTTGATGATCCGAGCCTTAGGGATGGAAAAATTTTTGAAGACACTAGAAATAAAATCAAAATTACACAACTTTCCCATGATGAAACCAATGGCACAGCAAATCTAAAAATTGAACTTGGTCCTCCACCATGCTTACTTGCTCATCCAAGAATGATCTTATCAGAACCTAGCTTGTCAGGACTCGCAGGAGAAACTGTTAGATATGAAATTACAGTTACGAATATGAACTCTGAATCCTGCGCAACTACCAACTTCAATCTTAGCGCTACTTCGCCTACCGGCTGGACTACGAAATTTACAGCAAATCAATTAAATATAGCTTCGAGTCAAAGCAAAATAGCTTATATTGATGTTACCGCTCCTTTAAATGCGGCTCCAGGATCAAATCCATATCTTACTGAAGTTACCGTTAAGAATGCTGGAAATCAGGCGTATTTCAAAACAAAACCAATTTCTTACAGTGTTGAAGAGACGAGTGTAACTACGCCACCTGCAACAAATACGCCATCTCCTACTACAAAACCATCAAACACTCCAATACCAACTAAGCTACCAAGCTCTACGCCAAGCCCTTCTCCGAGACCATCGAGCACGCCTTCTCCTCTCCCTCCAACTCAGGGCCCAACTGCAACCAACACTCCTTCCCCACTGCCAGGAAATACAATTATTCACTTCCCAAGCATCAAACTTCATGGAATCGGAAGCGGCGGAACAAATCAAAATCCAAATGCACCAGGTAATAATAACCCACTCACAAAAACAAGAAATTTAATTGTGGATATTCTTGACGCAAATAATAATCTTGTTAGCAGAGTCCAGGGCAACATCATTTATAAACCTGAAACCGGAGACTTCACTGGAGACATAGCAGTACCCAGCTCAGTGGCATCTGACAGATATCTTCTTAAAGTAAGGAGCGATAAGCATATTACAAAACAAGTTGGCGGCATTTTAAATCTTACTCAAGGGGCAACAAACTTAGCCAATCCTGCCTCTCTAACAACCGGGGATACAAATCTGGATGATAAACTGAATACGCTTGATTACAACATAATCGTTGATTGCTATAGTGATTTTGTGGCTCCCAAGAATTGCAACAATGCTGGCAAAAAACTTCGCGCCGATTTAAATGATGATGGTCTTGTAAACAGAATTGACTTCGCCCTGTTCCTGCGCGAAATCTCAGTTCAGGCTGGAAACTAGAAAACTTGACAATATAATTAAAGCTACATAATATAAATATATATGGCAAAATCCCGAACTGGATTAACGCATAAATCGATCTTTGGTGTATTCGCAATTTTCCTCTCTCTAGTTGGCCTAGTCGCAGTTTCAGCAGCAGCACAACAAAGAACTAGTACTCAGTCTGAAGCTAGCCGAGAATTTAGTTGCAGTAGGGATCCGGAATTAAAACTTATTAAAAAACCCGAAGGCAGAAAAGTGTCAGTCAAATATTATATAAGCATTAGAAATAGAGATAATCATGATAGTAAAAAAAGAGATAATTGCCTTAGAGATGATTATGTATTAAGAGTAGAAAAACCCGAAGGATGGTCCGTAGGCTATATTAACGCACCCAATAATTCCAATTATATACAAATAAACGAAGGTGATACCAAAGAATTTGAATTAATAATTACTCGCCCGATTAACACAAAAAAAGGCAATTATAAAATAAAAGTAAATGCTGCAAATAATAGACATGAGACACTAAATGCTGATGAGACTCTAATATTGAACTATAACGTAGAGTAATTGCCCATGGCATCAAGACCTAGACATACAAATTTAACAGTAAAACACATCTTCGTAGCTTTCTTTTCATTTTTTCTATTAGCAAGCCTTGGGATTTTTATATATGCTTCTCAAAATAAAACTAGCTTGTTTTCTGAAGCTGCGAAATGTGAAGAAAGGCCGAAATTAGTATACGACCAAAGTTATGGACATGCCAATGGAGTCATTTACCGCTTAAAGCTTTCAAATAATTGCCCAAATACAAAAAATATCAAACTTAATGTGGTGTCCACTCCCACAAAACCTATAAAATTCAACAACTGGAGATGGGTATTTACAGACAGACAGGTGGATAAGGTTTTTCATGGCTGGGGTCAATCATATATTGAAAAAGGAATAAGCGAAAAGCCCCGCTACATATATCTTCTTGTAGGACGGCCATTTACAACATATACCAACAACAAAGCTATGCCTGAAGGAAGGTATCAATATGTAAAAGTTAGAGCTTCTCTTGAAAAAAACCCTTCAAATTATGATGAGGTTAACTTAAATTACTTTGTAGAAAATTAAAGCTCTTGTACTTCCCAACCATTTTCTCCAAGGACTACGAATACAGGAATTACCTCAACTCCCGATTTAGCTTTCAAGAAGAGTTTGAGAAGAAGCACTGCCTAAAAACCATTTTAGAAGTTGGATTGGTCTTCCTGGAACAAGAGTAATTCTTCTTCGAACAAATGCAGGAAGAATTAATGACGCCGAAGAATACGAAGAGGCTGCATAAAAACACGTTTATTAAGAAATCAAACTCTTTGGCACGTGGTACTTCTCAGCTCCGAGTGTAAGATTACCCTCGCGGCTGAATGGAATAAAGCTCGGAAGCTGTGTTTCATATTTCAGGATCGCATCCTTCTTTTTTTCGAGTCCCAAACCAAACTCTACTAATACCTGATCTTCTAATGAATTTGGAATTCCATTCACTTTAGAAGCAATTGCAGAGTATGGAAAATCTGCAAAATAAATCGTGTTTTTATTTTTTCCTACTGCGTTTTTAACTATCTGATGATCAACATGCCTACCAATCGCAAGAGGTGCAAAGACTGCAAAATTACCCTTCCCCTCTAGAATCTCACCGATTTTTCTTTCTACATCTGGAATCAATGCCTGATCAAGATCAGAGATATCAACGAGCTGATATGTAGGATAAATTGGCAATCCATTATCAGCTCTCCATGCAGCGTCAATAAATCTCAAATGCTGAATATTTTTTACGCCTAAGAGTCTTGCAGCTTTTTCATCTTCTGACTTTCTAGCTTTGAAATATAAATTCACATCCGAAAATCCAGCTCTATCCATTATTACTCTTATGGAGGGTGAATCTAGATCTAAGCTTTGAGTAAAAACAGTAACAATACTTATATCTAGTCCATGTTCACTAAGATACGAGATTAATCCTCCCATGGACAAGACCGCATCATCTAAATGAGGAGAGAAAATGACAATTCCATCCCTAGATTTAAGATGCTTAATAAAAGACGCGCTCATCGCCTCGTCTATCTCTATCTCTTTTGAAATATCTATTTTTAGCTTATTCATTATAAGTCCGATAGTTATTGCTTAATAAAGCTTGATCTACCAGGGTATTGACTTAAAAATCATCTAGAAGTATAATTTATTGTTCGACATTTTTCAAGATTATGAATCTAAGACAAATCCAATTACATAACAAGAAGCGACAAGACGAGTACAAGGCTCGCACCAATATTGATGTGGATATTCAGAATATTGGTAAAAATACTCAGCCCATAGCTTTACCCGAAAATAACTCCTCAGAAGAAATTTCAAAGGGAGTTTTTCTAAAAAAAGAGGTGCTAAGATTTCCAGATGGTAACTTCACAAATGTCTATGATCTGTCCTGGGATGCTAAAAATGTAAGCCTAGAGCCTCATGTTCATTCTGATAAAAAGCCCTACTATATGCTGGATTATATGGAAAAAGACTCCTCTATTCTTGCAGTTATGAATGGATCATTCTTCTTTTTAGTTGATTTTCCTGAAAAAGAACCAAAAGACTACCCTTTCCATTTCTGTGTTAGAAACGGAAAAATTGCAGGACTTCTATCAGCAGACGAAGCAATTTTATTTATTAAAGATTCAGAACTATTTGCTAAAGATGCGAAAGCAATTGGAACAATTAAGATTGGAGAAAAAATTATCAGCTGGAAAGGCACATGGCATGAAGGTGATAAAAAAACAGATGCAGTTCTCTACAATTCAGGCGCATCAAAAATAATTAAAGAATTTGATCCTAAAACAGGAGTTAGAGTTGGTAGACTTGATTATAATTATATTGAAACTCCAAAAAAATCTTCAGCAGTAGATCTTGTAGTAAATAATCAAAATGGAAAACTCGTAATTACAAAAGTAAACCCAGGCGGAGGAACTCATTATTTTGAAGGACTATTTATTTTACAAATTAATAAAAAGAAAAATACATTTAAAGTCGGTGATGTTGTCAAACCGCTTATCATGGACGGCTTAAATCTTGAAGACATTTCTTCTGCAATCACAATAAACGCTGCAGTACACGATCCGTATTTCTATACACCAGAAAGAATCAACAGCCGCGATGCGAGATCAGTTATAGCTCAGGACAAAAGAGGAAATATTCACTTTGTAGTATTTGACGGATCCAAGTATATTCCTAACTTTAGAGGAGTTTCAGCCTATGACATCAGAGACTACTTCTCACCAAATAAATACAATTGGTCATACTTCGTAGACGGAGGTAGCTCATCTAGAATCATTCTAAGAAGAGATAATAAGCTTGAGTTTTTGGCAAACGAGTTCGCATTTAAGAAGATTTCAAATGAAGTTTTCCTCTGGGATTCACTAAGACATAGAAAACTTGCCTCTGTAATCGCCCTCAGAACCAAAAAACATTAATCCTTAACACAGGATTTCCTAGATAAATTTAATTGATGCGAAAACTAACTCTTATAGAATAAATAGAGCTAATCCTCCGAGGACGATGAGGATTCCGCCGATTATACCGCCAATCACGAGTGGATTACCTGTAGGTGGAAGTGTTGGTGTCGTACTAACTTCTGTAAACGGTGTAGTTGGAGTAGGCGTACTTCCTTGCGGCGTTGTAGGTGTAGGAGTTGAGCTTACGATTCGAGTTGGTGTCGGTGTACCAGTGTTAATAACTGTGGTTGGAGTTGGGGTGCCTGTATTAATTACAGAAGTCGGTGTAGGAGTAACGGTACTGCTTGGTTCAGGAGTTGGTGATTGTGATGGAGCAGCGCAAGTCTCAGAATCAACTCCAGCCTCTCCTTTTCCTCCGCAATCATTATTTGCCACAACTTCGCATTTATATGTAATTCCAACTCCCGATGAGAAATCTATACTTGTATCTTGCGTATTACCCTCAGAAAATACTTTATCCTCATCTACATTGGTTATCACATAATCGTACGACGTAGCGCCTTCTACAGGGTCCCAGGAGCATGTAGAAATGTTTGGCTTACATTCGTTAACTTCGGCTTCTCCGCCAATTATAATTCTGGCTGGATTCGCATTGCCAAGCACGTTCTCACTTGGATCATCCTGCTCACCTAGAGAGTTCACGATTGTCTCGTCTCCTGTACCGAATAGCACTTCAGTTTCACCGCCTACTGCGTCAGATAATGCAGTGAGGGTGAGAACACCAATTTTTCTTGGGGTATTTATATATTTAGTCGTATCAGCCCCGCCTATACTCATTGAAACAGCAAATGTCCCATCTCCAACCAATGGACCTTCTACAATCGTGAGATTTGATGCTGGATCAATTTCAAAACTGTCTTCGCTCACTGAGAATTTGGTGGAATCAAACCTAATCGTAACCTTAACTGCGCTGACCAAGTTCTGACCAGGGTCAATATCAATATCCAACTTTGCCTCACCGCCTGGCGCCACATTCTGAGTAGTTGGATTAAGTGCAAGAGTTGTCGACTCCGATGCACGGGATCTTGTTTCTTGAACTCTTTGGACAAGAAATATAGTCACGACAATTCCAACTACAATAAATATCATCCCGAGGAGGGCAAGTACTTTTCTCTTATCTGACCAATTTCTTATATCCATATCTTAATTATCCTGTTCAGGTGTCGGTGTTGCAACGCAGTCCGGACAGGTTATTTTTACATTTTTTACAGGCTCAGGCACAGGACAAATTTCACCCGTTGGAGTTGGTGTAGCTGTCTTTGTTGGGACTTCACATTTAATAACAATATTTGCTTCAATTCTCTCTCCATTTGATCCGCATACCTCACCTGTTCTTTTTCTTGTACAATTATTGTTTATAAATTGAGGCATCTCATCAATTCTTTTAACTACTGTAATCGTCCTTCTCTTATCTGCATTTAGAGGCTCACGCTTTAGATCCTTACCAATTTTAAGACATCCCTTATCAGATCCGAAGCATGAACACATAGTGAGCCTAAATGGCTTACCTGGCTGTACTATCTGAACTTCTCCTAGACACGCCTCAGCTGCGCGCCTTGACTGAGGGAGTCTTCCTCCATCATCCCCTCCGCATCCTACTTGAATAGCTCCACCTTTCCATGTGCTATTTGCAATAAACTTTCCCTGAATACCCACACAAAGCTTTCTATATGGCTTAAACGTAGATGTTTGAGCCAGCACGCTTTCAATAGACACAAACATGAAGGAGAAGAGAAATAGACCTAAGATAAATAGCTTTAAATATTTCATAATATGTTAAGATTCTGTACTAAATTTTGTCTTTGCTGTGCATACCATGCTGCGTATGTTCCTGCTCCGTTAGGATCTCCTCTGTTAACAAGCTTAAAAACTCTTCCACCACGATTTGCCTCAGTATTAACTGCTTTTGCTACCCCTCCAACAGCCGGAATTGAAAATAAAATATCACGTGTCTGATCATCAAGAATTGAATCACCAAATTCATAAATCTTTGGATATGATGCTAGAACTTTATCTTCATTATCTAATGGATAATAGATAAAACCATTTACTGCGAGGACTGGTCTAAGATCAGGGGACTTGGTGAGAATTTCATCAGCAATAACATCTATATTTTCTCCGGCATAAAGATCTGTCTGGGCTTGATCTAGAGCAGGAACACCTAGTGCCAATTCATCAGCTGAGTTATCCTGTTCTTCTACAGTTTGTTCTGTAACGCCTGATATAGGCTCATTCCAGAATCCAATCGATAGTGCTTCTCTTGAGTTAACAACTCTAAGAATCACTTGCTGCTTAAGTGCTTCGTAATTCGCCTGTGTAGGGGAGAAACCTTCTGCCTCATATCTTTCTACTCTTCCTGGATCTACTGTAATACCCAAACTATTTTTTGCATCATCCAGAATTTTCCTTTCTTCAAGCGTTTCTAGAGCTGCTTTTAATGCGACGTCATTTACCATAGTGGGATCATTATTTTCCTCCGCAACTTCTCGCACATCACCTTTAGTTATCTGCTCACCATTAATAACAGCGACTACTGTACTATCTGGCTCATCAGATGCTTGTGAACGAGTGTCTTGCTGCTGGAGCGCAACGTAGACTGTTGCCGGAATAGCAACAAGAAGAAGGAGAATTACTCCAACGACAATAAGCTTTTTCTTTGAAAATTCACTATCCACTATTAAATAACTACTATTAGTATAGTGGAATAATCGAGGTTAAATGTCAACCAGGGAAACTATTCTTTTTCTCGAATTTCTTTGAAATTCAGAGAGGAGAATCCGGCGAAAAGTCGAAACTGTAAACGAAGCGAACAGTGAAGACATAGAGCTGATTTTACGAGTGGGCACTGATGGAGTCGGACCATCCACCTCTTCTTTATCAGAGAAGCGTTCTACCGCTGAACTAAATGCCCTAAAGGTGTTAAGGATAAATCCTTGAAACGTAAGTGTAATTATACCGTATTTGAGGGAAGCGAAGCAATATTTGGACTGTTGCAAATATTTTTTAAAGATATAGAATATGACCGTGTTTATTAACGGCTTAACTTTTATTTACAAACACTTCAGTAAACCAATATTTTTCACAATAAATCCTGAGACTTTTCACAATCTCGCTACTACTACAGGGCAATTTATGGCCCAGATTAAACCAATAAGACTGGTAACACAAAAAATTCTCGGAAAAAGATATCCAAATCTAAAACAAGAACTTTTGGGAATTGAATTTGCCGGACCGATTGGTTTGGCTGCTGGTTATGATTATGAGGCAAAAGTTGTTGACATGCTAGGATCTATTGGAATGGGATTTAGTACCGTTGGAACAATAACTAACGAGCCGTATGATGGCAATCCAAAACCACGCCTTGGAAGGCTTCCAAAATCTAAATCATTAATGGTCAATAAAGGCTTCAAAAACCGAGGCGCTAGAATGACCAGGAAGGCCCTTGAAAAAAAGAAGATGCACATTCCATTGGGCGTCAGCATAGGCCAAACGAATAAGAAATATAAAAATATCGATGAAGCGATTGATGATATACTTCAGACCTTTAGAATCTTTGAGAATCTACCGCTTAAAAATTCTTTTTATGAACTTAACATCTCATGTCCGAATCTTCATACAAATATTAATTTCTATAATTCTACAAATTTAAAAAAACTTTTAACTTTAGTTAAAAAATTAAAAATTGAAAAACCGATTTTTATAAAAATGCCGATAAATGAGACGAATGCCAACTTTATCAAAATGATAGATATTATTGTGCGACACCGAGTTGATGGAGTAATCGTGGGGAACTTACAAAAAGACAGAACCAATAAGACTCTTGTTAAATCAGAAATTAAATGGAAAGTTGGCAACTTCTCCGGTCTTCCTACACAAGCCAGGTCCGATGAACTTGTCGCACTTGCCTATCACCATACAAAAGGAAAACTTTTAATAATCGGCTGCGGCGGAATCTTCACAACAGAAGATGCCTACAGAAAGATAAAACTGGGCGCAAGTCTAGTTCAGATGATCACAGGACTCATCTATGAAGGGCCAGCAGTTGTCGCAAAGATAAATAAAGAACTTTCAGAACAAATCAGAAAAGATGGCTTTAAAAATCTAAATGAGGCTATAGGAATTGACAATAAAATTTAAGCTGATTTATTCTTGTCATCTTCTCTCTTCTTCGGATCAAAGATATTTCCAGCCACAACCTTATTAAAATTGCGGGTTTGATCCACCTGAAGATCTTGCTGCTTTTCTGAATATCCACTTTCACGTAATGGTTCTCTTTCGTTATTCATTTTTCCAATATTACTACATTTTTGGTATACTTTACAAACAGATCACGCTTGGCGCGGTGGCGAAGCGGTAACGCAGCTGTTTGCAGAACAGATATACAGGGGTTCGATTCCCCTCCGCGCCTCAGAATCAAACCTGTAGGACAAACGTAAGTCAGGAGACGGGATCCGCGAGGCTCGTTCGAAACGAAAACCTGTGACTAAGCTTCCCCTCCGCGCCTCACACTATTTTCCAAAAACATAAGGAGCCTTTGGGCTCTGGGCTGTCGGTAAAATCATATGCGTATGTAATTGCGATTTTCCCCACACATCCGCAGATATCTCTTCATAAATAAAAGCCCCACCTAAGCTTCTATAAAATTTACCACCTGGACCATCTCCTGTTCTTATGTTCTTTATTAATAGTTTTGGAACTCCAGATTCATGCAAAAGTACTCGAGCTGCAGAGATTAAACCTCTACCTAGGCTCATTCTTCTTACAGTCTCGTCAACGCGGATTGCTTCATCACCTGGTGTCAGTTCAAGTCTTGAAACCCTGATACCTGTATAATTCGCAACCGGATACTCTTGATGCATTACCGCAGCTCTTTCTCTTCTGTTTATAGCTCCCTCTTGTTCGATAAAATCAGCATAAGCCATTGATGTTAAAACGGTTTGATCAGAATCCAATACTCCAATATCTACTGAAAATGCCTGACTAATATTCGAGGCTCTTCTTACCACAAGTGCTGACTGGCGACCATTAAGAGCTTTATGATAAGGAATAACTGTCTTTGACTGATCCTGACCATTCGTCGCATGAATTACACCTCGCAGAAGTGCTTCCATTTGAAGCGGTGAAACAGCTTCCTGCGGTGTTCTTACTAATCCACGTTCATCCATAAGACCAAATTATACCAATTTAGACCTGTAGTAGTCAATCTTTCCATTCTGTCGCAACAAAAAACCACCTTTTACGGTGGTTTTTATAAGCATACGTTCAAAGAGTTAATTCTCTTCAAAAAATTAAAAAGTGGTAGGACTTTGCATAGAATTTCTTCATCTCTAAGTACCCTATCTAGCAATGCTAAACGAGGTCTCGCCTTACGGCGAGTAGCGAGATAAAGTAGGCTCTAACGCTTGAATAAATTCAAACTGAAACCTAGTGCCTTTATACACGATTCGCAAATTAATAATCAACAAATTCAGTAAAGAATATTGGAAATTAAAAATCCTATTGCAATAAATTGCAATGTGCTTGTGTGTCTTCCCCTTTCAAAAAAACGGATAGTTAAAAACTAATGTTCTTAACTTTAGTCCTAAGTTTTTTTAGAAAGGAGGTGATCCATCCCCACCTTCGGGTAGGGATACCTTGTTACGACTTAAGCTTCATCGCCGAATTTGGCCTCCACCTCTTGCGAAGTGTTCGGCCACTCCCGACTTTGCTGCCTTGACGGGCGGTGTGTACAAGACCCGAGAACGTATTCACCGCGGCATGCTGATCCGCGATTACTACCTATTCCGGCTTCATGGGGTCGAATTTCAGACCCCAATCTGAACTGAGGCGAAATTTTAGGGATTAGCTTACTATTGCTAGCTTGCAACCCTTTGTTATTCGCCATTGTAGTGTGTGTGTAGCCCAAGGTATAAGGGCCGTGCTGACTTGACGTCTTCCCCTCCTTCCCCCCTGTAAAAAATACAGGATAGTCCCAAATGAATATTTAACATTTGGCGGGGGTTGCGCTCGTTTCCCCACTTAAGGGAACACCTCACGGCACGAGCTGACGACAGCCATGCAGCACCTGTACTATCATCCTTGCGGATTTCTCCCAGTTTCTTGGGAAATGTACGATAGTATGTCAAACCTTGGTGAGGTTTTTCGTTTTGTCTCGAATTAAACCACACGCTCCACAGGTTGTGCGGGTCCCCGTCAATTCCTTTGAGTTTTAGTCTTGCGACCGTACTCCCCAGGCGGTCCGCTTAACGCGTTAGCTTACACCGCCTCCTCGCAAAAAACACGAATAAATATACTCATGTACTTTGCGAAGAGACAGCTAGCGGACATCGTTTACAGCTAGGACTACACAGGTATCTAATCTGTTTCGCTCCCCCAGCTTTCGTGCCTCAGCGTCAGGAAAATTCCAGGTGCCTGCCTTCGCCTTTGGTATTCCAGTTAATATCAACGCATTTCACTGCTACACTAACTGTTCTAGCACCCCTAACAATCCTCTAGCATCGTAGTTTCGTATCCAAATCCGAGGTTAAGCCTTGGTCTTTAAGATACGACACACCATGCCGCCTACGCACACTTTACGCCCAATGAATCCGGATAATGCTTGCCTCCTACGTATTACCGAGACTTCTGGCACGTAGTTAGTAGAGGCTTATTCTATAAGCTGTGAACGGCTTATCAAAAGAAGTTTACGACCCATAGGCCTTCTTCCTTCACGCGGCGTCGCTGCGTCAGGGTTTCCCCCATTGCGCAATATTCCCGGTTGCTGCCATCCGTAGATGTACTGCCCGTGTTTCAGTGCAGTTGTGGCTGATCGACCTCTCAGTCCAGCTACCCGTCATCGCCTTGGTAGGCTTTTACCCCACCAACAAGCTGATAGGACGCAGGCTCCTCTCTTGGCGGACCGTTAAGTCCTTTACTCTTACGAGACTATGGAAAATTACCCATCCTTTCGGATGGCTATGTTCCACCTAGAGGTAGATTCCTACGCGTTACTCACCCGTCTGCCGGTTGTTCCTTACGGAACCCCCTTGACTTGCATGCCTAAGGCACGCCGCCAGCATTCATCCTGAGCCAGGATCAAACTCTCAAAAAAATATGGCTTTCGGAGCCATAAATTGAATTTGACGAAGTTATATCCCGATAAATCGGGATATTGTCTTCTGTCAGATCTCACTCTTTCCTAAGAAAAAATGAGAATCCTACCACTTTTCAATCATTGAAAAGTGTCACTCATTATTTACCCCTCATAGTTCGCTACTAAACGAACGACGTGGGGTTGTATGCATGTACTTGTCTTTAATTATTAAAGAGCAATTGGCTTTTCCCTATCTAACTATTTTCCCTGTGTTAGCCTCGAAATCGCCCAAATATAGAGACAAAAAATCCCGCCATAAGCGGGTCAAAAACCTGACTTTGGCGATATGTCTTTACATATGTTGGTTTATTATACGCACGAATTGAGGCAAAGTCAAGGACTAAGCAGCTTCGTCCCTTTCGTCTGAATAAGCACTTTCTATGCTTCCAATAGCACTAAATTGAGAATCACGCGGAGATCTACTTTCATATGCATTAGCATCCACATTTGCGTCATATAAAGTAACATCAGCAGCGCCACCATAATAGCTTAATTCATATTCAGTAGGTGGCAAAAGATTTATTCCTTCGAGCAACCTTGGCTTTTCTCCCACTACACCCTGGATCTCTCCCCAATAGCCGTTGTTGGTTAAATATCCAATCAATTCCCATTCTGAAGGACGAGGACGAAAAACTTGAGGATCATCAGTCTCATCAGACCAGGATGCCCATTCATAATAACTCATTTCTGTCATCATGTTGTTATAACATCAAGTATTAATGCTGTCAACGCGGGGTTTTTAACTATTGAGCAGGAACATCTGGAAGACTTGTTAGCGGCACTAATGGATCCAAATGCCTCTCGGCAACTTCCTGCCTTATTAACTCTCTGTCTACTGCCGATATCGTTTCTCTTGTTAAATGGCCATCTGCACCATGAACACTATAGTCAATTGCAAGAGGCCGGATATGATTGGCATGCTCTACATGCCTTAAAACTGCTCATCCACAGCATATGCTACTCTTAGTCTCCAAACGTCCTCAGCTTCACCCTCTACAGGTTCAGGAAAACTTTCATTTAACACAGTGACGTCTGCCTGATCTCCACTTTGAGATCTTAGAATCGCACCTGCGTGCACACCTTTTTCGTCTTTCATTACAGAAATTAAAGCACTCATGTTCCTTGCCCTTTTTCTACGCGTTGCCTCCAAGAAATCCTCAAGCGTTTCCACTCGTTCAAGAGGCCTATCAGATAAAGCTTCACTTATCCTTGCCTTTACATGATCAAATAATCCTGGGGTTCTACTGCCTTCTTCTGCGATACTACGTGCCATAAGTGCATAATACCAGCCTATAATTATTTGTCAAGCAGGAGGAGTCTATATTGATTTCTTTTTAACAATCACCATTGTTCTTGGGAGCGGAAATTTCCTGGCAACTATTTTTACGTTTCTGACTTTTACAAACTTAGTAAATCCGGGCACAGTCCAGCGCTGAACATACTCAGGATGTTTTCCAAACTGTAAAAGATTTTTAAGTCTCCCAATCCTCTGAAGTGTAAAAAATGGCTCATTTGGAACAGAGAGTAAAACATATTTTCGGCTCACCCTAAGAAGCTCTTTATACGCTTTCTTCGGATTCTCAAGCCGTTCTAAAACTTCAGTGCAAGCTACCAAGTCAAACGAATTACTTTTATAAGGGATGTCATAAATATTTTCTTTAGTTATTTTTATGCCTGGATGAAGTTTATTTGCGAGCTCTACTATTCCCGCGTCTGAATCAAATCCTACCCAGCTCTTACCAATCTTTTCTCTTTTAAGTCTTGCAAGAAGTATCCCATCGCCGCATCCTGCGTCCAAAATATTTTCGATATTAAGAGGCCTGGTGGTTTTAATTACGGTATTTAGAAAATTATTTTGAAATAATTTACTTACAGGATTTTTCTTGGTTTTTTTATTTTTTTTACTCTTTCCTATCATTTGCGACAAGTTCAGATTATATAGACTGTGGAGTAAAATTGGAAGTGTCTTATATTAGAGTTTTAAGCTTTATGAAATCATTTTCAAAGAACGGCCTATTTTTCTGAAATCTCAAGACCGCAGCGGGATGAAGAGTTAAGAAATATTTGATCCCATCCTTTTCCTCAATTATTTCCCCATGTTCACGCATAATAAAAACTTTTTTACCAAGTACTCCTTCTGCGGCAACACGGCCTAACAAAACGACAAATTTTGGTTGAATTATCTCAAATTGGCACATCAAATGAATCCTTCCGTGAGCAATGTCTTCTGAAGTTGGTGTTCCGCGGTCTGGAAGATATTTAACAGGAGAAGTGATATAAACTTCTGATTCTTTTAAGCCCGCAGAAACAATTTGCGAACGTAAATATTTTCCGCTGCGACCAATAAATGGTCTGCCTTCTACAGCTTCATTCTTCCCTGGCGCTTCGCCGATAAAAACTATTTCTGCATCAGGACTTCCCTCCCCAACGACAGCTTTCCCGCTCTTGCCAATTTTGCAAACTTCACAGTTCTCAATTTCACGAGCAATTTCGTCTAATTCTTTCCGTTTGTTCACAGAAGTATTATACAGTGAGTGCTATAATGTTCAACCTATGAGCACAACAAAAGAAAGTGGACAAATAATTCCAGAAGAAATTGAAGATTTAGCGCTTCTCAGAGAAATAACAGGCCTTAACCAAACAGTCAGAATAGCTAAAAGAATGGACTACAACAAAGTTGACTGGAAAGCGGTAAGAGATGCAGATGCATTAATTCCCGGAAAGGTAATTGAAATTCTTAGAAGAAAACTTGAAGGAAGACTTGATCAGACAACAGTTACGCCAAATGAACAAGCTAGACAGGTAATGCTAACTATTCCAGTTGAAAAAGGAGGCGCACCACCTTCTTTTATATTTGTTAATTATCCTGAACTTGAAGCTATTGATCCTGGATATAGAACTTTAATTGATCCTTTTACAGAAAAGCCCAAACAGCAACAAAGTTCTTAATTTGCTCTTATTCTCTCCTCTATTCTTTGAGCAATAACCAATGATAAAGTCGTCGGATCTTCAACTCCAAGTCTTTGTGCAAATTCAGCCTCAATTCTCGTACTTATAAATTGCTGAGCATCAATACTACTCATTCCTCCCCACATCATTCGTCCCCTCTCATCTGTCTCCCTATATCTCTGATTTGCCCGAAGCCCGGCCATTCTTTGCTCCAGGGTAACAACTTCTGATCCCCCGGTAATATCATCTACATAATGCGCAATCTTTACAGGGTCTGGAATTTCAGAAAAATGCGGAACAAACAGTCCTCCTTCTTCAAGAAATGTTGGAATCGAACCATATGCTACAGCATCAGTAAGCTCAATAATATCTTCATGAAATCCTTTCTTTTTGAGGAATTCAGCTTGATCTACTGCATTTTGATCAAATCCTTCAATTCCTCTTGGGGCATATTCTTCTATCTCTTTCCTCTTGTAAACATCATGTAAAAGCGCCGCCACTCTTAATCTAAATCTGTCATAATTTGATAAACCTAACATTTCCCCAAGCACATCGGCAGCCTCTGCTTCCACCAACTCATGCTCTACTACATTTCTCCATCCCTCTGATTTTGGAAATAAACCTGTTTCGCGGTTAAGCTTCATCGTAGAGTACATTTCAAGTGCTCTATATGCCCAATAATTTGTTTTCTGCAAATCCCTGCCTGCTTCTACCATTATTCTTTTACCTTCTCAATAACTTCGTATAAAACTATTCCCAATGAAACCATTACATTTAAAGAAATATTTACTCCAAACATGGGAAGCTCTACGACTCCATCAACCATTTCCAAAACATCTTCTGAAACACCAGTTGTCTCATGCCCCACTACTAACGCAATTGGAAAAGAATAATCAAACTTATCATACGGCACTGAACTCGGTGACTGCTCGATAGCAATCACCTTCAAATTATTAATCTTAAATCTTAAATCTTGAATCGCAGAAACCGCAGTTTCTGCATAACTCCAAGTTACCCACTCAGTTGTATTTATAGAAGCCTTTTTAATTCTGTGATTTGGCGGTGTTTCTGATTCACCGCAAATAATTACCTTTTCTGCCGCAACAGCTTCTGCCAAACGAAAAATAGCACCTATATTATATGTATCCAAAACATTGTCCAAAACAATATAAATAGGATTTTTCTTAAGCTTCCTGAACTCTTCAGGCGTTGGCTTAGTATTCCTAAGCTCTTTCGCATTTAATTTCATCTATGTATTTTACTATAGTACTAATTTATTTGCTAATTTTTGAAAAAAATTGTAACTTTGTTGTATGATTAAAATCTTTTTCTTTTTTATGATCTTTGCATTTATCCTAGGCTATACTGTCTCAAATTCACTTGATCTATTTGGAAACAATCGGAACACAAAAACAAGTTCAAGCTGCATCAAGGAAATACATGCCTGCGCAAAAGGCGGCAAATGCGGAGCACATATTGTTAATGTCTGCTAATAAACTCAACTTTCAATCTAACCAGTTAATTGACAACAATCCCAGCTTCTATATAATAAATTAACTCATGGCTTTATCAAACAGTTTATCCAGATCTGCTCTGGCGCTTGTTCGTGTCTTCGAAAATAAAAATAAAGAAGAAAGTGAAGAAAAAGTTGTTGTTAATGCCCTCATAAGTAAAGTCGCTACGTTCTACGAAAAATTCCGCACAGCAATGGACTATGGATCGGAGGAAACTATTCCCCGCCGCGCTATTGAGCGCATGCTCAAAAGAATGCTTTTCATCGATAGAAAATCAAAAACCATTGCAGAAGACTTGGTAAGAGAACTTGTTTGGGCAGGATACTTCCCAAATGCCACAGTTCCTGAATCCATAATTAATCGTGTTGCAGAAGACATAGAATTATTCTTAAAGCTCAAGCAAAAAGTTCAGGAAAAAAGATTTATTCCAAAAGATAAATTAAATAATTTCATCATTGAGGTTCTGTCTTGCGAGATCCTAAATACCCTTATCCCAAATGAAGAAAAAAATTCTGTTGCTTTCTTCATGTTTAAGAATCTGAAAAATTCTGTGGCTATAGTTGATGACACTGAGCAAACAAAAGATCTTCAGATCTATATAGCTATTAGAAAAAATTTCGGACATGACGACATCGCATCTCTTAATTACAGGCTTTTTAGACAAATTTTTGGTCAGCTTTCAGAATCGAATCTTGATGAAGTTGTTAAGAATTTTAATAAAGGATACAAAGAAATTAATCACCAGCTTAACTATCCCAAAAAAGAAAGAATCTATAATCACATAAAGAAAATTACTCCACCCTTCCTTATTCTTTATGAACTACTCAGAGAAGAAAAAGGTGAAATAAAAGATATTGAAGAAGAGGAAAAACTTAAAGACAAAATCTTTGATATTTGCGATGAGAAGTATCAGATGATTCGAAAAAATGTAAGAACTGCTATAGTCAGGTCTTTTATTTTCATTCTTTTTACAAAAGCTATCTTTACAATTATCGTAGAAGGAATCTTTGAAATCTTTGTTATGGGGTCTATTCAATGGCTGCCAATTGCCCTCAATACCCTTATCCCCCCTTTCATAATGCTTTTTGTAGGACTTAGTATTGATACTCCTGGTAAGAAAAATTCAGAACTCATCTTTGAGGATGTTAAAAAACTATTATTTGAAGAGAATCCTCATCTACTGCCGACCCTAAACTTAAAACTGAAAACCGACGGAAAAGGAATTGCGGATCACATCTTCTCCATAATCTGGTTCACATCGATTCTTATCACTTTCGGATGCACATGGCTCGTCTTAGATCTCTTGCAGTTCTCAATACTTAGCAAATTAATCTTCATCTTCTTTATGGCTATAATTTCATTCCTTTCCTACAGAATCTATCAGGGAGCAAATTATTATACTGTTGCCAGAAAACCTGGACTTCTTACCCCAATTTTTGACTTCTTATTTGTACCAATCGTCAGGGTAGGAAGAAGCCTTACTGAAGGAATTTCCCAAGTTAACTTCCTGCTTATTCTGGTAGACCTTCTTATTGAAGCGCCATTCAAAGGATTCATAGGCTTCTTTGAGCAATGGTTCTCTTTTGCAGCCCGCAAGCGTGAGGAAATGGAATAAATTTCTTGACACTCACTTACTAATTGGGTCTATAATAAAATCTATGACCGCGACAGGACATGCAGTAATTGGAGTTGCCATAGCAGCAGTTTTTCCAAATCCATTCATAGCAATTCCATTGGCACTAGGCTCTCACATAGCCGCAGATCTCTTTCCCCATTGGGACGCTGGAACCAACAGAAAAGACAAAACTCACGATAGATTTATTGGCGAAGCAATTGCAGATGTAATACTTTCATTTGCTACTACATTCTTCCTGGTAATATATCTTTTCCCAGAGACTAATCTGGCATATGCGTATTTGATAGTATTTGCTGCGCAGTTTTTTGACTGGGCGATGGCTCCTTATCTTCTCTTCAATATTAAAAATCCGCCAATTTTTTACTGGGCCTACAGATTACAGAAAAAATTTAATAGCAGGCTTGATAAGCCATGGGGTGTAATCGGACAAGTCGCGATTTTAATTCTCATTGTAGTGATCGCTGTAAATATTGTAGCTCAAACAGCGGTAGCCACACCTTCAAGCTGAGCTTGCATATACTTGTCACGAAATTGACATCATGCTTAAATTCTGGAATACTCCGATTATGGCAACTGACCCAAATCATGATCCGCAGGCGATGGTGGCAAGCAAATCTCCGGATGAAGGAACTGGCGGAGATTTAGGTAGCAAACACAAAAGGCTTATTATTTTTCTCATCATAGTTCTAATATTTATTATTCCTCTTGGCGGACTTATGGTCCTGAGCTACACAAATAAAACCTCAAACATCCCCTATGTCTCTGACTTTTTTAACTAGCAAATAATTGACACGGCTTCCAAAAGTTGAAATACTAAATTTATGGAAAATAATCCAATAAATTCTGCTCCTGCACAAGAACAACCAGCACCAATTCCCAACCCCTCAGCTCCCAATCCTACAACAGATGTAAACACAGCACCACCTTCTGTTAAAAATTCAAGATTTAGTAAAAAATTACTCTTAATTTTATTGGCCTTGTTAGTACTAATCGGAATTGCAGGAGCTGGCGGATATTTCTTTATGAATCAGAATAAAACCCCAGAACCCATCGCCAACGTCTCTCCTACTCCTGATCCAAATGAACAAGTAGCATGTACTATGGATGCATTGATCTGTCCGGATGGATCAGCAGTTGGCCGCGAAGGCCCTAACTGTGAATTCGCCGCCTGCCCCGCCAGTGGATCTGCAGACACTTCAGACTGGAAAACATACAGTGATCCAAGCCTCGGTTTCTCAATAAAATATCCACCTAATTATTTGGCGAAAAAACAAACTAATTCTTCGTTCCCTCCAGGAGTACAGCTTGCCCCAGGCGAAAGTCTAAATAACAAAAAACCGCTCGCCGTAACATATAGCATTGACATTAGAGTCGTAAATAACGATAAAAAATTAACTCTCTCTAGTCCTAAGGAGATGTTTGGCAATGGACCATTAATCAGCTACATACCAGAACTACTCGGTAATACACCTGTAAATAAAATTAATTTGGATAATTATCAAGCATATAGAATAAATGGTTGCTGCGGAGGACAAGCAGGAACCGAGGTGGATATTTTAACAATTAAAGAAAATAAAATCTATGAAATCTTAGTCGCCCCTTATCAACTCGAAGGAAACGATATAAATAAACAAACGTATGAAGAGATTATTTCAACATTCAAATTTACAAACTAATGCCTGAAGAACTTTTACCAAAAACCCGACTGCAAATGCCTGAGCATAACGATGGCGGGCAGGCCCAGACAGACTTGCCTCTCCCTGAGATGGAGATTCCAGCGCATAGTGGAACTGATGTAGGCGGAAATGGCAGAAAATTACCCTTACCTAAATATATTTTTCTGGGAGTTGTTTTTTTAATTCTGCTAGTACTAATTAGCGGAGCATACTTATTGGGTCAAAATCAATCGAGTCAAACAGAAACTCCCGCTCCTTCTGTGAAAGCTTGTACTCAGGAAGCAAAAGTTTGTCCTGACGGCTCAGCAGTCGGAAGAGAGGGACCCAACTGTGAATTCACCCTGTGCCCATCCCCGACTCCAAGTTCTTCAGCCGAAACAGCAGATTGGAAAACATATACAAATACTCAGTTTAGTTTTTCTTTTAAATACCCAACTGACTGGAAAACAGAACAAGCTTATGATCCAACTGGATCACCAAATCTTAAACTTAATTTAGGTCTTACTCCTTTGAGCAAAGATAAAGGTGAGTATTCATCCCCTATTACGGTGATGCAATATGATAACCCAAATAATCTTACTTTCCAGGAATGGGATAAGAAAATGAATGAACAAAAACCTGTCACAAAATACTTTAATCAAAAAGACACAAAACCCGCAAATATTTCTGGCTTAACTGCTTATGTAAATGATAAAGGAGTGTGTCATCCAGTTTATTGTAAGGAAATAATAATTATGGGAAATAAAAATGTATTTGTATTTACTGTTCGTGATTTTACTGATTTCGAATATACTCAAGAAGAACTTGATACATACAATGAGACCCTTGATCAAATCTTACCAACTTTTAAACTTAACTAATGCCTGAAGAATTTTTACCAAAACCATTTACCCAGCAGAATGATGGGCAAACAGACTTACCCTTGCCCGAAAAGGAAATTCCGACCAATCTTAGGGGTTCAACCCCTGATCTAGCCTCGCAAGGTCCGACCTTGCAAAGTTATGAAAAACCTTCCGGGAAATCCCCTGTTCTAAAATCTGTCTTATTTGGAATAATTGCAGTATTAATAGTCGCAGGAATCATGGGAGCATATTATTATGGGAAAAATAACTCCAGTAAAACTGCCAGCAATACCCCCACTCCAACTGACTCTAGAAACATAAAAGCTATTTCTGATTTTCCATATCTTAGAGACAACGAAGTATTCATTAGAGATGAACAAATTACCAACACTGGTAATACTGTTTTTCAATATGTTTATTCTGGTGAAGAAAATACAATTGCATATGTTCAAGGAAAATTGATTGATAATCCTGGCGGACTTCCCTTCCTAGAACCACAAGAAGTTTATGTTCAAAAAATTGGTGAAAATCCTAAAAAAATATATACCTTAATTCCTACTCCTGATCCAAATATTCCTGACTATTCATTAAAAATAAATGACATCGCATTTTTACCAAATGGCAAAGATCTCGCGATAACTACACCAGAAAATTTACTAATTTATAATCTAAATGGACAACTTCTAAAAGAAATGGGCTTGCCAAAAGAGCCTGAGGATGGCGGAAGAATTGTTTTCGCATTTAGAGATCCCAGATTTTCTCAAGACGGCTCAAAAGTTTTACTTACAAAAGGATATTATGAAGGAGGATCTAACGCCATTCTGGATTTAAGTACTGAACAGTTTACGGATCTGGGCAATTCTTCCTACGTAGCTGGTGAATATTACATAGACTTCCTCCCTAGAAATAAATTGCTTGCTTATGAATACGGAGATAACACATCAGGTGAATCAGTGTCTTCTCTTAACATTTATTCACCGCAAAATAAACTAGAGAAATCATATCCAATTAACAGATTTTTATATAATTCGGCGCTGGTTGGAAATACTCTGTATGCCATACTTTCTGATTCCAGCAATTTGTCAGGTTCCCAAAACACTCAGCTTGTTGCTATAGATCTCACAAATGGAACACAAAAAATCATAGCAACTGCTCCTTCTCTTCCCGATTATCACATAAGCGGAATGATTTATTCAAAATCTCTAAATAGTATTTATCTAGGCTTAAAAAATGGCATGACTCCAGGAGATAGCAAGCTTTATGTACTAAATCTAAATAATCAAACTCCTGCATTTGAACTCCTTAAAGACAATGCAGCGCTTTTTGATAACTAAATGCCAGAAAATTTACCCAACAACGAATCAAATTTACCTACACCTGAAAAGGAATTACCGGAACACGGAACAAAACCAGAAGTTGATAAAAAACAATCTATCCATCCCTTTCATCACTCAAAAGCTAAAACAATAACTCTAATTCTTATCCTCTCTTTATTTAGCATTGGACTCGCAGCAACCGCAATCTTTCTTAATAAGAGCATGACTGAAAAAAAGATTACAGATTTTGAAAGCTGTGCGGCCGCTGGAAATCCTATCATGGAATCATATCCAGCCAGATGCATGACAAAAGATGGCAAAAGTTTTACTCAAAAGATAGATAGACCTGTCGAGGACCCTACTTCACAACCTTTAATTTCTGAGGATTGGAAGACCTATACAAACCCCACATACAGATTTAGCTTTCAATATCCCGAGTATGGAATGGTTGTAAACTCAGAAGGACAAATGTCAGAAGGAGTTTGTGGAGGAGCAATAGAACAACAATATATGTCAACTTATCCTTATATCCTAGGCGTTGATAATTATTTTAATATCACAGCCCAGCCTTTCAATGGCACTATAGAGCAGTATATAAATAGCTATGGAGTAAGCAGTCTATACAACACAACACCTATTACTGTTGCGGGCGCAACAGAAGCAATTGAGATTAACAAGAAACCAAATGCTGATCCTCAGGATCTTATGAAATCACCTTTTGCCAATACAACAAGAATCTACAAAAAGGGAAATAATATTTTTACAATAATGCTCTTGCAAAATCCCGGAAACACTAATGGCTGTGTTCCTCATGACAACATTTCAATAAATGATGTCCTTACTACATTCAGGTTTGATAACTAAAAAACTTTTCAAAAAGGAATCAAAAGCTAAATTAATCGCTGTCCTCTTAAGGCTTCAACAGTAGCATTTGCTATATAAGATTTATCACCAGCTATAGTTGTAGCGGATAAATAATCTCTCAGAGTCTCATCCGTTAACGGCATAAGCCCATCTCTTAACAAATTTTCCGCAGCAGGATGCTCACCAATAGAACCACTTGCTGGATTATCACCTTGTGAAATTTTACCAGCCTCATCAATAAATTGACAGAATGTTAAATCTACCAATACTCCTAAATCTTTTCCCAAATTAGCATAATGCACAAATGCTTTATCCGGATCTCCTCCAAATAATTTATGGAGTCTTGCTACTTCAATCATGGGCAGACTTAACCCCTTTTTTGCTGCAGACATTTGAACTTCCCTGGCAATATCCCCACATCTCTCTTTTCTTTTTCTAGGCTCTCGCGGATCACCGATCTTAGTATGATACGAGTCAACAAAATCAATTGCTCCGGAGATTCCTTTCTCAGGAGATACTGGAGATTGATCAAAAGAAAAATTGTCTAACATATACTTATGCTAGAATATTTTGAAGATTTTTTCCAGCTCTATGATGATAGTGCTGCTCGTTCTTTTTTAATATCATCTAGCTTCCAGGCCGCAAAATCACACTTAGGATAGCTTGAACAGCCATAAAACTTTCTTCCCTTCTTGGTTTTTTTGATAACAATCTTTCCGCCGTCTTTGGGACAAATCACATTTGTCTCTTCTGTAAATGGAGCCGTGTATTTACATTCCGGAAATCTGGAGCATGATAAAAACTTTCCAAAACGGCCAGAACGTATGACCACGTCACCTTCTTTACATGTCGGACAAATCTGTCCTGTCTTTTCTGTCTCAATTTTTACTCTTTTTACATCTTTTACTTTTCCCAAAATTTCATCAAAAGGCTTATAAAATTCTGATATCACCGGAACCCACTTCTTGTCTCCATTTGCAATTAAATCCAGCTCATCTTCCATATTCGCAGTAAACGGAATATCATCAATTGATGAAAAATTCTCCACGAGAAAATCATTTACCGTAGTTCCCACTGGAGTTGGCCTGAATCTTGCCTCATCGCGCTCTATATAACCCCTAGACTCAATTGTAGAGATAATTGTTGCATACGTTGAAGGACGACCAATTCCTTTTTCTTCCAGAGTCTTAATGATAGATGCATCATTATATCTAGGAGGCGGAAGGGTTTCATGGAATTCTGACTTTGCGCTTGCAAAATCCAACACTTCGTTAGCAACAAACTCCGCAAGTCTATTATCATTCAAGGCATAAGGATTCACTTTTAAGAACCCTTCAAAAAGAAGTACTGAGCCATTGGCTTTTAATCTGTATTCCCCATGACCGGCGTCTACGAAAACAACTGTAGACTCGGTAATAGCATCTGCCATTTGCGTAGCAACTGCACGGCGCCAAATAAGCTCATATAACTTTCCAAATTGCGGTCCTAGATTTTGAGAAACTTGAGACGGGGAAACCTCAACCTTAGCTGGTCTTATTGCTTCATGCGCCTCCTGCGCATTCTTAGAATTATTTTTATAAAGCCTTGGAGTTGAAGATACATATTTTTCCCCGAATTCTTTCTTAACATAATCAATCATTTGCTTCCTGGCGCCATCAGATATCGAAACAGAATCTGTTCTATGATATGTAATATAACCTTCTTCATATAATTTCTGAGCTACGCTCATAGTTCTTTTTCCAGATAATCCCATTCGTCTTGCACCATCCTGTTGAAGAGTTGAGGTTGTATAAGGAGGCGGTGGAGTTCTTCGCATTTCCTTTTTCGTAACGTCTGAGACTATGTAAGTTTTAGTTTCTAAATCCTTTACAATCTGCTTTGCAGACTCCTTTGTATCAATAGAGGTCATTACATATTTATATTCCCCATCATACATTTCCAGTTTTCTAGTTGCTTCAATCTTTTCCCCTTTTATTTCTACGAGCTGAAATTCAGTCTCTGAAGATTCTTTTTTTAGATTAACTATAAATGTAAAATATGGTTCTTTCTTAAACTTCTCAATTTCCCGTTCTCTTTCAACTATTAAACGAAGCGCAACCGACTGAACACGACCTGCAGATAAACCGCGGCGTATTTTAGACCATAATAATGGAGATAGTTTGTAACCCACCAAACGGTCTAGAACGCGGCGTGCAGTCTGTGCATCCACAAGGTTTTTATTAATTTTATTTGGATTTGCTAGTGCCTCATCAATCGCCTCTTTTGTGATTTCATGGAAAACAATCCTATCCGCATCTTTTATGCCTATATTCAATGCGATATGATAAGCAATTGCCTCTCCTTCACGATCCAAGTCAGTTGCAAGAATCACACGATCTGCACCTTTTGAAGCTCTCTTGAGTTGATCCAATGTATTCTTCTTATCCATCATAAGCTCATATTGCGGTTCAAAATCTTTGTCTACGTCCACTCCAAGCTTAGATTTTGGAAGATCATAAATATGGCCCATTGATGCGATAACCTCATAATCAGAGCCTAAAAAACGCCCGATTGTTCGGGCTTTTGTTGGAGACTCAACTATAACTAAATTCTTCATACTTAATAATCACCAATTCACACAGTGTATTTTACATTGTACAGGACGTGTCAAGAGGTATACTATTTTTCGCGATCAAAAAGATAATAGTATAAAATAATTATTGGGAAATATTGCAAAGGCCAAAGCAAGAATACAGAGACAGGAAAACCAAACATATTCAGATCAGGCAAAATTGAATTTGCATACTGCCAATAAAACGCTTTTACATTAAAGTATTCCCATACAAATCCCACCAACCAACCTGCGATAAGTAGTGCTGCAAATGGCCAGATGTTAAATTTGATAATACTAGATGTAAATGAAAATCCTCTTTTTTTAGAAAGAAAATAATCCATAATAATTACGAGAACAAATCCTGCAATTATTAGAGCTGGAAGAATTCCTAAAATTCTAAATGGAGCAAAATCGATCGAGAAAAAATTATCTACACTTCTATAAGGCTGGATCATAAGTAGATAAATAGTAGAAACAAGAATAATCACAGAACATATAAACATAATTAGCTTTGCAGGCTGCTTTCCACGAGTCAACTCTATTCTTTTTTTAGCAAACTTTGAGAGAACAGCTTTTATCCCCAAATAGCTTTCAAGGAAAAAGAAAACATAACCTGCGAATCCTGGGATAAACATAATTAGATACCATCCCCATCCCCAATATGTATAAAACCAAAATTTTCCTATCCAGTGAATATAGAGTTCAAGTAAAAATCCAAAAATAATTCCCATAATTAGGAAGTTTTTTAAAAAATAAATCAAATCTTTTTTACTCTTTAAAGTAGTTAAAATTGAATTTCCTTCAAGCCTTAGACATAACCAATCAAAGAACATTATTGCACCAACTACAAAAGCTCCGTGAATAAAAAACAGTGTCCATGCGTTAAAAGCGCTTGCAGGAAGAAGCCAGTGAAGAAAAGAAAAAGCGCTAAGAATTAGCCCAATTGGACCATAATATTTAATAAATAATTCCTTCATTTCTAGCATAAGTGTATTTCGGTTTTGCTGTTTGTGCAAGTTTCATTATTTCGAAACTACAGAATAATTTCCTCCTGAATTTTTTATTAGTCCGTTAATCTCCATCATCGATAGTATAGTCCCTGCTTTAGATGGATCTAAGCTCAATCTGCGAACAATCTCATCAAAATTTAAAGATTCATTTTCGATTAGTTCAATAATTTTCTTTTCAGTCGGATCTAATCCCTCAATTGTTTTCTTATTTTTGGTTAGTTCTGAGGGTTTAATTCCGAGTTCTTTAATCACATCTTCAGGAGTTACCACTAAACGCGCTCCTTTCTCGATTAACTTAAGTGGAGCTGCGGACAAACTCGATGTGATAGGCCCCGGAACTGCGAAGACTTTGCGACTGAATTCCAAACCAAAATTTGCAGTAATCAGACTTCCTGAATCCTCGGCTCCTTCTGTGACTAAAATTCCGTCAGATAATCCGGCTACAATTCTATTTCTTGCTGGGAAACTCCCAACATTAGGCTCCTGACCTGGCGGATACTCAGAAATAATCATTCCGCCATTTGCCAAAATCCTGTCATATATTTTCTGATTTTCGCGGGGATAACACATATCCACTCCATTTCCGAGTACTGCGACAGTGATTCCACATGAGTCCAAACTCGCAGAATGTGCAACTCCATCAACTCCAATTGCAAGACCTGAAACAATTACCAGACCTTGCTGCGCAAGACTTGAAGAGAACATTTCAGTAACGCTTCTACCATATGCTGTAATCCTTCTTGTGCCTACTATTGCCAAAAATTTGTGTTCAGAATTAAAGTCTACTTTTCCTTTTGAATACAAAATTATGGGAGGATTTTTCATAGACTTCAAACGCTTCGGATAAGATTTTTCAAAGATGCAAACATAATTAATTTTTTGCCTACTCAAGTTTTCTTCATATTTTTCGAGGTCTAACTCTTTTCTTTGTAAAACAAACTTTGAGGTTAAAGCTGGCTTCAGAACTGATAATAAATCTGCCTCTGTTGCTTTCCAAGCCTCTTCTGCTGACCCAAAAGCCTTCAGAAGTTTTTCAAACGTCAGAGGTCCAATTCCCGGAAAGTTTGAAAAAGCTAAATAATATTTTCTTTCCATACTATAAATATAGTCTTTTTTTGATTGACTTTCCCATACTTTGTGATAAGATTCCACCCATGAGAAGAGAAATTGCAGCAACTATTCTAGCTGGATCAATCGCAGCAAGCGGACTTAACGCACGCCCCGTCGAAGCAAAAAATCCACCCGCAAGCCCTATCTCGACATCCGGAGAAATACTCACTAAAACCGAGCAGCAATTAACTGAAAATCCTCTCATCCCAAGACCAGGATTTACTCCTGAAATATTTCTCGTCATAGGAGGAGCGCAATTACTGGCTTTTGACTCTCCAAATGGCACTCAGGTTGAATATACTAAAGCTCCAGCTGACGGAACTGATGGAATATATCCAACCATAACTACAGATTTTCTAAAATATTATTTAAAAGGAGTGCCAGAGAATTTTAGCGCAAATGATCTTACTTGGAAAAAAATTTCCACAGACATATCTGAAATTGAAGCAACACATATGTCAGCAGCATCGATTAATTCCGACGGGATCGAAGAACTAGCTGCTCCAGAAAGCTTTGGAGCATATACTATTTATCAAGATGGTGGTTTGGTAGAAAACTATATGGAATTTCAGATCCCTGATACTTCGTTAGCCCAAGCTACCGAAACAGATTATTTTCTTGCCGTAGAATCTGTATTAAATATTCCAGACATAGAAGAAACTCCAATGAATATTAGCTTCAATGAATTTCCTATGGGAATCAAAACTGATGAAAATGGAAATATGATACCGGAATTTATCGAAAGATACTTTACAGTTTTTTATACATTAAGAGGTGAAACCCCGGAAGAAGACATATCTACAATAATACTTATAAATCAAATGGGGAATGTTCATCTTCTTGAAACGCACCCTGATGTTTTGTCTTTAAATTTAGGATTTGATGTTACTGCTTCTGAGTAAACCATTCAGTGAGGATCTCTTTTGCAATTGGCGCAGCTATCTGAGATCCTTCCCCTGACTCTTCTGCTAGAACAGTTAATACTATCTCAGGATTATATGCTGGTGCAAAAATCGTGATCCAGGAATGAGGCAATGCCTCTTCCCCGCCATGCTGAGCAGTTCCTGTTTTACAGGCAATAACAATTTGGCGCATATCAGCAGATCCGGTTGCAACTTTTAAAATATCTCGATTATTAATTTTTAGATTTTTATTTTTTACTTTAAAATCAAAAAGTGGATATGCAACTCCAGTTGGCGCACAAGCCTCAATCATCCCTTGTCTAATTGGCTCGATTGTTTTATCGCTTAAAAAGTCTTCACGAATCACTTCAGGCCCAAGCCCTTTTAAGATATGAGGCTTGTACAAGATTCCATTCGAGGCAATGACCTGTGCCCATGAATTTACTTCAAGCGGAGTTGCAAGAAGATATCCCTGACCGATTCCCATGTGATATGTGTCCCCTAAATACCACTGATCTCCGATATTTTTTCTCTTCCAAGCGTCATCCGGAACTACTCCTCTGGCCTCACCTCCAAGATCAATTCCAAGCCCTTCATCTATTTCAAATTTTCTGCTCATATCTGCGAGCTTATTTATGCCAATTCTTTCAGCAAGTTTATAGAAGAAAATATCATTTGAACGCTTTAATCCCTTAGCCACATCCACATCTCCGTCCGTTCCACCGTTATTTGTGTAGAACCAGTTAGCAAATGAAAATTCTCCTACTCTTAAAATTCCGGTATCTTTTACGCTGTATTTTTCATCAATTATTTTATTCTCAAGCCCAGCGGCCGCTGTAATAATTTTATAAGTAGATCCTGGAGGATATGTTCCTGATATCGCGCGGTTAAGAAATGGCTGGTCTTCTGCTGTAAAAATACTTTCTATAGTTGGAAAAGAACTAGTACTGGCAACTTTATAACTTTCTCCAAGAGTAAAAAGATTTGGATCAAATGATGGATTAGAAACAAGAGCTAAGATTTCTCCCTCTGGAGTTGAAGCCACAACTGCTCCTCTTTTAACCCTACTGATCGCTTCATAGGATTTTTTTTGAAGTCCTTGATCAACAGTTAATGTAATATTTCTTCCTAGCGTTGCATCTGTTTCTCCAAGCTTTCTGATCACTTTTCCAAAACTGTCAATTTCTGCAAGCTGTTTTCCATCTACGCCCTTAAGAAAACTTTCATATTGTCTTTCAATTCCCATTTTGCCGATAACGTCTCCAGCTAGATAACCGGCATATTCTTTATTTTTTAACTCCTCTTCTGAAATTTGACCTAAATAACCCAATAAATGTGCCATTGCCTCTTTATCTGGATACTGACGATGACTATCTATCTCCAGATCCTTAGCGCCAGCTGCCAAAAGCTCTATTGCAGCGTCTTGACTAATAAGCTTAGTCTTCCCATCTATAGTTTCGCGGAATCCTGGAACATTATAGACAAGCGGTTTTCCATTACGATCAAAAATCACACCACGAGGTGCATGAATATAAATAGTCTTAATTCTATTTCCATCAGAAAGCATTCTATAATAACTACCTTGGACTACCTGAAGAAAAAAAAGTCTTACTACGATGAAAAACATTACAGCAACTATTGCTATAGGAACCAAATAAAATCTTAGACCTCGGGGTTTTTCCCGATCTTCATAATTTCTTCTTTTTATTTTTCCGGTGGAAATTGATTCACCAAAAATTGGGCCGATTTTATCCATATTTAAGCGTATGTAAGAAGTTTTTTATTAAACTTTTTGTATGCTATAAATGAAAATGTTACCAGGCATGCTGAAAACAAACTTTGCATAAGAACAAAGCGAACATCTGTTAAAAATAAATAAATAAAAGACCCCGCGAAAGAAAAAATAATTATAAAATACAACGTCTCAATTTCAAATTTTCTTTGATATAGAAAAATGAGAAATACAAAAATTACAAAAAATAAACTCGAGAATCCTATTCTTCCCATGGTTATAATATCCAGAAGTAATCCTGCGAAAAAAGCGACTGCAAAAACATCATTCGTTCTATTTATGACCGCAAGAAATAAAATAATCAACAAAACCAGAGGTAGTGTTGTTATAGACGATTGCAATAAAATTGCTATAAACAAAGATATCAAAAAAATTATCATAAACTTTATTACCTTAATTTCTGCTCTGCAGAACAAAAACTGTTGTGAGATTTTTAAAATCAATCGGGCTCATTATTCTTGCACGCTGAAATAATTCACTTTGCTCTTTCTCAATTGTATGAATCTTACCAATCATTAAGTCAGGCGGATAACCATGGTTATTTTCATTTTTGTCTCCTTTGGTTAAAACCTGATCATCTTTTCTTAGAGTAGAAGTCAAAAGAACATTATCCAGAATCAAATCCTGTCCGCCCTCACCTTTTATAATTCCATTTGCGTCTATTTCATTTAAGACTTTCGCGGTAAATGAAGAATTTTTATTTGTAATGAGTTCTACTTTTGAAATATCAGGATAAGCTTTTACAATTTTTCCAACCAGATAATTATTTGCAATTATTGTGTCCCCATTTTTAATTTCATCTTTTTCTCCTTTATCTATAATCAGATATTCAGGAAATGTTACTCCAGGTACGAATCCCGGAGCACCAATTACTTTTGCTGGTAATAACTTTTGGTTATTTTCTCCCGATGCTTCAAACTGACTTTTTAATGCCACATTTTCATTTATAATATTTTTCTCATCTGATAATTCCTTTTTAAGTTTTAGATTTTCAGCAGTTAAATTTTTAATTGCGTTATTCTGAAGAGATTTTAAAGTTAAAACGCTTACTACACTTCTCCCAGGATCAAAACTGCGGTTAAGAATTGAAGCAATGTTTGTAAAAATTCCCGAAGATCCAAGAAGAAATAATGCCAAACTAATACCAAAGAATACTAAAAAGAATGGAAGAAAATTTTGCTTACGCATAATACAAGTTTTTCCATTTTAGCGCCTTTCGGAAATTGAAACAAGCCTATTTTAATCCGCCAATTACTTTGACTCTATTTAGAAGCGCATCATCCTCAAGAACTTTTCCAGTTCCGCGAACAACTGTTGTAAGCGGATCATCGGAGCGGATCACGGGAATGTGCGTGCGATCTACAATTAATTTGTCCAAGCCATAAAGAAGTGATCCTCCGCCTGTTAATAAAATGCCATTCTCAAGGATATCAGACGTAAGCTCTGGAGGAGACTCTTCCAAAACATCTGCAACCGCTTCAACTATTTTTGTGACCACAGGAGAAAGTGCTTCGCGAACTTCTTCTTCGGTAACTTTCAAGCTTTTCGGAAGTCCAGATTCAAGATCGCGTCCGCGAACTATTGCCATTCTTTCCTCTTCTTTTTTCTTATCCCCATCTTCATCTGTCTTTTTTCTTCTCGGCCTCTCATACGCAGTTCCCAACTTTATTTTTAACTCTTCGATAGTTTTTTCTCCCAGAAGTAAGCCATGCCTCAAGCGAATATAATGTCCAATTGCGATGTCCATCTCATCCCCTGCTGTTTTAAGAGATTTGGAAACAACAATACCACCAAGAGAAATTACTGCAATCTCTGTAGTTCCCCCTCCTACATCTACAACCATTTTCCCGGTCGGCGCAAAAACACTAACCCCTTCTCCAATCGCAGCTGCCATTGGCTCTTCTATAAGAAATGCTTCGCGCGCTCCAGCAGATAATGCGGCTTCCCAAACAGCGCGTCTCTGAACTTCTGTAACCGCAGAAGGAATACCTATCACAACGCGAGGACGGGACAGTGCCAATGGCAAAGTGGATCCAATTGCATGAACATCTGCGATATATCTACTGATCATTGCACTTGTTGCATCAAAATCTGAAATTACACCGTTTCTCAAAGGCTTCACTGTAATAATTGATTCCGGAGTTTTACCAAGCATCTTCTTGGCTTCAGTTCCTAGCGCTATAACTTTCTTAGTCTTTTTATGAATAGCAATAATTGAGGGCTCTCTTATCAATATCCCTTTACCTCTAACCCATACAAGTGTATTTGCGGTACCTAAATCTATACCGATATCATGAGAAAAAAATCCAAACAAACGTCTGATCATACTAAAACATCTACGGGCGCAGACGATAGACCCATTCTAGCACCTTCACTTTTTTTTGCAACAGATTCATTTTGAGATACTTCAAACTATTGCTGAAATTTTTTTCAGTTGATAGAATAGCAAAATAGTGAAAAGTCTCGCTTTTATTAATCGTTCCATTGAATATTTGTTCTATGCCCTACTTCTTCTTGTTCCTCTAGTCTTCACAGGAAGCACCTCAGAACTATTTGAATTTAATAAAATGTGGATCACATTTGGAATAACAGCGCTAATTACTGCACTTTGGGGATCAAAAATGATCATTCTCAAACGCCCAGTCTTCAAGCGAACTCCATTTGATATCCCAATTTTTCTTTTTTTAATCTCGCAGATTATCGCGACAGTCATCTCTCTTGATCCGCATGTTTCACTCTGGGGATACTATTCGAGATGGAACGGAGGACTTTTTTCAACGATCACATACATTATTCTTTTCTATGCTTTTGTAAGTAATTTCTTTACTACTACAGAAGACAAAGATGCACTAAGAAAAAGTTTTATTGAGAGAAATCCAACTGGCATTACAGTTGTAAAAAGATCACTTCTGATTAGCATTATTGCTGGACTTATCGCTGCAGCGTGGGCTCTTCCATCTCATTTTGGATATGATCCGACATGCTTAGTATTTAGAGGAACTTTCGATGTCTCGTGCTGGACAAATGACTTCCAGCCAAAAGTCAGAATATTTGGCACTATGGGACAACCTGCTTGGCTTGCTGGATACATGAGCATTCTTATTCCTATCACAGCTGGTTTTATTATTAGCACATTAAGACAGACAAAAAAACTTTTAGACCCTCGCCTAATTTTCTATTCATTAACTTTTGTAATCTTTTATTTGACTCTTCTTTATACTGGCGCACGCTCCGGTATGATTGGAATGTATATTTCATTATTTATCCTTGCAGCAACATATATTTTCTTAAACCGCAAAGATCTTAAATTTCTTAAAAACAAATTTGTCCTTATTTTTCTAATATTTGTGATCCTTGCAAGCTTTTTTGCAGGAGTTAGACTTCCTATTGTAGAAAAACTAACATTCAATAATTTCAAAAATACGATTGCTAAATCTAGTACTGATTCTGAAAACTCTGCGACAAACCAAACTCCCGAAGCAACATCAGCAGTCTCTTCTCTAGAATCTGGAGGAACAAATTCTGCTCAAATTAGAGAGATTGTGTGGCGCGGCGGACTTGATGTTTGGCGGGCAAACCCCATTTTTGGAACCGGTGTTGAAACATTCGCCTATGCATATTATAAACATCGACCAGTTGAGCATAATAATGTTTCAGAATGGAATTTCTTATATAACAAAGCCCACAACGAATACATAAACTATCTTGCAACCACAGGAATTTTCGGTCTCCTTACTTATTTATCATTCGTATTTCTCTTCATTTTCGTTGCGTTAATAAATCTATTTAACAAAAGAATTAAAACAACAAAATATTTCGGACAATTAAAATCTAGTACAAATTTAAACCGGGAAGATCCACTCATACTGGCCTTACTTTGCTCTTTTATTGCTATATTAATAGTAAATTTCTTCGGATTCTCAGTTGTAATCATGAACATTTATCTCTTCTTAATCCCCTCCTTTGCGCTTGTTTATCTAGGTCTTATCAAGCAGAACGACGAAAATCAAAAAGATCCTAAGGTAATCAACTATCCTCAGTGGGCTGGAGTTGCAGGACTATTCCTTCTTGCATTTGCAATCCTCTTTTATTTAATTAAATTCTGGATTGCAGATACCAATTATGCACTTGGAACTAACTATAATAGAGCCCAGGATTTCCAGACAGCCTATCCTCTCCTTCAAAAAGCGGTGGACCTACGAAAAGAACCTGTTTTTGAAGATGAATTAGCAGTAAACAAGGCTGCTCTTGCTCTCGCTGCAGCACAGCAATCAGGCTCTGCATCGGGTGAAGTTGTAAGAAAACTTGCTACAGAATCTATTGCTACTAGCGATAAACTCGTGACAGAACATCCACATAATATTGTTTTTCTAAAGTCCCGGGTCAGAATTCTCTATACACTTGCAAATCTGGACCCAAGCTTTATGCCAGCAGCGCTTGAAGCTATAAAGAAAGCAGCTACTCTTGCCCCAACTGACGCCTCAGTTCTATATAACCTCGGCGTTTTGTATGGACAAAATGGAGACTCTACTACCGCAGCAAAAGTTCTTGAACAGACTATCACCTACAAACCAGACTATCGTGAGGCACATTATGCACTCGCTCTTTTCTATCATGATATTGGTGTTGACGCGACTACTGGAAGAGTTAAAGATGAAGCAATGAGGCAAAAAGCAATTGACCAACTAAATCTTCTTCTTGCACTTGATCCAAATTATCAGCCCGCAAAAGAATCACTTAGTGCGTGGCAGAACGAAAAATAGTATAATTGCTTCCAAGATTACTGCCTAATCTCAAATATGACAACTATTATTTCAGCTCCAAATTCTGTTCTAAGTCAAAAAGCAAAAGAATTTGATTTTAAAAAAGATGAAAAAAATCTTCCTCCATTGCTTTTAGAAATGGAGGAAGCGCTTCTTGCGGCCGCTGATCCAAAAGGTGTTGGACTTGCTGCACCTCAAATTGGAAAATCCATATCTGTTTTTATCACTAAGCCCACAGAAAAAGCTAAAATCATTGCTTTTTTTAATCCAGAAATTGTAGTTCAAGATGAAACTCCCAAAAGAAATCCTAAAAAAAGAGTTAAAAAACTTGAGGGATGTCTTTCTCTTCCAAATATCTGGGGTGAAGTCTTAAGAGCACCAACTGTTACTCTTTCCTATCAAGATAAGACAGGTAAAAAAAGAGTTAAAAAATTCACAGGGTTTATGGCTACAATTGTTCAGCACGAAACAGATCACTTAAATGGAATCTTATTTCCAAAACACGTTCTTGAGCAAAAAGGAAACCTATATAGAAGCTATAAAAATGAAGAAGGCCAAGATGAATTTGAAGAATTGCCAATATGAAGATAATTTTTTTCGGAGGCCGTCATGTAAAAAACTTTATATTTCCTCTCAAGGATAATTTCGATCTGGATCTGATTGTAACCACTGATCAGGAAATGGCAAATGAAGCTGCTGCTGAAAAAATCCCCTTTACCAAGGTTCTTGAAATAAATGATAAATTTATCAAGGAAGTAGAAAAGCTAGGTGCAGATTTAGGAGTCGTTGCGGACTTTGGAATAATTTTACCAAAAAAACTTCTTGAAATTTTCCCTTATGGAGTCATCAATATACATCCATCTCTTCTCCCAAAATATAGAGGCTCAACTCCAGTACAATCTGCGCTTCTGAATGGTGACACAAAATCAGGAATAACAATTATAAAAGTGGATGAAAAGATGGACCATGGTCCTATAATATATCAGGAAGAGTTCGATATAAAACCTGGCGAATTTACCCAAAGATTCTTGCCATATTTATTTAGGAAAGCAGCCGAAATACTTCCGGAAGTTATTAGTGATTATGTAGATAGTGATTATGAACTCGCTCCCCAAGATCATGAAAATGCATCATATACAAAAATTCTGAAGCGTGACGATGGCTATGTAAACGCAGAAAGTGCTCCAGATAGAGATACTATAATAAAAATGATAAACGCATATAGCCCTTGGCCTGGTGTCTGGACGAAGTATAAACTCACAGATCGCGAAGTAATTATTAAATTTCACCCAAATGGTGTTATTCATGTAGAAGGAAAAAAACCAATGCTTTTTAAGGATTTTGTAAACGGGTATGAAAATGGCGCCGAACTTCTGAAGAAACTAAACCTCATGTAATTCCCCTTCTCGTCAATTCGAAGATTTGTGCATGAAAGAAGGAGCGAATTATCAGGGGGATTCCTCGCAAACTTGTCGAGGAGGGGGTGAAATCACCCGATAAATGAGCGAGTTCTTGAAAGCACAAATGTAGACTTGACGAGAGATTTTTCTTCTTTTCTCGGAAAAGAACAGAAGAAAAAATGAATATTCTAAACGAAAATAGGTTAAACTAAGCCCGCTACAGCTGGTGCTGCTGATGATAACTCAAGAACCTTTGCTGCTTCTTTTTTTGCTCTAGTACTTCTACCCTTAAGATCTCTAAGGCATTTTGTGCAAAGTCTTACTTTCATAGAAGTACCATCAACAACTATCCTCGCACCATGAAGATTTGGCTTGAAAATCTTTCTTGTTCTATTTTTTGCATGAGAAACATTATGTCCAACCATAATGCCTTTTCCGCAGTTATAACATCTTTGTCCACTTGCCATAGGCTCATATTATACATGACTTCTTGGCCAAACTCAATCTATTTGATAAAATAGTCGAATGAATATAGAGCTCATACTCATTTCTCTAGTTATTTTGATATTCTCAGCCATACTTCATGAGATTGCACACGGATGGGTAGCAAATAGACTTGGCGATCCTACAGCAAGACTTCTGGGAAGGCTTACGCTAAACCCTATTCCGCATATTGATCCATTCATGAGTATTCTTTTACCATTGCTTCTTCTACTCGGAGGATCCCCTGTGGTTTTTGGAGCAGCCAAGCCTGTGCCAGTTGATCCTTTCAATCTTAGAGAACCCAAAAAAGATATGGCGCTTGTTTCACTGGCTGGTCCTTTAACTAACTTCTTGATCGCTTTTATAGTAGCCTTTATATTCAAATTTACTGCGCCTTTTATTTCAGATCCCTTTATCCTTGCCGTAATTTATACAATAATTCAATTAAATCTTCTCCTCGGAATATTCAATCTTCTACCCATTCCTCCTCTTGATGGAAGCAAAATATTTGCAATGCTGCTTCCTGATGACATGGCGAGAACATATTTGGGTGTAGGATCTTTTGGAATTTTTATTCTGTTTTTCCTACTCATGCCTTTCAGTCCCATCCCACTTGGAGCTATTCTCTCCAATCTTCTCAGCACAATGATGGGCCTTCTTGGCCTCTGATCTCTTGACATAAGTCCAATATACATGTATACCTTTCTTATATGCCTAGGGCTTCCCGACGGCCAGTCAATAAAAATTTTGACCAGGATTTAAAGGAAAACTTCTCTTCTCTCATCGCGACTCTAAATAACTCTTCCGAAATCAGACAATTCTTCAATGATTTCCTGACTCACGAAGAACAAACCATGCTTACAAAACGCCTTATGCTTCATCTCATGCTTGAACGAGGCTATAGAACTTCTCAGATCCAATCAACTCTTGGAATTACCAAGGAAACAATACGGATTCACCGTAGGATTGAGGGCAAAGGAAATCTCCTTTACAAACGGGTCCTGTCAAAAATTGACAGGAAAGCAGAAAAAAGAATGCTTTGGAAAAGACTTGAAAAAACCCTGCGCCCAGCAGGGTTTTTGCTTTCTAAGGGAGAAAGCATTAAAACTAGTGCAAATTTACAAAGTTAAACGTAAAAGTCAGATATACCAGTATACCTGACTTTATAGGTCCTGAGGAAATAGAAATTAATTTTTATAAAATGAGTATTCAGTCGTATTTGACAATGTTTTCAATGATAAGTAAATATTTACTTATCTACTATGGGATTGACTTTCCTATCAGGATGGTCTATTATCGCGGCACATGAAAAATATTGATGCACCAAGGTTTCACACTTTTCTGATCCCTACAAGACGGGAGCTCTCTACTGCAAAAGTGAGAGAGCATCTTCCTCATCATCCATTAAGAGATTTAGGTATTGCAACAACCCTAGCAGTTCTCGCAACTCTTGCAACTGCGCAACTACGTGAAGGTCCTTTTAACGGTCCGAAAGTAGACCCAGTTTACGACCCATCTAGAATGGACGGCATAGCATTAGTAACACAAGAACACGCCTTAGAACCAGGCGTAGTGGTTGAAATCAAACCCATGAATCAAGAAGTTCAGGTACAAAATCAAGCACAAATAGTAGTATAAAATGCTATAGGCTTGACAATAGTATTTAAAAGGAGTAGTATTCGCAACTAATATATGGCAGCATTAGAAATTGCAAGAAATATAGCGTTCTCAGCAGCTACGGCAGGTAACCCTGTAGCAGCAGACATGCCAAGAACTTATGACGCCTCTACTCCACCACAAGGAGCAATAGTAGAAGTTGTTAATTACTCACCTGTTAGATTAGACTTTAATAATCCTTCAGTTACTATATTCCAGCAAGAAGCACCAGCCTCACCATTCCTGGGTCCTTCAGCAGAACCTTCCATAGTACCAGAATTAAGTCCAAGCCCAAATCCTGTTACTGGTGAATTACCATGCCCTACTCCTACTCCAATTCCTGAAAGAACAGAACCTCCTTTCCCATCTGATGATCCTAACATTGGACATGTAAATGGAGAGGTATTAGCTCAAACTGGCACAGATGTCATAATCTCAGCTCAAGAAGAACCAACTGAATCTATTGATCCCGCACCATCCCCTACTCCAGATCCAGAAATTGCAGGAGATCGAAATTGCGCCCCAGAACCTTCACTTGAACCAAGACCCACGCTTACCCCTAAGCCACCAATGAAAGATCTAAATAAACTCACTACTGGTGAACATCCAAATATACCTTTTAATAAAGTGGCAAAGAGAATTGAAAGATACTTTTCGAACAACCCTGACGCAGAAGCTAAATTCGTAGAATTCAGCGGATGGACACCATCTGAACTTATCGCTCAATGCAAAACAGAACGAGATATGGTCTACGCCTGTTCACAAATAGTAGAATCTGAGGCCTATGCGTATGCCGCTACTCGATACCCAGAATTATATGATCTAATTGAGTATACAATAGACTCTGTTGTAAATATTAAAGGAATGCCAAATAGTTATCCTAAGTATATAAATGATGAGCTTGATGAAGTAAAAGAAGAAAATCCTCAATTATTTAGCTAACCTCGAGCTTGACATTAGCCTCCAATAACCATAACCTATAAATATACTATGTTAGGTCGGTTATTTAATAAAAAAATAATACTTTTATTTTTAGTCATAATAATCATCATTCTTGCAATTTCATTTTTTGTACTAAACTCAAGACTAAATCCACTAACTAATACTACAAATTATAACGCTGAATTAAATTCATTAATAGTATCTTTAGATAAAAACTACTCTAGCAAAGAAAAAGAAAGCCCTGAATATGAAAAGGCAATTAATCTCTTCAGGAATACATCGTCTTTGTCTGATCAAAAAGCAAAATATCGAGACTTCAAAGCAGGAACTTCAGATCTACAAATGCTTTATTCGATAACTGGGCAATCCTACATGTATAAAATCCTGAATGAAGATCTCGCTGTTTTTGCAAAAAAACACTTCCCTGAATCATATGAAGAGGAAATGTTTATTTATCCCTGTCAAGATCCGGAATGCGCAGATTCAAGACAGCCTCCTGAAATTATATCTATCATTAATGAGCTTAAATCTAGCGATTTTCCAGAAATTTACAAAGACCTTTATGAAAGAAATTTGCTAAATACTGGTTATGAACCCAGCGACGACAAGCATTTAAAAGCATTTCAGTATTACTCTACAGCTAAATCTATCGCGCTTAGCTCAGATCTTTCACCATCAGGTGCGCATACTACTATATCAAATAAATTATTTGAATTCATAAAAAATAACTATCCTCAAGATTATGAACAATTTAAAAGATCAGAAGAAGCACGACCTAAAATTAGCCCAACTCCAGAGCCTGATCCAGGACCGTCTTATGAATAAAATCTATAGCATTATTAAAATCAGCTTGATAATATTGTTCTTCTGCGGGCTCTTCTTGGCTATTGGGAATAAAGCACATGCAACACATGGCAGTCCTGGGAAACCAAATGATTGTGGATCAGGATATACTCATACTACTCAAGTAAAATTCCTTGATAGTAATTCTGGTACACAATGGGAGGTTCGAGCGGAATATAGAGGTCATGGATTCCGTACCGGCTTTGATTTTTATAGAACTGACGGCGGAAGATTTATTGAAATCGAATGCTATTGGCCTAGAGGAAGCGATGAAGTAGAATGGTTAACTTCATGCGTAGATCCTGTATATCCTGTTGATATTAATTCATCAAAGGCAACATACACAGGTGGATTTATACAAGTTGTTCACAGTGATACTATGTTTGTAACCTGTTACCCAGGACGTGGGGGCATATACAAAGCATGCGATAACCCAAATTTCAAGGGCTTGGTCCGCTGGGGGGATATATGTCCAGGTACACGTGACTGCGCAAGATGGGGTGTAGTTGAAGCGTGCAATGAAGGAGAAAATTTTTGCGGAAGCGGTGGCAACTCTTGTGACCAGTTTGAAAGACGCTGTATATACAACGGTTCGAACAGAAATGTAAGCTGTGGAAGTGCTTTAATTGACAATAACAACGCCTCTTGTGCTAATAAAAATGGTCGCTGTTTTAATGACAGTCAATGCGGAAATGGTAAAATATGTACTGGAAACAATGGCACATGCGGAAGTTGCGTTTCTGTCTGCTCTATCTCAGGAGTAGTATATGTAGATGAAAATAACGACGGCAAACTAGATGATAACGACAGAAGAATGGCAAATGCTGAAGTTCAGCTAACTAACTTTGCACCAAATAGAACTGATAAAACTAACACTAACGGAGTATATTCATTTGGCAATATCCGGCAAGGTACACAAAATGATGTAAGACTCATAAATCCTGATTCTGGAAGATTTAGAATAGAGGGAAATAATCCTAGAAATAATCAAACCTGCTCTGATGACCCTAACTTTAGGCTCACCAGACGTGAATACAGTATCAATGGAACTGTTTGGGTTGATAATAACGGAACTGGTGGTCTTCAAACAGGCGGAAATAATCCAGATGGCAAATATAGAAGAGGCGCTACGATAACTGCAGCTGGAAAAACTGATAAAACAGGAACAAATCCTCCAAATATTGGAGACTTTACTATTGGCGGATTCTTAAATGGTGACTACAATGTCAGACTATCAGGCCTTTCAAGTAACTATACAGTGGTTACAAATAATAATCTCGAAAATCCTAGAGAAGCAACGATTAATGACGGGAATGCGAATAATGTAAATTTTCTGGTCAGACAAGACGCTCCGGATACAAGTGGATCGATAAATGGCACGATATATGTAAATACAAATGGTCAGGCTGGCCTCCAAACTGCAGCAAGCGGCGGCGTTCCAGCCGATACCAGACTAAAGAATTATCAGGGCGGAAATACCAATCCAAATCTCAGGATTACAGCGACCACAGGCACCACTTCTCTAACAAGCGGTGCTGTAAATTCCACCAGCCAGTTTACATTACAAAATGTTCCCTACGGTACATACTCAATACGAGTTGCCGGCAACAGCTCAGGAATAATTAATCATGCTGCAACAGCACCAAATCCTCGTAATAATCTTGTAGTAAATGGTGATGAAAATAACATAAACTTTCTCCTTGCTCCCCAGGCTGCAAATACCTTTAGTATTTCAGGTGGAGTATTTTTAGATGGAAATTCAGATGGCATAAAGCAAACAAGTGAACCTTTCACAACTGGGGCAGCTAATAACCCATACTTATCTGTTACAGCTGGAAGCCAAAGCGATGCAAGCTCGGGTCAGTTTAATCTCTCAGGTTTTGCAGCAGGAAATCAAACTGTTACAGTTGGAAATCCTCCAGCAGGCTTCAGATTAACTTGGCCCACAAGCAGTAGATCTGTATCAGTCACTACCGGAGCTGGATGTACACCGAACGGAAATGATCACTGGGACTGCACTGGGAACAATGTAACGAATCTTAATATTGGAATTGAAGCAGATACTCAAGTAGACAGATGGATTCAGGCTGAAGGCGGAGATATAAGAGTTGACAACGGCATCCTCAACGAAGTACCTGGTATCAATTATTTCTCTGCCAATAACTATAGCGAAGGCAGTGCCACTATGACATTTGGAGTTGTAATAGGACAAGGAATAAATATAGGAGGCGCTGCAAGAGCTAACGAAAAAAGCTGGCTTGTAAATAACAGCACTTTTAAATCCAACACCGTCAGAACCTCTTATGCTCAGGTGATTTCCAACCTTAAAAAAGGCGGTGCATGGAATTCTTCAAAGCCCATGTTTGCAGAAAGCACAAGACCATGCGAAGGCTCTGAACAGGGCGCTGGGAAATGTGAATTAAAGGCGACGATTAATCCTGGAATTTATAAATCAAATAAGGATGTTACTCTGCAAAATCCACCAGACTCAGATTATACTTTTGGTGCGGGAGATTATGTATTCGTAATTGACGGTAACTTGAGAATCGAAACAAATATCACAGTTCCAATCGGAACAACTGTAATGTTTATTTCAAATGGAAATATAACAGTCGCAAATGACATAACAAATATAGCTGGTATCTTCTCGGCAAATGGAGACTTTATAGTTCAAAATCCCACAGGCGGAGACCAGGGATCACAGCTTCAAATTCGAGGTAGCGTGATAGCAAATGCAGGGCTCAAAAACAGACAATCAGGACTCGCAGGAGCTTTTAAGAACGCCAGAGATCTTAATGATGAAAATACTACTACCCCATCGGTTCTTTTTACATACAGACCTGACTTTATTTTAAATGCTCCGGAAATCTTTAAATATTCTACATTTAAAATTCAGGAGATCGCGCCCCAATCTATTGAAGGTGCGCTGCGCGGAGGCTCAAATCCAGGTGGTGGCGGTGGAGGCCAAGGTGGTGGCGGTGGAGGCCCAGTTGAAGAAACATGTGTGAATGAGGAAACAAATGCAGAATTCTGCAAGAGGGTTGGAAATAATGCTAACTGCGACTCGGTTTCAGGTCTGGATAAATGCGGCAAACAAAGAACTGTCCCTAGCTGCGGGGCATGTACCGTTGCAGGTCAAACCTGCGGAGGCGGTGGAATTGCAAATAAATGCGGAGCCACATGTACAGAAACAAATGCACAGTTTTGTGCAAGAGTTGGCAAAAATTGCGGCAATGTAACAGGAACTTCGTGCGGTGAGACCAAAACCTTTAACTGCAACTTAGGCACACCCTGCCCTGATGGTCAAACCTGCGGAGGCGGTGGAATTGCAAATAAATGCGGAAAGAAAGATGCCGAACCAGAAGATAAATTTCCTTTCTACTGCCAATACGGTGGAGTCAACAAAGATGGAGTATTAAATGATGCAAACCGCTGGAATTACAGATATGACGGAGGAAAATACTGCGATATTGCCGGAAGCGGATGCACTATGACTTCTCTCGCAATGATCATGACTTATTTTGGTGAACATACTACCCCTGATGAAGCATCTCAAAAAGGTTCTCAAAATAAATATGATGTCAATTTAGGCTGTCAATCACCCGGTACTCTTACTTCGCAGCTAAGTAAAACTGTAATGCCATGGTTGAGGAATAAAGGATATAAAGTGCCTGGTGGAAGTAATCCCAACATGGTGAACTTCCAGTTTTTTGACGATGATAATGATGGTAAAGCAGATAGATACAGAGGCCGAGTGGAGCTTAAAACGCTGAAAGAATATTTAGACAATGGATTCTTATTGCTTGGTGGAGCTAAAATAACATATGCTAGTGGAAATGGCCTAGGCGGACCTGCAGGACACGCATTTGTAATCACAGATATAAACGTCGGAGATAAATCAATGACTATCTATGACCCTACATTTTGTAAAGCTAACCGCAGCGGAGGCAAGAGAACAATTAAAAATGTAAACGATTTAACTGGTCCGATCGGATGCGATTCAAATAACAATTGTGGATGGAGCTTAATGATGGCTATAAATAATTAAATATGGAAGAAGAAAATACATCAAATATTCAATTTAACTTTAATAAAAGCTTGAACCGTTCATCAAAGTTAAAAAAGTTAATAGTTATTGCTCTGATTTTATCAGTCATAACTATTATCGCTTTAGTAATTATCCTACAAAGACAGGGAATTAGACAAACCGGAACTCAAAATCCTAGAAACGGAACCGGCTCAGAATTGGATCTATCTGAAAGCGAAAGACTATCTGAAAATAGAGGTTTTCATATTTCTAATTTAGCAGCGATTCTTCCGTTCATAGGCGAAAATTTTTCAATGTCATACGACTTTGATAACGATGAATACACCGTTTATATAAATCCTGCACAGCAGGCACAAGGTGAAGCAGAATTTGAAGCTTATCTTAAAGAAAAAGGTATCCCGACCTCCTCTTGGATAACAACTCTTAACCGGACAAATCAACCCTTTTAATTATTTCGATTGACATAGATTAACCTCTATACTACTCTTAAAATAACCCTATTATGTTGCGTTTTTTAAAGCTTACTTCCCTATTGATTTTTTTATTCATGGCTTTCGCTGTAGTGTCAAGCTCACAGAAAGCGTTTGCGACGTGCAATAAAAATCCTACTCTGCTTTATGATGGAAAAACAGATAAAGCTTCAAGCGTTATATATCACTTGAGAATCAGGAATAACTGCAGTGGCGCAGAAAATTTCAATATTCGTGTCAGTGAACTTCCCTCCGAACCCCGCAATTTTCAAGGAAACTGGAAAATTGAAAACGGAGCGACCAACACAGTATTTAAAAAGTCTGTAAATGGAACTGAGAGCGTAGAGGTTACTGTTGCAAGAAATACAAATATTTATCAGCCTGATGGGAATTATTACTGGGTCGTTATCAATGCAGCTATTGCATCAGACAGTAATTATAAAGACAGCATTTCCCTGGTATATATCATAGTAAATAAAGGTCAAGTCTCAGGCATTGTATATGTGGACGAAAATAATAACGGTCTAGATTCCAAAGACACAAGACTAGCGGGTCAGACTATAAAATTGGATCCGCAAGGAGCAAATAAAGAAAACAAAACCAATAATAATGGTGTTTATAAATTTGATAATCTGAAACTTAACTCGGATCACACTATAAGGCTTACAAATATAAATAACTGCCGTTATATAGTTGCAGGAAATAATCCAAAAACTGGTGTTAATGCTGGACTTTATACTAATGATGTTAATTTCAAACTTACAAATGTTAATTACAGAATTTTTGGAACAATTTATAGTGATCTAAATGGCGATGGTGATGCCAATGATACAGGTGAAGGAATCTATAAAAGAAGCGTGAAAATCTCTACTCCGGGAATAGGTAAAAACGCAACATCAGATCCCGCTACCGGAGAATACGTAATTACAAATCTTCACGATATTGGCGAAGAACAGGATGTAGTTCTAAGCGGATTAAGGCCCGGCGAAACAGTTGTAGATGGCGCAACAAAGATTACAAAGATCGAATGCGGAAATAAGAGAATTAATTTTTACATCGTCCCCTCTTCCTCAACTTTTCTATACAGCATTGGAGGAGTTATATATGTAGATGACGGCGATGGAGTTCTTAATACAGCTCAGGATGCTCCATACACAGGTGCAGCAACAGTTACTGCAACAAATATTGCCAACAACATAAGCTCATCAACTGATTCTCTTGATAACAGCGGAAGATATGCAATTCAAAATATACAAAATGGAAATTATAGAGTTTCAATTAGAGATCTTGATGAAAACTATACTGCCATAACAGGAACTGTGAACGGTGTAAGCATTAATAATGGAAATAGAACAGGGATAAACTTTTTAGTACGCACAACTGGGGGCACAGACAATCCTTCTTCAGGCAAATGGTTTCAAGGTGTAGGAGGAGATATGCGCGTTGACACAGGGCTTTCTAACATCATTCCTAGCGGCATGTACTTCTCTACAAGCGACTCTTTAATGCAAAGCGGAATAGTATTCGCCTCAAATCCTTTTACCCTCGGCGGTGACAACACTGACAAGGCAAACGAAAACAAATGGCTTGTTATGAATCATAAATTCGCTCAATCTGCTATAAAAACTTCCTATGCACAAATAAGAGGAAATCTAGTAAACGGCGGTGTTTTTAAAAATAATATTTCCATTTTTGGTGATGATGCTTCTCCCTGCGGAAGCGGTGGCCCGACTTGTAATCTAAAATCAATTGCTGGTGGAATCTATACTGCTGATGGGAATGTAACTATCGATAATAGCTCTGAATATAATTTTAGAGACAATAGCGACTATATAATTCTGATTAAAGGAAATCTTCGAATTAACAATAATATTACAGTTCCAAGAGGATCCACTGCTCTTTTCTCAGCAACAGGTAATATAACTTTTGGCCCAAATTTAACTCGCGCTGACGGAATATATTCAGCAGATAATGATGTAAAAATCGAAAGCGGACCTGATCCTGATAATACCGAGCAGCTAATCATTCAAGGAAGTGTTATTGCAAATGCTGGTAAAAAAGGCGGAGCATTCATCTCCGATAGAAACCTTGGTGCAGATAACGGCACAAGACCCGGAGTCCAAATAATATATAGACCGGACTTTATTTTAAATGCCCCGGAGCTTTTAAGATACCGGAACTACAGCTTTAAAGAAATCGCTCCAAATGCTTTGCCTCGAGACTGATTTTTTATCATAACTTGTCAAGTTGACAGCAGCACTTTCTCTTAATATACTAATTCCGTCCTTTGATATTTGAGTGGATTATGATTTTTCCTCTATGTTAATTTCCTTGAGGTAGTTTCGTATCACTACGAGGCGACGAGGCGGAGTTTGGTAAAGCTATGGTTCGTCCTAAACTTTATCAACAGCTTTTCCTATTTTGCTCAAGGGGAAAACGATAATCATACTCGGTATCAAAGGCGTATTTATTTTTTTCTTCGGGGACTTATTTAAGCTTGTCAATTTCTTTATGTTCGGTGACTTTTCTGCATTTTTTGCAGTACTTCTTAAGAAGAAGTTTGGTCTCTGTGTTAATCTTATTTCTTTGCGTGATGTAATTCACGCGTTTACAAACCGTGCATTTTAGTCCGAAATTTTGTCTGTGTTCACCTTTTGCCATATATATTTTCCTTTGAAGTCACAATTATAGCTTATTCTAGCTTCAAAATCAAAGAGTAAGTGAGCCGACTGTGGGAATCGAACCCACGATCTAGTCATTACCAATGACTTGCTCTACCACTGAGCCAAGTCGGCGAATGTGCTGGGTAAGAGATTTGCACTCCTGTAGCCCTTTCGGGCACCTGATCTACAGTCAGGTGCGATTGACTGCTCCGCCAACCCAGCGCTGAGCCGAGACGGGGATTCGGACCCCGGACCTGCTGTTTACAAAACAGCTGCTCTACCGCTGAGCTATCTCGGCACGTTTCACAATTTTACCAAAATTAGGCTCAAAGGGAAAGAGTTGCCCGAAATCCCTTCCTGACGTATAATTACAGCACGAAGGGACGTGGTGAAATGGTTATCACAGCAGTCTCCAAAACTGCTTTTCCCAGTTCGAGTCTGGGCGTCCCTGCACATTGCTTCGAATTTCGGGACGAAGGAGTACATCGTAGGGTTTTTTGAACGTAAATTGTAGTTTTTTGTCCTTTAAAAAGAGGTTCGAACCAACTGCCCTGACTAATTCCCTTTTTGCCTCTACATCATCGCTATTTATTGTTTCTCGCGCGTGATATGCGGTTTCAAAGAAGTTCTCAGCAAGTTCTAACCAATTGGAAGAAGATTGATCCCTATCATCTATTTTCTCTTTTAGCTCTAGCTTTTTATCAATTAACATCTTTTTCTGACCTGCATATTCTTCTGCCGTAATTTCTTCGCTAAGTCTCAATTCTAGAAGCTTTTCTAAGCTTTTATCGATCTTTGATATTTCTACTTCAAAGTGAAATTTCATTTTATGATGTTGTTCGAATTCTGAAGCATTTTTAGTCTTCAAAAGCTTAATTCCCAAATCCCAAACTTCTTTATCAATTGAGATCTGCGAAATGTTCTTATAAATCATATCTTCAAGCTCTTGTTCAGTGATAGCCGGTTGATCACAAGAACCCTTTCTTCGTGTACATCGATAATAAGTGTAGCTGGCATCTCTTTTAGTTCTTTCATAATGTTTCACTTTAGTTTCAGCGGTTATAGCGCAACCACAATTAGAACACTTAATTAACCCTTTATAGGCATGTATCCAATCTTGTTTCTTTGGCTTGCCACGATTGGATAAAACGATTTGCACCTCATCATATAGTCCTTTACTTATAAGTGGCTGGTAGCTCCCCTGATGCATTTCCCCTCCATGTTGATAAACTCCATAATAAACCGGGCATCTCAAAAGTCTATAAATCTCACTTTTTAGAAATTTCCTTCCAGTAACGCTTGTTAAGCCCCATTCATGAACTTGGACCAATAATTTTAAAACAGAATATTTTCCAGTGGAATATTCTTTGAAAGCTTTAATCACTAAATGTGCTTTTAGAGGATCTGGAATAATATTTCGCGACTTTCCTACTTCGGCGTTCAAGTATCCAACTGGCCCTCTACCAAGAAATTCTCCGCGAGCATATTTTTGCCTATTACCACGTTTTACATTAGCACTTATTTGCCTTGAAAAATCATTAGACATTCCAAACGCAAGATATAAAATAACTCTATTATCTTCTTGACGAAATATCTCGTAAGGAGAGCGAATTTCAAGCAAAACCTTATCATCTAGTGCTTGTATCACTCTTCCCCCGTCCAGCGCGTTCCTAGCGAGCCTATCGGGCTTCCAAGTAAGTATTCCGTTAGCAATTCCTTCCGCACAAAGAGACATCATCTTATCGAATATTGGCCGTCCAAGTTTATATGCAGATTGGGATTCTTCAAATACCTGAATGACCTTTAAATTATTTCTCTCGGCATATTCGGATAATTCGCGGCGCTGAGCTTCGATTGAAAGTGCTTGTCGATCGCGCGCTTCTGAAGACTTCCTACAATAAATAAAATATTTTCTTTGATGATCCATATAATTTCATTGTATATCTAAATCCTCTAAAGTAAAACTTAAATCACTCTTAGAAGAAACGTTAAAGCTTTGAGTGCCATTTTGGCCTTGCAACTCTTCCATTTTTGCAATGAATGATTGCAATTCCGCCATATTATCTTGCGGATTCGAAATAATATCCTGCAAATGCGTTATCGGAATTTTTACAAGCACCTTTGCCCATTTCAATTCAAAAATGTAGTAATTTGGCACCTTAGTCTGACCATTTTCATATAAAAGTAAACCCTTATTTATTAATTCTTTTCGATTTCTGAATACCGTGGTTTCACTACAATTCCATTCTTTTGCTAGTTCCTGATCATCCCTTGTTATTAAACCGTAATTCTTATGCTTTGCATCAAAATCAACCTGACTTATAAAACAAATGTATGCACCAAACTGAGTAAAATTTAATCCTTTAGATTTAAATAGCGATTGCAATGCTCTGAGGATAATGAAATAACCTGATGAATTTGACTTATAATTTATTTTCATGTACTTTAGGAAAAAATTCTGTTTTTAAGTGTCTGAATTGCTTCGTAATAAGATTTAGCGGGAATTAAAGGGTTATTAAACCAGAAATCATTTACTAGTTTCTGACAACCTAGATTGTCTTTAAAAATAAACCAGCAAGTTTTTCCTTCTCTTTCTATTCGATCAACTATTTTACCTTTAGCTAACAGGAAACTTGATTCAGCTAAATCTTTAGTTTTAAACGTGTTCTCCATATTCTTTTTTACATTTACTTTTTACTATGATTTCAATTCCACTTGTAAGATTTTCCGCGATTTTCCAGATATCATCATCTGTAAGCTTAGTTTTATATTTTGATTCAAAGATTCTCCTTATTTCTTCTTTTAATTCATTCGTTAACCAAGTCATGGTGTGATTGTGAATAAAGAAGAATGCGAAGACAAATATATGAAATGCGAATTTAGCCTTTAAAAATTAATAATTATTTTGTTTACTGCGAAATAAAAGCAGAAGAATGCGTTTCCGAGATCAGTAATACAATTCAGTCTTCTATAAAAGGAGAAAAAACTAATTTATATTTTCCATTCGTTTTACCACTTTTTGAATATATAATTT
>Ga0163151_10000100_pt1 | contig 141663 bp, 137 predicted proteins | sample OliLakLV19MP5IB2_FD_145596 | JGI IMG/M metagenome (GOLD analysis project Ga0163151, IMG submission 145596) | Freshwater microbial mat bacterial communities from Lake Vanda, McMurdo Dry Valleys, Antarctica - Oligotrophic Lake LV.19.MP5.IB-2 | ecosystem: Environmental > Aquatic > Freshwater >...
TGGCGGTACCCATCTTCGTTTCGAACTTTACGAGAACGGCAACGAGATCAGGAGCCTTGACTTCAGCGGAGGGGATCTGGTGATGACGTCTGAGGATGGGGTCGGCGAGGTCATCCGGCACGTTCCGTAGCTAGCATTACTGGAAACCTCGGGATTCGGAAGACGCCCAGCCCTCCGCCCGGATCGGCTGTTCGCGGCCCCGCTTTTCGATAGCACGGAATGGGAGCCGCAACTCATTCTAACCGCTCTCCAGGCTTTCGCCTCCCCCGCGCGCGTTTGGCGGCAGGCCATGAATGGGAATTCGGACGCGCTTATCGCGACCAAGGCGAATGCAAAACCGCTTTCAAAATAGCACCGCAGTTTTGTGCCGGCGAAGCCGGCCTGAAACGTTTGGGTCTTCTTGGTCACTACTTACCGAGGCCGCAAGAGTCACCTCTACCGGCTACCTATACGAACGTTAGAAACACTAAAGGAGAATACGCTTTCCATGCAACTCAATCACCTCACGGTCGAGAACCGTAAATTGCTGGACCTTCGCCAGGAATACCTTCCGGAACTGGTCGCCAAACCGGAACTGTTCTGGCCGTTTCTGAGACCCTGCCCCGTTAAAGTGCTAATCGTCGCCGATGGCCTCGACTTCTCAGAGGGGGGCTTCGGCCTGACGGCTTTCGTGCGCACGTTGCTCGACATGCCCGGCCGGCATGTCCGCTTTCGGATTACGCTGGCGCACATCAACGCGGCCGCGGCGAGCCAGATGATGCCCGCTGAAGCCCGTATCGTCAACCGCATCACGAGCTTCAAGTTCGACAACGCCGCCCACTTTGCGGTCGACATGTATGACGAGGTCTTCCTGTTCGGCATCGCATCAACCTTCGGCGCTCGCGGGACCGCCTCCAACGGACAGCCGTATCCGGCCGACCGATTGGCCGATCCTGAACTGAGGCTCATTACGCAGTTCATGAACGCGGGCGGGGGCTTGTTCGCCACGGGCGATCACGGCTCGCTCGGCCGCGCCCTTTGCCATGCAATTCCGCGGGCCCGAAACATGCGTTTGTGGCAGAGTACTTCGGCCCAAATTGCCGACGACGAGGTCAGCATGGGCGGTCCGCGCCGGAACGATACAAACCGTATCGGGAACGACGCGGGGTCGCAATTCGACGACCAGTCCGACGATGTTCCGCAGCCAATTCAGCCGAAAATGTATACCCGGCGTAATGGGCTGCTCCGCTACACCTTCCCGCACCCGCTGCTGTGCAGCCCCCGGGGAGTGATTCGAGTGATGCCGGATCATCCGCACGAAGGAGAGTGCATTGAACCGCCCAATCCGAACTTGGCCCTCAACATTGGCGGGGCGCTCGGCCCGGAATATCCGAATGCCGTCGATGCCGGCGCCCGGCCGCTGCCGGAGATCATCTCTACAAACAGCGTTCTATCCGGAACGACTTCCGGCGGCAAGGCCCCAACGGCCGCGCAGGCCTTCGGCGGGATTTCGGCGTACGACGGCCATCGCGGCGGCATCGGACGCGTCGTCACCGACGCCACCTGGCACCATTTTGTCAACGTCAACCTTACCGGTGATTTGGGCGCGCCCCCGCTTAACCCCAAACGGCTGGGATTCCTGGTGAGCGCGGCGGGACAGGCCCATCTCGAGGAGGTGAAGGCGTACTATCGAAACCTAGCCGTATGGCTGGCCACGCCGGAGCGGATCCGCTGTATGAACGCGCGGCTTTGCTGGACGCTAGTGTGGAGCGACCGCGTAATGGAAGCGGTTCTTTCAACCGCCGACGTTAAGTTGTCCGCGTTGGACATCGGCGTGATCGCGCTTATCGGACGGCACGCCCGCGATGTGCTGGGCCGCTACGCGGGGCAGTGTCAAAGCGTTCGCCTCATTTTCGATCTGGTTCTTCAACGGGCGATTCCCAAACTGATTCCCGAAATCGACCCGTGGATGCCCGAACCGGACCGGCTGGTGAAGACGTTCGACGGCGTGCCATGGTTCGATGCGGAGCCGCTGTTGGATATTGCTCTCGGCGGGGCGCTCGTCGCTTTGCGTGAAGCGTTTCCGAATCCGGATGAGAAAATGGCCGAGCAACTCGACACGGGCAGGCTGCAGGAAGTGATGCTGCGGGGATCCGTGGAAGGCCTTGAGATGGGGATCAAGTCCGCTGTTACGTCGGCGAACCGGGTCCGGTCGGAGATGAAACTAGGTTAAGTCGTTTAATTTTGGATGCGAATCGCGCTCGCCCCGAGCCTTTCCGTCCGGGACCATTTGGGTCTCAGCGCGGAAGGTTTGGGGCGGCGCTTTATTTCATTCTGCGGGCGACGCGCCGGGAAAAGCGCCGCGCGGTGCGCGGGACAGCGAAGACACCGGGTACTGGCCGCTGGACTATCAAGGCGCCGCGGCTCGCGCTGCTATCATTGTGATGAAAAAAATGAGCATCTCCCCGGAACGAATCTTCACCATGATGATGGCCCACGTCCAGTCGGCCGCTTTGAAGGGCGGCATTGATCTCGGCCTGTTTACCGCCATCGGCGAAGGCAATGGCAGCGTGCCGGCCATCGCCAACCGCTGCGGCGCCAGCGAACGCGGCACGCGCATTCTCTGCGACTATCTCACCGTCGCCGGCCTCCTCACCAAAGACAACGGCGCCTACGGCCTGACGCCCGAAGCCGCCGCCTTCCTCGATCAACGCTCGCGCATGTACTTGGGTTCCGCCGTCCGGTTTTTGAATCACTCGATGCACCACAAGGCCGCCGCCGATGTTGCGCAGGTCGTGCGGCAAGGGACGACTCTCCTCAACGGCCGCGAATACCTGGACATTGAGAATCAGGTCTGGGTCGACTTCGCGCAAGGCATGATGCCCATGATGTTCCCGGCCGCGCAGTTCATGGCCACTCAACTCACTGCGCCCATGCGCCTGCTCGACATCGCCGCCGGTCACGGCATTTTTGGCGTCATGGCCGCCGCCGCTCATCCGGGCCTGGAAGTGGACGCCATGGACTGGCCCGCCGTACTCGCCGTCGCCGCCGAAAACGCGGTGAAGTTCGGCGTCGCCGATCGCTGGCACGCCCGCCCCGGAAACGCGCTCGAACTGGACTTTGGCATCGGCTATGACGTCATCTATCTCACTAATTTCCTGCATCACTTCGACGCCGTCGAATGCACCGGTATCCTTCGCAAATGCCGCGCCGCGCTCACTCCCGGCGGCCTCCTCGCCACGCTCGAATTCGTTCCCAACCCGGATCGCGTCACACCGGCCGTTTCCGCCGCCTTCAGCATGACCATGCTTCTCAATACTCCCGCCGGCGATGCCTACACTTTCTCCGAACTCGAAAACATGCTGCGCGAGGCCGGTTTTACAACCAACGAAGTCCTCCAGGTTCCAGCCAGCGCCCAACAGTTGATTATTAGCCGTTAATATAGTGGTAGTGAGAATCGCCATCCTCTTCCTCGCGATCTTGTTGCTGTTGTTGGCGCAGAAAGATCCGCGCTCGCCCGGCCCGGACTACTTCGCCAAGCAGGTTCTGCCCGTGCTCCACAAGGCGAATTGCGAAGGCTGCCACAACAGCGGCGGGGGCGTCGCCGCCGGTACGCGATTCAAAATTCCGGAAGGCGAACTTTCGAAGGAGGAATGGGCCCGGTTCGGCCTCTCGCTCCACACGCTCGTCAATCGCGCCGATCCCACGCAGTCCATTCTGCTGAACAAACCCACTAAGCGCCTCGCTCACGCCGGCGGTCAGCGTATCGTCCCCGGCAGCGCCGATGAAGCCGTCCTCCGCACGTGGACCGATTACCTCGTCTCCAACACCAAGCCCACCGATAAATTCGAAATCGCCGAACGGCGGGGCGACCGCAAACCCGTCCTCCGCCGGCTCACCAACACGCAGTACAATAACACGGTTCGCGACCTGCTCGGGGACGACACGCGCATCGCCGAACAGTTCCCGCCAGAAGATTTCGTCAACGGATTCCGCAATCAGTTCCAGTCGCAAAGCGTGTCCCCGCTGCTGGCCGAAGCTTATGCGACCGGCGCCGAGAAGCTGGCAAAAAGCGCTTTTCGCGGCGGCGACACTCGTGGCCTGGTCCCTTGTAAAGATACGACGCCGAAGTGCGGCGCGCGGTTCATCAAGGAGTTCGGAAAGCAAGCCTTCCGCCGTCCGCTGCTTGAAAACGAACAGGGCCGCTATTTGAAGCTCTGGGCCATGGGCGGCGCGCCGATGGTGGTTGAAGGGATGTTGCAGTCGCCCAACTTCCTGCTGCGCACGGAGAACGGCGCCGAGCCCTCCTGGCAGCCATACGAATCCGCGAGCCGGATCTCTTACGCCTTTTGGAACAGTATGCCGGACACGGAGCTATTCCGCGCCGCGGCGGCCGGTGAACTGGCTACGCCGGAAGGCGTTGAAAAACAGTCCCGCCGAATGTTGCGAGATCCGCGGGCGCGCCATACAGTCGACGAATTCACCGCCGAGTGGTTGCGCTTCGACAGCCTGGCAGCGGCGGTAAAGGAGCGCGGGTCGTTTCCTATGTATACCCCGGAGCTCGCCTTGGCCATGACCGAAGAGGCCCGCAAGCTGGTGGAATATCTCGTGTGGGAGAACGTCAATTTCATGGAGCTGTACTCGGCCGATTACGCCTTTGTCAGCACGCCGCTCGCCAAGCTCTATAATGTTCCGCCGCCCGCCGAAGAATTCGGGCGCGTGGCGCTCCCCGCTGAAACCGAGCGCTCCGGCGTATTGGGCCAAGCCATGCTGCTGGCCGCCACGGCCAAGCCTTCGGAAACCTCCCCCACCGCGCGCGGCCTGTTCGTCCGCGAGCATTTCCTCTGTCAGGAAGTCCCTCAGCCTCCGCCGGGCGTCAACGCGAATCTGCCATTGAACAGCCGCGAAAAGCCTATGACCAACCGCGAGCGCCTGGCCATGCACCTCTCCAATGAAAGCTGCGCCAGTTGCCATACGCTGATCGATCCTATTGGTTTTGGCTTTGAGAAATTCGATGCGGTTGGTCAGCGCCGCGAGAAATTGAAGATTGTCTTCACAGCGGAACGAAAAGAAAAAGGCAAGACGGAAACTGTGCTTCTGGACCTCGATACCAGCGGCTCCATTGCTGGCGCGCCGAACTCGGCCTTCCGCTCGCCTCGCGAATTGGGTACCATTTTGGCAGGGAACACGCAGTGTCAGCAATGCGTGGTGAAGCAGTTGTTCCGCTATTATCAAGGCCGGATGGAGAAGCCGGGCGATGCCGCCACTATCCGCCGTTCCTACGACGATTTCAAAAAATCCGGATTCCACTTTCAGGAGTTGATGGTTTCGCTTCTGCGGTGGTCGATCTTTCCGCCCGAATCTTGAAACGGAGTTCAGTTATGTCTGCTGTCCACACCAAAGACCGCTCGCTGCCGCGCCGGATGTTCCTGCGGAACCTGGGCGGAGTGACCATTGGCTTGCCGCCGCTCGCGGCCATGTTCAACGCCAATGGTACGGCCTTCGCGGGTACGCTCAAAGCGGAGATCCCCACGCGATTCGTCCTCTGGTTCAATGGAAACGGCGTGGTGGAGAAATATTGGATCCCCGCCGAAACCGGTTCCGACTTTACCATGACGCCGTGCCTGGCGCCGCTTGCGCCGTTCCGCAACGACATCCATATCGTCACCGGATTGGACAACCCCGCCGCGCGCCTCCCCGGTCCCGGCAATGACCATCATCGCTCCATGGCCGCGTTAATGAGCGGCACGCAGTTCACTGGCCGCGGCTCCGGCGGCGCCTCGATCGATCAAGCCATCGCCGCCCGCGTTGGCAGTGAAAACCGCTTCCGTTCTTTGCAGCTTGGCGTCTCTCAAGAGTCGTTCGGCGAGAGCATCCAGCGCAATATGAGCTGGGCCGGGTATGACCGCTCTCTGCCGCCGGAGATGCTGCCGAACAAGCTGTTTGATCGTCTATTCGGAGCGCGCGACGCGGGGTGGATCGCCCGCAAGAAGAGCGTGCTCGACGCCGTTCAAGAAGACGCCGCCGGCCTGAAAAAAGCGCTAGGCCAGGAGGATCGCACCCGTCTCGACGAACATCTCTCCTCGATCCGCGATGTCGAGCGCGCCATCGCCAGCCTGCCCCCTAATTACCGCCGCGTCGATCCGCCCGATGCCGAAGGCGACATGAAGGACTGGCCCCGCATCGCCAAACTGCAAAGCGACCTGTTGGCCCACGCCTTCGCGAGCGGCCAGACCCGCGTCGCATCTTACATGTTGACCAAGTGCCAGGGCTTGGCCCGCTTTCCGTGGCTCGGCTACACCGCCGCCCGCCATCATGACTACACGCATCGCGACGGCAAGGCCCCCGGCTACGACGCTCCCGACGGCCAGCGCGTCATGCGCGACATCTGCCGCTGGCACGTCGAAGAGTTTGCTTATCTCATCGGTAAGTTGAAGTCGATCAAGGAAGGCGATGGCACGGTACTCGACCGCACCTCGCTTCTCTTCGTCCACGAACACGCCGAAGCCAACGATCACAAGAACAACGGCTATTCATTGATCGTCGCGGGCCACGCCGGTGGACTTCGCACCAACATGCATACGCGTTCCACCGGTACCGTTAGCGATCTCTACTTGGCGGTTGCGAACAAGGCCATGGGCGCCGGGCTTGCAAAGTTCCCTTCCGCCTCCAAGGAAATCCAGGGCATCTTCGCGTAGCCGCGGAGGTTTGCCATGCCACAACTTGACTGGTCCCAATGTCCCGCCGTTGAGAGCATCCCCGGCAAGGTGAGCGACGCATGGGTTCTGAAAGGCACACCCATGCCGGTGCAAACGATTTTCGAGAATCTCGAAGCCGGCCTATCCGTCCGAGAGATTACCGAAGTGTTCGACGTGACCGGGGAAGAAGTCAAAGCGGTACTGCACTTCGCGACTCAGAGCCTGGAAAAACCCCCAACGTACGGATGAGGATTCTGTTCGACAACGGCACCCCGAAACCTATCGCTCGCAGTCTTGCGGGTCATCAAGCGGCGTTCGCCCGTCAGATCGGCTGGCACGAGTTGAAGAACGGCGAATTGCTCCGCATGGCCATTGTCGTCCTCCGGAATCAGCAATGGCCAGACGTTCGACTGCATCTTGACCGTATCGCCACTGCCGTCAATTCCGCAACACCCGGTAGCTTCACGGAAGTGGCTATTCCGCACAAGTATCCGCCCCCGGTTTGATCGCGACAGGTCGTTCGCATAAACTGGTGCGCATGCTTTCCCGCCGGGATTTTGTTCGCGCCCTTGGCGCCTCCGCCGCCGTCTCAGCCCAGCCGAAGCGGCCGAATGTCCTCCTGCTCATGGCCGATGATCTCGGCTTTGAATGCCTCGGCTCCTACGGAGGCAAGAGCTATAAAACGCCGGAGCTCGACAAACTTGCCGCCGAGGGCGTGCGCTTCCGCTACGCCTTCGCGCAACCGCTCTGCACTCCAACGCGCATGCAGTTGATGACCGGCAAATCGAACTTCCGGAACTGGAAGGCCTTTGGCGTCATGGATCCCAAGGAGCGCACCTTCGGCCACCTCTTCCGCGACAATGGCTACCGCACCGCCATCGGCGGCAAGTGGCAGTTCTGGAGCTACAACCCTCCGGATTTTGAACCCGAATGGCGTGGCAAAGGCCAGCGTATTGAAGACGCCGGTTTTGAAGAGTACAGCGTCTGGCACGCGCATCACACCGAAGACAAAGGCTCCCGATACGGCGATCCTACTTATTACGAAAACGGCAAGCTCCACAAAAACCAGAAGGACAAGTATGGCGACGACGTCTTCGCCGATTTCCTGCTCCGCTTCATTGAAAAGCACAAGGCCGAACCGTGGTTCGTTTACTACCCAATGGCGCTGACCCACGGGCCGTTCACGCCCACGCCGAAGAGCGCCGATTGGAATACTCAAAAGCGGCTAAAGAACGATACGAAGTACTTCAAGGACCAAGTGGAATACATGGACGGCATCGTCGGCCGCATGATGAAACGCCTCAATGATTTAGGCTTGAGCGATAACACGCTGGTGCTTTTCTTTAGCGACAATGGCACGCTGGCGTCCATTAAGTCGAAGGTCGGCAGCGTCGACTTCCAAGGCGGCAAAGGAGAGACCACCGAAGCCGGCATGCGGGTCCCGTTCATCGCCCGGTGGAAGGGCAAAATCCCCGCCGGCCGCGTGCTCGACGATCTTATCGAATCCTGTGACTTTCTGCCGACGATCTGTGAAGCCACCGGCGTCTCGCCTAAAACTATGGGCTTGATCGACGGCCGCAGTTTTCTGCCCCAACTGCGCGGCCAAAAAAGCCAGCCTCGCGAGTGGATTTACACCTGGTACGACCCCCGTCCAGGCCACGACAAGGAACGCTTTACGAAGACAAATCGCTATGCCTTCGACCATCGGTGGAAGCTCTATGAAGACGGGAAACTCTACGATTGGGCCGCCGATCCGAAAGAAACCAAAACGGTCGAGAACAAAGCCGCCCGCCAGAAACTGGAGCCCGTCCTGGCGCGCTACAAAAACGAGGAAACTACGCTCCGACGGTAACGGCCTGGAACTCTTCGTAGCTGCCTTTGAAATCGGTCAGTTGGCCGCTTTCCAAATGCCAGATCCGGTTCGCGGAGTCCGCCACCAGATCCTCGTCATGCGTCACAAAGACTACCGTGCCCTCAAACTTCTGAATGGCAAAATTCAGCGCATTGATCGATTCGAGATCCAGATGGTTGGTCGGTTCGTCCATCACCAGGAAATTCGGCTTCTCCAACATCAGACGGCAGAAAATCAACCGCGCCGCCTCGCCGCCGCTCAGCGCCTCAGTCGGCTTCATGCCCTCTTCTCCGGCGAAAAGCATCTGCCCCAACACACCTCGAATCTCTTCACGGCTCGCCTGCGGGTCGAACTGATGCAGCCAGTCGCTGGCAGTCATGCCTTTAGCGATTGACTCCCGATGATCCTGCGCAAAATAGCCGATCTGCACTTCATGGCCCCATGTTACGTCGCCGCCGCCCGCCGCCAAGTCCGGTTCCTTGTCGAAGGGGCCGGTGCCATTGGCCAGTAGCGCTTTCAGCAGGGTCGTTTTACCGGCGCCGTTGCGTCCCAGAACCGCAATCTTTTCGCCGCGCTCCACCATGCAGTTAAAGCCCTTAAAAATGACGTTTTCGCCATATGCACGTCCAAAGTCCTTCGTTTCCAAGGGAATCCGCCCGCTCGGCCGTTTGGTCTGGAAGCGAATAAAGGGCCGCGCGATGTTGGACCGGTTCAAATCGCTGGTTTGCAACCGCTCCATTTCCTTCTTGCGCGACTGCACCTGACTCGCCCGCGTACCGGCGCTGAACCTCTGCACGAAATCCTGTAACTGCGCAATTTTCTTCTGGCGCTGTTGATTGTCGGCCTCAATGCGGGCACGAACTTGCGTCTTCGCCAGCACCATGTCGTCGTAGCCGCCAGTGTAGGTGATGATCGTCTCGTAATCGATATCGGCGATGTGCGTGCAGACACTGTTTAGGAAGTGGCGATCATGCGAAATGACGATCAACGTACCTTTGTAGTTATTGAGAAATGTCTCCAGCCAGTGCACCGAATCCAAGTCAAGGTGGTTCGTCGGTTCGTCCAGCAGCAGCGCCTGCGGATTGCCGAAGAGCGCCTGCGCCAAAAGGACGCGGACCTTTTGGCCCCCCTGCAATTCGCTCATCTTCCGGTCTTGAATTTCGTCGGGAATACCTAGTCCTTGCAAGAGAATCGCGGCGTCGGAATCGGCTGAATAGCCGTCCTCCTCGCCCACAATCCCTTCGAGTTCGCCCAGTCGAATCCCGTCCGCTTCCGACAGGTCGGCCTTGTCGTAGAGAACCTCCCGCTCCGCCAGCGCGGCCCACAAACGGCGGTTGCCCATGATCACCGTGTCGACCACGCGCTTGTCGTCGTAGGCAAACTGATTCTGGGCGATGACACCGAGCTTTTCGGGCTTGCTGACATTGCCCTTTTGCGGGTCGGACTCCCCGCTCACCAACTTCATAAATGTCGTCTTGCCCGCGCCATTCGGCCCTGTCAGGCCAAAACGGCGGCCCGGCTGGAAAGCGGTCGACACGTCTTCAAACAGAATTTTTGCGCCAAAGCGCATGGATACGTTACTTACGGAAATCATTACAAATGGGGAGAGCTAGCGCTCACTCCCTATTATAACGGCCTTCAGGAGCGCCCGCCGCGAATCCCTTTGCCCGCTTCAAAGACTCGGCCTACCTGGGCGATTGTCATCCGCTCCGGCGGCAGCTTCATCAACTCGCGCATTCGAACCGTGGATTCCACGCCGGTGCAATGCGCCGCCAGGAAGTAAACGATCCCCATGGGCGCCAACTGCTGCGCCGTCCACTCCAATTTTTGATCGTTCGCGTCAAACAAATGGAACCCGCCAATCACCGCGTAAATTTTGGTCGCGCGAACCACTTTGCGGGCGTAGGCCAGCGTATTGACAATCCCGGCGTGCCCGCAGCCGGACACCACAATCAGGCCCTGATTCGTGTCGATGACCAACGCCTGGTCTTCGGGCAGTGTGTCTTCCGCGGAGCGGTCGTCCGCTCGCAATAATGTATTGCCCGACCAGTTCCGTTCGCCGTACACGCGCGGCACCGGACCCGTCAGCCAAACATGGGGCGCGATCGCAGTCGGTTTCGCGATCTCCCGCAACTTTCCGCCCGCGGCCTCATATTCGCCTTTGACAAGCACAAAGTCATTCGCCGGCATTCGCGGCAACAGTATCCCCTTCCCTCCGTACGCCGTCGCAATCGCCTTCGGATCGCGCGCCATCGCGTCCCGGCGCAGCGTCACCAGCCCGCCGGTGTGATCACGATGATGATGCGACAGGATCACCGATGGCACGCCCGCCAAATCCATCTTCATCTCGCGAAGGTTATTAAGAACCGTATCCGGCCGATTACCGGTATCGAAGAGAATCCGGTTCCCGTCAATCTCCACCATCGCCGCAAATCCCCACTCTCCAGTGAAACTCCCGGAGAGCATCGTGGAGAGAATGGTGACGCTCACCGCGTCCGGCCGCGTCGTCTGCGCCAACGCCCCGCCCGCCAGGGCCCCAACCGCCATCCGTCGCGTGATTGCCAGCATTGCCGCCAGTATATCGCGCGCGGGTACAATCAGGCATGGGCTTCGCCGGTCTTCGCATTCTGTCGCTTGAGTCCCGCCGCGCCGAAGAAATGGGTGTGCTGTTGCGGAAACAGGGCGGCGAGCCATTCATAGCGCCCTCTATGCGCGAAGTGCCGATTGCCGACAACCCCGAGGTGTTCGCGTTCTTCGACCGCCTGCGCAACGGCGAATTCGAAATGGTAATCCTACTCACTGGAGTCGGCACGCGCGCCGTTGATTCCGTCCTTGCGCCCCATCACGGCGCCGGCGCCTTCGGGGAAGAACTTAAGAAAGTCGCGGTCGTCCCCCGCGGACCGAAGCCTCAGGCCGTCCTTCGGGAATGGGGCGTGCCCTGGGCCGTCTCCGTCCCGTCTCCCAACACCTGGCGCGAACTTCTGGCCGCGACCGCCGATCGCCCGGAGCGCCGCGTCGCCGTCCAGGAATACGGCCGGCCCAACGAGGATCTGCTTGCCGGCCTCCGCGACCGCGGCTGCGACGTCACTCCCGTTCGCGTCTATCAATGGGATCTCCCCCTTGATACCGCCCCACTCCGCGAGGCTGCCCGCCGCGTCGCGCGCGGCGAGTTTGACGTGCTTGTCCTCACCACCTCCATGCAACTCCCGCACCTCGCCCAGATGGCCGAAGAGGAAGGCATCGCCATCCCGTTCCGCGATGCGCTTCACAATCTGGCTATCTGCTCCATCGGCCCCACCACCACCGAATCGCTCGAAGACATGGGTCTCCGCGCCGACATGGAGCCTTCCGTACCCAAGATGGGAATCCTTGTCAGGGAAGCGGCGGACCAAGCCGGTGATATTATTGCCCGGAAGCGAGGGTTTTAATGCAACGACGCGATTGTTTCCGGCAACTGATGGGTTTGGCGGCCACTTCGCCCCTTTGGGCACAAGAAGACGATGCCATGGGGCCGATCAACATCCATGAATTTGAAGATGCGGCAAAGCGCAAAATGCACCGCATGGCTTATGACTTTATCGCCGGCGGCGTGGAGGACGAATACACCCTTCGGGCCAATCGCGAAGCCTTCGGGCGAGTCGCCATCCTCCCTCGCGTGATGATCGATACGACCGACGTCTCCACCGAAATCGAACTGCTCGGCCTGAAGCTCAAATCGCCCATCATCATCGCGCCTACGGGCGGCAAGAACCTCGTGCTGCCGAATGCCGATGAAATCGTCGCCAAAGGCGCGCTCGCCCGCGAAACGCTGATCTGTTCCGCCACCGGCGTTCAGAAGCTCTTGCAAGAGGGCAAGCCGCTGCTGTGGTGGTCCAATACCACTGGTCACCCCAACAAAGCGCAGGCTACCGGCTACGCCAAGCGCGTTGAAGACGGCGGCGGAAAAGGCATCGTCGTCACCGTTGACAACGCCTATCAGTCCAACCGGGACCGGAACAACCGCAACCGATTCGACTACGGCTACATGCAGCGCGGCGTACCCGCCGACGCCGAAACCCGCAAGCCCGTTAACCCCGCTCGTGCCGCCATGTGGGGTCCGCACACGCCTTCCATGACTTGGGAATATATCAACTGGCTGAAAGGTGCGGCCAACATTCCCGTGATAGTCAAAGGCGTTCTTCACCCCGAGGATGCCGCCCTCGCGGTGAAACACGGGGCTGACGCTGTCGTCGTCTCCAATCACGGCGGCCGCCAGCTCGATGGCGCCATGGGATCGCTCGACGCGCTGCCCGATGTTGTCGACGCCGTTGGCGGCAAAGTCCCGGTGCTCATGGATGGAGGGCTGCGCCGCGGCGGCGATATTCTGAAAGCGATGGCGCTCGGCGCCCGCGCGGTGCTTGTCGGACGGGCGCCGCTGTGGGGCCTTGGCGCATTCGGCCAACCGGGTGTCGAACGGGTGCTGCAACTTCTTACCGACGAAACCCGCCTTGCTATGGCTCTCGCCGGGAAACGCCGCGTCGCCGAAATGGATCGAACCATTGTGAAGAGGATGACCGTGTGGCGTTGATTCCGCTCTTGTTCGCCGCCTTAACGGCATTCGCCCAGGAGCCGCACCGTTGCGCCGCCTGCCATATCGAATCCGTAGCCGATTTCAAGACGCATAAACACGCCTCCTCCGGCATCGACTGCGGCATTTGCCATGGACCCAGCGAGAAGCACCGCACTTCTGTTGGCAACGTCCCGCCCGATCAGGTCGCCGCTCCCGCCGATGTGTCCAAACTGTGCGGCAACTGCCACCTGGCCGAAAAGCAACAGTATGAAGCGAGCGCCCACGGCCGCGTCTACACGAGCGGCAAAAAGGTGAGAACTGCGAATTGCAATACCTGCCATGGCCATCACGCGATGCGCCCCTGGGCGGCGCAATCGACTAACTGCCAACGCTGTCACACCACCTTGCCAGCCTCCTGCAAAGAAAAACCACCGTCGGTCAACGCGCGCGTCGCTTGCATGAGCTGCCACGCGCGGCATACTCTTGCTGTTAGCAGCCGTTGACGCCATGGCGCAAAAAAAAAGCTTCGCGCGGATGGCCGGGGAGTATTCAGGTCTAGCCTTCCTCATTCCCGTATCGGCCGCGGTCGGTTACGGCATCGGCTACGGGCTCGACAAGTGGTTTGGCACAGGCTACTGGCACATTGTGTGGCTGCTGCTCGGCGTTGCCGCCGGGATGAAGGAACTAGTCCGCAAAGTGATGGTGGACTTTCAAAAGGACATTGATGCCGGCGGCGGAGAAGATTGACAGTTACGCCGGGCTGGTGGTTCGCCTGGGCCGGTGGATTATCCTGGCGGGCGCGGCCGGTTGGGTGTATGTCGCGCTGCAATGGGGGTGGAAAGGCGCGGCCGGTTTCGCCGTGGGAGTCATTGGGGCATACTTCAACATGCGATGGCTGGCCAACGGCCTGCTACACCCCAAAGGCCGCGCCGCCGGCCTGTTCATATTCCGTTTTGTCCTGGTCGGCGGGGCGGCGTATGTTATTCTGGAAACATTACAGATCAGTCCGCTTTTCGTACTGACGGGCCTGCTTTCGGCCGCAGCCGCAGTCGTTCTCGAAATCTTCTTCCAACTTCTTTATGCACGAACATGAGCTTTGGGTGACCGCCCTTTTTAACGATCATCTGGCGGGCGTCGCTAACTCCATTTTGACCGCCGTCGGCCAACCGGCTCAGGAGCGTCCCTGGGCGAATTACATTACGATGGAACTGCTAGTGGCGGCCTTCATTGTGGTCCTCTTCGGCACCTTGAAACCGAAGCTTTCCATGGACCGGCCCGGCGGCCTTCAACACGCCATGGAGGGCATCCACGGTTTTCTCGGCGACACCGCTCACGACAATATTCACCACGGTCATCGCCGCCATATTGCTTTCGTCGGCGCGATCTTTATCTTCGTCCTGTTTTCAAACCTCATCGGCGTCATCCCCACCTTCGAATCGCCCACCATGTTCCCGCCCGTCCCCGCCGGTCTGGCGCTGGCGGCGTTTCTCTATTACAACATTCAGGGCTTTATCGCCGGTGGAATCGGCTATTTGAAGCAGTTCGCTGGCCCGAGCATGGGTCTCGGCTTTATCGGCAACACGCTGATGGCTTTGCTGATGATTCCAATCGAGATCATCAGCCATTTAGCCCGTCCCATTTCGCTAACCATTCGTCTGTTCGCCAACCTGTTCGCCGGCGAACAAGTCACATTAGTGTTCCTCAGCATGACCTATTTCCTGGTTCCGGCCCTGTTCATGGGACTTCACGTTTTCGTTTCACTTATTCAGGCTTACGTTTTCGCGCTGCTGACGACGATCTATGTCGGCACAGCCGTTTCGCACGATCACTAAATTTTCATACTGGCATTCTGCGGCGCGCAGCGTGAGCCTTGCTCCCTCCCAAGGGCTGCCTGGAACCACCTCCTGAGCGCAAATTCATACCCAAGGAAAAGTACAAAATGTTTGGAAAGATCTTTCTGCTCGTGTTCATCCTACTCGCCTTCACCACGCCCATGATGGCCGCCGATGGCATGGTGATCAGCGGCGCGTTCTCAATGGCGATCGCCTCCGGTCTTTGCGCCCTCGGTCAAGGAAAGGCCATCGCGGGCGTTGCCGAAGGCATCGCCCGCAACCCTGGCGCCGGCGGCGTGATTCGCGGTTTCGGCCTTCTGGGGCTGATCTTGATCGAATCCCTCGCGCTCTACACCCTCGTCGCCGTCTTCCTGAAGTACTAACTCCTCCTGGGTTACGCCAAAGGGCGCGGCGTGCCTCCCGGCCACCGCGCCCTTTGTGTTTTTGTACGGATTTTCCATGATTAAATTCCAGGGCATCTACCCTCCCATCGCCACGCCTTTCGACCACAACGGCGACCTTTACAAAGCGAAGGTTCAGCACAACGTCGAAAAGCTGAACATGGTAAAGCTATCCGGCTTCGTCGTCTGCGGATCCACCGGCGAAAGCGTTATGCTCACGCCGGAAGAAAAATTGCAGATGTTCGAATGGGTGGCCCAATATGCCAAAACGGGCAAGCAACTGCTCTGCGGGACCGGTGTCGAGAGCGTTCGCGAAACGGTCTGGCTGACCAACAAGGCCGCTGAAATGGGCTACGTCGCCGCCATGGTCCGCACGCCGCACTACTACAAGAACCTGCTTTCCAACGTCGAAGCGCAAGTCCGCTACTTTCGCGCCGTGGCCGATCAGTCAAAGATCCCGGTCATGATCTACAACTGGCCGCAGGCGACCGGGGTCGATATCGCCGCTGAAGCCGTCGTCATGCTCAGCGAACATCCCAACATTGCCGCCATCAAGGAAAGTTCCGGCAACCTGGAAAAGCTGATGCGCATGATCCGCGAGGTTAAGACCGGTTTTCAAGTACTCTCCGGCAGCGCGCCCACGCTCTATCCGTCGCTCAAAGCCGGCGCGGTTGGCGCCGTCCTGGCCTTCGCCAACGCCGCCCCTTACGCCTGCATCACTATCTGGGAAGCATTCCGCACTCGGGAGGAAGAAGCCGGCATGGATTGGCAGAACCGCATTGCCAACCCCGCCTCGCTTGTCACTGTCAAGTACGGCATTCCGGGCCTGAAGTACGCTATGGATCTGAATGGCTATTATGGGGGCGTTCCCCGCCTGCCGCTGATTCCGGTTTCCCCGGAAGTCCGCCTGAAACTGGCGGCCGCCTTCGATGGCATTAAAGGGTGATTGCCGCTTATAAGAGCGCAACAAGTTTTTCTTTAATCTGGTCCGCTGTAAACGGCTTGCGCACGCAGCCCGCGGCGCCCAGGTCCACCGCTTCAAGCACCCTTTGCTAGCTGCCTTCCGTTGTGATCATGACCACCGGGAATCAGTTTCCACTGGGAGTTCTCACGCATTTTCGTGAGCAGTTCAATTCCGTCCATGTTCGGCATGTTGATATCGGCCAGCACAAGGCCGATCTTGTGATTCTTCAGCCGCTCAATCGCCTCAATTCCGTCAGCCGCCTCCAGAATCGAGCCCAGCGGCAGTTCCGTCTGGGCCAACACTCGTTGAAGAATCTTTCGAATCACGGCGGAGTCGTCCACAACCAGAACATCCAATGGCATTGGCCCTCGTTCTTGTTTAACTCGCCCGGTTAGTCCGTTCACGGCGCTGTATTTTTCATTTCTTCCATTTTCAAGTTTTTGTGAATGACCTTGCCTGGAAATCCAGATAGTGCCTTCCGAACTTGCAGCACCGCGAATTCCGGACGCACGTCCGACCGGCCTTCCCCTGCGTCATCGAGCGGATGCACCGGCCACCCGGCCACGGTATACCGAATCTAACTACTCCAAGAAAATCTCGCTGCAGATGTGCAGAAGCTGGATGGGCAGCGAAGCCACTACCGGCTTCGCTTGCAAATGCCACTACCGATTGGTCCGATGGGCACTACAAGCTATTTGCTCATCGCCGCCGCTACCGTTGCCGCCGCCGGAGGACGCACGGCTTCGAACACGAGCGTTTCAAACCGGTTAACGTCACGGACTTCGTCGAAGGCCCGCAACTCGACGCCCCGGAAGGTGGGGTCGTCACTCTCGCCCGCGATTAGCTCCTTGATATCTTTGAAGCCGGCGGCTTCCAGACTGGCTCGCAGCAACTTGGGTGTATAGACAAATTGATGGCCCCATTGCCGAAGTTGCTGATTAAGGATGTAGCACTCGGGGTCGGGCGTGACGGGCCACTCGTGCCATCCCATCTTCGCGACCATGTAGGTCTGCATCTCAGTCGATTTGGCTTCCTGAAAAAGGCCTATGAACTTCATCAGGTTCGGCGTCGCGACACGAACTTTGCCGCCCGGCGCCAGAACACGATGACTCTCCTTGAGCATTCCCAGGCCTTGCTCGTAAGTGATGTGTTCGATGACATGCTCACTGTAAACGTAGTGGACCGAATTGTCCGGCAGCGGAAATCGTTCAGTGGCGTCCAGATATACTTGCTCCCGGACCGGCTCAATATCCGTGTTCAGCCAGTCGGGTTTGTGGCTGCTGCCGGCGCCGATCTGCAGCTTCCGGACGGGATGGCTTTTCAGATACGCATCAATTCGGCCGGGTGACAAAACTTGCGCTTTGTACTTACTCCAAACCGGGGCCACGATATCCAGGCGCAGGAGGCAAAACACCCCCAGAGCAGCCAAGGTGATCCCCAGGCGGTAAATAGTAGTTTTAAAAGTAGAGCGGGAAGGAGTCGTACTCGTAGTCATCACCCGCCTATCGGCACAACGGGCGGTATTCTATAGAGCGACTTTCCGCAGGGTGGTGTCCGACAGGAGCTTTTGGTCGGGCCGGCGAGATTCGAACTCGCGATTTCTTGCACCCCAAGCAACGAATATCAATCACTTACGGACAATGGTCACTGAAAACAAAAGGGTTAGCCAAAGGCTGCGTGGACGCCAGATGGACGCCACCCGAGGTCAGACGTAGGTCTGGACTCCACACGGACGCCATTTTTTGGTCGTCTGATCGCCTTCACGCTCCGTTAAAGGAATATCTATGATTTTCTGGTGGAGAAAACATCAGATCTCTATATTAACGGTACCCCCTGCCCAGGGAACGAAGCCGCCGATTCGTACCTGATCCTCTGAAAGTCGACGTGATTGCCCCCAGGCCACGACGAGAGCCTTACGGCTCGGCCGAACTGGCTATAAATACCCAAGCGATCGGATCAAGCCTCCGCCTGGACGAGCGTATCGAGCTTTTCAAAGAATCGGCGGATCATCATGCGCGCCGTCGTATCCACCAGGCGCTGGCCGACTGCGGCAATGGTACCGCCGGTGTGGACTTCCCCTTGATAGGTGACAAGCGTCGCGGTTGGATCCACGGCGGACAGACACAGTTCGCCCTGCCCGTTGAGGAATCCGATACGCCCCGCCCCTTCGACGCGAAGGCGGTAACTAGAGGGCGGCACGAGTTTGTCCATGATGACCTTGCCCGTGAAGTCTCCGCTGAGCGCGGCCAACGCGACCTTCATCTTCATGTCGTAAACGCCTTCCCCGGCGGCCACTAATTGTTGGCAGCCAGGCAGGCACTCGACCAGTACAGCAGCATCCATCAGTGCTGCGAATACCTTTTCCGGGCTGCCGTGCAGCGAGTAGGAACCTTCAATGCGCATGCGGAAGACTTGCACGTATCGCCCTGACGGTGGCGACCCGGGCCAACTGAGCCCGATAGACCGCGGAGGCGTGAATGTCCGCGCTGGCTTCGACGCCAGCGGCGACTACCGACGCGGCTTCCTTAATCTCAACATCCGACGCGGCGCCGCCGATCAAACGCTCCTCGACGGCGCGCGCCCGGTACCCCTTACCGGACAAGCCCGTCACGCCAACGCGAGCAAAGGAGATGAGTCCATTTTCGCGGCGGACCCGGACGGCAACCCCAACCATCGGGAATCCGGAGGCGGGTTGCGGGTGCTTCTGGTAGTGGACGCCGGTGCCTGGCGCCTCAATAGGCACGACAATAGCGGTAACGAGTTCTCCTGGTTCGAGGGCGGTGGTGAAGGTGTCGAGAACGAAGTCCTCGAACGTCATTTCCCGCTCGCCGGTTGGACCGGTCAACTGAACGCGGGCTTCGAGGGCGAGCAGGGCAGCAGGATAGTCGGCGGCGGGATCGGCGTGGGCAACGCTTCCGCCGATGGTGCCGGAGTTGCGAATCTGCACGTCGCCGATGGCAGCGGCGGCAGCGGCGAGAAGCGGACACTCCTGGCGAATCAGCGGCGCCGATTCGAGTTCGTAGTGGGTGACCATCGCGCCGATGTGAAGGACGGCGCCTTCGCGGCGGATGGATTTCAGGGAAGAGATGAGCCGCAGGTCGACCAGTTTCTCCGGGGCAGCGAGCCGGAGCTTCATGAGCGGCACGAGACTCATCCCGCCCGCCAGAGGCCTGGCGCCGGGATCGGCGAGCAGTTCCAGGGCAGCTTGCAGCGTGGCGGGGGCAGCGTATTCGAATTCCTGAGGAATCATGCGCGGGATCCTTGGATGGCGGTCCACACCTTTTCCGGTGTCAGCGGCATATCGAGGTGGCGAATGCCGAGGTGGGACAGGGCATCGACCACCGAGTTGACGATGGCGGGCGGTGCGCCGATGGCGCCGGCCTCGCCGACGCCTTTGACGCCGAGCGGATTCACGGGCGAAGGCGTTTCGGTGTGATGGCTTTCGATAAAGGGAATGTTGGCGGCTTTCGGCATCACATAGTCCGTGAATTCGCCGGATAGGATCTGCCCGTTTTCGTCATAGACCATTTGTTCATAGAGCGCCTGGCCAATACCCTGGGCGATGCCGCCGTGAATCTGTCCGGCAACGATGAGCGGATTGATAATCTTCCCGCAATCATCGACCGCGACATAGCGGGTGATTTTGACGTCGCCCGTATCGGGATCGACATCGGTGACGACAATGTGCGCACCGAACGGAAACGTAAAGTTGGCGGGTTCCCAGAAACTGGTGGCGACCAGTCCGGGCTCGGAGCCGGGGGGAAGTTTGAGCGCGCGGTAGGAGGCGGCGGCGATCTGGGCGACCGTCACGGAAGCGCCTGTTTTGTTGCAGACGACGCGCCCGGCAACCCACTGCACGTCCTCGGTTTCGAGCAGCATGGCCCCGTATTTCATGATCTTCTTCTTGAGTTCCTCAATGGCGAGGAACATGGCGGTACCGCCGACGGCCGTGCCGCGGGAACCGAAAGTGCCGATGCCGTACTGGACAATCGCGGTGTCACCGTGGACGATAACAACATCATCCATCGAAACACCGAGTTCATCGGCGGCGATCTGGGCGAAGGTCGTTTCTTCCCCTTGGCCGTGCGGACTGATCCCGGTATGAACCGTGACCTGGCCGGAGGGCTCGATGCGAACGGTCGCCGATTCCCAACCGCCGGCGGGCGTGTAGGGCGAAGGTCCGAAGCCGCAGATCTCGCCATACGTGGCGATGCCAATCCCCATCAGGCGGCCCGCGGCGCGCGCCGCGCGTTGTTCTTCGCGGAGGGCGGCGTAACCGACGGTATCGAGCGCGATGCCGAGCGTTGCGGCGTAACTGCCGCTGTCATAGATCAAGCCGGTTCCCGTAGCGAATGGAAACTCCTGCGGCTCGATGAAGTTCTTCAGCCGGATCTCCGCCGCATCCATTCCCAGTTCGACGGCCAGACAGTCCACGATCCGTTCAATGCCATAGGTGGCTTCCGGGCGTCCGGCGCCGCGATAGGCATCGGTGGGGAAGCAGTTAGTGAACGCCCCGACGACCTCGGCCCGGAATGTCTTGCACCGGTAGAGACCAGGCAGCATGAGTACGCTGAGCGTGGGAATCAGCGGCGTGGTTAGTTGCTGATGAGAACCGATGTCCTGAATGATCTTCAGCTTAATGCCAAGGATGGTACCGTCTTTTTTCGCGGCGAGTTCGTAGTAATCGACATGGCCGCGGCCCTGTGAGGTGGCCTGGAAATGTTCACGTCTTCCTTCCACCCATTTCACGGGTTTACCGAGTTTGCGGGAAAGAAAGCAGACCAGCAACTCCTCGGCGTAAACGTCGGCCTTGCAGCCGAACCCGCCGCCCACTTCGGGGGCGATGACGCGCATCTTATGTTCCGGAACGCCGAGAACGGCGGCGGCAATAGACCTTAGCAGGTGGGGGATTTGGGTGGAGGAGTGAAGAGTTAGCGTTCCTTCGGCGCTCCGGTAATCTCCGATGGCGCCGCGTGCTTCCATCGGATTTGCAACGACGCGCGGTTGGAGCATGCGCTGTTTGACGATCACTTCCGCTTCGGCGAAGGCGATGTCGACATCGCCATTTTCCTGTTTGTGTACAAAGGCGACGTTATCGGGCCATTCGGGATGAACGGCGGGCGCACCGGGTTCCAGCGCCTTTTCGGGATCGGCGATGCCGGGCTGGGGCGTGTAATCGACTTCGACAAGTTCGGCGGCATCGCGGGCGCGATAGGGATCGTTGGCGACGACGACCGCCACGGGATGCCCGGCAAAATAAACCCGGCCCTGGGCCAGGATGGCATGGGGAGGAATGCGGAGACCGGGAAGAGTGACGCCGCATGGGACATTACCAACGTCATCGAGATCGGCGCCGGTGAAGACCGCTACGACTCCGGGGAGCGCGAGAGCGGCCGCGGCGTCAATTCGATCGACACGGGCGGCGGCATACGGGCTGCGGACGATGGCCGCGAAGTGCATGTTCGGGAGTTTGATGTCGTCGAGATAAGTGGCGGTACCCGTGATCATGCGCGGATCTTCCTTGCGCTTGATTCGCTTGCCGACGTAAGTGGGAGTTTCGGTGGTGACGGTGCTCATGGGGTTAGTTCCTCGTCACTTTCTTTCAAGGGCGGCGGCAGCCCGCACGGCGGTTACGATGTGTTGATAGCCGGTGCAGCGGCAGAGATTGCCTTCAAGCGCGTGGCGGATCTCGGTGTCGGTGGGGTCAGGGTTGCGCTCGATCAATTGCCGCGAGGCCATGATCATGCCGGGGGTGCAGAAGCCGCACTGAAGGCCGTGCTCTTCCCAGAAGCACTGTTGCACCGAATGCAGGCTTCCTTTGTTGGCGATGCCTTCAATAGTCACGATATCGCGGCCGTCGCATTGGACGGCGAAGACAGCGCATGACTTCACCGCGAGTCCATCGAGGGCCACGGTGCAGGCGCCGCAGAGGGATGTCTCGCAGCCGCTGTGGGGACCGGTGAGGAAAAGGGTGTCCCGCAGGAAGTGGATGAGGAGGCGCCTGGGCTCGACTTCAGCCGTGTGTTTATTACCGTTAACGGTAACCGTGATCGGGTGCTTCAATCAGCGTACTCCTTTATCAGTCCGGACTAGTTACAGAGAAGATGAAAGTAGTATACAGCAGCGCGGGTCGTATAAGTCGTGCATTGAGTAGACTAATGGGATGTCTCTCGCGGCTGGAACCCGGCTCGGCCCCTACGAAGTCGTGGCCCCGTTGGGGGCAGGCGGCATGGGGGAAGTGTATCGAGCCCGCGACCGGAGGCTGGAGCGAGACGTCGCGATCAAAGTTCTTCCGGAACATTTATCGGAGGATCCGCAAGCATTAGGGCGGTTTACGCGGGAGACAAGAGCTTTGGCGGCGCTATCCCATCCGAACCTGCTGGTGATTTTCGATACAGGCGACGGGGATGGCATCCGGTACGCGGTGACGGAACTCCTGGAGGGCGAGACGCTCCGCGCGATGATTGCGCGCGGCCCATCTCCGTGGCGCCAGGCGGCGGAAATAGTCGCGGCGTTGGCGGATGGTTTGGCGGCAGCCCATTCGAAGGGAATTACGCATCGGGATGTAAAGCCGGAGAACCTCTTTCTGACGGCGAGCGGGCAGGCAAAAGTTTTGGATTTCGGCATTGCGATTCAGGACAGGCCGGCGCCAGGCGACGATCCGGAGGCAACCGCGACGCGGCGCACACAGACGGGGATGGTGGCTGGTACGCCCGGATACCTTTCGCCGGAGCAGATTCGCGGCGAGTTGGCAGGACCGTTGAGCGATGTCTTTTCGCTAGGATGCGTGCTGTACGAGATGCTTTCCGGAAAACGGGCCTTTGCGGGTCACACCTCAATGGAAACAATGTCGATGGTACTGCGGGATGAGCCCACGGATCTGGCGGCGTTGGGCGTGCAGGCACCGGAGGTGAAAAAACTTGTTACGCGTTGCCTGGCGAAGAGAACGGATATGCGAATGCCGAGCGCGCACGAGATGGCTTCCCAACTGCGCGCCCAGTTGCATGCTCCCAGCGGAACGGCCGCCGCGCCGTCGGCCGGTATTGATTCGATCGCGGTGTTGCCGTTCCACAACGCCAGCAACGACCCGGATTCCGAGTATCTGAGCGACGGCCTCACCGAGAGCATTTTGAACAGCCTGGTCCAGATCCCGCAGTTGCGAGTCATTCCGCGAAGCACGGTATTTCGTTATAAGGGCAACCAGCAGGACCCCGGAGCGGTGGGGCAGGAATTGAATGTGCGCGTAGTGTTGACGGGGCGAGTGATGCTGCGCGGGGAAACACTTGTGGTGGGGACGGAGTTACTGGACGTGCAAGCGGGATCGCAACTGTGGGGGGAACGCTATAGCCGGAGGATGTCCGATATTTTTGAACTGGAAGAAGAAATTGCAAAGAAGATATCCGGCAGCCTGCGGGTGCGGCTGAGCGGCGATGAAAAGGTTCGGAGTGGCAAAAGAGTAACGGAAGATCCGGAGGCCTATCAGCTCTATCTGAAGGGCCGGCACCATTGGACGAAGCGGTCACCGGACGATTTATTGCAGGGCGCGAGGTACTTTCAGCAGGCGATTGAAAAAGACCCAAGTTACGCGCTGGCGTATTCCGGCTTAGCCGACTGCTACAGCGTTCTCGCCGGTTATTCGATTCTGCCGGCGAAGGAAACGTTTGCCCGGGCGAAGGCGGCCGCGGCGGCCGCGGCGGTTTTCGACGAAGAGTTAGGGGCCGCGCACGCGGCCCTCGGCATCATTCATGCGTACTGCGACTGGAATTGGCCGGCCGCCGACAAGTCGTTCGCGAGGGCCTTGGAGTTGAACCCGAGCTACTTCGTCACGGTGTATTGGAACGCGATGAATCTAAGCTCAAGCGGACGGCACGCGGCCTCCGAAGCGATGCTTCGCCGCGGCTTGGAACTGGAGCCGCTCTCTCCGCTGATCGCGCACGCATGGGTGATGAATGCGATTTTTTCGCGGCGCTACGAAGTGGCGGTCGAGCGGGCGTTGGCGTCCATTGCCATCAACCCCAATTTATTCCTGCTCCATACCTGGCTAGGCATTACGTACCTGTGCCAGCAACGATCCGTCGAGGCGATCGAGGCTTTGGAGAAGGCGATCGAGCTGAGTGCGCGAAAGATTTCCTGGGTGGTAGGATCTCTGGGACATGCGCACGCGGTTTCGGGCAACCGGGCGGAGGCGTTACGACTGGTTCAGGAGCTGCTGGATAAATCGGAACAGGCGACGATTGATAACACGGCGCTCGTCCTGATCTACGTGGGATTGGGGGATGTGGAGAATGCGCTGCGCTGGACGGAAAAGGCCTGCGAGGCGAAGGGCTTTATCTCGGTATGGTTGCATGGGGATCCACGCTTTGATCCGTTGCGGGGCGAGCCGCGGTTTCAGGCGGTAATCCGGCGGATGAACCTTACGCCTCGCGAAGGGTAAGGCGGAGATCCAGCGCCTGTGAGGCAACGGCCGCGGCCTCATGCTGTACGGCTAGCGCGATGCACAACGCGAAGCAGCCGACGTATGGGCATCGGGCAGGCAAAGGAGGGGTAATGCCGGGGAACTGACCGACAAGAAGCCGACCTTTTCCGGCTGTGCTACCTTAGGTTCAGCGTGGCCATTCGGATCGTCCGTACGTTCTCGGGACCATTCAGCGTTGGAGTTCACACGTTTGGTCAAGAGCCGCTTCGTCGACTCGTCGGAGAGAATGCACATGGGAAGTGCCCACGTTCCCCATTTATCGCAGAGCTAGTTTTGTCGGAGTGCTGCGGCGCTAACGCTCATCTTGCTCGCCTGGCCTCGGCAGAGGAATACGCGCGGATCGGTTTGGACTCCGCAGTGGACTCCAGAGATGGCGGTTTGGGGTTCCACCTCTGCTATGTCCATGTATTCTTTGGTCGGGCCGGCGAGATTCGAACTCGCGACCTCTTGCACCCCAAGCAAGCGCGCTACCAGGCTGCGCTACGGCCCGAACCGGTAAGCCAACCTGCCCGCCCGGCAAGCCAACTTTAATAGTTTAACAGAGCCAAGGGCCATTAGCTATCTTCATTCCTTGGATTTCGCGGCCGCTTCCACGCGCGCCCGGGCGCGTTCCGCCGCTCGCAATGCACGGGTAATGTCCCAATCTCCGGCCTCTTTTAGCCGGCGCTCCGCACGGTCTAAGGAAGTCTGCGCCCGCTTCAAATCGATTTCGTCGGGCCGTTCCGCCCTTGCCGCCAGCACGCGCGTGCTGTGCTGCAATACTTCCACCCAGCCGCCGGAAACCACTACCGACCGGGTCTTTCCGTCGATGACGTACGTCAGTAACCCGCTGCCTAATTCCGACAGCAGCGGCGCGTGTTCCGGCAATACTCCCAAATATCCGTTCAAAGCCGGGATCTGGGCCTCCGACACCTGGTCTTTTACCAGCAGCCGGTCCGGGGTTGCGACTTCGAGTTCAAAAGTTGCCGCCATACGCGGAACCTAGTTGCCCTTCTTCATCTGTTCGGCCTTCTCGAGTACTTCCTCAATCGTGCCCTGCATGTAGAACGCCTGTTCGGGGATGCCGTCGTGCTTGCCGTCACAGATCTCGGTGAAGCCCTTGATCGTATCGGCCAGCTTGACGTACTTGCCCTTGAAGCCGGTGAACTGCTCGGCCACATGGAACGGCTGTGAGAGAAAGTTCTGAATTTTGCGGGCGCGCGAAACGCTCAACTTATCGTCTTCCGACAACTCGTCGATGCCTAGAATTGCAATAATATCCTGCAAATCCTTGTATCGTTGCAGAATCTGTTTCACGCGCTGCGCGCAATTATAGTGCGCTTCGCCCAAAACCTGCGGGTCCAAAATTCGGGAGGTGGAGGCCAGCGGGTCGACGGCCGGATAAATGCCAAGCGACGCGATGTCGCGCGAAAGATTCGTGGTCGCGTCCAAATGGGTAAACGCCGTTGCCGGGGCCGGATCGGTGTAATCGTCGGCGGGCACGTAAATGGCCTGCACGGAGGTAATCGAACCCTTCTTAGTGGACGTAATGCGTTCCTGCAACTCGCCCATTTCCGACGCCAGATTCGGCTGGTAACCGACGGCCGATGGCATACGGCCCAAAAGCGCCGATACTTCCGAACCGGCCTGGGTGAACCGGAAAATGTTGTCGACGAAAAGCAGGACGTCCTGGCCCTCTTCGTCGCGGAAATACTCGGCGACGGTGAGGCCGGTGAGGCCAACGCGGAGACGCGCGCCCGGCGGCTCGGTCATTTGCCCGTAGATCAGCGCCACTTTGGATTTGGTGTAGTCGGAGGGATCGACAATTTTCGACTCCTGCATTTCCAGCCACAAATCGTTGCCTTCGCGGGTCCGTTCACCGACGCCCGCGAACACCGACACGCCGCCGTGGTTGGTGGCGATGTTGTTGATCAACTCCATGATGACAACGGTCTTGCCGACGCCGGCGCCGCCGAACAACCCGATCTTGCCGCCTTTCAAATAAGGCTCGATCAGATCGATGACCTTGATGCCGGTTTCGAGCATTGTCTGCGACGTGGCCTGCTCATCGAAGGCCGGAGCCGGGCGATGAATCGGGTAAAACTTCTTCGCGTTAATCGGGCCCATTTCATCGACAGGCTGGCCGATCACGTTTAGCAGGCGGCCCAGCGTCTCCGGTCCGACGGGTACCATCACCGGCGTGCCTAAGCTGGTCGCCTTCATGCCGCGCACCAGGCCTTCAGTGGGTTGCAGCGCGATCGTGCGCACTCGATTTTCGCCGATGTGCTGGGCAACCTCGCAGATAATGTCGATGGGCGTGGGAGCGTTGAAGCCTTCGCTGGTGATCCGGATCGCCGTCCGGATCGGCGGGATGCTGCCCTCGGGAAACTGAATGTCGATGGCCGGTCCGGCGACTTGAATTACTTTGCCGGCGGCTGCGGTCGTTACAGTAGACATGGTTCGATCAAAACTCCTACTCCAGCGCCGAAGCGCCGCTGACAACTTCAATAATCTCGCGGGTAATGCTGGCCTGCCGCACACGGTTCATATACAGGGTCAGCCGTTCAATGACATCGGCGGCGTTGGACGACGCGGCGTCCATGGCCGTCATTCGGGCGGCGTGCTCGGCCGCGGCCGATTCCAGAATCGCTCGAAAAATCGTCACTTCCACGTACCGTGGAAGCAGCGTCGCCAGCAGTTCTTCCGCCGGCTGTTCGAAAATGTAGTCAACGCTGCCCTGGTGCGCGGGCAGCGGCACGGGGAGCAACTGCACTACGTTAAGCACCGCCGCCATGACGCTTTTGAAATCGTTGTAGACCAGGTAGACCGAGTCCACTTCCGCATTGGCGTAGCGTTCGACTACCTTCCGGCCCAGGGCCGCGGCGTCGGCATATTTCGGCGCTTTGGTCAGGTTGAAGGTTTCGCCGGCAATGGTAAACCCACGGCGGCGGAAGTAGTCGCGGGCCTTCTTGCCCACGGCCTCCACTTCCCACTTCTTGCCGGCCTTGTCCTCGGTCAAAAACTTTTGCGCACCCTTATTAATATTCGTGCTGAACGCGCCGGCCAAGCCGCGGTCGGAGTTGATGACCAGCACCAGCACCCGCTCCTCGGGCCGCTCGGCGAGAAGTGGATTTTCACCGGCGCCTTCACTGCCCTTTGCGGCGTTGGCCACGTTCGCCAACATCTGCCGCAACGAGTTCGCGAACGGCCGCGCCGCAATCACGGCTTCCTGCGCGCGGCGCAGTTTCGCCGCCGAAACCATCTTCATGGCTTTCGTGATCTGTTGCGTGTTCTTGACCGAGCGTATACGCCGGCGGAAGTCGATTAACGATGGCATGGCTTACGCCTGGAATCGGCCTTTGAAGTCTTTGAACGCTATCACCAACTCCTCCTTGATCTCAGCGGTCAGTTCGCGCTTTTCCTTGATCGAGGGGAGCAGATTCGGATAGGCCGACTCCACGAACGCGTAGAGTTCGGCTTCAAACCGGCGGCAGGCGTCCACCGGGATATCGTCGGTCGCACCGGAAGTACCGGCATAGATAATCAGAACCTGTTTTTCAATCGGCAGCGGCTGGTACTGCGCCTGCTTCAACAGCTCGGTCAGGCGCTGGCCGCGGCTCAACTGCTTCTGCGAAGCCGAATCGAGCTCGGAGCCGAACTGCGCGAACGCGGCCAACGCACGATATTGGGCGAGTTCCAAGCGGAGCGAACCGGCCACCTGCCGCATCGCTTTAATCTGCGCGGCGCCGCCGACGCGGCTCACGGAAACGCCGACGTTGATCGCGGGCCGAATGTTCGAGTTGAACAGATCGGCTTCGAGGAAAATCTGGCCGTCGGTGATCGAAATAACGTTGGTGGGAATGTAGGCCGACACGTCACCAGCCTGGGTTTCTATGAACGGCAGCGCCGTCAGCGATCCGCCGGACTTGAGTTTCGAGGCGCGCTCCAGCAGGCGGCTGTGGAGGTAGAAGACGTCGCCTGGAAACGCTTCGCGGCCCGGAGGGCGGCGCAGCAGCAGGGAGATTTCGCGGTACGCCGCGGCGTGCTTGGATAGATCGTCGTAGACGATGAGGACGTGCTGGCCGCGATCCCGGAAAAACTCGCCCATCGCGCAACCCGAGAAGGGCGCGATGTACTGCATGGGCGCAGGATCGGACGCCGTCGCCGCGACCACGATGGTGTAGTCCATGGCGCCGTAGTTGGTCAGCGTCTGCACAACTTGCGCCACCGTTGATCGCTTCTGGCCGATCGCGACGTAGATGCAAATAACGTCGCCGCCCTTTTGGTTGATGATCGTGTCGAGCGCAATGGCGGTCTTGCCCGTCTGGCGGTCGCCAATGATCAACTCGCGCTGGCCGCGGCCGATCGGGATCATGCCGTCAATGGCCTTGATGCCGGTCTGCATCGGTTCTTTGACCGGACTGCGGGCAATTACGCCAGGCGCCAGGCGCTCCACAGGATTGAACTCGGTGGTCGTGATGGGACCCTTGCCGTCGATCGGCGCGCCGATGGCGTCCACCACGCGGCCAATCATCGCCTCGCCGACCGGGACGGACATGATGCGGCCGGTGCGCTTCACCTCGTCGCCCTCGCCGATATGCTGATAATCGCCCATCAGCACGGCACCCACCTGGTCTTCTTCCAGGTTCAGCGCCAGGCCGGTCACGCCGCCGGTGAACTCGATCAGTTCGCCCGACATCACGAGTTCTAAACCGTGAATACGCGCAATGCCGTCGCCCACCGATATGACCGAGCCGGTCTCGGAGACGTTCACCGCCTGGTCGTAATTTTCAATCTCTTCGCGCAGAACTCGCGCGATCTCATCTGCCCTAATTTGAGCCATATTTTCTCTGAAAAGTTAAGTGCGAACCAGACGGCTGCGCAGGGCCTGCAATTGGCCGCGCACCGAACCGTCGTAGACAACCGACCCGACACGCGCGACCAACCCGCCGATCAGCGCCTCATCCACCGCGTACTGCCCCGCCACTTGTTTGCCGGTGGTCCGGCCCAACGCCGCTTCAATTTCCCGCCGCTGCGCTTCATCGAGCGGTCGCGCCGAATGGACGTTCGCCCGGACAATGCCCCGGCGTCCATCCAACTGCGTTTCCAGCGACGCCAGAATTTCGCCCAGCATCGCCGTGCGGCGATGGTCAATCAACACGTACATGAAATTCTTGAGCACCGTCGAAAAGCCGAGCTGACCGGCAAATTTCCCAACCGCCGCTTTCTTCGTGCGCGGCGAAACAGCCGGCGAGGCGAGAATGCTTCGCAATTCCGGCGATGATTGCTGCAACTCGTGAAAAGCCCGCAACTTCACCACGGCGTCATCGGCCGCTTCCAGACTGGTAAGAATATCGGCCAGCGCGCGCGCGAACCGGGATGCGATTGCCAGTGACATCGGCTAATTCAAACCTTTCAGGAATCCCTGCATCAAGCCGGCATCGACCTGGGAATTCAACTGGCCGCGCAGCTTGTCTTCGGCGATGCGCAGCGCCAGATCGGCGGCGTACGTCTTTAATTGGGCGCGTTCGGTCTTTGCCGCAGCGGCGATTTCGGTCTCGGCGTGCGCTTGCACCTTGGCCATCGCCGCGACGGTTTCGGCCTGGATCCGGTCGCCTTCGGCGGCGATATCGGCCTTAGCCTTCGTCCGCATTTCGGTGATTTCCGATTCCAAATTCTTGAGGCGGGCTTCCATGGCGGCCGTGCGCGCGTTGGCTTCCCGCTGCAACTCGGCGCCCTCTTCCAGGCCTTTGCGGATTTCTGCGTTCCGCCCGGCGAAGTATGCCGGCGCGTGCTTGGCGAACATGTAGCCTAAACCGCCGGCCAGAAGGGCAAAGTTCGCCCACTTCCACCAGATCGAGACTTCCTGCAGGCCTTCGGATTTATGCTCGGCCTCGTTGTGTTGAGCCGCCGCGACACAGCCGGCAGCTAGCGCCAGAATGAGAAGCAATCGCCTCATTACGCGGTCCTCCGCAGAATCGCGGCCACGATGCCGTCGGCGAGCCGGTCGCTCTCCGATTGCAGCGATTCGCGCGCCGTCCGGGCGTCGCCAGCCATTTCCGCTTTGGCGACCGCAATCGCCGAATCTGTTTTGGCGCGCGCTTCGGCCAATAGCACCGACTGCTTCTCGCGCCACTGCTTCCGCATGGCTTCGTTGTCCTTATAGACTTCCGTACGCGCCGCGCGAATTGAGTTCTCGTACTCCCGGGCCTTGGCTTCGGCCCGCGCCATCGCGGCTTCGGCCTGCTTGCGAGCGCCCGTTGTAGCCTCAAACCGCTCAGCGAGCACTTTTTCCAATGGCGCGAAAAACGTCCGTTTCAAGTAGAAATGCAGCAGGAGTAGGAGGAAGAACGTCGGCAGACCTCTTAGAACGATCTGGCCGAGCGCTTGTAACGTGTCTTCCATTTGATATTTGTGGGTTAAAAGCGCGACTCCAAGGAAACGTTCCGGTGCGCTAACTCTCTAACGTAACATATCGCACTAAACACCGGCAACAATTCGTCCGATAGATACGCATGACCGCGCTCCGACCGGCATACGGGCTGGCAGCCGTCTTTCTCCTTTCCTTCGCCTTCATTTGGTGGCTAACGGGGGACCGGCTGATTCTTATCAATGACGAAGGCATATACCTCTCCCTTGCCGCCCGCATCGCCGAAGGGGAGGTCCTTTACCGGGATCTATTTGGAATCACCGGCCCCGGTTCGTTCTGGCTGCTGGCCCTGGTCTTTAAGGTATTTGGGGTCTCGCTGGCCGCGGCACATGTCGTGTTGGCGGCCCAGATCGCCATTCTCACTACCGTCGTCTTCTATATAAGCGGGAAGCTGGCCGACGCGGCCTCCGCCGGAATTGCCGCCGCCATCTTTCTGGCGCTCAATTCCGCGGATTCGTCGATGATGACCAATAATCACCGCTGGGATGCCGACACGTACGCTTTGCTGGGGATTGCCGCAATCTGGCGCGGCCGGACCGTACTCGGCGGCTTTTTGCTCGCGCTCTCAGTATGGACCACGCCCATTTTCGCCATTACCGCCGTGACCGCCACGGCCGCCACTTTGTTGATCGGCCAGTCGCCCTGGCGCGTCATCGCGGGCGGTTCCGCCGGCGCGGTCGCCGGGTTGACGGCTCTTATCGCCACCGGTTCGCTTCGCGGGTTCATCGACAACCTCCTGTGGGCCAAGGACAACTATTCGGACGCGAACAAAATGGGGTACGGCGCCGTTATCGGCGGCTATCCGGCGCTGTTTGACGGAGCGGCCGGCGCCGTCGATTTCGGAGTCCGAATTCTGATCGTCATTGGGATGACGCTACCGGTCTGGCTTCCGCCCTTATGTGGCTTGCTGGTCCTCCGCAACCGCGACCGCAACCTCATCTACTTCTTCGTTTGCGGCGTATCGATGATCGTCGGCGTTTCGCCGCGCTTCGACGTTGGGCATCTGGTTTTCGCGGCGCCGCTTTTCTATCCTGTGGCCGCCACTTTTCTGCAGCGAGCCCGGTGGACGGTCCTGCCGATTGGCGCTATCGCCGGCGTTTTTGTGTTGAGCGCCATTATTCAACGGGCGAATACCGAGTTAATTGATACACCTATCGGCCGCGTCCGCACCGACCCTGGCAGCGCCGAACTCGTTCGCTGGCTGACCGCCAACATTCAACCCGGAGAGCGGATGTTCGTTTACCCGTATCCGCCGATCGCGTACTTCCTGACACGGGGCCAGAATGTCTCCCGATTCTCAGTTCTTCAACCCGCCCTTTTTACGCTTGACGACGAGAAGCAAGCGACGGAAGACTTGCTGCGCAAGCCGCCCGCCAAGGTTCTCTACATGGATGTCGCGAAGGCGGATTTCCTAAGAATCTGGCCCGCTTCCGACCCTAATCGGCTGGAACTGCGTTATCTGCATAACTTCGTGGTTAACAACTACCAGGAATCGGTGCAGTTCAGGAATTTGCATATTTACACGCCGAAAACGCTGGCCCGGTAACGCTCGGCAATAGCCGGCAGTGTCCGCCTCCTCCCTCGCGCCGGTCGCGACCCGCGGACAGCCCGTGAAGGGCACGCATACATCGCAGGGAGCGGCTCGGAAGGGGTGTCGTGCCTTCCGCACCACGACGCCACCGCCGGAGTTACTGCCTCCACGCGCCCACTTTGCTTAGTGAGGGCAATTCCGCTCGATCCCGGCGCTGGTTGGAATCGGGACTGCCGACGAAAAATTCGCACCGGGCATAATCGACCCAGCCCGGCTTGCCGTCCATCCCGAAAATCGGAAGTTCGCCAGACCTGCCCACCGGCAAATTCAGCCCGCGCCTGGCATTCCCGCTTTTCGGCGATGTGACTCTTGATCCGAGTAGAGAATCACACTCACGTGCCCATCCGGCTCCAGCCATGCGTGCTTTACGTCTCCGATATCGTTAACGCCACTCTGCCGGAGCTGGCTGTCGAGTTCATCATCCGTTAACATCTCCTGTCGCAAGTTCTTACGGATCACGGACCCATGGCGAATGAGGGCTATGACACGCGGTTCCGAAAAACGGGCAAACCATGGATACCGAAATGACATCCAATCGATGCAGTAGTTCCAGGACGCAATCGTCCCTACCAATACCATTGCCTCGGTTACTGATTTGTACTCCCCGGACATGCCGTTCTGAGCGGCGTCGGCAATCAATACAATCACTAGAACATCGGCTAACCCAATCGCGCCTGAATCGCGTCGAAGAAAAAAGCGAAAGAGTAAAAACAAAAACCAGTAGATGAGGCTTCCGCGCAGGATCAACTCCCAAGGAGAAACCTGGAATTGGAAGAGGGCGCTCATGAACGGCTACTTTGAGATTCCATCAAACCGTAGAGGGAGACGGAGTACCAAATGTTTCGAAGGCTGAGACACACCTCGATAGATCCCGGACGTAGAACTGCACGGTCTGTACAGCACAATCGGAAAAGCTGAAGACTACAATATCTTAGGTTCAACAGTTGAACCAGGAGGCACGCCTATGATTTCGCAGCACGTCCGCGAACTCGGCATATCGAGGCCGGCGACATTTTAAAGGCGGGCGGTGAGGGTGGTAAGATCACCTTCACACTTAAAAGCCCGGTGGACCGGCATCTGGCCGAAGGGCTGGAGGACGCAAAGAACGGCAGGACGCATGGGCCGTACGACACCTCCGAGGCGGCGATATCCGCGCTTGAATCCCGCGCCAAGAACCGGGTGAAAAAGCGCCGGAAATGAAGCTGCAGCCGCCCGGCTACGCCGCATCCTGAATCAGTACTGCCGCTCGCTTGCCGACGGCTGCTAGTGCCGCTTCCAGCACTTCGAATTTTGTATTGTGCGCCGGGTCCACGATCCGCGCGGTGTGCTGGCGGTGGCAGCCGAGGCGCCGGGCCAATTCCGATTGGGAAACACCCTGCGCTCGCATCGCCTCGTAGAGCGCCAATTTGGCCACGGTACCCGCCGCCAGATAGATCATGACCTGTCCGCGTTTGGGTGTGAAAGGAACCTGCGGCGGCCTATCGGCCTCCACGTAAAATGACAGCGCGGCGGCGAGGGCCTCGGCTGCATGGGGATTCGCTGTTTCTTTGGAGAGGACGTCCGTGACCGCCTGCGGCACGTCCGGGAATGTGACCATACAAGTACCGTTGTCATCCGGAGTGAACTTGGCTGGATAAGCGCAGTACATCACTTCTCATTTGGACCACGGCCTATTTTCATTCCGGATCCTTTTTTTACTTTGTTCAACATTCTTGCGGTTCTGTCAACACGAATGTTGCATCAGGAGCAGGAACCCGCGCGACTGAATGCCGAAAGCACCTGCCAGTATCGTTGGGCAATAGCCGACAGTTGCATCTCCCGTTCGGCCCACTCGCGCCCCGCGCGCCCGCATTCGCGGCGGCGAACGGCGGATTCGGCGAACCAGATCATTACCGCTGCCAACGCCACCTCTTCACTCGCCCCAATCGCGACCCGGGGACAGCCCACCGCCGGCAACGCCGCGTTTTCCGGAGTGTCCGAAACAATCACCGGACGGCCAATTCCCAGCCAGCGCGCCGTCATCCCCGAACTCTCCCCGCCGCCCGGATAGCGCAGGTTCACGCCCACGTCGCAGGCCGCTGCTCTCATCTGGAAATCCGCTTCCGGCAGATGCGCCTCGCGCAGAATCCCAGGTCCGTCAAGAAACGGCTCAATGGCGCGGTCTAGGTCGCTTGATCCAATCTGCCCGGCCAATAGCAGCCAAACATCGTCCCGCATCGCGCGCAGCCGCGTGAAGACACGAAGCACCGCCATAACGCGCTTGGACTCCCGCAGATAACCCAACACGCCGAATAGCGTTTGGGAAGGCCGAACCCCGTTCTGCGAGCGCCAAAGCTCGACGTCCACCGGGTCCACCGGCGGAGCCGGCAAAGGCAGATGCGGGATCACTTCAATTCGAGCCGACGGCGCTTCCCGGCGCACCATCTCCGCCGCCCCCTCATTGTGAACGATCACCGCCAACGACCGCTCCGCCAGCCGCCGCAACATTGGCCAGCGGAAGTAACGTTCATCGGAAGCCGAGCGCGATCTTTCCGCCCACAACCCCTCCGCCATCCCCCGGTACCAGCCGCCATAGCAGTACACAAACTCCTCCAAATAGGCCGCGCGCGACAACGCGCCCAGATGGAAGTGATGCAGCACCGCGTCGTGCAGCACCACCACGCCTGGCCGCGCCAAGGCCCGCGCATAGATTTCCGCGTGCAGCCCATTGTTGCCCATGTGGTACAGGTTCACGTCGCCATCCGCGCCGACGATCACATCACCGGGCAACGAGCTAAGAAGTGCCGCGGAATAGTCGGCGACGCCCGATCGAACAGGCGGCAGGGGCGAGTAAAAACCAACCCTCAAAGCAGCGCCTTCCGCGGTCCAAACAGCGCCGTTCCCACACGAACCATCGTCGATCCTTCTTCAATCGCTACTTCCAAATCGTGTGACATGCCCATCGATAACTGCGTCAGGCCGCGCTCCTCCGCCAGCCCGCGCAGCCGCCGGAAATAGGGCCTGGCGACTTCCGCGTCGTCCGACCACGGCGGCATCGTCATCAGTCCTGACAACCGCAGTGACGGCTCGCCGGCAATGGCTTCAATTATCAAACTCAATTCCTCCGGCGCCGTGCCGTGCTTCGACTCCTCCTCCGACAACTTCACCTCAATCATCACTTCCAGCGGCGCGCCAAATTCCCCCAGCCGCTTGGCGAGCTTGGCCGAATCCACCGTCTGGACTACCTGAAACATTTCCGCCGCTTTGCGGGCCTTGTTGGATTGCAGATGTCCAATCAGGTGAAATCGTGCGTCTTTGCATGCGACCGCTTGCGGGAACTTACGCTCAAACTCCTGCACGTAGTTTTCCCCGAACTCGCGCATACCCAGCGAATAGGCCTCCAGCAAAGTCTCCACCGGGAACACCTTGGTCACGGCAAGCAGCGTGATTTCCTCCGGCTTGCGTCCGGCGTGTTGCGCCGCGCGAACGATCCGCTCCCGCACAGCTTCCCAGCGTTCCGATAAATCCATTCGACTCCATTCTATTATCCGGGTGGCGCCAAAACCGGCTAGCCGGGCCGCGATAGAAGCCTTTCTAGCCGCTGGCATCGCCGTCCTCTCAAAGAGTCGTTGGACTTGGGAAGGCTCGACTAACAAATCTCGCGCCAGACACGGGCCGGGGCAATTGGAGATCTCTGGGATCACGAACTCAGCGCCCGGCGTCCAGCAGAATCACCAAGCTCATGAGAAGAGCTTGTAGCCGGCAGGCCGAGCCTCATCCAGGGACCGTCGAAGAACTTCGAAGGTCTCCCGCTGCTCCGCCGCGTTGCCTTGCATCCATTCCTCCAGCAGATGCTCTAACTCCCGCGGATCCGGCCGTCGGCGAGCGGTTTGATCGGGCTTAACGGTGTCCGGTATTTTATTGACTCCCCTGCCGAAAGACTCGGCGAGATCGGCAGCTGTAATTCTATAATGCCTGTAGTGCCAAGACCCGCTACCCGGGCCGCGCGGAGCGATCCCGCCAGCGTGCAAGCCGCGATTGAAGCCTTTCTCGCCGCCGCCCGCCAACCGGTCCTCCAGGAACCTGGGGAGCTTCCATTTCCTCTGCAAACCGGCCAGTTTGAACTCGCGCAGAAAGCCGGAGCGCTGGTGGTTTCGACATGGGATGAAACGCGCCAATTGCACCGGCGCGCCATCGCCGTCACCGAAGATCGCCCCGGACGATTGACGCTGACGATTGAACGGTTCGGCGGCAGATTGGGCATGCTGGTGCTCTACGACGAGTCGAAACCGGCGTCCGCGCCGCTACGGAAACAGGGCGAACGGCACCACTTCCGCGAACATCTGCGCGGCCTGCTGCGCAAGCAGTTCCCAAGCTGGCGGCTGTTGGACTTGTCCGCCGACCTGGACATGGAACACAGCCTGTCGGCCAACTATCCGCGGGCGCTATTGCGGAAGGGCCAATGCGGCGTGGCCGTCATTGGCGCCCCGCCGGGTCCGGCGGATCCAACGCTAGCACTGACGTTCGGCTTGATCTGGCTCGACTATCTGCGCCGCCGAGAACCGGATCTGCGCATCGAGTCGCTGGCGATATTCCTGCCCGCGCCCGCGCTCACCGCCACCGCGCTCCGCTTGCAATGGCTTACCGGGGCGCAGTTCCGGTTGTTCACGTACTCGGCCGAAGGGCAAAGCCAGGAAATCGATCTGGCCGATTGCGGGAACCTGCACACCGAGCTGCGTCCGGCTCAGCCGCACACGCGGTCACCGCTCCACGCCGAGGCGGAGACGACCGGCAAAGGCGTGCGTCTGCGGGGCCTGGAGGTTCCGGCGTGCGAGCCCGCAGAGCTGCCGGCAATGATCGCCGAGATGGCCCGCCTGCGGAGCGCCGATCCGCCGGACCGGCTGAACCCGCTCTACACGCGGCGGCCGGAAGGCTGGCTGGAGGCGCAAATCCGCCGCCATTTGGAATCGATTGACGCGACGCTCCAAACGGCGCCGCTCTATGGGCAAGTGATCGCGGTGGCGGGCGTGGATCGCGGGATTGCCGATATTCTGGCGGTGGACTTCGATGGGCGATTGGCGGTGCTGGAAATCAAGGCCGAAGAGGACATCCACCTGCCCCTGCAAGCGCTGGATTATTGGATGCGAATCGCCCACCACGCGGCGCAGGGCGACTTCCGTCCACGCAACTACTTTCCGGCGACGCAGCTCCGGCCGGACCCGCCGCGACTGCTGCTCATCGCCCCGGCGCTGGGTTTTCATCCGGCTACCGAAACGATTCTCCGGTTTTTCTCATCCAAGATTGCGGTGGAGCGTATTGGCCTCGGGTTAGAATGGCGCCATATGGTTCGGGTGCTGTTCCGCTACCGCGGCGCCTGCAGCCCAGCGTAAAAATACATGGTTAACTCCTTTCTGGCGACTATTGGCAAGGCGATCCGTTCCGTGAATCCGGAAGAGGTTCGCGGCATGGCGAACCGCTCGGTCCATATCGGCTTAATGGCCTCGAACGAAACCCGTCTGAACGAGATGTGGTTTTGGCTGGCGCCCATTGGCATTTCGGAGGCCAAGCGCCAGACGCTGGCCGCTATGGTCCATCCGCTGGGTCCCAAACTGACCGATATGCCGCCACCGCCGGCCCGCCTGGACCTCGAGATTTGGGAAGGCGGGATGCGCGACAGGCCGGATCGCGCGTTCACGTATTACCCGAACGATCCGCAGCGAACGGTGGACGAGATTCTCGCCAAGCACGACGAACTGGGTCTTGCGCTGAGCCGGCACTTCCTGCCGTTCCGCAAGACCGTTTCCGAGAAAATCATCAGCGCCATTTGTAAGGAGAACGTGATGTTTTCCATCACCACTTCGCTCCCCAACATTATGCCAAGCGTGCTCAGTCTGCCCTTCGCCGTCGGTGAATTCGCCAGCGACACGGCGTTCCTCACCGTAAACCAACTGCGCATGGCGTTCCTGCTCGCCGGGGCGCATGACCGGCCGATCGGCTATCGCGAGCAGAAGGCGCAAGTGGCCGGCGTGATTGCCGGAGCCTTCGGTTGGCGGGCAATCGCCCGGGAAGCGGTAAGCAAGATTCCCTTCGGCGGCGGTGTGATCGGCAAAGCCGGCATCTCCTACGCGGCAACGTGGGTGGTGGGGCGGTCCCTGGAGCGTTTGTACAAAGTGGGCGGCAACCTGACGCAAGGGGAGCGCAAGAAGGTCTACTCGGAAGGCCTGGAGCGCGGCAAACAGATCGCTGAAAAATTGATGGAGACGTTCCGTTCCGCGCGTGTGAAAAAATAGTCCATTGGGCATGGACAACAAAGTAACGGTCACGATCTACGACGATCTGCAGTGTGGTGACTGCCTGCGCTTCAACACGATGCTGGAGGAGGCATTGCGGCCGGCTTATCGCGGCCGCGTGCAGTTTCTGCATCGCGATTTTCCGCAGCCCAAACATAGCTGGGCGAAGCAGGCGGCGATTCTGGGCCGGCGTTTCGATGAGATTGCCGGCGGGCTGGCGGCCGGTTGGCGTACGTTCATTTTGAACCGGCTCAAGACGACGACGCCGGAGACGTTGGCGGACCGCGTTCGCGAGCACGCGGCGGAGACGGGCGTTGATGCTGAGAGCGTGCTTGTTGGGCTGCGTGATGAAAAACTCGCAAGCGCCGTGGAAGCAGATTTCCGCGAAGGGCAAGCGCGCGGAGTGACCAAAACGCCCACCGTGTTCGTCAACGGCGAAGCGTTTATTGAGGTCTTCACGCTGGAAGAAATTACGGCGGGAATTGAGAAAGCGCTGACGCAAGCGCGTCCGGTGGCGATTGTCACCGGCGCCAGCCGCGGCATCGGCCGCGCCATCGCCATTGAACTCGCCAAAACCCATCAGGTCGTCGCCACCTATCGCGGGCGGCTGGACGCGGCGGAATCGCTGGCCGCCGAAACCGGCGCGGCCATTTTCCAGTGCGATATCGCCAGCACCGAGGACCGCCAGGCGCTGCTCGACTTCACGCGGAAGCGGTTCGGCCGGCTGGATCTGTTGATCAACAACGCCGGCATGGCGCAGCGGGAGCGCAACGATATTCTGGATGCCACCGAAGCCAGCTTTGACGAATTGATCGGCACGAATCTGAAAGGCCCGCACTTTCTGACGCAGGGCGCCGCCCGATGGATGGCGGAACAGGGCGGCGGGCGGATTGCCTTTGTTACGTCGATCAGTTCGTACGCCGCGTCCGTAAGCCGGGCCGAATACTGCATATCCAAGGCGGGCCTCAGTATGAGTGTCGCGCTGTATGCGACGCGGTTGGCGCGGAGTAATGTGCAGGTGTTCGAGATTCGGCCCGGCATCATCCGGACCGATATGATTTCCGCCGTGGAAAGCGTTTATGAGGAGAAGATCGCCAACGGCCTGCTGCCGCAGCGGCGCATGGGCGAATCGGCGGACGTGGCTAAGACTGTTCGGGCGATTGCGGACGGGTTGCTTGATTATTCCACCGGCCAGGTTCTCAATGTGGATGGTGGATTCCATTTGAGATCGCTTTGACGGCCAGCGGGAAGCAGGCGTAGTATTCCGGCATCCGCCCGCAAAACCGGTCTCGTTCGAGCTTTGGAACTCGACTTGACGCAGCGAACTGTCATCAGTCCGGACCCACATATCGGCCCGGTGGTTGAAGAGGCCAGATGCTCGGTGACCCTGCCTCGAAAAGACGGCAACGGATTAATGCCGTCGCCTTCGCGAAGGAACAGCGTCTTCACGGATACGTCGTAGCGGTGGGCCACAGATATCCCTGTTGGTATCGGACAGGCCGAATTGGACCCGTCCCAGCATGCCGGCGGCGTTCAATCCATACGCAACCGCATTCGCGTCAGGGCCAGACCGGTCACTACAGACGCTGGCGGCTCCGGGACGCCGCAGGCGTGTTCGCAGGTCACGTCGAACCGCTCGTTGCCGGCGCGGATAGCGGGGTCAGAGATGCTTGGCGATGAACGCCAGGGTTCGCTCTTTGGCCAGACGCCGCGCCGAGGCGTTTTTTGGGTCGGTTCCGGCGAAGCCATGGCCGGCGCCGGCGTAGGAGAATAATTCCGGTACGGTGCCGTGGCTCTTCAGGAAGCGATCGATACGGGTGGCGTTGGTATAAGGGACCAGCGTGTCGGCCTTGCCGTGATGGATTTGGACGTGCGGCGAAGCCGGGACCGCCGCTCCCAATCCGCCGAGTTCCAAAAACTCCGGAGCGAAAAATTCCACCACGGCCATCGCCCGGTGGCGGAGACGCAGGCAAAGGTGCCCGCCCAGAGAAAAGCCCAGGAGCGCGATACGCGGAGCGGCGGCGTGGGTAATGGCGCAGTCAACAGCGGATTGCCATTTGGGGAGGTTGACCGGTATCTGGGCAAAGACATCCGGGCCGGGGGTGGTGTTCGTACTTTTCAGGTAGTCGGGAATGAGCGCTGAATAGTTTTTCCCGGAAAGTGCATGTGCGTACTCGCGGATCATAGTGGCCCACGGCTCCCTCATTCCGTCAGAACCGTAGGCAATTACGACCACGCCTCCGTTGGGGATTCCGGCGGGTTTGTGGAGTTCGCCAGAAATTGATTTTCCCGGCGCGATGTTGATGGTTGTTGTTTCCATGCACCTACAAGCGTTGAGAACTTGGGAAGTCCGCAGAGAAAGTGGTATAAAAGGGGGTTCGTAACGGAGGGTTTGATGAACGCTGCTGCGGAGCAAAAGGGCTTTTACGGCTGGTGGATATCGGTTGCCGCCTTTTTCACGTTCGGATTGGCGGTGGGAATTCCGTACTACGGTATGGGCTTCTACTACGATTACTACCAGAAAGCGTTTGGCTGGACGCGGCCGGAAATGACGCTCGGCTTCCCGCTGGCGGTCGTCTTAACGCTCTGGGTCGGGCCCGTCATCATGCATCGCTTCAGCCCGCGGAAACTGATGATGATCGGTGTGGGCTTAACGGCGCTGGCATTTATCGGATTCAGCCAGATGAACGGCAGCCTTCCGTTCTATTACGGGATGTGGACGCTCTACACGGTGGGTTATATCCTGTCCGGCCCCATCGCGCATCAAATCATTATTTCGCAGTGGTTTAAACGGAATCGCGGTAAAGCGATGGCTGCGACATATCTCGGCGTGGGAGTGTTCGGCGGGTTGGTTGTTAAGTTTTTTGCGGCCCCGATCACACGAGCGACTAACTTTCAAAACGCGCTTTTTTGGACCGGCATCGCAGTCCTGCTGGTCCTGCCCATCGCATTCTTTGTCTTGCGCGATAAGCCTTCCGATATTGGCCAGACACCGGATGGTTTGCCGGTGCTCGCCCATGAAGTACCGCCGCCCTCGCGCACGATTCGGGACCTGTTGCACCAGCCATCGTTCTGGCTGCTGATGGTCGGCAGCCTCTGCTCCATCGGCGCCATCGGGTCCATCAACACGCACATGAAGCTCGTTTTCAAGGACCAGGGCTTCACCGATCAACTCACCCTGGACACCACTTTCGGCAATGCCCAACAATATATCCTCTTCTCGTCGATCGCGGGCCGCATCGCGATGGGGTATTTGGCCGACCGGTTCTCTAAGAAATACGTGATGGTTGCCACGTACTTCCTTGTCGCCGCCACGATCCCGCTGCTGTTCCTGGTGCGCCCGGAATCTCCCGAGTACGTCTACGTCTTTGCGATCCTGTTCGGCTTCGGCATGGGCGCCGACTACATGTTAATTCCCCTGATGGCCGCCGAACAGTTCGGCCTTAACACGCTGGCTCGTGCGATGGCGATCATTCTCCCGGCGGACACCATCGGCCAGACGTGGTTTCCTTATCTGGTCTCCCATATCCACGAAAGTTCGGGAAGTTATGGTGTGGCGCTTAACATAGTATTTGCGATGGCCGCCCTCGGCGCCGCGGCGATCCTCATGCTGCCCTCGCACGGAAAGAAAGATGAAGCACTTCTCGTACAAGAACCTGGATCAGTTAACGCAGGACGCTGAGCGGCGCACGGAGTTTGTCCGTTTTGAGCCCGAGAAAGAAAAAGTGAAGCAACTGCTGGGCCGGAAGGTTCCGGTGGGCAAGGCGATTACCTTGGGAAACTCCATGGCCGTTCATCCCATGGAAGGCTGCGATTCCGATCTCGATGGCAATCCCGATGAGCTGACTTGGCGACGCTATGAACGCTTTGCCGCCGGCGGCGCCAAGCTGATCTGGTTTGAGGCCACCGCCATTCGCAAAGATGGCCGCGCCAACGCGCGCCAGTTATGGATTCACGACGGCAATGTGGACGCCTACGCCAAGTTGCTGGCGCGCATTTTGGAGATTCACAAAGCGCGATTCGGCACGACGGACGATCTGCTGATTCCGATCCAGTTAACGCACTCCGGCCGCTACTCCTATCCCCACCGCATCATTGCCTATCACAACCCGTTGATTGACGCGAAAACCAGTACGCCGGCATCGCAAACGCCGATTAGCGACGAAGAGCTGGAACAGTTGGAAGACGCCTATCTGGCCGGAGCAAAGCTGGTCTGGAAGGCGGGGTTTCGCGCCATCGATTTGAAGGTCACGCACGGTTATTTGCTGTCCGAACTGATGGGTGCCAAGACGCGCGAAGGCAGCTATGGCGGGTCGCTTGAAAACCGCACGCGGTTCATTCGCAACGTTATTGCCAAGGTGAAAAAAGAGTTCGGCGACGACATGCTGATCGCTATGCGCCTGGGCTGTTTCGACAGTGTTCCTTACCGCAAAAATGAAGCGACGTCGCTCGGCGAACCGCTGCCTTATGAGACGCCGTATCCCTTTGGCTGGGGCGTGAATCCGGACGATCCGCTCTCCGAAGACCTGACCGAAGTGAAGCAGGCCATCGGCTGGTTCCAGGATTGGGGAATCAAACTGCTGAACGTTTCCATCGGCTGTCCCTATTACAACCCGCACATCGGCCGGCCGTTTGAAAAGCCCGACGAAGGCAACTACGAAATGCCGGAACACCCGATACTGAGCGTGGACCGGCACTTCCGTATATCCGGTGAGTTGCAGCGAGCATTCCCGGATCTGCCCATGGTTGGCACCGGTTACAGTTGGCTGCAGATCTACGCGCTGAACGCCGCCGCGCATAACATTGAGATGGGACGGATTCGGATTTTCGGCCTCGGACGAGGCACTCTTTCGTACCCCGATTTCGCCGTCGACGCACTGGAAAAAGGCGTGCTGGAAGAGATCCGTGTTTGCAAGACGCTAACCTATTGCACTTTCCTGATGCGGCAGAAGAATCATCCACTGGGCCAGTTCCCGGCCGGTTGTCCGCCGTTCGATAAGTTGGTTTACGGGCCCATTATGAAGCAAGCCCGCGAAGCCTTCCGTTCACAAAAATGACAAGACGAGATCTTCTCGCCGCCGCGTCGCAACTCGCCGTTGTCCCCGCCTTGCCGCGGACGAAAGTGGAAGGTTTAGATAAGGCGGTTGACGGTTACATCGAACGCCAGATTCTCGACAAGTCCCACAAGTATTACGGCAGCTACGCGAGCGACGACGGCCTCTACTACGGTTCGACGCCGGCGCATTTATTGGATGGCTTTCTGACGGCGTACGTCCTGCCGCAGTCGCGCCACTTCAGAAGCGCGCGCGTCGCCGAGCGCATGGAATTGGCCGCGCAAGCGTTCGGCCGCATCCAGACCAAAGACGGCAACTGGAACCTGCCAACCACCAATTTCAACTCCCCGCCCGACACCGCTTTCATCATGCAAGCCTTAAGCGTCACGCTGATGAACGCACGGCAGTACGGGTTCCCCGATCTGGAGCGCTGGCTGCTTCCGGCGGTGGAACGGGCCGGCGATGGCCTGGTCCGCGGCGGCATGCACACGCCCAACCACCGCTGGGTGGCTGGTTCCGCGTTGGCCGGATTATTCAAACTCTACGGCGAGCAAAAGTATCTGCGGCGCGCGGAGCAATGGCTGGCCGAAGGAATTGACCAGGACGCCGACGGGCAGTATACCGAGCGCTCCACCATCGGCTACAACGGCATCAACAATCGATCGTTGGTACTGATCGCCGACTGGCTCAACCGGCCCGAATATCTGGCGCCGGTGCGCAGAAATCTGGACGCGTCGCTTTATCTGCTACACGCCGACGGAGAAGTGGTCACCGAGATTTCGCGGCGGCAGGATTTGAATCAGCGCGGCACTATGTCGAACCACTGGCCGGCGCTGGCGTACATGGCGTGGAAGGACCGCAATGGGCAATACTCTAACTTAGCGCGGCAGTTTGAGCCGGTCTACGGCTCGGCGTCGTATTTGATCCGCTGGCCGCAATTTATGTCCGGCATGCCCGAAAGCAAGCCGCTTCCGGACAGCTACCACAAGCTGTTTCCGGTCATCGGATTGGCCCGCATCCGCCGCGGTCCCAAGAGTATCAGCGTCCTCCGCGACAGCGACCGGTTCTTCACCTTTCGCCACGGCGCGGCGATCGTTAACGCCGTTCGATTTTCCTCCGCGTTCTTCGGCAAAGCGCAGTTCACCGCGAAAACACTGATGAAGGAGAATGGCGGTTACGTGATGACGCAGGACCTGGATGCGGGTTACTATCAGCCCTTCACGCCACCCCGAAAGATCACCACGGAGACCTACGACGATACTCGCGATGAGCGGCAGCGAACCGAAATCTGCCGGCTGCACTACAGGGTCACGGTGACGGAGATCAGCGGCGGATGCCGCCTGCGAATCGAGGCCAACGGCACCGATGAAGTGCCGCTCAGCATTGAACTGAACCTCCGCGAAGGCGTCGCCATTTCCGGAGCGGAGAAGGTTGGCCGATTCAAGGATGCCTGGCTGGTGAAACGGGGCCACGCGGAACTATCCGCAGGCAGTGACCGCATACGGGTCGGGCCGGGACTTGGGCTGCACACGTACCTCGAAATCCGCGGCGCGCTACCTCGGTTGGCAGGCTCCAGTTTGTTCATGACCGGATTCACCCCCTTCGACCATACGATAGAAATAGTTGCATTTTCCTAATGAAAAATTCGGCCAGTCCGATATACTATTTAGGATGGTCAGATCGGCGCGCCCATTTCGGACCTCGGGATTAAGCGCTGTCGCGTTTTGTCTGGCCGCGTTATTTGGCTTCGCCGTTTCAGGAGCCCAATCGGTCGATTGGGTCAGCCGTCAGCAGCAGCGTTCGCGTGTTCAACGTTATCCACGGAATCGGATGTGCGCCGGTATTTTGCACGATCCGTGTGCGCTGAACTCCATATTCGTTAAAAAGTACGACCTGGCGAGTCCACTGGCGATTCTAGTCTCGACAGGTATCAGGCCGGTATTTCACTCCTTTGAAGCGGTTGTTTTCTCTACGTTGCGGAAACCCGGGCAACAGCCGGAATTCCTCTTCACACTTCCCCGCCCGCCCCCTTCCTTCGCATAGTCCGCCCGCTCCTTTCTTCCCCATTCACCAATAAATTAAATCCCAAAGGGTCCAGGAGTCTCTATGCGTAAGCTCGTTTCCGGGTACAAAAAGTTCCGTCAGGACGTGTACCCCCAACATAAGGCCGATTTTGCCCGTCTGGCGAGAAGTCAGAATCCGGACACGTTATTCATAACCTGCTCCGATAGCAGGATAGACCCGTCACTAATAATGCAAACCAAGCCGGGCGAGTTGTTCATCGTCCGGAACGCCGGCAATATTGTTTCGGCGCACGGAGACGTTAACGGAGGCAGTTCGGCAACAATTGAATACGCCGTCAACGTTCTAAAGGTCCAGAACATTGTTGTGTGCGGACATTCCGATTGCGGCGTCATGCAGGCACTGCTGCATCCGGAACGGCTGGTGAAGTTGCCGAACGTGACGCAATGGCTGCAATACGCCGCGCGGGCGCGCGCGGTCATGGACGAAATCTGCGGTGAAGGGCATTCGGATCTCGAAAAGGTAATGGAATTGGCGCGGCAGAACGTCTTGGCGCAGGTCGACAACTTGCGAACGCACCCTTGTGTGGCGGCGGCGATCGTGAAGCGCGGAATTCAGTTGCATGCCTGGATTTACCATATCGAGGATGGTGAAATATACGCGTGGGTGGCAGGGCAAGCGGATTTCGTATCTTTGGATTCGGTCCCTCTTCTGGAAGCTGAATTGGTGTCCGCCTAGCCGGACGGTCGCCAACGTCAAGCCCGCAATCCCGGAAACTCCGGTACACTGGGGGTGTTTGGAGACCATCAACATGAAGCGACGAATATTTGCCCTTTCTGCCCTGGCGTCCAGCGGCCTCGCCATCGCGCAGAAGTCGAAGTACAATCTACCCGCCCCCTACGCCACCCCTTCCTCGAACAACCGCCCGCAAGTGGTGGGCAAACCCGATGGCGCGCAACTCCGCATGCCCGCCGGATTCTCGATTGAAGAGTTCACCACCGGCGATTTCAGCCGCCCGCGCATCATGATCCATGGCCCGTCGCAGGAGATCATCCTTACCGACGCAGTCGCCAACGGCTCCGTCATGGTGCTCAGCAAGGACGGCAAAGCGAAGAAGAAGATCATTGAAGGCCTGGACCGTCCGTTCGGTCTGGCGCTTTTCAAGGGTTTCCTTTACGTCGGCGAGCCTGCTTCCATCAAGCGTTACGCCTACGACGCCAAAGCGCAAACGGCGGGCAAAGGCGAGGAGATCGTCAGCTACGCGGGCCTCGGTAAAGGGCACAATTCGCGAACTCTGCTCATTGACGAGAAGGCCGGGAAGCTCTACGTCACAGTCGGCTCGGAATCCAACTCCAGCCCCGGTGAAGATCCCCGCCGCGCCGCCATTCATCAATATAATCTCGATGGCACGGGCGCAACTGTCATCGCCACCGGGACGCGCAATCCCGTCGGGATCCGCTTCTTCCCCGGGACAACCGACCTCTGGGCCGCCATTCAGGAGCGGGACACTCTGGGCGACGATCTGGTTCCCGACTATTTCACCAAGATTCAAAAGGGCGGCTTTTATGGCTGGCCTTACGCCTATACAGGTCCGAATGAAGACCCGATGAACAAGGACAAGGCGCCGGAGATGGTGAAGAAGACGCTGGAGCCGGACATGATCCTTGGTGCGCATGTCGCCGTGCTTGACTTCGTGTTCTACACGGGCAAAATGTTCCCCGCCAAGTATCAAAACGGCGCTTTCATTTGCCAGCACGGTTCCTGGAACCGGTCCAAGCGGGTTGGCTACAACGTCATTTTCGTGCCTTTCAAAAACGGGAAGATCGCCGGGCCGAAAGAAGATTTCCTGACCGGCTGGATGCTCGATCCGGACAAGCGCGAAGTCTGGGGCCGCCCGGTGGGCCTGCTGCAACAGCCCGATGGCAGCCTGCTCCTCACCGACGACGGCGGGAACAAGGTTTGGCGCATTTCTTACAAGGGCTAATTGTAGCCGTTCTATTGGCAAGTGCCGCCGGAGCGCAGGAAAAAACTTTCTCGCACCGGCGGCATTTGGCGTTGAAACTTGTCTGCGCGACGTGTCATCAGACCATCGCGAACAGTACGAAGGCGGCGGACAATAATCTGCCCCCGGCGGCGGTTTGCGCTTCGTGCCACGCCGATGGCCGCACGGTGAAGGCTCCTATTGTTCGTAAAGTGGACCACTTTAACCACCAAATGCACGCCAAGTTCGGCAATATAGCGCCCATTCTCCGCGCCTCCATCGCCGCGAAGCAGTATCTGTCTATCCGAAAGCCAACCCATCTTGATACCGTCAACAGTTGCGCGGGATGCCATCACGGGATCGAGCAATCGGAGAGCGTTGCGACCACGAGTGTATTCCCGCTAATGGCCGACTGCCTAGTCTGCCACAACAAGATCGATCCGCCGTTTTCCTGCGAAAAGTGCCACAACAATGTTCCCGCGCTTAAACCGGCGAATCACAGCGCGGATTTCCTCGACAAACACAATCGGATGAAAGCCGCGCTGGATAAATCGGACTGCGCGAGTTGCCACGGACGGCAATTCACTTGCCTGGGCTGCCACTAACTACCACTTGAACCGCAACGCCGTTTGCATCGTGCGCGGGCCGCCGATGGTTGCCGAAATCACCCCGGCCGTTCCCGGACCGTTCGCCGCGAAAGTCGACGCTGGATTGCTGAAGACGGGCGAGTTGAATGCGTTGTACATCTCCCAGCGGAACTCCAGCCGATAGCGCTCCTTGATCGCGAACTGCTTGCCGAACATGAAGTCGTACTGGATCTGATTTGGTCCGCGCAGGATATTTCGCCCGCTGTCGCCCCATTGGTCAAGCGAATCGGTGAACGGAGAAGGATCGAAGTATGCGGTCAAGCGATCCTGCACCCGTCCGGACTTCACCGCATCTTGCGCCGTCCTGCCGGGAAGCATGCCCAGGCGAACCCGGGTCGGCTGGGCGAAGGTTGCGTTACGAGTTGAATTGCCGATCAACGAGAAGGGCGCGCCGGATTGCAGAGTGGCCAAACCGCTGAGGTTCCAGCCGGCAAACAGCGCCTTGGCGAACCCGCCTTTCGCGACGGAGGGCGTGGGAACATCTACGACGTATGCCGCCGTAAAGCGATGCGTCCGGTCAAAATCCGAAGGCGCCCGGTTATTCGCGATGTTGAAAGCATCGTGCTCGACGATGGCCCCATCGCTGGACACCGTGTCGATGGACTTGGCAAAGGTGTAGGAAAAATTCCCGGTGACCAACTTGCCCATCCGCCGCCGCAAATTCGCCTGCAAGCCATGGTAAATCGATTGGCCCCAGTTGCTGCGCTGCCGGAATCCGCCGGCCCGATTGAGACCCTGGAATTCAGGCTTGACGAAGAAGTCCGGGGAGATCGCCGCGCCGGCGGAGTTAGCCAGCGAGTTAAATCCGTTGACCGGAGTGAGGCGAGGATCCCGCGGCTGAGCCAGATTTAGGCGCGCCAACAGGCCGACGCCGCGTGAGCCGACATAGCGGACATCAATGAGGTTGCCCCGGTCGAATTCATATTGCAGGTTCATGGTCCATTGCTGAACATAGGGGGTCTTCAGGAATGGATCGACAAAGGTGTTGTTCTTCGCGTTGAAAGGCGAGGTGGCCGGAAACGGGGACCCATCAAAACGGCGCCAGCTTGGGGTGCCGGCGGCGTTCTTTGCGATCGTCACATTAAAAGGAATCTGGAACGGGTTTACATTCAGGCGCGGATAAGGATCGGCCATATTTTCCGGCGCGGGAACGTTCTGATAGATGAAGAACGGCGCCGAGAGTTGCAGATCCGTTTTGATCGCGCCGGAGACGCGTTCAAAGAAGATACCGTAACCGGAACGCAGGACGAGCTTCGGCGATAGCTGCCAGGCCAAACCGATGCGCGGCGCGATGTTGTTGTAGTCCGGTTTAATCGTCGAGCGCCACGGCGCTTTATAAACCTGATCCAGATTGAAGCCCACGCCCGGTTCAACGACGATCCCGATCTGCAAAGGATCGAAGTTCGGCTGGAAGAACGGGCTCTTTTCATCGACATAGAACCCGGGTTTCAAACCGAGGCCCTGGGCGGCTTCCGCAGTATAGTAGTTTCCCATGCGCCCTTGCACATCGTTGGGATTACCGAACATGTCATAGCGCACGCCGGCGTTTATCGTCAGGCCCTTCCGCACACGCCAATCGTCCTGTACAAACAGGCTCACATCCTTCATTCGGAAGTGACGCCGCGTGTCGCCCTGGTCCAGATCGCTGCCGCCGCCGGCGGCACCGTGCCCGGTAAAGAAAAGGACCCAGTTGCTGTAGTCCAGGTCGCCATTCGTCCGCGCCATGTACTCGCCCTTGAGCTCCGGACGCCGGAATTCACCGCCAAAGTGGACCGTGTGGCGGCCCATCGTGTAACTGAGTGTCTCGGCGGCGTTGATTACCCGCTGGCGATCAAAAAAGTCCCAGGCGTTGCCGATTCCGGAAGTGGATCGCTGAGTGACAATGTCGATTGTCGGCATGAGCGATGCCAGCCCGCCCACGGCTTTTTCCAATGGATTGAATATTCCCAACGTCGAATTTTGAATGTCGCGGTACCGCGAGATGCGGGTGTTGTACAGTTCAAAAAACCCGCCGCGAAACTCACTGACCAAACGCCCGCCAAAGGTTCGGGTCCAGTTCAGCGAAGCGGCCCAGGATGGCGTCAACCCCTGAGTGGGCGAGGGCGAGGAGTTCGCCCAGCCAAATGCTTCTTCCACATAAGACGACGCCTTCGTATAGTTCAATCGCAAGCGGCTTTCGGTGGAAAGATAGTGATCGATCGTCCCCGTCCCCGACCATGTTTGGAACATCGTTGGGAATGACTGTTGCAGCAGCTTTTCCGCTCCAAAACTCTGCGTCGCGGGAAGGCTGGGCATTGATGATGACGCCGATGGAAGCAGAAATGCTCCGTTCCGCTTCACGTTGAGCACATTGATCGCCACCGGATGGATATCCTGCGGCGTCAGCATGCGCAGCGTTGGCGTCGTCGTGTTCGCAAAGAACTTTTGCTCCAGCCCGGGAATCTGTTCCGCCGGGAAAGCGCGAATGCCCGCCAGGAAGCTCGCCGCGAAACGCGGGTCCTGTGCCGCACCGCTCCGCATCCACTGGTTCGCCACCGCTGCAATCGACTCCCGCGTGCGAGTGTCGCCCAGCCCCTCCGGAATCCCTGTCGCCGCAATCGCGCGGTTCGCATAGCCGGATCGGAACTCCACGCGCTGTACTGACCCGAAGTAAAAGGTTTTATCCTTCAGTATCCTTCCGCCAAACGTCACGCCACTTTCGTTCCGCCGGAAAGTCGGGCGGCCGGTGCCCGCCCTGTTCAGAAAGAACTCATTCGCGTTCAATTTTTCGTTCTGGAAAAAGTGATACGCGGAGCCATGAAAATCGTTGCTCCCGCCGCGGGTGATTATCTGGATATTGCCGCCGCCGTTGCGTCCGGTCATGGCGGAGTAAAGCGCCGTCTGCATTTCCACAACTTCCAGCGAATCCAACGGAATTTGAATATTGCTGCCAAGCCCGCCGCCGCTGTTCATCATGTTGGTAGCGTCGATGCCATTCAGCGAAAGCGAATTGTTCGACGGCCTCGCTCCGTTTACCGAGGGGTTCAAAGACTGTGTCGCGTCATCGGCCTGCGCGCCGGGCGCTGTGGCGAGATTCATGCCCTTGCCCGTTCGATCCGGCAGCGGTGCGTTCACGCCAGCCTCGGCGACCAGCAGGTGGGTGATGTTCCTGGATGCGGTGGGCAGTGCCTGAATTTGGGCCGCGCTCAGGGCCACCGATTGCGTCGCTCTCGCCGTCTGCAGCATATCGGCAGTGGCCGACACCTGCACCTGTTCCATCACCGACCTCGCCCGCAGAACCAGACGCGCAGTGCCTGCGCCCCGCGTGTCCACGCTGGCCGAATCGAACCCGGCGTAAGCCGCTTCCACCTTGCCGTCCTGACAGGATACTAGTAAAAGGCTTGCCTCGCCGCGGGTGTTGGTTAGGCCTTGTACAGCAGTGCCGGTGGCCGCCCTCCATATCACGCGAGCGCCGGCAATCCGGCCGCCACTCGCATCTTCCACAGTTACTGTCAGGTCACAGGAACTCTGTGTCCAAGCCGCTACGCCAGTCAATAGACAAAATAACCAAAGTCGCATGCATCAAAGCTAAGCAATGCATGTGAAAACCTGACCAACTTGCAGTGACGATTTGGCGACACGTAAAGATGAGGCGACACGTACTGTCACCAAAGCTTTCCGTCGCCACGCCGACGCGGTCCAGCACGGTGATGAACAGATTCGCGGCAGTACATTAGTAACATATATGTTGTTATCTCGTTGCCGATGGCGATCTCTCCAACGTCAGCCGTCCGCGGCGGCGTTCTCGAATACAACCTTTCCTTCGGTCTCGGCTACCGGATTTACTTCGGCCGGGCTCGGGACCGCGTGGTTATTCTGCTCGCCGGTGAAAAGGCTTAGGAGCATACATCATGGCACTGACCAAAGATTTTCGCGAAACGATACGCGAATGCGGGAAACAGTAGCCGCACTTCCGTAAGGCGCTGCTTCGGGAAGCAATCGAACTCATGCTTTCCGGCGATCAGTAGACTGGCCCGCGCCAGCCTCCGCAACTACATCAACGCCGCCGTTGGCTTTCGGCGGTTGGAAAAGGCAACCTCCATACCTGCCAGCGGTCTCATGCGGATGTTTGGTCCGAAGGGCAACCCGTCGGCCAAAAATCTGTTCGGTATACTCGCTCAACTGCAAGCGCAAGAAGGCGTCAACTTTGAGATACGACCGCGGCGTAGTTGAGGGTCAACCGTTCAAATCCAACCGCCCGGTACTATCCCCAAACGCTTCTGTCGCCACGCCCACCCGGTCCAACATGTTGACGAACAGATTCGCGGCTGGCGTCATGGCCTTCGCCGCGACGTGCCGTCCGCCGCGTTGGCCGCCGGCATGACCGGCTACCAGTAACGGGAGATTGTGATTTGAGTGCTGGTTGCCATCGCTCAACGCCGCGCCGTAGAGAATCGTCGAATGATCCAGCAGCGTGCCGTCGCCATCCTGCGTGGCTTTCAACCGCTCCAGGAAGTACGTGAACAACTCCACATGGAAGCAATTGATCTTGGTCACCTTCTCGATAAAATCGGGATGATTGCGGTGATGCGTCAGCGGATGATGCGGATCGGGAACGCCGATTTCCGGATACGTCCGCACGCTGCCTTCCCGGCCCAGCATCATCGTCGAAACCCGCGAAATATCGGACTGGAACGCCACGACCTGCAGATCGAACATCAGCTTCACATACTCGGCGTAGGCGAACGGAATGCCCGATGGCTTTTCGCCGAGCGGAATTTCCGGATCGTTCTCCGCCTTCGCAATACGCGCCTCAACTTCGCGAATGGAAGTCAAATATTCGTCCATCTTCCGCTTGTCCTGCGAGCCGAGGCTGGCGACCAGCGATTTCGTATTCTCACGCGTCAGATCCAGAATGCTTTTCTTATACAGCGCTCGACGCGCCCGCGTGGCGGCGTCCAGGCTCGGGTCCACCGTACCGAAAAGTCGCTCAAAAACCGATCGCGGGTTAACCTCTACCGCCAACGGCGTGTCTGGATTCTTCCACGACAAACTGTTCGTATAAGCACAACTGGAACCCGTATCGCAGTTCCCGATCATGCGCGCGTCTTCACAACCCAACTGCAGCGAGGGAACGCGCGTATCCGCCGCGAACTGCTGGGCCGCGATCTGATCGAACGTCACGCCCGCGCGGACATCCGCCCCCGCCGTATACTTCGGCGCGGCGCAGGATAGGAAACTGCCGGACGCTTTCGCGTGGCCGCCGCCTTTGGCATTCACGGCGGCGTGGTTCGACAATCCGGAAACGACGACGATATCTTCGCGGAACTTTTCCAACGGCTGCAGGATACGGGTGAACGCGAAATCCGTCCCCGCTTTCTCCACCAGCCAGTCCTTCATCACAATGCCATTCGGCACATAGACCACGCTCACCCGCCGCGCCTGATTCCCACCTTTCGACGCGGCCATCGCCGGCCGCATTGCGTCGAGCAGCGGCATGGCAATCGCCGCGCCCGCGCCGCGCAGTAGCATGCGCCGGTTGATGTGTTTGCCGCTTAGAAATGTCATTCCGATTTCACTCCGTTGGCGGTTACAACCGCCGCTCGCCGTTGTTGAAACGGCAAACTCTCTACAATATCCTGGACGAGCGCGGAGAACTTGTAGTTACGCGCGGGCAATTTGGACGCGATGGCGGCGATCACCAGCCGATCCGGCCGCTCCAGCCCACGGCCCAGCGCATACGTTAATAGTTTATCCGTTAATCCGCGCACAAAGGCATCCTTGCTGTCGCGCAGACTGGCCTTCAACTCCACCGGCCCGGAAAACGTCTTCCCGCCGGGCAGCGTACCCGTCGCATCCACCGGAAACTTGCCGTCCATCGTGCGCCAACCGCCAACGGCGTCAAAGTTCTCCAGCCCAAAACCCAGCGGGTCCATACGCGAATGGCAGGACGCGCACGCCGGGTTTTTCCGGTGTTCTTCCATCTGCTGCCGCAGCGAGGCCGACTGGCCCACTTTCGTATCGTCGAGAGACGGCACCGCCGGCGGTGGCGGTGGCGGCGGCGCGTTCAGCAAATTTTCAAGGATCCACTTCCCGCGCAGTACCGGCGATGTGCGGGTTGAATACGACGAAATTGTCAGCACGCTTCCATGCGCCAACACGCCGCCGCCGCGCGGATTTCGGCTCATGTCTACACGTTGGAACGCCGGTCCCTCGATTCCGGGAATGCCGTAGAATCGCGCCAGCCGTTCATTCATATAGGTGTAATTCGCGTCCAGAACATTCAGCACGCTGCCGTCTTCGCGAATCATTTCTTCGAAGAACAATTCGGTCTCCCGCCGCATGGCAAAGCGCAGGCTCTCGTCGAAGTCCGGGAACTTGCCCGGGTCCGGTTTCATTACATCAATGTTCTTAAACTGCAGCCACTGCCCGGCGAAGTTCTCGACCAGCGCACGAGCCTTCGGGTCACGCAGCATCCGTTTCACCTGGGCCTGCATGACAGCCGGTTGGCGCAACCGGCCCTGCCCCGCTACGGCCTGTAACTCGGCATCGGGCATGCTGCTCCAAAGGAAATAAGAAAGCCGCGAGGCGAGTTCAAATTGACTCACAGGCGCATAGGCTTTCCGTGTGCTCACCGGCCCGTCGCGCTCCACGCGGAATAGGAAATTCGGCGATACTAAAACGCCTTGCAGCGCCGTCACAATGCCTTCCTGAAAACTGTCGCCCTGTTGCCGCGCCAGCGCGTAGAGCTTGACGAACGGCGCGGTCTCGGAGACCGTTACCGGCCGCCGGAATGCCCGGCGCGCGAAGGCCGAAACAATGGTCTGGGCGCACGCCGGCGTTTGCTGCGCGCACACAACTACGCGCTTTAAACTCTCCGTCGATGGACCCGCAGGCTGCGTGAACGGCCCGCCGACATCGAGCGATTCAAAGCGGTTATCCAGGCGCGTTTCAATACGGTCCGTCTTGATCTTCGTCCCGTACTTCCGCAGCGTCTCGATGTCTTTTTCCGTCAGCTTTCCGCGTGCGGAAATCAAGGGTTCCGGCGGTCGTTTGGAGGGTTCCGGTCCCTTATAACTGGGCGGCAGGCCATGATAATTCTTCAAATATGTCGCCGATAGCAGATGCTCCCCAGCCGTAACCGTCGCCCGCACTTCCACGATCTGCCCTTCCAAATCGGTCGCGTCGACCGCCCAATCCTGAATCTTCTGCCCGTCGATCCAGAACGCCGGCGTCGCCGCTTCCGACTGATTCGGCCGATGTCCGTTAAGCACGATTCGAAAGCTGTATTCCCCATCCACCGCGAAGCGATGAAGCACATGGAACGCGTGGCGCGTGCTGAGCCCCGATTCATCGTATTGAGACATGTCCTTCGGCAACGACGGGTTCGTCACCAGATCGTTCAACCGCACGGGCGCCGAGTAATGAATCGCCGCGGGCTTCAGCCGTTCCGCGCCGAAAACAGCCGTCCGCACCGCGCGCTCCGCGGCGTACAAATACTTCTCCAGCAGCACCGGAGAAAGCGTCAAGGCGTCGCCAATATTGTCGAAGCCGAACGCCGCTTCATCGTTCGGGAAATTATCGGCGGGACGGATGTCCACGCCCAGCAAATCCCGCACTGTGTTGTTGTATTCGGTGCGATTCAAGCGCCGCGCGGTAACGCGCCCGGGGTCCGGCTTCGCGGTCCGGTCCTGCCGCGCGAACTCCCCCTCCAGATATTTCGTAAACGCCAGCGTGTCGGCCGCGAGCGGCTTTTTCATCGCGGGCGGCGGCATCTCGCCGGTCTTGATCTTGCCGACCACCCGCTCCCACGTTTCCCGGCTCTCATCAAACGACTGTGCCGTCTCAAACGCCGCCAGATTCACATCGCCGTTGGTGACCGTGGCGTTGTGACAAGCCACGCAATTCTTCTTCACAAAGGCAAAGACATCGGGGGCGTCATAAGCGGATAATGCGCTCGCAAATGCGAAGATGAAGAATACTTTAGAAAGCACGCTGCTTCTTCACTTTATCACGCGGAGCACCGCGACAGAGCACCGCGTCGGCTTGACTGTGCGAAATGATGGGCGTAGTCTTGGTCCAGACTGATTTATTGATTCATCGATAAGCACCATAAAACCCCATGACGCGCAAGATCACCGCCGTCACGGCTCGTACACAATTCGGTCAAATCATGGACATGGCCGTTGGCCATAATGACCGGTTCCTCGTCGAGCGCAACGGGGAACCCGCCGTCCTCATCCTCAGTGTGGCCGATTATGTGAAGGCCCTGGCGCCGCCTGCGGATTGGCTGATAGACGTACAGAACGACGCCAAGAGCAAGGGGCTCGACAAACTTACGATAGCCGAGATTGAGGTCGAGATAGCCGCTGCCCGGCAGGACCGGCGTGAGCGCGATCAGCCGCGCGGTGCATGATTCGGGTGGAAATCGATACAAACATTGTGGTTTTGGCAATGCTTCGTTCCGGTAGGTTTCCGGAAACCGGTCATGGCTGAGTACGAGGATGTCCTGCGCCGCCCCCGGCTCGACATCGATCCAGAAAAGGTGACCGCCGCGCTAGCCAGGATCCGTGAGGCGGGATTGGCTGTTCAGCCCGCCATCTCTTTGACCGCCGCGAACGATCCCGACGATAACATCTTCTTGGAATGCGCCCAGGCCGTCGAGGCGCACTATTTGGTCACCGGCAACAGGAAGGTTTTCCCGGCGAGTGGCAGACGACGCGCATCGTTACGGCGCGGGAATTCGTGGCACTAATCACGGACGCGCAGCGCGATCCGAGCTGAAACCCGAAGAGGAAAGCAAGTCGACCATGGTCGAGGCAAGCACGGACCGCTGCCCGGCGCGCTTGACAGCGAGTACCCGGCTGTAAAAGACTCGGGGATCGATGTACAAATCACTCCTCGTTATCGCCACGCTCGTTGGAAGCCTCGCCGCCTGGGCCGGGGATGAACACTACAATATTCCGCTGTGGGAAAACGGCAAGGTTCCGATGGCCGCCGGCGACGGCCCGCTCGATGGGCCGTTCCTCACCGTTTTTATGCCGCCGGAAAACAAGCGCAACGGCACGTCGGTGATCATCGCTCCGGGCGGCTCCAACATCATGCTCATGTACGGGCTGGAGGGGATTGAGGTCGCTGAGCGTTTCAACGATTGGGGTACGACCGCCTTCGTCCTGACGTACCGTCTCGACCCGCGATATGGTGAAGCCGCCCGCGTACTTGACGGCAACCGCGCCATGCGGCTGGTCCGATCCCGCGCCAAAGAGTTCAAGCTCGACCCTGACAAGATTGTCTTCGCCGGTTTCTCCGCCGGATCCTCCATGGCCCGCTCCGTCGCCGCCGCTTCCGGTCCCGGGGACGCGAACGCGCCGGATTCCGTTGATCGCCACGACTCCAAACCCAACTTCCTCCTCATGGTTTACTCCGCCGGACGCGCCACGCCGAATGAAAAACTGAAGGAGTTCCCGCCCACGTTCCTCCTCGCCGCCGCCCATGATACCGGAGCAGCCAATGGGTCAGCCCAGCTATTCCTGGACATGAACCGCGCCGGCGGCGTCGCCGAAATCCACATTTATCAGAAGGGCCGGCACGGCTTCGGAGCGGCGACAACAAGCCCCGAATTCTCTCCGTGGATGGACGCCTTCAAACATTTCCTCAAGGTCGGCGGATTTTTCGGGGGATCCAAGTAATGATGCGATCCCTCCTTCTGCTTCTTGCCGTAGGCGCCTACGCCGCCGACGCGCCCAAAGTTGTCAACGAAGGCTATGGCGACTTCCTGATCGTCCCGGCCGGCGCCTTCAAAATGGGCGACAACTTCGGAGATGGCGAATCCCGCGAACGGCCCGTTCATCAGGTCACTCTCGACACTTTCTTTATCGCCAAATACGAAGTCACTAATGCCGATTGGAAGAAGTTCCAGGCTGACCCCGCCTATGACGATCCGAAAATCTGGCCTACGGGCCGCGTGGTTCCCAAGGACCAAAGCCCCTATTGGACGCAGGCAAATAATCACGGCGGCGCAACGCCCAATAGCGATAACTATCCGGTACTCGGCGTGAATTGGGACGCCGCCACCGCCTACTGCAGTTGGCTCAGTTTGAAGACCGGCAAGAAGTATCGCTTGCCCACCGAAGCTGAATGGGAGAAGGCCGCCCGCGGTACCGATCAACGCCGTTTCCCGTGGGGCAACACCATCGATTCTTCGTACGCTAACTTCGCCGGCGCTCAGCGTTTCGACACCGGGCAGATCGTGGGTTACTACGACGGCAGCAAGCGCGGGGAATTTCAAACGCACACCGGCGCGTCGCCGTACGGCGTCATGGACATGGCCGGCAATGTGATGGAGTGGTGCCAGGACTGGTACAGCCGCACTTACTACGAAGTGTCGCCGAAGAAGAATCCAAAGGGTCCGGAAAAGGGCGCCTATCGCGTCCTTCGCGGCGGGTCGTTCTTCTTCGAGTCGCAGGACCTTCGCAGTTACGCCCGTTCTGGAGCGTGGCCTTCGTTCCAGGCTTTCCGCATGGTGGGCTTTCGAGCGGCGCGCGCGGCGGATTAATCGCTTGGGATCGCTCCATTAGGCACGGATAAATTTTCTTCCATCGAACATCGCCTTGTTCGCCATATGCGGGCCCGCCACCGCCGCCGCCGCAATCTCCACCGGGGCATTCGGCTCCTGCCGGGACTTCATGCAGTCGAGGAAATTCTGGACGTGAGCCTCCACCGGAACTGGAGCCAACTTCTCCATCGCGGGCGGGGCGCCTCGCTTCCACGGTTCGTTAAGCACTGTGTACCCGGCATCGTTAAGAATCATCGTCGCCTTGTCGCCCTGCAGGAAGATCGACCAGCCATTCTGGAAGCTATTGCAGTAATTGAGCGTCCAGGTCGCCATCATATTCGGATACTCGAATACCGCGCTGAACACGTCCGGGTGTTCCGATCCCTTCATCTTGGCGACATATCCGGAAGCCTGCGCCGCCGCCGGCGCGCCGTTCCTCGTGAACCATTGCACGACATCCATCAGGTGCGTGCCCTGGTCCGTCATATTCCCGCCGGCGTAGTCGTAAAAGTAGCGCCATTTCCGAAACCGCATCGGCTCCAATTCGCGCGCCGGAGCCGTCCCCAGGAAACGGTTCCAATCCAGTTTTCCCGGCAACGACGAGTTGTCGAGCTCCGCCGCCACGTTCCAATTCCACTGCGCCTTCACCAGCGCAATCCGCCCCAGCATCCCATCGTCGACCAACTTCTTCGCCTCAATCAGCGCCGGCGCCGAGCGCCGCTGCATGCCAATCTGGACGACTTGCTTCGCCGCGCGCACAGCCTTGATCATCCGCTCGCTCTGCTCCAAACTATGGGAAAGCGGCTTCTCCAGATAGACGTCTTTCTTCGCCTCCAGCGCCGCCAGCAACATCGGTGCGTGCTGATGATCCGGCGAAGCGATGACGACACAATCGGCATTCGTCGTCCGCAGCAATTCCCGATAGTCGAGGAACCTCTTCGCCTCCGGCTCCAGTTCGGAAGCCTTTTGCAGATTAGGCTCATAGACATCGCAAACCGCCGCGCACACAGCGCCGAGCTGTTTGAATTTGCTCATCAGATAACGGCCCCGCCCGCCGGTCGCGATGGCGGCGTAGGTTATCTTGTCGTTCGCTCCGAAAGCGCTTTGCGGAATGAACAGCGGCGCCGCGCCCAGCGCCCTAGCAAAACTGCGTCGATTCGTAGCCATTCGCGGGAACCTCTTTCCGGTGCCACTTTATCAAATTCTCTCGACGTCCGAATCCACGCGGGTCAATGGGCGTGAACGGGAGGCTGGTGTGACCGGTAGCGGCGGACGTTGATCTTGCCGGCACGCTCGCGAGTCTGGAAGATGTCATAGGCCGACTGCATGCCCATCAGCGTTTCTATCTTCGGGCCGAAAGCCTTTTCAATGCGAAGGGCCATGTCGCCGGTCAGATCGACCTTGACGTTGAGCAGCCCGGACAGCGCTTGGCGCGACACGCCGAGCACCTTGGCGGCATCGGTTACCTTCAGGCCGTTTGCCTCAATGATCTCGGCGCGGATCACTTCGCCGGGATGCGGCGGGTTATGCATTGGCATGAGTTCCTCATAGTGTGGACCCTCCAGAGCGGCCAAGCGTCCAATTCTTTGGCGACTTTCATTTGGTCGAGGACGGCGAACATGACGCGGAGTTACGTTACGGAATCCGCCGGAGGTCCTTTCGTGTGCCTTCCTCGTAAAAGTGCTTGAGCCTCAATTGTCAAGAGTCGATGGACGCTTGTCAACGCAGCACGCGAGCCGCGATGCCAACGCGGTCCAGAGACGAGCCGACTCGCATTCACCGAACACCGAGTGGACGCCGAGACGTGCGGAACCCGCGCCGAATGCCGCCCGTAACGCGCCGCCAGCGCCTCAATCCTTTACGACCGTGATAATCCGCGACGGATAATAACCCTGCCGCACCAGCCGCTCCCGCGTTACCCGGAACCCGGTGGCTTCCAGAATTCCCGTTGCCGAGTCATCCATCTGCCGCCCCCAGAATGCCGGTACCATCGACCCGGCGATCCGGTATGCTTTGTTGAAAAATTTAGCCTGCTGCCCGATTAGGATCGACGTCAGCTTTCCGCGCGGTTTCAAAACGCGATGCATCTCCTCCAACGTCAGGTAAATGTCGTCGGTAGAAAGCAATTCGTACAAATAGCAACAGAAGATCGAATCGAACGATCCATCCTTGTACGGAAGCGCACGGGCGTCCACCGCTTGGCAGTGCAACGCCGCTTCCGGGAATTTCTTCCGTGCGTGCGCCTGCGTTCGCGCCGCCATGTTTGGCGAAAGGTCCACGCCGCACGTATGCCCTTCCGGATTGCTGCGCACGAGTCGCCGGAACATTTCTCCGGAGCCCGTCGCCACCTCCAGCACCTGCATCCCATTTTCCAGACCGCTCATCTCCAACGCCAGCTTGTGCGCCTTGCGGTGGAAAAAATAGGTTGATGCCGGATAGACCATCGACAGGTGATCGTAGACGCGTTTCGTCCGCGCGGCGATGGTTTGATGTAGTCTTTCGGTCCGGTACGCGACGGCAGTCTGCATAGACAGTGGTTGCGGCATTGTATCTTATCCGCGCCCGTTCAGGTCTGGAAATTCAATGTGCGTTCTTGTGCCCTCGCCCGGCCGACTATCAACGTCCATCCTGTAATCATCGCCGAAAAGGACATGCAGCCGCTCGTTTACATTTGAAACGCCGATCCCGGAATCAAACATCGTAGCCAGTTTCGACTCCTCTACGCCGACGCCATCGTCCTCAATTTCAATATGCAAACGCTCCTCTCGGAGCCGTGTCCGCAGCGTGATCACTCCTCCCTCCACCTTTGAGCTGAGCCCGTGTTTGATAGAGTTCTCGATGATCGGCTGCAACAACATAGATGGCACCAGACGGTCGAGTGTTGCGGGTTCAGTTTCATTAACGAAGCGCAATTTTTCGCCGAAGCGCGTCATCTCGATGCTCAGGTAATCGTTAATGAAACTGATCTCGTCGCGGAGCGGGGAGAGATTCTCATCCTTTTTAAGTAGACGGCGGAGAATGTTGGAGAGCTTGCGAACGACGCCGCGGGCCTGCTCCGGATTGGTGCGGATCAGCGCCGTGACGGTATTCAACGTGTTGAAAAGAAAGTGGGGATTAATTTGACTCGTCAGCGCCCGGAGTCGCGCCTCGGTCAGCAATCGCTGTTGCGCGCCGAGGAGTTGCTCCTGCCTGATGCTGTTCCAGATTTTGAGCGGGATGGCGAAGGCGAAGATAGTAGCTGAATAGATCAGAATCGTGTCGAGCCAACCGGGGTTTTTCCAAGTGCTGTAGAGCGTATAAAGGAGACGGTCGTCGGGCAAGAGTTTGCTCAATGCCCAGCGTGAAAATTCGGCGAAAATCACCACCAAAAGAACGAACCCATGGAAGAGCGTCACCCGGATGTCGTATTTGGCCCGAAATATACGATACACCGTGAGGTCCAGATAGGGTGAAAAACGCCAGATATCGTCCTTAGACGGCGCCAAGTCGCGCAATAGGCCGCCCGTGACCCCGAGCCCGGCGTACAAAAGCATCGCCATCCACTCCCCGTTCATAAGGCAGGCGGGGAGGGAAATCAGCAGCCCGCCGGACAATCCGGTGAGGTATCCGCCGAGCACGCCGGCGAGCAGCGCGCCTTCGAGCCCCAGGTCTAATGCCTGATAGTTGTTCTTGGTCAGCACACGAAGGACAATGCCGCCGCCAAAGATCACTGCGAAGCCGAAAGCCATTTGGAGGCGCTGCGGCGTGGTGCGTTCTTCACGGGTAAGCATGCGTAGAAAAGCGCCGGACCGGCCGAGAATACTCGCCAGCGCCGCGGACGCGGCCAGCTTCATCAAAAGGATTACCAGGTGCTGCTCTAGCATCGCCGTATAATGAGATTATCTTCGCTTTTAGCTAACATGCCGGAAAATCAGGCATTTCGATTGGAAAAAGTGGCGGAAGCCGATTTTCCCACCCGCTTTGGACCTTTTCGAATTTATGGCTTTACCGGCCACCTCGGAGAGCAGACCGAAGAGGCGGTGGTATTGAAAATGGGCGCCATGGAGGGGGAGCCGCCGATCGTACGCATCCATTCGCAGTGTCTGACGGGCGATGTCTTCCATTCGCTGCGGTGCGATTGCCGCGCCCAGTTGGAATTGGCGTTGGAGAAGATCGGCGGCGAAGGGCGCGGACTGCTCATTTATGAGCAGCAGGAGGGGCGGGGAATTGGCATCATGAACAAGCTGCGCGCCTATGAGTTGCAGGACCATGGCGCGGACACGGTGGACGCGAATCTCCAACTGGGCCTGGACGTGGATTTGCGCAGCTACGAACTGCCGGTGGCGATCATGAAGTATTTTGGACTCGACAGCGTCCGGTTTTTGTCCAACAATCCCGACAAGATGGCGGCTTTGGAACGTGCCGGCGTCCATGTGGCGGAACGTATTCCGGCCATCGTGGAGCCGCAATCCCATGCCGAAGACTACCTGCGGACCAAGCGCGATCGCCTCGGGCATCTGCTTGACGTGTTTTAGGCAAGCGTTATCATTTAGGACATGCTTCTCCGGGTCTTGCGTTTCATTGGGGCCTCGTGCGCCATTTTTGCCCAAAGCGGGACCATTCAGGGTGTCGTCAAGGACCCTTCCGATGCGGTTGTGGCCGGCGCCAAGGTGGCTGTCGTCAATCTCGACACCGGCCTGCGCCGGGATCTGAGCACCAACGACCAAGGCTTCTACACGGCGCCGACCCTGCCGGTGGGACGTTATAAGATCGCGGCTTCCAAGCCCGGATTCTCGATCGCCGAGGTTCCGGAAATCAAGCTCGACGTGACGCAGACGGCGCGCGTCGATTTCACGCTTAAGACGGGAACGGTCACGGAGAGTATTGAGGTCACGGCGGCGGCGGCGCTCATCGATTCGGAGACGACGACCGTCGGCCAGGTGATCGAGAATAAGCGGATTGTGGAATTACCGCTGAACGGACGTAATTACCTGGATCTGGCGGCGCTGACCGCCGGAACGAATCCGGGCCGCGGCGGGCGGACCGCCGACGAAGGCGGGTTCTCCGCCTCCGGCCAGCATATCTACCAGATGCAGGTTTCGATTGATGGCGTCGACAATTCTTCGGTCGCCTCCGGCGGCCCGCTCGGTTTTGAGGCGCAGGCGGTGAAGCCGAGCGTTGACGCGGTCGGCGAGTTCCGGGTGGTCACAAATAACCTCTCCGCCGAGTATGGGACGCGCATGGGCGGGCAGGTTTTTGTGAACATCAAGTCGGGCACGAATCAGTTCCACGGAACCGCGTTTGAATTCCTGCGCAACAGCAATCTGGACGGAACGAACTTCTTCGCCAATCGCGCCGGGAACAAGAAGCCTACGTATAAGCAGAACCAGTTTGGCGGCACGTTTGGCGGCCCCGTCCGCAAAGACAAAACGTTTTTCTTTGGCAGCTACGAAGGGACGCGAACCCGCCTGGGCCGGAGTTTCGTTTCCACCGTTCCGGTGGACGAATTGCGGCGGGGAGACTTTAATCGTATCCGTCCCGTGTTTGATCCGGCGACCACCGCTGGCACGGCGGCAAGCTTTACCCGCCAGCCATTTCCAGGCAATATTATTCCGCAGAACCGATGGGACCCGCTGTTCCCTAAATTGCTCGATCTGTATCCGCGGCCTAACAACGGAACCGGGATTGTAAACAACTACTTCTTCGCGCCGAATGAGAAGAACAACGTGGACAGCTACGACTTCAAAGGCGATCACAATATCAGCGACCGCCAGCGTTTCTCGGCGCGATACAGCAAGCGCACCCGGGACAGGTATGAGCCCGGACCGCTGCCGTTGCCCGCCGATGGCGGCCTGGCCACGACCACGGTGATCGACAGCCACAGTGTGGCGGCGACGCATTCGCAAACTATCGGCGCATCGTCCACCAATGAGGCCCGATTCGGCTTCACGCGAATCATCTCACGCTTCGATATCCCCTACGATACGGCGTTGTTCGATCAGTTTGGAATCAAGGGGATTCCCAAGGTGGCCAATTCCGGTTCGAATGATCACGGCCTTTCGCGCTTTACGCCAGCCGGTTACAGCGAACTGGGATCGCGCAGCTTCTGGCCGAATTTCAACAATATGGACCTCTTCCAGTTCACCGACATGGTGTACAAGAATATCGGGAAGCACAACATCCGCATCGGCGGCGAATTCCGGCGCCAGAATATTGCGCGGCTGGCGGCGCGGTTCTCGCGGGGGCAGTTTGCCTTCACCCGGGAGTTTACCGCTAATCCGGCGAATCGCGCCGCCACCGGCGACGGGCTGGCCGAATTCATGTTGGGAATGGCGGGGGGCGGCACCATCGGCAATGAGAATGGCGAAGACCTGTGGGCGAATACGCTGGCAATGTTCGTGCAGGACGACTGGAAAGTCTCGTCGCGACTGACGCTCAACCTGGGGATGCGCTACGACATCTTCTACGCTCCCACGTTCGTGAAGGATACCGTATCCCGATTCGTTCCGGACTTTGCCAATACTGGCGCAACTGCCCGTCTGCAGCAGATACGTCCGGGGGCCGGCAAATGCGGCTGCAAGAACGACCTGAACAACTTTGCGCCCCGTTTGGGATTTGCATTCAAGGCCACGGAGAAGACGGTGATCCGGGCGGGCGCCGGATTTATTTACGCCCAGCCGGATAGCTTCCAGGTGGGCGCCCGCGCGTTTAATCAAGCGCCGGATTTTGTGGAGATCGGCTTCGGCACGCTGGACCGGATCAACTCGCGCCTGACGCTGAGCGGCGGCTTTCCGGCAGTACAATTGCCGGCGGCGACGGTGCCCGGACCGGCGCTGGTGGGCGCCGATATTCCGCAGGAGTTTCTGCCGACGCAGTATTCCCAACAATGGTTTTTCGACCTGCAGCGTCAGTTGCCGTTCGACTCGTTGCTAACAGTTGGCTACAACGGGAATGGCACGCGGCAACTGCTCTCCGGCGTGGACTTCAACCTGCCGTTTGACATCGCGCCGGGGCCGACGCCAGTTCCCAGCCGGCGCCTGTGGCCGTTCTATACCAACGTGACGCGGCAATTGCCGGTTGGCAGCCTGAGCTACAACGCCATGACGTTCAAACTGGAGAAACGGTTCTCCAAGGGGCTGACGTTCCTTTCCGCTTATACGTGGAGCAAGACGCTCGACAACGTGGACGAGACGCTGACCGGCGCCGGCACAGGCGCGTTGAAGCCCTGGGACCGCAAACTGAACCGTGGGCGTTCGGTGACCGACCTGCGGCACAACTACGTGATGAGCGCGAGCTACGAACTGCCGTTTGGGAAGGGCAAGAGCTTCATGAACGCGAATCGCGCGGCGGACTTGGTTTTGGGCGGTTGGCAACTCGGCGGCATCCTGAGCTTGCAGACGGGCTTACCGTTTACGGTGAACAGCGGCGGCGGCATTACGAACGCCGGCGGGGCCGACCGGCCGAATCGGATCGGCGATGGCAATCTTCCCAGCAGCCGGCAAAGCATTGACCGTTGGTTCGATCTGGCGGCGTTTGCGACGCAGGCGCAGTTCACTTACGGCAATTCCGGGCGCAACATACTGGACGGGCCGGGCAACCGGAATCTGGATCTGTCGCTGGCGAAGAGCTTCGCGCTGACCGAGAAGTTCCGGCTGCAGTTCCGCGCGGAGGCGTTTAACGCGACGAATACAGCGAACTTTGGATTTCCTGGGGCGAATCTCAACGCGGCGGGCATCGGCACGATCACGAACGCCGAGGAACCGCGCCGCGTGCAGTTTGCGTTGAAGATGATCTTTTAGCGACACCGCCGTCGGAAACGGAGGCGGCGCGGATTACATCGTATCGGTAATGAGATTGATATGGCTTTGGATCGCACTACTCCCGCTTCTGGAAGCACAGCCGGTGGGAGTGGGAGTAAAGGGAGGCCTTCCCCTGAGCGATGTGATCCGAATTTCGGGCGAACCGGTGACGTCGAATCGTCCCAAGTGGGTGGGCGGCGGGTATCTTGAAATTCGATTACCGGCCCGATTGGCGGTGGAAGTGAACGCGCTTTACGAGGACCTGCGTTTCGATTACCGGTCCAGCCGGCCCGGGCTGCCATTTGAGATATCCACGACGACGGCGTCTACATGGCAGTTCCCGCTCCTGTTGAAGTACCGGTTTAGCGACAACACGGTCCGCCCTTTCGTCTCCGGGGGCGTGGCCGCTTACCGCATCGGGGGCGTGAAACAGGCCGGCGAACTGATTACGCAATTGCCCAGCGAGATTCGAACCGCGATAAACCGCGCGGAAAATTCATTCGTCAACGGCGGCGGCGTGGTGGGCGGCGGAGTGGAGTTCAAGGCCGGGCCTTTGCGCATTGCGCCGGAGATCCGCTTTACGCGCTGGGTGATCGGGAAGAACGTCGGTACGAACGACGTGTCGGTCCGGTTGAACCAGTCGCGGACGCAATTACTGGTCGGGATTGGCTTTTGAGAGCAGCGAGAGTATCAATTCAACGGCTTGCGCGGTCCCATCGGCCGGCTCGCGGAAGAAGTGTTCCACGCGCGCGCGTGCTGATCGTCATAGCGGCGCGGAAACGGGACTGCGGTATGGCGGGCACGGTGGGCCAGCAGATCGGCCATGGAGTTGTAGCCGGCCCCGGTGATGATGCAGTCGGCCCGGCTGTAGAGGTTTGTCGCGGGGTAGTATTCGACGTTCGACCAGGGCGAGATGACGGCGTACGGGGGCTGGGCCAATGCTATGAGTACGGCTAGTTCTTCGGCGGGTCCGCTGTGGACGATTAGCGTTAGATCGTCGCGATCAAGCGTGATTGGAATCGGCGTGGCAATGCGGCCCGGAGACAATAGAATCGGGCCTGGCAACACTTCGCTGGAGCCAAGCGATGCGCGGTGTTCGACGGACAGCGGCTCCGCCCGGATGATGAGTGAAAAGTCCTTCGGTTCGATGGGGAATGGAGTCAGCAACCGGCGCGCGACAGGAATGAGCGGCGGGCGTGGTTTCTCTGAGCGCCACTCGTCACGAAGGCCGTAGGGGAAGGTATCAGTGACAATCGCGCGCGGTTGCATTTCGTCGACGAACGCATGCGCGGACTCCGTCCAGCGATCCCCTTTCAACCGTATGATCGGGCAGCGCGCCAACGCCGCCAAGCCTTCCGCGAAGGGCGAGTTGGTAACAATGCGCGCCTCCACTTTCGCATCGCGCAGCCGCAGACAGACGGCAATCGCCCGGTTCAAATGCCCCAGTCCGCCGCCGGGCGCGAAGTACGCGACTATCCCTCGATCAATCTGCACAGCGCATCCAACTCGCGATCAATCGAGAATTCCGTCGTCACAAAATCGCGGACTCGATACGACATCCGCGCCAACTCCGCGGGATCCAACGCCAGCGCGGGTTCCGTGGCATCGCCGGCGGCCGTGCGCTCTTCGCTGCCAAAGATGAATCCGGTCTCGCCATCAGTGATGATTTCGCGCATGGCGCCGGCATCGGAAACGATGGGGACAACACCGCATGCCATGGCCTCCAGCAGCACGTTAGGCATGCCTTCGAACAGGGAGGGAATGGCCACATAATCCGTCGCCGCGTAGATCCCGCCGAGATCATCGGGCGCGCAAAACGGAATCCGCAAACTGCGCGGCGCAATCGCCGGATCGTCAAGAATCGCCGCAGTGGGATCGTCGAGCGTGCCGACGGCAAGCAGACGAATACGGTCCAGCAGGCCCCGGTCACGCACCGCCTCCAACCAGAAAGGAATTCGCTTTTTCGCTTTCAATGCTCCGAACAATCCAATCACGCGGGTATCATCGCCGGCGCTTAGCAAGCTGCGAATTTCCGTGCGCCGGGCGTCGTCACGGGGAAGCGGTTGCCAGCGCGCCGCGTCGACGCTGTTCGGCGTCCACTCGACTTTTTGTGAAGGGTACAACCCGCAGATGCGCCGGACCTTTTCCATGGTCACCGCGCCGATAGAATTAGCGCGCGCGAGTACCTCCCGCACCATGCCGCCGCGCTGGGGCCAAAACCAGTCCCGGTCGAGATCGTTGCCGCGCACCAGCACGATTGACGAAATCCCCAGCCATGCCGCGAACGTGACGGCGTGATAGCCGCCCGCGGATGCGCCGAAGCCTACTGCCTGCGTATATGGGATTCGGGCATGGCGTGCCTGCACGAACATCCACGCCTGGTTGGGGGCCATGGCCGGTTCGTTCTCCGGGGGGATGAGAATATCGGCCCCGCCGTCGCGCTCCTCCACTTGTGCTTCGAACCTGCGGCGAGCCGAACACCAGCACATCGATTGCGATTCCGCGCCGCCGCAATCCGCGCACTTGGCGCGCGCAACTGACAGCCATTCCGCCCCTCGCCGGCGGGTAGCGGTCGGTGATCCAAAGGATGCGGCCGATCATGTCTCCATCGCGTCGTACTCATCTTCTTTTTTTCCGCCGCGGCGTTAATCCGGGATTGTTCATTGCGGCCGAATCGGCCGGAGAAAAATACCCCGCCTGCCCAGGGCCCGAGGCGCCATCGTAGGGCCGGTAGTACTCCTCGCGGGACGATGCCATCTCCGTATCCTCGATCTTCTCGTACCCATCGTTCATTGACGCGCACTGCGGGCACGCGGTCCCGTTCTGGCCCATCACCGTGTGCAACATGCAAAGCTGCCGCCCGCACATGGCGCATCCGGAAGTTGCCGGAACCCCGCACGGCCGTATCGCCAGCATCCCCATTTGCCACTGGCAAATCATCGCGCGCCTCCTGCGCCTTGCGGTCGCATGGCAGTAAGCCGGACAAACATGCGCAGGATATCGCGGCGCAATCGCGGCCAGTCTGCACACGAAAGAAGAAGAGACGCTAACGCTGGCTCTCGTCGTTATACTGCTCAAACACCACTTCAAACTCGCTATGCGCAATCGCGAAGATTCGAAGCAGATTCGGATCGAAATGCGCCGGCACCGTCCGGCCATCGCCTTCCAGAATAATCCGGCACGTCGCGTCATGATCGAAGGCCCGCTTATAGCTGCGCCGGCTGCGTAACGCGTCGTAATGATCGCTCAGCATGACGATCCGCCCCGATATCGGTATCTGCTCGCCAATCAGACCGTGCGGATATCCGGTTCCATCCCAATGTTCGTGGTGCGTCAACGCGATCTCCCGCGCCATGTCCAGCAGCCGGGAGTTCGACCCCTCCAACAGCCGGGCCCCAATCAGCGTGTGTGAATCCATCACTTGCCGGTCCATGCCGTCCAGCGATCCGCGCTTTCTAATCAGGTCGTCGGGAATCGCAATTTTGCCGACATCGTGCATGGGCGCGGCGCGGAAGATCAACTCCTGGTCCGCCTCCGTCCAGCCTAATTTCCGCGCCAGGATCTTTGTGTAATAGCTCACCCGCTGTATATGAGCGCCGGTCTCCCGGTCCTTATAGACCGAGGCTTGCGTCAGGCGCAACACCGTATCGTAGTAGGCCTCTTCCAGTTCTTGGGACCGGCGCCGCTCCATTTCCAGCGCAAAGCCGGTGTCGATGCGCGCCGACCGGCCCGACCGCCGCGCCTCGCGCAACTGCTTCTTCAACAACTTCCGCTGTTGCTCCAACTCCAGAATGCGGGACTCGGCGGTCCGCAGGATTGACGAACTATTGGTTTGGTCTCCGGATTTTCTTGCCATTAGAGCGCCACTAGTTCCCAAGCCGAAAATTGTCTCCTAAATAGATTCGTTTCACTTCCGGATCCTGGCCCAACTCAATCGGGGACCCCGTTCGGAAAATCTTACCACCATTAATGATGTACGCGCGATCGGTGACCGCCAGCGTCTCCCGCACATTGTGGTCGGTAATCAGAATTCCAATTCCGGCCCGTTTCAAGTCGGAGATGATCCGCTGCAATTCGACCACCTGAATCGGGTCGATGCCGGAGAACGGTTCATCGAGCAGCAGGAACGCCGGCTCAATGACCAGCGACCGCGCAATCTCCGTTCGCCTTCGCTCCCCGCCGGATAACATATAGCCCTTCGACGCGCGCACCGTCTCCAAACCGAGCTGTTCAATCAGCCGGTTCATGCGCTCCCGTCGCTGCCGTGCGTCGAGCGGCAACGTCTCCAAAATCGCCATCAGATTCTCTTCCACGGTCAGTTTGCGAAAGACGCTCGCCTCCTGCGGCAAATACGAAATGCCGCGCCGTGCCCGCCGGTACATCGGCAGCGACGTAATGTCGTTCGCATCAACCATCACCTGGCCCGAGTCCGGGCTGACCAACCCGACGATCATGTAGAAGCTGGTGGTCTTGCCCGCGCCATTCGGTCCCAATAGCCCCACCACTTCCCCCTGCGCCACGGTCACCGAGACATTGTCAACTACTTTCCGGCCCCGATACGACTTCGATAGCTCCTTCGTTTCCAGAACCCGCGTCACTTGCCACTCTTCTTCTGTTTGCGTCTCAATCGGCTCTCCGTCGGCTCCGCCGCCACGCCAGCCACCAGCAACCTGTCATTGTCGGCGAAAAACGTGATCGTCTGCCCCCGCGTCGTTCCCTGCAACGAATCGGTAAACACCGGCGTCCCGCCCGTCAGCACCACTTTGCCTTCCGCAATTTCGTACAGCGCGTGTTCGCTCTTCCCCGTGCGTGTCCGGTCGGGCGAAGTCTGCAGAATGTCCACATCGCCATCCGCGTTCGCCAGCCGCAGAGAGTTCCCCTCGTCCGCCGGCGTCTTTGGATCGTCCTTCGTGAACCACGCTCGCAGCTCTTTGGAATTGACCCGCAAATCGCCGCGAATCAGATTCACGCCGCCCTTGTAATGCGCCAGCTTATCCGCATCCCGATACTCCATCTCCGGCGCCCGCACCAGCGTGAACAACTGCCCTTGCGGCTGTTTGGCGCTGGACTTGGGCCGCTCACGCGTCTGCGTGAAGACCTTCCCATTCGCCATCAGCGTCTGCGTTTTGCGGTCAATCGTGATCGTGTCCGCTTCCACTTTATCGGCCCCCTGCCACAGCGTCGCCCCGCCCTCATAACGGATCCATTTGTTTTCATTCCGCGTCGTCAACTTCGCGGCTCGCGCCTGTATCGTTTCGCTTGAATCGATCAGCGACGACTTTGGCTTCGCCGTTTTTTTGTCCGGCAGCCGGGTCGAAACAACGCGGTCCGTGGCGATCATATCGCCTGTCTTCTGGTCAAGTTCAATCGTCGCCGCTTCGGTCGATCCCGACGGATCCCAGATGCGCGCCGCGCCCTGCAGGGTAATGTGTTCGGCGGCCTGCTCCAGCTTTGCGTGGTTCGCTTTGGCCCGCCGCTCGCCTTCTTCGTATTCGAAATTTGTCCACTGTTCCAACTGGCTCATTTCGCCGGTCTTTGGATCGAACGTAGCGAGCAAATCCTCCGACGAAGTTTTCGAATCCGGACTCTTCGGCTTGCCCTTGGTGAAGGTTGTGACCTTTGCGGCCCTAAACTTCTCAATCTGATTCTTCGGCCCATAGTTGATCCAAAACCGCTCACCGGTCATCTTCCGGTAACGCTCCGTTGGCGTCTTTGGCAGAAATTCGATCTCGCCGGGCGTCTGCGTGATAACGGTGTCAATCTCCTCGCCGCCGGGCCGCATCGCCAACTCAACGATCTCCGACCGCATGATCCGCGCCGCCGTCTTCGGGGGGACACTTTCCACCGTCGTCCCGCCTTGCGCGAGCGCCTTCTTCAACACGCTTTCGCCGTCCGGAGTTTCAAAGTCCATATCGACGCGGTGTGCCGTCACCACCGTACGCCCCGCGTCCGACGTGGTGACCAGCCGTGCATTCCGCTCGGCCTCAATCCGATTGATCGCGTTCTTATCCGCAAACCGCATCACCAGGCGCTCCGCCGCATATTCCAAGATCCGCTTCGGCTGCTTGTCTTCCCCTTTGGCGTTCTCCGCTTCCACCAGGTCAATTTCACCCTCCGCCAGCGTGACCACCGCCGCGCCCGCTTTCAAAATCAGCGTGTCCCGGGTCAACCGCGACCAGGGCTTCAGATATATCTTCGATTCCTGCTCCTTGTACGCCAACTCGCCCGCCGCAATATGCATTTTCTTCTTGCCCTTGGTCCATTCCAGATCGACGTCCTTATGCATCTGCAACTCGCGCAACGCCGGGTCATACGTGGCGCCAACCGCGGATCCGTGCGAGTTCTCAAACTCGAACTCCGCCTTCCGGTCCGTGTTCACTTTTCCCGTCTGCGTGCTGTACGTCACGCCGGAAGTTTTGATGTGGACCAACCGGTTCCGGGCAGTGGGATCGGCCTTGAAACCCATGGTCATGTTAACTTCGCCATCGGCGAACATCACGCCGTCTTCGGTCCGCAACTCGGCCTTATCGGACTGGATCACGTCATAAGCCGAGTCGTCCTTATGAAAGACTTTCACTTCGACCATTTGCAGATCGACGCGCGGCGGATCGGTCTGTTGGGCCATCGCTTTGGCGCGCACTTCCGCGATGGTCCGGTCGCCCGACGTTTGTGTCCAGACCCAGCCTTCCCCGGCAAGCGACTGAAAGCCCGCCGGAAGAGCGGCAGGTTTTTTCGGAGCGGCTTTTGTCTGCTCGGCTTTTTGCTTTTGGAACACCCAGCCGACGGCAGCGGCCAAAGCCAGGCAGCACACTAGCAGAAGCCACCCGGTGCGGCGCATGAAACTCCAGGGTACCATCGGAGGAATAACAATATGGAATACCGGCTCTTTATTGGCGGCGTGTTTCGGGATGGGGCGGCGGTGCGGGAGGTGCGGCTGCCGTATGACGGAACGGTGTTTGCGAACGCGCACATTGGGGACTTGCGGTTGCTGGATGAAGCGGTGATGGCGGCGCGGCGGGGGTTTCGGGCGATGCGTGCGCTAACGCGCGCGCGGCGGGCGGAGATTCTGTATGACGTGCGGCGGCGAATGTTGGAGGAGGCGGAATGGTTTGCCCGGGTCATCGCCTCCGAGTGCGGCAAGCCGTTGCGGGAGGCGCGGATCGAAGTAACGCGGGGCGCCGGGACGCTTTTGTTTTCCGCAAATGAAGCTTTGGCGCTGGCCGGCGAAGAGGTGCCAATGGATGCGTCGGCGCACGGGGCGGGACGAATGGCGATGGTGATTCGTGAGCCGTTAGGCGTGATCGGGGCGATTACGCCGTTCAATTTTCCGCTGAATCTGTCGTTGCATAAGATCGGGCCGGCGCTGGCGGCGGGGAACGCGGTGGTTCACAAACCGGCTTCAGCGACGCCGGTAACGGCGCTGGAGTTGGCGCGGCTCTTTGCGGAAGCGGGGTTGCCGGAAGGGGCTCTCAACGTAGTGCCAGGACCGGGAGCGGAATTGGGCGAGGCGTTGGCGCGGCATCCTGACGTGGCCATGATTACGTTTACCGGGAGCCCGGAGGTGGGCGTGCGTTTGCGGGAGATTTCCGGGTTGAAGCGGGTGACGCTGGAATTGGGAAGTAATTCGGCGGTGATCGTGGAGTCCGACGCGGATCTGGATCTTGCCGTGCCATTGTGCGTGAACGGGACGTATGCCCATTCCGGGCAGGTTTGCATTTCGGTCCAGCGGATCTTTGTGCAGGAGGCTTTGTTCGGTTCGTTTGTGGAGCGGATGGCGGCCGGGGCGGCGAACCTGCGGCGCGGACATCCGCTGGAGGAGGCGACCGAGGTGAGTTCGCTGATCACGGACGGAGAGGCGGAGCGGGTTTCGAGCTGGATTTCCGAAGCGGTGGCTGCCGGAGGGCGGCTGGTAACGGGCGGGGAGCGGGAGGGGACAAGGCTGATGCCGGCGCTGGTGGCGGATGTGCCGGTATCGGCGAAGTTATTGGCGCGGGAGGCGTTCGGGCCGGTGGCGGGCGTGAACCGGTTTGGGGATTTAGCGGATGCGATCGGGATGGTGAATGCGAGCAATTACGGTCTGCAGGCGAGCATTTTCACGAGGGACATTCACAAGGCGTTCCGGGCGGCGCGGGAGGTGGAAGCGGGCGGGTTCCTGATCAACGATGTGCCGCAGTTTCGAGCGGACCAGATGCCCTACGGGGGCGTGAAACTGAGCGGTACGGGCCGCGAGGGGCCGCGTTATGCCATGGAGGAGATGACGGAGCGAAAGCTGATAGTCTGGCGAGTTTAGCGGATGAAGTCGAAGACGGTACGGCGGTCTTCCTGGGCCTTAGCCTGGAGCGCGGTTTGGCGATGTGTGGACGCGTCTTGGAGTTCGAGGATCGATTCGGCGAGGTCGGCGCCTTCAGTGTCGCCGATCTGGACTTTGAGGTTAAGGATTTTCGAGTCGGCCGCCGACGTGGCGTGGGCCACCAGATTCTGGGTGGAGCCATAAAAGGCAAGCTGTTCGTTGAGATGGTCGAGCGAAGTGCCGATGCTGGCGACAGCGGCGCCAATGGCGGCCTCATCGTTGGCAAGCAAGGCGGTGCGCAGGCTGTTGACGGCGGTGAAAGCGTTGCGAGAGGGGGTAGCGGAATCGAAGATTTCCTCGCTGGTGCGGGCAATGGAGAGGCGGACGGCGGAGGAGTCGCGAATCTGGCGGGTGGCGTTGCCGCCGGCGTAAGGAGTGGCGCCGGAGGCAAGAGTGAGATCGACGGCGTAGGGCGCGGCTTGGTCGGCGGAGCCGGCGAAGAGGTATCGGCCGTCGATACTGGTGTTGGCGATACTGACGAGTTGGCTGAAGAGCGTCTCCACTTCGCTGGCAATGACGTCCCGGCTACTGGCCGTTGCGGTACCGGTGAGACCTTGTGCGCCGAGTACGCGAATGCGTTCGACGAACTTAATGGCGCTTTGAACGGCGATTTCGGCGGTGTCGACTTCGGTCTTCGCACGGCCAAGATTCGCCTTGGTTTGTTCGGCGGAGGCGAGTTCGGCCCGGGATTGAAGCAGAACGCCGATTTGATCGGGATGATCCGAAATACTGTTCATGCGGAGGCCTGAGGAGAGTTGGCGTTGGGCGCGTTCCGAACGGCTTTGGATCCGGCCCAGGTCTTCGAGGAACGCGGACTGTTTGGGATCGAGAAAGGTGAGCATGGGGTGCCTAACGGAGAATGCCGAGAAGTGTTTCGGTCATGCTATTAAGGACAGACATGACTTGACCGGCGGCTTGGAAGCCCTTTTGGAGTTGCAGCAATTTGGTGGCTTCGACGTTAATATCAACGCCGGATAGCTCCGCGCGGACATTTTGGGCTTGTAAGAGGAGTTGGCGCTGCAGGCTGCTATTCGCAACTTCGGTGTTGAGCCGCTCGCCAATGCCGGCGGTGAGTTCGGCGTAATACTGGGCTGCGGTGAGTCCGGCGAAAACGCCGGAGGACTGGAGATCGGCGAGATCGAGGGCGTTCGTGTTGCCGCCTGGGTCTCCGACGGCGGCGGCGGCGAGTTCAGCGCTGGTGATGCCGGTGATGGCCAGCGTGGAGGCGGCGCCGATACCGGCGTTGTAAGTGAAGAGATTGTTGGCGGGCGCGGCGCCATTCAGATCGATGCCGGCATTGAGAATGTTATTCACGTTATCGGCGAAGCCCTGGGCAAGGGTGTCGAGACGGCCGCGGTAAACGGGGAGCAGCGTATTGCGGAATTGCAGGAGGGCGCCGAGTTTGCCTTCGTCAATGCGGCTGGTGATGTCGTTGCCATTGGAGTCGACGATCTGATAGGCGCCGCCCGCGTTCGCGACTGAGATGGGCCACTTGTGATCGCCAATAACCGCCGCCGTCTGGCCGCCAATGAAGACTGAGACGGAACCATCTTCCTGCGGCAGGGCGGTGAAATCGACGAACTGGGAAAGCTCTTCGAGTTTGGCGTGCAACGTGGAATCAAGACCGGCGTCGTTGGTGCGGGTCAGATTCTCCCGGCGTTGTCCATTGATCGTTGCGATTTGGGTCGTGAGACGATTGATCTTCTGAACGGTTGTGCTTAATTCGGCGCCGGCGCGACCGGCGGAATCGCCCAGGTCCACGGCCGCCTGATTGAACGTTTGCGCGAGTGAGGCGGCGCGATCAAGGACGTTGCGGCGGGCGACGGAGTCATTGGGCGAAACCGACCATTGCGAGACGGTCGCAAAGAACTTGTCGACTTCTCCCGGTATTCCGGATCCGGCGGTAAGCGGAAAGGTTCGCTCGATTTCGGTCAACTTGGTGCGGAGCCCGTCAGCAAATCCGCCGCGATGCTGCGTTTTCCAAACAGCGGCTTCGACGAATGCATCCCGCGAAGATGTAACTGGCCCCGAGGTTATGCCTCCGGAAGTGGAACTCGAATTCGGGTTGAAGGGATTGGCAATAAGGCTAACCTCCTGACGCGCGTAGCCGGCCGTGGAAGCGTTGATAATGTTGTTTTGGACAACGGTGAGTGAGCGCTGCAGGACTTGCATTGCGCCAGCCGTCGAAACCATGGATGTGAACAGACTTCCCATTGTTTGCTTTCTTACGCTTCGAGCGAGAGTTCGTGGCGGTCCACGGCGTTGGTTGTAAAGACTCCGTTTGCCTGATATCCGGCAGGCGGTTGCAACTGCCGCGCCCAGTCCTGACAGTAAGCGAGGCCCCGATCGGCGAGAACGCCGGCGTCGCGGAGTTCCGAGCGGAAGCGCAGCAACGACCGCTCCAGTTCACGCTGCTCGCCCGCTGGCAGCCGGTCACCGTTTTGAAGAGAGGCCGTCAGCCCTTGCAGGGACAGAAGGGCCGCCTGCAAATGCTCGAGCGCGTCCTGCGTGGCCAACTGTGTGAGAGCGTCTTGGGCCTTGCCGAGGCTTGGCGCGGTACTCTGAGGCATGGCGATCATCTACTTATTGGGGTCCGGAGGATCCAATAACGTGTCGGCGACGATCCCGCTAGCGGTGGCGGCGGCATCGGGTTTGTATGTCCCGGCCGCGTATTCCCCGGCCAGCCGATCAAGGTACGCGGAACGTTCCGGAGAATCCGTGAGGGCGCCCTGCAATGCCGATGCCAGCGGCGAGAGGTTTACTTCGTCGCCTAAGCCCGCTTTGCCAGCGCCCACTCCCGCCTTCGCCGCCCGCGCTTGCGCGGGAGCGGTCGTTTCCTGGCTCTTCGCCACGTCCTGCGCCGATGTGGCGCGGGAATCCTGATATCCGTGATTAATCTTCATGATGTTGCGTTAGCTCCTGGTTGGAGAATTGCCGAAGGGTGCGGTTCCCCTCGTAACTCTCTTATCGGTGAGTCTGTGCGGATTGTGAGGCCATCCCAGGATAATCCTAGGCGGGAACTCTCCCGGGATCCTTTCGGCTATTCTTAAGCAAGCGGCGTTCCATCGGGCTGTTTTCCTGGTTTTATCGCGGCCAGGAGCGAAATCGCCCCTTTCGCGGTTGTCAGAAAATCCCAATCTGGAACAGTTGGTGCAAGATTGGAACCGACGGCAAAAAACTGACGGTGCAAAGAACCTTCTTACTACTGGCAATACAGGTGGCATGGGCGCATGACGCGCCGACCACCAAGCTAACGTGGACGCGCGAGATTTCGCGGATGGTCACGCAGCGATGCGTGGGATGTCATCAGCCGGGCGGCGCCGCGCCGTTTTCACTGCGGACATTTGCCGAGGCCCGTCCGTGGGCGGTGGCAATTAAAGAGGAAGTCCTTCAAAGAAAGATGCCTCCCTGGCCCGCGGCAAAAGGGTTTGGAGAGTTTTCGAACGACATTTCCCTGCCGCAGGAGGAGATAAACCGGCTCGCCGAATGGGCGGAGGGCGGTGCGCCGGAGGGGGAGCCGCAGTATATGCGGCCCGTATTTGCGGTAGCCGTCTGGCGAGCGGCGGCGCGGCCAGCGGGGCAGACCGTCCGTTTACACGGCAAGTTGGCTTCGGCGATTACGGTTTTGGCCGTGCGGGGCGCGGGGCAAGGGAAGACATGGGCGGAGTTAGCGGACGGGAGTGTTATTCCGCTGGCCTGGTTGACGGGAACGGGGAAGGCGCAATGGATGATTTACCGTGAGCCGTTGAAGCTGCCGGCAGGGGCGGTCATAAGGGGAATTCCTCTGGCTGGCTCTATACGCTAGCCTGTGGAAAAGTGGTGCCTGGCACCACTTTTCCACAGGCTAGCCGAGGGCTTTGACGGTGACCTGAAACTTGGCGGTGTTAACGACGCCGTGGCGCTGAAACTGGGCCCAGAGAGTGTACTCGCCGGGACGCGGGAAAATTAGATTGAACTGCACTTGATTTTGATATGGCTCCCAGGCGGGGTGGGCGTGGACCAGATCCAACAGATCCGAACTGGCGCTAAGCAGATGGCCCCAGGCGCCGAGCCAGGGCGTAACGCCGTCGAAGGGGTTCAACGCAAAAAAGAGCATCGTTTTCAGGCCGGCGAGGGGCTTTTCGGGGTCCGTGCGAAGTGTCACTCGCAGGTTTGGCGTTTCAACGGGCGTGAAATTCTGGGGTGGACCCTGGACGTGCAGAGAAGCAGTGAGGAGTTGCGGCGTGCCGCCTGCCGGGTAGAAGTCGGTCAGGACACGGTAAAAGCCAGGGAGCGGGAGTTGCGTGTGAAAGCGGAAGTAGCCGCCGGGTTCGGGGATGGGATGTTCATGGGCGAAATAGCGGCGGTCTTCGCCGATCAGGAACAGGTGCATCAACTTTTCGTGGATTTCTTCAAAGCCTTCCACGCGCTTGTTGGTTTTCGGATGGGTCACATGGAGGCGCAGGGAAGTGGTCAGCGTCGTTTTTGGGGCGCGAGGCAGGACATCGACATGGAGCCGGTATTCGATGGGATCGGGCAGACCGGGGATTAGATACATGCCGCAGCGAGGGCAGCGCCCTGGGAGTTTGGAATGGATCTCGGGATCCATGGGGCAGGTGAAATCGGGAATGGCTTGCGCGGCCAGGAGCGGGAGGAAGGAACGGCGGCGCATTAGACGTCCCGAACACAGCGGAAAGTAGTGTTGGTGGTTGCCGAATCGGGGGTGTTTTTCGTTCTGGCGGCGACGCGGTAGCGGTTGCAGTAACTCTTGTGGCAAAGATAAGACCCGCCGCGCATCGCTTTCTGCACGCCTTGGGGCGGGCCTACGGGGTTCGTTCCGGTCGCGTTTAAGTGCCAGAAAGGTTCGAACCAGTCGGCGCACCATTCCCAGGCATTGCCCACTACGCTATAAAGGCCGTACCCGTTCGCGGGAAACGCCCGCACCGGTGACGGCGCCGTATATCCATCGTCTCCTTGATCTTTGACTGGAAACTCGCCCTGCCAGATGTTACATAGGTGAGTCCCGCCGGGAGTCAGTTCGTTGCCCCACGGGTAGGTGTTTTGTTCCAGACCGCCGCCAGCCGCGAACTCCCATTCGGCTTCCGTCGGCAGACGCTTCCCGGCCCACTCGGCGTACGCGGCGGCGTCGTTCCAGGAGACCTGCGTTACCGGCATGTCTAAGCGCGATTCGATGGAAGCATCCGGGCCTTCCGGCCGGTCCCACCGCGCGTCGGGAACCTTGCACCACCACGGCACGGCCAGCACCGTATCTTCCACTAATTTGGCGTAACGCTCCGGCGCCAGGTGGCCCTGAAATACAAACGACCAGCCGAACCGTTCGGATTCTGTCTTGAAGCCCGTCGCTTTGATGAACTCAGCGAACTGGGCGTTGGTGACGGGCGTGGCGTCGACGTAGAACGGATCGAGATTCACCTTGCGGACGGGCCCTTCGCCGTCCGCGGGAAAGCCTTCTTTATTCTCCGTCCCCATCAGGAACGGCCCGCCATCGAGTTTCACCATGCCGTCAACCGACCCGGTACGCACAATCCGCCGCTCCACGCTCAATCGCTGGGAAACGGATATCTGTTCCGCCCGTGTTTTGCTGGGCACGCAGCAGGGATTGATCATGGCTTCTTAACCGTCTTCACCTCGGCCTTCGCCCGCAGCGCGTCGACATAATCTTCCAGCGCCTTTTCCTGTGCTCCGCGCGACAACGCCGCCTCAATCTGCTCCTTCACCTCATCCAACGGCCGCACTCCCTCGGGCTTCTTCTCGTGCAGCGTGGCGATGTGCCAGCCGAATGACGAGCGGAAGACATCGCTCACTTGACCCGGTTCCATGGGGAAGACAACAGCCTCAAACTCCTCCACCATTTCGCCCAGCGGGAACCAGCCCAAGCTCCCGCCCTGCCCCGAGCAATCGGAGTGTTCATTGGCCACGTCGGCGAACGATTTGCCGGCCTTCAACTCCGCCTCGGCGGCGCGAATGGCTTCGAGGGCCGCCGCCTCATCGGCGCCTTCGTTGACGTTCTTCACGATGTGTGAAGCATGTAGCATCGGCGGCGTTTTGAACTCGTCGCGGTTCTTCTTATAGAACGCGGCAATTTCCTTTTGCTTCGATTTCGGGGCTTTCTCGCCGACGCCGCGGATCAGTCGCTCCATGCGAATCTGGGCCTCAATATCCTTGCGGGCGGCGTCTTTATCAACGCCCGCGCGCGTGGTCCCGGCTTCGCAATCTTCCAAATCGCCCGCGGGCGGGAACATGGCCGTCAGCCGTTCGTCGATTTCTTCAGGCGGCACGGGATCTCCCGCGGCCATCGCCGCCTGGCGGAGCAGCACACGTTCGATCACGTTTTCTCGCGCCCAGTCGCGCAGTTGCATTTCCCGGCCAATCGGGTCCATCTCCTGCATCATTTCTTCGTAGCGGGGCCGCATGGACGCCGCTTCCTGCCGAATGATAACGTCATCCACGTATTCGCCGTTGATCTGTAATCCCATCTGAAACACCTATTGTATAAACTGCCGGTCGGCCAGTGCGATCAATTCACGGACGACGCCGGAGAGGGCGTCGAGGCAAGTTCGGGCAGACATCTTGTGCGCTCCAGCCTTGATTTTAGTGGACACCCCGCTGGCAGTGGTGAGCTCTTTTACAGGTCGGGGCCATTTTATGCCGTCACCTCATGCCCGGCAGGTTCCGCCCGCCGCACCCGTATTTTTACTTCCACGCGCGACCCGAGCCGGTTGATGACGGACATCAGCCGGTCTACCGTGAACCGCCCGAGATCCGCATTGCGGATACGCGAGAAATCGGCCGCCGCAATGCCCGTGCGGTCATGCGCGGCGCGTACGGTCAGGCCGTCCCGGTCAAGTGCCTTGATGATTTCAGCCGCGAGGATGGCCTTGAACTGTTCGGCATCCGCGTTCTTGTGCCCAAGATCGCGGAAGACGTTTCCGCTTCCGCGCACCACTTCCAGCTTTTCGCTTTTCATCGCAGCAGCTCCTTCAGCTTTTTCAGACGGTCCTTTATTAGTTCGACCTCATGATTCGGTGTCTTGATGCCCTGCGTCGATTTCTTTTGGAACGCATGGATGACCTAAATGTCGTTTCCGGGTTGCACCGCGTAGACTGCGCGGAACGCATCGCCCTTGAACCCCAGCGCGACCTCGAAAACGCCTGAACCCATGCCCTGCATGGGCTTCGCGATATCGGACTTGCCGCCCTCCGCCGTGATCGTCAACGCCGCCAGACAGATTGACTTTGCCTCTTCAGGGAATTCGACGAATTCCCTGAGGGCCGCCTTGATCCGTTGTCAGATTCGACAACATCAGTCAAGGCAATGCCGGTTTTCGGGGGCACCGCTGCGCGGACCGCACTCTATGCGCTTGCGTTTACCGGGCCTCCGGAGATGGAGGTTCGGCCCATGCGGGTGACGATCACGTTCGCGGGAAACATGGAATGCCGCCGGGCGAGGGGCAGTAGGCGCTGTTGAAGCGCACGGCGCGCCGTGCCAGGCCGTCAATGTTTGGCGTTTTCACCGTATCGTGGCCGTAACAGCCGCTGGCCTGACGCTGGTGCTGATCGGACATCAGAAACAACAAGTTGAACTTTTCGCCCCTGGTAACGGCCGGAATGGCCCCGGCTTGCAAAATTTGACGTCTGGATAGTCGCGGCATGACCTGCGCATGTTACAACGGCTTTATGCGTTCCGTTTCCAACTTGCGCGCCCTAACCCTTGGCGCCCTGCTCGCCGCGACGGCGTTTACCCAGCCGTCCGGCAAGATTGAGATCAATATTCCGTTTGAGAAATTCGTCCTGCCCAACGGCTTGACGCTCATCGTCCACGAGGATCGCAAGGCGCCTATCGTCGCCGTCAACCTTTGGTACCACGTTGGCTCGAAGAACGAACGGCCCGGGAAGACCGGCTTCGCGCATCTGTTTGAACACCTGATGTTCAATGGGTCGAAGAACTTCAATGACGACTATTTTCAGGCGCTGGATCGCCTGGGCGCCACCGATCTGAACGGAACAACCAGTTACGACCGGACGAATTATTTCCAAAACGTGCCGACAGCCGGGTTGGATCAGGTGTTGTTTCTGGAGTCCGACCGGATGGGCCATTTGCTGCCGGCAATCGATCAGAAGAAGCTGGACGAGCAGCGCGGGGTAGTGCAGAACGAGAAGCGCCAGATGGAAAATGGGCCTTACGGCATTGCTTACGAGCTGATCACGAAGGGCACGTACCCGCCCGGCCATCCATATTCGTGGTCGCCGATCGGGTCGATGGACGATCTGAATGCCGCCTCGTTGCAGGACGTGCAGGAGTGGTTCAAGACTTCCTACGGCGCATCGAACGCGGTGATCGTGATTGCCGGCGATATTGACGCGAAGACGGCCAAGGAGAAGGTGGAGAAATATTTTGGGTGGATTGCGCCTGGGCCGCCGGTGGTGCGCCATCGGGAATGGATCGCCAAGCGCACTGGCGTGCAGCGCCAGGCGGCGCAGGATCAGGTGCCGCAGGCCCGGATTTACAAAGTTTGGAATGTGCCGCCGGGGAACACGCGGGACGCGGAGATGCTGGACCTTGCCGCCTCCATTCTCGGGACTGGCCGCACGTCGCGCCTCTACAAGCGGCTTGTGCAGCAGGATCAATTGGCGGTCGCCGTCGAAGCCGACAATGAGTCCAACGAAATCGCCGGCCAGTTCAACATCACCGTAACGGCCCGGCCGGGTGTCGACCTCGCCAAGGTCGAAGCGGTGCTGGACGAAGAAGTTGCCCGCTTCCTGCACGCCGGTCCAACCGAACAGGAACTGAAGCTGGCGAAAACGAACGCCATGGCCAGCTTTCTGCGCGGCATCGAACGCATTGGCGGATTCGGCGGGAAATCCGATGTTTTGGCCGGTTGCGAAGTCTATACGGGCGACCCGGGCTGCTATAAAAAGGCCATCGAAATCTTCGAAAAAGCCACTTGGCCGGAAGTGAAGGCGGTGGCCAATCGCTGGCTCGGCGACGGCGTTTATATTTTGGAGGTTCATCCGAAGTCGAAGTTCAAAGAAGTCTCCAAAGACACGGACCGATCCAAGCTTCCCGACGCCGGCGCGCCGTCCCCGTTGCGGATTCCGCCCTCGCAACGCACTACGCTTTCAAACGGCATGACGGTGATTCTTGCCGAACGGCACGAGACCCCGACGCTAAACCTGGCGTTGCAGTTCGACGCCGGTTACGCGGCCGATTCGCTGGCCGTCGCGGGCACGGCCTCGATCACCAACCGCATGCTGCTGGAGGGCACCGCAAAACGCACCGGCCCTCAACTTGCCGAGCGCAGTGCCGAACTCGGCGCGCAGGTCAATGCCAACGCCAGTCTCGACACCTCCACCGTGAACCTATCGGCGTTGAAAATGCACCTTGACGACTCGCTGGAACTTTACGCCGATGTCATTCGAAATCCGGCCTTTCCCGCGGCGGATTTTGACCGGATTAAAAAGTTGCAGGCGGCGGGGATTCAGCGGGAGAAGGCGGAGCCGAACTCACTGGCGCAACGGATTCTGCCGGTCTTGATCTACGGCAAAGGACACCCCTATGGCAACCCTTTTACCGGCAGTGGTACGGAGGCGAGCCTGGCGTCGATAACGCGCGATTCCGTGGCCGCGTTTTACAACACCTGGTACAAGCCGAACAACGCGACGCTGCATATCGTCGGGGACACGACCATCGCGGAAATCAAGCCCAAGTTGGAGAAGCTTTTCGGCGATTGGAAGAACGGCGAAGTGCCGAAGAAGAATATCGCGCCGGTTGCGCATCGGGACAAGACCACGGTGTATTTGATCGACCGCCCGGGCGCAATTCAATCCGTAATTATGGCCGGCCAGATTGCGCCGCCCCGCGCCAATCCGGATGAGCCGGCGATTGATGTGTTTAACCAAGTGCTTGGCGGGTCGTTTTTGTCGAGGTTGAACATGAAATTGCGCGAGGAGAAGCACTGGAGCTACGGCGTTGGTACCTATTTGGTCGGAGCGCGCGGCCAGCGCCCGTTCCTGGCGATGGCGCCGGTGCAAAGCGATAAGACGAAAGAGTCGCTGGCGGAGATAGTGAGAGAGTTCAGCGATGTGCTGCGGACCAAGCCGATCACCGATGAAGAAGTGGCGAAGATGCAGGAGAACCTGACTCGCTCCATGGTGGGGGAGCGCGAGACGAAGGGCGGCGTGCTGGCCGACATGTTGGCGATCTCGCGCTATGGTCTGCCGGAGGATTACTTCACGACGTATGCGCAAAAAGTGAACAATTTGAAGAAATCCGACGTCAATGCAATAGCGGAAAGAATCCTGCGGCCGGGGAAAATGATCTATGTAGTTGTAGGGGATCGCGCGCAGATCGAAAAAGGTATTCGCGAATTGAATCTGGGCGACGTCCAGTTGTTGGACGCCGATGGAAATACGGTGAATTAGTGTTTGGATCAAACGAGACGAAGGTAGCGCCGCCGCCGGACGCGATTATTTCACCGGACACGCAGCGGGAGAACCGCGTGCCGCCGGGCCAGTCGCGGACGCTGAAGTGGCCGGTCCTGGACGCTTTCGGGCCGCCTCGCATAAACGCGGCGGAGTGGAAGCTGTCGCTGTTCGGCCTGGTGAATAAACCTATCGAATTCACGTGGGAGCAGTTCAACGCACTGCCCCGCGTGAAAGTTTTTGCGGATTTTCACTGCGTAACGCGGTGGTCGCGGCTGGGCAACACGTGGGAGGGCGTCTCGGTTCGTGAGTTGATCGAACGCGCCGGAGGCGCGAAATTAGAGGCCCGTTACGTCGTCGCGCATGGCTACGACGGCGGGTGGACCACGAATTTGCCATTCTCCGAGTTTCTGGTCGACGACGCACTGGTGGCCACGCATCATGACGGCGAACTGCTAACAATGGAACATGGCGCGCCAGCGCGGCTGATTGTGCCGCGACTTTACGCGTGGAAGTCGGCGAAGTGGCTGGGCGGCCTGGAACTGTTACCCGAAGATAAGGCTGGCTTCTGGGAGCGCAACGGCTATCACATGCACGGCGACCCGTGGACCGAAGAGCGCTTTGGGCATGGCTGGTAAATTCGCCCGGAGAACGCTGTTGGGCGGCGCGGCGGCGCTGGGCGGGGCGCTCGCCTGGAATTGGAACCGTATCCCGTTCGGCTTCGTCAAGCAGTATGGGGCGGAGATGGATCGCAAAATTATGATGCCTGAAAATGCGCCCGATCCGAAGACCTGGCCCGATAAGGGCGTCCACGCGGCCTGGCTGGGGCACAGCACGGTGTTGATGAAAATCGACGGCCTGACCGTGCTGACCGATCCGGTTTTCAGCTCGCGCGCCGGGATCGATCTGTTCTTCTTTACGATTGGCGTGAAGCGGCTGGTGGAGTCGGCGTTAAACGTGAAGAAGTTGCCGCACATCGATCTGATTCTTGTATCGCATGCGCACATGGACCATCTGGATGTGCCGTCGTTGCGGGCGTTGGAGAGCAAGGGAACGCGGGTCATCACGGCACGGGAGACGTCGGATTTGTTCCGGCCGTCGCGGTGGAAGAGTTTGCAGGAGCTAGGTTGGAATGAAGCGGCGCAAGCGGGCGAGGCGCGGGTGACCGGACTGGAAGTCAACCACTGGGGAGCGCGGATTCGTACGGATACGCAGCGCGGGTATAACGGGTATTTGGTGCAAGTCGGGGCACGGCAGGTGTTGTTTGCGGGGGACACGGCGATTACGGATTCGTTCCGGCGACTTCCGGGAAATGCCAAGCCGGAGGTCGCGATTTTTCCGATCGGCGCGTACAATCCGTGGATCCGCTCTCATTGCAATCCAGAGCAGGCGTGGCGGATGGTGAACGAGGCGCGGGCCGAAGTTGTTCTGCCTGTTCATCACCAGACGTTTGCGCTGAGCAGTGAGCCGCTGAAGGAGCCGATTGAACGGTTCTATGCGGCGGCGGGCACGGCGGACCGGCGGATCGGCTGGCAGGAAATCGGAGCTACGTTCCATTGGAGCTAAACATCAAGGTCATCCCGCGAGCGGCGAAGACTGAAATGGCTGGGGCGATGGCGGACGGCACGCTGAAGGTGCGGGTGAAAGCCGTTCCGGAAGATGGGAAGGCGAATGCGGAGTTGTGCCACTTTCTAGCGCGGCATTATGGCGTGGCGAGGCACGATGTGGAGATTATTACGGGGGCGGCATCGCAGCGGAAACGGGTTCGCGTGCGTACGCCGGGGTGAGTTTGCGGGCGCGAGCGAAGTCGTCGGTGAGTTGACGCGTCACTTTGCCAGCGACGTCGGCGCTGGCGCCGCGGAACTTCGCCCCGAACGATTCCTGCGTCGTTGACCAGATCACGTCGCCATCCTTGTTGACCAGGCGGACGGCGACGGTGGCTTCGTGCTTGCGCTCGGCGATGCGAGTCGATTCCTGCTCGCCGACGCTGACGCCCACGCCGCCGCGCGTTATGCCGCCGGATCGCGTGTTGCCCTGGATGCCTTCGCTGGATTGAAAAATGTCGGTGAAGACAAGGTCCTCAGCGGAACCTTTCAGGATGCAGTCGGCCTTTTCGACGTTCTCGGTGACGATGAAGAGCCGCGTGCCTTGCAGCCCTCCAATCAACATGTCGCGAATCTGGACCGCAGTGTCGCCCCCGGCCAGTTTATCCACGTAAAGCCGCCGGATTTTCAGGAGTTCTTTGAGCTGCGGATGGTCGTCGACCGACGCGCCAGCGGAGAGGTTGACGATTTCCTTTTGCGCGAATACCGTGATCGCCAGCGAAAACCAGAGAATTGCTTTCATCCCTTACCTGCCTTGCGGGCTTCGTGGTCCTGGTAGGCGACCTTGCGCCCGGTGCGTGCTTCCAGGCCGACCAGCAAACTGCGGACATCGCCTTTTTCAACGCGGAAGATCAACGCCTGGGCGCGGCCTTCGCCGTCGTTATAGCCGACGGTCAGGAAGTGCTTGCGAGACTTGGCGAGCAGGAAGAGCGGCGAGACCAGGATCGCGCTGATATAGCGACGATCCACTTTTTGACCGTATTCGAGCGTGTGAATACGCTCGTAAGGGATCTCGACGGATTTCGCTTTTGTTTCAAAGCGAAGGGCAGCGGCGTCAGCGGTGATCAGCCGCCCGCCGGCCTTTTCGGCGAACACGGCGGATGTGCCGCCGATGTATTCCGCGCGCCCGCCAAGGGCGTCCGCCCAGAGAGTGGCGGCCGTCAGAAGAATGAAAATCTTCATGCATAGAGGTAGTGGACGCGGCGGGCGGACATTCTCAACTACTTTTTTTCAGAATAAGGAGAACAAAATGCCTTGGTACTCGTCCAGATTACTTGAGAAAGAAATATGCGGAATAAGAATTGGCGAGTGTTTGCGGCCTCCGCGGTTTTCGCGGTTTTGATTGGCGGTATCGGACCGCGGATTTCCGGGGCGTGCGCGGTGGAGGTGGCGGCGGAGCGGATTGCGGGATTCCATCCGGCGCGGTCGGTGGCAGTGGAGCAGGCGGTGGATCTGATTCGGCGCGGCGATTACGGCTTGGCGCTTTTGCGGTTGACCTCGGAACGGCAGGACACGTCGATGCCGGCGCAGGCGCGGATTTTCAGCGCGTATGCGTTGCTGGTGGCGGGGAACTCGTTGGGTGCGTTTCCGGCGCGGAGTTAGGGTCACCAACTAATTCGCAGAATGCCGGAGACTGCGTCGTAGTGCCGGTCGCGGCCGAGGATGGGAAGATCGTGCTGGCGGCCCAGCGCCGCGATCCAAATGTGATTATACGGGATGGGGGTTGTCCCTTCCGGCGAAGTTCAACGCGGATATCAGCAGACGCCTCCGCCGTCCGCATGTCTACGTCGAGGACGCGGTACTTCGAAATCATTCGGAGAATCCACTCCTCGCACTTTGCCCGGTACCGAGACTGTTTAATGCCGTACCAGTATTCGCCGACCGCGATAACCGGCAACATCACCTCCGTTCACCGATTTAGCATTGCGACTGCGCCGGGCTCCGCATCGGCGATGGCCGACAGCGCATTAGTATCGAGAATCACAGCCGATCCTCAGGTTCGATACGCCGAAAATCCTCCTCAATAATCTTGTTGATACGCGCCGTCTCATGCCGCAGTCCACGAAGTTGGCCAACGCATTCCATCCATGATTTTTCAGTGATTTCGCTCGCCCGTAATTTTTCAGCAAGCGCGTCCGTCATCAATTCCCGCAGCGGAATTCCCTTCAGCGCGGCCTTGGCCTGTCTGAATAGCGCGTCGGGATTCTCGAGGGGCGTCTTCATCCCTTTCAGACTCCCAAATTCATGGGAGCCACGCTTTTTTTCGGATTTCCGATAAATTCGTACCGTCGATTACGCTTTTCTGAGTGCGAGGTTAAGATGCCACCTGCCGCAAGAATCGGCGATTTACACACATGTCCCGTCGTTACGGGTACGGTACCGCATGTTGGGGGGCCGATTTGCAAAGGGGAGGCAACCGTGCAGATTGGATTTATGCCCGCGGCCCGGGTGGCCGACCAACTAATCTGCGTCGGACCGCCTGACATGATCTCGAAGGGATCCTCGTCGGTCCAGATCGGCTTCATGCCAGCGGCGCGAATGGGTGATCCTACCGTACACGGCGGCTCGATAACCACCGGCTACCCCACAGTGGATATCGGTCCGTAGCCGGAGATAAATCAGGCTCAATTGCCCGTTGGCGAGACCTTAATCTCGTTAATGACTTTGGTGACGCCCTTAACCCGGCCGGCGACTTTTTCGGCTTTTGCCTTCGCCCTATCCGTGCGGACGATGCCCTTCACCGTCACCACGCCGCCATTCACGATGACTTCCAGCGTGCCGCCCTTCACTTCGGGGTCGCCCGCCAGACGGCGCTTCACCGAGTCGTAAATCTCGTCGTCCTTTTTCTGGTCCGCGAACGCGGGTACCAGGAGCATGCAAAAGAGAACCGCTAACTTAAACATCGCGATCATTAACCATCCTTCGCCAGTCTAACTCATTCAGGAACTCCGGCTGATTTCGCCAGTCAGGTTTTACCTTTACGAACAGCTCCAGGAAGATCTTCTTATTGAAAAACCGCTCCATTTCCGCGCGGGCGGCGGTGCCGATTTTCTTGATCATCGCGCCCCCGGCGCCGACGATGATATTCTTCTGCCCATTCCGCTCGACGTAAATGGTGGCCGCGATGCGGATCACGGCCGGCTTGTCTTCCCATTCGTCGACCAGAACGGCGACGGAATGCGGGACTTCCTGGCGCGAGAGAATCAGAATCTTTTCCCGGACCATTTCGGCGGCCAGAAAGCGGGATGGCACGTCGGTTAAATGGTCCTCCGGATAGACGCGTTCGCCTACCGGAAGGTAGGTGATAATCGCCTTCCTAAGCACGTCCACGCCCTCGCCTTTTTTCGCCGACACGGGCACGAACGCGGCGAAATCGTGCAACGCCTGGTATTTCTCAATCAGCGCGAACAGCTTGGATTTGTCGTGGATCGAATCCACTTTATTCAAGACCAGAATCACCGGCGTCCCAGGCTTTTTGACAAGATCGACGGCTTGCGCAATGTCCTGGCCGGGGGTCTTGGTGGCGTCGACGACGAGGATGATGACGTCGATCGCATCCATGGCGGAGCGCACGGATTGCATCATGCGGCGGTTAATGACGGTATCGGACTTATGCAGGCCGGGAGTGTCCACGAAGACAATCTGCGCATTCTCGCCGGTCCAGACGCCGTTCAACGCGGTGCGCGTGGTCTGCGCCTTGGCGGTAACAATGGCGATTTTCTCGCCGACAATCGAGTTCAGCAGCGTGGATTTACCGGCGTTCGGTAAGCCGATAATGGTGGCGGAGCCGCTGTGATACTTGGGCTTTTTGGCCTTAGGCATCCTTTTTTTCTTCCATGGTTGGATGCTCCTTTTGAGGTTCGGCGTCGGGGGCGCGGAGGATTCGTACACGCTCCACGCGGCGGTCGTCCGCGGCGACAATTTCGATGCGGATGCCTTCGCGTTCGACGGATTCGCCCGCGCGGGGGACGCGGCCCAGCCATTCGGCGGCCAGTCCGCCGACGGTGGTGGAATCAAACTGTTCTTCGGGACGGAAGCCGACCAGTTCCTGCAGATGGTCGAGGTCAAAGCTGCCGGAAACCACCCACGCGCCTTCCCCGTCGGCGGTAACGTCGGCGACGGGTTCATGCTCGTCGCGGATTTCGCCGAAAATCTCTTCCACCAGATCTTCCATCGTCGCCAGACCCGCCGTACTCCCGTATTCATCCACTACCACGGCCATATGGGCGCCATCCCGCTGCATTTCCTTCAACAGCGCGGTGACCATTTTTTGCTCTGGAACCACGCGGATGGGGCGCATGATTTCCCAGGCCTTTCGGCCGCGTTCATTCGGGTTCCGCTCAAACATGTCGCGCACATGGATGAAGCCAACGACGTTATCGATGCTCTCGTCATAGACTGGAATGCGCGAGTATTGTTCGTTGATGACGAGTTCCCGCAACTCTTCCAGCGAGCGGCTTTTTTCAATGCCCACAATGCGCGGACGCGGCGTCATCACTTCGCCCACGGTCTTGTGGCCGAACTCGACGACGGACTGGATCAGCTTTCGGTCCTCCTCCTCAATCAGGCCTTCTTCCTTGCCCGCGGTTATCAGAGCTTCCACCGATTCCGAGTTGCTCCCATTGCCGTTTTCGTCATCGGCGGTTTCGCGCAGTTCGGTTAGCGATTGGAAGAACTTAAGGATGGCCACCAGCGGGGCCATGAACAGGATCATGGCATGAAAAACGGGGAGGCAGGCAAAGAGCCATTTGCCGTTAGTCTTGCGGTAAAGGAGTTGCGGAAGGATCTGCGCGAAAAACGTGCAAAGCGCCCAGGCGAGAACGGCGGCCTCCGCTATGGCGGTCCAAAACTGCTGACGGCCAGTGCCCAGCAATGCGAGGGCGAAGATGCCCATCATCGCGATCAGCGCGTGTTTGATGAGCGAAAACGTCAGCGCGCCGCGTTCGATTTTCAGGCCGAGGCGCGATTCTATATTGGCCTTGAAGTATTCCAGGGCGGGATGTTCGCGCGAACGCAGGCGAAGCGATTCGACGTACAAAACCTGCGCCACCGTGCTGAGCGTGAGGAGCGCGGAGAATATGGCGAGCGTTAAGAAGAATGCGATGTTCATCGGCGCGTTCGTTCAATAAGGCCGGCGGGCAGACCGAGTTTTTGACGCCATCGGGACTCCAGGCGGCGCATGGCGCCGCGGTCGGTCTCATGATCGTGACCGAGCAGGTGCAGCGCGCCGTGGAGCATCAGGATTTCGATTTCGGTTTCGATGGGGTGGGCGAATTCGGCGGCCTGCGCTTTGGCGCGGGGCGCGGAAATGGCCAGTTCCCCGATAGATTCCTCTCCTTCGATAGCGGGGAAGGAAAGAACGTCGGTGGGGTAGTCCTTGGCCAGGAACGTGGCGTTGAGGCGGCGGAGTTCGGCGTCCGAAGTGAGCAGGCACGTAAACGGCCGGCCGGCGGTCAGCAGTGTGGTTAGCGTGTGTTGGAAAAGGCGAAGGCGTTTACGGTCAAGGCCGCGCGGCGCGGTGCGAAAGAGGATAGTACTGCCATCGGGGGACATTTTTTTGAGATCAGGCGTTGGGGACGGATTGGCTGTTGGCCGGGTCAGCCTCGGCCATGACTTCATTCAGGCGGAGGCTTAGTTGACGGGCATTAACGGCGTTCTCGCCGCTCTTTTCGTAAGCCCGGATAATTCGCTGAACCAGGCTGTGGCGAACAACGTCGCCGTCGTCGAAATGGACGAAGCTGATGCCGTCAATGCGTTTAAGGATCTCGACGGCTTCGATGAGTCCGGAACGGCGGCCGCTGGGGAGATCGATCTGCGTGGCGTCGCCGGTGACAACCGTTTTGGAACTGAAGCCTTGACGCGTCAGCACCATCTTCATCTGTTCGGGCGTGGAATTCTGGGCTTCATCGAGGATGATGAAGCTGTCGTTAAGCGTGCGCCCGCGCATGAAGGCGAGCGGGGCGACTTCAATGATATTTTTCTCGATGAACTTTTCCACCTTTTCGGCTTCGAGCATATCGAAAAGCGCGTCGTAAAGGGGGCGGAGGTAGGGATCGATTTTCTCCTGAAGCGTGCCGGGCAGGAAGCCCAGTTTTTCACCGGCCTCAACGGCGGGGCGGGTGAGGATGATGCGCGAAACGCGCTTCGAGAGCAGCGCGGAGACGGCCATCGCGACCGCAAGATAGGTTTTGCCGGTTCCGGCGGGACCGACGCCGAAGACGAGATCGTTGCGTTCGATCGCTTCCAGGTAGCGGCGCTGATTGATCGTTTTCGGGGTGAGAACTTTCTTGCCAAAGCTGCGTTGGCGTCCGCTGGCGACCAATGCGCGGAGCGTGACTGCTTCATCCCCAATAACGATGCGGAGATAACTGGACATATCGCCGCTGGAGAATTTGTGGCCCTCGTGAACAAGTTCGGCGTAGTCGTTGACGATGCGGCAAGCGCGCTCGACGCGTGCCTCCTCACCTTCGATTTCCATCGCGCCATTGGCCATTCGGGTACGCACAAAGAGCGCTGTTTCCAGCAGGCGAATGTTCTCGTCGCGGGTTCCATAAAGGGCCTCAACGCCCTGAGGAATAGTCACGCTTAGTCGCATGCGTTGGCGCGGAAAAGGCGGAACGAGGGCAAGAACATCTAGCCTCATTATAGCAATACGGGGAGCCGGCGCTTCCGCCGCGCAACTTTTGTTAGGGCCGGAATTCGAAGCCTTACCACCATGCGAGGACGGGAATGATCGCCATTGCCCGGCAGGATGTATTTCCGCAGCCACGTTCACTGGATTAGCGGTAAGGTGCGCTGCCGGTCGTGCTACGCCCGGTGTTCTTGCGCTTCCTCCAACAGCAGGTCGAACATGTTCGGTGCGAGCCGCTGCTGGGCGACTGCTATAAAGTCAGGATCAATCTCAAATCCGAGGTATTGACGTCCTGATACTTTAGCCGCGACTAATGTGGATCCGCTTCCGCAAAATGGATCTAGGACTAGTTGCCCTTCTTGCGTGGTTAGCTCTATGAGCGCACGGAGCAGTTTGACGGGCTTTTGAGCTATGTGTAACCCGCCTTCACCGCGAACAAATCCTGACCTTAGTATGTTCTCCGGTGATCGTTCGTGGGCAACGAAAGCCTTTTCGTTAAAGGCGCCGACCCCGTGTGCGAGAACATTGTCGGCGATCGTCGTCCCAATCGGATACGGCTTGACGAACCACAGTATTGGCTCGAAGGTCGGCCTCAGATTGCCGACGCGCCACCCATCCCACTTCTCCGAATTAAGATGGTCCCCGCGACGCTCAAAGACGATACTCAGCCGTTGTGCGCGGTGCGGTGCGGTTTCCCTCAGCCATGCGAGGGAGTCCCTAAAAGTGAAACCGGCATTTTCGAAAGCGACGATGCAACGATGGGAAAGTCTGCGACCGGCAAAGACGAGCGCTGAGGCCCCGGGCTTCAACACACGAAGCCATTCTCCGGCGAACGACTCGCACCATTGTTGGTATTCCAGGGGAATCTGCCTGTCCGCTTCCGACCAACCGTTCAAGGGCTTTCCGCGGCGCTTAAAAATGGCCCCCGCCTTTGTTTGGGCAGGGCTGCTTCCCAAGAGCGCGGAGTTGGTGTTGTTATGCAGGACGTCCCAGTCGTCGACGCCGATTCCATATGGGATATCGCTAAGTATTAGATGCGCCGTTGCCTCTTCGATGTTTTTGACCGCCTCAATTCCATCGGCCAGGTACACCGCATTCGAAGCAACACAGCGCGTTGAGTTACTATCTCGCAAGGAGATCTCCGTGTTGCAGGCGATTTATCGATGCGATGCGGGAAGCGAGGCCGCGAGAACGAATCAATTCCTCAATCGCGGCCTGTTTCGAAAGACCGAGAAGCCTATCGCGTTCCACCCTAAGATACTGTAAAGACTCCTCTTTGACGGCACTTAGAGCCTCGATGGAACTGCATTTCTCGACCGTCCAAAGATCGGCGTGTTTGGCCAACGCATTTACAAGTTCCCGGTTAATTCCGGTCCAATATTCATTTGCGCTTTTACTCGGATTCAACAGAGACACCGATTTGAAGATGCCATGGAGACCCTCCTGGGCTCGTCTTGAATGCCCGCGTATTGCCAACCCCAGTAGCGCCGCCAAATGTGAATAACTGAGAATACAGATGTTGCTAGCTGTGGACTGTAAGTAGATCTGGCTGGAAGAACTAGGCAGTTGATAAATCGGACAAACTACGACCGCAAAGTCAAGCCCATGCCGCCATCGATCCATCGCCTGGACTTTGAAGTCTTTTTGGTTTTTAGCTGTACGGCTAAGCCTGAACGCCTTTGCGTCGGCAACGAGTGAAAAATTGCGTCCTTTTGCCTGGACGTCCGCCACGTCCGCTCGACCTTCAATAACAACGCTGACCATTCCAATGGCAGTGAAGAACTCACTCAAGACGGCGTCAGTATATTTTGAGTAGAGCTTTTCCTCTGAGGAATCGTGACCGTAGCACTCTGGCATGGCTCCACAGATTCTGAGGTGGTCTACGATTGCGTCGTTCCCGTCGCGCTTGATCTCAACTCGCAGTTCTTCATGCATCCTCTTGGCGTCGGCGCCAAACGATCCACTCAAAGTCGCCAATTCAGTGATCCAAAACGCACGGCGCGCAATGCCTTCGGCTCTCATAGTCTCATGCCTGACAACTGCGTCCCGAATGCCTGAAGGGCACGGGGATCCATATTCCTTTCCCCCAAGGATACTGTATGGGGAGCGGTTTACCCGCAAGCTAGCCTGGATTGCGTTGCGGGATTCGTTTCAAGCCAGCAGTGTAGCCGGCCCGTGAATCCCCTGGTGCCGAATCAAACGCGTCTTCAATTCCCGGCGGGCCCTCAGCAGCCGGGATTTAGCCGCCGCCTCCGTGATGTTCAACTTCAGAGCAACTTCGGTCAACGACAGGCGCATCGATTCGCGAAGAAGCAAGGGCTCGCGAAGCAGCGGCGGAATGCAGTTCACTTCCCGGTGCAGAATCGCTTCCACTTCCCCTCGGCCCACCGCCTGTTCGGGGGTTTCGGCCGGGTCGGCCAGTTCCAGGCGGACGTTCCCGTCCTCCGATCCCGGGTCGTCCAAATAGGCGAAACGGGCCCGGCGAGCCTTACGAAGACGCATCAGACATTGGTTGACGACGATGCGGCTCAGCCATGTCGAAAAGCGGCTGTTGCCTTCAAATCGGCTCAAATGGAGGTACACCTTGGTGAAAGCGTTTTGAACCTCATCTTCAGCATCCTCAAAATCCCGGAGGATGGAACGGGCGAGTTTCAGGCTGGATTGGTAGTGCCGGTTAACCAATTCCGTGAAGGCGTCGGTGTCGCCTCGGCGGGCGGACTCGATCAGATCGGCGTCGGCGTCGACAATTCCCAGGTGCGGGAAGTTGGCGATTGCGGTAGCGGTGGTTGCCATATGAGAACCACGCTAACAGGGAAAAAGCAAGAATAATAGGTGATACTAAAAGCGACTTCAGCTACAAGAAAATCATTGCAAACGCTTTAAGCTGCACTAAACTGGATTCATGAACGAGTACGAATCGGGTCCGGATACCATCTCGCGGGTGCTTTCCGCCTATGATCTCGGCGCCAAGCTACGACAGTTGCGGATGCGGAAGAAGATCGCGTTAACGGAGTTGGGGAAACATACGGGATTGTCGGCAAGCATGTTGTCGCAACTGGAGAACGGGAAACTGATCCCGACGCTACCGACGCTGGCGCGCGTGGCGATGGTGTTCGACGTCGGACTGGATTATTTCTTTGGAACACGGCGGCGGGCGGGTCTGTTTGAGATCGTTCGACAGGATGAGCGAATGCGTTTCCCGAACAGCGCAGACGCGGAACAACCCAGTTTTTATTTTGAAATGTTGGCTTACAAGGCCAAAAACAAGCCGATTGAAGCTTATCTGGCGGAATTTCCGCGCCGCGAACCGGCTGACGCGGTGTCGCATGCCCATGCCGGGGCGGAACTGGTGCACCTTCTGGAGGGCCAGTTGGAAGTGGTTTATCAGGACGATACCGTGGTTCTGGAGGCTGGCGACTCGGCCTATTTCGATTCCTCGGAGGTACACAGTTACCGGGGGATCTCTGAAAAACCGGCGCGGGCGTTCGTGATTTCGGCGCCGGTGGCGGGTTAGGCGCCGAATTGGGTGAGGTGATGGTCGAGGTGGCGATAGGCCATGACGCCCCAGTCATTGGGAGAGAGTTTTCCGAATGCGGGATGCTGTTGGAAGGTTTGGGTTTCGCCTCGCGAGACGAATTTGTCGATCGCCGCGCGGAGAGCGGCGCGGCGGTCGCTGAAGTCGCCCTCGTCGGTGACGATGTATTCGGGGGCGGTAGGGGCGCCTTTCGGCCATGGTAGCATGTAGATGATCAGCGGCCGCAGCGGCCAAAAGCGAAAGGGCGTGTTCTTGGGTTTAACGGGGAATTCGCCCATGGTGGAAAGGACGGGCAGAGTGCAGTGACGTAGCATTTGCGAGACCGACATTTTGCCCCAAAGGGGGCGTTGATCGGGCCGGAGTGAGTCGAAGCGGGCCAGCAGCGATTGGCGGTCGGTTGGGTTCCAGATGGACTTGGCCATTTGGCCGGTATTGTAGCGGGATATGCTATTGCTGTGAAGCGTTTTTTCGGTTTGATACTGTTGCTTCCGGGGTTGGCGGCGGCCGAGAAGTGGACGGCCTACCGCAGCGCGCCTTTTACCGTGTTTACGAATGGCGGGGAGAAAGAGGCGCAGGAAGCGTTGGTCACCCTGGTGCAATTGCGGCATACGCTGTCGGATAAGTTTGGGAAGGAACTGACGCCGGTGTGGCCGCTGGCTGTGGTGCAGCGGAGGAATAATGCGGAAGTCGGCGAGGTTCGGTTGGCGGGGGAATCGTATTTGCTGACGCTGCCAGTGGGGCCGGTGCCGCCGGGAGTGATGGAGTCCTTGGCGTTGTTGTTGATCAAGGAAAATACGGCGACGATGGATGTATCAATGGAACGGGGAGTGGCGCGGGCGTTCAGCACTTTGGAGGTGCATGGTCCGCAAGTGACGTTGGGAGCGGCGCCGTCCGTCAAGGACTTGGAATGGGCGAGGATGCATCTATTGTTGACCGATCCACGGTTTAGCGGGTCCGCCCGTGTGCTGCTTTCGAATTTCGCGAAAGGCGTGGACGGGGATGCGGCCTGGCGGAATACGGTGGGAATGCTCCAACGTGATTTTGACAAAGAAGCGGGAGCCTATTTGGCGAAGGGTGCTTTCGGGACCATAGCATTGACCGGAAAACCGGTGGATCCGCGGCGGTTCCGGGGGGAGGAGTTGGAGCCGGAAGAGGTCAAGTTCTTGTTGGCTGATTTGGCCGCTACTTCCAGCCCGAGAGGCGCGCGAGCGCTAACGGCGTTGGACACGAAGGAATCGCTGGAGAATGCATGGCGGATGAATCCACGGTGGAGCTTGCCGCATGAGATGCTGGCGCGGCATGAGGAGAAGCTCTCCGATAAAGCGCAGCGGTACCGGAAGGCGGCGGAGGTAGCGCCGCGTGAGGTTCGATTGTGGCGCATGGCGGCAGAGGCTTTTGAGACGGCGGAGTTGCCGGCGGAAGCGGCGAAGATGTGGTTTGGCGCGGAGCGGGCGTCGGGTTCCACGGGAGAACGGGCGGCTTTAAGGGAGATAAGGTTGGCGGCGGACCGGAAGCGCGTGGAGGCGGAGGAGGAAGAACGGCGGAAGGTGCAGGAGGCGGAGGCGCGGGAGTTGCAGAAGTTGAAGGATGAGGCGCGGACTCGGATCCGTGAGGCGGAGGCGAAAGCGAATGCGGGCGCGGCGCCAACCACGGGGAAAGTGGTGGATTGGTGGGACGGTCCGAAGCCGGATGCAACTTTGCGCGGCAAGCTATTGCGCGTCGATTGTTTGGCGGGGAATCAGTTGCGGCTGGCGATTGGAACGGACTTGAAGACGGCCACTCTGTTGAAGGTCAAGGATGCTGGAAAGATCGTTATTACAGGGAATGGGACGGTAGATTTGGGTTGCGGCTTGCAGAAGACGCCGCGGACGATGACTGTCGAGTATCTGAAAGCGACGGGGGAGATTTCGACGATTAATTTTGTGGGAGAACGATGAGGATTCCGGGGCGCTGGATCGCGGTCGGGATATTTGTCTTGTCGTCGTCGTTGAATTATTTGGACCGGCAGTTGTTTTCGGCATTGGCTCCGGTGATCCGCGGGGAATTTGCCTGGAGCAATGAGGACTATGGGCGAGTGGTCTCGTACTTCTCGCTGGTCTATGCCATCGCGGCCCCTCTGATGGGATTGGTGATTGACCGCATCGGGTTGAACACGGGAGTTTCGTTGGCGGTTGGCGTGTGGTCCCTGGCAACCCTTTGGACCGGATGGGCGCGAGACTTGACCGGGTTGATTGCTTCGCGGTTCTTGTTGGGTGCGGCGCAAGGGGGCGGGGTACCGGCGGCGGGGAAAGCGATGTCGACCTACTTGGAGCCAAGGGAGCGGGCGCTGGGCCAGGGGATGAGCCACGTCGGATTGTCGATTGGGATGATTGCGGCGCCATTGCTGGCGGGGTTAGTGGAACCGCGATTCGGGTGGCGATCGGCGTTCCTGGTGGGTGGAGCGTTGGGTTTTTTCTGGATACCGTTGTGGTTATTTGTGGCCCGCTCGGCGCCTCCGCAAAAATTGGATCCGGCACGGCGGAAGTTTGCGGTTGGCGAGATGTTGCGGTCGCGAGGGTATTGGGGACTGATTCTGGCGACGATACTGGTGATGTCGGTCTATAGCCTCTGGTCGAATTGGACGACGATCTATTTAGTGAATGCCTGGGGCATGGAGGCGGGGGTGGTGAACCGGACTCTGGCTTGGATTCCGCCGCTCATTGGAGCGTTTGGGGGCATTTTCGGCGGCGTGGCGTCACTGAAAATGTCTGGTAATGTGGCTGATTCGCGGCGGCGGGCGGCGCTATTTGCAGCGGTGGCGGTGGCGGCGGCGACGGCGTTGGTACCATTCGCCGGCAGCCCCTTGCTGGCGGCGTTGTGCATTGGGATCAGCTATTCCTGCACGGCGATGATGAGCGTGAATTTGTATGCGTTGCCGCTCGATCTGTTTGGCGTCGAGCGGGCGGCGTTTGGCGCGGCGTCGTTGACGGGCGCGTATGGATTGATGCAAACAGTGATATCCCCGGCGATCGGATTTGTGGTGGACCGGCATGGATTCGCGCCGGTCTGTTTGGGCGTGGCGATGCTGCCGTTGCTGGGCGTGGGGTTGTTGTATTTGACCCGGGAGCGGTGATGAAGAACTGGCTCTGGCGGATGTTGGGGAAGGAGGCGGAGGCGATTGTCTTGCACTTTGCTTCCGGGCCGGAGGGGCGCGTGCGGGCGATGTACGAAGAGATTCGTAAGTTGGAGCTGGAGCGGCAACATTTGGTGGTTTGCCGGGGTACCGCGATTGCCGGGCTGCCTTGTCTAGTGGTCTCCGGGTATTGGGATCTGCGGCGCCAATTGGGGAGAAGGCGAGTGGGGCTGGCGCCGTTCCTGATAGGCGGGCACCCTTTGGCGCGGCTCGCGTTTTTGACGGCGCCGGGGCGGCTGTTGGCATTCAATGCTCGCGGCGAGCGCCATCATCTGCGAGCTTCGACGGGTATCGCTTCCTGGCTGTTTTGGCGCGGCGTGCCGTTGGACCGGATCTGGTATCGCCCGGCGTGGTGGCCAATCGCGCGGGGACGTTCGCGGGAATCGTTGGCATCGGTAACGCTGGCGGGGCGTCCGTTGGGCTCGCGGCCGCGAGTGGCGATCGTTTCGCCCTACTATCCGTGGCCACTAAGCCATGGAGGCGTGGTGCGGATCTACTCGCTGTTGCGTGAGGGTTCACGGGAGTTCGACCTCTTTCTATACTGCTTCGCGGAACCGGGAGCCGCTGCGAATCCGGGGCCGGTAATGGAGTTTGTGTACCGGGCTGTTCTGTTTGAAATGCCGGAATACCGCGAGCCGCGTTGGGCGTCGATTGATCCGCCGGAGGTGCGGGAGTTTCGCTCCGCCGCAGTGCGTGAACGGCTGCGGGCGGACGGCGTGACTTTTGGTTTTTCGCTGGTGCAGGCCGAGTATACGCAGTTGGCGCCATACACCTCCGATGTGCTGGTGGCGCATGACGTCACCTTCGATTTGTACGCGCAGTTGGCGGAGAAGAAATTCGGGTTTGGGGCGTGGTGGGATTGGTGGCGGTGGTGGCGGTTTGAGATGGCGGCGGCGCGGCGCGTGCGGCGCGTGGTGGTGATGGCGGAGAAGGACGCGGCGCTGCTAGGCGTTGACTCGGCGCGAATATTGGCGAACGGCGTGGATTTGACGCGATTCGTTCCCTGCCCGGAGCCAGTGGGATTGCGGCTGCTGTTTGTTGGCTCATTCCGGCACTTTCCGAATGTCACGGCGTTCCGGTTTTTCTTTGAAGAGGTCTGGCCAATGGTTCGACGGTCCGTGCCGGAGGTTTCCTTGGAAGTGGTCGCCGGGCCGGATTATTTAAGGTACTGGGCCGAGATGCCCGGTTCTGGGGACGGCGTTACAGTGCATGGGTTTGTTGGCGATGTGGTGCCGATGTATCGGGCGGCTAGCTTGGTTTTGTCGCCGACGCTGGTGAGCGCGGGGACCAATCTGAAGGTGCTGGAAGCGATGGCGATGGAACGGGCGGTGGTCTCGACCACCAGCGGATGCGCGGGGTTGGGATTGCGGCATGGGGAGACGGTTTGGATCGCCGATGGCGCGGTGGCATTTGCCGAAGGCGTGATTATGCTGTTGCGCGATCCGGGCTTGCGGCGGCGAATTGCGTGGACGGCGAGAGAGTTGGCGGAGGCCAATTTCGATTGGACCGCCATTGGGCGCGCGCAGGCGGCGATGTGGAAGGCGTTGTGATTCGCGCCGGCGGCATTGAGGACCTGCCGCGGGTCTCCGAAATTCAAGACTCTTGCCCGGAGGCCGCGCAATGGCCGGTTGAAGACTACCTCTCACATTCGTTCTTTGTGGCGGAAATTGCCGGGACAGTGACGGGATTTGCGGTATGGCGGGGCGTCGGGGAAGGCGAATGGGAGCTATTGAACATCGCGGTGGACCCGGAGTTTAGACGGGGCGGGGTGGGGCGGCGGTTGATGGAAGCACTGCCCGCAGGGCGCATATTTATTGAGGTTCGCGAGTCGAATGGGGCCGCCCGGGCGCTTTACGAAAGCTCCGGTTTTGCGGCTAGCGGGAGGCGCCGAAGGTACTATTATTCACCGGACGAAGATGGGATTGTCATGGAGCTGCAAAAGTGATAGGTTCGGGGTGTCCGGTAAGGATACTTGAACGAGGCTACCCCGCCACCCATTCCAGGCCTAGGCGTTGGCAGCCTCCCAAAGGAGATAAAACCGATGGAGATTAGTACGCAAGAAGAATTGAAGGCGCACCTGATGGCGTCTAGCGACGAATTTCGCGAACTGGCGGCGCGTCATGGCGACTATGACCGCCGGTTGGAACAACTCGCGAGGATGACCCAACTCAGCCAGGATGAACAGATGGAAGAAGTGCGGCTGAAGAAGCTGAAGCTCCGGTTGAAAGATCAGATGAACGATATCCTGCACCGGCAGGCAGGCGCTTTGGTTGGCTAACGCGCAGGTGCGCTGGTTCTAAACTTATTTGAGACGCCCGGCTGGCCTTGTTTGGCTGGCCGGGTATTTCGCTTGGTCAAGTGCTAGCATTCCCAAGATGCTCGCGAAACGTATTGCCGTGCCCGCCGGACTGTTTCTGCTGGTGCTCGTATTCTTCTGGAAGCTGACCTTGACGAGCGAGTATGTCTGGTTTGACCAGCCGGACATGGTTTACATTGAGATTCCGCGCCTCCAGTTCCAGGCGCGCGAGTTTCATCAGGGGCACTTCCCGCTTTGGGATCCCTCGATCTGGGCAGGGCAATCCCTAATCGGGCAGACGCAACCCGGTCCCTTGTTCCCTTTCACGCTGCTGTTTCTGCTGTTGCCGCTGGATGGCGACGGCTATTTGCAGACCGCGTTTTTGAACTGGTATTGGGTGCTGTTGCACGCGTTCGCGGCGTGGGCTTGTTATGCGCTTTGCCGGGATTGGGGGCGGAGCTATGGCGCCTCGATGTTGGCGGCAATTGGATTCGGATGTGGCGGATTTCTGGGGACTGTGGCGTGGCTGGATGTGGCGGCCGGGGCGATCTTCACTCCGCTGATCTTGCTGTTCCTTTCGCGCGCGGCTGAGGGCCGGCGGCCGCGGGGCAGTGCCGCCTTGTCGGGGTTGTTTCTTGGGCTGGCCTGGCTCAGCGGGCATCATGAAATTCCGCTGTTGGTGACGTTGTTGATTACTCTGCTGTGGGCCGGTGTTGTTCGGTTCAAACGGAGCGCGTGGCCGTTGGCGGCGTTGTCGATCTTGATTGGCGCGCTGATCGCCGCCTTGCAGGTGCTGCCGACGCTCGAGTTCGGGCGGTTGTCGAAGCGCTGGGTTGGGGTGTCTGACCCGGTTGGCTGGAACGATACGATTCCTTACACAATCGCCACGGTCTATTCGATGCCAGCGCGCGGCGTGCTGCAAACGTTCCTGCCAAGCGCGGACCGCTATGCCGATTGCGCCCCATTCCTGGGTTTGGCGATAGTAGCGATGGCGCTGCTGGCGCTGGCGTCTGCAAGAAGCGAACCGCGCATCCGGTGGATCGCGTTGGTGACAGTGGGCGCATTGCTCTTCGCTCTTGGAGCGGCGACGCCGCTGCACGGCACGCTATTCTCGCTACTGCCGGGCCTGGGAAAGGCGCGTATTCCGGTGCGCGCAATTCATATTTTCAACCTTGGGCTGTGCCTGCTGGCGGCGTATGGATTGGATGCGTTTCTGACAGGGGAACGAACGGCGGCGGGCCGGATGGTAGCGCGGGGATTGGCGCTGTTGGGGATTGCCGTGACGGGCTGGGCGATCGGCGGTTCGGGCCTTGACGACCGGCTGATACTGTCAGGACTGCTCGCCTTCGTGCTAGCGGCGTCACTTCTGGTGAGAACGAAAGCACCGATTCTGGCGGCGATATGGATCGCGGTGGCGGTGATCGAGATGCACGGGGTGACCACCGCTACCTACTCATCGAAGTATCGTGAAGACCAGAACAAATTCAGCAAACTGCTGGGGGAGGACAAGGACGTCGCCGATTTTTTACGTGGCTTGGAACGGCAGGCGCCGGTGCGGCTGGACGTGAAGGACGCGGATGTTCCGATGAATTTCGGGGACTACCATGGCGTGGACGTCCTGGGCGGATACATGGCCGGGTTGCCGGAAAATCTGGTGCGGGCGGAAGTGCACACGGAGCGGTCGAAGACGGTGCTCGCGGTGACGCATTACCTGGCAAAGGCCCCTGACCGGGAGGGGCAGATTAAGCTATATGAGGGGAAGAGCGGCGTGAAAGTATTTCGGAATCCGGAGACGCGGTCGCGGGCGTGGAGCGTGCATGAGGCCATTGGAGCGGGCAGCCTTGCCGAGATGCGGGACCGGCTGCAAGTAAAGCCGCTGGATGTCCACCGCCAGACGGTGTTATTGGGCGAGACTCCCGCGTTGGAGAGTTGTGAGGGTGACGCCGTTCGCATCCTGAGCCGGAGTCCAAACCGCGTGCGGATTAGCGCGGATATGCGCTGTACGGGCATGGTGATTCTGGGGGATTCGTTTTATCCCGGATGGGAGGCGACCGTGGATGGCAAGCCGGCGCGGATTTGGGAGGCGTATGGGTTCGTGCGTGGCGTGGTGGCGCCGGCGGGTACGCACCAAATTGAGATGCGGTTCCGGCCCGGCAGTGTATTTGCCGGCGCCGTGTGTTTTGTAATGGGTCTGCTGCTAACGGTGATTTGTTTGTTAGTGTAAAAGGGTTTTATGACGAACCCTTTTTCCTTCACGCGCCCGATTGAGGGCGGATATGCTGAGATTCTGACACCCGCCGCGATCCAGTTTCTGGTCGATCTTTCGACCCGCTTCGATAACCGCCGCGAGGCGCTGCTCACGGCGCGGGCGAAGCGATGGGAGGAACTGCGGCAAGGGGCGTTGCCGGGATTCTTGCCGGAGACGCAGACCATCCGCGAGCGCGCGTGGACAGTAGCGCCGATACCGCCAGCGTTGCAGGACCGCCGTGTCGAAATCACCGGCCCCGTGGAAAGGAAAATGGTCATCAATGCTTTGAATTCCGGCGCTTCGGTATTCATGGCGGATTTTGAAGACGCCAATTCGCCGACCTGGGACAACATCCTGCAAGGCCAGATCAACGTGCGGGACGCGGTAAACGGGACTATCGCATTTCGAAGCCCGGAAGGCAAGGAATACAAGCTGAACGCGACGACGGCCGTACTGCTGATCAGGCCTCGCGGGTGGCATTTGGTTGAGAAGCACATGTTGATCGATGGCAAGCCGATATCCGGCTCGCTGTTCGATTTCGGTCTCTACTTTTTCCACAATGCGGCGGTGTCCTTGCAGCGCGGGCGCGGGCCGTACTTCTATCTGCCGAAAATGGAGAGCTACTTGGAAGCCCGGCTTTGGAACGACGTGTTTGTCTTTGCGCAGAACTATTGCGGCGTGCCGCAAGGCTCAATCAGGGCGACCGTTTTGGTGGAGACGATTCTGGCGTCGTTTGAAATGGACGAGATTCTGTATGAGTTGCGGGATCACTCGGCGGGGCTGAACTGCGGGCGGTGGGACTACATTTTCAGCTACATCAAAAAGCTGGGGCATCGCAGCGACAAGATCCTGCCGGATCGCGCGCAAGTGACGATGACGAAGGCGTTCTTGAAGGCGTATGTGGATCTGCTGATAAAAACGTGCCACAAGCGCGGAATTCACGCCATGGGCGGAATGGCGGCGCAGATTCCGATCAAGAACGATCCGGTGGCTAATGAGCAGGCATTGGAGCGGGTTCGCCAGGATAAATTGCGCGAAGTGAAGGCGGGGCACGATGGCACTTGGGTGGCGCATCCGGGTTTGATTCCCATTGCGAAATCGGTCTTTGACGAGTTCATGCCGGGGCCGAATCAGATATCCGTTTCGCGGGACGACGTGCATGTTACCGAAGCGGATTTATTGGAGCCAGTGGCCGGCGACGTCACCGCGGCGGGCTTGCAGATGAATGTCGATGTGGGCATTCAATATCTGGAAGCGTGGCTGAATGGGAACGGATGCGTGCCGATCTACAACCTGATGGAAGACGCGGCGACGGCGGAGATCTCGCGGTCGCAGGTGTGGCAGTGGGTGAAGCACGGCGTGCGAATGACGGATGGGCGGACGGTGACGGCGGAGTTGGTACGAGCGGCGATTGATGCGGAGCTAACGGCAAAGCCGGGGACGCCGAACAAGCAGCGGGCGGCGGAGATTTTTGCGGACATGATGACGCGGGACGATTTTCAGGAGTTCCTGACGACGGCGGCTTATCGGCATATTGAGTGACCCGAAAAGACTTTCAGAAGCTGGCAGGCATTCGGCTGAAGGAAGCGGAGACGCTGCTTGCGAATGGGCACTTTGAAGGGTGCTATTACTTGTCCGGTTACGTGGTGGAGTTTGCGCTGAAGGCTGGTATCGCGAGGATGACGAAGCGGTACGATTTTCCGGACAAGGTCCTGGTTAGGGGGTGTTTACTCACGATTTGACTGAATTGCTTAAGGTAGCCGGTCTGAGTCACCCGCTTGATGAAGAAATGGTCCGCAATCCCGAGTTCCGATTGTATTGGTATGCTGTAAATGACTGGCGAGAAGATAGCCAGTACGAAACGCCCGATGAATATCGGGCCAGGCAAATCTTCCGGGCCGTCGCCGATAACAAAAATGGAGTCCTCCGATGTCTAAAACATTACTGGTAGGGCCGGACGTTGACGAGGGCCGCAAGTTTTTGGATCTGCTCAAGAGGGAGAAAGTTCCTGTTTCGGCGGCATTATGGCAGTCGAATGAATCTGGTGACCGGTGGGATCTGGCAATCGTAACTCCGGTCGCGAAAGAGCTAGGACCGGTTGAAACATACCGGCGCTTGCGGGACATCTTGGAGCAGAGTCTGGACCGGCCGGAAGTGGACTTGCTGAATGTATCGGTTTTTTCACCAGACCAGAACTTTGCTAAGGGGTTACGCCGCCATCTGCGACGGGTGAAGGAATTCCACGTTACCAGCCAGCCGCTCGGCGACTATTTCATCCCCAATGGCTGGGTCTATTTCGTCAATTAGCAGGCAGCGCGAGACTCTACAGTCCGAAGACGTAAAGAACCCGATCGGCGGCGAGCGCGACATGCTGACGCCCATCAATAGCGAATGAAATCGGATTAGCCGCGACCGCGCCACCGGAGTGAAAGTTCCAAAGCGGCTTGCCAGTCCGGGCATCAAGCGCAAAAATGTTTCCCTCATTCGAGCCGGAAAACACCAAACCGCCGCCGGTGGAAAGCACACCGGCCCACGGCGCGGAAAGCAGCTTGTATTCCCAGGCAAGCTTTCCAGTGGCAGGTTCCAGCGCGCGAATGGCGCCCCATTGCTCGTCCTGCGGGATACGGCGTTCACCGCCGCCGGCGAAGAAAGTGCCGGGCTTGAATTCGGCTTCCCGCTTGAAATACGTCGCGGCCGCTTCGCGCGTGGCAACGTACACAAATCCGGTCTTCGGGCTGTAAGAAGGGCTGTACCAAATAGTCGCGCCGTTGAGCGCGGGCCAGACCAGCACGCCTTCTTCGCTGGGGTCCATGCCGGGAATCAGGATTGGCCGGCCTTTGTCATCAAGGCCCTTCGCCCAAGTCTGTTTGGCGTACGATTGCCCGGCGAGAAATTCCCCGGTCACACGGTCGAGCGCATAGTAGAACGCATTGCGATTAGGGTTAACGATCAGCTTGCGGACCTGGCCGCGGACCGGCGCGTCAATCAACATTGGGACGTGCGCCGCGTCCCAATCGTGGGTGTCGTGCGGAGTGAATTGGAAGTGCCACTTAAGCTTGCCCGTATCGGCGTCAAGGGCCACGAAGGAGCAAGTATAGAGATTGTCCCCTTTACGTTTATCGCCATTCCAATCGGGCCCGGGATTGCCGATGCCCCAATAGACAAGATTCAGTTCCGGGTCGAAAGCGCCGGTGACCCAACTGGAGCCAGAACCAGTTTTCCAACTGTCGCCGGCCCATGTTTCGTTGCCCGGTTCGCCAGGCGCGGGAATGGTGAAGAACCGCCAGAGTTTACGCCCGTCGTTGGAGCCGTAGGCGTCGATAAAGCCACGAATCCCGGCTTCCCCGCCGCTGACGCCCACCAGGATCTTCCCCTTGATCGCTAGGGGAGCTAGCGTCATGCTGTAACCGGGTTTATAGTCTTCAACCTTCACCTCCCAGCGTTGTTGGCCAGTCTTCAGATCGAGCGCGACGAGGTAGCAATCGAGCGTCGCGATGAATAGCTGGTCGTCGAGTATCGCCGGCCCGCGATTCACTTGGCCGAAGCCGATGGATTGATAGTCCTTGGGGATCGGCCGATCCCAGGTCCAGAGTTCCCGCCCCGTCTTGGCGTCGAGCGCGGCGGCGCGGTTCGGCGACGTGATGTACATAACGCCATCGACGACGATCGGCGAAGTCTGATTACGCCCACCCGGAAACTGGTAGGCCCACTTCACTTTCAAAGCTCCAACATTGGCTGGCGTCAATTCGGTGAGCGGCGAATGGCGGTGGCCCTGCAGGTTGCCGGAGTAAGTGAGCCAGTTGGCCGGTTCCTTGGCCGCATCGCGAATGCGCTCGTACGGGACTTGGGCGAAAGCGGCTATGGTGAATGCGATTAGCGCGAGTTTCATTCGGTCCCCCGGAGGCTGGCGAGATAGGCGACGAGATTATCGAGGTCGGCGGCCGGCAGTTTGTCGAAAGCCGGCATGGTGCTTTGGCCGGTCACGCGGGTGAGCTTTTTCAGCGCCGCTTTGTTGAAGCTCTGGTAGCGGCCATTCGGCTGGGCGAGTTGGATTGTGAACAGATCCTCGTTGGCTTTCACGCCTTTAGTGGCGCGGCCCGCGGCGTCAATGACTTCGATCAGCAGGAAGCCATCGGGGAGGAATTTTGACGGCGTGACCAGAGACTCGCGAAGATGCTGGGCGCTCCGTCGAGTACCGATGGCGCTGAGTTCCGGGCCGTTTCCCATTCCCTTCCCGCTAACGATGTGGCAATTGCTGCAGCCGGTCTGAGCGAAGAGTTCCTGCCCTTTCAACGCATCGCCGGGAATCTCCTCAACGACGACTTTACCCAGTGTGCGAACGTATCCCGCGACGCTCGCGACTTCGCGAATAGAGAGTTGCCAGGCGCCGGGCATTTCAGGCGGCAGCCCATCGGCAATGGCTTTGCGGAGCGCTTCGTCATCCGGCGCCTTCTTCAGCTTGGCTTTACGCAAGTTGGGGCCCCGGCCGCCGGAGCCATCGGGGCCATGGCACAGGGCGCATTGAGAATCGAAGACGCGCTTGCCGATGTTGAGATCGGCTACGGCATCATGCGCGCCCTGGGCGAAGATGGGGACAGCAGCGAGGCAGAGCAGAATGAACTTCATCGATTTAGCTCCCATTTGGCGATGGCTTCCAGATGGACCTCGTCGGGGCCATCGGCGAGGCGAAGGGTGCGGGCGCCGGCCCACATGGCGGCCAGTTCGAAATCGCCGGAAACGCCCGCGCCGCCGTGGGCCTGAATGGCGCGGTCGATAATATGCAGCGCGACGTTCGGCGCGATTACTTTGATCATGGCGATCTCCGCGCGGGCGGCTTTATTGCCCACGGTGTCCATCATATAGGCGGCCTTCAGGACCAACAAACGGGCCTGTTCGAGCTCAAGGCGGGACTGGGCGATATTGGCGCGAATCGTTCCCTGCTCCGCAATGGTCTTGCCGAAAGCGGTGCGGGATTTAACGCGGCGGCACATCATTTCGAGAGCCCGTTCGCCGGCGCCGATCAGGCGCATACAGTGGTGAATCCGGCCGGGGCCCAGGCGGCCTTGCGCGATTTCGAAGCCCCGGCCTTCACCCAACAAAAGATTCGAAACGGGGACGCGAACATTGTCGAAAGTGACTTCGCCGTGGCCGTGCGGCGCGTGGTCATAGCCGAAGACGGTGAGGAGCCGTTTGATGGACACGCCGGGTGAATCCATGGGCGCCAGAATCATGGACTGCTGTTTGTGTTTATGCGCCGCCGGATCGGTTTTGCCCATGAAAATGGCTATCTTGCAGCGCGGATCCCCGGCCCCGGAGGTCCACCATTTGCGGCCGTTGATAACGTACTCGCCGCCGTCGCGAATGATAGACGATTCAATATTCGTCGCGTCGGAGGAAGCCACGGCTGGCTCCGTCATGGCGAAGCAACTGCGGATTTCGCCGTTGAGCAGCGGCTTCAGCCAACGCTCTTTATGCTCCGCCGTGCCGTACCGCTCGATCACTTCCATGTTGCCCGTATCGGGCGCGGAACAGTTGAAAACTTCGGGCGCGAAATGGACGCGGCCCATGATCTCGCACAGCGGGGCGTATTCGAGATTGGTGAGCCCGGCGCCGTTGGCGCTATGGGGCAGAAACAAGTTCCAAAGCCCCGCGGCGCGGGCCTTCGGCTTCAGGTCTTCGATGAGCGGGACGGGCTGCCAGCGGTTCTGTTCAACCTGCTCGTGGAAGCGCTTCTCATTGGGATACACATGCTCGTCCATGAATGCTTGCAGGCGCTGCTGAAGGTCTTGAACCTTGGGCGTGAAGTCGAAATTCATGTTTAATTACCACTAAAATGTGGAGCCCGTTTTTCGACAAAATGAGCGACACCCTCTTTGAAGTCTTCCGAGCGCAGACTGGCGAGCATGGCCTCTTCGGAGGAAATCGTCGCTTCCTCCAGCGACTGGAACATGGCGTTATAAACCTGCTGCTTGATGACGGTCATGGACCGGGGGGAGACGTTGTTGGCGAGTTCGAGGGCGTAGGCGCGGACATCGGACTGGAAAGTTTCGGCGGCGGCGACACGGTTAACGAGGCCCATTTTAAACGCCTCGCCGGCCTCAATGATGCGGGCCGATAAGAGAAGATCAAGGGCATTGGCGTGGCCGATCAACTTGGGCAGCATCCATGCCATGCCGTACTCGGCGATCAGTCCGCGTCGGGCGAACGCCGTGCCGAACTTAGCTTCAGAAGAAGCAAAGCGCAGATCGCAATAAAGAGTCAGGATCAGGCCGAGGCCGACGGCATGGCCGTTGACAGCGGCGATGACAGGTTTGGAAAGTGACGGGAAATACGAATACTTGCGCTGGAAATCGGGCCGGATCTTTTCGTTGGCGCCCGCGGGAGCATGGTGACCGAGAGCGCCGCTTGGCGCTTCCCCGGCCGCCGCGATTCCTTGCAGCAGCGACATGTCGGCGCCCGCGCAAAACCCGCGGCCCGCGCCGGTCAGGATTATCACGCGAACATCCGGATCGGCCTCCGCTAGGGCAATAGCAGCGCGAACTTCCCCATCCATTTGCGCGGTCCAGGCGTTGAGCTTCTCCGGACGGTTGAGCGTTATGGTGGCGATGCGTTCGGAAACATCGAAGAGGATCTGCTGGTAACTCATCGGTGCGTTCTCCATTCGGGGCGGGTTAGATGGGGGACTTCGTTCATGCTGAAAAGCTGGAGATGATCGCCGCGCGCGTGCAGGACGGTGATGGAAGCATTATGCAGCACCCCGGCAATTCGCAAGGCACGGGTGTCGTGGATGTCGAGCGCGCGCCCGGCCCAAATCGCAGTAGGCGTCGCTGAGGTGAAGACCGCGATATTAACGTCTGCCTCTGGGAACGCAGCCGTGACGACGCGTTGCTGGAAGACGGTCCAGGATTCACCGTTATAGGGGTATTTGGCGAGCAGCCAGGCTTCAAAAACTTTCTTATCGCACGGTGTCCAACGCCTATGTATTTCGTTGGTTTCGCTGGCCCGAGCCTGTTCGCGCATGGCTGCGTATTCTATCTTAAATTCCGGGTCCGCGTCGCACAATTGCGGGGCCATGGCGCCATAAATGTGATCTAGATCCATCTCGCGCCAAGCCTCGTGAGTTTGGATCTCCGGGAAGTTTAGACCGGCCTCGTTGTAGGCGGCTACGACTTCGGCGGCCGTTTGATTTTGCCGCTCCAGCCCGCCGGAGAATGCGGCGTGGAACGCAAGCTTTTGGCCCGCGAAGTGGTCGCCGAGAAGGCGGGACTGCCGGCGGCCAAGCTCGGATAGGGTGTCGTAATGGTGGCGGGTGCCCGCTTGACCGTGGCGGATAAGGTAGATGCGGCTCATGTGAGGGAGGCGGCGAGAGTGACCAGGCCTGCGGCGCGTTCGCCGAAATCCTTGAAGCGCTGGTCGCTGGTTTGGCCGAGGTGAAATCTCAGATAAATCTGTTGCACAATGACGGCGAGTTTGAAGACGCCGAGCACCTCATAGTAGGCGATGTTGGTCACGTCACGCCCGGTTTGGCCGGCGTATCGTTCGATGAGCTTTTCGCGGGAGTGCCAGCCGGGTTCCAGGGTGAGAGCGGGGACGCCGGCGGTGCGTACGTCAGGGCGGTTGACCCAGCACCAGTAGGAAAGAGTGGTGCCGAGGTCGGCTAGGGGGTCGCCAATGGCGGTCATCTCCCAGTCGAGGACGGCGGCGATTTTGCCGGGAACGAGCATGACGTTGTCGAGCTTGTAGTCGTTGTGGACAATGGCGGCTTCACCGCTCACGGGGAGGTTCTTTTCAAGCCAGCCTATGACGTTTTCCATTTGGGGCACGTCGGTGGTTTGCGCGCGCCGCCAGCGTTCGGCCCAGCCCTTTACTTGCCGTTCGATGAAGCCTTCGGGCTTGCCCAATTTTTCCAAACCGCCAGTTAGGGGTATGGAATGGAGGCGGGCGAGGCAGTCAATAAAGAGTTCGCTAATTTCGGCCGGAGTGGATTGAAGTTCGTTCGGAATGGCGTCACGGAGGATCAATCCGCGGCGGCGTTCCATCAGAAAAAAAGTGGCGCCGATTACGGCCGGGTCTTCACAAAGCTGGAAGACTTGGGGCGCTTCGGGGAAGTGCGGATGGATGGCCGCGAGGAGACGGAATTCGCGGGCCATGTCGTGCGCCTTGGGGGCGATAGTTCCCATGGGGGCACGGCGGAGAACCCATTCCTTTGCTTTGCTTTTTATCAGATAGGTGAGGTTTGAGTGCCCGCCGGGAAACTGTTCGACGCTGATGGACGCGCCAAGATAGGCGCCGAGACTGACAACATCGATCTGTTCGCCGCCGCGGACGGCGGCTGTGTCCGATTCCACTTATACAGTCTATCCGCGAAGGGTGAGGATGTAATAACGGGCGCGAGTTTTGCCGCTGTTGCGCCAGCCGTGTTCCATGTTGGATTCGACGTAAGCGACGGAACCGGCGCCGAGCGTGGAGACGGTTTCGCCGATGGTGACTTCAAGCGTGCCCTCGTTGATGATGACCATTTCTTCGTGAACGTGCTTGTGGGGCGGGTGCGGCGCGAGGCCGGCGCCAAGTTCGGTTTCGTGCATTTCCACGCGAAAACCGGTATGGGTTTTGCCGTCGAGAACGGGGCGCGATTTGTTCTGGCCGTTGCCGCTCGGGCGGACGGGCAGATCGTCGTACTTGTAGGTTTTGGAGGGAAGGGCGGGGCTCTGCGCGCGAGATTGCAGGCTGGCGAAGAGGAGGGCGACGTGGCGGCGGTTCATGGCTTTTGAGTGAAGAACTTCGGAGCGATAACTTCCTGCGTGTAGCGGTCATGTTTGCGAAGGGCGTCCATGGCCTCCGGCATACGCATCCGTTTGACTATAGCGCGGAGTTGCTCCTCGCCAAGTTTGGCCCAGGCGGCCCGGTCGGCCGCCGTGGCGGGCAAGTCTCTGTCGCCGCCATGGGACATGACGTCGGGAACCCAAGAACCCAGCGTGAGGCTCCCGGAGAACCCAAGGCGGCCGAGCGCGGCAAGCCCGTCGTTCGCTGGAATCGGACCGGCGGGTTCGGATTCCTTGGGGCCGTAGTCACCGCGCAGCGGAAGGTCTTCGATGTGACCGGCAATCAAGTGCGCGCCGTAAAGGGTGCGCGATCTCTGGTCCGCCGTGAGCTGAAGCCGAGGCAAGTACGTGTCCATGTTGATATAGAGGATCGGAACGCGGGTCTCCTCAAAGAACTCGCGGACCAGCGTGCCAACGGTGAGCGGCGCGGGGCCGTGGCTGGCGGAGATGTAGACCTGCCGGCGAAATCCTTGACGAACCAGCGAGTGAGCGAGGCTTTTGAGGAAAACCGTTCCGGCCTGCGGAGTATTGGAGATAGACGAGGGCGCAAGCGTGGTAGTGCCGGGATAGGACCAGACCAGGCCGGGCATGTAGAGCCCGCCGGTCTCTTCAGCCATGAGCTTGGCGTATGCCAAGGGCCAAGTGTAGTCGCGGTTGCTGGGCTGAATGCCATTCGTTTCCACCGCGCCAACAGGGATGAAAATGATATCGGTCTGCTTCAACGCTTCGCCTACTTGGACCTGGCTGAGGCGGGTGAGGTCGCGCGTGTGAAGCTTGCGGATCTGAGCCTGGGCGGGCAGGAGGAGTGTGAGCAAAACGATTAGGGTGTGCGGCATAGGTGCTCTATATGATATGAAATTGTCTATGCGTTGGCTCTGGCTAATTCCCGGCGTGGTTTCTTTGTGTGCGCAACGCGCTCCGTTGTTCAAGGACGAAGTGCTGCCGGTGCTGGAGAAGAGCTGCACGAAGTGCCATGGCGCGGAACAGAAAATGGGCGGACTGGACCTCAGCACGTTCGCGGGCGTGATGAAGGGCGGGGCCAGCGGACCGGCCATATCGCCGGGCAAGCCGGGACGGAGTTTGCTGTGGGTGATGGTGGAATCGAACAAGATGCCGATGGGCGGTGCGCTATCGGCGGCACAGAAGCAGCTATTGAAGACGTACATTGAGCAGGGGCGCTTTCCGGCGGCGGAATCGGATTCCGAAATAGCTGCGAAAGAGGCGGCGCGGATTACGCCGGAGGCGCGGCAGTGGTGGTCATTCGTTAAACCCGTGAAGCCCGCGGTACCTGCGGCTAAGGGGTTGGCGCGGACGCCGATCGATGCGTTTGTGCTGGCGAAATTGGAAGAAAAGGGCTGGAAAATGCAGCCGGAGGCGGACCGCGTTTCGCTGGTTCGACGGGCATATTTTGGGTTGACTGGACTGCCGCCGGCGCCGGCCGAAGCGAAAGCGTTCTTGGAGGACAACTCGCCGGACGCCTACGAAAAATTGATTGACCGGCTATTGGCGTCGGAGCGGCACGGCGAGCATTGGGGTCGGCATTGGCTGGACATTGCGGGGTATTCGGATACGCGCGGAGACGCCGGGGATTCTGAGCGCGAAGTGTCGTGGAAGTATCGGGACTATGTGATCCAGGCGTTCAACAAGAACAAGCCCATCAACCGGTTTCTGCTGGAGCAGATCGCGGGGGATCAGCTTGTCAACTACAAGCACAACGCGGTGCCAACACCCGGCCAGATTGAACCGTTGACGGCAACGGGATTCCTGCGCACCACCGCCGACATCACGGACAATCAAACGATCTATGAAGTAGACAAGTATTTCGACGCGCTGCAGAAGGCGATGGAGACCAGCCTGTCGTCGGTGCTGGGCCTTTCTGTTGGTTGTGCGCGTTGCCATGACCACAAGTTCGATCCGCTTTTGCAGCGCGACTATTTCAAGCTGACGGCGGCTTACCAAGCCGTTTGGGATCCGGAGAACTGGCTGGCGGGTAGCTTGAATTTTGGGCCGTGGCCGAGCCGAATGGTACTCCACGTGGATTCCGCCCAGCGCGACGCGTGGATTAAAGATGTGACCAGCAGCGGGGCAAAACTCCTGCGTCGCCGCGATGATCTGTTGGAAGCGACCTATCAACGATTCCGCGCCGAACTTCGCGCGGGACGGGAAATGCCGCCCGAGCGGCGCGTGCAGATCCGCCAGGCAATTGAGGACGATCCGGATTTGGAAGTGGACCGGAACGCGCCCCGCGATTTCATAACCGATCCGGAGTTAGAAAAGCTCTTTCCGGAGTTCGCGAAGTGGAAGGAAGAGATCGCGACGCTGCGAGCGAACCGGCGTAAGAAGCAGTCGGTGATCGACCCGAACTACATTGAGGCGGCCTGGGATGTGTCGAAGACGCCGTCACCGACGTATATTTTGCAGCGCGGGAATTACCTGGCTCCAGGCGCGGAAGTGAAGCCTGGGCTGCCGGCGGTGCTGGACGATCCCGCGAAACCGTACGAGTTCCCGGATCCCCATTCGCGACCGGAATGGAATCACACGGGAAGGCGGCTGACACTGGCGAATTGGCTCGTATCGCGGGAGAATCCGCTGGTGGCGCGCGTGTTCGTCAACCGCGTTTGGCAGTTCCACTTTGGTGAAGGGCTAGTCCGTTCCGTAGATGATTTCGGCAAGCAGGGCGATAAGCCGACGCACCCGGAATTGCTGGATTATCTGGCCGTGACGTTTCAGGAAAAAGGCTGGGATTTGAAATGGCTGACGAAGCAGATAATGCTGTCGCAAGTTTACCGGCAGGGTTCCGCGGAAGTGGTGGAATACCTGACGGCGGATCCATCGGCGAAACTGCTGTGGCGGAAGCCTCCAATGCGGTTGGAAGCGGAGACGATCCGCGATTCGATGCTCCACGTGAGCGGGCTGCTGCAGACCAAAATGTATGGGCGGCATGAGCCGATCAAACGCGGCGCCGACGGCCAGTGGCTGGAGGATGAAGCGAAGGGCAATCCGAACCGGCGGAGCCTTTATTTGCAGCAGTCGCGGACACGCCCGGTAGCGTTTTTGCATGCCTTCGACGCGCCGACGATGACGGCGGATAATCAGACACAGCGGTTCCGCTCGGCCCTGCCGTCACAGTCTTTGGCGCTGATGAACAATCCGCTGTTGCTGCGGACGACGAAAGCCTTTGCGGACCAAGTGTTGGAGCAGAGTCGCGGCGATATGGAGCAGGCTTTAAAGACGGCCGTTGGCGCCGCCTATACGCGTCCAGCGACGGAGCGGGAACTGGCCATTGGCAGGCGCGCGCTTGCGTCCGGGCCGGACGGCCTGCGGCTGTTCCTGCAAGCCCTTTTCGGGGCCAACGATTTTCTGTACAGTTACTGAGGAGAAACTACGCGATGAAACGATTTCTATCTCGCCGGCAGGCTTTGCAGGAAGCGGCGCTCGGCTTTGGCGGGTTGGCGCTGAACTCGATGATGGCGTTTGGCGCGGATCGCAGATCATACGATTTGCTGGCGCGAAAACCGCATTTTGCGTCGAAAGCGAAGAACGTCATCTTCATCTACGTTGGCGGCGGACCGAGCACCATCGACATGTTCGACCCGAAGCCGGTGCTGCGGAAGTACGATGGCCAGCCCGCGCCGTTTGAAATCAAGGGCCGCGCATTGAATGGTTCACAACAGGTGATGGCCAGCCCGTGGGAGTTCACCAAGTGTGGGCAGAGCGGGCGCGAGATTTCGAATCTGCTGCCTCATTTTCAGAAAGTGGTGGATAAGGTTTCGTTCGTCCGGTCCATGCAGACCGATCGGATTGACCATTCCACGGCGCAGTTCACGTTTGTCACGGGGCGCGGATTCACGGGGTTTCCCAGCCTCGGTTCGTGGGTGAACTACGCGTTGGGATCGGAGAACCAGAACCTGCCGGGATACATCGCGCTGGGCGAAGGCGCTAGCATCGGCACGCGCGCCCATTCATCCGCCTGGCTGCCGCCGGTGTTCAGCGGGACCGCGATGCGGGCTGATGCACAGTCGCCGATCTATGACATCAAGCGGCCCGAAAGCGTGACCCCGGAACAACAGGCGCGGCTATTGGACATGGTGAAGGATTTGAACCGCGAGCAGCAGGCGCACCATCCCTTGGACCAGGATCTGGAGGCCCGAATTACCAACTATGAATTGGCGGCGCGAATGCAGATGGAAGCGATGCGGGTGGCGGATTTGTCGGTCGAGAGCGAGGCGACGCTCAAGTCTTATGGCTGCGGCAACAAGGCCTCCGGACAGTTCGGCAAACACTGCCTGATGGCGCGGCGGCTGGTGCAGAGCGGCGTGCGCTTTGTGCAGATTTACGGCGGCGGCGGTTGGGACACGCACAGCAATATTGGCGGCCAACTGCCCGGCCTGTGCCATTACATCGATCAGGGCATGTCGGCACTGCTGACGGATCTGGATCAGCGCGGCATGTTGGACGACACATTGGTGGTGTGGTCCGGCGAGTTTGGCCGGCTGCCAACGATAGAGGCGAGGAACGCGGCGCCGGGCCGCGACCATAACCCCTACGGCTTCAACATGTGGATGGCCGGGGCGGGCGTGAAGCGGGGCTTCGATTTCGGCCAGACAGATGAGCTGGGCTATGCGGCGGTCCCCGAGTTCCGCGTGGGGCATGCCGATATTCACGCCACGATTCAGCATCTGCTGGGCGTGGATTATCAGAGGAACACCTTCTTCTATGAAGGGCGCGATGAGTCGCTGGTGGGCGTGACGCCGGCGCGCGTACTGCGCGAGGTATTGGCGTAATGATGAATCGCAGGCACTTGTTAGCTGGAGCTTTGATGACACCGGCGTTCAGTGGTGAGCTGACCCGGCGTGCCGGGTCGAAGATCAAGATTGGCCTGAACGCGTACTCGTTCAATAAGCCGCTGATGGCGGGGAAGATGACGGTTCACGACGTCGTGGACTACTGCGCGAAGCAGCAAATCGACGGCGTCGATATGACCGGCTATTACTTTCCGGGCTATCCGAATGTTCCGAAGGACGAGTTGATCTACAGCTTGAAGCGCCACGCGTTCCTGAACGGCGTGACCATAACGGGGACCGGCGTGCGGAACGATTTTGCCTTGACCGAGGCAATTAGTCGACATGTAAATATTCGACTAGTCAAGGATTGGATCGACGTCGCCGCCAAACTCGGCAGCGATATGGTGCGCGTATTTGCCGGCAGGGAAATCCCCAAAGGATACACGTTCGACCAGGTATTGGAGTGGATGATTCCGGCGTTTCAAGAATGCGCGGAGTACGGGAAGAAGCATGGCGTCATTGTCGGTCTGCAGCATCATGACGATTTTCTGAAGACCGCCGATGAGACAATTCGCGTGGTGAAGCTCGTTGATTCCGATTGGTTCAGCGTGATCCTGGACGTGGGCAGTTTGCGGCAGGGCGACCCGTACGCGGAGATCGAAAAGCTGTTGCCCTACGCGAGCAACTGGCAGATCAAAGAGCACGTCTGGTACGGGACGAAGAAGGTGGAGATCGATCTGCCGCGCGTGCGGGCGATCATTGATAGGGTCGGTTATCGCGGCTTCACGCCGATAGAGGCGCTGGGCGAAGGCGACCCCGCCGAAGTGGTCACGGCGTTTCTGATGAAGGTGCGCAAGGCGTTTTCTTAGCGCTGCTTGAAAGGGATGGGGACTTCCGTGAAGCTGCCAGGCACGGCGGCGTTCAGTGCATCCAGGACGAGTTGTACATGCGGACGAAGGGCTGGCCATTGCCCCTGGCCGAGCACGACGATGGCGATTTTGCGCCGCGTGAAGTTTTGCTGGTAACGCCTGTTTTTGTCAGATGTCACGAGTACTTCAAAACCGGCCGTTTCGGCTGCCGTCAGAAGATCGCCGTTTTCCAACCGTTCCCAGCCTTGCTCGAATGCTTCGCTAATCTCATGCTCAGGCAGATGACGGCGCAAAGGTGCGGGCGCACTGTGGTCCAGAATGACACGCATCTTTAAGCGGGCGTCAGGGACCGATCGGAGACGGGCGCGTCAAGGCTGCGGGCGGCGAATTCCAGTACCGCAACGATCTGTTCCATGATGTCCTCAATGCTGGCGGCCAACTCGATGTTCTCGAATACGAGAGAGACGGGCATTCTCGTATCTTTGAAGACCCAGGCGCGGTTCACCTTGCCGGGGATGCTTTCGACGGCGGGGCATTGGGACCAGTCCAGGGCTGCCATAATCAATATCCTTCCTTTTCAGTTGCTACGCCAGCAGTTCGCGAATGAGTTCGCCGCCGACTTGGCTGATCTGCTTTTCGCGGCCGGCGTGCAGATAGCGAAGCTTGGAATCATCGAGGCCAAGCAGGTGGAGCAGCGTCACGTGGAAGTCGCGGATAGGGTGAACGGCCTCGACGGCTTTCAGGCCTGTTTCATCCGTCGCGCCGGCGATGTGGCCGGACTTCACGCCGCCGCCGGCTAGCCAGCAAGGCATGGCGGTCGCGTTGTGATCGCGGCCCCAGGCTTCGCCGCCGCCGCGAATGCCGTTGTCCGGACTGCGACCGAATTCGCCGCTCCAAACGACCAGCGTCTCATCAAGCAACCCGGTTCGTTTAAGGTCTTTAAGCAGCGCGGAGATCGGCTTATCGATCGCCCGAATGCGAGCGCCGTGGGCGTTCTCAATGTAATCGTGCGAGTCCCAGCCCATCACGATCACCTGCACAAAACGCACACCGGCCTCGACCAGACGGCGGGCGAGCAGACAGCGTCGGCCGATCGGGTCGTCGCCGTACATGGCCAATGTTTCGGGCTTCTCGGCGGATAGGTCGAGAACCTTCGGCATCTCGGCCTGCATGCGGAAAGCGAGTTCGTAGCTCTCGACACGGGCGGCGAGGCCGGCATGATCGGGATGGCGCTGCTGGTGCTTCTTGTTGATGGCGCTGAGGAGATCGAGCGTGGCGCGCTGGCGCTCGGGAGTGACGCCGGGCGGCGGCGCCATGTCGAGCACAGGGGCGCCGGCGGGGCGGAGTGGCGTGCCCTGATGGATGGCGGGCAGGAAGCCGTTGGACCAGTTGGCGGCGCCGCCTTGCGGGAAGGCGGTGTCGGGCAGAACGACGAACGATGGAAGATTTTTGTTGACAGTTCCGAGGCCGTAGGACGTCCACGCGCCGAGCGCGGGGTCGCCTCCAAACTGGTTGCCGGTGTTGAGGTGATAGAGCGCGGTGGGATGGTTGACGCTTTCGGCGCGCAGTCCGCGGTAAAAGCAGACGTCGTCGACGACGCCGGCGAAGTTCTCGAAAAGGCTGTTGATCTCGATGCCCATCTTCCCGGCCCGGCGGAACTGAAACGGCGACTTCACGTAGTAACGCTCGCCCGTGTTCATGTTGGCTTCGAACTTGTTGCGCTCCTTTTGGAACTTGGTCATATGGAGCGAGTCGAGGCGGGGCTTGGGGTCGAAGGTGTCGATGTGGCTGGGACCGCCTTCCATCAGCAGGAAGATGCAGTTCTTCGCTTTCGGCTTGTGATGCGGGCCTTGCGCGGCCATCATTGCCGACAGCGCGACCGAGCCGAGGCCCATGCCGCCACCAAGGATAAATTCGCGCCGGTAGCTAATAGACATAAGCGAACTCGTTTGCATTTAGCAGCGCAAGAACGACGTCCGCAAGGGCACGGACAGCGGGCGTCGTTTGGCTGGGGTGGAGGTTATGTTCGAACGCGGCGGGGTCTTCCTGATGTACGAAGCGGTGCTGTTGGCCGGTGAGTTCACTGGTGATCGTGTGGACGACTGGTCTTGCTTCCGGCCGCGGCGGGGCGGGGGTCGCCTTGTGAAGACGGGTGAGTCTATCGAGGGTAGCAAGCGCGGCCTTTTCTTCAGCCGCGTCGGGCAGGCGGCCGAGGACACGTTGGAAGGCGGCGCGAATGGGCTGCTTGTCGAGTTTGGCGGCGAGCGCGAGGGCCATGTCATGCACGAACTGGCCGTTGAAGAGAGTGAAGGCTTGCGTAGGGACAGTGGCCGTGTCACGGCGTTCGCAGGACATGTCGAGGCTGGGTGCGTTAAAGACCTCAAGCATCGGGTCGATCAAACTGCGCTGTTGGAAGCTGTAGATACTCCGCCGATTGCGGTCGCGCTTGGCCGGTGAGGCGCGGTAAGCAGGGGCGAGCGAACCCATGCGGTGCTGCGCCTGGCGGGCAACGTCGTCATTGATTTGCGGGAAGACGCCGGGACCGCCGGCATCAAGGCTGAGTTCGCCGGTAACGGCGAGAATGCTATCGCGCAGGACCTCGGCTTCGACGCGGCGCGGCGTGAAATCGGCGCGCCGGTAAGCCGCGGAAAGAAGGATCGTCTTGTGCATTGCCTTCACGCTCCAGCCGCTTTCAATGAAGCCCGCGGCGAGCCAATCGAGCAGTTCGGGATTGCTGGGTTTCTTGCCCATTTTGCCGAAATTGTTCGTATCCGCGGCAAGGGCTTCACCGAAGTGGTACTGCCAGATGCGGTTGACCATGACGCGCGCGGTGAGCGGGTTTCGCTCATTGGCGATCCAGTTGGCAAGGACGGAACGGCGGCCGGCGATAGCCTCCGGAACGGCGGGCGCGGGGTAGTTGCCATAGCGGGCCAACAGCGTCAACACACCGGGCTGGACCTTCTCCGCGGGCGCTTGGATATTGCCGCCGGGAAGGATGAAAACATCGGGCGGTTTGTAATCGTCGGACTTCGCGTAGCGAAGGTTCGGACCGCCATCGGTAGCGCCGTCAATGGGACCGCTGGAGACCGCGAAGGCCTTTGGCTCGAAGCGGTCGAGCGCATCCTTGTAAAGCGCGGTGTGCTTCTGGTATAGCTTGAATTCCTCAAAGAGTTCGGGATCTTTGCGCTGTTTGGCCTTTCCGCCCAGTTCGTCCATGTGTGACTTGGCTTGGGCGGCGACGCTCTGCATATGGGTCTTGGCCGTCGCGATTCCCGCCACGTTCTCCGCGGGCAGGAAGGCGAGTGCGGGCCGGACGAATTCGGTGCTGGCAAAGACGGCCTGCATGCGGTAGTAATCCTTCGTCGGCAGCGGATCGAACTTGTGATCGTGGCAGCGGGCGCAGCCGAGGGTAAGGCCCAGGAAGGTGGCCGCTGTCGAGTGCGTCACGTCGTCCAGGAACATCTGGCGCGTGACGGCCTCAACGGACATGGCGGTATGCTCCCACGGACCCATGCGGAGAAAGCCGGTGGCGATCCGGGCCTCGGGGCTATTGGGGTAGAGTTCATCGCCGGCAATTTGCTCGCGAATGAACTGGTCATACGGCTTGTCCAGATTAAACGTGCGGATGACGTAGTCGCGGTAGCGCCAGGCGTTGGGGCGCTCGAAATCGTTGGAGTAGCCGCTGGAGTCGGCGTAGCGGACGACGTCCAGCCAGTGGCGGCCCCAGCGTTCGCCGTAGCGAGGGGAAGCAAGGAGTCTATCGATGAGCTTGGGCCAGGCGTCGCTCGCCTTGTCCTTCACAAAGGCGTCGATTTCTGCGGGCGCGGGCGGAAGGCCCGTGAGGTCAATGGTAACGCGGCGGATGAGAGTGCGGCGATCCGCGGCAGGGCCGGGCTTAATGAATGCGTCGATGGATTTCGACTTGTCGCGCGGCGGCAACGGGCGGAAAGCCCAGAGGTCTTCGGGCTTGTAGTTGCTCCAGGTATCGGCCTTTGCTTCCTTCCATGGAGCACCGGCGTCGATCCAATCGCGGATGGCGGCGACGACCGCGGCGGGCAAGCGTTTGGAGTCGTCGCCGGGCGGCATTTGGACGCCGTCTTTGGCCTCAATCATTCGCAGCAGCAGGCTATCGGCGGCGTTGCCGGGAACGATCGCCGCGCCGCGAGTCCCGCCCTGGAGCGTGGACTCGCGCGTGCGGAGATCGAGCTTGCTGAGGGCCATGGTCTCGCCGTGGCAGCCGAGGCACTCCTTAGCCAGTACCTGCTGAATGTCCTGGGCACGTGCGATGGCGGCGGCGAGGAATGGGACAAGCCAGAGTCTTGCCATGTCTCTATGATTGTAGGCCAGCAGGGACCAGCTCAGGCAAGGTCGTAGCGATCAAGGTTCATCACCTTGTTCCACGCCGCCACGAAGTCCTTCACAAACGCCTCCTGCGAGTCGTCGCATGCATAGACTTCCGCGACGGCCCGGATCTGAGAGTCGGAACCGAAGACAAGGTCAACCCGGGTGCCGGTCCATTTGATTTCGCCGGTCGCGCGATCCCGCCCCTCAAACACGCCTTCGGTTGTAGAGGAGGCCTGCCACTTCGTATTCATGTTGAGCAGGTTTACGAAGAAATCATTCGTCAGCGTCTCGGGCCGGTCGGTGAACACGCCGTATTTGGACTGCCCGGCGTTTATATTCAGTGCGCGCAAGCCGCCGATGAGAACCGTCATCTCCGGAGCGGTCAGCGTCAGCAACTGCGCCCGGTCGAGCAGCAGCTCCTCAGCCGGCAGGGGCTGTCCGCGGCGGAGATAGTTACGGAACCCGTCGGCAACCGGTTCAAGCGGCGCAAAGGAGTGCACATCGGTCTGCTCCTGCGAAGCGTCCGTTCGCCCCGGCGTGAAAGGTACGTTCACGTCGTGTCCGGCTTTCTTCGCCGCCGCCTCGACGGCCGCGCAACCGCCCAGAACAATCAGGTCGGCGAGCGAAACCTTCTTTTTTGATGCGGACTGGCCGCCGGACTGCGAATCGTTGAACTCCTTTTGGATCCCTTCGAGCGTCTGCAGCACCGTTCCCAGTTGAGCCGGCTGGTTGACTTCCCAATCCTTCTGCGGAGCGAGGCGAACGCGCGCCCCGTTAGCCCCGCCGCGCTTGTCGGAGCCGCGGAACGTCGACGCCGACGCCCAAGCCGTCGCGGCCAGTTGAGAGATGGACAGTTCCGACGCTAGAATCCTAGCCTTCAGAGCGGCAATATCCTCCTCCCCGATCAACGCATGATCCACCGCGGAGACAGGATCCTGCCATAGCAGCGATTCCTTCGGCACCAACGGACCAAGGTACCGCGAGATCGGCCCCATGTCGCGATGCGTGAGCTTGAACCAAGCCTTGGCGAATGCGTCCGCGAACTCCTGCGGGTTCTCGTGGAAGCGCTTCGAGATTTTTTCGTAGGCCGGATCCATTCTCAGGGAGAGGTCCGTCGTGAGCATCATCGGCGCGTGCCGCTTCGACGCATCGTGCGCATCCGGCACGGCGCCTGCGCCTGCGCCGTTTCCGGGCGTCCATTGATGCGCGCCGGCAGGGCTCTTCGTCAGTTCCCACTCATGGCCGAACAGCGTGTCGAAGTAGCCGTTGTCCCACTTTACCGGGCTAGGGGTCCATGCGCCTTCCAGACCGCTGGTAATCGTGTCGGCGCCTTTGCCGCTGCCGAAGGTGTTTACCCAGCCTAAACCTTGCTCCTCAATGGGGGCGCCCTCCGGTTCGGCGCCGACATGTTTACCCGCATCGGCGGCGCCGTGGGTTTTGCCGAACGTGTGCCCGCCGGCAATGAGCGCAACGGTCTCCTCGTCATTCATCGCCATGCGAGCGAACGTTTCGCGGATATCGCGGGCTGCGGCGATCGGGTCGGGCTTTCCATTGGGCCCTTGCGGATTCACATAGATCAATCCCATTTGAACGGCGGCGAGAGGGTTGTCGAGCTGACGATCGCCGCTGTAGCGCTCGTCCCCGAGCCACGTTCCCTCAGGACCCCAGAAGACGTCCTCTTCGGGTTCCCAGACGTCCGCGCGCCCGCCGCCGAAGCCGAACGTCTTGAACCCCATCGACTCCAATGCGACGTTACCGGCAAGAACCATGAGGTCGGCCCAGGAGATTTTCCGGCCGTACTTCTGCTTGATCGGCCATAGCAGCCGGCGCGCCTTATCGAGGCTCGCATTGTCCGGCCAGCTATTCAGTGGCGCAAAACGTTGTGTGCCGGAACCCGCTCCGCCGCGGCCGTCGCCGATGCGGTACGTGCCTGCGCTGTGCCACGCCATACGGATGAAAAACGGCCCATAGTGGCCATAGTCGGCCGGCCACCAATCCTGTGAATCTGTCATCAAGGCATGCAGGTCCCCGATCACGGCGTTAAGATCGAGGCTTTTGAATTCCTCAGCGTAGTTGAACGCCTTTCCCATCGGATCGGACAGAGACGAGTTTTGGCGCAGAATCCTCAGGTTGAGCTGGTTCGGCCACCAGCCCGCGTTGGTTGCGGCCCCAGCCACCGTGTGTCTGCGAGCGCCAACCTTTACCGGGCACTTGGCTTCAGTTGGGTTACTAGGGACAGCCGCGGCTGTCCCGGTGAGTTCTTTTTCCATATGTTTTTCTTCTTTCGAATGAGTCAACCGCTTGCTTTCGACGCCTTCCGGCGGGCCGTCCGGCATCTTTTGCATACGCCGGAAAACTCCACGCGGCACTGCTTGATCGAGAAGCCCGCGGGCAACCCGGTCTTCGGCAACTGAACCGGCTCCACCGCCGATTCTTCAATGTCGAAGATCGCCTTGCACGAGGAACACACCAGATGGTGATGCGGGGTCATGTTCGATTCGAGGCGCAGCGAGCCGTGGTGGAGAGTGACTTCCTTGAGCACACCCGAATCCAGGAACGTCTTCACGTTCTTGTAAATAGTGCCCAGCGAAATCGACGGGATCCGCTGTCTGACCCGCTCGTAAATCAATTCCGGCGTCGGATGTTCACGCGAATCGACTACGGCTTCGTAGATGATCTGGCGTTGGAAGGTGAAGGCAAGGCCTTTTTCTTTACACGACCGGCGGAAGCTGTCGAGGGCCTGCGTACGCAAATCTGCCATGGACAATAATAATTAGATAGGAATCATTCTCCAGTGTCAAGCGCTATCTTTAAGGAGATCCGCGAGCGTGCCGCGAATGTGGGAGCGGGTGGCGTCCTCGGCGGCTTGCGGATCGCGGTCTTCGAGAGCGGAAAGGATAGCGAGGTGTTCGCGAAAGGCGCGCGCCTTTCGCGTAGGAATACCGACGGCGACCGATTGCAGCCAACGGATCTGGCCGCGCAGGACGCCGATCAATTGCACCAGGCGCGCATTGCCACAGGCTTCGAACATCGCGTCGTGGATGCCGTCGCCGATGTCGCTCAAGTCTCCGGCCCGGACACGAGGGCGCAGGGTGTTAAAGTGGGCACGGAGCGCTTTAAGAGCGGCTTCGCCGATGCGAGTGGCGGCCTCCCGGGCGGCGATAGCTTCCAGGCCTTCACGGATCTGAAAGACTTCGCGAATCATGGCGGGAGCGGGGTCTAGGAGACGCGCGCCGCGGTGCGGTTCGTAGGCCACGAAGCCCTCTGCGGCGAGCTTGTGCAGGGCCTCGCGAACGGGAGTACGACTGACGTTGAGATCGGCGGCGAGTTTCACTTCGCGGAGACTGGCTCCGGGGGCGATGCGGCCGTCGAGGATGGCCGTGAGGATTTTGCCATAGGCGTTTTCACGAAGAATGGACTTGGACATCAGGCGCGGGTCAGGATGAGATACCGAACGTCCGCCACCTGCTTACCGGGGATGTCCGTCGCGCGAAGGGTCATGGCGCCACGGCCTTTATCGAGGCTTATGGCGCCGAGACGGAGCGGGCGGAAGTCCTTTACGAACGACTCGCCGCCGCGGTCGAAGCGATCCTCGCTTTTGCCTTCCAGGGGCGGGTCGTGGGCGGCATTAATTTTACCCGTTACGACGCTTCGATTGAAGCCTAGTTCGAGAATCGAGCCGATGTCGGCGGCGGGGCAAGTGTAGTAAAGCTCGGCGGTGTAGGCGCCGGGTTTCAGCACGTCTACGGCCCAGGTGATGCTGTCCTCTTTCTTGGTCCATTTGGTAAAGAAAGAACAGTTGGGGGCGCGCCCGCTGCGTTCGACGCCGCCGTGGGCAACGCCATCGCGCGCGGGCAGCCAAGTGGTTTTGGCGAAGCCGACGGGATAGGGACGGTCATCGGGACCAGTGAACGGTTTCATTTCGGCGGAGAAGCGCTTGACGGCCTCACGGAGGCGGTTGGCGACTTCGGGCTTGCCGGTGGCGATATCGTTTTTTTGGTTGGGGTCGGCAACCATATCGAACAGTTTGCCGTCAGCGTCCAGACGGAATTGTTGCGTGCGAACGCTGAAACGGTTGCGCTGCTGGGAGAAGATCATACGGTCCGGCCAGATAGGAGCGTCGCCTTCCAGAAGCGGCTTCAGGCTGACGCCGTCGAGCGGCTTGGGCGCGGTCCATTTCACGCCGGCGAGATCGGTAAGCGTGGGGAGAATGTCGATGGCACCGGCGATCTGTTTCACCTTCTGGCCTGCCTTAATATGACCCGGCCAGCGAATGAGAAACGGCGCGCGCACGCCGCCTTCGTCGACCGTCGCTTTGCGGCCTTTCATGCCGCCATTCCAGCGCCAGCCGTTGGGGCCGTTGTCACTGAAATAGATAACGACCGTGTCTTCGGCGAGGTTCCATTCCTTCAGCTTGGCAAGCACGCGGCCGACGTTCCAATCGATGTTCTCGCACATTGCCAGCGCGGCGCGGGTGTGGTCGATCTCTTCGAGTTTTGGATCGGTGGCGCGGAGCGGCAAAGTCGCATTCTTGAATTTGTCGTAGAACCTGTCCGGCACCTGCATGGGCGAGTGCGGGCTATTGAAAGGGATATAGCAGAAGAAGGGCTTGGAGCGGTTCCGGCCGATGAAGCCGATGGCGCGATCGGTCAGATCGTCAATGATATAGCCCTTGCCGCGGATCATCTTGCCGTTGTGATCGAGCTCAGGCGTGAAGTACTGGCCCCAGTGGCCGGACGTGAAGCCATAGAATTCCTGGAAGCCGCGGAAGTTCGGATGGTAGGGCGGCTGGGTTCCGTTATGCCATTTGCCGAAGATGCCGGTCGCGTAGCCGGCCGCGCGGAAGACCTCGGCGATGGTCCGTTCGCCAATGTTCAAACGCTCTTCCCCGGTGCTGACGCCGCGCACGCCGCCGCGCGCATGGTAGCGCCCGGTCATATATTCGGCGCGGGTGGGCGCGCAGACGGCGCAGACGTAGAAGCGATCGAAGAGCGCGCCGTCGCGGGCGAGTGAGTCGATATTCGGCGTGCTGAGATTGGTGTTGCCGTGGACGCTGAGATCGCCCCAGCCCTGATCGTCGGCGAGGATGACGACGAAATTGGGCGGGCGCCCGGCAGGCTGTGCCGATGCTGTGAGAGCTCCCGCTAGAAATTGGCGCCGTGAAATTTCCATGACATTAACTTACACTAATCGTCGAGCAAGACTTCGAGATTCTCCGCTGGGCGGGCGCGCAGCGCGGGATTCCGCATGAGCATCCGGGCGCAGGTGTTCCAGCGGAGAATGGCGTCGTCGTTGCCTGGCGGGCGCAGGGCTTCGGCCTTTTCGAACCATTCCATGGCTTCGCGCAACGACTCGTAGGCCTCATAGCCGGCGAATGGCGAGCCGCGCCGCAGGGTGGTGGACGCTTCGCGTTCGCAGATGAGTCCGGCGAAGTAAGCGCGGTCATAGGGGTCGCGAAGCTGGCGGAGGATTTCCCGGGCCGTACTCGGCGCGACGCCTTGCGGGAACTGGTCGGTGCGGGACAGGAGCAGCGCGACGAGCGCATCCTGATTATCCGGCTCGATCTTCAGAATATCGAGGCAGATGCTTTCGGCGAGCCACGATTCGTTCAGCAGACGGTAGCGTTCCACTTTGGTCAGAGCCTCAGGAACGGATTGCTCCGAGATAGGTTTCAGCTCAAACATGATTACCCTTTACTTGAACATTTTGAACAGCCGCTTCAAGGGGTCGTAATATTCGTCGACGACGCGTTCCTTCAGCGGAATGATTGCATTATCCGTAATCTTGATCTCCTCCGGGCAGACCTCGGTGCAGCATTTGGTTATGTTGCAATAGCCGACGCCGTGCTTGTCTTTCAGGTCTTCCAGACGGTTGGCGGAATCGAACGGATTCATTTCCAGGGCCGCCGAATAGACGAAGTAGCGCGGGCCGATGAATTCATCATGCAGGCCATGTTCGCGGAGAACGTGGCAGACGTCCTGGCACAGGAAACACTCGATGCACTTGCGGAATTCCTGCGGCCGGTCAACGTCGTCCTGCCGCGCTTTCCACTTTTCGCCCGGGGCGGGGGTGAACTTCTTTATCCCCATCTTGACCCGGTAGTTCCAACTGACGTCGGTGACCAGATCTTTGACGTGCGGGAAGGTTTTCATTGGCTCGATGGTGATGGGTTCTTCGAGGGGCAGCGTGTTCAGCCGGGTCATGCACATAAGGCGAGGCTTACCGTTGATCTCGGCGGAGCAGGAACCGCACTTGCCGGCCTTGCAGTTCCAGCGGACGGAAAGGTCGTTGGCTTCGTGCGCCTGAATATTGTGGACCGCGTCGAGCACCACCATACCTTCGGATACATCGGTCTTGTATTCCCGATAGCCGCCGGCGCCGCGCTCTCCGCGCCAGATTTTGAAAGTGGCCATGTCTACTTCATCTCCTCAATAATCAGTTTCAAATCGGCGGGCATTTCGGTGATCGGTGTGCGCGTGAGAAGCGGTTCGCCATCGGGGCCTTTGTGAAGAACGATGTTGAATTTGCCGCATTCGGCGCTTTTTTCCGGGTAGTCGTCGCGGAAGTGGGCGCCGCGGCTTTCCTTTCTGTCGGCGGCGGCGCGGGCGATCAGTTCGGAAACGGTTAACAGATTGGGCAGGTCCATGGCCGTGTGCCAACCGTTGTTGTACTCGCGATTGCCGGGGACGAAGACCTTACCGGCGCGCTTGCGGAGTTTGGCGATTTGGTCAATCGCCTCCGCCATCTCCTTATCCAGCCGGACGATGCCGACCTTGTCCTGCATCATGTCCTGCAACTCAAATTGAACGGCGTACGGGCTTTCCCCGCCAGTACGTTCGAAAGGTTCCAAAGCGGCGCGGGCGGCGGCTTCGATCTGCATTTCGTCAAAAGCCCCAACCTTCAGATCCTTGGCGAACTTCGCGGCGAACTCGCCGGCGCGGCTGCCGAAGACGAGGAGGTCGGAGAGCGAATTCCCGCCCAGGCGATTGGCGCCATGGAGACCGGCGGCGCACTCACCGGCGGCGAACAGGCCAGGCACGGCGGACATCTGCGAATCGGGGTCCACCTTCACGCCGCCCATCATGTAATGGGTGGTGGGGCCGACTTCCATGGGGTCTTTCGTGATGTCGATATCGCCCAGTTGTTTGAACTGGTGGTACATGCTGGGCAGCTTGCGTTTGATGACTTCGGCGCCGTTGGGAAGGCGTTCCTTGATCCAGGCGATGTCGAGGAAAACGCCGCCATGGGGGCTGCCGCGCCCTTCGCGCACTTCGCGTTGAATGCAGCGGGCGACGTGGTCGCGGGTCAGGAGTTCGGGCGGACGGCGAGCTTCTTTATCGCCCTGCGTGTAGCGCCAGCCTTCTTCTTCGTTGTCGGCGGTTTGGCCTTTGTAGAGCGGCGGAATGTCGTCGAACATGAAGCGCTTGCCGTCTTTGTTGCGCAGCACGCCGCCTTCGCCGCGGACGCCTTCGGTGACCAGGATGCCGCGCACGCTGGGCGGCCAGACCATGCCGGTGGGATGAAATTGAACGAACTCCATGTCGAGCAGTTCAGCGCCGGCGTGGTAGGCGAGCGCGTGGCCGTCGCCGGTGTATTCCCAACTGTTGCTGGTGATCTTATAAGCGCGTCCGATTCCGCCGGTGGCGAGGATGACGGCCTTGGCGCGGAAGAGGCGGAAACGGCCGCGTTCGCGGTCATAGCCGAAGACGCCGGCGATGCGATCGCCGTCTTTCAAAAGCGTCAGAACGGTAACCTCCATGTGGAAGTCAATGCCTTGATGAATGCCGTGATCCTGGAGGGTGCGGATCATCTCCAGGCCGGTGCGGTCGCCTACATGCGCCAGGCGCGGATAGCGGTGGCCGCCGAAGTTACGCTGGAGGATATCGCCTTCTTTAGTGCGGTCAAACAGCGCGCCCCACCGCTCCAGTTCGCGAACGCGATCAGGAGCTTCCTGCGCGTGCAACTGAGCCATGCGCCAATGGTTGAGATACTGGCCGCCGCGCATGGTGTCGGCAAAATGGACGCGCCAACTGTCGCGGTTGTCCGCATTGCCCATGGCTGCGGCGACGCCGCCTTCCGCCATGACGGTGTGCGCTTTGCCGAGAAGGGATTTGCTGAGAACGCCAACCTTTGCGCCGGCTCCGGAGGCTTTGACGGCGGCACTGAGACCCGCTCCACCGGCGCCTATCACAAGCAAGTCGTGTTCGAGCGTTTGATACTCGATCATCTTAAAAGAGTCTCCAGTCATGCCAGATGCCCATGGAGCAGAGGCGAACATACAGGTCGGAGAACCCAACGGAAAACAGGCTGAGCCAGGCGAAGCGCATGTGGCGTTTGTTGAGACAGGAGGAGCCGTCGTAGGCGCTCTTGCGCAATGGCGATTTGGAGATCACGTCAAGCTTGCCGCCGACCAGGTGCCGGAGCGAATGGCAGCCCAAGGTGTAGCCGCCGAGCAGGACGGTGTTGGCGCCGAGGACGAGCGTTCCGACGCCGATGCCGAAGCCATCGGCGAACCACATGGCGAGCCAAACGTCGTGCGCTAGCAGGACGATGAAAATCAGCGCGAGGTAAAGAAAATAGCGATGGATGTTTTGGACGATGAGCGGGAAGGACTGTTCGCCGCAGTAGGATTTGCGGGGCTCGCCGACGGAGCAGGCGATGGGGTCCGCCCAGAACGCTTTGTAATAGGCGCCGCGATAGTAGTAACAAGTGAACCGAAATCCGCCGGGGGCCCAGAGGATGAGTAGCGCCGCCGAGAACGGCATCCAGCCGGGCCACCAGGCCGGTTTTGGCCCGAACACGGCATGTTCGGAGCCAAGCAGTTCCGGCGAATAGAACGGCGAAAGATATCCGCCGAACCGGTAGTGATCGCCTTGGAAGGCGGCCCAGGTGGAATAAACGATGAACGTGCCGAGGCCAAGGAATACCGAAAGCGGTTGGATCCACCAGTTGTCGCGGCGCGACGTTTGGCCGAATCCGCCATTCTTTATAGGAACATCAATCGACGACAACGAAGCACCTCCGGAGTGCGGATACGATTTGGCATGGCCCCTGTGGACCATGGGTTAGCATATCGACGACATTGGACGGATGCAAGGGGGGTGAGGTGCGGCGGGTACACCATTTTCGGACTGGCGCGGGTCGGATCCGGGCGGTGGGCTGGGCGTGAAGTATGGGCGAGTTGGCGACGTCAGCGGCGGGACCTGCTGTTTGCAGGTCTTAATGACATCGGGATTGTTTTCGGTGATGTGGACAGTGGGTTCGTTTATTTGCGTTTTTGTTTCGGCGGGTTGGCTGGCGACGGTGGGGAAGTTGGCATGGACGAACTTGATGCGGCGTTCGAGGCGGGCGATGCGGAGTTCGAGTTGGTCGATTTGGCGGTTGATGCGATGGGCGACGGCGCCGGAGGTGTAGAGTTTTTCGGCGGAACGGGCCATGGTTTCGATTTCAGCGAGTTCGGGGGCGACAGTGGAGGGGGTGTTGGCGCTATCGGCGATGGCGCGATTCCATTGAAAGGAGAGGCAATCGTTGAGGCGATCAACCTGCCAGCGGGCGGTGGTGATTTCCTGGACAATACCGGCGGCGAGTTGGTTGAGGGGCCGGTAAATTTCAATGAGTTCTTTGAGGAGGCTGTTGTCGGCGGCGCGGGTTTCGTTGCCGAGGAAGGGGGAGAGTATCTGAGCGTATTTTTCGGATTTGTTGGCGTTTTGGGAGGAGGCGGCTTTGCCTTCCGCAGTGATTGGGCCATGGGATTTGGCGCCGTTTTCGCGGGCGATTCTGGCGCGGACTTTTCTGGACATATCGGTCTCCTTTGTTGAGTGGTGAGATGGAAAAGGCCCTCCTGGGTGGAGGGCCTTTTCGCCGGGGAGTGTTCCTGGCTGATTTCACCGTAGCATGCGCGGGCAACAGATTTGACGATTTGAATTTGGAAGGTGTTGATTACAAGGGAAATAGAAATTTCGAAAAACTGTGAAGCCTTTACCGGCCAAAATGAAAGGAGTTACCGGCACCGCATAAAGCGTTTTTTTTTAGTGATTTAAGGCGACTTCGCGTGTCAGGTGAGAGGACGTTTCCAATCGACGCCAAGAATTGGGACGATGTCAGTAAAGTCGATTTTCTCGTCGCCCAACGAGATCAGCCTGGTCCGTTGCTTCGGCGTTAGGGTGGGAGGCTTATTCGGGTTGAGGGTAAATTTTACGATGCCTGTTTTCTTGGAGCTCATGACTTTCACAATTCCAATCGATAAAGATGGCGGTCACCGCGGAGATAGAGGGCCGTTCCTGAGACAGCGATGGAGGCGAGGGTGCGTTCGTCAATCGTGTTTTTGGCAAGCTGGGTGTATTCTTTACCAGGCGCGATGACGGTGCATTCGCCTTCCTCGCTGAGGAAATAAAGACGGCCATCGGCGGCGATTGGCGAGGCGGAATGGTTGCCGCCGATGCGGTGCTGCCAATGGGACTTGCCGGTCTTGGCGTCGAGGCAGGTGCCGATTCCGTTGTCGCTAATCATATAGAGTTCATCGCCGGCGACGATGGGCGAGGGGGTGAGCGGGACGGCGCGCGGGTGGGACCAGGCGACGTGGGATTTGGTGACGCTGCCGCGGCCATCGGGACGGACCGCGAAGAGGATGGGTTGGAAAAAGCCAGAGCAAATATAGACGAGGCCGTGGGCGTAAACGGGGCGGGGCACGTTGGAGAAGCCGTCGCCATATTCGATGTACCAGAGTGCTTCGCCGGTTTTGGGATCGTAAGCGTAGGCGTGATGGGCACCCGGGCTGATGACCTGGGGTTTGCCGGCGACATTGATGATGAGGGGCGTGGTGTAGGCTTGGTTGCCTTTGCCGCGAGGAGTCTTCCAGCGGACTTTACCGGTGGCGGCATCAAGGGCGACGACGAACTGGGCGTCGAAGCCGTCGCAACTGAAAATGAGGAGGTCCTCGAAGAGCGCGGGAGAGCCGCCGGGGCCATGTTGGGGCTCATATTTGAGCGTCTGCTTCCAGAGGATTTCACCCTTCGTGTTGAGGCAGGCGGTGCCATAGAAGCCGAAGTGGACGTAGACTTTTTCGCCTTCGACGATGGCGGTGGGCGAGGCGAAGGAGTTCTTGCTGTGGATGCCGGGGCCGATGTCTTTGATACGAAAGACCTCGGTGTTCACGCCGATCTTGCCGCTGTCGGCATTGACCGAAAGGAGGCGAAGGGAAGCGCCGTTTTCGGTAGCCGCGGTCAGCCAGATAGTGTTGCCAGCGATAGCGGGGCTGGACCAGCCGGCGCCGGGAATCGGAGTCTTCCAGCGGACGTTTTGCGTGGAGCTCCAGTTGAGCGGGAGACCCTTTCCGGCGGAGTGGCCTTGGCCGGCGGGGCCGCGGAATTGCGGCCAGTCTTCGGCTAATAGTGGAAGGGAGATCATCTGTCCGAGAACGGCACGGCGGCGCATAAGACCTATTGAACCATGGCCACGGAACGCGGGAGATTATTGTAGGGTGTAACGGCGAAGGCGAATTCTTTTCGCGGGCCGCGCCTTTCGGAAAGTGGCAGAGGTGCAAGGCGGAAGGAAATCGTGGCAGCGAGGGAAAAAACACGGCTACCATCGCGGCCCGGCTCGCACCGGATCCCGGCTGCGGTGAACTGTTTAAATTATCTCTTGTAATATTAAAACTCTTGGAGTATAGTCACGGAGTGGAGGTGGCAAGATGCCAGAAAATATTTCGCTCAAGACCCTAGAAGCTAACCTGAGCAAGAACCCGGAGCTCCGAACTGCATTCTTGAAGGATCCGATCAAGACATTGAAGGGCGGGGGGATTGATCTGTCCGCAGACCAAGCCGCTTCCGTTAAGGCGCAGTTCACGGAGATGGGGCTCGCGAAAATTCCCGAGCTCTCCGCTCTCAGAATCAGGATCAAGATTAAGATAGGGATCGGAATTTCAACGAGCTAGAGATCGCGATTAGAACTGCGCGGGCCCTGGAGAAAGGGCCCCGGGGAAGGTATCAATCCGTGGCCGTCCGCCGTCCGCTTCTCAAGAAGTTGGAGCAGAGTCTGAATGAGGATAGCAAGGCTCTGTCAGCCTTTCTGAAGAATCCCGCGAAGATCTTGAAGCGAGAAGGAATTGATCTGAGCGTGGAGCAAGCCGCTTCGATCCAGTCTCAGATGGACGCCATCCGGCTTGGAAAGCTCCTCAAGCTGCTTGGCCGGTTCGAATAGACTTTTCGTTAAGGTTTAGGATCACCGATGGACAGCGAGTTACTAGCTAAATTGTTACCGCCAGGCGATGCGTTGCTCATAGTTCCACCCTTTGGCGGCGTGGACCGTCCCTCCCTGGCAACGCACCTCCTGCAGGCGTGTGCCGAGCGCGCGGGTTTTCGCACACCCGTTTTTTACGCCAACATGGCGCTGGCGAGCCTGATGGGGGATGGGGAGTACGCAGCCGTTTGTTTCGGAGCGACATCCGCCCTGCTCGGGGAGCGATTCTTCTCCTCCTGGGCCTACGGTCTTCCCCCTTTTGGCCGCGACGATCCGACCATCGAAACCTCTATAACCGACCTTTCCTCCAACACCGATAGCCCCGGCAAAGTCACCCTTTCTCCGGAGGGTTTTCGCCAGTTCGAACGGAGCATCGGGGGGTGGATTGAAGAGGTCGCGGCCGCAATCGTAGCCGCGGGATACCGGATTGTGGGTTGCTCAACGACGTTTGAGCAAACAGCGGCCAGTATCGCAATTTTGAATGCCGTTAAATCTCTTTCACCTGGGACAATCACAATCCTCGGCGGCGCCAATTGCGAAGGGGAAATGGCGGAGGGGATCCTCACGCTCGGCGCGAAGGTCGATTACGTCTTTAGCGGAGAAAGCGAACAGACCTTTCCGCAGTTTCTGCGGGACATAGCAGCCGGAAATCGACCGTCCGCCAAGATTATCGCCGGTTCGCCGTGCCGCGATATGGATTCACTCCCGTTGCCAGACTACAGCGAGTATTTTACGCAGCGCGACAAGTTTATCCCGGGAAGCCTGTATGCCACTGGCGACCAGCTTTGGATGCCCTATGAGGGCAGCCGGGGATGCTGGTGGGGTGAGAAACACCATTGTACGTTTTGCGGTATTAACGGCGAGGGTATGCAATTTCGCCAGCGCTCACCGGATCGTGTGATTGCCGACCTGCGCACGTTATCGGAACGCCACGGGTTCCGGCGTATTTGCATGACGGATAACATCATGCCCTACACCTACTTCCGCACGCTGATTCCGCGTTTGGGGGAAGAAGTTCCGGGCTTGCACATTTTTTACGAGCAGAAGGCTAACCTCACCCTGGCACAAGTCGCCGCTCTGAAGAAGGCGGGAATCGCGGCGATCCAACCCGGCATCGAAGCTCTGTCCACCGGACTGCTTCAACTCATCGATAAAGGCGTCAAGGCGAGACAGAATATCGCAGTGCTCCGATATGCGCGGGCAGTGGGCGTGGATATGAGCTGGAATCTGCTTTACGCCTTTCCGGGGGATCGTGAAGAATGGTATCGCGAGACCATCAGCATGATTCCGTACCTGCGGCATCTTGCGGCGCCTAGCGGTCCGTGCCACTTGAGCGTTGACCGGTTCAGTCCTTATTTCTTCGCCTCCGCCAAGTACGGCGTTGAGAACGTCCGCCCCATGATCAGTTACTACTCGGTGCTGCCCGATCATGCCGACGTACACAAGGTTGCCTATCACTTTTTCGCCGATTACCAGAGCGGCTCGGCCAAGAATGCAGCGCTTGTCAAGGAATTCGAGCAAGCCGTTCAGGACTGGAGTAAAGCCTGGGAGTCGGCGGACGGTGAAGATGCGACGATTCCGTGTCTTGCAATCGTCAAGATGTCCAATGAGCAATATATATTGATCGACAAGCGCGGTATTGAGGACCAACTCGAAATCCGCTTCCTGGATCGGGAACAAGCTAGCGCGGCCTTGGTCTCGTACCCGCTACGGATGGAAGATGCAACAGGACAGTGGGCACGGGCGAATCATTTGGCACTCTCGCTCGACGGTTGGCACGTTCCTCTGGCCACCGCCTCGCCCGCGATTCTGGCGGAATTCGAGGAGAGCGCGCATTCGCAGGCTCACATCCCCCTGCCAGTAGTGGATCGGAGCTTCGTACGAATCGGAGCTGCCTGAAGCCTACCCTTTACGAGTCCGCAGTTTGGGTTGATCGGCAGCCAGGCGAATTTCTCGCGGCTGTTGCAGTTGGGGTGCGGTTTTTCTTGTAGGATTGGGCTGTGCGAACGCTTTTATTCCTGGCGGCGGCGTGCCGGTTGTGGGGCGAACCCATCGACGGCGCGCCGCTTTTGCGTCAGGTGGCGGAGGCGTTGCGCGGGGCGGAGCGATTTCATTTCGAGTCCGCTATTGAATCGGATATGAGCAGCGAGACTGGGCGCTCCTGGCGGAAAAGTTTTGAGGTGCTGGCGAAAGACGGGCCGGAGCGGCTGCGTTATGAAGTAAACGACCTGAGCGGGTCCTTTGTAGCGGTGACGGATGGCAAGACGCTCTGGCGGGCGGCGCCGGATACGCGGGAGTTCATGCAAACGGCGGTGGCGGGGCCGGTGCTGGCGATGAAGGGCGGCGGGCCGGTGGCGGAGATGAGTTTGCGGCGGGCTCAATTGGCGTTGAACTTTATGACAAAGCGGCTGACCGATGATCTCGCCCGGGCGGAGGAGACTGGCAAGGAGCGCGTGAATCTGGACGGGCGCGCGGTGGAGTGTGTGGTGGTGAGGGCCGACTACGCCCCGCAACCGGGGATGACTGGAATCGACTCCTGGGTGAAAACGTTTTGGATCGATAGGGACAGGCTGGTGGTCCTGAAGGAAGAGAGCCTTGTGCGCGGCAGGCAGTATCCGGACCGGCCTTAGAATGAGACGACGACCCGGCATACGACGCGATTCCGCGTGGCGACGATAAATAATCCAGTGGCGGATGGGTTGTTTGCCTATACGCCGCCAGGGAGCTACCGGGAAACAGACCGGCTGGAAAGGGCGTTCCCGAGGCCCGCGAAGGACTTGATTGGCAAGGCGGCGCCCGAGTTGTCGTTGCCCGCGTTGACCGGGGAAACGGTGAAGCTGGCGGATTTGCGGGGGAAGATTGTGGTGCTGGACTTTTGGGCGACGTGGTGCGAGCCGTGCCGGAAGCAGATGCCGGGGCTGGCGAAGTTGTATGAACAGACGCGGGAGCAAGGCGTGGTGGTGCTGGGCGTGAACGACGACGAGACGCCGGAAAAGGCGCGGGATTTCCTGAAGGAGTTTGGGTATGAATGGCCGAGCCTGTTCGACGGCAAGGACAAGCTGGCGAGGAAGCAGTTTAAAGTGGACGCGATTCCGACGCTGGTGCTGATTGACCGGGAGGGGGTTGTTGCGGCCTACGAGGTGGGGATGTCGGAGGGGTCAGAGGCGGCGATTCGGGCGGCTTTGCGGAAGTTGGGCGTGCGGGTTGGGGGCTGAATCTAATAAGGAAACTGATCTAGTAGCGGCGCGGCGAAGGCGCGGTCAAACTAGGGCCGCTTCCCAGGCGGCCCCGAGTTGTGATCGAATGTGAGGGATGCAACTCCGCATACTTTTTCTCGCCTTGTCGGTTGCCTGCGTGGCGCAGGTGCAAGTGAAGCAGTCTCCGGACCGGGTCTCCGTCACCATTGACGGCAAGCCGTTCACTGAATTCTTCGTCGGCGCGGAGGCGGTAAAGCCTTACCTCCATCCGCTGCGGACCGCGACGGGCAAGATCGTCACGCGCTCCTATCCGATGGAAACCGTCGCAGGCGAGGCGAAGGACCATCCGCATCATCGCGGGCTGTGGATCACCCACGGATTAGTGAATGAAGTGGACTTCTGGGCGAATGAGAAGAACCAGAAGGGCGCGGGGAAGGCCGGTCGCGGCGCCATCGTCATGCGGCGCGTGACGGCGGTGGAGAGCGGGAAAAAGAAGGGGACGATTGGCGCGAACTTCGAATGGCAGGATGCATCGGGCAAAGGGCTGCTGGCGGAGCAGCGGACGATGACCTTTTACCCGCATCCGACGCAGCGCTGGATTGACTTTGACGTCACGCTGACAGCGCTCGAAGACGTCGTTTTCGGCGATACGAAAGAGGGCATGTTCGCGATCCGGCTGGCGACCGAGCTGGAAGAAAAGCATTCGGGCAAGATGCGTTCGGCGGATGGGAAGGAGGGCGAGAAAGCGGTTTGGGGAACGCGGTCGCCGTGGGTAGATTTTGCCGGGACGCTGGAGGGCGAGAAGGTGGGATTGGCGATACTCGACCATCCTTCGAACCCGCGGCATCCCACCTATTGGCATTCGCGCGGGTACGGGCTATTTGCCGCTAATCCGTTCGGAGTGCGCGATTTTGAACGCGATAAAACGAAGAACGGCGAGTTGAAGTTGGCCAAGGGCGGCGCGGTACGTTTCCGGTACCGGCTAATCATTCATCCGGGAGATGCGGCGGAAGCGAAGATTGCAGATGAATTCAAGAAGTACGCGAAGGTGAAATAGAGCGGCCTCCCCCCGCATATGGCAGCATGGAGTTATGAAAAGAAGAGTGCTGCTCCTGCTCTGCGCCGTAGGCATCGCCGCTGGAGCGGAAATTTTGCCCGATCCCCTCACCGGAGTGAAACGCGCCAGTGCAAAAGGCTCGCAGACTGCCGTATTAGCCGGCGGATGCTTCTGGTGTACGGAAGTCGTGTTCGAACAACTCGCGGGAGTTACGAACGTCGTTTCGGGCTACGCTGGCGGGACTCGGGAAACCGCCAAATATAACCTGGTAGCCGCCGGTGAAACGGACCACGCCGAGTCGATCCAGATTACATTCGACCCCTCGCGGATCTCGTACGGCGAGCTCCTGAAGGTCTTTTTTGCCACCGCCCACGATCCCACGCAGCTTAATAAGCAGGGTCCCGATCACGGGGCCCAATATCGCTCGGCCATCTTCTATGCGAATGACGAGCAGCGGCAGATTGCCAAGACGTACATTGAGCAACTCGGCCAAGCCAAAGCGTTCCGCGCCCAGATCGTCACCCAGGTCCGCGAGTTGAAGCAGTTTTTCCCCGCGGAACAGTCTCATCAGGACTTCGTCAAGCGGAATCCCGGACATCCTTATGTCGTCGTCAATGCCGTTCCGAAGGTGAAGAAGACGCGCGAAACGTTCCCGGCGCTGCTCAAGAAGTAAACCTACTCTTCCCGTAGCGCCTGCCCAGCGCCAGCGACAGCACAGCCACCGCCGTGAATCCGGGATTCATCCGCAGTTGGTGCGCGCCGTACTTCAGGTCTTGCAGCAGCGAATCCATCGGGGGAACCTCGAAACAATATACGTAGGAACTGGACTTCAGTTACTAGCCCGCAGGAGGTTCAGATCTCAATTTTCGAGCACAGATGGGTGCCTGCGGCCAGGAAGACGACGGCGGCGACGACAAGAACTCCGGCGTCGAGCGGCGCGCCGAAGTGGGATAGGTTAATAAGCGCCGCGCGCAGGCCATTGATGCCGTAGGATAACGGGTCGAGGCTGGTTAGCGCGGTCAAAGCTTTCGGCAGATTGGAGAGCGGAAACAAGGCGCCG